>Ga0209692_10000019_pt1 | contig 725892 bp, 686 predicted proteins | sample tdDd472_FD_187129 | JGI IMG/M metagenome (GOLD analysis project Ga0209692, IMG submission 187129) | Marine sediment microbial communities from the Atlantic coast under amendment with organic carbon and nitrate - tdDd47.2 (SPAdes)... | ecosystem: Environmental > Aquatic > Marine > Coastal >... | reverse complement strand
CATCGCCTAGACTTGCGTCGAAACATCGCCTAGACTTGCGTCGAAACATCGCCTAGACTTGCGTCGAAACATCGCCTAGACTTGCGTCGAAACATCGCCTAGACTTGCGACGCAACATCACTTGACTAGCGTCGCAACATCACTTGACTAGCGTCGCAACATCACTTGACTTGCAACGCAACATCACTTGACTTGCAACGCAACATCACTTGACTAGCGACACAAGTCAACCTACCCTGCAACACAAGTCAACTTACCATTTATGTTCATAAAAGTGATTTCACCTTAAAGATCACATAACAGTTTAACTTTGGAGATTTAATATCAGCTTTTGAGACTTAATCTTATTCCAAAAAAGCTAAAAGGTTCTATTTTTATAATGTAAATGATAAATAATTCTTTAAGGTCAATAGTTATAGATTGCAAACTTTAAGAGGCCAATTGGCCTCTTGAAAGATTAAACAATATAGAAAAACCTGGAACATTAAGTGATACTGGCATCAGGTACACTTGTTCCTTTAATAAGCAGCCAAAGCAATGAAAAGAGATCACCTGCAAATGCAAATTCAGTAACACTTATATAATATTCAGGTAAAAGAAAAAATGTAAAAAAGTCTACCAAATAGCCAAGACCTCCAGCAATGAGCAATATTCCCCAGATTATACCAATGGATTTTGGAAAATATTCAGATTTTATTACAAAATAAGAGAAAGGAAACATCCATAGTCCCATACATAAAAAATTTGCTATAGTGCTATATAGTGAAAGATTTAATAAAAACATTGTCATGGCATTAATCTGGCTTCCATTAAAAGCAGCTAAAGATCCAGAGGCATTTTTCACCATTATCAAAGCTCCGACCTGACAAATTACACTAATTGATACTATTGCTCCACCAACCAAAACAAGAGACAGCATTAACAATGCAATATTTCTACTTACCTTTCTGAATAATACGTATAGAGAAATGGCAATTAAAACCCATATAATTGCCATTATTAGCTCACTTACAATACTTCCTTTAAACAGCATTTCAGAGGCAAGAATATTCTCTACAGTTTTAAGAGGATTGCCGAATTCAATTAATTTTTTTTCAACATAGAAGGGGAATGTTCCGGTTATAGCCAGAAGCAGATATAAAAAACCAGCCAATCGGGCAACCCTGTTATTTGAATTGATTTTTAACATAATTACTCCATCCTTAATTAAGATTTTACAAACAAATATTTCAAAATATTCTTTATGAAATATTTACTGATTAAAAAATAATCAAAAATGAACAAATCAACAATAGACAGATTACTTATTATTGTAATCTTTTTACCTTTTTTATTAAAAAAGGTGAAATATTTAAGCAGATATCAATAATGATATAAATTCTACTGTTTTCTAAATTCAAGGGGAGCTAGACCAACTTTTTTTTGAAAAGCTTTCTAAAATATTGAGGATATTCAAAGCCAGGTTCATTAGACACTTCATGTACTGTAATATCAGAATTATACACCTAGGCTTTTGCCTTTTCAATAATATAATAGTGAATATGTTCCTGTGTTTCTTTTCAAAAGTTTTACTTCATACTGAATTATTAATTTTGAGATTGTTTTTTCTTTCAGTCCTTGGCTACATGCCCTCATCCCTCTCCACAAGGGGAGAAGGATTATTCATTTTCATAACTGATTCTTATGGTTTAAGTATTAAAACACCTTCCTTTGACTTTAAGATTTCATCTTTGTTCATCAATTGTTTTCTATATTTACCATTTACAAACATTGATGCCTGATCACTATAATGTTTATCAAAGAAATAGCCACTTTGTCCTGTTGGAAGTATTCCAAGAGATTGCTCCACATTTTTAAAATCAATCAATCTTCTGGTAGAAGGGCCGCTTTTAACAAAGTGATGACCTCCAGATATTTTAAAGGACATGTTGTTGACAACCTCTCTACCACCTGCAATAGAAAAAGGACCAATGTTAAATATCTTATTAAAGGGTTTTTTTCGTCCAATGGGATGCTTGTGTTCAAGAGTATGTACTTCTTGCCAATACCATTTACTCACATCGTCACCAAGATTCTTTTCAAGAATCTTAATCGTTTCAAGCCATGACTTTACTAAAACAAATTTTCTTGTTTCTACTTCTTTTGTATTTATATTGTCCCACCATGGAGATTTCGGATTCGATATGATTATTGGAATAGTTTTATCGAAAACCTTTGTGCCTAGAAATATTTTATAAAACTTATCTTTAAGTTCATCCTTAAAAATTGCTTTCATGAAACTATAATAGAATTGAACAAAAACAGTAGGCCCAATAGCTTTTTTATTATGGTTTCCATCCCACTTTGAAAAATAATCCAGGGCTTTCATTGCATTTTTATTTTTATTTATCTCTGAATTAGATTTAAGAATTGGCACAACTATTGCCTGAATCTTTTTATGAAAATCTGAGGTGTCATCTAGCTGTATTGCCTTCATGTCGTCTAATGTGAGTTTGTTGCCTTTTTTTAATAATAATTTTTTGATTCTTTGAGCACGATTGGGAATGTTGTAATATCCTGGTACACTATTATTACCAATAAATTTTGGTTTATGATTTGATGATATGATCATTCCAGAAGTGGGATTGAAGGATTGGGGATGTTTATCAAAAGTAAAGAATCCTTTGTAGTCATCTTTGCCACTGGAACCATCCAAAATGAAATTTGAATCAACATGATCAGGTCGAATTGGAATTTTACCAAGAGCCCACCAGGCAATGTTTCCAGAGCTGTCAGCTGCTACAATATTGATGCCAGGTGCATGAATTTTTTTTGCTGCTTTTCTCATATCAACCAATGAGTTAGATGTGCTGAATTCATAATAGCCTTCAAACATTCTATTGGATTTTTCAAGATATGCCCACCACATTGCTATTGGTGCTTTCTGTTTTTCAAAACCCTTTGTTACGTCATTGATTATTGGTCCATGATGTGAACTTCTAACCCTAATAACTACATCCTTTTTGCCCTTCACTTTTATAATTTCTCTTTCAATTTTCAGGTTTTGCCATTTCCCATTTCTTAATATTTGATCAGGATTTTTAGGATTAACCTTTTCTCTGAAAAAGTCCATGTCATCATTTTTAAACATGGTTATTCCCCAGGCTACTTTTTTATTGTGACCAAGAAGAGCCATGGGAACTCCAGTCAAAAAGTGACCATATATCTCATAACCTGGAGCAGTTATATGGGATTCATACCAAACAGATGGTACACCAAAGGCAATATGCGGGTCACTTGCAAGAATTGGCTTTTTTGACTTTGTTAATTTTCCTGAAACAGCCCAGGCATTACTGCCTTCAAAAAGTCCAAAGGGAGAAATTAAATTTTCAATATCCAGTGCAAGTTTTGATATATCTCTCATTGAATTATTATTTGAAGCATGCTTAGTTCTTTTGCTTTTGTGATTACCAAAGTACCCCAGGTCTTTTAAATATTTCACACCAAGATTATCACGTATATAGGTCAATAGAGGTTCTGTTTTATAAGCTGTTGCAAAACCAATGGCAATATATCCACCTATAGCTACAGAATCTTCCAGTGTAAAGGGTTTCTTAGGAATACCTAAGATGTTGAACTCTATTGGAGTTTTTCCATCTTTAATATATTGGTTAACACCGTCAATATAGGCCTTGTTTAATTTCATAGGCAATGACTCTTTTGACTGGCTCTTGACATATTCCTTTGAAAAGGCTTTTATGCGCAGAGTTCTAAAAAATTTATCTGTTTTAATTAGTTTTTCGCCAAGTATTTCAGCAAGTTCTCCCTTTGCCAGTCTTCTTATAATTTCCATTTGGAAAAGCCTGTCCTGAGCATGAATGAAACCAAGAGCGCGATAGGCATCTTTTTGATTTTTTGCATAAATATGAGGAACACCCCATTTATCATAGATTACTTTTACACTATGTTTAAGACCATGTAATTGCAGCTCACCATTTCTAACTGATGTTTTGCTCTTTAAAAAAATAAAAGAAATAATGAAAATTGTAATTAACAAAGCAGAAAAAATCTTAAGAATTGTTTTTAGTAGTTTCATTTTAAACTCCATGATAAAATAATTAATTACTAATTAACCTCTTCTATTTAATCAACAAAAAAACTAAAAGAAATGTTATTGTATGTATATATGTCTTCAAAATCGAGGGTTGGAGTTCAATTCCCTCGTTGCCTGCACAAGAGGACTTAAACTAAAGAAGCATCGGAATTATTGACTGTGCTTCTCATCTTTATGGGCACAACTTTCCCCTTGACATATTTAATAAAAAATATAGTGTGTCATATATAATAATTATTTTCAGGAGGTTTTATGAAGGATTTTGTTAGAAGGATGTTCCTGTTCTAGGGATCGAATTCTGGGTAAATTATTTTTCTCTACAAGTTCAATCCGCTGAAACAACTTTCCATCCATTGGAACTCTGTTCAACCAGAGCAGGACATCACATACTCATACTCTTTGTAATATTAAATTTTTAGAATATTGATTTGTGCATTTACATGCACCTAAGGAGATAGGTATGTCCAGACATATAATCACAACACACGATACATCCCCCTTTATTTGCAATAACTGCGAACTCACGGTTATGCCACAAAGGAGTGGAACAAAACACCGGAACCATTGCCCTCATTGTTTATGGAGCCGCCATGTAGACATGGCAACAGGTGACCGTAGATGCAGTTGCAGAGGGAATATGGAACCCATCGGCATCTGGGTAAAAAAAAGACAGGAATGGTCAATCATTCACCGGTGCAAAAAATGCGGATTTATTCGCACAAATCGCATTGCAGGAGACGATAACGAAACACTGCTCCTTTCTCTAGCTGCCCGACCAATGACACAACTTCCTTTTCCTGCAGACAGAGCATTAAAACAGATAGAGAAAATTAGTATTTTTGGAGAAAAACTATGAATTTAAAAACATTAGGATATAGTACTTTTTTTGAAAATCAATTCGCCATATTCAGAGACCGCGGACTGGTTCCTGGACGGGTGATAAAAGAATCACGTCACATATACACAGTTGTATCAGAAAATTTTGAAACACAAACTGAGGTATCGGGTCACTTTCACTACACAGCCGCAAGCAGGGCAGATTTTCCCACTGTTGGAGATTGGGTAGCATTGCGTGAGGGTGAAGGAACTGTATTGATTGAGGCTGTACTTGAACGGCAAAGTGCCTTTTCAAGAAAAGTAGCTGGCAATGAGTTCGATGAACAGGTTGTAGCAGCAAATATAGATTATCTTTGCATTGTATGCGGTCTTGATGGAGGGCGCAATTTTACTCTACGGGGTCTTGAAAGATATCTTGCGATGGCCTATGATGGAGGAACTGTTCCTGTTATTATTCTTAATAAAGTGGACCTATGTAACGATCGCGAAGGAGCTGTTTTTTCTGCTAAATCAGTAGCAGACGATACAGCAATTCACCTCGTGAGTGCTCTTAATGAAGAGGGAATTGAAGAACTGGTCTCAGGCTTTGAACCTGGAAAAACAGTGGCCTTCACCGGTCCATCAGGTGTTGGAAAATCAGCACTGATAAATTGTCTCATGGGGCAAACTGTTCAGGCAACAGGTCCACAACGTGAAGATGATCGTAAAGGCCGTCATACAACTTCTCATAAAGAAATCTTCTTTTTGCCAGGAGGAGCACTGGTCATTGATACACCAGGCATGCGGGAGTTGCAGCTCTGGGGTGACGAAGAAAGTCTCAGGGACACCTTCACAGAAATCTATGAAGCAGCAAAAAACTGTCGTTTTAAAGACTGTTCTCACAATGGAGAACCCGGATGCGCAGTTCAAGAAATGGTCTCAAGTGGTGAGATAGAACTTGGCCGTTACCAGAATTTTCTGGATATGGGGGCTGAATTGAATTATCTCAAAAGTAAACTTTCTGAAAAAGGTAGACAGGAGCGTAAAGCGAAAGACAAGGAACTGGCACGGATGATCAAAGAGGTGAAAAAAATAAAAAAAAATTAGCATAATGTCAACCAGAAATAAGCATGTTACTGTTCCTGGTTGACATTACTTCATTTCTTAAATAATCAGATTCAGTAAATATTAAACAATATTTCGCTTTTAAAAAGCATTTTGAACCATAACAGGGCATCGAAGAGCCTTTATTCAATTAGTTTGGCCCCTCTCTCGCCTGCATCGGAATCGAAGAAAAACATCAGAGAAATCTGATGTTTTTTTATGTATTTCATTTAATTTTTTCCAATTAAATGAAGGGCTCTATTACAATTTTTCATCCCATAAATTATTCTTATATCATGAAGACTTTGCAGCAGGCTTAACAAAAGCAATAAGAACAGCTGCCACAAGACATACAATGCCACAGATTGTGAAAGAAAGACCAAAATTGTTCATATTACCAAGAACTCCACCCATGACAGGGCCAATGATCAACCCCTTCATCTCAGGGAACCATTTCATTCCTAAAACAATAGGCACCACATAAGCAAATCCAACACCTGAACCGCCGATAACTCCGATAAAGATAGCAATTATTATAAAATTTGTTCCTCCAAATAGACTTGCCAAACCATAACCAGCCCCAAGAAGAACACTACCAATAATTAAAAGCCTCTGTGGCCCCCATACTGTAAGTTTTTTTCCAGCAAAAACCATTACAATGGCAAAAAAAGCAAGGCTCAGGGAATAAACAATCAGTGTATCAATTTTTGACCAACCAATTTCCTCAAGTTTTGGCTTAAAAACTAACCAGGCATGGATTCCACCCAATGCAAGCTGGATCATTACAGCACCAACAACAACGAGCCAACAGTTCATTATTTTTTTTTAACATATATTTTCCTTCTAAAGCTTATAAAACCTTTTAATATTTACTAATTCACTTCTTGCTTTTGCCGAGTTGTTTTTAAAACCATTCTCTTCGGTAAGATTGGCAGCATACTCATCATTATTCGTTGACTTCTGGTTACCCCAGCAATAACATTAAGTTTACCACTTAGCATTCCGTCATAACCGGCTTTTGCAACTACACTTGAACTAAAGGGACTATTAAATAACTTCAATTGATCCATGCCTGATGTACTAGCAAACTCTGATTCAGTAGCACCAGGTAAAAGTGCTGTTACAGTAATATTTGTATCGTGTAATTCTTCTGAAATTGCATTGTTAAAGGAAGTAACGTAAGCTTTTGTTGCATAATAAACAGCTTGTAAAGGACCAGGCATTAAAGATGCTGTTGAAGATACATTTAATATTTTCCCTTCATTTCTCTTAACAAAATCGGGTAAGAAGAGCCTTGTTAATGCTGTTAAAGCAATAATGTTTAAATTAATCATCGCTAAATCTTTATCCCATTCACGTTCATGAAACTTACCTATTCCACCAAATCCGGCATTATTGATTAGATAGTCTACTTCTAAACCACTATCTTTTACTACAGAATAAACTTCAGAAGCTGCATCAGGTAGTGTTAAATCTTTAACAATAATCATTACCTTAACATTATATTTTTTTTCTAACTCAGATTTAAGTTCCTTTAGTTTATCTTCACGTCTTGCTACTATAATAAGATTCCCTTCATTTGATGAGTGAATTCTGGCAAATTCTCTTCCTATACCACTTGATGCTCCGGTTATTAAAGCTACCTTATTCTTCATTGTGACCTCCTGAAATTAATTATCAACTGAATACTAAAAAACCTTTTCATACTACAAAGTTCTTAAATTCTCTTCCATATTTTCATATACCTTACTTCTTAAACTAATATTTAAATTCTAAATTCATTTTTAACCTATCCTTTACTTTCTAAATATTAAGTTTATCTTAAAGTTTTTCACTAAAAAACTTAATCAAATATTGGGTTGTCTTATGTGGTGCATCACGCAAGACCCAATGTGTGGCATTATCAATATAAACCACCTTGCCATTTGTAGTCATTTCTGCTGAAGGTTTTGCGCTCTGCCACATGATATGAGGATCTTTTTTTCCCCATATTACCAATGTTGGCACATCAATAATTGATGATATCATTTGTGTTTCTTCATAAAATTTAAATAAAGCTCTATACCAGTTTATTGTTGCACTGTTTGCACCAGGTTGTGACCAAGCCCGTCGGTATTCATTAACCTCATCTTTTGTGTAAGAGTCTCCCAGTGCAGTTGAAAGCATCTTCCAATTTGCTGATTGTGTAACAACTTCAGGAATAATAGGAATCTTGAAAAAATAAGCGTACCAGCTTTTTTTACGTTGCTTCTCATTTTCTTCCTGAAAGCGCATTATCACCTTAGGATGTGGTGCATTAAAGATTGCTAAATGATTTAACCTCTTGGAATACTTATCCGCCAAATGCCAGCTCACAATCCCACCAAAATCGTGACCAGCTAAATTAAATTTTTGGAATTTATAATGATCAGCCAGTGCAATAATATCTAATACAAGGAGATTCATCAAATAACTATCAATCCCACGTGGTTTATCACTCAAATTATATCCCCGTTGATCAGGAGCAATAACTCTAAAGCCAGCCTTAGCAAGACCAACAATTTGATCACGCCAACCAAAATGAGCATCAGGATAGCCATGAAGAAGTATAACTGGAGAACCATCCTTTGGGCCGGCATGTGCCACATTTAATCTGATATTATTTATTGAAACATATTCATGCTCAATTCCATCATCAGATTTTATCACTGAAAAATTCCCATAATCGAAAAATCTCCAACTATGAATAATACTCATAACCAGAACAATTAAAATAACTAGGGTACCTAAAACAAAATATTTTTTCTTCATTTATTTATAACCTTATAATTTCAATAATCTTTAAAACTGCATTGTGAATTATATAATGTATAGTATTTAAGAATAATCAGTCTTGTGGCTGCAAAAATCGTCCGGCAGTATAAAGAACTGTCATTATCAAAATTTCCAAAATCAGGCCACCAACGATATTTGAATGATACCCATCCATGATCAAACTGACAACTCTACCCAGAACAATGAACGTAACACAGCCCCTCATCAGATAAAAGAAAGTATTTAAACACTTTCTAAGGCTGTAGATGCTGAGCAAAGCCATCCCAAGAAAATGTCCACCAATGACGCTACGTGCAAAACTCAAACCTACCACGCCATCCGGGACAAGAGCAACATCGGATTGGGTCATAAACCCGGCAGGATTAAACATAATTCATCACCTCCCAATAAATTTATTTCAAAAAGAAATCGCTATTAAATCTATCATCAGCATAAATATATTGATGGTATCCTTGACCCAAATTATCACCAATAATATTAACGTATCCATTAACTGTTGGTGTAACAATCAACGGTTTATCAATTTTAACTAAATTCAATATCCAGCCATTAGGAAGTTTAACGTCCAGTCGTGGTTTTCCTGTTACGGTGGCATGCATAACAAAATAGTTTCCCTTTCCATCTGTCATTTGATATATCTCATTAACATATCGATTAATTTGGGGTTTAATTACTGTTGTGAAAATAAGCTGTCCCGCTTTAGGATTCATACCAGAAGCTTTTCTGCCACCAGGATAGATAGTACGAGCTTTCACTTTTGCCAGCTCAAGCCATGAGTAGCTACCTATATCAAGAATGACATAATTGGAATCGGTATTAGCTGATGTATTACCAGACTTAATAACTGATGGAGAACCAACAAAATAGGCGGCGTTAAACATCAATTTACGACTCTGATTTTTCATCCAGGGAAAAGGGGATTTAAATTTAAGCCACTCCTTTGCTGATATGGGATTTTTAGTAATTGGATCGGAGGCATCTTCGAAAACAACTGTCATCTTAAACGGATGAATCATTTCAAATGCATCTTTATAACTAGCCCACTTAATATTTTTAGGAATTTTCATCAGGGTCGTATCAAAACTGATCCCTGCTTTCCCCAATGATGGAGGTGATAAACATGAGGTTAATAATGCAGTGATTGCAAAAATAATCATGAAAATTGTAATTCCTTTTCTCGAAATTTCTATCTTTTTCATCATCTTTCTCTCTTAAAAATATTAAATTTTGATTTCTTGTGAATCATATTATTTTTATTCTTTAGAATAGGATTCCAATCATTTGATTCATAAATTCTTTCAAATAATCTACTTAATACTACTTGATTCTCTTACAATCAAAGCTCCCTTATTCTTTATTGTAATTTCCTAGAATTAATCACCAACTGAATACAAAGAGAAAGAGTAAGTAAAATTAAAAAGACTATTAAAGTCACATTTCCAGCAGACATACCGACTACGGTAGGATAAGAAATAGTTTTTTCAATAGCAGCGATTTTAGCATCATGAAATTTATCAAAGGCTGGATCAGTTATCATTTGCATCATTACCCTGCGACTACGATAACGTACTAAGGCACCACTACTCCACTCTTCAGCATTTTTTATTCCCCAATGTTCCATTGACTGCATTACAGCTATACCAGTGAACATTGGATAACTACCTCGTTTAATAAGATAGGGGGCTACGAAACTCATATATTTAGATATTGCCTTTTGAGAAGAATTTCCAAAATTTTTACCTTTTACTGTAATTGGTTTGTCATGAAGTTTGATAACATTGACCATAACAACAGGTTTGCCGTCATCTTCCTGGAGAAATTTTTTCACTTTCGCTGCATCAGCATTAGGATACATTTCAACATATGTCTTCAAAAAATGATTAACCTCATTTTTTGACAAAGGACTTTCAAAAGCACCGTGCCAGATTAAAAATAGTAGAAATATAATTATAGTTATACTCCAGTTTACAATGGTTAATTTTTTCGTTTTTATCATAGGACTCTCCGTTAAATAAATTTATTCTTTACAAACATTATAATTAAATATACACTGTAAAATTAATAAGTCAAGAAAAAATTGACAAAAAAATATACATCGTATAATTAATTCATAATTTATATAAAAAGGAGCATCAATAGTGGCCAGACCAAAGAAAACAGAAGCTCAATTAGAGGAAATGCGAGAAATAATTCTCGATGTTACTGAAGCAATAATTCAGGAAGAGGGTATTGAAGCTGTATCAAGCAGAACAATTGCAGATAAATTATCCATTTCTCACATGTCTCTATTCACCTACTTTGAAAATCAAGGGGCCATTATAACCGCAATGAAAGATCGTGTTGCACATGAAATATACGGTAATATAGAAAATATTTCAAAGCGAATTGGCTCAGAAAGCAGCACCCTTCTTTTAAAAGAAGTATGGTCAACTATATTGAACTTTGCCAATAAAAAACCTGCTTTAAACCGTCTAACATGGATCATGCCAGAGACCTTTAGCTCTCAATCAGGTGATGAATTATTATTATCACATGTTGTTCAGATATTACAACATGGAATGAAACAAGGAGACTTTGTAAAACGAGATCCACAACTGGCTGCCATAACAGTTATGGGAATCATCAATATGCCCTTTGTTCTTTTTTATTCACAAAAAATAACAGATGCCACTCTCAGAGATCAACTTGTTGAAGAAGGATTGTCTGCAGCAATGACATATTTGAAGAATAAATAATTTCATAATACTTCTTTAATTTTCTTTTTTTCTTAATATAATTACTGATAAATCATCATTTAACTCTATGCTACCTATAAAGCTTCGAAAATCATTTAAGATATAATCAAGAACTTCCTGTGAAGATCCATCAGGTGAATTTTTCAATGCAGACATTAGTCTTTTTTCACCATACTGTTCTTTATCTTTATTAAAACTTTCTATTAGACAGTCTGTAAATAACAATAGGACGTCATTTTTAAAAACCTGAAAACTCATCATTTTACTTGGCAAATTAATACCTTTAAGCCCAAGAAGCACTCCTCTTATATCATCATCCTCATTAACAATTTCTACATCTCCTGAAATTGCTTTTTTACATAATAAATCAGTATGGCCAGCATTGACATATTCAATATTATCTTTATCAATTCTTAATATAATACTTGTTAAATAATTATCAACATCGCCAATTTCATCTATCATATCCCTATTGATTTTATCCATTATAATGTGAAGATCATCATTTCTGTTATTATATATATTACGGAAAATGACTGATCGGGCAATCATAGTAATTAAACCAGATGCAATTCCATGGCCTGATACATCTGAAATTGTTAAACCCAACAGTTTACTATCTTCAACAAAAAAATCATATAGGTCTCCAGAAACACCAGACATGGCTTCAAAAGCAAAGGCAATATCCCATCCATCAACCGAAGGTGGCAATTGTGGGAAAAGTGATTTTTGTACATGTATTGCCATATTCATGTCCCTTTGAGCAACTATTTGTGAAGTTACAAGAACATCATTCATTGACTCAAGTTGTTCCATTGCTGCCTGGTTCTCTTCCATAGCACCTTGCAATTCTTCAGTGGAAAATTCAAGCTCCTGGGTTCGTATTTTCACTTTCTCTTCAAGATTTTCGTTAAGAACCTTTAATTCACTTTTTGCAAGCACAATGACTTTATAATCATTGGCAAATCTCTTGCCTAAAATAAAATATTGTGCAAAGAGAAACATGAAAAAACCGAAGTTACCCAACATTACTCCCAGGTTTATTATTTGTTGATTTTCTAACACGGATTGAATAGTCATTAAAACATTAATTATTGAGGCAATGAGAAAAATAACTGCTCCATCTCTTTTGTTGACAATTGCTTTAATTGTTACATAAATAAAATAGATTAAATAAAATAACAAACTTATGTAGAAAATTATTATTAAAATATTCCTGGTTTTAAAAGAAATACAAAGAATTATAAATAAAATAAAGAATAAGAATGAGGCATTTGCGACCTTGCTATTAAATTCCTCTCTAAAAACTAATTGAAAATACTTAACAAACATTGGAATTGAAAAAAATAGAGTGAAGAATACTGCTAATATATTGAATGAAGCAGGTATATTGTTAAATATTTGTTGCAAAATTGTTTCATTTGTTAAAAGAATTCTTGTTCCTATTAATAAACAAAACATTCCAAGAAAAAAGATCGATGGATAATTACTCCGAAAAAAATAGAGGGCAAAGAAATAGAGTCCCATTACAAAAAAACTGGCAAAGGAAAAGATGTCGAAAAAGACTCGTATGTTTCTAAACTTAGTTATGGCTTGTTCAGTACCAATTTGTATAATTTTATTCATGCCGCTTTCTGGATATAAAAAATTTGCTATTTGGATTAAAACTTGTACTGACTCCTGTTTTGCTTCAAATGTATTGCTTTGTGCAATTATCATATGCAGTGTCTGTTCCCTGCTTTTCCCTGGATTGCCGCCCCGGACTACTTCTTTATTATTAATAAAAACTTTATAGCTCAGAGATTGAAATGGAATATGCAGTGCCTGAATATTTTTAAAATCCCTGGCCAAAATATTCAGTCTATAGGTAGCAAAGCCCTCTCCTGGAATTTTTTTATTATCAACAGCAAGGCCTTTCCAACTCGAAGGCACTGTTATCATAGTGCTTATTTTTGGTTTATTTTCTTTGTTAAAGTCTTTTGGCACAAGGAGCTGCTGCCAATAGAATTCCCACTCCCCATGCAACCGTGCAGGGCCGTCCTTTTCAAAGTCCCAGTCTGAGAGATCAAGCACTCCCTTTACTGCTTTTGGACTGATTTTTCCTGAGTACTGGCTGCATGAAATGGTGAGAAAAAAAAGCGAAATCATGCATAATAAAGCATTCTTAAGTTTCATTTGCTTCTCTCAATTTTCGATTTTTTGGTTTAGATAGTATGGGGGTGATCGTCAATTTTTTTACAGCCTGCCTAAAAGAAATATAATTTAGAAAATTCAAATAATTTCTCCTAATTGATAAACATAAATTTAATACTATCATTTTATTCAATGAATTAAAAAGTTATGTGAAATTATATAAAAACAGAAAATTATATCAAGCTTAAAATCACCATAAAATTAACATTTATCAACTTTTGAGAAACTAAAAAAAGCTTTATCAATATAAGTTCCTTAAAAATTTATTATAAGAAAATCCATTATTAGGCAGATCCAAAAAAAGTAGAAGCTCAATTAAAAGAAATGGGAGAAAAACCCTTGATGTTACTAAGGCAATAATTCAATTTAGTTTCTGACCTTTATAAAACACTTATCCACAACATCTCTTATATTTTATGCCACTTCCACAGGGGCATGGATCATTTCTATTCACCTGTCCTTCTTCTATTCTGTAAAGATATTCTTCAATAATAGAAAGCTGTGATTCTATATGTTTCATGAGCATTTTTGTTGCAACACAATACTCACTAATATTTCTAAAGTCTTTATTATTTTCAGTCTGGCGAAACTTTATACAGTCTCCATTACAAAAGGATTTATATGTACATTGGAGACATTCACTCACAAGGTTTTCTTTCATCTTATGAAAATCAAATCTTTTTGGTTTTTGCAAGAAATCTATTAAAGGACTTTCAGATACATTTCCAAGTTTATATTCCTCTTTGACAAAAAAATCACAGGGATACACATCTCCATTATGTTCTACAACCAGGTATGAAGCACAATTGGGAAGAAATGAGCAGGAGCCATGACGATTTTGAAAATGATGCATAAGGATATCTTCAAAGAGTCGTATTGACACTCTGGGAAATCCTTCCTTTAGCCAGAGATCAAAGAGTTTTATATAAAATGATCCCACCTCTTCACCTTTAACTGAAAAATCAGTTAATCCCTCAATATTCTCATCCCACTCAAAACAGTTAATAAATTGAAGATGAGAAAAATTTTCTTTTTTAAAAAATTTCCAGATTCTTTCTGGCTGTTTTACAGACACATCATTAAGAAGGATCAGTATATTAAAAGGAACTCCATTTTTTTTCAAAAGATTTATAGCAGACATAACCTGTGAAAAGGTTCCATTTCCATTATAATCAATTCTATAATGATCATGAATATCTTCTGGTCCATCAAGTGAAATGCCTATGAGCCAGTTACCTTCTTCTTTGAAAAACCTGCACCAGGATTCATCTATTAAAATTCCATTTGTTTGAAAACTGTTTTCTATAACCTGATTATTTCCTTTTAAAGCCTTTTGCAACCGAACAACCTCTTTAAAGAAATCAAGGCCCATAAGTGTAGGCTCTCCCCCCTGCCAGATAAACTGAATCACATGAGCATCAATTTCAAAAGTTTTCATTAACAATTCTTCAAGAGTTTCAAGGGTCATTAAAGTTGCTTTTTCATAAAGATTATTGGTAGATTTATAGAAACAGTATGTGCAATTAAGATTGCATGTATAGGATGCTGGTTTTATTAGAAGAGCAATATTATTCATATTAGTAACAAAAAAAATTTCCTTTAAATTATTCATAGATTCAATGGCTATATATTGCCATTGGAATACTATGAATTATTGTTTTACAGATGACTGTGCCAATCAAGTTAAAGTGTACTAAAATATTTCTGCAAGTACTACCACATTATAAAATTATACTACATATTATAAAATATTTACCTGATTATGAATTGTTTTTATTGGCATTGCGATATTCAGAAGAAGTTAGTCCAGTAAGCTCTTTAAAAGCTTCATTATTATTTCTTATCATATCTTTATTATATAAATATTAATTTCGAACAAAAAGAATATACAAATTTATCGTAACAATAATACCAAATATAATTGTTAACCACTGTCCAATATTTTTAAGCAATGGCCCCTGAAATACAACATATATAAATAAAAGAATAATAAGTCCACCAAAACTATAAAAAATTGTCAGATGTCTTATCTCTCTGGCATTTTAGTCAAGTTCATCTGACAAATGCCCAATAGCAGTAACAATAGCAGCAATAACTAAAACTACTGAAAAAGTAAATGGAACAGAGGACTTCCATATATGTAATTCTGAAGAAGTATAGTCAAATATCACAGGTCGATTAGGATACAACCACGCAGAAGTCAGCACTATTTTAAAAAGAAGAACAATCCAGTGTTCAACTATGGTTTGAATCCCTTATACCATGTTGCCAGAGCAAAAATCCATAACCAGAAAGCAAGGCCTACCTGCAAAAAAAACAACATCATAGGTTGAAAAATCTACATCCTTCACTGCTAAAGAGTTGTTTACCTTCTCTTGAAATATTTTATCTTTTAAATATCTTTTATCTGCTTTTGATTTCATGAAGTATATAAATGACCCAGGATCAACAGGTATTTTACCACCTTTGATACTTGCAACATCAACCTTCATGTTTGCATCTAAGAATTCATAATATGGGATTGTCATCTCAGATCCAAAAACTCCAGTAAGCTCACCAGTCTTTTCACCAGGTTTATTTAAAACACCATGGCTGGTAGTAACTATTAAGGCACGCTTTCCTGATAAATCATACTTCTTTCCATCAAAGTCTGGATGAAACCCCAATGACTGAACTATAGTAGGCAATGCCAAAGCTGTTGTAATTAAGAGTGTAACTACTATTGATAGACCGATTAGAATCTTCTTCTTCATTTTTTTCTCCTGTGTTCTAATGATTTATTACAATAGGTAATGAAAAAAATAAAGAACCACCACCATAAATCTAAAAATTGATATATATCACAGGATTAGTAGTATATTTCGAAATATGTAGTATAGTTTTGTAATTAAAAGGTCAAAAGATTCTTTATGGTTAATAATTGTAGATAGTATACTGCCAAGAGGCCATTTGGCCTCTTGAATTTAAGAGAAATTATTTTTAAAGTTTCGAAGTATATTATCAGTTTACATGCATAAATATCATTTCAAGCAGCTTTTTTGAACCACAACAGAGCATCAAAGAGCCTTTCTTCAATTTGTTTGGCCCCACTCTCGCCTGCATGGTCATCAAATTGATCAGAAAAACACAGGAGAGATTCGGTGTTTTTTATGTCAACTTTGAATGCATTTGAATTATAAATCATTTCCAGATTAAACTGTTCTCTTATTTTTCGAACAGCAATCTCCGGTAAAGGTCTTAAATCATTTAGCAAATTCAGCTTATTATCTAAATTCTTCAGGAGTACATCATTTAAAAATTCTGATTTCAAACATTCCCCATCTTAATATGGTATAGACTTAATTTTTCACCTATACCATATTAAGGGATTTCAATTAAAAGAGTCAAGGATTATCTTAACTTAAAAGAGAATATGATGCCTATCTTTACCGAAAAAGTTTTCAGAAATTTCCATGTGAAGACAAACCTGAAAAATTTGATTCTCCGGTAAAACAAAATACAACTGGCTTATTCAAAAAAGGAGGCTTATAGATTTCCTGTTTAATTTTAAATAGTTCGAATTTAAAAAATTCTCAGAAAGTTTAAGGTACTAAGGTTTGCATATCGAATCGAAAAAAATCTTAACCTTATCAAATAAAATTGCATTAATAACTTGACGTTTCATAACAAATTTGCTATTTTGTAACCAATCGTTCACTTAATTTTAAAGGATATAAAATGGCAACAAAAACACGCATACATGCTGAAGAGCGAAGGCAGCAGATTATTGATGCAGCAAAACCCCTTTTTGCAAATAATGGCTTTAACGGTACCTCAATTCGAGACATTGCCAAAGCTGCAGATGTATCAAATGCTCTTCTCTACAAACATTTTCCAAGTAAAGAAGCAATGTATGAAGAGATTCTCAAATATACTGACTGGTTATTTCCCAAAGTGTTAAGAGCAATGGAAAGGCTTGAGCCTTCTACTGAAGCTCTTATTTTTATATTTTATACCATATACAGAGTAATCCTCTTTGATGTATCAGAGAACAGCAGCACTCAGAGACAGCATGAGCGTCTTTTATTTTACAGTTTTCTTGAAAACATTGACTATGCTCAAAAACATCTCAATACTTTATATAAGACAGCTGAAGATGTAATAAGAAAAAATTTTCAGGCAGCAGAAAAAAGCGGTGATGTTGTAGGCTTAAAGATTCACAGGCAAAACCGTTTCTGGTTTGTACACCACCTGGCAATGGGCATCAACCTCTGTCATGTATCAGAAACACCTGCATTTGATTATGAGGCAACCCTTGAAGAACTCATGGAAGATGCTCTTCATTTTGCCATCAGGGGCATTGGTCTGACTGACGCTGCAATAAAAAAATATTATAAACCCAAAAAGATGAAGGAGAAAATGAAAGATCTAATATAGGTATATTTTTTTGTCTAGCAAGTAACCGATCGATTACTTTTATTTAAAATCTATATTAATTTGAAAATGGTTGTTCAATATAGAATATTTTTTTACCTCCAAAGTGAACGATCGATCACCTGAAAGGTAAATTCATAATAAAATAATAAGGAGTAAATATCATGAATCAAAAAACAAATCAAAAATCATTAGGTCCATGGCTACCAACACCAAAGTTTGAGGATTACAAAGAGTATTTTAAACCCCACTTTGAAATGGAACGTCGTGAAGACGGTGTACTCTATGTATGCATGCACACTGCAGGGGGAGAGGTACAATGGAATGCTGAACTTCACAGAGCTATCTGGCAGCTCTTTAGAACAATCGGTTCTGATCCTGAGAATGAAGTACTAATCTTTACTTCAAAGGGTGGTCACTGGATGAAGAGCTTTGACACTGCAAGCTGGGCAGCAATAGAAAATGAAGAATTCGGGGGCAACCAGGGAAAAGCAACATATGAAAACATGTTTTATGATGGTCGTAATATGCTGATTTCTCTTATCCATGATGTTGAATTTCCAACCATATGTGCATTTCCCGGAGTTGGTTTTCATTCAGAAATAGGCCTGATGATGGATATAGCTATTGCATCTGACGATGCAATCATTGTAGACAAGCACTATGATTTTGGCCTGGTGCCTGGTGATGGTATTCACAGCTGCTTCCTGGAGCTTTTAGGTCAAAGAAGAGGTTCATATGCTCTGTGGATGGGCCAGGTCATAGATGCACAAAAAGCCCTCGACTGGGGAATGATCAGTGAGGTTGTACCAAAGGATAAGCTGGTTGAGCGTGCATATGAAATTGCAGACAAACTCATGGAACAGGAACGTCATACCAGAAGAATTACAACACAGGTATTGAGAAGACGGTGGAAACAACGTATTGTTGATGATCTGGATGGAGCCTTTGGCATGGAAATGTATGTTGATATGGTAACCAAAGAACATCACAGAGATGACAAAGTTGACGGAATTGTTGATGATGATCCAGATCTAGCAATGATTCAAGGCGACAAAAGAAAAGAAGGATTAAAAACTGATTAACGTCATTTGATTTTTTAAGGACCTGATATTTATTTTTTATAAAAAAGAATACAAGATAGATATCAGGCCTACATTTACCAGAACAGGAGAAACATAATGAATAAATTAATTATAACAGCTGCACTATCAGGAGCCGGGACCTTTAAACAGAACAATCCCAATGTACCCTATACACCTGAAGAGTTTGCTGATGAGGCTGAAAAGTCATATAAGGCTGGAGCAGCCATGGTTCATATTCATGCCCGAAATGAGAATGGCTTTGCCACTCATGAAATAGGTCGAATAAAAGAAACTCATGATGCAATAAAAGAACGGGTTCCTGAACTTATTGTTAACCTTACTTCTGCAGTGGGGCCCGGGGCAACACCTGAACAGAGAATTGAACAGATTGTTGCAATCAAACCTGAGATGGCATCACTCAATACCAATTCAATGAACTATGCAGCAGTTGACAGAAAAACAGGCAATATTTTGTATGAATTCATTTTCACCAATACCTTTGCCATGTTAAAGGAATTTGGTGAGGCTATGAAAGAGAATGGTGTTAAACCTGAAATTGAAATCTATGATATCGGCGGTCTTGATAATTTTCTTCTGGTTAAACAACAGGGAATTTTCACTGAACCATATAATCTTAATTTTGTATGGGGTACAGCAGGGGGACAATCATTTAGACCAGGTTCTTTTATTACTATTAAAAATTCACTTCCTGAGAAAACAATTTTTACAACCTGCGGCATAGGGCGTGATCAGTTTCCTGCATGTATGCAATCAGCTATTCTTGGTGGGCATATTCGTGTAGGCCTGGAAGACAATACAAAAATGCCCAATGGTGAACTGGCAAATGGAAGTTTTGAACAGGTTGAATGGGCTGCAACTGTTGCACGTTCTGTAGGCAAAGAGCCTGCAACACCTGATGAGGCCAGAGAGATTATGGGAATTAAAAAAAGGTAAAATCCCATGAACAGTAAAGATACAGATAAAAGTATGAACATAGCAGAAGGGATCGGTGAGCTTTTCACTGATCCTGATGCTGACAAAGCCCGTGAGTTTTTCAGAACAAAATCACGGGCAATGAAATCAAAGCTGACATCACCTGAAGAGGCTGTCAAAAGCATGCTCAATGATGGTGACTATATTGCTATTGGGGGCTTTGGTGCAAACAGAATTCCCACAGCAATTATACATGAGATTGTAAGACAGAGAAAAAGGAACCTGGGTTTAGCAGGCCACACATCCACCCATGATTTTCAGGTTCTTGTTGCAGGTGAGTGTTTTGACCGCTGTGATATTGCATATATAATCGGCCTTGAAGCACGGGGCCTTTCTCCTGCTGCAAGGAGATATATACAAAGTGGAAAAGTAAAGCTCACTGAATGGACTAATGCAACCCTGTCATGGAGACTTAAGGCTGCAGCAATGGGCCTTTCCTTTTTACCTGCACGAAACATACTGGGCACCGATACCTTTACATACAGTGGAGCTAAAACAATTAACTGTCCCTTTACAGGCCAGAAGTATGCTGCTTTTCCTGCACTGTATCCTGACTTTGCAGCAATTCATGTACATGAGTGTGATATATACGGTAATGCCAGGGTATATGGCGCATCAGTTTCTGACCAGGATCTTGCAAAGGCATCAAAGAGGATTGTGCTCACCACTGAGAAAATTGTTTCAACAGAAAAAATCCGACAAAACCCAGAAGGTACTTTTATTCCATTCTGGTGTGTTGATGGAGTTATTGAGGTTCCCTTTGGCAGCTACCCGGGAAACATGCCCTATGAATATTTTTCAGATGAAGAGCATTTAAAAAAGTGGCTAACCATAGAAAAGGACCCTGAAAAGCATAAAGAATTTATTCAACAGCAGATATTTAACACAAAGAATTTCAATGAATACCTGGAGCTCAACGGGGGCATTGAAAAGATTAAAAAACTCAGGGCTCTTGAAAACCTTATTGATATAAAAGAAGGAAAATAAAAATGACACAATATAATGCAATGGAACTGATGATCTCTATAGCAGCGAGAAATCTAGAAGACGGTGCAACTGTTGTTGTAGGTACAGGGGCCCCCTGTGCAGCTGCAATGCTTGCCCAGAAAACTGCTTCTCCCAATCTCTGCATAATGTTTGAGGCCGGTGGTGTTGCGCCTATCCTCCCTTCTATGCCTATATCTGTCGGTGATTCCCGGACATTCCATAAGGCGATAATGGCAAGTTCCATGCCAGAGATCATGGAAACATGTCAGAGAGGAATGGTAGACTACACCTTTTTAGGAGGAGCCCAGATTGACATGTATGGAAATATCAATTCTACCATGATTGGTGATAACCATCAGAAGCCAAAGGTTCGCTTTCCCGGTTCAGGTGGTGCCAATGATCTGGCATCTTTATGCTGGCGAACCATGATGATGACTCCCCAGGATTCAAAAAGATTTACAGAGAAGCTGGACTTCCTTACTTCACCGGGTTATTTACATGGTGGCACCAGCAGGTATGATGCAGGCCTTCCATCAGGTACTGGCCCCTATCGTATCATAACCAATATGGCTATTATGGGATTCGATGATATAACCAAAAGAATGAAAGTTCTTTCTATCAATCCCGGTTACAGCAGACAGGACATACAAGATAACTGCGGCTTTGAACTTCTGTGGGCAGATAAGCTAACAGACACAGATGCACCAGGTGAGCATGAACTGCAGATACTGAGAGATGAAGTGGATCCACAGCGATATATAATTGGCAGATAAATGGCACAATATTCTGCAATGAAGTACACCATTTAAAAGGAGAAATCAATGAAAAAAAAGATAACAATCATTGGAGCAATAATTGTAATACTAACAGCAGGGTTTTTCATAGCAAAACCCTTTATAATTGACAAAGCACTTCTTTCTCAGGCAGAAAACCTGGGAGACCGTTTTCGGTATGACCTCTTGAAAGATGGAAAAATGCACGTTATCACCATTGGCACTGGTTCGCCTATAGCAAATGCCAAAAGAGCTCAACCTTCAACAGCAATAATTGCTGATGGTGTATTTATAATAATAGATGCAGGCACAGGGTCTGCCACAAAAGCAGACCTTCAGGGACTGCCCCTCAGTGATCTGGATGCTGTTTTTATAACACATTTTCACTCAGACCACATTGCTGATCTGCCCCTTCTGGCAAGCAAGGGATGGCGTTATGGCCGCACCACAACTTTGCCAGTGTACGGCCCTGTGGGTACATCAAAAGTGGTTGATGGTTTTAACCAGGCATATAGATTTGATAAGACATATCGTTATAAAAACATCAAAGGCTATGCCCTTTCTATAAAAAAAGCTGAACCATATGCACAGGAAATTACCACTCCGGGCCCCACTGAAAAAAAACTGGTTCGCACATTTAAAAACGGACTCAAGGTCTATGCCTTTACAGTTGAACACGCCCCGGTTAAGCCTGCCTTTGGATTCAGAGTAGAGTACAAAGGCAAATCCATTGTAGTTAGTGGTGACACACGCTTTACTGAAAACATGGTGATCCAGTCTAAAGATGCAGACCTTCTCATTCATGAAGCCAATAATTTTGCACTACTCAATCACCTGTCAAAACTGGTTGGAGACAGAAAGAGCAAAACCCTCCAGGCCCTGAAGGTGATGGCAAAGAAAATCCAGAAATACCACACCAGCCCTGTTCAGGCAGCTACCATAGCATCAAGAGCAAAAGTCAAGAAACTGGTCTTTAATCATATTGATCCGCCACTGGGGCCATACCTTATTCGAAAACTGGTAACAGAGCCATTTTTCATGAAAGGTGTCTCAGATGTTTATAAGGGTGAAGTTATCATCTCTGAAGACGGAATGCATTTTCAGTTTAAACTTGATTAAAGGAGATAATCAAAAATCTGAATAGAGGTAAACTCTTCAGGTTTAGAAAGAAGACAGCCATGATTGATTTTTTTGATAAAATAAAAGATATAACAGAAGATATAATTATTCTTTTTCTTATGCTTCTGGTCTGGGTTGGCATTAGCTTTTTAGTTTTTGCACAAAAGTTTAAAAACATTTAAAACATTTAATGGGGAGGCAGGATGACAGATTCAAATAACCTACTTAAAGGTATCAGATTTGCAGGAATACGTGCAGCCAATATTGCACGGTTGATTATTACTATTGCAGCTGTTTTTGTTGTAATCGGTGCATCTAAAGAAACTGAGACCTCTGTTTTTTTTACTCTTTTATCCGGCCTTATCCTTTTTATTATACTTACTATTCTTAATATCATTGTTGTTAAGAAAAGAAAAATAAATACTTTCCTTATATATGTTACAGGTCTTTATGAGGTTTCTATTCCAACTCTTTTTAAACTTTCCCATGGCCTTTCAGGTCATGGACAGTCTTCAGTAAATGAAAGTACATTTTTCAGCCTCTACTTTCTTATGATACTTCTATCCCTCATGAATAACAGTAAAAGAATAACATTTTTTGCCGGCTTTTTTGCAGCAGCGCAATATGTAGCTATCATACTGATGGCAATTTTTCTCTGGAACGTAGAAGTGGTTGTTGCCGGGTCACAACATATAGGCAAACTGATACTAGCACCTGAGATTGCCAAGGTTGTTATTCTTCTTGGTTTTACATTCGTTGGCATCATTATCCTCAAATTAACAAACAGTTATGCTTTGAGAGCAGTTAAAAATGAAGAGATTGCACAACAAAGGGCTCAATATCTTGAAGAAATAATTCAGAGTGCCACAGAAATGAACCAGGAACTTCTGGGTGTCAGCGAAGAACAGAAACGTCTGTGCACCGGCCTCTCTGATCTTTCACATGACCAGGCTGCAATGAGTGAAGAATTTTCATCTACCCACGAAGAGCAGTATGCATCAATTGAATCTATTACAGAATCAACAACAAGCCAGCAGACTGAATCACAACAGTCTATTGAACTTATAAGAAACCTCAGGGAAAGTCACAAAAAAGTTGTCACACTCAATCTGGATGTTCTTGATGAAAACAGTCGAATTGCTGATTCTTCTCAGGAGACTACTGAAAAACTTAATACCATGATTCACACCATGGAAGTTATCAGCCAGGGAGGACAGTCCATAACAGATTTTATTACTGTTATAAATGATATAACTGATCAGATAAACCTCCTTTCACTCAATGCTGCAATAGAGGCTGCACGTGCCGGAGAACAAGGTAAAGGGTTTGCAGTGGTAGCTGATGAAATCGGTAAGCTTGCTACTGCTACAGGAGATAACGCTAAAGAAATCTCTTCTCAGCTTGTAAAAATAACATCAGACATTGATAAAGGAGCAGACATTGTCAATACAACACACAACTCCATAGATAATGTTTCTAAAATAATTGAAAGTATCAATGAAAAAATTAATGATGTCAATGAAGCAATGAAAAACCAGGAGAATATAATTACATCAGTTGAAGAGCAGGCACAGGGAGTCCAAAAGCTTGCAACAACGATTGCTGGTTCAACAAAAGAACAACAGGCATCAATGGAAGAAAGTTCTCAATCCATTATTAAGCTTACCAATATGGCAGACTCAATAAACTCACATTCACATGAGATATTCACCGGTGCAACAACTGTAAGTGAAAAAGCACTTAATCTCAGTAATATAATTGAAGCAGTACAACAAAAATAACAGTGACTTAAACAGGATGAAACCTCATGGCTCAAATTAATACCTTAACTGATTTAAAAAACAATCTCACTATTCATACTATTCGTGATGAGATGAAATTACACGACATCATTTACATTGTTGAAAAGTATTATAAGTCCGCACAAACAAAAAATCTTATATGGAATCTTCTCGATGCATCTCTGTCCCACATCAATAGTAATGAAGCCAATGAAGGTGTGAAAATAACATCAACCCTGATGAAAATAATAGGCAAGGAAATTCCTGGTAGTAAGACTGCTATTCTGGTATCAAAATCTGTTGATTTTGGCATATGCCGTATATATCATGCACATGCTGAATATGAAGTATCCCATATGGAATATAAAGTTTTCTATAACAATATTGAAGATGCGAAAACTTGGATGGGTATATCAATAGAGTAATTGCTTGTTCAAGAGGTCATTTAGCCACTTGAAGATTCTTCAAGTGCAGGTGGTGAAGTTTCTATCAGTGACAGCTCTGATGGTAAACTCTCTCTTGAAGAGAAATCATAACTAACATTTTAATCTGAAAGAAAAAAAGATTCCGTGTCATGGAAAAATCATATCCACCATCCCTCATCACACAAGGGTATCCAGAAAGGAATATTCTGAAATGTTTACAAGAACTCTCGCCTGCATCGAAATAAAAAATAAAAAACGCAGAATTGAATTCTGCGTTTTTCATCATGCAATATAACAGCTCTTCTCTAATTTTTACTATCTGTCATACATTTTTTCAATTATATCAGAATAGACTTCCAGTATTCTCTTTTTCTTTGTTTTTTGAGTTGGTGTTATCATGCCATTTTTTTCTGAAAATTTTTCATTAAGAATGGTATATTGTTTAATATGTTCAAAAGTCTCCAGTTCTTTATTTGCGTTTTCAACTTCCTGTGCAACGAATCTTTTAATTTCATCATTGTCAATAAAGTCTTCACCGACCTTGCAAACAAGGGGAACTCCTGCTGAATCATCAATTTCTATTTTACTCTTATCATATTCAATTCCTTCGGAATCAAATTTATCTCTAAAGAAAGTTAAATTGGGAACCAGCAAGGCAGAGATAACACTTCGTTCATCCCCAATAATAAAGACCTGTTCAATGTATGGACTTATAGCGAAATATGATTCTACTTTCGCTGGAGCTACATTTTTACCACTGGAGAGGCAAATGATTGATTTAATACGATCAACAATTTTTATATACCCAAACTCATCTTGTTCTACTCTATCACCGGTTTTAAACCAGCCATCAGCAGTAAAAGAACGTTTTGTCTCTTCATCTTGATTAAGGTACTTGCCGAATATACCAGCACCACTGATTTCAAGCTCACCAATACTTGATATTCTGCAACGGCTACCATTTGCTTCAAGGCCTACATAACCCGGTTTGCAGGCAGTTAATGGGGAAATAGTACAGGCATTAAAGCTTTCTGTAGAACCATATCCTTCACTAACTCTGATGCCTATGATATAGAAAAATTTTAACAGGTCCGGTGATATTGAAGCACTAGCAGAAAATGAATGTAAGAAATTTTGCCCAAAGAGGGCTCTTACTTTAGCAAAAAGCTTATCAGCAATTTTATATTTAAATTTCAGTATTGCAGGAAGTTTACTTACAACATCAAAATCATGCCCCATATTAATGGCTCCTGTTTTTGGGTCCCTTCGATATTCATAAACCTTTTCTCCCACTTTGAGAGACCAGTCAAAGAGCTTCTTTTTAAGGGCACTTTCAGCCATTTTCTGATTAAGCTGTATATAGATCTTTTCATATAACCGGGGCACACAATTAATCCAGTGGGGATTATATTTTTGCAAATCATCCAACAAAGTTCCAGGACTATCTGCATAGGCAATAGTACAGCCATTGAAAATAGCAGCTAACTGACATGATCCTCTGTCAAAAATATGGGAAAGAGGAAGAAAACAAAGTGTAATATAATCAGATTTAAAACCCATACCAAAGTACCCGAAAAATTCATCAGCTCCAGCCATCCGAGCTGAGGCATTGTGATGAGTAAGAACTACACCTTTGCCCTGTCCAGTTGTTCCTGAAGTATACAGTATTGTAAAAACATCATCTGGGGCAACACCATCACGTCTTGCCATAAAATCATCATAATTTTTCTTTTCTTCTTTCCATTGGATACCCTGCTTCTCAAGATCTCCAAGGCTTATGACCCTTTCATCACTGCTTGTATATTCACGGTCCATAACTATAATTTTTTCAAGATTTGGCATCTTGTCAAAACCTGAAAGAATCAGTTCTAGAACATCATCCCCTCTTAAAAAAATATATTTACTATTTGAATCATTTATAATATATGAAGACTCTTTTAAGGAAAGTGTTGGATAAATGGTAACACTGACTCCATTTGCACAAGCTATAGCCATATCAGCATGAGTCCAGTAAGGACCACTGGGAGCCATAATAGCTGCTGTTTCCTGTTTTCCAAATCCCATACTCATTAATCCACAGGCATAATTTTCTGCTCTTGAGTAAACTTCTCCCCAGGATAATTTCCCCCCACCGTCACCATTATACATCTTCTCATTAAACAATTGTCCATTTTTATCAGCATAGGTTTCAGTATTCTTTACAAAGTTCCATGTAACTGTTTTTATGTCTTCACTCTCCCATTTCCACTTCTCTTTCCAAGGTAAATTTAAAACATCAGTATTTGACATACTAAGACCTCCTGTTGGCATTTAAAATATTGTTTTTTAATTTAAAGTATTTCTTCATCAGCCCTGAAAAGAACTGATGTTTATGTTTATATTAACCCACTTTCTCCTGTTCCCTTTTCTTACGCTCATCTATTCTCTGCCGCCTTACCTTGGCATTGGCTTAAATAACTTCTTGTGACTTCTCATAAGGAACCATTGCACTTTCAAATACCTTTTCCAGAGAAATAGCATCAAATTTACATTTGATCGTACAAATACCGCATCCAAGACAAGAATTCTCATCTAAAACTAGCTCTTCAAGGGCCTAGTATTCCCCATCATGTTCAGTAAATTCTTTATCCAAACCTGAAATCTTTTGTGCCAACTCAATAATTTTTTTTCTAGTTGCCATGTGCTTCTCCTAAAAAAGTATTAATTATAATCAGTCATTCAGGCCTGGCGCAAACGTATGTTAGATAACGGGTGTTACCTAACATATTATGAATAAACTCTGTTAAGTGTCAATAATAATTATTATTTTATTAAAGACAAAAACAGACATCCTTGAATTGTCCACTTTAATGATGGAGATTTTTTTGATTTTTCAACTAATTATGATTTAATCACTACCTGTTGAATAATTCAAATATTCTTGACTTTTTTAAGAATATATCTGTTATATTAAAAAAAAATAATATCAAGTACGATGATGACTAAACTAGTTTTAAACATTAATTGCCTGACTTACAGTTATTGACTTTATATAAATATCTATTCTGACATTTATTTCAAATTTAAATGAGAACGAGGTTAAATTGGCAGAAAAAAAGAATTATAATAAAACAAGTTTTATTGACCAGGTAAACCTGGATCAAAAACGGTATTCAAGATATGTTTGTGATTCAAGGGCCATTCCCAATGAGATTGATGGCATGAAACCTGTTCAAAGAAGAATATTATGGACCATGTGGAATTCTGTAGCAAAAAATTCTTTCACAAAGACGGTAAAAGTGGCGGGTCTGGTTATGGGATATCATCCCCATGGTGATGTGTCAATTCAAGATGCAATATCCTCCATGACTCAAGATTTCACCTTTGCAAATAATTATCCTCTGATACAGGGTGAGGGAACATTTGGCGATGTCCTCGATCCAAAGGCTATTGCATCTCCCCGATATACAGAGGTAAAACTTTCTGAATTTGCCAAAGACGTTGGATTTTTTGAATCAATTCAAGACATTGAGTATATTGAAAATTATGATGATACAAACAAAGAGCCTGTTTACTTTGTACCTAAAATTCCTGTTGTTTTATTAAATAATATAACTGGCATCGCAACAGGATTTAGATGCTCAATACCTGCCCACAAGTTAACAGATATTGTAGATACCATGATCTCTATATTAAAAAGAAAAAAACCTAAGGATATTATTCCATGGTATAAGGATTATACTGGGGATACATTATATAATAAAAATGAATCGGGCAACTTTGTCCATATAACGGGATTTGCCTTTACAGAGAAAAACAAAAAAATTCATATAACATGTGCACCTCAGAACTGGAACAGGGAAAAGGTTGTAGATTATCTTGAACAGATTATAAGTGATCCAAATTCCCCCTTAAGGGATTATATCGATTATTCCACTGACAGATTTGACATTGAGTTAATTAGTAAAAAAGGTCAGAAACTTACAGTGGAAACAGCAAAAGAACTGCTCAATAAAAAAAACAATGAAGTTGTTGTAATGAATGTAATTACATCTGAAGGAAGGCTAATAAATACTGACAGTATTTCAATTATAAAAAGATTTCTCACCACAAGAAAAGAACACCTTATTGAAAGATTTAAAAGACTTTCAAAACTGGAAAAAGAAAAAATTGATAAAAATTCTGAACTGATACGTTTTATTGAAGAAAAATGGAACCAAAAAGTCATTAGCATTAAGAATAAAAAGGATTTTGAAAAACAATTAAAAACTGCAAAGTTTGTTTATTATGAATGGTTGTCATCAATACCTGTTTACCGAATGACAAAGCAGGAGGTAGAGAAATCAGAAATGGCCATTGCTGAAGCGAAAAAGCAGTTTAAAATGTATAAGGAACTCTATACAGAAGGTCCAAAACTTAATAAATTTATTATAAATGAAATCACAGAATTGAAAAATAAATGGGACAACAATGACAACAAAGAAAAATAAACGAAACTTTAGAAAACTTTCAAATGTAGAGCATGTACGAATCAGAACCGGTATGTGGCTGGGACAGAACTCCATGTCTGTTTATACTCAGCATTTTTTTGTTCCTGATAAAAAAGGTGAAAACTATACAATCAAACATGATGAGATTGAAGATATCCCGGCAAAGCTGAAATGCCTTGATGAGGCATGTATGAATTGTGTTGATGAATATATTCGTAATCAAAATGATAAAGCCATACCAAAATCAAAGAAAATGAATAACCTGACCATTGTACTTTCAAATGACCGTAAAAGAGTGACAATAGCAGATAACGGCAGGGGGATACCTGTAAAAAATGCTGAAGGTGTTTTCTTGCATCTCATGTATGGTGAAAACTTTGATGACAAACTCAAGGAAGACCATATTGCGGGACAAAATGGTGTTGGTATTTCTCTTGTTAGGATTGTATCTTCATATTTTATGGTTGAAACAAGTAATAATGGAAAATCCTACAAAAAACTTTTTACAGTGGCCGATGAATTCAAAACAAAATTAAAGGACTTCAAGTACAGTGATGAAGAAATATCAAAAATTTGTCTGCATTTTGATGAACATGGAGAAATCGAAACATATAATACTATTAATGACAAGCACCGAAAAGTTCTGAAGCAGATCATGAAAAAAACAAAAATGACTGATACAATAACAAAATGCCAGCCAACGGAACATGGCACATCAGTCACTTTTGAGCTTAATAATGAATTTTTTAATGGTCTTGATGTCAGTTTTAACAAGGAACTAATGTCTCAATTTTTACAGGACATCGCCATGACCAATCCGGGCCTCACTGTGACATTTAAGCATAAGGGGTCTGAAAAAAAATATTTCTTCAAAAAAGGCCTTGAAGATATTCTAAAACTATCGGGGATAAATCATTATAAATTCACATACTCCAGTGAAAGAAAAGGTTTACAATTAAACATCCAATCATTTATTCTTGAAGACAACAACAGGTCACTATCATGGGTCAATTCCAACTTCGCCAGTCTTGGAGGGAGCCCCTTTGAATATTTAGAAAACAAAATATGTGATGAAATTAGAAAAAAACCTTCAATTATTGCTCATGAGAAAAAACTTAAAACCTCTGCAACACGAAATGATGTAAGAAACTGCTTTCACTTCTTTAACAACTGGCACATGCTTAATCCCAGATTCAAGTCCCAGGATAAATCTTATTTAATTAATAATGTAAATGAAGATATTAGAGAAGCTGTAGACTTAAACCTGGACAAGCTTATACGAAAATTAGATTTAGTAAATGCCATCAAAGGTCAAATGGAAAAACGATCCAGGATTAAAGAAATTGATGATGCTGCAAAGAACCTTAGAAAAACAGCCAGACTAAAGATTGCAAAATTGATTACTACAACGGGGAAAAACAATGAGCCAGGAAGAACATTGTTTATTGCAGAGGGAGATTCTGCTATTGCGGGTCTTCGTCCAGCCAGGAACCCTTTAAAACATGCCCTCTTTCCACTAAGGGGAAAACCTCTCAATGTAGTGGGAATGCCAATTGCCAAAGCAATGAAAAATGAGGAAATCAAAAACCTAATATCTATTATCGGTTTGCCTTTAGATGAAAAAGTTAAAAGTATTGATCAGCTTAACTATGAAAAGATTTCAATTATTACTGATGCGGATTTTGATGGATATGCAATTCGAAGTCTTATATTTTCATTCTTTTTTGAATACTGGCCGGAACTTTTCCAGCTGGGATTTATCCATTATTCTTCGGCCCCCCTTTATGAGGTGGATATTAAACTTGATAATAAAAATTCTAAAATTGAAACAATTTACTGCATTGATGATGATGAATATATGTCACTTGAAAAAAAATTAAAAAAGCAGAGTGGAGAAATAGTAAGAAAAAAACGAAACAAGGGATTAGGTGAGACAAGTAAAGCTGCAATGAAATATACGGTGGAAAATTGTCTGACAAAAGTCACTGTTGATGATATCAAGAAAGCCCGTAAAACACAAAAACTCTGGTTCCATAAGGACAATGCCGGTGACAGGAGAAAAACCATTTCTGAATATTCACAACTGTTTCTCAATGATTAATGTCTTGAGTATATTCTTTTTCATACAGTTTATGAAAACATAATAGTGCATCAAATAACTATTCTTCATTCATATTATTCATCCTCTAAGTTGTATCAATAATGTTGGTCTATTTTGACTTCAACTTTTCATAGAGAGAATAGAATTCATCGTTGGGTTGAAGGCCCTTTTTATCTATAGATAAATCCGGATGAATCCTGTCAACGAGATACATATCCATCACACCTTTATTCTTAGCAATAACCTTACCTCGATGTATACATGAGAATAATTCTTTTACCTGCTCGTAGGTGCTTTGAGATATATTAACCCTATTTGCTATACCTGATTGTTCCATTCTTGCTGCAATATTTACAGAATCACCCCATATATCATAGGTATACTTCCAAGAACCTACAACACCAGCCAATACAGGCCCCGTATGAATGCCTATTCTAATTTTCCAATAATCCTTTCCAAGTTCCTTCCATTCTTTTCTTTTCTTTAATACATAATTTTGAAACTTTATTGCTGACATAACACAGTCAACAGCATGGGAATAATTTTTTTCAGGAAGACCGCCTGCACACATATATGCATCACCAATAGTTTTTATTTTTTCTAATCCCATCCCTCTAGAAATATAATCAAATCTGGAAAACATAGTATTGAGTTCCTGAACAAGTTCCTGATTGCTGAGTTTTTCAGAAATATGAGTAAATCCTTCAATATCCGTAAATAAAATGGATACTTCTTTATACTTTACAGGTTCCGTTGCTCCTGTAGCCTTTAACTCAGAAATAATTTGTTCAGGTAAAATATTTTTAAGGAGACCGTCACTTTTATCTCTTTCTATTGTGATTTGATGATTTTGTTCCTTTATAATTCTTTCAGTTTCCTTTCTTTCAGTTATATCACGGATGATACCGCTATAATATATTTTGTTATTGTTTTTCCACATCCCAAGTGTAAGTTCAACAGGGAATTCTTCACCATTTTTCTTTATGGCAGATAATTCAACAGCATTTCCAAGTACACGTGGAGGTTCTCCATTATTAATCCTCTCCATGCCGGCATCGTGAGCTACATGGTGTCTCGCAGGTACAATCTTAGCGATTGGTTGGTTTAGTACTTCATCCTCTTTATATCCAAATATTTTTTCTGCACCCCGGTTCCAGGATAGAATCTTCTTTGATTCATCAGATGTTATTATGGCATCATTATCAGATTGGCTGATTGTTTGAAAACGCTTATTCTGTTCATTAATTGCTGATTCTATTTCCTTTCTTTTCGTAATATCCCTTATGATCGCACTGTAATATTTTTTCCCTTCACTAGACCAAAAGCCAAGAGTCAATTCTATGGGAAATTCCACACCATTTTTATTAAGAGCATTGAGCTCTATTGTTTGTTGTGAAATTTTCGGTTTACCCCCTTCAATAATTTTATTTATTCCCTTATTATGATTAATACGACTGGATTCAGGAATAAGAACTGAAATTGGTTTCCCAATAATTTCCTCTTCATTATATCCGAAAATATTTATTGCTCCTCTGTTCCATGACTTAACACATTGCGATTCATCAGAGGTTATAATCGCATCAGTTTCAGATTCACAAATTGCCAGGTACTGCTTTTCTAATTCTTCAAAAGATAAATTATTTTTCATAGTATTGTTCACCTTGATGTTATAAAATATTATCTTCAGCAATAGTCAATTAAAAATAGATAGAGCGGCTTCTTTAAACCATAACAGAGCATCTAAGAGCCTTTCTTCAATTAGTCTGACTCCTCTCTCACCTGTATTTCAAAAAACATCAGAGAAATCTGATGTATTTTTGTTAGATTAATTTAAGAATTTGGGCCTCTCCTCTGGCACCAGGTGATCTTTTTCTTTGCATAATAAATTTTCCAAGGTGCCAGAGGTCGGGCTCCTCCGGGCTTTCGCATTCGCTTCGGTCCCTTCATTCTGTCGGGACTTCCCCTGCGCATCCCTGAGGCAGTTGTTAAGAGACCAGAGTTAATTGTAAAAAGAAATATTTTTCATTATGATTTTGGCTATAGACCTGGAGGCCAATTGCCCTCTTGAATACGGAAAAAACTTTTGTCAAACCAAAGAATTTAATCATAAGTCAGAGTACATTTCTAAGCCTATCTATCTGATATATATTATACTGAATATTTTAATGCTTAAGAAGCTTCACAATTTCATCATGGCCCTCATCTCGGGCACGATCAAGGGGTAGTTTTCCATCCTCATTAGCTATTTCAGGGTCAGCACCCTCTTTCAGGAGAAGTTTAACAATAGCAACCTGTCCTGTTTTTGCAGCAGCATTAAGAGATGTTACACCAACATTATTTATTGAGTTTACATCAGCACCATGCTTTATCAACTTTTTTACAATATCAGTAAATCCATTATATGATGCTATATTTAAAGGTGATGTACCGAAATTATCAACAGTATTTATAGCTGCTCCCTTTTTTAGCAAAAGACTCACCAGTTTTTCAGCACCTGTTGCTGAAGCAAGGAACAGGGCACTCCGTCCATCAATATCTGTTACATTTGGGTCAGCCCCTTCTGATAGGAGCTCCTCACCGGTTTCATCATCTGCATCATATGCTGCTTCAAGAAGATCACTGTTTAGCTTTTTCTTTTTTAATGATGGGGCATCATCTGAATAACCAATGTACCATTTTTTTACTGTTGAAACAGGATGCATTCTCAACCAGAGATCATCAGGAAGGTAGATATCTGCAGTACAGTATTTACAAGTCACAAGACGTGATGAACCATCAACCTGGAGATTCCCTGAACATGCAGGGCACGTAAAATAAACAGGTTTTCCTGTAGAAGCATCTTTTTCCCCATCAACTTCATCTGTCTGGCTATTAACAGTAAGAATAATTTCTGGAATCATCTGTGAAAGCCATTGAGATGCAGGAACAACAGTGTTATTTGCTTTGCACTGAAAACAAATAATAGAAACAGTTTCAGTTATATTCTCAGGAATATTTTTCAATTTTTTGCTACATGAATAACATAGGGGAAATTCATTAGTTATTGTCAGAGAACGATTAAAATCACCAGCAATGGTCTGGGACTGCATACCTTCTCCCTTTTTAAGACTTTTGCAATCTTCTAAAGAGTCTTCCAGCATTGATTTCCAGGTCATGGCTGATATTTTTTTTTCATGGTGACATGAGGTACAGAGAATTGCCTGTAATGGTCCATTAACCATTACAGGCAATCCGCATTTTTCGCAACTTGTCTTTATTTCAATAGAAACAAATTTCATATAACCATCCTCCAAAGAATTACATATAAGATACTGCCCATCAAAATTCGCATAATGCTTATTATAAAGGTAATGAATAATGGCGTCCATAAGAAAAAAAATCAAGGATACCATGAAGATCTGAGAAAACTGTGATGCCAGTTGACATTCATTGAATAATTAGGACCTTCCAGAATGATACAATCTGCTGATTCAATTTTCTGGATAATCAGACCCCTGTCACCCTTCAAAGGGCAAAGATCTTCTCCCTTTGAAATATATAGAAATCAACCTCTGCATTGCTTAAAATATAAATCTTTAATAAAGAGATATTCATATTCACAATTTTCTTTATATATTTCATGAGCATCTTCAATAATTTTTACCGCATTATAAGTATTTTTTTTCTTAAACTGATGATGATGGCTAAGACTTTCATATTGAACTCCTCTGCTTTACTTCTATTATAATAACTATTTATTAACTTTTTGTTCATCTATACTCTCAAACATATGAATTCATCTTGTTAAATAATAAATTACAATAATTCAAAAAGGCAGCACAGGATGCTACCTTTCATTTATGATTAAGAGTTATCCTTTAAAAACTTCAATGCCTTTGAGATAATCTCTTTGGTTCGATCATTTTTATTTAAGACATCAAAACCATGTTCACCATCTTTATGCAGTTCAAAGGAATAGGTCATCTTTTTCTCATCAAGTATCTTCTTTAACTGATCAATGGATCCATTAATCATTTCTCTATCCTTACCTGCCTTTGCAATAAAGAGTGGAATCATTGTATCGTTTTTCTTTGCAAATTCTAACATGGAAAATTCAGCAATTTTCTTATCAGTTATTTCTTCAGGTATATATTTTCTCATTACCATGGGATTCATAGCTGAATAAAAAGTTATGAGAGATCTTATCTTATGTTGAGATAAAATTTTTCCAAGATATATGCCACCACCTGAAAAGGACCAGATAGTTATGCCTTTCACATTTAAATCAAAGGCATTACTTTTTAGTTTAGAAATGACTGCTGAAATATCCTCATTGGCCTCAATGAGGGTTGAAAAGGTTGCGGACATTCTTCTATTTTGCACTACGGCTATATATCCTGAAGCAGCCAGCATTCTTCCATAGTCCTCATAAATTTTCCAATTCTTTAGTCCTTTAGCCATAAATCCATAAATGTCACCTGAAACAAATAAAACTGCAGGATATTTCTTTTTTTTGTTATAATCCTTTGGTAGATAGATATCAAGAGTATTGAGTACCTTCGATTTATCACTATAGACAATATCTTTTTTCACGATAACATTCTCTGTGCCCTTCACTGAATAATGAACTGGTGCAGTTATCATCTTATTCAAGTACAGATAAAATGCCACTCCTCCTAATAACACCAATACTGCTATAACTAATCCTATTACCTTTACTTTTTTCATTTTATTACCCTCCAGTAATTTTATTTATAGATTCCCTTAGTGATGGAATCTTTATACAGCTTAATTCTTGCCTTCATTATTTTTTCATATTCACCAACAGGCGTCTTTGCATTAACCCTGGTGCTTAAATCATCTCGAACCCCCCTCACAAGCCAGGTAAAAATAGCGATCACATCATCTTTTGATTTTACTGAATACTGTTTCCAGTTTACATTTCCAAAGAGAACAGGAAGTGATTTGTCGGAGTATTCCTTTTTTAAGGCGATCATCTTTGGGTAAAATGATGATGCAGTATCAAGCTCAGCCCTTATCATCAACTCATACTCCAGAGGATGACTTCTGCAATAATCCATTGAAAAACGCGTCAGCTCTTCAACCCTGTCAAAGAGATCATCTGTCTTATAAGTATGAGGATCATTTTGAATAACAAAGGTTTCATAGTAAATCAGGTCAAAAATATAGAGATAAAGCTTTTCCTTTGAATGTATATAATTGTAGAAGGAGCCCTTTGCCAAATCAAGTTCCTTAATGATTTGATTAATAGATGCTTTTTCATATCCCTTTTGTGCAAACTCCCTCATGGAGACCTCTAAGACCTCTCTTTGTCTCTGAGGGGTAAGGTTAAAAAATGTCTGTTTCATTAATTGTCTATTCACTTAACGACCACCTAGTCGTTAATATAGTTAAAATTTATTTCAACGTCAAGTGAAGAGGGGTTTTTTTAATAATTAATTCTTATTTTCTCAGGAAAATTATCTCCATAAAGACCAGTTCAAAATACTTAAAGTCTTAAAAAAGAGAAAGCCCCTCCTCCATGCCCCTACAAGTGGTCAGGATTCTTTCTGAAAAGGTCTTTTAATAGTGAGTGTTTAAAATTCTGTTGACGATATCACTATTGAGGTTAGAAAAAGGTTCATTCAAGATACTATCATTGAAAATGTGACATTTATCATCCAGGAATATTCATTGATTACTGATAGGGTGAAAGTTCAGAAAACCAAACAGGGTGATGAGAAAATTGAATTCATAGAGCACTTTGTATCAGAAATTGACCACTAATATATAGTTCCATAGATATATAAAATTATATTTGATGTTGTAGCTGGGTAATACAGAAAAAAATAATTGCATTTCCACAATAATATAGAGATAATCAATATATAACTTTTTCACGAGGTGAATATTTGTCAATATTAGAAGACAGTGGCTTCATACGCTATGTATCAAGTCCCCTTTCCCGTAGACTAATCTTTTTAGTTTCTGGTATAGTATTTCTGTTCTTTTTACTTATTACTGCAATATTCATTACTATCAGTTACAACCGGGGAATTAATTATGCAGAAGAAAGTCTTAAGCTGGTAAAAAAAAGTTACCTCCCTACTATTGCAAACAGCCTCTATAATGTTGATGATACACAACTAAAAAACAGCCTTAAGGGAATTCTCATACTGGAAGTTGTAAGCTTTGTTGCAGTTAATGACAAGTCTCTTAAAAGAAAATTTAGCATAGGTGACAAGTCCTTACCAACAATAAAAGTTGCTGTTTTTCCTCTTTTATACAGTGAAGAAGGAAGCCCTGATATTGTACTTGGAAAATTGACAGTACATGTTTCATATAAATATATATACAATACAATTTTTTCCAACAGCCTGGTATTAATATTAATTGGACTCATTGAAATTTTCATGATAACCTTGGTTGTTCTTTTTGTTCTCCATAAAACTATTCTAAAATATATTATAGAGTTTTCTGATGAAGTGACAACTACCTACCTTGAGAACCTGGATACACCACTTGTTTTAAGTAAAAAAAGCGGTATAGATAAAGATGAAATAGACAATCTGGTAGATTCCTTCAATGGAATGAAAGAAAGAATTCGTTCCAGTTTTTATGAGAGGGATGCTGCCCAACAAAATCTAGCCCAGACTGAAAACAAATATTCCGTCATGGTTAATAACTCAACTGATATCATATTCCAATTAGAACAAAAGGGTTTAATCGATTTTATAAGTCCTTCAATTTTAAGATATGGATATACACCGATAGAACTAGTTGGAAAGTCCTTCCTGGATCTGATACATCCAGATGACAGGGAAAAAGCAAAGTCTCTCCTTGATATTTACAAATCTACCGGTTCACGAATATCTGGATTGGAATTAAGGTTGTTTGTTGATGACAAGAAGGAGAGCAAGAGCAATTCTGGTCCCCCGGTATTCCTAGTTGATGCTGAGGTGCTCTACAGCCAGGAAGAGGGGAAAGAAAAACAGTTTAGTGGGATACTGGGCATAGCAAAAGATATCAGCGAAAGATTGCTTTTAGAAGAAAAGCTCTTAAAGTCTCAGAAAATGGAAGCAGTAGGAACATTGACCGGCGGTATTGCACACGACTTCAATAATATAATACAGGTAATAGATGGCAATGCCCAGTTACTTTCCATTAAACTGGGGGATATCAATGAAATAAAGTATATCAAAAACATAAGGTCTTCATGCCATTCTGCTGCCCAGTTAACCCGTCAACTACTCACTTTCAGCAGAAAAGAAGCTAGTAATAAGAAACCAATAGATGTAAACAAGGCAGTTAATAATGCAGTGAAGCTCCTTGAACATACAATCCCCAAGATGATAACTATTAATGTTGAACTGGCTCAGGACATGCAGACAATCTATGCAGACCCTGTTCAACTAGAACAGGTATTATTAAACATATCATTAAATGCCCGAGATTCCATTGAGAACAACATGGGGGCAATAACCATAAGGAGTTTCATACATACTATTGAAGAAAACATCCAATCACTGGCTCTTTCACCTGGTTCATATGGCTGTATTTCTATCAGTGATACTGGGAAAGGCATGGAGAAGGAAGTAGTTTCAAGAATATTTGAACCCTTTTTTACCACCAAAGAGGTAGGAAAAGGAACAGGCCTGGGTTTATCCATGGTATATGGTATTATGAAAAGCCATGGGGGAGATGTAACCTGTTCAAGTGAACCAGGTAATGGATCAATTTTTACTCTCTACTTTCCCACAACTGAAATAGAAACAACAATAAGTGTCAATGATTCTGAAGACCTGGAGTTTGATGAGGAGATGACTGTTCTAATAGTAGATGATGAAAAAAATATCAGAGACATAACAAGTATCCAGTTAAAAAATGCAGGATTGAATATCCTAATGGCATCAAGCGGTGAAGAAGCCCTGGAGGTTTATAAAACAAAACAGAAAAAAATTGATGTGATCATCATGGATCTGAGCATGCCCGGCATGGGAGGAAAGAATGCCATAAAAGCAATCCTTTCAATAGACAGTGAACAGAAAATCGTTATAGCCAGCGGATATATTGATGACAGGGAAAAACAGGACATTCCCTGGAGTGATACCCTGGTAATGGTTGAAAAACCCTATACTGATAAGGATCTCTTAAGTGCTTTTAAAAAAATGCAGAATACACAGAAAGGTTAAGAATTATTGACAATAGCTTAATCCATGTATTTAGAGTTTATACGATTGATAGTTCCATCCCTATGCATTTGTCTTAAAATTTTATTCAATTTATTTAGTATTTGTTGTTTATTTTTGAGCTTAGAGGCTTTCGAAAGAGCTAAATAAGCATTTATCGGTTTTGCAATTGGATTGTGTAATGCTACTACCTTATCGCCTAATCTCATTTTTTTTATTATGTACTTCATTTCCTTTTCATTTCCTACCACAGCATCTATTCTCTTACTAATTAACTTGAGCAAGTTTTGTTTAGATGTTGAAGCACCTTCATCCACCTTAATTATTCCAGATTTTACTGCTGCCCTAAATTCTTTGCTAATGGAAAAAGATCTGTTTATACCGATTTTTTTTCCATAGAGATCTTCAATTTTCCTGAAGTTGAACTCATTTCCTTTTTTTACAAATATTTTATAGACTGACTGATGAATTGGTACATCAAGAAACATAGCTACTCTTGCTCTGGAAGGTGTTTTTAGAGCTGAGAAACCACCATCTACCAATCCCTTTGCTACTAATATAACTACTCGTTTGGTAGGATAAGCTTTAATTACTTTATTTAATTTTGCTCTTTTGAATAATTCATTAACAATGTCAATATCAATTCCCTTAATTTGGCCATTCTCTTTCCATGCATAGGGAGGAAAAGAGATTAAGCAACCCAGTTTAATTGGTCTTAAAGCCCATGCTGAGGAAATAAGGGTAATACTAATTATCAATCCGCCCAATATAATTAAGAATTGTTTTTTCATTGTTTCTCCAACTGAGATTTCATCAATTCCTCTAAGAAGATATTGATAAGTAACCAGATAAATATATTAAAATTATTTTGACAAAATTAGTAATTCGATCAAATTAAAGCATTATACATAACAACCTATGTTAGGTAAAGAAATAAATGGGTAGTATTGAATATAAAATCATTAATCAATGGATAGGAGGATCAATATATATATTAAATATATTGGAGTCAGTCTTTCTTCTGTTATCACTAGTATACTAGTGAGCTATTATCTAGTGAAACCACACCCCCGATATGCAATTGCAGGTATAATTTGTGTGAATGTTATTTTATTATTACTTCTTTAAGTAACAATAAAATTGTTACATTCATCAACTCGATATCAAGTTGATTGATTACTTTAATATTACAAAACTCTATGAATTTGTTAAAGAATTTCTCCAAACTAATTCTTTAAACCACAAGAGCACCAAAGAGCTTTTCTTTAATTAGTTTGGCTCTTCTGTCACCTGCTTTCCGAATCAAAAAGAAAAAACACCAAAGAAACCTGGTGTCTTTTACCTCTTAAATTTCCCATTCTCTATGAAAGAATACACTTGCTCCAAGACTTCATCACCCTTCATAATATATGGATGACTCCGCTCAACAATTAAAAAGTCTTTCATGTTTTTTACTTTGGCTTTACTAACGGCAACTTTCCCATCATCAACACCGGGGATAATGAAGAATGAGTTGATCCAGTTTATAGTTGTATTTCCAGTAATTATTCCCAATTCAAAATTAACTGGGCCCAATTGAGATGGAATACTTTTTTTTCCAGTTCCAATTTCAGTTATAGCAAGACCTAGAATTTCTTTTCCAAAAGGAAAATCCATCATGAAATCAGCCATCTCACTACCCTGATTTGGAGGTGCAAGCATCACTACACGACCAGTATTTATCCTTCTACTATTTTTAAGATAATATCTTACTATAATTCCTCCAAGGGAATGAGTAACAAAATGAATTTTCTTTTCAGGCCTTGTGCAATAGCGCTCTATATTTTTTTTCAAATATTTATTTGTGAGATTGTGTATATTATCTTTACGTGATGGATAATCAATGTTTATTATTGCAAATCCTTTATTGTGAAGATAAATACCAAGCTTAGACATTGATTCTGAGGTTCTACCCAGTCCATGAAGTAATACTACGTAATCACCTGAATTAACCTTGATAGAAGTTTCTGATGAACAGCATATAAAAATAATTGGTAATATAAATAATAATTTTTTCATAAAGCTTTAGCCTTGATCAATATTCTTTACTAAAACCTATTTGATTTTTTGAAAAATCATATTGTCGTCAGGTTTTTGTGCTATAATCATTTTATTATCAAAAAAAGCAATAATTGCAATATCATTTTCTGCACTCGATCTTGTTTTATAGGCAGATGTTTTATAATCTAACATTTCAATTTTTTTGTTATTCTTTATTTTCCAGGTGAAATAAATGATCTCTAATTTAGCACCTTTCTTCATAGTAATAATTCCCTGACCATTCTCTTTAAATAAAAAGGTGATAACAGTATTAGGTGTTTGAGGTATATTTATAGTTCTTTTGGCTGTTGTGAGTTTAATCACTCTCCAGGTGCCAGTAATTTTTTTAGTATAATCCTTACTGAAAAGAGTAGATGCTACACATAGTATGATTAAAACTGTTATAAGTTTTGTTTTCATATGATTATTACTCCATTACATTATTTTTATAAATAGTTGAATGATAAACATACTATTGTTTTTCAAGAATCATATTGTCATCTGGTGCCTTAATAAGAATGAGCTTATTATCAAAAAAGGCAAAGTCAATGGCTGTATTCTTTTTCTTTCTTGTCTTTCTTTCTTTATATTGATTTGTTTTATAGTCAATCATCACCAGTTTATTTTCACTATTTACTTTCCACTTAAAATACATTGTTTCTTTTTTAGCACCTTCAGCTATAAAGATAAAACCTGTTCCATCAGCATTAAAGGTAAAATTAAAGGTGCCTGATTTTTTTTCAGTAAAATCAAATGTTTTTTTTGAAGTTATTAATTTATTCAGTTTCCATTTTCCTGTAATTTTACTGTTGTAATCTGCAGAAAATAGCGATGCAAAACTTAATAATAGAACGGCTACAATAATAGTTTTTTTCATAAGTTCTTCCTTTTAAAGAAAATTTTACTATGATAAATGATTGTTGTCAATGTATAAAAAATAGAAAATTGAGTTGCTTTCAGTATTGAAGCAATCTAAGGCAATAGTTATTTTATGATATAATTACCAGCAGGCACAAGACTTCATAGAACTGAGAATTTTTTTATAAAATAAAACTAAAAATATAACATTGATTAAAAAGAAGAAAATACTAATAAGAAAAGTTTTTTTTCTATAGCAAAATCAAAGTCTTAAAAAATCTTATTCTTTTTATATTGACAATTTCAATTAATTGACAACATTAGTTTTAAACTATTCTTTAGAGGAGTATGATTTGAAAGCATTCAAGTATCTCATATTTTTTCTTATTCTCATTTTACAAATCACTTCTTGTTCAAAGAATGCATATAACATTAAATTTTCTGATTACAAAATCCTCTACTCTCAAAATCCATCCATAACACATATTCAAAAAAGAGATGATTGGAAGCCCTTGAAAAGCTTACATTTCATCAACCTCCCCTCACTTCAGGTTAATAAACAATGGAACCATGGATGGATTAAAGTAGTATTTAACGTGAAAGCCCCCCACATATATAAAGGTATATATTTAAATGCCAAGGATCTAACTGATACACTCTATATAAATGGAATCTTTGTTGGGTCAAAACAAAAAAATGAGTTCTCAGCTATTGAATACTTAAAACCAAGTCTCTATCAATTTCCATCAAGCATATTAAAAAAAGGATCAAATGAATTATTGATTCGTATCTCTTTAATGAAAAAAATAAAGGGAACTATTAGATCCATTGAACTATTAACTCATGAGAAACATATGAATAAACTCTTATGGAATAATTTTCTTTATGAACAGTTTTTCTTTATACTTATAGTCATGTATTTCTCTCTCCTCATTGTGCAGGGGACCATGTATATTGTTGACAGAAAAGTAAAGATACGTCTTATCAATGTATTATTTATTCTATACTTCATATCTCTAATCATTATATTATTCGATCCAATAAAAATAGTTTCTAAGAATAACCTGGGATTTAATTTTGCTTTTACCTATATACTTTTAAGTGCATCCATTATGATTTTATATCTTATGATATTACTCCAATCACTTTTCAGAATCTATTTATCTCAGTTAAATAAAATGTTTATACCCATTATTATTGGCGGTGCCCTGGTAATTATTTCTTCAAATGGCCATCTATTTTTGCAAATTTCAATATTTGCTCTAATCACTCTTGCCGGTTTTGCAGTTTTAGGATATATGCTTTACCTCCTCAATAAAATAAAACCAAATCCATTTTTAGTAAAAATTTTGATTGTTGAATTTGCACTCATAGTCTTTGTTACTATATGGCAAGCCTTATCGGTTCCCCTTGAACTTTCGATACAATGCCCTGACTACCTCACCTGGTATCTCAGTATGACCTATATCTTTCTTGGAATTCTTTATGAGGCAATTTTAACCAGGAGACAGAGAGAGAGGCTTAACAGGCTTTATAAAAATCTGAAAGAAAATAATGCAAAGAAAAAATCAAAAACTGAACCGGCAATTACACTATCCTCTGAAGAAAAACTTGATACTGTCATTGCCTTCATAAAAGATAATTATACCTCAGACCTGTCAAGAGAAGGCCTTGCATCTTCCGTTGAAATGAATCCAAACTATCTCAGTACACTTTTCAATACCTATACAGGAAAAAAAATTAACGACTACATTAATAATTTAAGGATTGCAGATGCTATGAATCTCATGACTACTTCTGAAGATAAAATAATTGATATAGCCTTTGCTACAGGTTTTGAAAGCCTATCTACCTTTAATAGGGCCTTCAAAAATGAAACAAGTATGTCACCTTCTACCTATAGAAAGAAAAAAGTATAGCATAATGCAATATCAAGTTATTGTTTTAACTATTCAAATACTCGAATTCCAACTTTTTGAAGAGAACTTAATATAAAACTCATGTAATTTCAATACCAACATTGTGATCACAGGATGATCCAGGTTAGAACAGTTGTCAATGGTATAGTTCCAGAAACGGTACTATAGACTATCTGCTCATTAAAACATATGAGGTAATATTATGAAAATATTTAAAAGAAAAAGACGGCTTGCAATAAGCATATCAGTTTTCTCAATTATTCTACTAATCATTGTATCTCTTTTATCAGGTAAAGATGAAGGCATACATCTCACCTATAAGTCACAGGAAGGCTATGTAAAAATGATGGCAATGTACGAAAGATTTTTAAAAACAATGTCCAGTCCATACCAGGAAATCGATATAAAAACATCATGGGGTATAACCCATGTAATAAAAACCGGGGCTAAGAATAAAAAACCTCTGGTGATTCTCCATGGAGGAGGATCAAATGCAGCAATTATTTCATTATTCATTAAACCCTTTATAAAAGACTACACAATCTATAGTATAGATTTCATGGGAGAACCAGGTAAAAGTGTTCCAATTAGAATTCCAATAGAAGAAAGAGATCTGGCAGACTGGCTCAATGAAGTATTTGTTGGCTTAAGAATAGATAGAGCTGATATAATAGGTTTTTCATGGGGAGCATATACAGGACAGCGGTTTTTAAAATATTATTCTCACAAAGTAAACAAACTAGCAGCCTGTCTCAATACATACCTAAAAGGTGATGAAGGTTTTTCTATATCAACCCTTGGTCAATTGATTTATTACAATATGTTTCCCACACAAAACAATACAAAAAAATTTTTAGTAAAACTTCACAGTGGTCCCATTATGAATAAGGAAGCTTATAAACTACTTCTTGATCACTTCAATGGTATGGCAAAATACTGCAGATCAGTCCCCTATAAGATGGGAGGAACCTCTCTTTCATCAATAAAAAAAATACAGAAACCTGTTTTAATTGTAATAGGTGAAAAGGACTGTTTCTTTGATGCACAAAGAGGAAAAAAATATCTGCAAAGAGCAAAGAATCCAAACATTCAAATGAAAATAATTAAAGACATGGGACATCTAGTGGTTGATGACATATATAACGTATTAGTAATAATTTCAGATTTTCTGAAATAATAAAAAAGATATCATCCTGGCTATTAAGCTGGGATGATTTTCCAATAAGCTTTTTAGATATTTAATAAAATTATTTTAACACAAGATGACAACATCATAAATGTATCGTAAAAAAAGGAAATAACAACTTATATTTAGTCATCTCTATGATAAAAGGATTAAGAGGAAGCATCCATTTTATTGAATTCCTTAATTATATTTTCAATAAAAGTTTTTGTCTTTTTCTCTAAAAATCCCTTCTAAGAATATGTTGATAAAACTTATAACGTATTATTGTATTTACCTTGACACTATACCTAACTATTGTTTAATGACATCATTCTGTCCAAAGAATACCCCCCAATTACAAATTGATTGCTCGTTAGCAACGAATCTTCATTCTGTTTCTGGAATAGATGACGTTGCCATGGCATTAATTTACATTAATGACTCTAGTAATAATATGACAATTTCCTCTTTCAAGGCAAACCTCTAAGGACAACCAAAAAGGTTGGAAAAAATGTATTTAGAAATTATTACGACTCCAAATGATGACTTAAAAGAAACTGGTTTTGGTTCATTAAAATCATGCAATAATGTTTTGAAATCACTTCAAGAATTGGGTTATACTGCCCGCTTAAATGTATGTGAAAACATTGAAGATTTAAATGAAATTGTCTCAAGAAAACCAGATCTTGTTATTTTAGCTGTAAAATATATTACGATTCAAGATCATACAAAAGTATGGTTATCAGAATTCTTTGCAGCAAATCATATTAATTTTACAGGCTCATCAAGAGAAACATTAAAATTTGATTCAAATAAAGTAGATGCAAAGGTTTATTTGCAAAACAAGGGCATTAAAACTGCAAAATATTTTACAGCCTTACCTGATCAATATAAAGATGAAAGTGAATTACCACTAAAATTCCCATTATTTTTAAAACCTCTTGATGCTGCAAATGGAAATGGAATAGATGATCAATCCTATGTTACAACATTTGATGAATTTCAAGAAAAAGTAACTTCATTATATGCATTATTTAATCTTCCAGTTTTAGTCGAAGAATTTTTAGAGGGCAATGAATATACAGTAGCTGTATGCAAAAAAGAAAATGGTGAATTGCTGGTTGCTCCTATAGAGATAATACCACCTGAATCAAAAAATGGTCTTAGAATTTTAGGAGAGTTGGCAAAGAAAAGTGACACAGAAGAATTAAGAAAAACTATTCCAGGCACAGTTACAAAAGGTGTAAAAGAATTAGCTATCAATGTGTTTAATAAACTTGGCATAAGAGACTTTGGTCGAATTGATATTAAAACAGATAAAGAAGAGAATTGTTATTTCATGGAAGCCAATCTGGTACCTGGTATGACCTATGGTACAAGTTATTTTCCATTGGCTTTAGAAATTGAACTGGATTTGAATTATAATAAAGTAGTAGAGTTAATTATAGCTGGTGGAATTAGCAGAATCCCAGTGGTCTCAACAATACCAGCTTAACATTTTCTATAGATTTTTTTTATAGAAAAAGCAGGCATCACCTACAAAGCAATTAGATAAAGGATGAATAGCACATGAGTACATTTAAAAGGGTCGTTTTAACACATGGTGGATCATCATCTAGATTAAAGGAATCCGATGGACCTCAATCTGCAGCAGCTGAAGGAATGGATTTAATGGTCAATGGAAAGTCAGCCTTAGATGCAGCGGTTCATGCAGTTAAATACTTAGAAGATGACCCGCGGTTTAATGCAGGTACCGGATCCAAAATTAGAATTGATGGAAGCACAATCCAGATGGATGCATCATGCATGGATAGTGATGGAAAATTTGGAGCTGTTGCCTGTGTTGAAGGAATTCAAAATCCTGTGGAATTAGCTCATAGAGTTTTGATACATTCTCCTCATATTCTCTTAGCCGGGGACGGTGCCAAAATTTTTGCACAAGAACAGCATATACCTATAATATCCTCTAGTACTGATAAGAAGAGAAATACTCATGAAGATGATATAACTCCTTCATGTGATACTGTTGGAGCAGTGGCATTTGATGGAAAAATCTTTGCTGCTGCACTAAGTTCTGGAGGAATAAGTAAATCAGCAATTGGGCGAGTTGGCGATGTTCCTCTTCCTGGTTGCGGTTTACACTGCGGTTCAATAGGTGCAGTTGCATGTACCGGTGATGGTGAATATATAGCTCTGAAAATTTTAGCCAGAGAAGTTTATAGTTGGCTTGAAAAAAAGATGGACCCGGATGAAGCAGCTAAAAAAGCTATAGCTCTATTTGACGATTATGTTGACATAGGTCTCATCGTTATAACCAAAGATGGATATGCAGCAAATGCAAGAAATGACATGGCATGGTCACATTGTACAGAGATGAAATAGAATATAAAATAATCTAAGAATAGTAATTAACCATTCTCTTTGCTCAATTTTTAAAGAGGATGCTACTCACCAATTATCTTTAAGATCTCTGGCTCTTTACGCTTCGGCATAGCTGGAATATTTTTAGGATACCCCAGAATTATGGGAGCAACGATTTGGTAATCCTCAGGAATTCCCAGCTCCCCAAGCATTTCTTTAGATTGAATTACTGCAGCAAAGTTGATCCAGCAGGTTCCAAGTCCACGTGATGTTGCTGCCATCATAAAATAAGCTGCTGCTAAGGCGCTATCCACCATAAGATTCTTATAATTCTTTTCTCCAAGTATGTAAACCACAGAGGGAGCGTTATAGAATACATTATATTCTTCATTCTGCATTATTTTTTCATAACGTTTGGCATAGTCATCAGGATTGTTTTGCATCCGTGTCAGAAGATTGCCCTTACATTCATCGGAAATTCGTTTCATAACCGACCGGTCATTAATAATCAAAAATTTCCATCCCTGTGTATTGCTGGCAGATGGAGCAAAGGTTGCTTCATGAATCATCTCTTTAATTATATCCAGAGGTACAGTACGATCCTCATAGTTTCTTACTGATCGACGTTTAATGAGTAAATCGGAATATTCCAAAATTAACTCCTTCAATACTTATGATTTTAATGTTTTTCATATTATACTAATGTATAGGAATAGAGAGCAACTATTTTTTGATAATAAAAACGAATCCTCAAATCTAGCTGAATAAAAAATCCTACACATTATTTTGTCAAAGTCCATAGCTTTTAGAAATAAAGAAATATTGAGCATCTATAATTGTAATATTATCTTATGCTTTACTGTAAAATTTATCAACGATTTTCCAAAATCGAGCATAAGATGAATTACTATATCTTCTGCCAAATCCCAAGCGCATGATTGGAATAAGCTTTCGATATTTTGATGCAATGAGTTTTCGAATATCACTTTTATTAAATTCACTATTATACTTTTTCATGAGTTTCTCATCCCATTGACTTATTTTATCTTTTGCTATAAAATCTATTGCAAACTGAGTGTTTTTTAAAGATGGGATAATACCGCAACCACCAGAGGCTTCAACCATACCGATGGTATCACCACATAAAACTAATCCTGGTATTTCCATGCCATGTGAATGCAACCCACCCATAGGAATTTTGCTAAAACCTTCGAAGGAATATGTTGCAGAACCAACTCTCTCAGAAAAGACCGGATACTCATCAAATAACCTCTGCAAAAAGGGAAGCATTCTATCATCTGAAGGCATGTTCTTTCTTTGCTTTTTCGTGACAGCTCCAGCAATTATTCCAAAACCTACCTCAGCATCTCCATTTCCCCTGGGAAAAATAAAGGCAAGGGCTGCAGGAAAATCTGGTTCAACTGATCCTGGTGCAATCATGAAAAACTCCATTCCATTATAGTCTTCAGAAATACCGTGACAGATGCGCTTTGTAATTGGACAGTTAAGCCTTTCATAATCTACACCTGTTGCAAGAACAGACTGATGACCATCTGCGGCAATAATAGTTTCTCCAAAAATTTCTGTACCATCAAGAAGCTTAAGACCAACACATCTTCCATTTTTTAGAATAGATGAAACCACCTGACTATTAAAGCGAATCTCAGCGCCTTCTTTTTCTGCTACACCTCTGAGACCTTCGGTCAATTCTTTCCAATGAAAAATATATGAAGATGCTTCTCGTTCTAATTCAAATTTTTTCAGGGCCCCTGGTGACCAATACCGGCGAAATGGAGTTCGATTAAAACTTATGGAATCCATATAGTTATGCCCCAGAAGTTCATCAATAATAGGATCTGGCCTCATGGTTTCACCCCGAGGAAAAACTCCTGTCTCACTATTCTTTTCAAGAACCAGTGTTTTCATACCTTTTCTAGCAGCAAATATTGCAGCAGAGAGTCCAGCTGGCCCTGCCCCACTAATAAGAATATCATATTTATTATCCATAGATTATACACCATTGTCCTTGTTAAATATTTATTGATAATAGAAAATAGTATATTTAAATTGTCAATTAAATTAGTTAGACATCTAACCAATTTAATTGACAAGACTCATATCTATATAATATTCATCTTAACAATCAGAAGATCTTGACATAAAATCAAAAACTACCAATAATACACTTAAGGTAAATTTAAAAAAGGAAACAGATCTTGGATAAAACCGATCAAATACTATATATAATTTCATCACTGAGAAAAGAGGCCTATAGCTTTATTGAATCAAAATTTGAACACAATGATGTCAAGGGGCTCTCTTACACACATGGGGCAATCCTTTATGCACTCTATGGAAACAATGGTGCCATGCGACTTTCAGATATCGCTAAAATAATAAATCGCAAAAAACCAACAGTAACCGTTTTAGTTGACAAGCTTGAAACAATGAAACTGGTAAAGAAGAAGAAATCTAAGGATGATAGTAGAGCAATACTAGTTTCAATTACAGAAAAAGGCATAAAGCTAAAAAGTCTCTTCAATGCAATCAGTTCTGATTTAAAATCATGTGCCTTTGAAGGGATATCACAAAAGGATCAGGAACACCTCGTTGACTTACTTGTAAAAATAGAGAGAAATTTTACCAAAGCTAAATAATTCAGCAAAGTTTTTATAAAATAAACTGAATGACAATCTCCTTACTCCTATATATAATAACTACTTCAATAAGATAAGTTATTATAACCACTGGAGAATTTACATGAGACCTTTTCTTGAATTTGTCATAAATAAACCAAGGACTGTCCTTATAATTATAGCCGCCATCACCTGTATAATGGCATTGGGAATCCCCAAGCTCGATTTTGACAATTCCATTGAAACCATGATGCCAAAAAAAGATAAGGATTATATCTATGACAAGAAGGTAAGGAAAATATATGGCAATGTGGGAAAGTTTCTCATCTTCAATATAACATCAAAGAACATCTGGACCTATGAATTTTTTAAAGCCATAGATGACATTGGAAAGGATTTAGAAGAATTCAAGAATTATGATAGTGAAAAAGAAAAGGAACGAATAGACAAACTTATCACCTTTAAAGATAAACAAATTAAAATTGAAAAAATACTCAATGCCTTTAGGGACGACCCTTCCTTTCAAAGACAGCTTCACCGCCTCATGGGCATGAACCCTGCAACGAGACAGACAGTATCTGCAGAATATAAAGCTATCAACTCGAAACTCACTCTTTCTAAGATGAAACTCAAAATACTTATCTCCCAGTGTAAATCTTTAGAAAAAATCAAAGCTAAAAAAATTATTGATGAGATTTTATCACCCATTACAGTGCAGGATATAAGCGGAAAAAACAATACCCTTAAAACTGTTGATCTTATTAAAGAAGATAATGATGGCATACGCCTCATCCCCAAAACAAAAAAGGAATTTCAGTTATACAAAAAACTGCTTTTAAAAAACCCAACATATAAGAAAGCTCTATATACTGGAATAGAAAATAATGATAATACATTTAGAATAACTGATTTTGCACTCATGATCAGCCTTAAAGATGTTGATAATATTGAAGAAATTTCAACTGTTGCATGGGAGATCTCAAAATATTACCCACAGCTAAATCCAACACTTCAGGGAATTCCAATTGTATATAAATTCATGACAGACTATATGAAACGGGACCTGGTTGTTTTCTTGCCCCTTGTATTTCTGGTTATGATTATAATCCTATTCTTAAATTTCAAATCACCACGGGGAGTAATTCTCCCCTGCCTGGTTTTAATTACAGGTGACATCTGGCTCATGGGTCTCATGGGACACCTGGGACTTAAGCTTACTGTAATTGGCATTTCTCTTCCGGTTCTCATGGTAGCTGTCGGAAGCTCTTATACTATTCATATTTTAAACCAGTACTATATTGACTATGATGAGATTTCTTTAAAAGGAAAACAAAGGGGACTAATTGATTCTCTATCTCATATAACAGTAACTGTTCTTCTTGCGGGTATAACAACCTTTTTTGGATTCATGTCTCTTTTATCAAGTGAAATAGGTGCCATGGCAGATTGGGGAATCTTTTCTGCTATAGGTGTTATAATGGCTGTTCTGCTATCTATAACCCTGGTTCCTGCAAGCCTTGTGCTTCTAAAGCATAAAGATAGAAATGAAGGAAAAAATCTTTTAATATTTAAAAAATCCTGGGTTGACCCCGTGGTAAAGCTTTTTTCAAAGGCTGCAATCCATCACAACAAAGGTGTTATCCTTTGTACCATCATAATACTCGTCATGGCAATTATTGGGATAACTCGAATCAATGTTGAAACTGCCTTTATGACTTTCTTTAAAAAAGATTCTTATGTACGAAAAAGCAGTAAACTTATAGGAAAGAAATTCGGTGGATCCTCTGGCATGAGTATTGTTATAAACTCTGGAAAAAAAGATGGAATAAAAGAGGTTGATTTTCTTAAAACGATAGAAAAATTCAGAGACTGGCTTGAAGAAGAAAAAAACAAAGACCTTAACATCGGTAGAACAGAGGCCTTTATTGATTTAATAAAAAGTATGCACATGGCTATGAATAATGATGAAAGAACATTTTTCAAAATTCCAAAAAAGCGAAGTGACATATGGGATTATCTGGAGATTTTCTCAGGAAAAGATGAAAATGATGATGGAAGGGTTGATATTTATGAGTCCTACGTTGATGCAGATTTTCAAGAGGTTATGATTTTTGCCAGACTCTGGGGAAAAAACGGCAGGGTACTTGGATCAAATGATATGCTTCGTATTGAAAATAAAATATTAAAACATCTAAAAAAAACAATGCCACAAAAATATACATACAGAATATCAGGTGAGTCCAGAAATATTATTAATCTATCAAACTATGTTACACAGGGACAAATGGTATCATTATTTTTCAGCCTTCTTGCAGTGTGCATTCTCGTCATTATGCTTTTTAAAAACTTCAAGGCTGGCATTATTTCATTAATTCCCATGAGCAGCGCTATTCTTATAAATTTTGGTCTCATGGGCTGGCTGGGCATAAACCTTGACCTCGCAACAGCATTGATTGCATCTGTTACTATAGGTATTGGAGTAGATGATACAATACATTTTTTAAATACTTTTCGTCACTATAAACACCAGGGTTTTTCTACAGATGAAACAATCATCAAAACATTATCAATATCAGGTAAGGCAATATGCTATACATCTCTTGCATTAATTTTCGGTTTTCTCGTTATGGCTTCGTCTAACTTTAGACCAGTCATGCTTCTGGGGATTCTCTTTGGAGTGACAATGATTGCAACAACCATTGGTGCTCTTTTAATACTTCCTGCGGTAATTAAACTAACAGAAGTCAATCTTGATCAGAGCACATCAGACTCATTCTTCTGGAAGATTTTTCACATAGGAAGGTTCTTTAAAATTGAAAAATAAATGATAATAAAAATATATAGAATTAAAAAAGGATTGGAGAACAATAATTTACCAATTGTAACTCAGGCTAAGAATCATATTGAGATCCAGTATCTTTAATATAGTTATTCTGATATGATTTTCAAAATAACTGGTTTTTTTCGTTTCGGAGCAGGAGGGATTTCTCTGGGATGCCCAACAATAAGAGGAGCAATGACTTCATACTCATCACTGATTCCAAGCTTTTCAAGCATCTCTCTTGACTTAATTGCAGTAGCAAAGTGAATCCAGCAGGTGCCGAGTCCTCGGGAAGCTGCTGCAAACATGGTATAACAAGCCACCAATGCACTATCAACAAAACAGTCCCTATAGTCCTTATGGGCGAGAATATAAATCACGCAGGGAGCATTATAAAATATATTAAAACCCTCATTCATCATTACCTGTTCATAAGCTTTCGCGTAATGAAGTGGATCATTCTGTATATCTGCTAAAAAATTATTTTTACATTCATCAGATATTTGTTTCATTACAGATTTATCATCCACGACTACAAAACTCCAACCCTGATTATTTCTGGAAGAAGGTGCAAGAATTGATTCATTAATAATCTCTTCAATAATTGCAAGGGGCACAGGACGATCCTCATAGTTTCTTACTGAACGTCGTTGCAGCAGTAAATCAGAATAATCCATAAAACACTCCTCTTAGTATATTAATATAGACCAGCGTATGTCCCATAAGAGACTTTTCAAAAAGACTACTCCACCACTTTTTTTGGAAACCATGGAAAAAACATATTAGTCTTTAACTGATAAGTTTTATATTCCTTTCGTTTTCTAACGGAATAATACTCCGCAGGTGTCGCACCTGTTATATAAACCAGAGTAATGTACATCATCACAGAAGCGCAAACAGTTCCTAATCCCAGAGCGATCCATACAGGTATAGTTTCAACAGCACCGATTGAAAGCCATGAAGGAACAGCAGCAATGACCAGGCCTGTCCATACGAGCCATTCAGAAAAATAATTGGGATGCCTGCTGTATTTCCATAACCCGATGTTGCAAACTCCTTCACTGTTTTTAGTAATAAAAAGTAATTTTTGAGCGTCTGCTATTGATTCAAGACTGTAAGCCAATACCCAAATGATAATCCCAATAATTTCCAGGCTTGAAACGGAACTGGTGGTGTTGATGGCAATCAAGAACCCGGGCATAGCCAGTACTGTCATATTAGCAAAACCCTGCACTATCATTTCGGCAAGAATATGTAAATCAATGTATTTCGTTCCTGATTTCTCTAATATCATGCGGCGATAATTATATCGTGGGAATTCTGTCTTAAAGATAACACCGGTTTTTATGCCCATTGTTACTGCCGCTACTCCCATGCGCAGCCCAATAAAAAGATAAATACCTCCAACAATAATTCTCCGAACAATATTGGCATCTCCCATTGTCAATATTAATACCCCAATTGCAACAACACCAAATGGCCATGCGATATCAACATATGACATTCTTTTTGTTCGTAAATATGGTATGCATGCAACCAGAATAAAGAGAGTCAATTGTAAAATGCCGTTTATAATTAACAAATCAACTAATGCACTGGAATTAGAAAACATGAAAACTGAAAAAAAGCTGATAAAAACTACATTTAAAATAAAACCAACATTCATAATGTATCTCCTATGTTTTATTTTTTGACAATCTGAAACATAATAAATCATTGTGCCATTTGTTGAAATCTTTTCTTATAGTTCTCATCAATGATGGAAGCATCCATTAAGTCAACATATTGAAATTCACAGTCTTGGTGGCAAAAGCTCTCCCTGTTCAATTGTTTTATATAGACCCTTTAAGCATTGAAATGATCTTTTCACAGTTATTGCATTTTCAGAACAGAGAGCACCACAGTCACCACAGGCCATACATTCATGACCTCTTGAGACAACCATGACAGGCCTTTTATCATTTTTTTCAAGGGCATCAGCAGGGCATATTTTAATACAGAGGAGGCAGCCATTACACTTCTCATAATCAAAGGCAACCTCTCCCAGCTGGATCTCTTCATAATTATTATAAGTTGGAACTTTCCATTTTTCAAGTTTACCGATTAATGCCATATTCTATACTTCTCCCGGTTAATATATAACCTTACTATTACCATCTTCATACCAGTCCACAGCATGAGTCTGTCGTTCAACCATTCCATCAGGTTCATTAATAGGCCATCCTATACTGAAGCTAGTGAGAAATTTATAGGGATATGAAATATTAAAGAATTTATTCCACTTGTTTGAATATTGAAATGCAAGCTTAGCAAAACTTATCCAGCAGGTTCCCAGCCCCATACTGTGAGCTGCAAGTACAATATTTTGCCCTGCAATACCACAGTCCAGATCAGGACTTCCAATCCCTCTGACATCCTTTAACATAAGTATAACAGTGGGAGCATCATGATAGAGTGACAGTCTTTCCTCTGCCAGAAGTGATACTGCACCAAATGGTGTGGGATGCATATCATTGGGTTTTAAAAGTGTCATCATTTTAGCAAAGGGTTTTTTCCATCCCTTTCCAGGCTGCCTGTAATCTACAAGTTTCTTTAACAAATTTGCAGTCTTTACAGTTGTATCAGTAATACCCTGAATTATTTCCGGATCCCTGATAACTATGAACTTCCATGGCTGACAATTACCTGCAGAAGGAGCAAAGCGTCCAGCCTCAAGAATTCGCCTTATCATAAATTCCGGCACCTGTCTTTTTTTAAAGAGACGAACACTTCTTCTCTTTAAAATCACCTCTTCTGTTTCGGTAAAGGATGACTTTAGTAAATCAAGATCATCAATAGGTAACACCTTTGCTTTTGTCATTTTTCTATTCCTCTCCCACTTTTTTAGATAAACTACTGACACAGGTTAGCATACTGAGTATTTAATTTTTTAAATACTGAGCTCTTAAATCCTTTTTAAGAACTTTACCATTATCACTTCTTGGAAGCTCATCAACAATATCTACAGTTTTTGGAGTTTTCACACTGCCCAGTTTATCCTTGCACAATTTTATAATTTCATCAGGATCAACTGTCTGTCCCGGATTTAACTCCAGTACTGCCTTAACTGCCTCACCCCAGTCTTCATTGGGAATACCTATTACAGCACAATCCTGAACTGCCGGATGTCCCCATATAACCTGCTCAATATCCTGAGGGTAAATATTGAATCCCCCTGAAATGATCATATCTTTTTTACGGTCTGTTATATAAAGATATCCTTCTTCATCAAGATTACCAATATCTCCTGTATGAAGCCATCCATCTACTATAGTTTTATCTGTCTGTTTAATATCCTTATAATATCCCTTCATCAAAATATTTCCCTGAACACAGATTTCCCCTGTTTCACCTGTTGCAAGTATATTGTTTTCATCATCTAAAATCTCAACCCTGTTATGGGGCAAAACTCTTCCCACTGATTTCAGTCTTAAATCATCAGCCAGTTTGCCGCCAATGCCATTCTTAAAATGTTCCTCAGGTCGCAAGGCAGATATACCAAGTGGAGCCTCTGTCTGACCATAGCCTCCCATCATTACAGGCCCAAAAAACTTAATAGCCTCTTTCAGTTTATCCGTAGACATGGGAGCTGCCCCATAGAAAAGATAATGGATTGAAGAAAAATCCACTTTCTTTAAAAGTTTTGCCAGCTTTCTTTTCAATGGAGATAACTGACCAAGAAGACGATAGATGACAGTTGGAGGCAGAAAGAATTCAGTCACACGCTGTTTTTTAATGATATCAAAAACTAGTTTTGGCTCAGGTTTTGTAACCACAACGACCTTACCTCCTCGAGCAGAAGTTGGCAGAGAAAGAACACCGGCTGAGTGAGTCATTGGTGCTGCAGCAAGATTAACAGGATATATATCATTAGGATAGGTTGCAGACATTAGAAAGTGTGAACAGAAGGTAGATAAGGAACGATTGGTCAGCATTACTCCTTTGGGAATACCTGTTGTTCCCCCTGTAGGAAAAATCCCCACAACTCCATCTTCATCATGATCAATGCCTGGATCAGATGTGTCCTGATCCTTTATAAATTCATCAAGATTTATTGCACCATCTACATGTCCATCAATGCAGATCCATTTTTTTACCTTTGGAAGATCACTCTTAATTACTGCCACTGTCTCTCCAAAAGTCTCTGTAAAAAATACCACTTCAGCATCAAACCTGTCAAGTAAAGTGGAATTTTCAAAGGGTTTACTCGTGGGATTCACGGGAATCCATGCCATCCCAGCCCTCCAGATTGAAAGGGTGCATGCCCAAGAAACTGGATGATTCTTTGACCATACAGCACCTTTGGTTTCTTTTTTAAATCCCTCTTTAACAAGAGCATTTGCAATTCTACATGAGAGTTCTCTTATTTCATTATAAGTAAACTCCTGGCCATCCATATAATAGGCAATACCATTTGGATTTATTCTCCATCCTCTATCAAAAAAATCAATTAACGCCATAATTATCTCCTTGTTCTCTAATACATGTTATAGGACTTATCTTTAAAAAATAATTTGAGTAGAACATCACCATTACTTCCATTGTGCTCCCAGCATTTTACCTACATCAATTGCAGATGTAATGGCATCTTCATGAAGACCATATCCGAAATGGGACCCGCAAAAATAAGAATTCAATTTTCCATTCAATAAAGGAAGCTCTTTGATTGATGCACAGGATTCTTCATCATAGAGAGGTGTTCTGAAGACCTGTTGAAATTCAATTAAGTCTTTATCAATCTCTATGTTCGGATGCTGAATGCCGATATAAGCACTGTTCTCAGGAACATCCTTTTGAAAGCGGTAATATGCATTAATAGACATGTTGAGATCTTCATCATCACCACTGTATAAATAGCCGTACATGCCCCATTCTTTTTCAGGGGGATAATTTGAAGTATCCTTATGAACCACAACCAGACCGTCATTGTATTTCCATGGCCCTAAAAGTCTTTCTTCATCACTGGTTGGCTTCTCAAGCATACTCAGAGCTGTATCTGCAGGACAGGCAAAAATAACTTTATCAAATTTTAAGCTTTCATCTTTATTCAGTTTTACTGTAACCGATGTATCACCTCTACTGATGGAGGTAACTTCAGATTCAAGCCTGATATTATCTTTAAAAGTTTCTGCCATTCTATCAACATATTCACGTGTCTTACAGGGATAGAGACGCCATGAAATAAATTTACGTGGAGTACCACACTGTTTTTCAATTTTATTAAAGACAAATTCTGCAGGAGCATCCATAATATCATTCCACACCATTGAGGTCATTATACAGATGGGAAAAATAGCAAGCTTCAATTTATCACCCCGCAAACCTGGAAGTAATTCCAGTGACTCACTTAGGGTCAATCCCTTAAACTTCCCCTTCTTTGACAACCTGATACCCTTCTGATAGTTCCATAGAACTCCAGCCTGATACATGAGTGACTTAAAATTTCTGAAACTGAAAAAAGAGGAAAGTCTTTTGGGGTCACAGCTGAGGTAATAGTCCTGACCTCCACTCAATTCATGAAATGACTGGCTTAACCCTTCCATTGGGAAGGTAGTTGATTTAATACCAAGCTTGCTTAAAAGCCTGCAGAAATTTGGATATTCCAGTCTAGAATAGAAAAAAATAGAGATATCAATCTCTTCACCGTTTTCGGTATCAAGAGTATAGGCATTACCTCCCAGCCTGTTATCCTTCTCAAATAAGGTAACATCATAATGATCCTTTAACAGATAGCCAGCAGTAAGGCCGGCAATACCACCACCAATAATTGCAATTTTTTCAGTCATAAATATCTCCTTTATTAAAATAATGATACAAAGAGCACTTGCATTAAATCATTCTCTTTTAAATCTTTGAACAGATAAAGCGGACAAACATGTCATAGCGAATCGGCATCAACCTCAAAAGGTAATCTCCTGATATTGCATCTGGTCCGATTCTGATTCTTTTCTTACTTTTTTTAATTCCCCGTATAATTTTTTGAGCTGTTGATTCGGCAGTTGACATGGAATATTTTTCAAATATATCATTAAATTCATTATGGTTACTCTTTCCAGGTGTGGACTCAAATCGTGCTTTTTTTGAAAAATCAGTTTTCACTCCCCCGGGAAAAACAGAAATAACATTAATGTTTGTGTCGTTTAACTCATGACGAAGGGATTCAGTAAAACCTCTCACTGCAAACTTAGCTGCGCTATATGAAGAAAGATTTGGCATTGATACAAGGCCAAATACACTGGAGATATTCACTATATATGTTTCAGTCTCTTTCCGTAAATGGGAAATAAAAAACTTAGATCCGTACAATACACCCCAGAAATTAACTCCCATCAACCACTCATAATCTTCAATAGAATGTTCTTCAACAGTGGCAAGTGCACATACTCCTGCATTATTAATAACAATATCAACAGTACCAAGTTTATCACAAACCTTTTGAGGGTACTCATTCATTGTTTTTTTATTTGAAACATCCAGAACTTCACTGAAGACCCTGACATCTCTGTTCTTGACAAGTGCTTCAGTTTCTCGTAACGCTTTTTTATCAATATCTGAAATGGCAACATGACATCCTTCATCAGCACAAGCCAGGGCCAATTCTCTGCCAATTCCGGCTCCAGCACCTGTAATAACAGCAACCTTATTCTTCAGGTTTTTCATAATATTCCCTCTTAATGCTCCGATTTATTTCTCAAGTATATGTATGGCCATTGAAGCCTCTCCCATACCTATAAATCCACCACCGTTTTCAGCCATAGCAATCCTTGGTTTTTCAACCTGTCTCTTGCCTGCCTCCTGCCTCAGCTGAGTAACCAGCTCGTATATCTGGGCAAGGCCTGAAGCTCCAATAGGATGGCCCCGTGAAATCAATCCCCCACTAGGATTTATCGGCAATCTACCATTAAGTGCAGTCTCACCCTTTTCAGCATAGATGCCGCCTTCCCCTTCTGGAAAAAAGCCGAGCTGTTCAGATTGAAAGATTTCACCATAGACAGTTGCATCATGAATCTCAGCGACATCAACATCCTCAGGTCCTGTGCCTGCAACCTCATAGGCAGCATCAGATGCACGTTTTGAGATATCACTGGGACCGGAAAGTTGACCTGACTTCATAACTGATGCACGAATTTTAACAGCACGACTGCTGGGATTTTTCTTTAAAAAATTCTCAGAGCATACAAGTACGGCAGCTGCACCATCACCGATTGGAGCACACATAGAACGAGTTAATGGATAGGCTACTGCCCTATCATTTAATACATCATCAACGGAAAGGGGAAATGTATACTGTGCCAGAGGATTCAGTTCAGAATTGTTGTGAGATTTAGAAGCAACTGCAGCAAATTGACGCTGTGTGGCACCATATTTTTCCATATACATTCTGGCCCCTGCTGCATAGAGATCCATGAAAGTTGAATGGCCGCCTTTTTTTTCCTTTGAAGAGCCATCGCCATCGTTTTTTGAAAGTTTTTCCTTCATCTTCTCTTCATCTATCTGAAGTGATTTCACAAACTTCTCTATAATCTCAACATCTGCTCCGGTAGCAAAGGATTTCATAACCTTGACTCTGTCTTCATTATAAACCTTTTCAGCACCAACAGCCAATGTACAATCATACATGCCGGCTTTAATTGACATATAGGCAGAATGAAGGCCAGTGCTGCCACCTGCACAGCCGTTCTCAACATTAATTATTGGTATTTGATCCAGACCATTTGCTGTAAGTGCAACCTGCCCCCTGATACAATGCTGATTTGAAAAATGTCCCCATAAGGAATTTGAAAACCAGGCAGCTTCAACCTGATTCATATCTATTCCACTGTCTTTTTGAACAGATTCCAAGACCTCGCCAGTGAGACTTTTAATATTTCTATCAAGATACTTGCCAAACTTTAGCATCCCGATTCCAATTATGTACACATTCTCTGACATATTGCCCCTCTTAATATTGAAATTCTTTCCTGCAAAAATCATGATAATGAATCAAAGATTTTCAAATTTGAATTCTCATATAATGACAATCATGATTTTACAATTTTATTTAAGTTATGTAACCGAATTAAATAAAATTGCAAAGAGATGTCAATGTTTTTTTTAATTCAGGTGACCGAATTAACATAAAAAGACAAAAAAAGCATTATTTTTGCTGTTTCTGCGTCCTGTTTTTAAAAAATGTTAAGGATATTAAGGGTGTTAAGGATGTTATCCAATAGAAATGTTTTGGTCGTCAACATAGAGCTCAATCATTCTTCTGAAACTGGATGACTGTTCCTCAAAGGAAACCATGTTATTACATATCAGCCTGTTGTACACAAGGCCGTTTAAAAAAAGAATCATCATTGAACTCAATGCATGGGGCAAACCAATAATTGAACCGATTCCATCTCTATAATATGTAAAATAACGATTCAACTTCTCATTGCACTCATCAGGAAGGTTAAATCTAAAGTAATCTATAGTAAGAAGAAGAAGATTCTGAAAATAGGATTCAGTACTTGCAACATAATCAAATATTTTTAAAATTTTTTCTTTATAGGTATCACTCTCCTCAAACAAAGAGAGCATGGCATTAACATCGCGTCTGGTTAAAAGAATAAACATCTCCTCAAGAATAGTCCCTTTAGCGGGAAAGTAATAATAAAGAGATCCCGGTGAGATGCCAAGCTCTGATGCTATCTCCTTGAGAGTAATGCTGTCAAATCCTCTCCTGGCAAAAAGTTCAAAGCATTTTAGAAGAAGTTCTTCTTTATATTTTGGATGGTTAATTATTTTTGGCATAGCATCATACTTAAATATCTTTAAATAATCACAGAGATATTTGTCAATATTATTTTACCTGTAAAATTTTACAGTTATCTGAGATCACCTATCTTCAAGGATGAAGAGCAATATATTTTCTGCATGAACAGGAGACTTTTACATCAATCAATGATTAAAAAATATTGTTAATTGTTACAGAAATAGAATGAAAATCTATCCAGTTAATTATTATTTATCATGAATATGGTCTATGTCATGTTGAATCTTTAAGCATTCTGTTTCAATAATGGTAACCCTGTGCATATAATCGCCAATATCTTCTCGATAAATATTACCTTTCTCATTATATGCTTCTTTAGTTTTATCACCAAGATCAGCAAGGGTATCATGAAGCTCCCGCTGTTTTAGAAAGAGATCCTTTTTAAGACTTATAAGGTGAGCTTCTTCTTTTCCAAAATCAATTGCTCCACCTACTCCTTCCTTAATTGTAGATATAGCAAGATCTATATTTTGTGTAAATGTTTCCTTTATATCCAGCCAATAACTCATATTTTCACCTCTTTCTATATTATTTAACAATCAAAGAAAGCATTGAGCTTTAATTTTATTCTATCATTACATTTATTTTAGCTGTTATTACATGGATTATTATGAATTACAAAATCTTTTTATTCTTTTGTTTCTGGCAAATCTGAATTTGGTTTCTGCTTTTTGTATGCAATAGTTGACCATAAAATACCTATAGCAAGTATAACAATCGTTAGCAACCACCAACTTTCAGTTAAAACTGTTATTATAAAATAGACTAATCCAAATAAAAAACCAATCAATACTGTGTAGCTAATCCACCAAGCCCATATAGGTTTTCCTCTTAAAAATCCCTCAGCTTTTTCTTCAAAAACTGCTTTCATTTTATCAATTTGATCCATAGCATACCATTCCTTTAACATCAAAATCATTTAACATATAAATATAATATAGCTTTTTATATATTACATATCAAGATAAATCTAATCAAAGATATTTTTTTAAATTGTTTTTTGATCAAACAAGTATGAATATTCCAATCTAAAAAACAAAAAGAGTAAAATATCTTTTTATAATTTCAATTTCATTTCGCTTATATTATTTTTACAATTGTAAATCATGAACTTATTATATTGTCTAAAAATAATTATAATATGTTCATAAGAAAAATAACTCTTTTAAAATATTAAATGATTACTTTTATCTTTTCTTAAAAATAGAAGGTGCAATTTGTTGAGATAAAAAACCATCATAATAAGAACGAACATCTTCGATTGTTACATATGCCTGAGGATGATGAATCTTTACAGCATTCATCAATTCATTACTACGGTTTTTAGGTATTACAATATAAAGAATTGAAACATCTCCATGATTACTTTCACCAAATACAACAGTTGCATTCATTTTCATTTGTTTCAAAACCGGCAACAATGTATTAGATTTTCTTTTTGTAAAAATTCGAAAAGATTGATAGCCAATTGCCATTTTCTCTTCGATCAACATTCCAATATAATTTCCAGTTGCAAAACCACCAGCATAGATAATATAACTATACCATGTATTGACATTTTTAAAAACACTTGCAATTGCAATAAGCCAGATTAATACTTCAAAGAAACCTAATATGGGTGCACTATTCCTGTAACCACGAGATAGAAATATAATTCGAATTGTTCCGATGGTTACATCTAGTATTCGAGCAAAAAATATAATTGCCATTGTTAGCATTTGTTCCTGCATTTAAACCTCGACTTATTTCTAATAAAGGCAACTTTAAAAGAACTTAGTCATTAAGTGGTAATAAAGCAATAATAAAGGATGGATTATCATAAAAACCTCACTTTATGGTTTAAAGGTTATATTCTAATAATAATCAGGAACACCTATTAACCAATAATCATCTAACTGAAATATACTTTCCCCTGCCCCCCTGTTTTGATAAAACTATATCCCATGTCTGAAGGGTCCGTGCTAAAAAAGCAGCTCCCATTCCTTGGAGATAATACTTCCACATTCTGTAAAATCGTTCACTATAGTTTGACTGTATCTTATGCCAATTTTTATCAAAATTAAAAAACCATTCCATGGCTGTTCTATAATAGTCCACACTGGTGTTATGCCAATCCTCCATTACAAAAAGATTTTCAATGGCTTGACCAATTTGAGTTACTGATGGAGCCATACCGTGGGGAAAGATGTACCTGTCTATCCAGGGTTCAGCGGCTGTTGTTGACCGGTTGGCACCCATGGTATGAATTAAAAAAAGACCATTATCCTTAAGACAATTGAAGGCGCTTTCCATCAGTTTCCGGTAATTTTTTTGACCCACGTGACCAATCATTCCTATTGAAATGACATGATCAAAATCTTTTTCCTCTATACTTCTATAATCCTGTAGCAATATCTTAACAGGCAAGCCCTTACATATTTCTCTGGCAAGATCTGCCTGTTCTGTTGAGACTGTAATCCCAACAGTTTCAACACCATATTTTTCAGCGGCATATTTTCCAAAGGCACCCCATCCACAGCCGATATCAAGTATTTTCATTCCCTTCTTTAGGTTTAGTTTTTTGCAGATAAGTTCAAGTTTTGCATCTTCAGCCTGTGCAATACTATAGTTATCCTTCTTATAATAGAGACTGGAATAGATCATCCGTGGTCCAAGCATCACCCTATAGAGATCATTGCCTATGTCATAATGTCTTTTGCCTATTTCAAAAGCCCTTGCAATTTTTTGCATATTGAAGAAGCTTGATTTTAGATAATATAATATGGTAATCCAAGATAATTTTTTGAATTCCATATCAGCACGATAGAGTTTATCAAACAACAGATCCAACCTTTTGGAATCCCATAATCCGTCCATATAGGACTCCCCAAGGCCCAAAGACAATCCTTTAAATACAATTTTATAAAAAGTATCATCCTTTACAATAATGTCCCAATCGCAGTCGCCATTTATTTCAATGTCCGCCAAAGATAATATTTCAGAAACTGCCCTTTCAATATTTTTCATAATCATTTCCTCTATATACTAATAAATATAATTAATGGAAATGAAAATTCTATTATTTTTTATTATTTTTTAAAAAAAACAACCGCCCGTTATTCGGTGATTATTGCAAAATAAATCACCATGCTCAATCTCATTTTGATTTTAAAACAATAGCAAGATAAGGGTGTTAAGGATGTTATCCAATAGAAATGTTTTGGTCGTCAACATAGAGCTCAATCATTCTTCTGAAACTGGATGACTGCTCCTCAAAGGAAACCATGTTATTACATATCAGCCTGTTGTACACAAGGCCGTTTAAAAAAAGAATCATCATTGAACTCAATGCATGGGGCAAACCAATAATTGAACCGATTCCATCTCTATAGTATGTAAAATAACGATTCAACTTCTCGTTGCACTCATCAGGAAGGTTAAATCTAAAGTAATCTATAGTAAGAAGAAGAAGATTCTGAAAATAGGATTCAGTACCTGCAACATAATCAAATATTTTTAAAATTTTTTCTTTATAGGTATCACTCTCCTCAAACAAAGAGAGCATGGCATTAACATCTCGTCTGGTTAAAAGAATAAACATCTCCTCAAGAATAGTCCCTTTGGCGGGAAAGTAATAATAAAGAGATCCCGGTGAGATGCCAAGCTCTGATGCTATCTCCTTGAGAGTAATGCTGTCAAATCCTCTCCTGGCAAAAAGTTCAAAGCATTTTAGAAGAAGTTCTTCTTTATATTTTGGATGGTTAATTATTTTTGGCATAGCAGCATACTTAAATATCTTTAAATAATCACAGAGATATTTGTCAATATTATTTTACCTGTAAAATTTTACAGTTACCTGAGATAACCTATCTTCAAGGATGGAGAGCAATATATTTTCTGCATGAACAGGAGACTTTTACATCAATCAATGATTAAAATCTATTTTCCAAAAATCGTTGAGAAATTATGCGCATGGCTCATGAAAAAATATCAATTTAACTATTGAATATTTCAAGACACCGAAGGACACTATACAGAATCCTATAGAACACCGAAGACATTGGTAATTTTTGTTTATTAAGAATATTGTTTAATAGATAATTTATCATTTTTATAGTTAAAAATCTTAAACTAAAATTAAAAAAAACAATAAACCTCCTTGACAATAGGCGCATATGCACCTACATTACTGAATATGAGTAAAAAAATAAATGATATAAGTTTTGAAGATCTTTTTCAACTGAGCCAACAATGCCTGTCATTTAAGACAAAGAAACTGTCAAGACTGGTTGTTCAGAAATATGATGATGCTTTAAGAAAAATTGACATTCGTTCAACACAATTAACAATTCTTATTGCAATCAGATTACAAGAACCTGTGAATATTAACCAGTTGGCTGAATCTGTTTCCATGGACAGGTCAACAGCTATTAGAGGGTGTAATGCTCTCGAAAAAAAAGGCTATGTTTCTATAAGGTCAGGCGACGACCGTCGTTATAAATTTGCAGAGTTAACCGTTAAAGGCAAAAAAAAAGTCACAGAAGCATATCCAATATGGAAAGATGTTCAGGACTCAGTAAGTAAAATTATCGGAAAAACATTGTTCGATAATATTTCAAATGCAATAGTTGAAATTGAAAATAAATTAGCATAATTTTTTTTAATAAATAGGTGCATATACACCTAAAAGATATAAATTATATACTTCAGAAGAATCTCATAAAATTACAAAAAGGGAGAGTGAAATTATGACTACACCATTAAAGGCAGGCAACAAGGCACCAAACTTTCGATTTGATACACCCTGGACATCCTCACAGGATTTTCATGAAATAATACAAGACCATGATGCAATTTTAGTATTTCTACGGTATCATGGTTGCCCAGTCTGCCAAATGGAAATGGCTAACCTGAAACATGATATAGAATTGTTCAACCAGAAAGCTGCCAGAGTATTCGTTTTTCTCCAGAGTTCAACTGATACCCTGATACCTCTGCTTAAAGAAGATGATTGGCCATTTGACATTGTTTGTGATCCAGAAGGATTAATTTTTCAACTTTACGCTGTCGAATCAGGAGGCATAATGAAATATTTGCATCCTTCAAGTCTTATAGCTACTATCAGAGCCATGAGCAGGGGATTTTTGCATAAAAAATTTGAAGGAAAAGAAACACAACTTCCAGCAGCCTTTATAATAAAATCAGACAAGACTATAACATATGCATATTACGGCAAAAGCATCAGTGATGTTCCAAAGCCATCTACATTAGCTGAGCATCTTGATTAAAAATAGCTGTTACAAATGAAAATAGTACATTGATAAGGATCAATAAAAATTATATAGATGCCCACTTTAACATTCTTGATAAAACTAAAATGATTAAAGGTGACACTATTCAATTAATTGAGTGATAGTCACCTTTCCTAAACTATAACTGCCAATCTTTCATTTAATAGTTTGAATCTCTTTATACCTGCATCGGAATCAAATAAAAAACATCAGAGAAATCTGATGTTTTTTTAAGCAGTTATTTATGGACTTGGGCCTCTCCTCTGGCACCAGCTTATATCTTTTAAAAAAATCTTAGTAGGTTGTTGGTCTTTCACTGAGACACCTCCAGCTTCTACAATCCCTGAAGTATGATATTTACTAATGACTATAGTTTCTATATATAGACCAATTGAAAACACAACAAGTCTTATAATTTTATTTAACAGCCTCTTTTAACTCTTTTCAAACAGTTTATACTGCAACTGATTTTGTCTTCTGTAAAATTTGTGTTATAGACCTGCTAGAATCCTTTTTCAATTCAATCTTAAGGGGTCTGATCAATCTTCTTCTTTTCTCATCTGTAATTAATTGCAAGTCAGGTTTAAAGTCAGTCAATGAGGTAGTTTTAGTAACAGCAGCTATCTCACCAGTTGATAGTAAAACAAGAGTACCATAAGGGAACAGGGGCTCAGAACAAATATGATCACTCATAATTTTAAGAAACTGATTCACCAATCGTGGTTGAAACCAGGAGCCTGATTTTTTAGTAATATCAAGAATAGCATGTTGTAATGTAAACACTTCAGTTCCCGGATATGATGTTAGCAGGTAATCAAGATAATTACAAAGAGAAACAATTTTCACCTGCTGAAGTTGGTCTGCATCTGAAAGTCCTAGGGGGTAACCTGACCCATCATGGTTTTCATGATGTTCATGAATTATTCTTTTTACAGTATCGCTGATTAAAGCTCCTGATGAAAGAATGTGTGAACCAAACATAGGGTGCTCAGAAATTGTTATTTTTTCATAATCTGTTGTGCCAATCTGTTTCCAGTATAGCTCATCAGGAGTATTTATTTTTCCAAGGTCATGGAGGAGAGCCCCTGTACCAATTTCTCTTAAATCATAACCTTCATATCCAAGTTCAATAGCAAATATTAATGAATAAAATGCAACATTGATGGCATGTACCATTGGATAGTGTTCTTCATCAGCTACAGTCAAATGTGCAATTGTTCCATTTTTATTTTCAGCAATCATGCTTTTAATTTCTTTTATCATGCTGTCTATAAAATTATCAATTTCCTTTGCATCAATTTTATTTCCCTGCTGCAAGCACACTGTGATATGAACTATCAGTGAAAGCCCTTGAGTTTGTAGTTTCTTAGAAAGTTCTAAATGCATATTTTCACCTTTTATATAATCATAAAATCTAATAAAAAAATTTGATTACTTAGTTAAATGATGAACTTAATGCTCCCTTAAAAGTTATATATATTTCAAAATACAATATATAATATTAAAATGATAATGACCAATATGGTCAACAGAAATAAAAAAATTATTACAGACATAAATGTCTTATACATTTAGTATTATTTTGTACTAAAATATGAATATCTTTTATCATAGTAATATTGCCTTAATTTGAGGTAATATTTATTACTCATTTTTATTGAAAAAAGATTACAAATATGTCAAGATTGATGGAAGAAATAGATTCATCTAAATATACATACTACACATGTTTCATTTTTATAATTTCATTAAATTGCATTAGATTGAATAAGTTAAATAATGTTTTTAGCTGAAACCACTACGATTCTATCTGTATAAACAATATTTATTGGTAATGTGTCAGATATTTTATAAGTCGTTGTATAACAGTTATTATTTAAATTACATAGTTCTTTAGAGATAAAATAGTTTTTTAAAAAATTATAACACAAATGATTTCAGCCCTTCTTCTTCTGTTTCACTAAATTGGAGTAATTTAAATAAATCAGTTATATAAAAGGATTCTTTGACAACTGGATTATTTATTTCACAAATCTTTAACACCTTATTCATTTCATTAAGCTTCTTTCGAACTGTAAGAAAAATTCTCAAACCGGAAATAGTGATACTTCCAATATCTTTGAGATTTATCAACATGTGAGCATCAACATCATTATCAATAATATCGACTAACTTTTTCTCAATTGTATCAGATGTTGTCGTTTTCATCCCTGGAGGTAAATATACTATATTAACATTTCCAATTTTTTTCTTTTCTAATTTCATAATAACTCCATAATTTTTTACTGTTTAGCAAAGTTCTTTGGATAAAGAACAGTTGAAAATACAATAAATATTCATTGACCCAGAAGGACCTTTTTATATTTCTTTTAAATTCACATAACTAGACCATTGGGTCGAGTTATATGATGAATGATACTGATATTTCTTAAAAAATTCTTCCTTTTATATATTTCAGGAGAACTTTTTTGAATTTATTTACAGAATACTCAAAGATTTTTTTAAAAGAGAATCTTTGAGATGTTTAAGTTGATCTTTTTAGAAGGTATCACAAAAATGAAAAGGTTTATGAGAGAATAGTTTAGAAACTCTTTAAACTTCATTGAGTCTCTTTTGTAAAGTAAACAATACTTCTATAGAATTAGTAATTATGAACAATTAGTGTAAATATTATCAAAGGCTTAAACTTTGAAAATCCAGAGTAATCCCCCCACATCATATCTACTATTGCCAGATGGTTTATTACCCCGGCCCAAAATGCTCCTCTGGCACCCCTTCAATTCCTGAGGCGAAATGTTCTTTAGGTTTTCCTTATATTCTTTTCAAATTCTTTGGGAGTAATACCAGTTTCTTTTTTAAATGCCCGATAAAATGCTGAAGAAGAATTGAATCCAACTTTATAGCAAATTTCCAGAATTGCTTCGGATTTATTTTCAGAAAGAATCTTTTTTGCATCATTTATTCGGTATGAGTTGATGAAATCATTGAAATTCATTTTATAATGTAGATTGATTATCTCAGACAATTGCTGTGTTGTAATGTTTATAACTACTGCACATTTTTGCAGGGTTAAATCACTCTCCAAGTATAATTTGTCATTGGCAAGTGTATCCTCTAATTTTTTCAAAATATTAGCAGTATCCAGATTTCTTATTTTTGATTTAATATATTTTTCCTTTTTTGATCCATACTCCAAAACCTGTATCTTATTTTTTATACTATTAATCTCATCAGCGATACTCAATGATGCTAATAATACAGCCATTGCTGAACCAAAATGAACAGCCCAGTTTGTAATTAAAGATGGTTCTAATATACCAAAGGTTTTTAATGTATATAACACCATGCCAATAACGAGAAAGGAATATCCAATAACTATAAAAGTTGCAGCTCTGTTCTTTTTTAACATAGCATAAAAAACAATTATGTACAAAACAACAGGTGTGACAATAGCCAACAAAGTAGCACCAATAATACCTATTTTATATAGTAAAAATAATGATAGAATTCCCCACAATGCATTTGGCAGAATAAGCCCATACAAAACAATTTTCCCAATGCGGGGAAAATCATTCTTAAAATCAACATGTATATAAATAAAGGAATATACGAATGCTATAGCCAAACATATGAAGAAGGAGAGACTATTATTTGCCCACCAAATACTCTTTGGCCACAGGTATTGAAAAGAATACCCATTCAATGTTAATGCAAAAAGTACGAAGAACAGAATAGAGAGGGAATAATATAAGTATTGCCTGGATCTCATAGAAAAAAATAGAAAAAAATTATAGAGAACCATAATTATCATCAATCCATAATATATCCATAATATTGGCAAAACAATATTTAAAAGATTACTGTATTCAACAATTGAAACTGCACTTGGAGTAAAATTGATTGAACTTGATGTTTTTATTCGCATAAAGAATCTGGTCTTACCTTCAATTTTCTTTATTTTAAAGATAAAATTCCTGTATTTTATTTCTCTCTTTTCAAAGGGATAGTGATCACCGGCCCGGTGAATTATCCACCCACCTTTTCCATCCTCTTGATAAAGGTCAATATAATCTATCAAAGGATAATCAATGCCAAAATACCAATAACGGTTCTCAATTTGTTTATTATCAATAGTAAACCTGAAGAAATATACAGAAGAAGAAAATCCCAGATTTATTGTTTTTTTATTTATTTTGTTCCATGTATGAGCATTACTTGCAACATTTTTAATATCTAAAGAACCACTTTTGTCTTCCAGATATTCCATCATTGAGCCAATATTAATATTTTTTAATGTATCATCTATTATAACTGGATTTTGAGCATATGAATATGATGAAAAATAGACAAAACATATAATGATTATATTTCTAAACTGCATAATAATACTGTATCCTCATGATAAAAGTTATAAAAATATTATATAAATATTCTTATTATATTCAATGAAAAATTAAAAATATATTATCTGTACTGTTCTTAAACAGATTTCCAGATCCTCTCTCTCTTTGGGTATTGGTCCAGCCAACTACCCAATAGAGCTTAACCTGACAAAATATTCCCAAAAAACAATGATAATTCAAAAAAAATTCTCCTGATATATATAAAAGGAAGAAGATTTTGAGGAATTCAGTTATTTTCTCAATAAACAAGCCCTGTAAGGCTGAACAATCAACAATAACAACTCTTTAAGTATTATCTGATGATTCAGACAATGATACCTTTGATGTAGCTATCATTATATTAAATGATTCAGGTGCCAGAGATATGCCCTCATACCTCTGGCACCTGAATCATTGTATTGAAAAGAGATTATAAGGATAGAGTGGCAAAAGTCTTTCAACAGAGGGATGGTAGAATAATTGTTGCAGCTCGAAGAGAAAACAAGCCTGGGCATTAAAACAAGAAAATACTAACAATATGCCTTAAAAGAAATTTTTCAATATTGATAGAGTTCTTTTAAGAGAGAGGAAGAGTGTCTTTAATGAAATACTTTATATCGCTATTAACAATTCTATTTTATTCAACTGATCTTTATCAAAAGAATTTTCATAAAACAAAAAAATTGAAGTGTCTGCCAATGAAGACCGTCATAGGCATGCTTTTTTTATTATTTACTATGCCTCTTCTTGCCTTACCCATTGATCTCACAGAATATGATATCTATGTAAGAAAAGGTTTTAAAAAAGAATGGATCCATAATCTTCCACCACAAGTGAATTCAAAATGGAAAGTTGTACCAAGAAAAAAGGGATTTAGACCTGTAAGAATATCTGAAATGAATTTCAAAGACATTCCTAAATTCAGTTATTTAAAATCAAACAAAAATAAGCCTGAAACCTTTACATTGATATCCAGCTTTAATCTTACAAAAAAACAATTGAATGAAGGTCCCCTGGGTATCTATCTGGCACAGATTGGAATGAATTGGGAAGTATACCTAAATGGTATTTTGGTGAAAAGTGAAATGCATCTTTCTAAGGATAGAAAAAAGATTTTAGTAGAAAGAGCTGTAAGGGGAGAAATACTGGAAATAAAGTATCCCATGCTAAAAGTGGGTTCTAATATTATTGCATACAGAATTATTGGAAATCCTCTTGATGACCGGACTGGAATGTTACCTGGGAATCCATATACTATAGATGTTCATAAAAAACTGGTAAGTAAATATGACCAACATCTTATCCTGATGTTACTGGCTGTGTATCTCAGTTTTGGCATTTATCATCTTTTTCTCTTCGTTGCAAAAAGAACAGAGTATTTCAATCTCTATCATGGACTAGCGTCAATAATAATATTTGCCTATATGCTATGTCGCACAACCATAATCTTTGTAGCTGTAAATGATACACTTATTCTAAAATATATTGAATTGGTTTCACTTTTCCTGATGCTGCCATTCAGTATGTTTTTTATTGATAATATTATACGAGAAAAGATAACATTTTTTTCGAAGATATATTTTGTGTTTTGCCTATTTCTAATTATTATATTACCATATAACAAAACTACAGCCCTTCGTATCTGGCAGTACTCCAGTTTTCTTCCGATAATTCATATGATGTTCTATAATATCCTGATCTTCTTTGTAAAGAATGTTGCATATCGATTTCAGAATAAATATACTAAAGGCCATGTCATTATAAAACTGGCAAAATCAATGGGTAGATCTCTTTTGGTATCCATTCCTGGAAACCTGCTTATTGGTATAATTATAACTTCCATATCTGCAGCCATGGATATAATTGATTCTACTTCTGGAATACCTGTAAACTATACAGTATTTGGAATTTTCTTCTTATTCTTTGGTACAGTACTCATACTGGCCAATCGTTTTATCAGAGTACACAATGCAATGGAAGAACTCAATGTTTCCCTTGAACAGAGGATTATTGAAAGGACAAGTGAGCTCAGTACTGCAAATCTTGAACTTGAAGAAATGAATGAGCAATTGACTGAAACCAGGGATGCTCTTTGGAGCGAGATGTCCATTGCAAAAAAAATTCAGACTGTGCTTCTCCCTGAAAAACCTGTGCTAAATGATTTTGAAATTTCAGTGCATATGGATCCTGCAGATGAAGTTGGTGGCGATTATTATGATGTAATAAATATCGCAGGTAAAGACTGGATAGTTATCGGTGATGTATCTGGTCATGGAGTGCCTGCCGGGCTTATCATGATGATGGCTCAAACATCAATACATACTGCTATAGACCAGAATCCAGACCTTTCTCCTTCAGAACTGTTGACAATTATCAACAGAACACTGACACAGAATATAAAACAGTTAAATGAAGACAAGTATATGACAATAACTGTCCTTGCAGCATTGGGAAAGGGCAGATTCCAGTTTTCAGGACTACACCAGGATATCATGATTTTTCGAAGAGCGACAGAAAAAGTTGAGCTTGTAGAAACTGATGGTATGTGGGTAGGTATGATTGATGATATTGATGATATGTTATCTAACAGCAGTCTAAAGCTAGACCCAGGCGATACAATGCTTTTATATACTGATGGTATAACAGAAGCCAGGAAAAAAGACAGTGTAAAAGACAATCGTGATGTTGAAAATGATATGTTTGGAGATAATAAACTTAAAGACCTTTTTCAGGTTTTGGGAAACAAATCAACTGATGATATAAAAAACGGAATAATGAAAGAACTCGAAAACGATTATATCTGCAATGATGATGTCACAATGGTTGTTCTGAAAAGTCTTGAGTAACTAATTTAATATAGCCGTATCAAAAAACTATAAAATGAAACTGGAGAATACATTTTAAAACTGAAACTGATAAAGGATCTATATTTGAGATAATATATCCAAACCAAGAACTATTTGAAATTTAAGATTAAAAAATAGATAAAAGTAATGAGACTTATTTTTAATTAACAACTAACATCATATCATAAAACTACCTCAAGAAAGCAATCTTCAAAAAATTTAAGGGAACTTACGCCTACATATAGGTCATAGTTACCCCCCCTCCAAACTTAAATATTATTTAGAGGGGATGTGCTTTTTTAGACAGATTTACCTTGTGTAGTTTTTATTGTACTTATTCATCATCAGAAAAACCAGGTCCAGAACGAGACTCTCCACCATTATTGTCATAATCTTTATTCACTGAGTTACTGCTAGTGGCTTGTATTGAAGAAGTTGATGAGGAGCCCTCTAAATATGTATCATTTCTACGGTAATCATTTGGTCCTACATCTACCTTATATTCATCTATAGAATTATTCAGATTATCAACCATCTCCTTAAGGGAAATAGAAGCCTTGGTGGTAGACTTTGTTGATATAACAAAATTATCAATACCTTCAGAGATTTGCTTCAATGTTATGAGAATTTGTTCGAAAGCTGATACCTGCTGTTTAATTGAGGTAGCTATCTTCTCTGCAGAAGTTGCAGAAATTTCCGAGGAAGAAAGTATTTCTTCAAAAATACCCTGTAATTTATTTGAAAGCTCCCAACCTGTAATTATCTTTCCAGTACCCTCTTCAGAAGAAATAATAAGATTATCTGATGAGTGCTGAATCTCTTTCATGTCTGCGGTCAAAGAACTTTCGCCCATGAACGACAACCTCTTCTGCATCATCTGTATCATTTTCTATTGAATCATCTCTTTTGCTATCTAACTTAGACGATTGATTATCAGATGTTGAGTCATCTAAAGTATTATCATCAGACGAAGATGAGTGTCCTTTTAATGGCATAAAAGTTTTTAATTCTTTTAATCTAAGATGATCAAGAGAATAACTTTCATTTGAATATGCCTTTTCAAAAACAATAATGAGTTTTTTAACATCAACAGAATCATCTTTATTGTCTTCTATCTGTTGTGCACACTCTCGGAAATAATCTGTTGTAATAAATACTAATTGGATTAAAGATTTAGAAATAGTATAACGTTCATCCTTAATACCTTTAAAAACATTTTCTAAACCATGAGCAATTTCCTCTACAGTATTAAATTTGAGCATTCGCGAAGATCCCTTAATGGTATGCAAAGCACGTAATATTATGTTGAGTTCATCAACATTATCTGGATCTTTTTTAAGTTTTAATATACCTGAATCAACTGAAAAAATATTTTCTTCCAGTTCATCTAAAAAACTCTGAATAAATATATCTTTATTAAATGTCATTCCTTTGATTTTCCTTCAATAGCATCATACCACCCTGTTAAAATATCAAAGAAATATCTGGCATTAAATCCATCCAATAAGAATTGATAGAGATAACTATTATCTACAATATAATAAGCAATATGATTAATACATTTGATAATTTCACCTGCAGATTTATTATTTCCCATTTCTTTATAAATCTTAGCCCGATAAAACCGTGCAGGCCAGAATTTATCATTAATATTAAGAGATTCCTTAAAAAGACTTAATGCCTTAGTTCCTTCATTCTTTACTAAATGATAGTATCCCTGTAGAAAAAACATAATTTCATTATCATCAGAAATTACAGTCATTTCATCCATTTTAACCAATGCTTGATGCAACTCTTTACTATTAAACAAGAAGATACATTCAAGACAATCAATAGCATATATATAATTTACATTTTTTGCAACTCTAAAAAATTTATTAAAAATCTTTTGATTTGCATAAGTCATCACCTTGAGAACATTAAATTCTTTTTGAATATTGGTTTCTTTTGATATTAAATCATCATGGTGCATCTCTTCATTGACTTTTTCCTGGTTTTTAAGGATATCCATGAAATCATAATCAATGCACTGTGCTATTTTCTTCTGTTCAGTGGTTTTCTTTTGAAAATAGTATGATCCCAATTCTTCTATAAGATTTAAATCGTGATGAGAAATTAGTGTAATTTCAGATGATGATAAAAAAAGATAACCACCATTGTCCAGTTTGCTTATTAATTTTTCCAGAATAATATAACGCACCTCTAGAGTCATATATATCATTGTATTGCGTAAAAAAATAACATCACAGTTGTTTGGTATTTCATTTAAACTGTCAGTATATAGATTGAGATGTTCAATATTTATTGTACTTAAAAAATCATTATCAATAATCCATCTATTTCCCTGTTCTATGCAATAGGATAAAATGAGATCATGGTATTGTTTTCCATCTTCACGAAAGGCAGATTTAGATAAAATTCCCTTCTTAAAGGATTGTATTGAATTAGTATTAATGTCTGAACCATATACGGTAAATCTTTTGTTATTGATATGATTCCAGAAATGATTTGCAACAGCAGCTAATGATATAGCCTCTGCACCTGTAGAACAGGTGGCACTCCACAGAGTGAAGTTATCCTTTTGTTTAGAACTCAACTTATAAAAAAGATTGCTAAATAAAATCTGAAAGTGCTTCTCCTCTCTAAAGAGATAGGTCTCAGGGATAGTTATTGCATTTATTAGTTCAGTAACTGCATCATCATTTTTCTGTAAATAAGAAATATATTGATATTGATCAATAGCTGTAGTGGTGATTTGCTGGATAATACAGTCTCTTAATATACTATAATTCGTCTCTGGCACTGTAATACCACTGTAATGTGAGATTAAAGAGAGGGTTTTTATAAATAGGGAATCATTAATTTCCAATATGATAAACCTACCCGCCAACTTTATCTGCTAAAAATGCAGCAATTTCATTTAAAGGAAGAACTTTACAGGCTCCAGCTTGTTCAATTGCGGCCTTTGGCATTCCAAAGATTGTAGAGCTTTTTTCATCTTGAGCAATGGTGAAACCTTGCTTCTCTTTGATAGCAACACATCCATTCGCACCATCTCTCCCCATTCCAGTGAGCAGTATAGCTAAAACTTTTTCTCTATAAGATTTAGCAGCTGATTCAAATAAGATATCAACGCTGGGTTTTTGATTTAATACTGCAGGACCATCATCCAAAACAAAGATATCTCCTTCGATTTTAAGATGTTTCTCAATGGGGCTAACTAAAACCTCTCCTGGTATAGCAATATCATTATGCTTCGCTAATCGTACAGTTAAAGAGGTCCCTTTATCTAACCAATCAGCATAACCCTCTTCAAATCCTTTTTCTAAATGCTGAACGACAGCAATTCCTATGGGAAAAGTTTTTGGCAGTTGTGATAATATTGTTTTCACTGCCACTGGTCCACCTGTGGAGGCTCCAATTAGGCAAATCTTATAATCGTTATTATCATCATGACAACCAATAGTTCCAATACTCATAGTCTTATTTATATTTACTCTTGCATCTGCAATATTGAAAAGTTTTTGCTTGAAGGTTTCCAGAAAATCATCATCATTTAATACATCAAAAGAAGGTTTTTTAAATACCTCCACTGCTCCATTTTGAATTGCTTCAAAGCTGTTTTTAGCATCCAGTTCACCACTAAAAATGAGAATTGCTGTGGGTCGTTCTTTCATTATCTCTTTCGTAGCATCAATACCAGAAATCTGTGAAATAATATCATTAAGAACATTTCTCATTACTGCTGAATCATCAACAATTAATAACTTCATACTATCCTCTATTTATTTACTTTCCAGGGATTTGGTAAACAATGTATCAATATCTAAAAAATATTGAACTTCATCTACTTTCTCAAAACGACAACCTAAAATGCCATGATTTATTTCTTGATTTTTGATATTAGATGGTAAAAGTTTTAAATCTGAAAATAAAATATTTTTTATCTCAGCTTTACTTGGAATTTTAAAAGCTAAATATTTTTTTGAGATATTTCTATCCACCCCTAATTCAATTTCATGAAACATTTGCTGCCCTTTTTCAGATAAGGAATCTACTTTTGTAATGATAGCCAGTGTTATAGGATCATCTGATGTACAGTGAAATACTTTACTTAAAAGAGTATGAAAACCAATATTAATTCTTCATTATATTTCATAAGTGAAGATATAAATGGTCCCTTTTCACTGAGTTCTTCAACTTCACTTAAATATGAGCTTGAAAAAAACTGATTTCTATTTACCAGAAAACTGTTTTGGTTATAAGCAATAACAAGGAAATCATGACTTTTCTGACTATTAAGATTCGATGTCATTTTTCAGCTTTTCCATAATAGATGGTATGTTTACTAAAGCAATTTGCTCAGAATCCATTGCAATGGATTCTGCAAAATAAATCTCTGTAGAATCTTGAGATGTAATAGGATGAATGGAGTTTTCACCCATATTTGTGATTTCCACCACATCTGATATAATAAAACTAACCTGATCTTGATTATTATTAAGGATGAGATATGTAGAAGAATCTAATTTTTCTTGTTCAAAAAGTACATGAAGATCAAAAACTGTATAGGGCTCTCCATGACGATTTATAAATCCCCGTATATAGGGTGGAACAAATGGAACATAAAATAACGGGGAATCAATAACAATTTCCCTTACATCTTCAGCATAGAGTGCATATTTATGATCTGCAATTCTGAAGATGAGGAATTTTATCATATTCTCTTCTTCAGCTACTTCCTTTGCATCACCTTTCTTTTCTGACTCTATTATATCGAGAACGTCTTTGTTTTCCATGTAACATAGATCCTTTAGATTTAATAGATTTATTATTAACTTTTTCGAAAGAAAAATCAAGGAAAAAACAATTTGAGTTCACATAGGTCTGCATACCCAGAGAGAAAGATAAGAAGATTAAAACAAAACTCTGCTCAGATATATCTTCCATAGAAGAAACTTCGAAGAGAAATCATGATTGTTATATAAGGCATAAGAAATATACATTAAATTTTTCAACCAGAAAGATGACAGTGTTTTCGTATTTCTCCAGAGCTCAACCATTTCTCTGGCACCTCTACATAATGAAGAAGGTTGGCCATTTAACAATGTTTGTGATCCAGGATGTCTTCAAGTTGTTCTATTGTCTGGTAATAATCTTGTTCATCACAATGAAATTAAAATCAAATAACTTTATGCTATTTCATTCCCCTTAAGATAATCTCAATAGATTGACCAAAAAATTCAGAAAATTCTCTCTCTTCATATTCGATACCAGCCTTTCGAATAACTTTCTTCTGTTTATCAGTTAAAGCATGACTCATGGGATAGAGACCTGAAGCCAATGCAAGCTGTAATGTAATAAAGTCTAAAATTTTCTCCTGAGGTAAATCAGGTAATATTTTTTTCAAAAGTTCTGTTACATCATCTGCTATTGTAAATATTGTTTTTTTATATTGAATAAGCATTTCATCTGAAACATTTTTTTCCAACAAGGTGGCTGATAGACCAAAGAGTTTGAGCATGCGCTGGTGTTTATTGATCTCCTCTTTCCAGAGAGATGAAAATTCTTCAATAGTATATATCTTTTCTTTATCAAAGGCTTCTGCAATTCCATTGCCCCAGAGAGTTATATCATGCATCTGCAAAGCCAGAAAGACCTCTTCCTTTGTAGTGAAATATTTATAAAGATTTGATCTGGTAAATTTCGCCTCTTTTGCAATGAGTGCAAAGGAAATGTCCTCATAGTTCTTCTTTTTAAAAAGCCGTGCAGTTGCAGTAAGAATCTCTTGAATTCTAATCTCTTTCTGCTCATCACTTCGTGCTCTTTCCCATGTCATGATATTATTCCTATGTAGACACATAATTAATTCACGTTAACATACCCCATAATAATTAAGGGTAGAATTATTAGCCACTTTTTTTTTAATTCACTCTCTTAAACACTTTGTTCCATTTGAGAAAATTCTTTTTTGGTGAAATCTATTTCTCCTGTTTTTTTCTACTACCTGATGATAAAACTTTGCGTAAAGTAAATGCCAGAACCTTTGACAATGGCCCTTCAAATTCCTTAGTAATTGTTTTTAATTCATTGGGGATATCAATCTTTTGTGGACAGTGTTTCACACAGGCACCACAATCTACACATTGACTTGCAAGACCAGGGTCTCGACCTTGAATACCGGCACTTTGCATTACGTACATCATTCTGCTAATAAGTCCCTGGTTAAAAAGATATTTATTATTATAAAAACTAAAAGTAAGGGGGATATTAATATTCTTAGGACAAGGCATACAATACTGACATCCTGTACAGGGAACCTTTTGAACCTCTCGAAAGGTATCAGCTGCCCTGGTGACAAGTTCCATTTCTTCACCATTTAATGATCCTACATCAGCGTCAGATGCAATCCTAAGATTTTCTTCTATATGTGCCTCTTCAGTCATACCTGATAATACTGTTATCACACCTGGATGATTCCATACCCATCGAAGAGCCCATTCAGCATTAGATCTTTGTACTGGTGCATTTTTATAAATCTTTTCAACTGCATCAGGAAGTTTACCTGAAAGAGATCCTCCTCTTAAAGGCTCCATCACTATGACTCCAATATTCTTTGAAGCTGCATATTCCAGACCTTCAATTCCTGCCTGATCATGTTCATCTAAAATGTTAAACTGTATCTGACAAAAATCCCAATTATATCCATCAATAATTTCTTTAAAATCATCTCTATGGCCATGAAAAGAAAATCCTGCATTTATAATTTTTCCTGATTCCTTTGCCTTATCAAGAAAATCCTTAACTCCCAATTCAACCGCTTTGTTCCAGGTAACTCCCTCAAGTGCATGAATGAGATAATAATCGATAACAGTATCATCTAATCGTTTCAGTTGTTCATTCAGATAAAAATCCATATCTTCTCTGGTTTTGCACAACCAATGAGGCAACTTGTCAGCGATTTTAACCTTTTGACGATAGCCATCCTTCAAAGCCTTTCCAAGAATTACTTCACTCTTGCCACCATGGTAGGGCCATGCAGTATCAAAATAATTTATTCCCTCACCGATGGCATCTCTAATCTGTGCAATTGACCGTTTTTCATCGGGTCTAAATTGTCCCCCTGGAAAACGCATGCATCCAAAACCGAGGATTGAAAGCTTATCATTATTGCCTGGCATTTCTCTATATAACATGGTAATTCTTCTCCTTTTATTGTTCATTTTTATTCATCTGTATTTGGGTTTTATATAATATAATCTCACTTAATGTATCATGAGTAATAAGTCTTGCCCCGGTCATCAATACTTTATTGAAATAGAGTATTGATGACTTAAGGAAAATACAATAGAGACACATAGTCTCTTAAACAAGAAGATAAGAGACTATGTGTCTTTTGTCAAGTGTAATTGTAATTTTTTATACTTTCTTCAAAAAATGGCTATAGGATACATTTTATATCATCAATTATTTATAGATCAACATAATCTAACTCTGCTATTTATATTTAAGATTTCACACTTTCACAATAGATATAAAAAAAGTCATTTCCCAAAGAAAACAATATATTTACATCGAAATCTAAAATTTGGATATTCGAATTCATTCAAAAGAATGAAATAAAATTTTATTAAAAAAATAGTTGTCTTTAATGGTATAAAATTTTACCCGTTGAAACGATGATACTTCAAAAATAATTTTGATAATGAAATAGAAGGAAAAAACCATGATAAAGATCTCAGGATTACATAAATCCTTCGGAGGACAACTCCTTTTTGATGATTTGAGTCTCAATATAAACCGCAGAGAAAAGATTGGCTTAGTTGGAAGAAACGGACATGGAAAGAGTACTCTCTTTCAGATGATTCTAGGTACTATTGAAAAAGATTCAGGCAACATTAACATTCCCAAGAATTATCGAATAGGTTATCTTGAGCAGCATATACATTTTACAATGCCAACAGTTCTAGAAGAGTGCGCACTTGGACTGCCGGAAGGTGATGAATATGAAACCTGGAAGGTTGAAAAAATTCTTTATGGTCTCGGCTTTTTAGAAAGTGATATGGAAAGAAATCCTTTGGAATTTTCAGGAGGATTTCAGATTAGAATGAATCTGGCAAAATTACTCGTTTCTGAACCTGACATGCTCATGCTAGATGAACCGAATAATTATCTGGATATTGTTGCTATTAGATGGCTTGAAAGTTTTCTAAAATCATGGGATGGTGAATTCATTCTCATTACTCACGATAGAAGTTTTATGGATAGTGTAGCCACACATATTGTTGCAATTCATAGAACCAAAGCAAAAAAAGTTGAAGGTGATACTGATAAGCTCTACTCCATGATAAATCAGGATGAAGAGATATATGAAAAAACCAGATTAAATGAAGCCAAGAAAAGAAAACAGGAAGAAATATTTATTGCAAAATTTAAGGCAAAGGCAAGTTTTGCAAGTCGAACACAGTCAAGGGTTAAAAAACTTGAAAAACAGGGTGAGATGAAAGCCCTTGATGTCATTGAAGATCTTGATCTTTATTTCAATAGCGCACAATTTGCTGCAACTCAGATGATGTCTGCTGAAAATATTTCTTTTTCATACTCAGACAAAGAATCATTTTTCATTGATGATTTTTCTCTATCAATTGGCAGAAAAGAGCGCATATGCATAATAGGTAAAAATGGAAAGGGAAAATCCACTCTTATTAAACTTCTTGCTGGAGAGCTCAGACCCTCATCAGGTTCCATTACAAAACATCCCTCTCTTCTTGAAGGATATTTTGGACAAACAAATAAAATTGACCTCAATGATACTAGAGCTGTTTATGAAGAAATAAAAAGTGCAGACCCTTCATGTAATGATTTAAAAGCTAGAACAATTGCAGGGGGATTAATGTTTCAAGGTGACAATGCCCTGAAAAAGATAAAGGTATTATCTGGTGGAGAAAAAAGCCGGGTTGTTTTAGCAAAAATTCTTGTTACCCCATGCAACCTGATATTTCTTGATGAACCAACAAATCATCTTGATATGCAGTCCTGCGACTCCTTAATTGAAGCGATAGATGATTTTGAAGGATCAGTTGTAATGGTAACTCACAATGAAATGCACTTAAGAAATATTGCCACAAAACTTATTGTCTTTGATAATAATAAAATAAGCCTATATCCAGGTAACTATGATGATTTTCTGTCAGATGTAGGTTGGTCTGATGAAGATTATTTTTAAGATATATTTTTACCTCTTAAAAATCAGAACCTTCCTCTGGTAATATGATGCCAGAGGAAGATCAGGCTTCATATAAAAAATAGGGATATTGACACCAATACCAGAAAAGCTCCCCCAAGAAGAGCTCGTCGATCACCGGTGATGTAAATTTTCCGTGATACAGTAGTTGATCTTCCCTTGTTATCTGTCATTGTAAGAGAGATGGTTTTGTTCCCCGGAAGAAAATACATTGTTCCAGAAAAGAAACCTTTCCTTGAACCCAGCAAACCTAAAAGTCCGCCGAATTTCCACCTGACATTGTGAGGCTTCATAATAGCATCACTTTTCCAATAGCCAACCCAGGCAATGACAGGTGAAAAAATTCTGGCTTTATCAGGGAGCAAAAGTATTGATAGGTCTGATGGAGGTCCACTCTGCCATAAATGAGGATTAGAAGGGAACTCTTGCGGGGAAATATCCTTCACCGAAGATTTTTTATTTGCTTCTAAACCATGGGGATTTCCATCACTTTTAATTAACAGTCCCTCAGGTGTTGCCAATAGATCTTCAATGATACCGCAATTTATCAGTGTTCGACGATATACCTGATCAGGTGTAATTTTCTCTATTGTATCAAAGATACTATGATAGAATACATGTTTTGAAATCACCAGCAAAGAAGGAAATCCTGCTTCTTCAATGGGGCCCCGAATATCAGCAACAAAGAAATTATTTGGAAAGTTCACCCAGGGGCCCTTTGAATATTTATAGATAGATTGATGTGTAAGAGCTGCCAGCCTCCAGCTGGTTGCCAGGGTGCCCCCTTTATCATCATCATTGGTGGGAAAGACCTCTCCTGTTTCAGGGTGTTCCTCCCATCCCCATGATCCGGAGCCGTCTATATCTATGAAGCAGGTGACTTTTCCTTTCAATTCACTATGCTTTTCGACAAATGCGCCATGGCCCATACATTCATTTCCGAATTCATGACCAAAGAGAGAGACAAACATTAAATTACGATCTCGTTGAGAGGATGGTATATGAGCAAAATGCCTTGCCATTTCAATTAAGGATGCCTGGGAACCAAGATTATCAACTGCTCCGGTAAACCACGTATCATAGTGGCCTCCGATTATTATAGTTTCATCTATCTTTCCGTTTCCAGGAAGCTCTCCGATTACATTGACAGCCCTCCCAGGGTCAAGACTGTAATTTAAGTTAACCCTCACCCTGGTAGTACCCTGTTTTAAAAGTTCTTTGAGACGAATACCTTCACTCTTTCCAATGGAGAATACCGGTACAGGATAAAGATCTGCCTCTTGCCCTCTTTGATTCTTTAAGACACTACCGTCTCCGGCACGATTACCAGTTGGGCCGTCAATTCTCGTGTCTGCAATAATTACAGCCTTAATCCCTTTTTTACGAATGGTCTCCAGGGCTTTGGTAATTGTATAGGATTGAATAAAGTGAAGAAGACGTTTCATATCAATCAAGATGGCCTTACCTTTCATATCAACTCCCCTGAGCTCTCCCCTTGTACCGTAGCCACCATAAACTACTTCGAGTTCTAGTTGTTGAGCACCCTGTGTATACCAGAGGGGAAAGGTATTTAGCTTCCAGTCAGGTAAACCATTTTTTCCCAATACAGTTAATTCATATTCCTCGGGCCACCATCGACTTGGATAAAACTCTTCAAAGCGAACATTTTCAAGTCCTGCATCACGATATCCCTGCAAAAGATACTCTGCTGCTTTTTGACCTGCTTCATTGAGTCTAATACCTGCATCCAATCCTCCGGCTTTAGACGAAATATCAACCAGTGCCTGATGATGAAACCGTATTGAATCAGCATTAAAGACCGGCTGATTTAATTGATCTTTTAGATTTGTGCTCATGGTGCCCCCTACCTGGTGAATTTAATTGTAATGACTTCACATTAAGTCTATATTTAGACATAATAAAAAAGTGCAAAAAAAATCGAGAACCATAAAGTTGAAGGATATTCGATTTTCAAACACCTTAATTATGAATGATGTTCTTCTATCAGACACGAGCCTGTATTAATTCCCTCTGAAACAAAGACAACATGACCTTTTGCATTACTAACAATCTGTCTTCGATGGAATACCGGTGTACCATCTTCAATCTCCAGCAAATCAGCTGATTCCACATCACAGATCCAGGGTCTTAATTCTGACTTAAAATGCAATTTCCTCTTTTTAGGAAAGGTTAAATAGTCCTTAAGAAAACTTTCTGAGTCAGTGTTAAATTCCTTAAAGGCAAATGATGGAATATATATTGTTGTTAAACGTTTTTCACAGGGATTTACTTTGGATTTCAATAATACCCTGGTTGAAAACACGGTCTCATCTTTGTGATAATCAGGGCGCTCCCAGAGAATAGCGGCAATTCGTAGCGGTGGTATAATCCATTTACTGGAAAGTTTTTTGGGATAACCATCTGCCAGTTCTTTCAACAACTGACCATCAAGGATATTTTCAACCCTATTTTTTAATGAGACAATAGGATGATCTAGAACAACTATTCCGGTTTTAGATTTTTTATCGATAAGCTTATCTTTTTTTAATAAATTTAAGGCATTGCGAACCGTATGATTTGCCACTCCGTGTTTTATGGCAAGTTCTTCAATTGTTGGGAGACGATCACCGGTTTCAATTTCCTTAAATAAAATATCCTGTTTTAATGATAAGTATAGTTGAAAAAAAAGGGGGATATTCCCTTTGGCTAATTTAATCTTCATTTTTTCAACCTTCCAACAGTGTTATTGCGTCTAAAAAACGACATAATAACTTTCTATAAATTTCATTATCAGTTGTCAATAAAAATATAGCTATTTGATTTAAGCTATTTTGTTATTCTGAAATAAATGTTAAGATACACAAATTAATCCCTAGAGCAACTTTAATCAAAAAATCTTCATGCTTATAGAAAATTCTCTGAGCTCTTTTGCTCACCAAGAATTTTCTTAAAAAAGCAAAATAATTTTTTCTGCTTCAAAATAGTCTCTATACTGATAAAAATTTCAACAAAGAGATGGGTCGAAGAACTATTTCGACCACAATTCTTATTGAAATTTACATAATTCTAATTTAGAAGATTGCTTCTACTGTTATATCAACCTTTGAATCTATTAGACTCTGGAATTCATCTCTATGATTTAAGTGATATTCATTTAAAATATGCTTCATTTTTTTATCTGATGATGAATAGAGCTTATTTAATTTTTTCATAAAATGAGATCCAACATTATCCAACTCTATATCTTTATTCTCAGCATTGGACTCAAATATTTTTTCTAGTCTTTCAATCATATCATCCTTTAAACATATAACCTCTTCATTAAATGAATTAATAAGTAATATTTCCTTTGTAATTGCAAAAAGATGATATCCCTTAATTGCCAATGACATAGCATGAGCAAGATAATCTCTATGAGATGAAAACACCTTTACAACGTATTTAATGTATGTAAAGCCATATGATGAAAAGCCCTGTTTAAACAAAGACAACATCAGAGCTCTAATTGCACTAAGGGTAATTGGACTATTGGGAATTTCTCTCTTTTCAGGAAACTCCTGAAGCATATTAAGGCATCTATCAAAATATTTCTGTGGTGAGTATAATTCTGATATAACCTTTTTATAGCCATCTACTAGAATCTCAAGAGGTGTTGTTGGTATGAAATTAAGCTCTAGTTCATGAGTATTGTTTCCCTTTGAATCATTTATGATTCTACCCTCTCTCTCAAGTCTTCTGTAAAGCTGAGTTTCAGGAAGAGCCATCATGAGACCTATCATAGCCATGGGGATGCCGGCTTTTTCAATAAAAGCTATCTGTCGATCAAAAATATCCTCTGGTTCATTATCAAATCCCAGAATAAAACCAGCGAGAACCTCTATTCCCTTACGTTGAATTTTTTTAACACTTTCATGAAGATCAGCCTTTACATTTTGATTTTTATTTGTCTCTGATAGTATGGAATCATCTGGAGTTTCAAGACCAATAAAAATCATATCAATATTAGAGAGCCTCATCAATTCAAGTAATTCATCATCATCTGCAACATTAATACTTGCCTCTGTGAACAATGCAAAAGGAAAATCATTCTTTCGTTGCCAATCGATAATGCATTTCAAGAGTTCTTTAACCTTTTTTTTATTTCCGATGAAGTTATCATCTACTATAAAGAGCGGTCCTCTGTAACCTTGACTTAAAATTGCATCCATCTCATTTATAAATTGTTCAGGAGTTTTATAACGAGGAACTCTTCCAAACATTTCAATAATATCACAGAACTCACAGTTAAAGGGACATCCCCGTGAGTTCTGTAAAGCCATAGTTGAATAGGCATTAATATCCAATAAATCAAATCGCGGTATTGGTGTCTTTGTTATATCAGGTTTACCTTTATCTTCATAAAGATATTTCAGATTACCAGCCTCTAAATCTTCAAGAAAAAGAGGTAATGTTATCTCTGCTTCATTTAATATAAAATGAGATACACCCTCTATCTGCTCATAGGATGTGGTCGCATAGGGACCACCAGCAATGACTTGTTTTTCTAAGTTATTGCAGCGACTGATAATTTCCTGAAAAGATTCTTTTTGAACAATCATTGCTGAAATCAATACGTAATCTGCCTCAAGAATATCTTCATCAGATAGCTGACTAACATTGACATCTATTAAGGTAACATCACAATAATCAGGAAGCATTGATGCAACTGTTATAAGACCAAGAGGTGGCATAAGACTACGATCACCCACAAAGGGCAAAGCATATTTAAAACTCCAGTAGGTTGTAGGTATTTTTGGGTACACTAATAATAATTTCAATCTTTCCATGACTTGAGGCCTCCATTTGATAATACTAAAGGGAGCAATAATACATAAGAAGGATTTAGATTAAAACTATAAAATAAATTTTTATCGAAAAAGAAACAACAATTCACAAAAGGAGTTTCAATTACTTCATCGAGCAATCACTCCATAGCAATTTCAAAGGTATTTCACATGAAGTGATTACTATAGTCAACCTCGGTGACATTTGCATTTTCACCTAATATCAGTTGTACTCTTTTCACAAAAACACTATATATCACACAATATAACGTAATAAATGATTTTTTCCTTATATATAAGAGATATTATCCATTTAAGTACTTTAATACTAATATAGTACTATCCATGGGCATTGAGACAAAGAAAATGGCTTTATCTATAAGATGTTCAAGTGCATCTCCGCACTTTTATACAAGGCCTTAAGCTGCTTTGTACTAGATTACATTGTTATCTTCCCCCAATGTGATTTACCATTTTAAAAAAAGAGAAATGGAGAATCAAAAATGAAACAAAAAAAAAGTGATGGCTATGAGCTGAAAGAGACTTCCGATAAAGGAAGCGGAATTTTTGCTTGTAAATTATTTAAGAAAGATGATGTAGTAATGAATGGTAAAATTGGTAAAAAACTTAAAGAGAATCATTCACACGCTTCACAAATTGGCGAAAATAAATTTATCTTTCATGCTGGTTTAATAAATAAAGTAAATCACTCCTGTGATCCTAACTGTGGAATCAAAGTTAATGAAAGCGGAGCACATGACTTTGTTGCAATGAGAGATATAATAATAGAAGAAGAAATAACATTTGATTATGCAATGAGAAATTTTGATGTAGAGTTTTTTCCACAGAAATGCATGTGTGGAACTTCAGGATGCAGAGGCGAAATAACAGGCTGGAAAAACATTACTGAAGCAAAGAAGACTGAATACCAGGGTTATGTTGCACCATATCTTTTAATGATGGATGAAAAAAACAAAATAAGTGAGATAAAAGAAGCAGTATAAAAAAATTACCTACTTATTATATTGTATTCACTAAAAATTCATCAGTATCTTTTTAAGTTCCGTGATACTGATGAAGGACTCAGTTATTACAATAATATCTCCCTTAACTTCCAAAACTGTTCAGACAAACTTCTCTTTAATTCTTAAATCTTTTCCAAGTGATTGATCTTCAAAGAAATCAATTATGATTGGCAAATAATATTTATAAGTGTAAATATAATTATTAAATTCTTCATCAAGATAATCCTGCAAATCTTTCCCTGATTTAAAAAAAGATTTTACAAGTCTTTTCTTTGCAAGGATTAGTTTTTCAATATTTTGAGTAATATCATTATTTTTATTATGATTAGGAACCAGTAGCTCATTGTAAATATCTATAAGTTTTCTATTTTCCTCTTTCAGTGTTGATGATAATTCATCTGCCTTTAATATATCTTGGGTTATAATGAAAAAATGATATCCCTTAATTGAAAGTTCAATTGCTAATGGAAAAAAAGATGGTCTATGAAGAATAACCTTCAATAGAAATTTGCAATAATATTTCGAATAAGGAGAAAATATCTGCCTAAATAGTGAAAGGAATAAAGCCCTTAATTGTAATAAATCTATTTTACCATTTCTTTGGGACCTACTCTTGGGTAGTCTTCTTAAAAAGGTATAACACCTTTCAAAATATTTTTTTGGATCATAAATTTCTGATATTATTTTTTTATACCCTTTAATCAGTGTATTTTCATTCATTATTGGAATAAAACTCATCCTAAGATTATGTGTATTATTTCCTGAAAAACCTGATTCTTTTTTTAATCTGTTTTCTCTTTTTAAACGTTTATATAATTGAGTATCAGGTAGAGCTCCTAAAATACCAACCATGGCCATTGGAATCCCTGCTTTTTGAATAAAACTTATCTGTCTTTCAAAGATATCTGCTTCATCTTCATCAAAACCAACAATGAAACCTCCACTAACTTCAATTCCTGCCCTTTGAATCTTTTCAATACTATCGAATAGATTAACTTTGACATTTTGATTTTTTCCACAAGCAGCAAGAGCTTCTTTATCAGGTGTCTCAATACCTACAAATGCCATATCAAAACGCGCATCTGACATTAGCTGCAATAATTCATCATCATCTGCAAGATTTATACTGGCTTCAGTAAAAAATGTAAAGGGGAACTTTCTTTTCTTTTGCCAGGCAACAATCCCCTTGAGAAGTTCCTTAACCTTTTTTTTATTGCCAATAAAATTATCATCAACAATAAAAAGAGAGCCTCTGAAACCCTGATCATAAACAATATCCATCTCACGTATAAACTGATCTACATTTTTATACCGAGGTTTTCTTCCAAATAATTCAATTATATCACAGAACTCACAGTTATAGGGACAACCTCTTGAATTTTGCAGTGCTATATTGTTGTAATTTTTTATGTCTACAAGATCAATTCGTGGAGGTGGTGTTTTTGTTATATCAGGTTTTTCTTTATTAAGATAGATTCTTTGAGGTGTTCCTTTTTCATAGTCATGAATAAATTCCGGCAATGTAATCTCTGCCTCATTTAAAACAAAATAGTCAATCCCTTGTATCTTCTCATAAGATGTAGTTGGATATGGACCTCCAGCAACTACAGGAACCTTAAGCGCATTACACAATGCAACTACTTCTTCAAATGAAGTTTTTTGTACAATCATTGAAGATATAAAAACCATATCAGCATTCTTTATATCTTTTTCAGAGAGTTTTGATACATTCATATCAATAAGTTTCACTGAATATTCTTCAGGAAGAAGAGCAGCCACTGTTAAGAGACCTAGGGGAATAATAGCTGATTTTTTATTGATAAAGGATAAGGCATATTTCAAGCTCCAATAAGTTGTAGGAAACTCTGGATAAACCATTAGAATATTTTTCTTCATGACGATTCTCCTCAAAGAAATATCTTTCACTGATTAAAAATCGTAAGGAAGAAATGGTTTAATGATCCATTGCGGTTTTTAAGGAGTATTCATTCTGTATAAATATATAGACACCCTTACGTCGATTATGGTTGCAAAAAAATGTATGTTATACTATTAAATCTAAGTTTAAACTTTTTTAAAATTGATAATTTTTTCTAACTATCAATAACTAATGGCATGAATATTTATATTTGATTTTTAAGAAATTTGTTAAGAGATAAGAATAAATTAGTATTTTAAATAAAGAACTTGATAAAAAGTAAATGATTATTAGAGTATTTAAATGAATACTGATTCAAATAGTTCTGATTTTAATATCCAATGTGTGACTAATGATACTCTTGATGAGACAAAAAAATCTTCACCATATTTTCGACTTTATTTTTTCGAAAAGGGATCGGGTATTGTAAGCATTAATGACAAGATAGTTTCTTTTGTTGCACCCTGTTTTTTTTCTCTCCAGGAAGAAGAAACCTTTATAGTTAAAAACATTGAAGACTACGTGCTTCACACTATTGTTTTCACACCATCAATAATTAATAATTCTTTTAACTATAACAACATTAGAAGTCAAAATAATAATTTCAATCAGTCTGAGATACTTGATTTATATTGGTTAAATACTTTTTTGCATAGGTCTCAATCCTATTACGGCATGATTATTCTTGGTCCTTCAACTGCAATGCGATTACTAGAGTTAATTTATTATATCAATAATGAGTTAATATCAAGAAGTGATATGTATTGGCCCTGTAGAAGCAGGTCTTTTTTCTTTGAGTTATTGAATCTACTGAATACTATTATGAATAATCCAAATAAAGAACATGGATTTACCATTTTAAATGATGATGATGAAATGATTCAGGTAATACAGTATTTAACTGAAAATTATCATCATAAAATTACAATTTCAGATTTAACTCAATATTTCAACATAAACAGAACATCATTGGCAGAACGATTTTCAGCTGCCACTGGATTTTCTATTATTGCTTTTTTAAATAAAATCAGAATAAAATTAGCATGCCTCATGTTGAATGACACCACCTTACCTATAAGTGAAATTATGTATAGAATCGGCTTTGAAGACAGTTCTCATTTTGGCAGAATTTTCAAAAAAGAAACCTTCTTCTCTCCATCTGATTATAGAAATAAAAAGTAGTTATATTGTTAAAAAGCAGATAAATACTGTTTATCCTCTCTTCTCCTTTAGATTAAAATCATATATCTTCTTAATTAGGATGTTAAAATTATAGAAGGAGATTGATATGAAAATTTATCACTTAAGAAATGCATCTTTTATTATAGAAACCAAGAACAATTTTATACTTATTGATCCGATGCTTGGAGATGTGGGAACGATACCGCCTTTTTCAAAAAAACGTTTTGTAGCAAAAAGAAATCCCACTGTTTCTTTACCTGAAAATGCTTCCAATATGCTTAAAAAAGTTACCCATTGTTTAATTACTCATAGCCATACATTTGGTTTAAAAGCACTACAGCATACAGATCATTTAGATAAGGATGGTGAAAAATTTTTAAAAGAAAACATTATTCCTGTTGTTTGCAGAAAAAAAGATAAATCATTTCTTTTAAAAAATGGCTTAAAAGTTGAACAATCATTATCCGTTTGGAAGCCAGAAAAGTTTTTAGATGGGGAAATAATGTCAGTTCCAGCAACCCACGGAAGAGGTTTTGTTAAAAACATAATGGCTAATGGAGTTGGTTTTTTTATTACTCTACCAGATGAACCTTCTATCTATATAAGTGGAGATACAGTTTTCACAAAAGATGTAAAAAAAATATTTACTAAATTTAAACCTGATATTTCTGTTATGGCCTCAGGTAGTGCTCAACTTGATTTTGGTAAACCAATTTTAATGACAATGGATGAACTTCTATTATTTTCTAAATATGCCCCTGGCAAGGTTATTGCAAATCATCTTGAATCATTAAATCATTGTCCTACATCTCGCAAAGATATACAAGAGGCTATAGATAATGAAAATTTAGGTCATAAGGTTTATATTCCCTTTGATGGAGAGGTTTTAAAGATTTCATAAGATTAGATTATTATTCCTTTTTAACCATTTAAATCTTGTCCTGAAATTTTACATAAGCAGCTTTGTAGATATAATATTTTTATAAAGGCTGCTTGACTAAGAAAAAATATTTCAGGTAAATACTTTGGAATCCATCCCCCTAGGATTTTTTCCTATTGACTCAAATTATATTAATAATTTTCTGAATTTTATTTGATATCTCATTGACATTTCAATATCGCTTTATTATATTGAATTTCGATATTACATTACAATATAACTTTCACGCGGTAATTATTATATGGAAATGATAAAACGATTTTCAATCTATGGTTTTTTGAAGAACCTTCAATTTTTTGAACCATTCCTGATTCTATTTTTTCTAAGTTTGGGACTTAATTATCTCAATATAGCATTACTGATTTCCTTTCGAGCAATCTGTGTAAATATTATGGAAATTCCAAGTGGTGCACTTGCAGATATTTACGGCAAGAAAAATGCTATGATCATTTCTCTTCTTAGTTATATAATCTCATTTATTATTTTTTCATTTTCTAAAAATTATTTATTACTTTTTCCAGCCATGTTCTTCTTTTCCATTGGTGAGGCATTTAGAACTGGAACTCATAAGGCAATGATTTTTCAATGGCTGGAACACAATAACCGCACTGAAGAAAAAACAAAAATCTATGGCTATACGAGATCATGGTCAAAAAAAGGAAGTGCACTTTCTGTATTACTATCTTCATTAATAGTTATCTTCTCAAAAAATTATCAATGGATTTTTATTTTTTCAATTATCCCCTATATTATTGGCATCTGGAATATATCAGCTTATCCATCATATTTAAATGAAAAACATGAAAACCGAAAAGGTGTAATAAAAACAATCTTCAACCATCTTTTTAAAAGTATAAAAACCATAGTTAAAAGTAATCCTTTAAAAAAACTAATTGTTCAAACAACAGTTTTTGAAGGCTCCTTTAGTGTATCAAAGGATTATCTTCAACCCATAATCCAAACTCAAATCATTACTATAGGTGCAGTTCTAGCATTTCCAGAGAAAGAAAGTACAGCGATCTTAATAGGTGCAGTATATTTCATATTACACCTACTCTCTTCATCAGCATCAAAAAATGCTCATAAATTTTCCCAAAGAATAAATAATGATAAAAAAGCAATATCTCACTTAATATTTGCAGCATTTATATTATTAGGTATATCAGGAATTGGTTTTTACTATAATCTCTATATACTTCCTATTTCCTGTTTTATTGCATACTACATGGTTCAAAACATCTGGCGTCCCATCGCTATATCACAATATGATAATTACTCCAGAAAAGAAGAACAGGCAACTATCCTATCAGTAGAATCTCAATCCAAATCTCTAGGTATAATAATTCTTTCTCCTATAGCAGGATATCTTGCTGATAACGTTGGAATTCATGGATCACTGATAATGATTACAGGGGTGTTACTATCATTATGGCTATTTTCGAAATTTTTCAAAGTGCCATCATCTAATACTAACCAGGTATAAAATTGAAATTTTAATTATAAAAAATATTATTACATCATTATAATAAATATAGAAAATTAAAAAAAAAAGGGGATGGAAATGAATGAAGATAAATTAATCCGTGATTTACTTCTGGGTTTTATAAGAATTCATATATTACATCATGCTGAAAAAGAAGAAATATATGGCAGTGAATTTCAAGAAGAACTATCACGCCATGGATATAAAATCTCATACGGCACATTATATCCTATTTTTCATCGTCTTGAAGAAGACAAATACATTATTTCAGAAAAAAGAAAGGTACATGGAAAAATTCGAAAGTATTACACTATAACTAAAAAAGGCTCAGTAGTACTAAAAGAGGCCAGAATAAAAGCAGGGGAATTATTCAAAGAAATATCCGAATAATAACTTAATCTATCATAGGAGAATTAATTTAAAACTTAAATTCAAATTATCTCTACCCTAAGAAGGTAAACAATTGAATAACTAGATTTATATCAGATAATAAAATTTCGAGATTATTTTAATTTTAAATCTGTAATACATGTCTTACTATCATCAAATGTACTAATTGTTTTATTTATCTTTTTCCCTTCGTATTCAATATTTATAGTAAAAGTTTCATTTCTTGAAAGCCATATATCGAAAAAACCATTGTGACCTGTTTTAATAATTTTATTAATAATCACATTACCATCTTCATCATTAACTACAATTTTCATTTCCTTATTAAAGATTTCACCTCTGCACCCAGAGATCGAGTGAACAACTCAGGTATGTGTGGTTTTAATGTATGGTGCAATTGAGACAGCCATTTTTTTATCTGATAATGGGTAACTAATTCTTTTTCCATTTTCAAAAATAAAAATAATGGCTCTGGATGTAAGAGTACTGGTGACATTAAGACCTTTTTTACTCCAGTCATTAGCCATCTTGAGAACCTGTTCAGGGTTTTTCCCTTTTAAATCATTTACTGAAGGCTGATATTTACAAGATACTATTACCAGCATTACTAAAAAAAGAATGAAAGAATTAATTCTAAAAAAGTTAAACATTTTCATATTACTCTCCCTGAAATAAAATATTAAATGACTCAATATTTTTTTATTCATTATAAAACTATAAATAAATTTTATCAGATGTCAATTTCTTAATAAATAAATTTTATTATTCAACAGTGAATTTCAATTTTCAATTATGCATCTGCTATTTAAGCATCTTTTTCATTGTTATCAATAATTCATCAATGACTTCTTCTCTACCTTCTTGTATTTGATCAACAACACATCCCTTCACATGAGCCTCAAGTAATTGCGTCTTAACTCCATCAAGGGCTGACTTGACCGATTGAAATACATGTAATATATCATCACAATATACATCTTCTTCAATCATACGTGCAATTCCTCTGACTTGTCCTTCAATCTTTTTAAGCCTCACTACCATATTTTTTTTCTGCTCTGGAGAATGATGGGCTTTTTTATGGTCATGATGATTCATATAACTATCCTCTACAGGTAAATTTCTGTTGAAATATCCATATCCAATATTGATCAAGCTACTCATTTAATTCAATAACTAACTTCTTATAAAGAAATAGGCAGTTTTGGGTCATACCCAGGACAATAGCTAACCACCATCGCAACAATGAGCTGTTCTAGGAATTATAAATCTTTTCATAGAGCCTCCTTTTCACTAATTTAATCAACATAAAATAAATCTTTCATATAATACCTATTCCGGCAAATATCCAGCTGCAGTAATAGCTCCCTTGATCTTGTCAACTGCATCACTTCCATCAGGTACAGTTACAATTACCTCTTTCTTATCAAGATTGACTTCAGCCTTCTCTACACCTGCAATACTCTGTGCTGCCTTTTCAACACTCATTTTACAATGTCCACAACTCATACCATCTACTTTAATTGTTATATCCATGAGACTCTCCTTTTTTATTTTTTGCTCTTCAACAGAAGGAGCTATTGTATTATTAATTTTCTTTTTACTTATTTTGAAACGTTTTAAGCTCAATGAATTTGAAACAACTGAAACTGAGCTAAATGCCATTGCTGCTCCAGCAATTATTGGATTGAGAAGACCAATAGCAGCAAAGGGAATACCAACAGAATTATAAAAGAATGCCCAAAAAAGATTCTGTTTAATCTTAGACATGGTCTTTATTGAAAGAAGTATTGAGGCTGCAATTTCACGGAGGTCTCCCCGCATGAGTGTAATGTCAGATGATTCCATAGCAATGTCTGAACCTGAACCCATAGCAATACCAATGTCAGCAGTTGCAAGAGCAGGAGCATCATTGACACCGTCACCGACCATTGCAACGACCTCACCTGATTTCATTAGCTTTTTAACTTCCTCTGCCTTACCCTCAGGGAGTACTTCAGCAAGGACCTGATTAACGCCTGCTTTTTTTGCTATTGCTGCAGCAGTTCTTGAATTATCTCCAGTGATCATATAGACCTTAAGTCCAAGACTCTTTAGAAGCTCTATGCCCTCCTTTGAACTATCCTTAATGCTATCTGCTATGGCTAAAAGACCAAGGGCTGTACCCTCACCTTTTTTTCCCAAAACAACAACAGAGTTACCCTCTTTTTCGAGCTCTTCTTTTTCAACTTTAAGCTCTCCTAGGTTTATATTGTTTTGAACTAAAAATTTCTCTGTTCCAATTATCCAATCATCACCTTCAAGAGTACCTGAAATTCCATTACCTGGCACTGCAAGAAAATTGGTTGTGGAAAGAGGTTTTATCCCCTTCAACTCTGCCCCAGTAACAACAGCACGTGCAAGAGGATGTTCTGAATTATCTTCCAGGCTTGCAGCTATCCTTAATAATTCTGAATTATCTGGAATTATTTTTTGCAGTTCAGGTTTGCCTTTTGTTATTGTTCCGGTTTTATCTAAAACAACGGCAGTTATTTTTCCTGCACGCTGTAGAACCTCTCCATTTTTTATGAGGATACCCCTGGTTGCTCCAATTCCTGTACCTACCATAATTGCAGTTGGAGTTGCTAAACCCAGTGCACAGGGACATGCAATAACCAGAACCGCAACTGAGGCAATAATTGCACCGGAAAGAGAACCAAGAGCAAAGAACCATATCAAGAAAGTCACCAGAGCAATAGCCAAAACAACAGGAACAAAGATGGATGCCACAGTATCAGCCAGTTTTTGGATAGGAGCCTTCGAGCCCTGTGCCTCTTCAACAATGGAAATTATTCTTGATAAAACAGAGTCCTTGCCAACATGCTGAGCAACGAAGCGAAAAGAGCCATAGCTATTTAATGTACCACTAACAACATTATCCCCGACTTCTTTCTCTACGGGCATACTCTCTCCGGTAATCATACTCTCATCAACAGAGGTGTTACCCTCTTTGATTTCACCATCAACAGGAATTCGTTCACCGGGTTTTATATGAACAATATCACCGGGAATCACGTCACTGATTGGAACCACCTGCACAACACCATCTCTTTCAACTGATGCTGTTTTAGGTTGTAGTCCCATCAGTTTTTTTATGGCCTCAGAAGTTTTCCCCTTTGCTCTGGCTTCTAAATAACGACCAAAAAGTACGAGGGTTATAATTATGGCTGATGCCTCAAAGTAAAGACCAGAATTTTCAAGACCCAATCCCTTTGCAAGAAAGCCATTAAATATACTGAAGAAATATGCAGCTGAGGTTCCCATGACCACTAATAAATCCATCCCCAGGCTACCGGCAAAAAGTGATTTAAAGGCAGTTTTATAGAATTTCCAACCAATAACAAATTGTACAGGTGTTGCTAACGCTAATTGCAAATAGGGATTATGTAAAAACATAAGCTCTTTTATATTAAATATTGCCACAAACATAGCTAAAACAAGGGGAGCACTTAAAATTGCTGAAATTATCGTAAAAACCTTCAATTGTCTGAGCTCATTGCCTTTCTCTATCTCATGTTCATCTTCCTCTCCACTTTTAGATAGGGTTGCTCCATAGCCAACATCAAAGACTGATTTAACAATTAAATCTGGATCTATTAAATCAGGATTATAACTTACCGTTGCCTTTTCAGTAGCCAGATTGACAGAAACCATATCAACTCCATCTACCTTATCTATTCCCTTTTCAACATGGGCAACACAGGATGCACAGGTCATCCCCTGAATATTTAATTGGATAATTTCCATAATCTACTCCTCTACCTTATCAGTCATTTTGGTTTATATGGAACTAAACCATCGATAAATTTCATTGTATCAATCGTTTCATTCATCATTTCCTTTCTCGACCTATAGGGTACCCCCCTATCCTATAGCAAATAATATAATTCAAATATTAATAAATGTCAAACTTATATTCTATTAATTTGATAATCTCTAATGTTTATCATTGTAAAATACAAATACTTGTTAAAATCACTATTAATACACCAAAAAGTTAATCTCAATCATCAAAATTTCTTTCCAGAAACTCGATATATTTTGACTTTTGACCTTTATATATATACCATATAGGCATAGGGGGTATGACTATATGGATAATTCTAACTACAACAAAGCTTATCATAGTGAAGAACAAAAGAAAAATATGATCATAGGCCTGAAAAAGATTGAGGGTCAAGTTCGGGGTATTGCACGAATGATAGATGAAGATATATATTGCGATAATATTCTTCATGTATTCCAATCAGTCAACTCAGCTCTGGATGGTGTTAAGACTCAGCTTCTTAATGCACATATTCGGGGATGTGTTGTTGATCAAATACATGAGGGTAAAGAAGAGATAATAGATGAATTGATGGTAACTATGAGAAAAATGCTCAAATAAAAATCAATATTAAATCACAAAACCACGGAGGTTACACAGTGAGAACTTTGATATTAACATCAGGCCTGACAATGAGTTCCTTTTTAATCTCATGTCACAGGTATGACGGTCATATGGGAGATTATGGACATATGATGAATTATCCCTATGGAGGCATATTTATGTGGATAATAATATTAGTAATAACAGGTCTCATCGGCTTTGGAGTATTTTATTTTTTTAGAAAAGGAAAAACTACTAAAGATGAAACTCCTCTTGAAATATTACAAAAGAGATATGCAAAGGGAGAAATATCAAAAGAAGAATATGAAGATATAAAAAACACTCTTTAGGTTTTAACAAATAAGGAGATCTAAAAATGAGAGTTATAACAAAAAAGCATGATTTATTTTATGCTACATCATTAAAAAGAGAAACAGTCAATAATCTTAAAAGTATTATACCAAAAATAAAGGGTATAACAGATTTTCATGAAAATCAAAATGGTTCTTTACATGTCGAATATGATTTAATGAAGATAAATCTTCAAAAGATAGAATCAATATTTAAAAAATATGATGTTATACTCAACAATTCATTTTTGAAAAGATTCAAAAGAGGATGGATTCACTTTACAGAGGAAAATGAGTATTCCAATATGACGACTTCACATACCTGCTGTAACAGTGATCCCTCTGAGAGACTATAATAATTCATAAGGAAAGACTTCATGAATTATTTTTTCTATATTTAGCGTAGTGTGTAAATATAGAGGGAACTGCACCCACCCCTAAAACTGTAATGACAAATAATAAAAGATTTAGAAGAATGACAATATGAGAAAAAGATAAGATTAGTAATTTTAAAATTTTTTTATATTAATAAGGATATTATGGTCATTACATCAATACTTTTATTAGCACCATTTTCTTTAATAGCAGCCATTATTTATAGTTATATGATTTTAAATGAATATAAATTATATCAAAATATAAATAATATAATTATTAGAAAAATACTGATTATAGTAACCTATTTTACTGCGATAATAATACTTACTATATCTTTATCACTATTAGGAATGATGTTATTTATGGGTATTTTAGGTTTTATATTGATATTATTTTTAGATATCTATGGTATAGTTTTATTAGTAAAGAAAAGAGATAAATCAATAAAACAAGTTAATTCATTTGATAAATGATTAGCACTTCGTACAACTCATCATACTCAACCAGCTCTAGATTTGTCCTCAAAAATCTTTTTTTTGAAATAAATCTGTTGGCAATTTAGAATATTTTTAGTTCCAGATTGCTCAAATAATTCAGGTACGTTGCACGAAAATAGTGCTCCATTTTTTTCACTTTTTCAAATAAATCCGGCATCCTGCCAAATATTTGTGAGAAAAAATGTAATTGATATTTATAATGTATATGGTATGATTTACAGAATATGTAAAATAGACTAAACATATTAAATTTACTATAAATTGGTGCAAAAACATGAAACATAATACTCTCATATTCTCTATTATCGTTACAATTCTTTGCCTTATACCTGCCTGTTCATCAGAAAAAGATCTTCTTGAAAAGGAACTGGGTCCATTCTCAAAATATAAAAACAATGCAGTGTATTCAATTATAATGATTCCTGACACTCAACGTTATTTTAGAGCAAAATCAGGTCCTGATATATTTCAAAATAAAATAAATTGGATTACAAAATGGTCAAAGACACTTAATGTGCGCTTTATTACTCATATTGGTGATGTTATTGAAGACGGGATGAATGATATTAATCATAAAGAATGGAAAGAATCACATAAGATACTAAGTGCCCTAGACAATTTCAGTAAAAAAAGTTTAATTCCATATTCAATATCTCTGGGTGATCATGATTATAATGGCAATGAAAGGCCTGATATGGGATACACAGGTTTTGTTAAATATTACGGTAAAAAACGATATAAAGATTTTAAATGGTATGGTGGAAGTTCAAATACAGAGACAAGCCATTTCCAGTTTTTTACAGCAAATGGGAGAAAGATTCTTCATATAAATCTTGAATGTGATGCTCCACGAAACACTGCTTTTCCAAAAGAAGAAGATCAGCTTAAATGGGCCCAGAGTATAATAAATAAATACCCCGGAATACCAGTATTGCTTTCTACACATGCCTATATAACCGATGAAGCTAAAAATGGAAAATTTATCGGTCATGAACCTTCTCCAGAAGTAAAAAAGAAAAACAGAAGAAAAGGTGAAAACCGAAGGGGCGGTGTTGAGATATGGAAAGAACTGGTATCTCAGAATGATGCAATATTTATGGTTCTCTGTGGCAATTATCATGAATTTAATAATAGAAAAGGGGATACCGGGGAATATCATCAAGTTTCAAAGAATAATAAGGGCAGATCCGTTGTTGAAATTCTAGCTAATTATCAGGGATATCCCAATGGAGGTGACGGACTTTTTCGTATCATTACCATGGATGAAATTAACAATAAAATTATTGTGAAAACATATTCAACGTACCACAAAAAATTTCGAAAAAAGATGCTAAAAACACCAAGGACAAGTGAATTTATTATACCTTTTAATTTCAAAAAAAGGCTTTCTTTGTAAAAAGCTGAATTCAACATGTAAAATAAAAAAATGCTTGAAAAAAACCCGACTGGTCGCATTATAAAAACAATAGTTCAATGAAGTTTATTTTTTAAATTAAATATATCAAAGGTAAAAAAATGTCCTTAGACCAACAATCTGTTATTGATAATTTACAGGCAGAGCCAGTATTTAGTTACTGTAATGCCATTGATATTGCCCGACTATATCCATATTTCATAGAAAAGACCTTTAAAAAAGGAGAAATATTATTTAATGCTGGGGAAAAAGCTGACTCTCTATTTTTAATCATTGAGGGGCGTGTTCGCTTTGATTCTCAACATAAAACAAATAGTAATACTATAACTAAAGGGGTCTTTGGCGAAGAGATAGCTACTGACAAAAAAAAATATTATCATACTGCAACAGCTGAATCAGACTGTATAATTATGATTACATCCTCTGAACATATAGAGCCTCTCTTTTTGGAAAATGCAGCTTTTCAGAATGCTGTTTTTGATTCTCTTGTTAACAGAATGTCTGGTCTTGATTCAGATCTTCAGAAAAAAAGCACTATCGATAAAACTGATGAAAAAGAACAAGCTACCACAACAAAAATAATTGGATGGTTATGTACGATTATTTTACCATCAATGTTCTTTATCGTGGCAGATTCTTTTGCATTTGACTGGAAAACAAAAATATTTATCACAATTGCCATAGCAACTATTTTAATGTGGGTTTTCCGCCTTGCCCATGAATTTATACCCAGTATTTTTGCTGTTCTTGTGATTCTTATTCTTGATATAGCACCACCATCTGTTGCACTTTCTGGTTTTACATCAGGAAGTTTTTTTATGGCTCTATCAATATTTGGTCTCAGTGCAGTGTTGATTTCTTCTGGTCTTACTTATAGACTTGTCATTACAATTCTAAAGATCTTACCTAGAAATCAATTCTGGTATTCAATTTCAATGTTCATAACAGGTATTTTTTTAACACCTTTATTACCTTCGGCAAATGGAAGGATTTTACTAGCAAGCCCCATACTTACTGATATGGTAGAATCACTTGATTATAAAAAAGAGGGTAAAGCTGCATCTGGATTAACCATCTCAACCTTTATGGGATTTACTCTTTTTTCCAGCGTTTTTCTCAGCAGCAAATCTATTAATTTTGTTATATTTGGTCTTTTGCCTATTCAGGTTCGAGAACAATTTGACTGGGGCTTCTGGTTCTATGCATCTCTTGTTGCTGGTATTGTACTCTTTGTTTCATTCATCATACTAAATCATTTGATGTTTCGTAATAAGGAAGTTCCAAGGCTTTCAAAGGAGCAAATTAGAGCTCAGGAAAAAATACTCGGCCCCATGAGTACCAGTGAATGGGCTGCACTTGCAGGTATTGTTTTATTTTTTGTTGGTATTGCAACATCATCAATCCATAAAATTCAGCTTCCATGGATTGGACTTATGGTCCTTTATGTAGTACTGGCAATGGAGTTTCTTTCCAAGAAAGAATTTAGAACCAACATTGACTGGACATTTTTAATTTTTCTAGGAACTCTGATTGGATTTGTAAAAACTTTATCTTTCATAGGCCTTGACCAAAACATCGGCCTCCATTTGAAATGGATAAGCGTTTACATAAGAACAAATTTTTATTTATTTGTGCTTATACTTTCTTCAACAATATTGTTTATGAGGCTTTTTATCCCAAATAATGCAACTGTTGCAATACTTGCATCTGTTTTCCTTCCTATTGCAGAATTGACAGGAATCAATCCCTGGATTATTGGTTTTATTATTCTGACAATGAGTGATGCATGGTTTATGCCTTATCAAAGTACCTATTATCTACTCTTCAGTGATCTTACATCGAAGAAAAAATTATATAGCAAAGCACTTTTTCTTCGATTTAATGCTCTAACTGTAACTATTCGTCTGGTTGCTATTTACGCATCCATACCTTTCTGGAGATATATTGGAATATTATGAAAAAAAAGATAACAAAATTTTTAATAGTAGTTTTTATTGTAGGATTAATCTTTTTCCTGGTTGTTCAGAATCTCAACAAACCTCGGGTATTTATTCTCCATAGTTATGGCATGAATTATTCCTGGGTAAAGGACATCAATGAAGGACTTATGAGGGTTTTAAAAAAACGTCCTTATTCAATTCGCTGGCACTACATGGATACAAAACGACACCCATCAGAACAATATAAGCAATGGGCAGGAGATGCTGCACGAAAAATAATCAAAGATTGGAAACCTACAATACTTATTGCTATTGATGACAATGCTCAAAAATATGTTGCAAAATATTTTATAAATGATCCTTCAATGGAGATTGTTTATACAGGAGTCAATGCACAGGAATCAACCTATGGTTATGATAAGGCAAAAAATGTCACAGGAATTCTAGAAAGGATTCCCTTTAACGAATTCAAAGAAGTTTTTCTTCAACTTCTTCCAAAAAATAGAAGAAGAATCGTTCACATCTCAGATAATTCCACTTCTTCCAAATTCATACATCAGGAACTTGAGAAGGTGAACTGGAAACCATTCAAGCTGGTCAAATCATTCAGATGCGACACCTTTGACCAATGGAAAAAGGGAATAAAAAAGGCTGAAAAAATCGGGGATATTATTTTAATGACACATTACCATACCATTAAACACAAAATGAGTGACAAATCTATTATCCCTCCTAAAGATATTATAGACTGGACAGAGCCTCGTTTAAAAATCCCCACAATTGGCTGCTGGGGATTTTATGTGGAAGATGGAGGAACAATGGCAATTGCGGTTTCACCCTATGAGCAGGGAGAAGTTTCTGCAAAAATGGCTGTTGAGATAATAGAGAAAAAAATATCTGCTTCAAAAATACCAAGAAAGATCAGTGTTCAGTATGTAGTATATGTCAGAGAAGATGGAATAAAAAAAATGAATATTGAACTACCTAAAATTCTTGAAGCCTTTGCACGGGCAACAAACCATTATTATGAAAGAAAAAAAAAATGAAAGCTACAGACTTTTAAGCAGGTATATAACTTATGATTAAAATTTTACAAAGAATACTTTTATCTGTTTTTTTATTATTTGCATTCATTGATCCCCTTTCAGCATATACAGAAAAAAGAATTCTAGTACTCCATTCCTACCATGTCGGTCTTAGTTGGACAAAAAAAGTCCTGACCGGTATTGAAAACAAGCTCAATGATGCCAGGAAAGATGGCTACAAGTTTAAAATTGATTATGAGTACATGGATACCAAACGATTTGTAGATGATTCCTATTACAAGTTACTTTATAAAATTTATAAATTCAAAAGTAAAAATATAAAATATGATGTAATTATTTCAGTAGATGACAATGCATTGCAGTTTTTACTTCGCCATAGGAATAGTATATTTGGGAAAGTGCCGGTAGTTTTTTGTGGTGTAAATTATTTCAAGGACTCAATGCTAAAAAATCATAACCTATATACAGGTGTTGTTGAAGCTTTTGACGTAAAATCAACCCTTAATATTGCATTAAAACTACATCCTGGAACAAAGAAGTTTGTTTTCGTAGGAGACAGTTCAACTTCAGGCATTAAAAACCGTCAAACTGTGACACAATATGAAAAAGAATATAAAAAGAAGGGCATTACATTTCAATATGTGACAGATGGAAGGATAAGGAAAGATGCCCGAGATCTACAGGAGCTCAAGGCAGGCAGTATTATCGTAGCAATGCTCTTCAACCGCGACATAGAGGGAAAGTTCTATACCTATGAAGAAAGTTTTTCAATATATTCTAAATACGCCACTGTTCCAATTTACACCTTCTGGGACTTTTACCTTGGAATGGGATCAGTTGGTGGAAAAATAATAAGCGGTATTACTCAGGGTGAAGAAGCTGCAAAAAGGGCTCTACGAATCATACAGGGAGAAAAAGTTCAATATATTCCAATATTGCGGAAAAGTCCTAATCGCTATATGTTTGATTACAAGTCTCTAACCAATTTTAGTATTAACATGGACCTTCTTCCCTCAGATAGTATTGTAATAAATAAACCCCATGAAGTGTGGGAAACAATTCGTCGTTACAAATTTATCATCCTCGGTGTTCTTGGGTTCATTTTCCTCTTGATCGGAGTTATTATTATCCTGACTTTCAATATTATGAAACGAAAACGAGTAGAAAAAGAACTCCTTGAAACAAATGTTGCTTATGACCGTTTTGTTCCCCATGCATTCCTTGATAATTTAAATAAAGAAAGTATTCTTGATGTTAAACTGGGTAATCAGGTGCAAAAAGAAATGTCTGTACTTTTTTCTGATATTAGATCTTTTACCAGCCTTTCGGAAAAGATGACTCCTGAAGAAAATTTTAATTTTTTGAATTCCTATCTCAAGCTGGTGAGTCCAGTGATTAGAGCTAATCATGGCTTTATCGACAAATATATTGGAGATGCTGTTATGGCTCTCTTCCCAAATTGTGCAGAAGATGCCCTAAAGTCAGCAATAGACATGCAGCGAAGCCTTTTTGATTTCAACCACTCACAGAAGAGTAAAGGAGAGCTTCCTATATCCATTGGAGTTGGCATTCATATTGGACAATTGATGCTGGGGACAGTTGGAGAAGATGAAAGGATGGAAGGAACTGTAATCTCTGATGTTGTTAACCTTGCCTCAAGAATTGAAGGCCTTACAAAAATGTTTGGAGCAGGCATCATCATTAGTGATAAAACCTTAGAAGAAATAAAAGAAAGCAAGGATAAATATCTATATCGTTTTTTAGGTCAGGTTGGAGTTAAAGGCAAAAAAATGCCAGTTTCATTGTATGAAATCCTTGATGGAAGTCCCAATATTGTAGCTGAAAAGAAAATTAAAACAAAAACTATTTTTGAAAAAGGTATACGTTTTTTCAATGCAGGTGATCTTGAGAAAGCTCTGGAGAAATTCAATAATGTGCTAAAACTTTACCCTGATGACCTGGCTGCAAAGCGTTATATTGAGCGATGCAAAAAGTATAAAGATAATCCTCTACCTGATAACTGGACTGGTATAGAATATCTTGATGAGAAATAGATTTAATTCCTGAGAACTGAAATTGTATTGTTGGCTATGCGAATTCTTTTAGCAAGTTCTTTTCCAATGCCTCTGTATATTGCAATAGAAATTTCAGGACATGTTTTTGACAGATCATCAAGATTTTCCTTGTTGAGTACATAACAAACTACTTCACCCTCAGCAATCACATCAGCAGACCTGGGTCTGCCGTCAATAAGAGCCATTTCTCCAAATACTGTACCGGATGAAAGTGTACTGACCCTTTTCAAACAACCAGTCTTGTCTTTAATGAAAATATTAGCTCGCCCCTTTACAAGAAAATATACTGAATCCTCCCTTGCTCCTTCATAAAAAATATATTCATCATTAGTAAAAACTTTTCTTGTCATTAGAGGAGCAAGTATATCATGATCACCTTTACTAAGATGTTCAAGAGTTTCAATCTCATGTATACTCATTTCATTTATTGAAGTCTCAGCATTACTGTGTGATCTTATCACAATATCTTCACCTTTAGCAAGGGCATCATCAAGGCTGTCAAAATAATCAATATTATTACTACTGAAGTCTTCAAGAATATGTCTTGAAGAGATTGAACTTAAAAATATTGTTTTATTGTTATCTTCACATTTTTTGCTGATCTTTTTAATGATGCTCAGGCCATTAATATCAATTTCTGAAATATGATGAAAATCTAGTATTATGATGGTATGATCATTGTTTATAGAATTAGATACAATAGTTAGAAGCCTGTCAGCTGTACCAAAGAAGAGAACCCCCTCAAGTTCATAAACCAGTATTGATGAACCGTGAAGATCAAGAATATTGTTTTCATAAATTGGACGCTGAACATTTGAACGGACCTGCATGGCAGTAAAATTTCTTTTTATAACGTGTTTACTCATGCGCTGTAAAAACATAAAAATAGAAAGAATAAAACCAATGGCAACTGCATGAAAAATACCAAATATTAACATTGAAATTATTACTATAATTACGACCAGAAGATTTACCAGGGTTTCCCTTTTACCTGAAACATTTTTTTCAAAGGCATCGAAAACAAGATTTATGCTCCATTTATCTATTAAGAAAAATGAAAGATACACAAGCATTCCCGCAAGGACAACTTTTGGCATAATAGCCAGAATTTGATTGAGAAAAAGAAGTATGATGAGCATGGAGAGTCCAGAAATAACTCGAGAAACAAGAGTTCTGCCACCATAATGATAATTCCCCATTGTTCTTGAAACACTACCTGCTGCTGATATTCCACCAAAAAGAGAAACTACAACATTGCCAATACCTTGTGAAACCAGTTCTCTATTGGTTGATGAATTATCATCAGTAAGGCTTTCGGCTGTTACAGAGGCTATGAGAGTTCTCAATGATATAATAGCAGCTAAACCTGTTGCCAGGGCAAGAAAGGTAAGGATGTTACCTTGAATTATCTTTCCTGTTGCTCCTGAAAACAAACTGAAAATCTTTGAACCATATTCAGGTAATGGAATAGTGTTAGGAATAAATCCGATTGTGGGCCCCAAAGAAATATTCGGATTAATTAAAGATACAAAATAATAAAAAAGAGTTCCTGCAGCTATACCTATAATTGGTGCAGGAAAGTTTTTCAGGAATTTGTTTGCCAGCCAGATTGTTATAGCAGTTAAAATACCCGTAATAAGTGTAAATATCTGAATTTGTGATGCAGCCCCGGAGAGATCAACCAAAGAGATATTGCTGTCAATTCCAAGCATTGGATTAATCTGACGACTAAAAATCATGATGGCTGTACCATTAAAAAGACCGGCAATAACAGGATAGGGGATATATTTTGTTAATTCTCCTAAACGGAAAAGTCCAAAAAATATTTGAATAATTCCTGCCAGGGCAACAAGAAAAAAAAGCATTGTAATAATTATATTGGGATCAGTTATATTATTATTTTTTAAAATCTCAGTGATTGAGCGTAAAGCTGTTACAAGCATAAATGATGAAAGTGAAAAGGGACCACTATTTAAAATTTTTACTCCAGACAGAGGGGATGAAACAATATTTATAATAATATAGGAAATTAATCCTGCAATAATTCCAGTTTTTATATATTCAGGCCCCAAGGAGGCAAAAACAAGGCTGCCATATGCCATACTGCCAGGCAAAGAGAGGAGTGCTGAACTAATTCCACCTGTCAAATCACCCTTGAAATGTGTTTTGAGATAATTATGCAAATAAATTTCCTGTTTAAATGATATATATATAATATCGGGATGCTATTTCAATCTACTTAGGCTTTTTAATATAAAGAAATTTTATAAATATAATATTGAAAGAAAATGAGCTTGGGCTGAATAGAGCACAACAAATACAGGAGCAATTGATTTCGATAACACCTCCTGTTAAAGGATTGGCATCTTTGTATAAATCAATGAATCTTGTGAGTAAATATTCTTTTTTTATTTACACTCAAAAGTCAGATCTTCATTACTACATTATATCTCTTCCTCAAGAATTTCTTTATATTTGCTTAAAACATCAATGAGAACTATATCCTGTCTCTTACCTGATAGAGCTGCAAGTATTTTAATCAATTTTCTGGCTCTCTCTTTTGTTTTTTCTTCCGGGGTTGCTATTGTAATCATAAATTGTTGCACGAATAATAGCGCCCAAACTCTCCATAATTGCACACACCCGATACATTCAGGATATTGAGTCGCTTATGGCAGCAGGTGCAACCACAGTCATAGCTGCTGAGAAAGAATCAGTCGATGCTTTCGCACTCCATGTTATTGATATATATAAATTATAATCAATAACCAAGAGAATTTTTCATGAGAGGTTTTCATAAATAACTACTCTGTTACGACCACCTTGTTTAGCTGTATAAAGTGCCTGGTCCACATTATTCAAAATTTGCGTTAAGGACACCTCCTCATCTAAAGGTAATTGATAAATTCCCGCTGATATTGTTTGAGGACCTGGAAATCCCAGGTTATCAACTTCTAAGTGTTCAATAGAAATTCGAATTCGCTCAGCTAGTTTATAGCAATCCTCAATATTTGTATGTGGGCACACAATTATGAATTCTTCTCCACCATATCGACTGGCAAAATCTGTTTCCCTAATTTCTTTCATTATACAGGCAGCAATAGCACTGAGGGTTTTATCCCCCACTAAATGCCCATAAGAATCGTTGACTTTTTTGAAATAATCTAAATCAAGGAGAATCAAACTAAATTCGTCTTTATAGCGTTTGTGTGAAGCCTCTATTTCATTAAGCTGTTTCATTAAATAATGTCGATTATAGAGTCCCGTTAATTTATCATGAAATGCAAGTTGCTCTACCTTGTCAGCGTAGATTCCTAATACATAACCAAAAAGAGTGAAGGCTGCCATAGCGGTGATTTCTGTATAGACTAAGTTCAACAAAAAAGAATCATTAACGTATTCAGAAAATATTTTTATAAATATCCATTCTCCCAAGGGACCTATGAAACTTAATAAAAATCCAAAAAATACATATTGCCATCGACGTTGCTTTAAAAAAATAATATTCATAAAATCATTTTACAAGAAACTGTCCCATCATACCATTATCTTCATGCTCAAGAATATGACAGTGATACATAAAAATTCCCTTATATAAATAACGAGTAATCACTTTTACTTCTTCATTTTCATCTAATAAAACAGTATCCTTCCATCCATTTTCATAATCTCGAGGTGGCTTTCCATTGCGGCTTAGTATAAAAAAATGTACACCGTGAGCATGGAAATTATGAACAACATCAGAACCCATCATTCCTCTCCCCATCATACCTCCACCATGCATTGAGGTTGAACTAGTTATTATCCAGATTTCTGTTTTTTTATAATCCATATATTCATCAATGCGGTTGATATCCATTTTTTTACCATTTATTGCAACCATATGGCCCATTCCCTGAAGGTTAAATAAACGAGATTTTTTCACTAAAGATTCCTTATAACGATTCAAGGTCACCAGCTTCTCAGGAATTATAGTAAAATCTTTTTCATCAGAGCTAATTCGAAACTGCATTATATCAATATTGCCAGAGGTTAATTCGACAGAGGTGTCTTTCTTATGTGAAGCAAAATCTACTATGATCTCAGCCCTTTCACCAGGAGACAACATTATACTTTGACGTTTCACTGGTTTTTCCAGAAAACCACCATCAGTGGCAATAACATCAAATCTTTGATTATCACTAAAGGAAAAATTATATACACGGGCATTTGAGCCATTGAGAAGTCTTAATCTATACTTTTTCTTATTTACCTTAAAATGAGGGGTGATGACTCCATTGACCAAAATGGTATTGCCGAGCATGCCTGTCATAATATCTCTCATATGAGTTAAATATAGTGGATACCCATCTCCAGTGAGGCGCTTGTCCTGTACAATAATAGGAATATCATTTTGTCCATAGTCTTTGGGGATATTTAATCTCTTCGAATTTTCATCTTCAACTATGAATAAACCTGCCAGGCCTTTGTAGACCTGACGAGCTGTTGTACCAAGACCATGGGGATGATACCAGGCTGTAGCAGCAGGCTGATTAACTATAAAAGATGCTGTCCATGTTTTTCCCGGAGCTATAGTCTGATGAGGTCCACCATCCATTTTACCTGGAACAAGCATGCCATGCCAGTGAACTGTGGTATACTCTCTTAAAGCATTGTTAACATGAATAGTTACCTTTTGTCCTCTTTTGGCTCTAATCGTAGGGCCAAGTAAAGAACCATTATATCCATAGGTATAGACCCTGGTTCCCTTGACAAACTCAGTGACACCCTGCCTTACATTAAGCTTATAAAAAACTTCATTTTTACTGCTTTTGATGGCTTTCAAAAGTGGAGGTATGTGCAATCGATTTTTAAAATTTAAATCCTGTGCTTGTAATACATTTATACTGGAATTATTTTTTGTACATGATACAATTGTTAACATCACTATTACAAGGAAATAGATTGCTCTCATACCTAACCTCTCGGATCCTTTTACTTAATTTTAAACTTATTTTCATAACAAGTCAAACTTAATTATAAAAACAAACCAAATGTTATATGTGAAAATTTCAGGTATTGATGAAAATCATTGCAGGTTAGTCTTTGCTCATTCGTAACTTAGATGAAGGCATTACTTTTCTAGATCAATACCTTCATATTTCAATGAATCATCTCAACAACTCTATACCGGTAAACAATACGATCAAAGAAATCAAGAATATTATTAGTACTGAGAAAAATCATGATCTTAAAATAAAATATAGCTATTAATTATTTCTTCTGAACAACAATAACGGTAAGATCATCTTCCATTGATGCTTCACCCTTAAACAATAAAAGATCATTAATAATAGAATCAAGAATATCTTGAGCACTTTCTGAATTATTAGAAGAAAATAATTGCATTAAACGGTCTAGTCCATACTCTTCATTACTGATATTTTTGGATTCAGTCAAACAATCACTAAAGAGCAATATAGAATCTTTACTCTCCATCTCGAAGTTTACTGCACTGAAGTTTTCCTGCATCATATTGATGCCAAGAAAATGTCCTTTCATTTCCTCATCTTCTGGTTCGACTGTATCAACTTTACCACTCTTATAATTTCTCTTTAAGATTCCAGGATGTCCGGCATTTACATATTCTACACTGTTTACATTAAACTTGAGCATAACACCAGTAAGATAATTATCTATTTGACCAAACTCATCAATGAATTTATTATTTATTTCTTCAATTATTCTATTCAATTTTTCACTTTTCAATCTATAGAATTCATGATATGCAATTGAGCGTGCCAAAATAGTTATGAGCCCTGAAGCGATTCCATGACCAGATACATCAAAGAGAGATACACCCTGAAGATTATTTTCATCATCAATATAAAAATCATATAAATCACCTGAAACCCCTGACATTGGCTTAAATTCAAAAGCTATATCCCAGTCTTTGGTATGAGGCTGTTCATTTGGGAAAAAACCTTCCTGCACTTTAACTGCCATCTTCATGTCGCGATCCATAATAGACTTGCTTTTCTCAAGACTATTGTTAGTTCCTATAAGATGATCATTGGTTGCTTCAAGTTCAGTCATTGCTGTTTCAATTTCCCTGTTTGCAATATTGAGTTGTTTTGTTCGTTCAACAACCTTTTCTTCAAGAGTAATTGTAAGCATTTCCATAATATCATGAATATGATGAAAACGATTAGCCAGTATCATAACAGTACCTATAATAAAAATTAAAAAACCATACTGTGTCAAATTTGTTAGAATTCCATGGCTAAAATTATATAGATCAGAAAGGATAGTTATAAAAAGTATTGATCCACCTATCATCATATTTCCCGGTATAGAGAAAACTATACTCGAAAAAAATGCCATGACATAATCTTTTAAACTGCCATCTCTAGCATCTGCATTAGCCAAACGTACTATGTTTTTACAAATGGGAATTATTCCATTAAAAATCAGCATAATAATAAGAAAAAACACAACTGATATCTGCCAGTATCTAAGAAAATCATGCTCAAAGGGAATCAATACAACAATAAAAATCAAAGCATAAAGGGAATGAATTTTGGACATTATTGTCAGTCGTTTTAAAATTAAACGATCTCCAAAAAGGTGAACAAACAAAACAGATAAAATCATAAATCCTAAATCCAAATGTTTAAGAATTTCTGTATCTAAAATAATTTCAGTCATGGCATTTGAACGGGCCAGATAAAACATCGAGACACAAAAAGAGGCAATACCAAAATAAAGATTGAAGCTGTCTTTTCTTCTCCAGAGAAAAAGCACTATATGGTTTAAACCAAAGAATAGATATATTGACAAAAAGATGAATTCAATCTTTTCACTACTCATCCTTTGTAATTCAATATAATCATCAATAAAATAACCACTGCGCATAAAAAAACCGGTACGATTAACAGATGAATCACCAATTATTCTAAAGGCTAATATATTCTTTTTTTGGAGAAGTGCCGAAGGAATATAAATTAATTGTTTTCGGAGAGACCGTCTACGAAATATCTCGCCTTTATTGTTAAGAAAAATTTCACTTCTTATTATTGTACCATTTAGATAGATTTCCCAGTTCTCACCAATCTGAGCCAAATAGAGACCAACATGCTTCATTTGAATGTGATCAATATTATATTGGAAATTAAATAAAATTGTAAATTCATCACTTTTATTTCTTAAAGAGAATAGAGGGGGTTTAACAAAACCTTTAATATTTAATTTAAAAATTTGTATAGATCGATTCCCTTTCTTCCCTTTCAGACGAATCCATCCCTTTGAATTTTCATCAGGGACATTCTTGATCCACTGTTGAGAAAACCCCTTTCTTACATATGCCGGTAACCCAGTAAGATCAAGAGGAGCAGAATAAAGAGAACTACATAATGTAATAAATACTATAATTAGTAATATCAATCTTATTGGCATTAGATCTTAGACTCCTTCAGAATATATAACTATCATAACTATAACATTTAAAACATCATATGTCTAATTATATTACTTAAGAATCTATGCAATAGTATACTCAACAGCTTGTTTAATTATCATGTTATTCTTTATTTCTGATTTACTGGAATCTCTTTGTGCCAATAAATTACTGACTTTGAAGAAACTAATATTTTCAAAAAGTGTTTCAGCCTGTGCACTTATTTCCTCTGAGGAGGATGCTACCTCAGTAGCATTTGCAGAGACTAATTGTGTAGTAGTATTTATTAAATTTATTGTCTCTGCTATTTCCTGATTTGCCTTCAGTTGTTCATCAGTTGCAACTGAAACATTTTCAGCCATAACTTTAACATCTTCAGTTGATTGTAAAACTTTTTTGCTGGCTTGTTCCTGTACTACAGATGACTCAGAAATATTATTCATAAGGATTGTTGTATCTTTAATATTATCAATAATTGTAAAGATTGTTTGTGAAGTTAGATCAACATCATTTTTCCCTTTTAATACCTCATCTCTGCTAATTACAACCAAGTCTTTAATTTGCTTGGCAGCCCCAGATGTTTGATCAGCAAGTTTTGATATTTCTTCAGCAACTACGGCAAAGCCCTTTCCATGCTCACCTGCACGTGCAGCTTCAATCGATGCATTGAGAGATAATAAATTTACCTGATCAGAGATATCACTAATCTGTCCTACGAATTCAACAATTTTTCCTGTACTGTTATCAATAGATTCCATTCCATTGATTACACTTTGCATAAGTTCATTACCTTTCAAAGCTTCATCAGCTGTTAACAAAGACTTTTCACTACCAATTGATACAAATTTTTCAATCCCCATACTTAGTTCTCGCAGTGTTTCCATCGATTTGTAGGTTTCAGCTGCTTGTATAGCCTGATTTTTTGAATTTTCTGTGATATGGGCAATAGAGCTTGAAGTTTCTTCCAATGAAGCAGTTGCCTGTTCTATTGATGCAGCCTGCTCCTGAGAACTCTGCGATAATTCCTGACTTGTTGATGACAAAGATGTTGAAGCCTCTGCCAATTGACGTGATGACTCAATAATCATATGAATCACATTATTTAATTTAATAGTTAAGATAGATAAATATCGGGTTATTTCTCCAAATTCATCTGGAATGTAATCATCACTTTTAACCATTAAATTTCCTTCAGAGATTTCTTTAAATATCTTAACTGTATTTTGAATAGGTTGAGATAACCTTTTGGAAATTTTACGTATAACCATTGTCACCAAGAAGGAAATAAGAAATAATGCTAAAATAAATCTTATGAGAAGAATATTTATTGTTTGTATAGCTTCACTTTTATCAACAAGAAGTAACAATGTACTGTTATTATTGAGATTTTTTTTATAGAGCAATACATTTATTGAATCAAACTTAGTATTAGAATTCAGTTGTTCAAATCCTATTGCCGCCCCATCAGTATTAATTGAAGCAGCTGAAAGAATTGCTTTATCTAGTTGTGATCCATCAAGAGACTTTTTAAAATTATAAATAATTTTATTATTTTTGTTTACCACAACAAACTTAGAGTCTCTTCCAATACCTGGATTTGCAAGTAATTTCCGAAGATAATCTGTACTTATAGCTGCACCCATGAGTCCCTGAACTCTACCATATTTAATTATCGGAACTACCTGAACAATTATCTCTTTGCCATTTGCTTTACTTTTTATTGGATTAGAAATTACAGATTTTTTTGTTTTATAAAGTTTCTTAAAATATGCTCTACTACCAATATATTTTGTAGTTTGAAAACTATTTGGAGAAAAGCCATCTTTCCCTGCAAAAAAATACATTGCTATTCTTTTATCCTTAACTTTGTGTATAGAACCTAGAAACAATTTAATTTTATTTTTATTTAAACTCTGAACAACCTCTGACTTACATAAGGTTTTAAGTTCGATTTCATTCATCTTAAAAAAATCATTCATGTCTTTTGCAGTTCTACCAAGTATTTGACTATATGTTCCAGAACGAGATTTTAAAATATCATATGATATCATTTTATATAATCCCACACTGACTATAACGAGCAATCCTAAAACTGTTGAGGTAATTGGAATCGAAAATTTATGAAACAACGACAGAGGTTTAAATTCTATATACTCATTTATTTTATATAAACTTACTTTATTAAAATAGAATAAAATAAATGCTACAATAAGAGCTGTAATTTCTCCAACAAGTATAACAAATATCATCAGTGGAACAGAAAAAATGATATTTAAATAATATCCGATAAGACCAGTTAGCACAGGACCTCCTGCACAACCAATAAGTAAATATAGTGATGTTACAAAAGAATATTTATTGATAAATTCAGTTAATTTATCTTCATTAAAATCTGCTTTATCAATATGATTTATTGACTTAACCAATTTTTTATTTTTAATAAAAAAGAGAATAGTAAAAATAATAATAATTGGAGGAGCAAGAAATAATATAATCTTACCAATACTTATAAAATTAGCAATACCAATAATAAAAGCAACTAAGATGAAATATGATAGAGGATGGACTGTGTATAAGAATAAAAACACTAACAACTGCTGCCTTGCCTTCTTACGTAGAGCTATTGCTTTATCATTTTTTTTAGAAGGATTACCCTCTGGTCTAGCTTTTGAATTCATAAAATTGCCTCAATTTAATTACATATAACTTATCAACAAACAGCGCCAATATACACAGGCAATCAATTTCAGACAACTAAAGGATGACATATATCTCCAAAAAAATCCTGACACATACGTCATACACACTTATTTATATTTGTTCAGTTACTATGAATTATTTTGCATACCGTAGAACAGGAACCATTTTATTTGAAAAAATCATCAAAATACCTTGGCGAGTAATATAAAAACCCCTGAGACCAGGGATCAGAATCTATTATCCAATGTAGTGTGTTTTCTATTCATTATGAATCACTTAATTAAAGCTATATTAGATTAATAGATAATAATATATTAGAGCATATTCAAACAAGAACTAATAATTAAAAATTCATACAAAGATGTTTTGACCATTTATTTGAAAATATCTATGAAAATAAAACCAACAAGAGAGAGGGTTATTACAAATTATCATCATTGAGATCTACAAATCTCAAGGTGTCAATTAAACTATCGAGCTCATCATTTCGAACCTTTTCTTTTATTCTACTCATAAAACGATCAAGTGTTCCCGGCAAAACATCCATTTTTTTTCCAATCAATCTTTTATCTGAGGGCCATTCATATCCTTCAATAAGATATAATAGAAATTCTTTTTCTCTATCTGAAAGCCTACTCATAATAGATTTAATTAAATCATTACTAATTCTTTTTTTCTCAATGGCATTGACAAATATTGAGCCGATCATTTTATATAATGATAGAGCATCTTCAGACCAGTTTTTTTTTATTGATGATGCAAAACCAAGCAATCCAATTAAATTATCTTTTAATTTCAAAGGAATGAGAAGAAGAGACTTAAGTAAATTCTTCTCAGCAAGCTTTAATGCATCAGGAATCTCAAAAGGAAAAAGATCAAGATTAGGTATTTGAAGAATTTCTCCACTTACAATCTGGTTACGAATCAATGGATAGTCTGTTAAATCCAATATAAATTGTTCTTTTTTTTGCAGTTCATAATCATCAGAATACCAAAGATGGGTATTATATATAATTGATTTATTATCATTAAAACGCATTACAAAAATTAGTTTTTCATTATTGTACATTCCAACTTTCTTTAGTGCATCGACAATGCCATTATCTATCTCGGAGTTTTCATATGATATAAAATCAGTTGAGATATCTACAGCAAGTTCCTGATATTTATTTTTATTTTCAAGTTGTCTTTCATATCTTTTCACTGAGGTTACATCAGAAACCAATAATTGCAAACCCTCAAAGATATCATCTTCATCAAAAATTCTACATACAGAAAACATAATAGTTAACAGTTCTTTATTTGGTATATCAATATCAATAACTACCTGGGTTTCTCCTGTTTCTATTGCTTCTTCCATGTATTTTTCCATAGATTTCTTCTCATCAGAATTTACCATAAACAAAATATTCTGACCTATAAAAAAAGACTCTGGAAGGTCCGTTTTTATCAATACCTTATTATTTACATAGATTATAGTTAGATCACTATCAGTAATAATTAAACCCTCATACATATTATCAACAATCTGCTGATATCGAATTTCAGATTTTCTTAATTTTTTAGATATAATTACTTCCTCAGTAATATCTTTAGCAAAACCAATTAATCTATTAACTTCTCCTTCTTCATCAAAGAGTGGATATACAATTAAATTATAAGATCTTCCATAAAGCTCTACACCATAAGATTGCTTTTTTTTATGCATGAGAATTTCATCGCGTTTCTTTAAAAAAAATTCTTTTTTTTCTTCTGAAACATAATCAAGAAAATTGCTATTGATATAATCATTTTTACCTGTAATGCTATCGAACAATAAGGCAGCTGCATTATTTAATGTTAGAAAATTGAGATCAGTGTCCAATATCCCAGCATTATCAAGAATTGCCTCCAAAAGACCATGAAGATTATCATGAGTAACCCGAAGCTTTTGAACAATCCGATCATCTATTAAAACTTCTTTTCCAGCGACAACATAAGCCTCTATTTTTCCATCTTGATTTCTAATAGCTGTAGCGAGAAATTGAGCATTGAAAAGAAAACCATCCTTCTTTCTGACTTTCAGATTCAAAGGAATACTGGTAATATCATTATCTACATCATTTTTAAATTTTTTTATACTATCCTGATAATGGGGTTCAGCGAAATCTAAATAATATTTCCCCAACAGCTCATTTCTAGAAAACCCGGTTATTGCTACTGTCCGATCATTTACATTTCGAACATAGCCATCCTTATCAAATATTATTATTACCCGGTGTGATGTTAACTGTAGAGTTTCTATATAATGTTGAACTGATAAGGAGGGGTGCTTATAATTCAGACTATCTATAACAGCAAAAAAACCCTGAAGTTCATCTTCTGAAAATATAAATAAAATTCTAGCAAATGCAGATAAGGATTTACCATTACGATGCTCAATTAAGATATATCTTTCTAAAAAATCTCCATCAGAATTATTATATAAATCAGATGCATGAAACTCATCAGTGATTTCATTTATCGTTGTTTGAGAGATCCATTGCACCTGTTTTTTAATTATTTCATTTGAAGTAAAACCACATAATTCCTTTACTGGCTCATTAACATATTTCCATTGATTATTCGTCATATTATAGGAACAAATAATTAAATTTAATTTGCTGCTGAGTGTTGAGAATATATAATCAACATCATCAAACACATTATGATTCATGCACTACTCCTTGACAAAGACAATCTTCATTTTACATATTATCAACTATTGTTCAAGGTAATTTTTTAATTTCTACCCTTTAGTAAAGCACTTTCTTTAGAAATAGCATGGGACTTTACACCTGCCTCAGAATCAAAAATATTCAATATTATTTATAATACTATTGAATATAAAGTTTTTACTTCCTTGATCTAAATTAATTTCACTTTTTTTAAACAATTGAATACTATTTCTTAATACAAGTAGACACTTGTATTAAGAAATAGTATATTATAGATATAGAGGATCATCAAGTAGGAGAATAGCTCTTTATGCCCAAATTAATTAAGGATAATGAAGTTTACGCTGAGACATGCAAACTCCTGGTAGAATATGGCTTCGATGGAATGACTACCAAAATCCTTGCAGAACGAGCAGCCATGGACGAATCAAGTCTTTTTCGAAAATACGAATCAAAGACAAAGCTTGTATGTAAAGCAGTGAATTATATTTTTTCAAATGTTCCTCTGGCTAAACTACAATGGACTGGAGACCTGACAAATGACCTCAATCTTATTGTTAAAAATTACTACCTTACGGCCCAGGAATTTGGCCCATTACTACAGGTTGTTATCATGGAAGTAAATCGAAATCCCCAATTGCAGCAGTCAATTACAGCGGTGAAACAAAACATAGCACAGATTCTCATGATAATTGAAAAATATCAAAAATCTGGAATGCTCAAAAAAGGAAACTCAATGGAGCTTATAGCTTCATTTTTAGGTCCACTTGCAATGATGACAATGAATCCTCTTGGCATTATTAGAGATAAAATGAATCTACCGGATTATAAAAAATACGTTGATCGATTTCTAACAGGCTATGGAAATCAATAAAAAACAGGAGCGACTCATGAAAAAAATACTGATTATATCTGCAAGTCAGCAAAAAAAAGGAGCTGGTGCCAAAGCTATTGAGATGTTTGTGACAAAATTTGACATCAATAAATATTCAATGGAAGTAATAACTCTATCTGATTATAAAATTGATTACTGCAAAGGGTGCACTGCCTGTTTTAAAACAAAAGAATGTATTTTAAAAGATGATGTTAAATCAATTATTGAAAAAATGAAATCCTCAGATGGCATAATCTTTGTTACTCCTATTTATGCCATGAACATATCGGGATTATTTAAAACATTTATAGATAGAACAAGTTACATGCTACATAAACCTGCATTATTCGAGAAACATTCCTATATTATAATGACTTCAGACCTTGGAGGCTTTAAAGCCATATCAATGTATCTTAGATACATGATGAATGCCTTTGGAATTAATAATACAGGCTACTTTGGAGTAATGTCCAAAAAAATTAAAAACAATGAAGACTACCAAAAGAAACTTTCGGCAACCATGGATGCAGCAGCTACAAAGTTTAAAGATGCCTTGAGTACAGGAAAAAATTATAATCCTAAGTTCACTCAGGTTCTTAGATTTAATCTATGGAAAAATAAGGCTATAATTTCCAAGGATTTTTACCCTGGTGATTACAAGCATTGGGAAGAAAATGACTGGTTAGACAAAGAATACTATTACCCAATTAAGATGAATATAGCAAAGAGATTATTTCTGAAAATTATCTTAAGAAAAATTAAAAAGAAGATCCTGAATTCTATCTTATAGAAAAGCACGGTATTTATATTTAGATAAAAATTATCTAAATATAAATATATTAATCCACACAGATCTTTGGTCTTGTCTTTTATGAGAAGAAATTAAATATACAGCATTATTTTTTACTGTAATAAGAAAAGAATCATTTACTATATCCTTCAATTTCCTTTAACCAGGGATCATCCTCATGTAACTTCTTAATAGCAGCACAACTCCAGCCAGAAAAATAAACTTCAAAACCACCTTTATCAGGATTAGCAGGCCAAATAAAAACTGGATCATAGAGATCATGGGGAATCACTTGTACTGGAGATCCAAAACCAAAATCAACATCATATATGTGAAGACTTGAAAAATTATTAATATATACAGTTGTTGGCTTTTTTGAATTGGCCTTTACAATATTAAATGGAATTCGAGAAAGTTTATATTTAATAGAATTTAACATTAATGATAAAAAATCTTTTAAGTGCTCTGATGGCTTACTTCTAAATGGCTCTATTGATTCATATATATATTTCGCAATATTACTTAATTCTGTTTCTGACAAAAATTCTTCAGATTCAATAACAGTAGATGCATTTCCTGCAAATGTTTTCGGAAAATTTTCATGTCGTTCTCTCATATTAAGAACAATAGATGTTTTTATAAAACTACCCCTCTCGTGGCCATGAAGTCTGATATTGAGAGAGGTCATTAAAGCAGAAAGAGCAATATTAGTTGAGATAGGATACCCCGATGATTTTGACAATTCATTCTTGATTAGCTTTATAGATTTCGAAGAAAAATAAAATCCTTTGGTGCGAGAAAACAGCACTCCGGTTATCAAAGGATACAGGAATGTGAATAATGATAAAATTGAAAACTTCTTCCATCCCCATGACATTGCTTTTCGGTTTGTCTCATCTTTGGTAAGTTTCTCTGGTTCTGGAAAGTAAGACTGATCAACGATTGGTCTATCAATCTCAATATTCTGACATAATTTACCCCAGTTATATATCATTGTATAGAAGCTGTCTCCATCAAAAGCACCGTGAGAGCACTGAACTCCCAGTACAGTTCCATTTTTAAGCTTTGTCACTTTAACAGACATGACAGGGTCTATACCCTTTTTGATTTTACTTCCTTTTATGTTGTGACCAAAAAATTCTATTGGTTTTTCAATATCACCTATATTCTCTACAAAGAGATCAGGTTCTTCAACTAAAACAAAAGGAACACCTTCATTATTGATCAATATGCCATCCTTCTTTTGAACTCTGCCGGATAAATGAGGATATAAATTTAAGATATCAACAAGGCCCTTTTTAAGAATCTCAACATCCATATCTTTATTGAAAATAAATGTACCTCGTATTACCATTGCAAGAACAGACTTATCTAGAGGAGAAAATTCCCACATATTAAAAGAGCTTTTATTAATTGCAGAATAAATATATTCCAAAGAATTTTCATTTTTCATTTAATTAACCTGTTAAATTTCATTCATCAGTTCTGTATTTATAAAAAGTCCTTAGCTATAACACGGCTTTTGAGATCTTCAGATCCCCTCTGTGTTATATCATCAACAGGAACATTCAATTCCTTTGATAATAGATTCTTCACTCTACTTCCACAAAAAGCCCCCTGACATTGCCCCTGACCTGCCCTGGTTCTTCTTTTGATCCCATCAAGAGTTTTAACAGGAATACCTCTACTCATGGCATCTAATATGCGAGATCTGGGAACCTGTTCACAACGACAGACCAACTGGTCAAGATCAGAGTCTGAAAGCTCTACCCTTTCTTTTAATTCTTTAGCGCTATAATTTAAAATTACATCAACAATAGGCTTTCGAAATGAGCTGAAGTTCTTATCAGCAATAAGTTCAAGGCCATCTTTCTTCAATATTCCCATAACATCCTCAGCAATTGCCGGAGATGATGTCAATCCGGGAGACTCGATTCCACATAAATGTACAAAGTGATTTTTATAATCAATAATAAAATCACCTCCACCTGGTTTAGGTCTAAGACCTGCAAATGTTTTAATAATTTTTTTTTCATCAAGAAGAGGAATACTTTTTTGAGCACCACCTAAAACTTCTTGCAGTGACTCAAGATCTGTCCCTGTGTTAAAAGAATCATCGAGCCACTGAGCATCAGGACCAATCATAAGATTTCCATATACTGTTTTACAAACAAGTATACCTTTACCAGTTTTACTCTTACCTTTTTGTGGAACCTGAAAAAGAATATGATTTACATCAAAGTTTCGATTTCGATTGTAAATCAGATACTGCCCCTTTACTATATCAATTGAAGAATCCTCAAAGCCAGCCTGGAGCCCTAAATCATTACTGCCATGTCCTGCAGCATTAATAACATACCTGCACCCATATTCCCCATGATTAGTTTGAATTGTCCAGCTAATGTTCTCATCCACACCTTTCTTTTCAATAGATTGAACAGCTTCATTTAACTTTAATTCCACACCATTTTCTATTGCATTTTCCCATAAGGCTATGGTCAATTCATAGGGAATCACTCTCCCTGCATCAGGAACCAGAAGTGCTCTGGCAATATCACTATTAATCGAAGGTTCCAGAGCAAGAAGATCATCTTTTTCAATATACCTGTATCCTCCATCACCTGCAGAAAAAAGATCTCTCGTATCTTCTCCCTGAGTCTTATAATATTCAAGAGTCTTTTTATCTTCCTCTGAATATGCTAAAATTAGAGCTCCAGGCCATTGAATCTCTACACCAAGTTCTCTACATAAATCCTTGAACATCAGATTTCCACGCAAAGCATATTGAGCCTTTCTGGTACCTTTAGTTACCAGACTTGGTGAATGAATAATTCCAGTATTGGCCTTTGAAATTCCGCAGGAAACATCAATTTCTTTTTCAAGAGCCATCACAGAAAGGTTATACCTGCTCAATTCTCTGGCAATGGCACCACCAACAACTCCAGCACCAATGATGATTACATCGTATAACATTAATTTTCACCTTCTTTAATAAATACTCATATTTAATATGGAGGCATAATATAGATATTATTGCGTTCTATGTCAATTGATATACTTGGATATTTACCTGTAGACACGGTGTAACTTTCAAAAAGATTTCACAAGAAGTTTATAAAGTTAAATCCTGGATAGAAATAATCATCAAGAACTCTGATATTTCAATTGGGCCTTTCCCTGGTTCCCAGGGCCGGGCTTTGCGGGGTTTTAGGTCTCTGCCTTGCAGAGACCGCCTTCGGCGCCCCTACAATCCCTAATGCGGCTACAAATTAATTCTTCAGCTATAATCAATCCTAAAAAAAGTAATAAATAATTTCATACATTTTGAAATTATCATCTCATCAATTTTCTTTGCTCTTACATTTTATTTATAATCAATCTATTTTCATTGTTATTTGAAGGGTAGCTCTTCAACAATAAATGATATGCTAAATACAGGAGTTTGTTTCCAGACTTTAGAACCCAGTAAATACTCTCCACTATTAGTATCCATTCTTAGGTTAGCTTCTTGTGGATATAACAAATTATGTTTTTCTATTAATTCATTGATCTCTTGAAAATCATATGATTTCAATATACTATCCCATGCATTATTAAAGCTATCAAGATTATTGCCTGAAGTTTCTCCTAAGGAGTCATACTGTCTTTTTAAATCCAATTTAATCTTTATTATTTTCTCTTCAACAACTTTGGCACGTTTAACATATTCAGGAACACCAACATAAGAAAGAATTTGTTTTTCTAATGGCACGGTGAAGTTTACTTGTCGAATTTTCAACGGCTTACCTTTATATTTATCAGAAAAAGCATGTGACTCTAACTTTTCACGAATCATTCTTTCTTTTGCATTATTATAAGAGATTTTATCAATAATTTTCATTATATTCTCCGAATGTTAATTGTTTGTAATACATGGTAATTATACAAAAATTTTTAGATTAGGTCTTATCAATTTGTCGGAATCTGTAAAATTGATAAGTAAAAAATTATTTTTTTATGCTTTTAAAATAAAAACAACCTCTTGTTTCTGTTAATCGATGAAAACCACGTCAAAATGAAACATATCCATACAATAAAAATGTACAATAAGATATACATTTCATTTTACAATTTCAATTGACATCAAAAACTCAATATGGTACATCTATGTTAGTTGTATATTTTTTAATTATACAACTAACATAGATGAAAATAACAGTAAAATTAGATTTGGAGTTCACTTACATTTTATGAAAAAGATATTATTTATTATTTCTCTTATTGTTTTCATTACTCTTTTCATTAGTTTTGATCATAAAATCAGTGATGCTAAAAAAATATCAATCTGCCCTGAAGGAACTTTATTATTCAAGGGAAAATGCTGGTTAAAAGGAAGAGCTCCGGGACCAATGTCCTTTGATCAAGCAGTGAAGTACTGTGCAGATAGAAACATGTATCTTCCTGATCTAAAACTTTTTAAAGAAGCTTGTGCCAAAAAAAAGATTTTATGCTATAATCCAAAAATGAGTTATTTTCTTAAAAACAAAGGAGGGAGGGCTGGCTTCTATATGCGGGTTGCCTGGAGAAAACTGCACTATGCAAGATGCCTCGGTGATCCAAAAAAAGTAAAAAAACAAATTATCAATGAAACTCTTTGCCCAAAGGACACATTACCAGGAAACAATCTTTGCTGGGGAATTTCTCAACCAGCCATGTTTAGTTCTTCAGCTGTATCAACCTGGAAAAAAACGAAAGCTTATTGTGAAAAAAGAAAGGGCCGCATGCCGACTTTAAAAGAATTAGTTGCCATTAGTAAGTCTGGTGATGGCTTCAACAATGTAAGTCAAATTGCTAATGGAGATGAAATTCGAATTTCTTTGAACGATAGTTCCGTGTGGACATCTACAACTGTGAATACCAATAAAGCCTATTCTGTAGCTTTCATAGAAGGCCTATATTCCAGAAGAGAATATTACAAACCAAAAATAATTATAGGAATCAAAAATAAAACACGTTGGTCAAAAATGCTTTGTGTTTATAAACCTGTAAAAAAGGCTATAATACATACAAAATAATTTCACATCAAGCTTCAATATGCCTTCTGTTATCAAAGAATCTTTTCTCAGAGAGTAAAGTAAAAAGTATTACTTATGCTCAATAAGCATGAATACAAAAAAACATCAGAGATCTCTGATGTTTTTTTTGGTTCTTACTATAGTTCTCATTAAGTTTTAAAAAGAATCATATTTATCTTTAGTTCTTTTATTTTTTTTATCTAATTCAACTTTTTTTAGATGAGCCCTAAATTCTCTCTGCAATCTTTTATCTAAATATTCAACCTTTAACACACAGGGGATGAGCCTACTATTACCTCGACAATACATACTTTCAAGAAGAGTTACTTGGTACCTGCCTTTTTCTATTAGCCAACGTCCTAATACATAGACTTTTGAGCTGCTTCTGTATTGTTCATTTTGAATGATATTTAAGTTATTATAACGATTTTGCAGTATTTTCTTTAGTTTCTCTCCTCCTGAAGATTCAGAATCTATTGTTACTCTCATAAAATAAAGTCGACCTTTATGATCAAAAAAGAGATCTGCTTCAACACTGCTTTTGGGATGAATTGTAATGTTGCCATTACCAAAAGTGCTTAATTTTTTTCCCATATATTTTCGTTTAATAATAGCTTTAACTGTGCTTCTGCTTTGGCCAAGCTTAAAATCCTTTGATCCAACCTTTGTTTTTGCGATAGAAACACCCTGTGAAAAATAGAGGTTTCCTGCTAAAAAAACAAGGCAAAATAATATCATTTGTATTATTTTATTAATTTTCATATATTCTCCTTTAATGACAAAAAATTTTATGAGGTTAAAACTCTAACATCCCCAGAAAAAATTAAGAGAACATTTCTCAATAAATTCAAGTTATTTTTTTAATAGGTAAAAAAATTACACCTTTCCTATAATTTTCCGATGTCATCCCCCCCTATTCATTTAAAAGTAATATTTTTTTGACCCTTCCATTAAAATATTGACAAAATAACAAGACGATGTAATTAAAAATTATATATAACATAATTTCATAAGGATTATTAAAATTGTATTATTAAAATTTTACTGTAGTGTAATCATCCAAAATAAACATTAAAATAGAGTATTAAAAAACATATGAATTGGTATAACTATACAATACTTTTATCTGTTATGTTAACTTTACTGTTAACTATAAGTTATATATTTCGTGTATATTTTTTTCGCAATTATGTTTTAGCTATTTTATTTTTTATCAGTGGTAATATAATATTAATTGCACACCTCTTTACAAGTGGTGTTGTATCTCAATATCCAAATTTATTTTTTACACAGTTTATCATGGGACCATTTTTCGGACCAACGATCTATCTATATACTTTGAGTGTAACAAAAAATAAAAGATATTTAAAAAAATGGGAATGGCTCTATTTCACACCCATTATTATTATGTGTTTTCTCATTGCACCCTATTATTTTAAGTCAAATGTAGAGAAGACTGCAATCATAATAGAAACATTTAAATATACCTCATTTTTCTTCAATACGATTGGCTTAATATTATCATTTTACACATTGATCTTCATAATTCTTTCGATATATCAATTTGTTAAAAACGTAAGAATCGAAAATCCAACACATAAAAGAATAAGCATGCTTTTTATATCAATATTTTTATTAATGAATAATGGTGCTTTAAGATTAATGTGTATTTTTTTAGGATTTACTAAATATATCAAATTGGCAAATTTTATCATTAGTTTAAATGTATTTATTTTATATATTATTATTCAGCGTTTTCCCTATCTAGTTCAATATGGAAGTTTAAAAAAAGAAAAAGAAATAAAATCACAATCATATCTAAATAATGTAAATTTAAATCATATTATTAAACAGCTTGAATTCCTCATGGAAGTAGAGAAGTATTATTTAGATGAAAATCTTACACTAACAAAACTCAGCGAGGCTCTTGAAATATCACCTCATCAACTCTCAGAGCTTTTAAATGAACATTTCAAAAAAAATTTTAATAGCTTTGTTAATTCCTTCAGAATAAAAGAATCAAAAAAATTATTAGTGAATGAACCAGAAGAAAACACTCTCCATATTGCTCTTAATGTTGGTTTTAATTCTTATACATCTTTTTACTCCTCTTTTAAAAAAGAAACAGGTTGTTCACCAACTTTCTTCAGAAGAAATAATCTCTTAGAAGTGGATATGAAATGATAGATTGCTATAATTGTTTTATTGTATTTTCTATAGGAATAATATTAATAACGTCCATAGGTCTTTTGTTTCACCCTTCACATTTTAGAAATATAATTTTAGCTCTATTTTTAATTCTTCTCGGCATTTTTCATCTTTATTCATATTTAACTGAATCAGGTTTGATTATCAATTTTCCCTTTGTTTATACAAGTGAGTTAATTATCAGTACTTTATATGGTCCAGTTTTTATGTTTTATATATTAAGCATAACAAATGATAAAAAACAAATTGAGAAAAAAGAAATGTTTCATTTTATACCATTTTTTTCTATAATTGGATTTTTATTGATTTTCGGCATTAAAATAAAAATGAATTTTCAAAATATAATTACTCATGCAATAAATGGTACTTCTGAAATTTTTTTTATAATATCATCAATCATCAACATAATTACTCTTCTATATATTTTTTATGTAATCTATATTTTAGTTAAATTAATTATTGAAGGAAAATCCATTAAAAATCGAATTAACGGCTGTCTTTTTGTTTTACTATGTCTTTTCAGTTTTTTAACTGTTAGATTTTTCATTACAATAAAATTTACACAAGATTTATATAAATATTACAATACACTGGAAAGTATTTTTTTATATCTCTTCTTTTTATTACTCTTAAGATATCCATATTTTTTTCTTTACGATACTATTACTGAAAAGAAAAAAATAAATATTAAAAAAACAAAATCTTATTTAAATAAAGTAGATGTAGAACATCTAAACAAAAAATTATTATTTATAATGGAAGAAGAAAAATTTTATTGTGATGAAAACATATCACTTTCAACTCTTAGCAGTGCTTTAGAAATAAATCCACATCAATTATCAGAATTTCTAAATGAATTTTACAATAAAAATTTAAATTGTTTTGTAAACTCATACAGAATTAATGAGTCAAAGAAAATTTTATTAAATGAACCATTAAGAATCACTCTTTCTGTCGCCTATGCAGTGGGATTTAATTCATATAGTTCATTTTATACTGCATTTAAAAAAGAAGTAAAACTATCTCCTGCTGAATATCGAAAAAGAAAATTAAAGTAACTCAATCAGCATCCTTCAAAATGAATCCATAAAACATTCTCTCATTCAGATTTATAAAACTGAAATAATAAAATATTTCAGTTTTATAAATCCTCAAGAATAACATTTAATTTTATGTTTTAATCAATACAATAATTTCCTGGTAAATATAAAATCTTTTTTTCTATCCAAATTCACTATCAAACCTATGGAAATAATAAATTAAATATATATGGAGAGAATTATGAATGCACTAGCGAAATCAAAGTCACTTCCCTTTCACATCAAGGGATCTAAAGTTTATTATCAGATGTGTAAAGGTACCAAATTAATTTTTGAAGAAGTAATAAATCCTGGCAAACTTAATGATTCTGATTTCATTAATAAAAGCATGTTTATGAATAGACTAAAAAAAATTGCACGACAAACCATGAGAGAAGAACTTGTGGGTGTTATTGATAAATATTTCAGTAGAGGAACTATTGCTTATATAATTAGTGATCTTGATCATAATATTATTGGGTTATCAATTTCAGAAGCTTCTTTTGAAAATGGGAATCAAATACTATTACCCTGGCTAAATATATATCTTGAAGAGTATAGAGAAAAAGGTGTTTATATTATTTGTGTATCAAAATCAATAAATCATTTTATTAGTGAATACCAAAAAAATCATAATTTAAAGGGACCAAAAAAGATAATTCCTTTGTTCAAAGAATGGGTTTTTATTTCAAGAACGTTTAATCCAAGAATATATTGTTCAATGTTACGATCAAACATGAAGGTTTCTCCAGTTATTGAAAAAAATGGAAAAATGAAAAAAAGAAAAATTTCAAAATCTGAGAAAGAAACTAGAATAACTTTTTTAAAAAAATTAGGATATAATGAAAATGAGATTACCAATGATTCATTATTTATTATTAAAGCATTTTCAAATGAAAATGAAAACAAAGAAATGCATGAGAATTTACCCCTTAGTTCAGTAGAATCTGTAAACAACTTCTTTAAAAATCATTTAGGATTAGATCAAGGCAATCTTTTAGTCTCAACTGCTGCTTTTAGACCTGCTATACTAGTAACATTTGATAAAATAAAAAAAATGTTACGGAAACCACGTTATTTTATGAAAAATATTGGCTCAACATTCAATTCTCCCAAAAAAGAATCCATTATCAATACTTGAAATTATTTTAATTTATTAATTATAAAAATATAAAATTTAGGAAGAATCAATGAATCAAAAATATAGTAAAAGCATAGAACGAGAAAATAATTTTAATATAGCATTAAAAAAATGGAAAGAAGCCTTAGGTCACAATAAAGTTCAGAATTCAATTGAAGCAATTGAAGAATATGGTACAGATACTGGATGCAGCAAACGAAATATACCTGCAGCATTGAATCCTTCTACTGTTGAAGAAGTCCAAAGGGCTGTTCAAATTGCCAACGAACATTCTATTCGAATTTATCCCATAAGCTCAGGGCGAAATTGGGGATATGGTGGAGCCAATCCAATAGAAGATGATTGTGTAATAATAAATTGTTCCGGCCTTAATAAAATTCGAATGCTTGATACTGAAACTTCACTGGTTACTGTTGAAGCTGGTGTTACACAGGAACAGTTAAAAAAATATCTTGATGACAAAGGATTAAATCTCATGATTCCATCTACAGGTTCCGGTCCTGGATGCAGTCTTCTTGGTAATGTTATGGAACGTGGATTTGGGATTACTCCTTATTCTGATCATTTTAAAGCTACAACAACTCTTGAAGCAGTTTTAACTGATGGCAGCCTTTATCAATCTGCTATGATGGAAATGGGTGGTGAAGAAGCAGATAAAGTTTTTAAATGGGGGATAGGACCATACATTGACGGTATGTTTACTCAAGGTAGTTTTGGTATTGTTACTGCAATAACATTTGCACTTCATCCTGTTCCACAATGTTCTGAACTCTTTTTCTTTAAAGCAACTAACTCTAATCTGGATAAAGCAATGGAATCTGTACGTGATATGCTTCGGAAATTCCCAGGTATAATTATAGCGGTCAATGTTATGAATCAATATCGTCTTGTTTCAACACTTGGTGATTTACCAGAACATCTTATTGAGGATGATTCTCCACTATCTAAAGAAATTGTTGCTGAACTTGCAAAAAAACATCATTTACCTGAGTGGATGGCTATGGGAGCAATTTACTGTCCCAAAAGTATTGTCAGAAAAGTTCGACGTGAAATCCGTAAATCTTTATCCCCAATTAAAGCTTTACCATTATTTTTAAATGATAAAAGAATTACATTCCTGTCTGCCGGTGCTAAACTCATTCCGGGAAAAATTGGTAAATCATTACGTGAATACATGGACACTGTTTCTTTATCTCTTGATATCATAAAGGGGCAGCCAAGTGAAGTGGCAATACCAATGTGTTATTGGCGTTCAGGAGAAAAACCAAAAGACGGGAAAAATTTTCATCCGGCAAATGATGGTTGTGGACTAATGTGGTATATGGCATTGGTTCCTTTAAAAGTTGAAACAGTTAAACTTTATTCTGAAATGGTAGAAAGAGTGTGCTTGAAAAATGGATTAGAACCTTTCCTTACATTAACTGTAATTTCAGAACAATGCATAGAAAGTACTGTTCCTTTATTATTTGATAAAAATAATTCAAAAGCCCATGACATGGCAAGAAAATGTTATGATGAATTATTTCATGAAGGTAAAAAAATTGGTGTTATGCCTAACCGATTAAGCATTGATCAAATGTCATATTTTGAAAATGGAGCTCCGAAAACAACTGCTCTTATTCAAAAAATACAAAATGCACTTGATCCCAAAAGAATAATGATGCCTGGACGATATGGTGCTTAATAGTCATCGATATTATATAACTGATATTTTTTCTGCACTACTAATCATTTTAATTTTTTCATATATGTATTAATGTTTTTTTTCTAGTTATTTTTTAAAATTTCTGCTTAATGTATCAGGGTACAAAGAAACATTAAGCAGATAAACCTTCTCTTAATAAATCACCGATTACACCAAATAGAGAATCCTTTAAACTTAGAGAATCATCACATTCTCTAAACTTAAAGGAAACCATATAGATCATCGGGACTTGCAACTGCACCTCCATGCTTCATACAAACGACCCGTTTGGGATGCAACATCACATCATTCTGATTTATAATATTGAAATCATTTACTATTTCAGATTTATAAATCCTGTAGAGCTATTGCAAAGATTATGTTTTAAATAGATCAGATTCATCATATACGACGGGGATTTCATATGAAATATTTAAAATTTAATTACAAAAAGTACAAGGTTGAAATATTTTACTGTCCTGGGAAATGGATGGAAATAGAAAAGCTAAATGATTTCCAGAAGAGACTCATTTCAGCAGCAATAGAAAAACTTGGCAGCAAACCTGATTTCAGCTTCTTTGGTGATGTTGAATGTTTAAAGAATAAAGTTGTAACCATAATTTCTAAAAATGGTGAAGATTATTGTTTTAATGCAATGTCATATCTTGGGAAATACAAAAAGAATAAAATCATTCATCTTGGGGCTGTTTATTCCCGCCATGAAAACAAGGGCCTAATGCAGTTGCTCTATTTATTTAGTATTATATATGTTTTCTTTCGTAATTTTTTTAGAAAGATTTATATAACCAGTGCTACCCATACACCAAAAATATTCGGATCAGTTGCAGAGTATTTTAGTGAAGTATATCCAAACGGAAATCCATTAGTTTTAAAATCTAAATTTCATCACCATATAAAAGAAATATTTTCAGAAACATATCTCAAAGAATGGGATTCTCAGGAAATCCCCGAAATAGACGATTATTTTCTAATCAAAAAATTTCGAATTCAAAAGAACGGAAGTATATTATATCCTGATACAGAACAAACTGTTCCGAAACATCGTAAAGAAAAATATAATAATTTTTGCATTGATAATATAGATTATAGTACTGGAGACGAAATATTGCAAATAGGCACCTATGGATTAAAAAATATTTTTGCCAGTACAAAATTATTACAAAAAGGATAAATAATATTGATTTCAAATAATTCACAAAAAATAAATAGCACTAAAAATGCAGCATTGATCTATTTTTCTCCTTACAGGGCCACAAAAAAGGCTGGAGATGAAATTGTTAACAGTCTTGCCCTGATGGAATACAGGAGCGATTATTTTAACATAGGACAGAATGAAAAGAAAGTATGTGAATCTCTCTATAAGAAACTTGAAAATTATAACCTTCTTGTTATAGGTGGGCCCGTCTATTGTGAACATATGGTAGGGGCTATTGAGCGATTTCTAAAGGGACTTCCTTCTGGTGAAAAAGAGGTCATTATATACGCAACATTTGGAGGAGTTTGCAGTGGTAGAGTTCTTCCTGATATGGCTGCCATATTAAACAGGAAAGGATATAAGATTATAAGCGCGGCAAAGGTAAAGTCTGAACACTCTATGATGTTTATTTCAAAAAGGCCCCTGGGCCGAGAGATGCCTGGGAAAGAGAATGGACCAAAACTACAAGCAATGGTTGAAACCTCATTGAATCCTATAAACAGGCAAAATGGTGCGGGGCTTACAGTAAAAGAGTTAACGACCCAAACCCGCTTTGTACGTATTCTCTTGAAATTACTTTTTAATCCAAAAGTGATGTATTTATTCTTTTTGCCCAATGTGTTATATAATCCATCGAATTGTAATTCCTGTAAAGCATGTTTGAAAATCTGTCCTGCTGAAAATCTTCCAGACATATCATTGTCCGAAAAATTTTCCAATAAAAAATGTCTTCGGTGTTATAATTGTGTCAGAGTATGCAGACAGGGGGTTTATACTGCCAGATTAAAAAGCTTCTCTTATACTTTAAGAGTTTTTTATCTTCTCAGTTTTTTATTTGAAAAACAGAGAACCGAAGCATATTTTCCTAGGGTTCTTAATTAAAATTAATAGAAACAAACAACTTATATATATTTTCATGGAGAGATGACAATGAATATGACAAAAGAACAGGGAACCACAACCCAGACAGGAGAAGATCACCTATATGATTACTCACCTGAAGAAGCTTTTAATTATCTTAAAAAATTATGGTGTGTTGAACCACGTTGGATACCTCAGAAGACCGGAATTATGAAATACCCTTACATTTCTTCAAAAGAATATGAAAGCATCGCAGGTCCAACGTGTCCATTACCTGAAAAGTACTGGCATTTATTGGATATTCAAAAAACGAAAGGATATCTTGAATCAAATGACATTCCTGATGATGATTTTACAAAGAGAAATCATATAGACATAGTTGGGGCTCATTCTGAAAACAATCAAAACATAAGTAATAGATATCTTCTTGATGCAATATCAGGATCATTTTTCCATATGCCCGATAGTCTTAATGGTATTGATAAATATCATGAATACTATACAATTAGAATGGAATACACAAAAACCCTTTCAGATGCTTATAAATTTTTAGGCCAGGAAAAACTGCAGGGTCTTCACAATCGAGATAAGATGTCTACCTTTGAAATGTTTAGCAGAACAATTGTCTTTGTATGCGGCCTGGGAACAGGTGGTGGAGAAACAGCTATCCGACTTGGTAAACAGATGCCTGGAGTTCAGCTCGTTTTAATTGATGGAGGTGTATTTGGCCCGGAGAACATTGACCGTCAGGCAACAAAACCAGCAGACATCGGACTGAATAAAGCACTAACAATTGCAAATACAATTTTCACAACGAATCCGATGCTACCTCCTCCCATATGTATACCATTTCATATCAATGAAGATAATATGAAGGATATATTTTCAGATGTTATAAGGCAATATCAAGGTGAAAATCCCCCTATAATTCAGATTGTAGATGAAATTGATATAACTGAAAAAGAAACATTATACAGTAAGGCAATTCTTCACGAAACTGCTATCACATTGGCTAAAGAATTAGACCTACCAATATATGTTCATTGGAGTATTGATATTGGCGCCAGTGGAGAAACAATTGGAACATACAGGTATACTGGTAAAGAGAAAAAAACAATGGAGGGGCGTTTTACTAAATTACATGCAGAGTTACCTGCCATGTTTGCTGTTTCACAGTTAGTCCCTAAAAACACAATAGGTCTTGAAATGATTGAGGACATCAAAAACAGATTATTTAAAAGCAAAGGTGAGATGAAAAATATTTCTCAATCCGGACTTTCGGCTATTGGTGTTGCAAAGGGAATTTCAACACGGGTAATATTAACAACACTTGGTTTTGGCAAGAAGCTTAAAAAGCAAACCTTCCATGATGATGTGAGAGGATCATACAAAGCAATACCACGATTTTTATCAGCATTAAAACGTCTTCCAACAATATTAATAATAACTATTTGGCTTGAAGTAAAAATAAGGTTATTATTCAGGAATATTAAGACTCAAGAAAATGATCTATAGGTATTTATAAAAACCAATAAATTTGGATAAAAATTATGAATAATAAAAATATTAATATTACAAATCATGGTTCTGGTTCTTTGCGAAGGTTTGGAGAAGGTGATTTAGCTTTCATAGCTAAAATGACACTTTTCGCAATATGGCTGACAATAAGCAGTTCTATAGCTTTAATAGTTACACCATTTTGGTGGATTGGATCAGGAATAAAAGATTTCCACAGGTCAAAAATTTAAAAGTACTGAAACTAATCCGAAAAATTAAAAGTAATTTCATGTAATGATCTTACATGAAATTACTTTCATCTCCATTCCAAATCAAACCAAAAAAACATCAGTTTTTTCTGATGTTTTTTTGGTTTAACTTTATTTTCAGAATGAGCCAAGGCAAAAATTTTACTACCTTAGAATTTTATCAAAATACAATATTATTCATCCATTATTAAATGCTGATGATCTGGAAAAAAGGATTCATACTCATTGACATTACCCTTGTCAAGGCAACACTCAATAATCTCTCGTCCAAGTGGATTTAGATCAGTCTTTAAAAATTGTTTCAGATTTTCATCAAAGAAACTCTGCAATATTGCTGCACCCTCATCATAACCGGCATCACCAACCTCTGGTTGTCTATTGACCTCCAATAATCTTCTAGGAATACGAGAACCTTCAATTCGAACAGTATTTAATGCGTATCCTAAAAGAGAACATCGTGCGTTCTTTATCTGTTCTCTATGAAATCGAGCAGCTCCTCTTCGTGCCAGATAATCTCTTGCCATCCATTGTCCCATAAAACCGGTTTCCCATACCCCTATGTTCTGATTAGGCACGAGGATATACTGTGTTTTATCTGTTTTTTTAATTTGATCAAGTAATAGATTAGCCTGATTAACTCTCAAACCCGTTGAAAATGCCCAGTAGCTACCAACTCCCTCACTACTCATTCCACCATCATCAACAATACTTGGATTACTAAATCCTCTAGGAGCTACCAGACGCCACAGCCATGCAAGTGCAGGTGGAAGTAGATGAAACATTCCAATAATTCCATAAGTAGGATTGTCACTTGTACATGGTGGTGTCCTTACACCAAAACTTCTATAATTAACTGATACAGGACGATTAACAATATTGGGATACATTTCTCGAGGTACAACAACACGTGGATTTGGACACGATACTCCTGGAGAATCTTCAATATGTTCCCATATCAGGGCACGACTTCCTGGTACTGCATCAATATTCAAAAAAAGAAGTGGCTTTTCAGACTCAGCAGTTAACTTTTCAACAATAGGGTCAGTACCATATTCATCAATATGGTTAACACGTAGAAACCAGCCATTTTCAGCATCAGTAAGCCAGAGCTTACCATCATCCTTTTGAATTGTAGGATGACATAGTGCCATATCATCACAAACAGGATGAAGATTACAGGTACGGGGAATTTCTATATATAGTTTTTCATCAGTAATTCTATTCCAGCCGATTTTCATTCTACCATCTGCCATTCTGTGAGGCTGCTCTAGCATCTCACTCTTCCCTCCCCCACTGGCTCCTTCATGCATAAAGGTTACAATATTATCATATGGAGTTTCAACTTCAACAGCCGAGCAGTGAGGCACAGCCCATCCTTCTTGTTCTCCCTGGTTTATTAGGACACCGTATACTCCTTTTTTTGCACTTGGCCCAGGATAGAGATTGTATGAAAAAATCTCATAAAAATATGAAAGTCTATTGTGAACAACAACCTGTTTTTCATCAAAATGTGTATGTCTAAATGGTGGAGCAACGTATATAACTGACTTTGGCGTAAAACTTTCAGAAATCTCAGAGAGAGGTGTGATACCCTGAAGCAAAGCAAGGCCCAGAGCAAAAAAAGCTGCATTATTGGGCACAACAGCAATGGCATCATTACCAAAATCATCAGCACCTGTTCGAAATGCAAAGAGTGCAAGATCTTGTTGAGCTAGCCAGGCAAAGGTTTCGTCTCTTGTTTCAGAAAAATCTTTACCAAAACGCTCTTTATATCGTTCTTTATCAGTTGGTCTATCGTCTCCAACTAATAAACAATCAGGATCACGTCTTCGCATATATGCTTCATTATAATTTACAGCTATACCATTTCTAACTCTAGCTACTGTTGCTTCAGTTACAATCTTGCCATCTGGTAATTCATAGTTAACTTCATAAAAATCATTTTCTTTACTGCCACAGGCAGAATCAAATAACTGCTCAGTATTATCAATAAATTGATAGCTGGGACATTTTTCAAGTAACTCAACAAGTTCAGGAATATTATTGATTAACTCACTTACTTTTTCATTCATTTTTCTATTTCCCTTTCATTATAGATTTACATTTACATGTAAACTTTATATTTACTAATATTTAAATCTTTCAATTTAGAGATACTTTATTATAATATGTTTTATTTCTAAATCAATTATTATTTTAAATATTTTTTTACACAATATATACCTTATATAATATCAAATTTTTGTCTGGACCTATTTTTGTCAAGAAATTTAGCCTAATAAAATTGCTATCATTTCCAATATTGGACTCAATATATTCATATTCCTGATAAATTCTCAACATTTGTATGCTCACTTATGTAGAATAGAGATTATTATTGAATAATTCACTTTATTCTTAGATGAATATAATGATTATAGAAAATGAATTGCAATTTTATGTTAATTGTTCTTTATATGCATAGAAATAAAACAAATATAATGTGGCACTGAAACAATGATGAATAAAAAATTAATCTATCTGCATCTAACTTCCTTAATCTTGGTTTTAATAATATTAATACCATCTACAACTGAAGCAAAATTGATACTAAGACCCAGTGGTGGCATAGGTATATCCTTCTTCATGCCAAATCACAATATAGATATGTCATGGCATGGTGGGATGCGATTATTACTTGAATCAAATAAAAAACAAAGATATGGAATTGAATGTAGTTACGTTCAAAGTAATGCTTTCACTAATGATGCTTCAAAAACATTTATTAGCACAGGATTTATTTTAGAACAACGTCTCTTTGATTGGTTTCTCATGGCAATAGGAACAATCGGATACATCTCTTTAGAGCAAGGGGGAGGATCTCCATTTGGAATCTTAACAAACCTTGGTTGGGAACCTAAAATGGATGGTAACTGGAGTCCCTTTATTACTTATAGAGCTGAATTTCTCTTTTTAAACAATAGTTTTGTGCAAATAAGTTCAATTAGTGCGGGAATAACAATTTTTATTTAAATTAAATACTACATTTAATGATTCTAAAACTTTCATTATAATTCATTTGAGGTAATATGAAAAATTTAATATTTCTTATTCTTATAATTCCTTGTTTAACCTTTTCTTTACTTCAAACTGGAAGATCTATTCCACAATTTAAGATTTCAGATGGAAATGGAAGAGTCCTTACGAAAGCCTCTTTTTATGGAAAAGTTGTAATCGGATTTTATAATGACAGGTCTGCATTAAATAAAAATATAAAATTTGAAAGAATTCTCAATAACATGAAATATGCTGCAAGTAAACGCAAAGCACGGAAAATATTCAGACTCGGCGTTACTGATGCAACCTCTGCAAATGCATTTTCAAAATATTTTTGGAAAAAGAATTTAGTTAAGGTCTCAAGAAAAAGAGGCATCACCATCTATGGAGACTGGAATGGTAGCTTCAAAAGAGCTTTAAAAATCCCAGAAAAAGAATCTACTTTCTTTATAATTGATTCTAAAGGCAAACTTGTTTATATTCATTCAGGTATAATTCCTGAAAATAAATACAATTATATTAAAAAGCTAATCAAAAAAATATTGAAAAATTATTAAAATAAATTTTACTCATAACACATCTATAAACAAGAGAAATCCTGATTGTTATAGAAAATAATTGTTTTCTATAATTTCAAAAAAGACTGCAGAGATTCTTTTAGAGCAGATTGAGCAATGCTGTTTTTCATTGATATAAATGACTTTCCCTCTATATCATAATTTCTTATCGTTTTATCTTCCGGCAGCCATCCTAAGACCTGAGGAACAACAGCACCATTTATTTGTCCTGCCTCATGAGAAGTGATTCTGTTAAAAATCACTCCTGAATCATGAGGCCCCATGATATTTTTTGCCACATCATGAATTGTATTAACAACATTTCTACCTTTCATTGATGCATCTGAGAGCAGAACCAGATGAGTAACCATCTCAAGAACTCTACGGTTTACCTGTTCTATACCTGCCTCTGCATCAATGACAACGTAGTCGAAGTTTAAAACCAGTTCTTTTATTATATCTTTTAAGAGTTCATTGACCTGACAGTAACAACCATCTGTTTCAGGTCTCCCAATTGACAGAAATGCTATATTATCATTTTCATCCAGAGAATCAAAAATTTCAAAATCAAGTCGTGAAAGAATTTCCCTTTTATCTTTCTCATCCCCCTGTTTTAACTCATCTATTAAATGATTTCTTATTGCATCAACAGTTCTCTTAGGAGTCATATTCAGGGCAAAAGAAAGTCCAGAAGCAGGATCAGCATCTATTGCGAGAATTTTTTTTTCTTTATTCTGCGAAAGGAGATTTACGATAAGAGCGCTTATACTGGTTTTACCAACACCACCCTTACCACAGAGTGCAATAATTTTCTGATCATTGTTTTGACTTTTCATCTAACTTTCCTTTTTAACCAATCTTTTTTCTCATTGATCGAAGCTCACCAGCATCACCGCATATATCAATATAATCACAGGCATCACAATCAAGATCAATCTCTTCTATCATTTTTCTCATAGCCATAATATATCGATAAAAACCTTCACCAATAAGCCTCATCTTTTGTATATCTTGAATTGAAGAGGTAAGAAATATAATCTCTACTGAATATATCATTGGATTTTTTTTATATAATTCAATAAGTTCCTTACCTAAAATCTGAAGAGAGAAGCCCTTACTCATAGCTTCATTACTGATACGATTCCACTCCTGTAGATTCTGTGATACTCCCCGCATCATATATCCTTCCAGTAAAAGATCATAGCGTATAAGATCCAGCTGTTGATAGGTTTCATAGATATTTTCTTCATTGATTTTATCAGTACCACAAAGGACAATCTTTCCAAAGGGAATAGAGGTATTATCACATTTTGAAAGTTCTGGCCCTACAATTGTTATTTGGCCATTATTTATTAGAGATAGTTCTTCTGTCATTAAAAGAAATGATGCCGACTCTGTCTCAGGATTTCCTAATTCAAAAGCAACATCCTTTTTCAAAATAACATTTCTCTTTTTTTCTCCATGCCATGAAGAGACATTATCACTGTGACATTCACTTGCCTGATGAGATTCACTTTTAATAAATGATCTAACCTGAGATATATTTTCATCAAATATATTCATCTATCAACTCTTTAATTTTTCTGCAGCAATAAGTGCAGCACCAAGAGCCCCATTTTTTTGAGGATCTTCCATTGAGGTTAATCTTCCTCCCAATGCAAATTTTAGTGCCTCAAACATACCTTTATTTTTTGCAACACCACCAGCCATTATTACATCACCATCTACTTCTATGCTTTTTGCAAGAGAGGCAACCCTGTTTGCAACAGCTCGATGAAGTGCCTTGATTATATCAGGAATCTCCCTGCCCTCATTGACCATCGATATGATCTCAGTTTCAGCAAAGACAACACATTGACTTGAAAGTGTCAGATCATTTTTAGACTGCTCTGAAAACTCTCCCAGTTCTTCAAGGTCTAGATCTAAGGCCTTTGCAATAATCTCAAGAAATCTTCCTGTACCTGAAGCACATTTATCATTATAAACATAGCGGGTTACGTTTCCTTTTTCATCAAGCTTAATAGCTTTGGCATCCTGCCCGCCTATATCTATAATCATTTTTGCATTTGGTTCATGCCATACTGCACCTTTGCCGTGACAGGAGATTTCAGACTCTGAATTTTGAGCAAATGCCACATGTTCTTTTCCATATCCTGTTGCGACACAGTAGTCTATATCTTTTAAGGAAATATTTGATTTTGATAGAGCTATATCCATAACCTCCATAGCTGATTCATCAGGTGATCTCTTTCGTCTTATTACCTCTGAAGCTACAATAGCATCATCCATCATTATAACAACCTTGGCTGTTAATGATCCTATATCACATCCTGCAGTAATCATGATTTTTCTCCACTCTCTTTATCTCCCTTCTCTGCTGCAAGAAGTGCTGCACCTATAGCACCAGCAAGTTGAGGATCTGATTTTCTAATTCGTTTTATTGTCTTACCAATAAGTTTTTCAATTGATGAGATTACACCGGCATTCTTAGCAACTCCGCCGGTCATGCAGATATCACCCACTGCTCCAACATTATTTACCAGAATTGCCATACGTGAAGCCATTGCATTATTTACTCCAGCAGCAATATTTTCAACAGGAACCTTTTCATTAATATATTTAATAACATCTGCCTGAGCCCATACCGTACAGGTGGATGCCATGTTAACAGGTGCCTGTGCAGTTAAAGAAAGTTTACCAAGCTCATCAAGGCTTAGATTCATTACCTCAGCCATAACCTCAAGAAAACGACCAGTACCGGAGGCACATTTATCATTGGTTATAAATTTTTCAACATTTCCATTTTCATCAAGGCGCATTGCCTTACAGTCTTGCCCCCCAATATCGATTATAGTTTGAGCAGAGGGTACCAGCCAGCGAGCCCCCTTTGAATGACAGGCAATTTCAGATAAAGCAGAATTTACAAAGGGAATTTTATCTCTGCCATAACCTGTACCTACGCAATAATGTATATCTTCCATCGAAAGTTTGGCTTTATCAAGAGCCTCATTCATCACATTTTCAGCTGATTCCCAGGGTCGAGCCTTTGACTTAATGACAATACTTGAAAGAATTCTTCCTCCCTTCATGATCACCACCTTCGAGGTTAATGACCCCACATCACATCCTGCTGTTATCATTTATTAAGCCTCCTTACTGTTATAAATTCTTCGAAGCGAGCCCTGGCATTTTCCCATGACTCTACCCTGTCATCAAAGGCATCGGCATACATCACATAGGTAGGATAACCCTGTCTTTCCATATCCCTTGAAAAGAGTTTAACCATTCCCCAGGTATTTCTACATCCCGGTGTTCCGTTATACACAACAAGATCAACATCATAGAGTTTCGCTAATGAGATATTATCATCAAGCCACATATGAGGTTTATCATAGGGGCCTCTAATAGATTTAACCATTGGCAGTCTGGAATTAATCGAAGCAATAGAATCAATCATAGCATCAAGAGAAGATGTATCAATAGTATAAGACTCTTCCTGTCTACCATCAACTCCAGCAAGAAGTGAATTATTATCCCATTGTCTGCTTAGAATATTACCCACGTGAGTGATGCCAAGATCTTCAAACATTTCCCATAGTCTTAAATTTGAGGTATAATGATCGATATAACAAAAGAGTGCTCTGAGATTTTCTTTTTTATGACGAAGACCTGATATGCCAAGGTCTGCATTCTTTTTTACAGTTTTTAGAATAATCCTCAAAACCTCTGTTCCTTCCTTTGCACCTGAAAAGAGAAAACGGGTTGCATAAATAAAAAACTGAAAAAGAACCGGAGAAGGATTGGGCTTAAGCATTTGAAGCTCTTCTAACTCATCACAGATCTCATCCTGAATCTTTACCTCTTCAAGAATTTCCTTTAGACGATCTGCATCAAGTTTCTTTCCAGTCTGTTTTTCAATAAAAAGGATAAGTTCCTTAAAATCTTCACGATGGTATTCCAGTGAACGTTTTGATGTTAAATCAGAAGGCATATTGAGTTGATAAAATGGTTTATCTAAATAGGCTGCACCAAAGGCAAAGGCATTGGCATTGGTATCACAAACACCGGGGGCATCATTGAGAAAAAAATCAATGTCCACACCGTTTCCCGAGAGATATGCACCGAGAGAACCTCTTTGTGAAGAACAGGATGTCTCAGTAAAACCAATCTCGCAGCAGTAATCTAGATATTCTGCAGTTCCATGTTTCCATAATAATGTGCCCATTACAGTAACAAGTTCAAATGTTATAGGAACCACATCCATAGCATAGAGAATTGCTGGTGAAAAACAAAAGGTCGATGCTGCAACTTTCTTTCCTCTTTCTCTAGCAGTATTAATATTTTCAAGATAAGTACAGGTTGCCTTTAAAAATGCTGATCCTACTTCTGGATATTCTAAAATAGGTTCAACTGAATCTTTAAAAGAAGGAATGTATTTCATAAGATTATGATATTCTTTTTCAGAACCATCACATGCCCGTGATGCTGATTCAAAGAGTCTCCAAAGCATCCAGTCAAAATTATACTCACGATATTCCTGTCTCATAAAATTTCTCCTTAACCTAACCTTTCCATAAATGCATCAACTCTCATCTTAACCCTTCCTGATTCTACAAGTGGGCCGTATTCACGCTCTAAGCGAAGACATGGAATGCCCTGTTTTTCAAGAGCACTTTCAAAAAGACCATTTTCAGAACCATGAAGATCACAAAAACGAATATTCTGAAGAACAACACCGTCTATGGAATATTTTTGAATTTTATCTTCTAAAATTTTCAGACGCATTTTATAATCACCAAACATTCGAGGACACTCACTACTGGCAAGATATCTCTCAGATAGAGCTTTAAGAGGTGATTCATTTTCATCTACCATATCTTCATACTGTCGTGGACCAAAACACAGGTTATCTGCAACTACGTGAGCTGACTCGCCTTCAATGAGTCTGACAAGTTCTATATCATCATTGGCACTGCCAACAAGCATAAGGCGCTTTTTATTCTCAGTTGAAGACTCTTTTTCATTTAAATTTTCAAGAGTATCTTCTAAGAGTGAATTGTATTTTTCACGAGGCATGGCAGCAGCTGAAAGAATAATGGCAAGAGCATCAACTCCGGATAAAGAGATATTTTTATTAACTCTTATATCCTCAAGCTTTCCAAGAAGCATTCTTGTTTTGTTATATAATTTAATAGATTCTGCAAGTTTCTCTTCATCAAGTTTTACATTAAAATGACTTTGCAGTTGAGCGATCATCTCTTCAATTTCATCAACAAACCATTTAACACTATAAGTCTTTGATTTATGAGGTACTCCAAAATAATGAAAAAATGACGGTATAACCTGTTCAATATCATCCCCTGCCTTTCGCCAGCATTCATCTAAACGTCGCATAGAATCACAGCCATTTGTTATAACAGCTCCATCAAGAAAACCATATTTCCCCTCACCTGCCAGCTGCAATAGACATTTAGGAAAACTGCATATAAAGGGACCAAAATAGGTGTCGCCAATTGTCGTGCTTTCTGCTCCATTTCCCCGCAACCGATATGGAAGAATCTCCATAGCATGGAGAATCTCTTCTGGAAGATATGAGCAGGTATAGCCAATAATTTTTTTTTCTTCATTTTTCCATTCTTTAATGAAATCATTTTCTATGCTTCCAGCGATATCATGAAAAAGATTAATCATAGTGTTCCTCCCTTAATAGTCAGAGATTCCTGAAGCATCTCTAATGCTTCACCAGTATCATCTCCATTTATTTCAGATGCTGATCTTATCATTGCTGCAGCACCCTTTAAAAGAGGTGGCACTATTGCACCCGCATGGGGTTTCATTGATTCTGTTAAACCTTCAATAAACCAGTTAACGGTCTCTGATGCTTCATAGATATCTATTGAATCAAAAAATTGTGATAAAAGATTTTCTAAAATCTGAGGATTATTTTCTTTAATACTATTTGCTGTAATGATGAGTGAATTAACTGTTTCAGCTAATACCTGAGGATCAATGGATGATACACCAGCAACTATTTCCTCAGAGAGTTCCTCAACGCTAAATAATTCTTCAATGGATTGAATTTTTTTATTCCACCCATCAAGAGATCTCAACCTCGAAGCGAACCAGTTTTTAATATAGACATTTCTAAAATCAGGATTTCTTTTAAGCTCATTATCTATAACTTTGGACACATCATCTTTCATAGCGGCAAACAATGACTGTGTCTTAAAAAAAAGTTTAACATCAAGGGCATTCATTATATTTTTAAAGAGTAGTGTCGTATTTGCTGAAAGTTTTGGAACACCAGCCTCACCCAGAAGAGTACTGCCTGTATGAATTTTTCGTATTATTTCTGAAAACTCATTAATTGTTTCTCCAACTTTTTTTCCATCTATTTCAGATAACAAGGACAAAAGAACATCACTTAAAAGATCAGGAGAAATTTTATTAAGAGGCACTGATGTTTCATAAATTGAAGCAATAATAATATTTAATAGTGACGGTAGACATGACAACAAAGCTACGACCTTACCAGGATAATTCCACATTTCTTCATTAATGATCTTAATAATTGAGGTTATATCATCTGAAGATTTATCAAGTAGTTCTTTGATTTCACCAAAATCAGTATTTTGAAGCAAGGAAACAAAAAGGGGTTTTAATTGCTGAGATAAAAACAATGGGTCATCTTCATAAATATTATTGAACTCCTTTGCCAGACCAGTGATAAGAAGACCGCTCTTTTCAAGGCCACTGGTTGAAATTATTTTTTTTATAAAATCAACCTTTTCTTTTTGGTTAATATTTTCAAAAGATTTAATTACTGAAGAACCTGCATCAAAAAAAACATTACTAATTTCAGGAACACTCTCTAGAAGAGACTGAGTAAACTCAGGATCTTTACAAAGCTCTGAAACAGTTGTTACATTTCCATTCTTTATTTCATCTTGATTATTTCTTGATATTCCTCTTGAAACAGCTTTAACTATAAGTCCTTTGAAAAAACTTTTTCCTGCCCATTTCTTTAACAACTGAGGCAAAGCATATTCAACTACACGTCCAGCTTCCTCTGTTTCAAAGAGAGCATCTAAAATTATAGTTTCACTTCCCGATTTAACTGTTTTTTTTGAATTCATTTAATCATAATCCCCCTCAATATAATACGTTACTCAAAGCAAAAGATTTTCATTACTTTCAAGATAGGCTATAAGCATTTCTTTGAAAATTTCGATATGTTCAAGGATATCAATAGACTTATAATAGACTGCCCTGTGATATATAAGACCGCTAAGAAATAAGAAAGTGAAATGACCTAGAGATTCATCTATCACAAAATGAGTAGAAAAACTATTGCCGATTTCACGAGAAAAATTCTGCATAAATTTTTTTTTATTTTTTGATTCACTGTGGCGGTAATAATCTATAGTCATGAGAAAATAATTCTCAAAAAACTTTTCATGTTTCAAAATATATGAAAAGCCTATATCAATTTTTTTACGAATGCTCATTGAAGGATCAATATCAGGAACAACCTCTTGAAGAATTCGATTTAACTGCATCATAAACATTTCTTCAAGAATTGTTTGTTTTGTAGTAAAATAATGATATAGTGTTCCTGTTGAAACCTTTAACTCCCTTGAAATCTCACGCATGGTTATAGTTGAGAAACCCCTCTGGGCAAAGAGATCGAAGCAGCTGGTTAACAGTACACTGCGATACTGATCATGATCAACAATCTTAGGCATATGGCTTCTTTCCCTTGTGTATTCTTAAATTATTTTATTCTAAAAAATTACTAAAAATCTTTCTCATCCTACCCTTTTGTTTTTTTCTTTCCTTTTGCTTTAACCTTGGTCTTAACTTTTGGTTGTGCTTTTGGCTTAGCTTTAGATTTAGCTTTTGACTTTACCTTAGATTTAACAACTGTCTTCTTTGAAGAAATATTTTTATCAGCAGTCTTTTTTTTCTTCTCTGAAGCTCCAGGGAGCTTCTTTGTTTTTGCATTAACTCCTGTATTTTTTTCATTTGCCAGATGCTTCGCAAGTCTTTTGGCCAAAGCAATAATAGTCAATGTAGGAGGAAGTCCCCATGCCTCAGGAATAACAGAGCAATCACAGACGTAGAGATTCTGCAGATCGACACTTTTCAGATTTGAATCTATGAGCTCACCTATCTTTACAGTACCCCCTGGATGAGCTGCCAGATACCAGGTTCTAAATATACCCTTTGCTCCTGCAGCCTCAAGAATCTTTCGTGCTCTATCAGCACCGTGATTAAGCTTATCCTTATCCTCTTTTGACAGTCTCTTTCTAACCTGTCCACCATTTGATAAGGAACCCCCGAGAGTATCTTTGGCTTTAATCATAATACGAAGAGTTTTCTTTTGAGAAAAAACACGATGAAAGCGAAAAACCTGAGCTGTAAAAGTTGCATCAACCATGGGAGGAAGACTCATATCTGTCATCATATAACCATCTGATTCCATATGTACACCACAGGACATGGGTATCTCATTGTGAGCCCTCAGGTCATCTACCACACCACAGACAGACACAAGTGGGTCAAAAAAATAATTATATCCAGCTTCTTTGATACCGCTTTTGCGCAAAATAACAGGAGAGCCAATACCTCCAGCTGCAATAACGATCTTCTTTGCCTTTATTATATATTTTTTCCCTTTTATTTTACACTGAACAGCAGTTGCAGAACCATTATCAGATAGAACCCTCTGCACGGTTGCTCCATTGATAAGCACTGCTCCCAATTCAACAGCCTCATCTATATACATGCGGGCTGTCCATTTAATATCATTGGGATCACCGTAATAACCAAAGGGGGTACCGGGGGTCCATTTGTCCTGATACATAAATTTCTCAAGTTTCTGCCACTTATAGCCTAAGGATTGAGCCGCTTCCATAATTTTTATTGCCATTGGTGTCATCATCTCATCTTTCAAAGGAGCTATAGGCAACTCATTACGGGCTTCTTTTTCTTCTTTTGTAACATCAATATTATATTTTTTCAACATATCGTGGGGTATTTTAAAACAGGTAGCATAATAGAAGGGAGTGCTTCCGCCAGTTATAATCCCTCTGACCATACCAAGGAGGTCTTTCGTAATAAGCATGCTGCGAAAAGGAACCATCAGATATTTAATAAATTGCCAAATAGAATTTTTTAACTTTGGATTAGGACCCTTCTCTAGAATAAGAACCTTCTTACCCTTTTTAGCAAGCTCTTTTGCTGTTGTAGCTCCACCAGGACCAGAACCAACAACGATAACATCATAATTACTTTTAGTAAAATCCAGCATTAGACTCCCCCTTCACGCATATAATATCCACATTTATTTATATCGAACGTTTGTTATATAATAAACATAACAGAGGTTTTTTGTCAATTATTTTTAGAGCAAAACTAAAGATAGTATCCTAGCAATTAACTAGCGTAGTTATGTGTTGAAGCAGATTTTCTGACTATAAAATGAGTCATGTTATATAACTAATGGAATTGTAATGCTAAAAAACTTTGAAAATTCCTGCAATAGAAAAGCTTCTTTTTCTCTAAGGTATTTCAATCTATATCAATTGTAACTTAATCCGTAAAACTTAAAACCTTTTGACTCACATAAAAATAAAAACACACTAAAGAGATTATTCCATTTTTATGTGAGAAATTATTACAAAAGAACTACAGTTTCCTTCAAAAAAAGTAAAATCATACCTGAAAAAAATTTTAACCAATAGTGATAACAACTTTACCCTGTGCATGGTTTTCATCCAGATACCTGAAGGCATCACTGGTTTTTTCTAATGGAAAAGTTTTATCAATTACAGTTTTAATCTTTTTAGACTCTATTAATTCTTTAAGGAATTCTAAATCTTTTTGATTAGGATTTGCCATAAATAAACCACCAACATGTTTTGAAAAAATTCCAGCAAATAAGGCCTTCATAACATAGGTCATTCCTCCATGGCCACTATTGGGAACAATGAGTCCATCCTTTGTGAGCACACTTTTTAAATCTGAAATAGATCGACTGGCAACATTATCCAAAATAAGGTCATAGCGTTTATTCATTGCAGCAAAATCTTCTTTTGTATAATCAACAACGTGATCAGCACCAAGAGAAGAAACCATTTCTACATTTCGTGTACTGCAAACACCTGTTACCTCAGCTCCCAGAGCTTTAGCAATTTGAACTGCATAGGTTCCTACACCACCAGAGGCTCCATTAATCAATACGCTTTGTCCTGCCTGGAGATTTCCCTGATTTCGTAATCCATGTAAGGCAGTAATTGCAGCAGTTCCAACAGTGGCTGCTTCTTCAAAGGAAAAGTTAGATGGCTTCTTCACCAGCATATTTTCTTCAATACATATATATTCAGACAAGGTATGTTGCAAAGAGCCAAAGACCTCATCACCTGATTTAAATTTTGTTATATCTTTGCCAACAGAATCAACGGTTCCTGCAAAATCCCAGCCAAGAATATAATCCTTTGGTTTTGGAAATCCAACAGAAAAGCGAGCTAACCAGGGACTCCCTTTAAGAGAAAAAATATCACCGGCATTAAGGCCTACAGCATGAACCTTAACTAAAACTTCATTATCCTTTGCTTTAGCCATATTAACTTCTTTGACTTTCAGATGGTCTGGCGACCCATAACCATTTTGAACAATTGCTTTCATAAACATTCCTCCAGGAGATTAGTAAAAAACTAACTCAGTATCATCTTTCTAATTTTAATCTGAAAAATGAACCTGATTACACCTAACACTTGTATTTTATATACGGAGAATATATTAAAATGTCTGATTAGTATATAAAAAAATCATTAAATGCTATAGGTTAAAGATAAATAACAGAAGGGATTTTTTATTATTCTAATAGATTGAAATAAAAAAAGGTACCAATAGAGGTACCTTATTTTAATTTTCATCCAAAATATGTAATTTTAATAACCTCGTTTTTTAAGGTCTTCAACTATTTCGATAAAGAAATCTGGAGCATCGTACCCCGGAGTTACTCCAAGGAACTGACCAACAATATTGAGGTGATCAACGCCACCACTCCATATTGCACCAGTTACAACACCTCTAAAATTTCCCCACTTAGCTGATGTTACTGATACCAAACCATCATTATCACCTTCATAATAGAGACAGATTAACCATGGAATTTCAAGAACCATGCTATTAGCAAAATATCTCACCTTTGAGGTCCAGCTTTGATAATAAACACCTGCGATATTTGGAGTATTAGGATTAAATACATTTTGCATAACTGGACGAGTCATTTCTAATCCATTTTCTAGAGAGTTAGGATCGGTGTCCCCCATAATAAGAGCATAGACCAGATCCATCGCACCACCAACCAATTCATATCCACTTTCGGGTACAATCTTAAATATTGAATCTGCTACAGAGCTTCCCTGGTGAGGACCACTTAATGATGTATGAGTAGCAACCTTTGAGGCTAGTCCAAGATTGGTTATTGCATAGCGAGTATATACGGTACCATGGGAGTGACCAATAATATTTCCCTTTGATGCACCAGCAATTGCAAGACCTTCAAGGAACTGTTGTTTAAAGTGAACTGCCTTGTTTGCTGTACTATCCATACCATTTACAGAAGTCACAAATAAAGTAGTACCTTCTCCCCTTAAAGCATCTTCAATTCCAAACCAATAGTCTACAATACCGACTATTTGAGCAGATGCCCCCATTCCATGAGATAGAAAAACAGGATATTTGGTGTCACACTTAAGTTCACCACCTGCAAATAGCAGTGCTGGAGCCAATAACATAGTAGCTAAGAGTGCAATAACCTTTTTCATATCCTGATCCCCCTCTGATGAATTTACAAACCGTCTGGACGGTTTGTAAATATAATATACTATATTTTTATATAATCGTCTGCATTTAAAGATACTTTTTTGCCCTAATTACAAAAAAAGTGTCTTTAAATGCAGAAATCAGACAATAATTACAAGTTTTTAGAAAATAATAAGGAAATTTCATACTATTGGCACACAAAAGGTTTATATCATAAAATTATGGAATTATAATAATCTCTTTTCATAAGAATATTTATTGACATTACTCGAAAAAAGGAACAATAATTAAATATATATTAAAATAGGAATTTTTTTTTGACATTTAAAAATTACATCAAGAATCAATTATCCATAGATAAAAGCAATCCAGATAACTATCAATACACATTGCAAAAAAGAATATTATTTCTTTTTGCAACAATCTTAACTATTACATTACTTCTTCTTTCTTTTCTCAATTTTTTTATTTTTCCAAATTCATTTATTGACGCTATTGTTCTCCTCTGTGCATCTTTTTTTTGTCTTATTGCTATTTATCTTAACTGGAAGAACAAATATAATATTTCAGCCACAATGATTATGATTGCAATTCTTGGAGGAATTGTTTTCAATATGATTAATGGAAATGGAATCTACGATCCTGGTACTGCTGCATTAATTATTTTTACGATTATATCAAGCTTACTCTTCAAAAGACTATACGTTGCCCTCTTCACTTTATTATCATTATCAACTTTCATACTGGTTCTATTATTACAACACTTTGATTATATTAATAAAAAACTTCCTCACCTATTATTTGATGGCTCAGTATATATAATTCTTATTTTTTTAAATGGACTTATCATTTGGGTTATTATGGGCAACCACCAAAGCATGTTAGAACTAATTTACAAATCACTACATGAAAAAAACACTCTTCTTAAAGAAATTCACCACAGAGTGAAGAACAATATGCAAATTATTTCCAGTTTACTTGCTCTTCAAGAATCAACGGCAGAAAATGAAATAGAAAAAAATCTTTTCAAAGACAATTACAGACGAATTCAAGCGATGGCAAAAGTTCATGAATTGATGTATCAATCTGAATCTATAACTGAAATAAATATTTCTAATTATATAGAATCAACAATTCAAATATATAAATCTAAATCATCCCTAGTAAATAAGAATATCACTTTTATCAAAAAGACTGAAGACATTCTATTAGATTTAGAAAAAGCTATACCTGTTGCTTTAATCATAGATGAAATTATTTCTAATTCTACAAATCATGCCTTTATTAAAACTACTTCAGGCTTAATCAATATTTCTTTAAGAGAGATTCATAATAAAGTTGAATTAATAGTATCAGATAATGGGATTGGATTTTCTGAAGAATTTTCTGAATTAATAAAGAAGCATTTTGGTTTAAAAATGATTGAAATTCTTAACGTGCAATTAAAAGGAAAACTTACCACCTCTTCACACGATGGTGTATCGTATCAAATTCTATTTCCGAAATAAAAGAAAGAACCTACAATGAATGACATTATAAGGTTTTTCTATAATCTCTGATATTCAATATTATAGTAATCAAAACACAGAACAAAAAGACTATAAAAACTGAGTAATCAACCAATTGTGGAGAAAAATTAATCCCGGAAATTTCCAGTAAAAGAAAATGAATATATGATTGAGAATATATTGGATCTCCCAAAGACATCCTCACCTCCCAATGCCATTGGGTACAAAAACAATAGCCCCAGCCATACCATATACCAAGAAAAAACCATGAAAAAAGAGTGAGTCCTACTGTAACGAGATGAATCTTTCGTGTTTTTTTTGATATCCATCCAAATATATTAAAAATGGTAAATAAGGAATGAAAGATAAGAAAAAAATAATCCAGAAGAATAAGAAGTTCCCTATTCATTACTATATCCAGTGACCTCATTATCTAAATGAAAAAAATTTATGCCAGAAAAAAAATAAATTCATTTTATATAGATATGCTAATAAAGATTGCTATACCTATTAAAGAAAGAGCAAAAGCTACAATAAGCAACTTGCTATAATCATCAGATTTACGTTTATGACGCATTGAGTTTAATACAATGCCAAAAGCTGAAATTAAAAAAAGAGGTATTGATATATATAAAATAAACATTAATAAATCTTTTCCCCACTGACCTTCAACTGCCTGAGTTCCATAAAACCTGTCGAACATAGTTACTCTTCCAGGAAAGGCACTGGCAAGTAATATAAAAACTACAGATAATCCCACCAGTGACAATATAACAAAAAACCTCTTCCACTTCACCAGACTATCAGGACCGAAGCGATTATTTCTATTAACTAGAGTCATTTTCAATCCTCACATTATTAATATAGAATAATCCTAAGATCTTTTCAAGTATTCATATCAATAAAGATTATAAATTTATAATCATTTAGATTATCTAATTTTCAGAAAAGAACCTCCCTTTTTAGTATATTATATATTAAGAGGATTTCATAGATTTTTTATGATAAATATGAATTATGAAGACTATAAACTACATAATTATTTTTTCAATCCTTGCCCTGACCTCCTTAGAGAAAAGTGAAACAAAAGTATATGTTTTATTATATCACACCTTTTATGGTACAGGAAAACACTCCACTGATGTTTCAATCGCTGACTTAAAAAAACATATATCTATTCTAAAAAGAAATAAATTTCGTTTTGTATCATTTCAAGATATAATAAAAGGAAATATAAGAGGTACAAAAAATATTCTTTTCACCATAGATGATGGTAATGTCAGCGGTTACAGGGCATACCATAGCGTTTTCAAACCAAATGACATTAAACCATTATTTGCAATATATCCTCATGTTATAAACAAAAGAAGATATGCAATGACGTGGAAAATGGTTAATGAACTCTCCAATGATGGTTGTGAAATTGCAGCTCATGGATATTATCATCTCTATGTAAATCAGAAGCTTTATAGATACCGTAAAAAATTCTTTCTTGGAGAAATTTACAAATCAAAAAACATCCTGGAGAAAAATATAAAGAAGAATATCAATACCTTTGTATATCCCTATGGCAGTCGATCCCCTGTAACAATTAGAGAACTCAAAAAAGGGAAATACACATATGCCTTTAATATTAAATGGGGAGCACTTCACTATCCCCTTAAAAAAAATGATCTCTATAATTTACCACGCTTTATGTATAACAGCAACTGGAATAGAATTTTCAACTATATCAAAAAGGATTCATTAAAAAAATAGATCAATAATTTATTAATTATACAATACAACTTTATTTTTGCCATCCCTCTTTCCCTGATAGAGTGCTTCATCTGCAGATCGAATGCATTGATCAATATTTGATGTATTGTTATATTCAGCTATCCCTAGAGTTATAGTAACATTAAAATTCAATTCATCATATTGAAAAGCTTCTCTCTCTACAGCCTGTCTCATTTTTTCACCAACTACATGGGCATCTTTTATTCCTGTTTCTGTAATCATTAGTAAAAACTCCTCTCCTCCCCATCTGGAAAAGGAATCTTGTTTTCGAATAATTGATTCTAATAAAGATGTAATTACCTGTAAAACATCATCTCCGCATTTATGACCATACTTATCATTAACATTTTTAAAGTTATCAATATCAATCATTATCAAAACAAATTCTTTCTCATTTCTAGAAAAACGATTTTCTTCAGCCTCAATACTCTTTATCATTGCCCGTCTATTGAGAAGCCCTGTTAAGAAGTCAGTATTAGCGAGATGTTCAACTTTCTCATATGCTTCTTTCAATTCCCTATTTTTTTGCTCTACCTTTTCATTTATGATTTCAATATTGCGGATTGGCACGAAAAATCCTGAAGCAAAATAGATTGAAACCAGAGTCACAGCAACTAGAAGAGTAAAGAATAAAAAAAGTATATCTTTCACCAGTAAGGAAAAATAGTTATTAATATATTCCTCAGATACTCCTACATACCACATACCAATAATTTCTTTTTTACTATTCTTCAATGGCATGTAAGCTGTCTGATAATTATGGCCAACAACATTTGCCGGTCCCAGATATATGTCTCCTTTCTCCAAAACCTTTTTTGCAACTTTAGCAGAAACAAATGTACCAATAGCTCGCTTTCCATCTTTTGTCATAACATTGGTAGTGACTCGTTTTTTATGATGAAATAATGTGGCAGTTCCTCCGGTGTAATATACAATATCATTTATTAAGGTGACATTATCATTTATTAAAAGGTCACCCTTATATAACTTACCATCAATTTCTCTCCAGTTGCCGGGATATTTCATATTTATATACTGATATCCAAGCTCCAGATCTGTTCTTGCTTTATATATTACTTCCTTCCGTATACCGTTTTTCACCTGAGAAAATACAATAATAGTTGTCATCAAACCTATTGTGGTAAGTAACAATGATATCAAAATAATCACTCTATTACGAATCACCCGAGAAATAATTTTAGTTTTGTTCATAGAAGAAAAATCCCTTTTTGAAATTTAAGTCCCCATAGTAACTGACAAATATTATTTATATATCAATTCGATAATAATGACCAATTAACAATCACAAATTCCTTTGATATTATTTTTAAATGATTACACAAGTCAATAAGTTAAATGATACATCTCAGAAGATATCATCCAATATGATATAAAAGGTAATAATATTTCCTTGACACTCTCTAGACAAATTATAATGTACATTAATATTAGTAAATTGTTTTAAAAATTGAATTTATCCTACTTTAGATCCTTTGAAACGGCACATATATGAAGATAACAAAGCTTGGCAATAATATTGATTACATCCAGCCTGCAGAAACCCCATTTGCAAGTACAAGCTCAACACTATTTATAAAATCAACTCCATCCATTGTAATAGATTTAAATCTAGGAAAGGATGATACAACTAATTTCATAAAGCAACATAATCCCGAGATTGCTCTTTTGTCCCACTATCATCTTGACCATTCTCTTGATGCTCCCATTGCTGATAATCATGATAATACAGAGCTTTTTATACCTGAAGGTGAAACTGATTATCTTACCAATCTTGATTATTTTATCAACAATACCTGTGGTCCCTATGAAGTTTCACAGCAATTTAAAAATATGATTCAACATTTCTTAACTTTTCCAAAGATAACAAATTTTAAGACCTACAGCAACAATGAAACTTTCAAATCCAAAGATGTGACAGTCCAAACGATTTCTGTCCCAGGTCACTCCCCTTCACATACAGCCTTTTATATTCCAGAAGAAAAAATTCTTTTCACTAGTGATATTGGTATCGGAAACTGGGGGCCCTGGTATGGATGGATAGACAGCAATATTCCTCAATATATGGAATCACTCTTCAGGTTAAAGACGTATAAGGATGTCAATCTCGTAACATGTCATGATGGTATTTTTTCTGAAAACATTGAAGACCATTGGAATGTCTGTATAAATCATTTTTTTGAACGAGAACTTTTCATCAAAAAAATGATGGAACAGGGATCATCAAAGGATGACATTATTGACGATGGTATTTATTTTAAAAAGAAATCAAAGGTTGCAGAGCCAATGAAATCACTTTTAAGGGTACAGGATGAGATAATGCTGGAGCATCATTTGGATGTTATCAATAATGGTGGTTTGCAGAAGCTCTTTGCTACATATAATTATTAAAATAATTATATGTAGAGCAACCTTTACCTTGATAAAGAATCATAGGCCTTATTTATAATCTTCAGTCTCTCTTCTGCCTCTTTGAATATTTGTAAGTCCTTTCGAATATGTTTATCTGGATGATAGATTTTAACCAAATCAATATAAGCCTTTTTAATCTCTTCTTTAGTCGAAAATATTTTCACTCCAAGAACCTTATAGGCCCAGAGATTATTTCTTCTTTCAAGTTGTTGATGTTTATTTTTTCTGCCAGCTTCTTCCCTATCATTAACTGACTCATGATTTTTTGCATTATCCTTTTTTCCTGAGAAATAATTCTTATACCATTGACGAAAGTCATAATTATATGCTGTTCTTTTTCTTTCTTCTTCAGTATATACCCTTTTATCATTATTTTTGTAATGGGTCTCTTTATGGTGAAATAACTCCTCAGAATAAAAGAAAACATATGACTTAATGAATTCAGAGAACATAAAGGCTTTCTTATTATCTGAAATCTGAAAATGAATATAAACATTATCCTTTAAAGAAATTATGATTTCACCATAGAGAACAACAGGAACCTCAAAATTATTCTTAAAACGCCTGTCTCCAGTGCCATCTTTTTTTTGATGGAACCATGTAAATTTCAAAATATTATTATCAAAGAGAGGATATTCATATTCACAAAAAGGCTTCTCTATATATTTTACAGACAGAGACTTATAAGATAAAATCTGAGAAGAAAAACTTTCTTCTTCTATAAATATAAAATCCGGAAAAAAATAGATTCTCTTATTTCCATTACTGAAACATATTATACTGAGATTTGATTGCATATAAAAAGGCATCTTATTAATACTGTTTAATTCTGATCTATCATAGATATCACTTAAGGCACAAAAAAAACGGGGATTTTCATTATGAACAATGGAATCAACAGACCACGTATGATCTGATGACATCAAATTTCTTAAATGCTTACTGAGGCCTTCATTAAATTCATTATATTTATTATTCATTGAATAATAAATATAAATTAAATAATTATTTCTATCAAAATATAGGAGCAGAAGTACAAGAAAAAATATATATATTACTACATCAACAAGAATGATTGTTGTCAAAGAAAATAGAAAATACCATACAAATGATGAGACAACAGCAATTACAAAAGATACAAGTGCTGCGGTGATTCTTATCCTTAATGATCTATTATTACAATTATTTATTAGGTCATTAAAAGATGACTTTATATAATAAGAAGACTGAATCTTTATAATTTCATGTAATGGGCTATTCTCTATGGAGAAAAATTTATTATTAGTTATTTTCTTCCAATAAATATTATCACCATCGTTATTAGTGACAACATGATACTGAATTCTCTTGAAAATAAGTTCATCAGCAATATGTAATATTTTTTTCAGTATCATAGGCAAATAAAGTTTTTATGAAATTCAAAACACGTCTTAAGAATAAAAACCACTAAAATTTCTCTTACTTAGAATATCAGTAATAATATCATTATTACTCAATGACAAAATCCTGGGCCTGTGAGGGATACTGAGGATGAACAAAATGCCACCATTCTCTATAATAATTACGAAAACCCTCAGCCTCCATGACTTTTTTTAACAATAAACGATTCTTTAAAACCGTTCCCTTTGCATTAGAGGTCCATGATTTTTTAGTAAAGGCATCAAAGGCTGTTCCCATATTTATTTCTTTGCCATGAGAATCTACAAGTGTAAGATCAACGGTATTACCACTAACATGACCTATTTTTCTACCAGGCCAGACCCTTGCTGGAACATAACCCTCTCGTAGATATCTTATTCGATATTTCTTTTTCAAAGACCAATCAATCATATCTCTCTCTGCTCTCATGGGCCGATATGCATCAAATATTTTTAATGAATAACCTTTGCTCTTTAATGATTTTTGCACTCTCTTCAGTCGTTGAGCAGCACTACGAAGCATCAATGCTCTAGGGCTTTTATATCCCTTAAGAACTCTATTCATAAAATTATTTGATGTTGCATAACGAACATCAATCACAAGGTCAGGTATAAATTTTGACAGATCCACGTAATCAGAGGGAAAAGTTTTTTTTATAAGTATTTCTTTATTATATGATGATTCAACATATAATAGAGAAATACTTATCACCACAACAACGATGGAAAGAACAAATAAAATAGATTTTGTTTTAATAGAAATCATTGAAATTCTCTATATGAGCATCATACCAAAGATCATTGAGACAAAACCAAGGGCTAGAAACAAAAATATTTTTTTTAAACTATATTTAAGAAAGTGACTTAAAAAATTATAACGATTCACATCTGGATCTTTTATAACCTTAATAATAAGAAGAACTCCAGAAATAGTCATACAAATAAATCCAATTACAATAAAAAGTCCCGAAATAATTTCATTCATTTAAACATCCCTTAGTACCTATCTATACCAGAAAAAATTTATGGAATAAAAACCTAAGGTTTAAAATACATCTTTGATTTTTCATTGTCAAGGGGTAAAATTACTATTTCATATTGAATGACTATTTAAATCTATTTTATATTAATAGAAATTACACTAAAAAGTTCTTTCATAATACTTCACATATGGATATAATGTAATAATAAAATTATTATTTATACAAGTAAACATCAACACATGGAGAAACGATGAAAGATTTAAAACTAAAAGAGGATGAGATTATAGCCCTCTATGAAATGATACTTGAGGGAAAAAGTCTGGAGGATATTAGCAAAGAATTAAACATTTCCCTCGATATTTTAACAGACTGGAAAAAAGAAAACTATCTTGATATTGAAAATCAAATAAAAAAAATTAAAGAAGAAGGCAAGGAAAGAAGACTAAAAGATCAGGATGTTCTTGATCAAATAGAAAATGATCTCAGCAGAATTGAGATTCACAGAGTAAAAAAATAATGTATAATTCTATATTATCTCAAGACCAGCATCAATAAATATTTTTTTACAGAGAGCCTCTCTATCCTTTGAGCTCCATTTAAGCATATTTTCCTTTTCACTATAAGGATTACTGACACCTATCTTCAGATTTTTTTCATGCCACAGAGGATTATAGCTGAGCAAAGCAGCCTTTTTAACATTATGCTTAAGATAAAACTCTGCAATCTGTGAAATATTTTTCTCTGTATCTGTTATCTCAGGAATAAGAGGTGTTCGAGGAAGAATCTCTACGCCACCATTTAGATTCTTTTCATGAAGTTTTATGAAGTTACTTAGAATAATCTCATTTGAAGTACCACAATATCTTTTATGATCTTCAATATCCAAAATTTTAATATCATAATAAATAATATCACTATAGGGATAGATCAAATCCAAAAATTGATCTATCCTAAAAAAACCACATGTTTCAATTAAAATTTGAATTTCTTCTTTTTTTAGTTCCTTCATCAATTCTGATGTAAAAAACAAATCGATCGTAGGCTCTCCTCCAGAGAGTGTAACTCCCCCACCAGAGGTTTTATAAAAGGGCAAATCCCTTTTCACAATGTCTAGGATTTCTATTACTGACATCTTCTTGCCCACTCTACTAATTGCACCTGAAGGACAAGAATCCTCACAGACAAAGCAGAGTGTACATTTTTCTCTCTGAATAAAAGAGACATTTTTGCGGTTTAATGCATTTTCAGAACAAACCTTCAAACAACTATCACATCCTATGCATTGTGCTTCATCAAAGGATATTTCTGCACATCTCTTCTTGCTTTCAGGGTTATGGCACCATACACAGTCAAGGGGACAACCCTTGAAGAAAACTACACTACGAATTCCAGGGCCATCATCAAGGGAATTGCCCTTTATCTCAAGTATCAATGGATCCTTTTTCATATTGCGAATTCTGCCCTATCAATGAGTTCCATCTGCATCTCCTTGTTGAGGTTTACAAAGTAAGCATTATATCCAGAGATTCGAACAAGAAGATTTTGATATTTTTCAGGATTAGCCATAGCATCTTTAAGAACATCTGAATTAACCATGTTAAACTGAATCTGCATTCCACCCTGTTCAAAATAGGTTTTAACATATGAATACATTGTGTCAACAGTCTTTTCACGAGAATCCTCAACAGAAGGAACTAACTTCACGTTAAATGCTATGTTATTATCCATATAATGAGGATTAAGCTTTGCAACATCACCAATGTTGTCTAAAAAACTTTTTGATGCAGAGGGATGTGGAGTGGCTCCTGGAGTAAAGGACTCATATGCCAGTCTACCAGAAGGAAGTGCTCCAGACAATGAACCATATGCAACATGCTGAGCTACAGACCAGAAACCGACAGTATAGTCACCTCCACGAAAATTCTTTGTAGATTTATAATGTTTATGAATCAAAGCCGTTAAACGATTTGCCATATCAACAGCCTCTTCATTACCAGAACCAAAACGAGGAACCTTATTCATAACAAGTGCATGAAGAACAGAATCATTTTTAAAATTAGAATCTACTGCTTTTTTCAAATCCTTCAAAGTAATCATTTCATCTTCATAGACAAGTTTCTTTATCACCATTAAAGAATCCACCACATCAGCTAAGCCAATATTAAATGTACCGGAGGTATTATAGAGAGCACCACCTTTGGTTACATCCTTTGCATTCTCAATTGCACCCTCAATAGAAACACTAAGAAGTGGAGTTGGTCTCAAATATGAGTAGGCCTCACCAGCCATATTGTTAAATTTAGTTGTTTGTTCTATAATAAATTTCTGCTGAGCAGCAAAGGCATCGAAGAATTCCTCGAAGGTTTTAAAGTCTCCATTTTCAATATCACCGGTCTTTGGTCCAAGATGCCAATTCATAAGGGGATGATAACCATTATTAAAAGCCATCTCAAGACCAGCAACAATATTAACTGAGGTTGCTCCCGTATGACTCATATGTTTTCCAGAGAGTGTTATCTCAACACAGCCCGTTGCAGCCCAGTCACGAAGATCTTCAATATTATCAGAATTTTGACTAAAGGATTCTATGACTGCATCATCATTATGCATTGAAGGAGTTGCAGCTGTTATGAAATTTACTTCACATAATCTTTTGAGATAGGTATCGCTGTTTATTCCAACCTTAAATCGTGCATTCATGTTAGGGTCATTCATAGAGAGCATCTCTGTAACCTTTAAAAATATATAGGTCATATCATTGACAGCATCCTTTCCATCTGGAGTAACTCCCCCAAGGGTAATTGCTGTTTCAGCATGGCTGCCACTGAAAAGATAGTTTGCCACATCTGGCACAAGATTTTGATGCTCGGCATTTCTTAAGAAATAACAGGCGATTAATTCGATTACATGATCAATATATTTTTTTCTCTCGTCTCCAGTTTTGAGTTTTTCAATATCACTCTCAAAAAAAGGCTGAAAGATTTGATCTAATCGTCCTGGAGACAAGGACACATTATTATTTTCCATGACCAGACCTATCCAGCTTATCCAGAGGGCATTGACTGCCTCATCAAGATTTCTTGCAGGATTACCAGGAACATGTTTAGATATTTCTGAAAGTTTATATAAAGCTTGTTTATTTTTTACATCAGTTTCTTTTTCAGCGAGTCTGATCGCCTCTAAAGAAAGATTTTTGCTATAGGCATTTACGCCCTCAAGGGTTAAAATCATTGACTGCAATGAATTTAATTTGTCAATCTCACCCTCTTTTAATTTTTTTATCTGTCCTTTAATTGTATCAATAATGCTATTGGTTCCCTTATTTACAAAGGATGCAATATCTGGTACAGTATGAGACATACACACTGATTTAAAGTTAAAGGATGCTACAGCGCGTTCATCAATTTTTTGACATAGAGGATAATTATGATTTTGTCTAATCCATTCACGGGTAGTTTTTCTTGCCCAAAAGGGAAATATATCATGAAGCTCCTCTACGGTTTCCTTTGAAATATCACAAGGAACAAGTACTCGTTTATCAATAGAACCCAGTTCACCCCAAATCATGGTTCCAGTGGTATCAGGATAGATTAAAACACCTATCTCTTCAGGACTACAGGTACCAGCAAGAAAACTTCCCGGTCTGATAATTGGCTTTTTATTTTCCATCAGATATTTATAAGCATGAGCCTGCCTCAACTCAGGAAACCAGTCATTACCATCATTATCATTTTCAAATCCATTTTCTCTGTACCACTTTGTAAGAAGGCGTGGTCTTTCTGAAGAGATTTCTGGTTTTGCAGTGAAGTGTCTTTGATGTAGATTTTTAATATATGGAAAGTTATCGATGGTATATTCTGCCAGGTATGGATCTTTGAGATATTTAACTCCCTTATCATCATTAGAATCTGCCTTCATTCTATAGTTTTTTCTATTATCAATCTCCTTTGACAATTCTGGATTATCAATGCCATATTCTTCTTTTCTTGATTTTTCTTCACGGTGCCTTGCTTTATTGAGCATTCTCTGGTGTTTTTTACCCAGGAGTAATGAAATGAAAAAATTAAAGGCCTGCAAATATGCCATGTTGCCCTCTAAAATAATCTTATTTTTTAAGACCAAATTAAGCATCTCATTAGGAGTAATCTTAACAATCTCCTTTATGATATCATCATTAATGAAGCGCATAATTGCATCTGCATTATCTGGAATTTCTTTGAGTACCTTGACACGGCCATTGTGAAACACTATAGCCTGTTCAACTGTACCAATTTCTGTTTTAAGACCAATGCTGAAGTTAGTCCATCCATCTGTACTTTTAAGATATTTTTTTAAAGACGGGCGAAGGTTAAATTGAGATGCCATAATACGCAAAGCCCAATGTGTTAAGGTATTCATATAATTTTTTTTGCTCATTTCACTACCCTATGCTTGTTTATATTGATTACATGATAGAATATAAATCTTATTACAATTATATTCTATCGATATTATAAAAACGAAGCTTTCAGTATATTCGGTTTTATAAATCAGAACATTCTCAACATAATGATTTAATGCTTAAGATTTTTTTCTAAATTGAGCGGGAGAAAGGAGAGTCCCCTTCTTAAAGGCAGTATAAAAAACAGAATATGAATTAAAGCCAACAGCATAGGCAATTGAAAGAGTACTTCTTTCAGGTTCATTGAGAAGCATTTCTTTCGCATCATTGATTCTGAAATTATTTATATAGCTGTTAAAGTTAATATTGTAATGTTCATTGAGAAAATGAGATAATTGATGTTGCGTAACCTCAAGAACCTCACTGAGACGAGGAAGTGTCAAATCTTCATCACAGTAGAGCTTTTCCTCTTCCATGATTATCTTAAGATTATTTTTCAAGTTAACTACATCAACATTAGCCAGATAAGATTTCCCTTCACTCTTTTTCTTCATAGGAAGAGTTCCATATTGAACTAGATAGGGATTACGCTGCATCAATAGAAAAAGTGATAAAATGATAAAGGTATTTAAAACAATATAAATTATATTGAAAGGAGAATTACTGGGCCATTCCATCATTGAGGTGATTATTCCTGTAATCATTGCTGGAAAAGCGAGAATAAGTAAAAACATAAGCTGCTGAAAAACCTTATGTACGGGATTTCCTTTTTTTACATCAATTCTAATTTGTTTAATAGAAACAAGAATATAGGCTCCCAAAGAAATCCATGACAAAACAAAAAGAGAATTTAAAAAAATGCGACTAAAAACCTGCTCCTTTATTAGTGGCCCATTCTTACCTATTGCAAAATAAAAAATCAATATAAGAAAAATCGACACAAAGGTTGGTATGAAATGTCTTATATTTTTTCTGTCAAACTTTTGAATTTCATCCTTAACACTGAGAATATAAAAATAGATGAGAACACCAAGACTCATAAAGACAGGTTGAGCAGTAAGGAAGAGACTGTAATATGTTAGACTGTCACGATTATACATAATATAAAGATGCAGCAAATGAAGAAATCCCATCTCAAATAATATCAAAGAAAAAATTAGATTACGAAATTTATAGGGACGAACCAGTTGCCCCAATGCAATGAGTATTATGAGAATTCCAGACAGCATCTCTAAAGGTACGTATATGCCCATAAATAAATCCTTACTATGATTGATAAAAGTATATTTCATATATCGATCAAAAAAAGCAATAAGAATATTCTTGCCATTTCAAAGATTAAATTCATACTATAAAAGTATAATTTATTCTCCAGCCCCCTTGACTTCACTATGATAATAGTATAGAATAAAATCATGAATACAATAGAAAATAGATTTAAAATAATAAGTGAAATTTTTGTAGATGGTCAATGGGAATATGACAACAGATTTACTGCGGCAGCTGTTGTTTTTAAAGCTGAGAATGCCAAAGAGATAAGTGAAAAACTTGCCACTGTTTATGAACAAAGATTTGATCACAAAACAATTAAAAAAGGCCCAAAGAATATTAAAAATGCAGCAAAAATATTCTATGGTATTAACGACGGTCAACTGCTTCTTATTTCTGAAGTTGATGATGTAATGATCTATGGTGCATGGTGGCCTTGGGGAAATGGAGAAAACATAACACTACGAATCGGAATATTTGCTGACAATGATAGTCTAAGCAATGAAAAAATAGAAGAATATCTCAAAAATTCTTTTCCTATATAAGATTTATTGTCTATTAAATCATTGACTTTCCTTGCAAATATAGTATAAACATTTATTATATTTACAAGGAGCTCTCCATGAAGAAAACAATCATTTTCATTCTATTAATTATAATATCCTCTACAGCCTGTGAAACATTACAGCAAAATCTACAGGCACGAAAAAACCTGGCAAAATGCAAGTACACCTTTAAAAAAATAAATCTGGTCAGAGTTGAGCTAAAGGGAATAACACCCAAATGGGTTCACTTTGATGCCTATCTCAATATCAAAAACAATGCAGCTTCAGATGTGGCACTTGACAGAGTAACTGGAGATATTTTTCTTGATAACTACAATACATCTCAATTTCAGCATAAACATTTTATTACTATAAAACCAGGATTTACTAAAACTGAGAAGATTAGAGTCAAGGTAGACTTTGCAAAGGCCCTGAAGGCATTATCAGGCAAACCCAAAAACATAACACTTCAAGCAAAGGTTTATATGACCATCGTCATTGGCAAAATCACACTGAAAACCCCCTTTGCTTTTAAAGTAAAACAAACATTTCCAATACCCTGGAGAGCGATTCAAAGACAAATAACAAGAAAAGGTGGAAAATTATTTAATACCTTGAAAAAGGGAAATTATAATAAATATTTCAGATAAATTTTATATATTAGTATAAAACACATTATTCTCAGATTTTCTGAAAATAGCAAATAAATAATAAGGAGCATATTATGGATTTTGGAGCCCTCTTAAGTCAAACCTGGACTAAGTTTATTGAGAACATCGTTGATCTTGTTTTATTTGCCTTAGTCGGATTCCTTCTCTTTTTCACTATTATCTTAATACCGTCATCCATTGGTGGATTAACTAAAGAGTTTCTCGCCTTTGCACGAACAGGTAAGAAACCTGATTACAATGAATTATGGAGTTTTAACAACTATGCTCAAATTTTACTCTTTTGTATAGTTGCAGGAATTCTAATACCGATTGGATTTATGCTTCTCATAATACCAGGGGTATATTTATCAATAATTTGGATGTATTCTGTATATTATATTGTAGATAAAGACCTAGATTTTATAGCAGCAATGAAAAAGAGTAGAAACCATGTTCAAGAAAGCGGTTTCTTCAATCACTTTGTTGTCTTTCTCATCGTTGGAATAATAGGAGGAGTAGGATTTTCAGCAGCATTTTTTGGATCACTCTTAACCACTCCATTTACCATGCTCTTTATGGCTCTTGCATACAACAGTTCTAAAAAGTAGGTCTATCAAGGCAGTCACAATTCAGTGGCTGCCCAAAGTATTTCTGTGACATTCTCATACATAGTTAAAATATTTTCTATTTTATAACAATTATTTTCTTGTCAATATAAAGGCAAAAATATTCTATGTATTTTCTCATTGATATGTAATATCAAACAATTCTATGGTTGTGGTACAGCCCTATGATCAAAGCCGAACTTCTCGATCCCTGGAAGATCTCAGATTCTGAAAATCTCTATGGCATAAAAAACTGGGGGGATCCCTATTTCTCCATAAATAAAGATGGTGAAGTTTCTGTTCATCCCTTTGGAAAAAACAAACCTGTAAACATTAGCATTATGAAAATCATCGAAGGTGTTCGAGACCGGGGTTTTGACATGCCTGTCTTATTGCGTTTTGAAAATATTCTCGATTCTCAAATATGCTCAATAAATGAAACATTTAAATCTGCTATTAAAGAATATGGCTATAAAGGTGAATACAGAGGTGTCTATCCAGTAAAGGTCAACCAGCAGCAGCAGGTAATTGAAGAAATTACAAAATTTGGCGAGCAGTATCATCACGGCCTTGAAGTGGGCAGTAAAGCAGAACTAATTGCTGCTTTGGCATATCTAAAAGATACTGAGGCATGTCTCATCTGTAATGGCTATAAGGATGAGGAATTCATCGATCTAGGCCTCTATGCTGTGAAGCTTGGATTCAATCTCTTCTTTGTTGTTGAAATTCCCGGTGAAGTAGATCTTATTATGGAAAGGTCTAAATTCCTCAATATAAAACCAAATATCGGAGTGAGAATAAAACTGGCAACAAAGGCTGGAGGCCATTGGACAGAATCAGGTGGAGACAGAAGTATTTTCGGTCTCAATGTATCTCAAATAATTAGAGTAGTAGATAAATTAAAAAAGAATGAAATGCTCGATTGCCTCAAGCTATTGCATTATCATCTTGGATCACAAATTCCAAATATAAGGGATATTCGTTCTGCAGTTTCAGAGGCTGCACGGGTATACATTGAACTCTTCAAAGAGGGAGCACCAATGGGATACATTGATATTGGTGGAGGATTAGCCGTTGACTATGATGGCTCCAATACAAACTATATCAATTCTAGAAACTATTCTCTCGGTGAATACTGTGCTGATGTCATAGAAGTAATAATGGATATGACTGACGAAGAAAAGGTTCCTCATCCAACAATTATATCAGAATCAGGAAGAGCCATTGTAGCATATTATTCTGTTCTGGTTTTTAATGTATTAGATACATCCACATTTATGGATATTCCCATTCCCGAAGAAGAAGATGATAATATCCACGAATATAATGAGCCCTTAAAAGAAGCATTAACAACTCTCAATAAAAAAAATCTTCAGGAAAGTTATAATGATGCAATATATTATCGAGATCAGCTCCGTGAACATTTTCGTCATGGCAATCTTTCCTTAAGAGAAAGATCAACCGGTGAAGCATATTTCTGGCAGATAATTAAAAAAATTGCCCAGGAAAAAAACGAACTGAAGAAAACCCGTTTAGAACTTGAGGGTATTGATGATGCCATCGCTGATATTTATTATGGAAATTTTTCAATATTTCAGTCACTCCCTGATTCATGGGCCATAGAACAACTTTTTCCAATTATCCCTCTTCATAGACATAAAGAGATGCCCACTCGAAGGGCAGTCTTGGCAGACATTACCTGTGATTGCGATGGAAAGATAGATAGATTTATTGACGAACATGACGTTGCCCGATCATTGAGACTTCATTCCTTTGATAGCAATGAGGAATATTATATTGGTACATTTCTCATTGGTGCTTACCAGGAAACATTAGGTGATCTTCATAATCTCTTTGGAGATACAAATATTGCCAGCATTCGTATAAATGAATTAGGAGACTATGACATTGTAAGAGAGATAGAGGGAGATTCTGTTGCTGATGTACTTTCCTATGTTGAATATGATATAAAGGCTATTATTGATAATTTCAAGAAAACTGCTGAAACAGCAATACGACAGAAGAGAATTACTCCAACAGAAAGAAAAGAAATAATGACAGCCTATGAAAGCGGTTTAAGAGGCTATACCTATTACGAAAAATAAATGAGGTAATCAAAGTGGGAAAAGTTTTAATTATTGGTGCTGGAGGAGTTGGTCAGGTTGTAACTCATAAATGCGCTCAGGTGCCTGAGGTTTTTGAAGAAATAACTCTTGCGAGCAGAACTCTTTCTAAATGCGAAGCAATTGCTGCACAGATAAAAAGACCCATTAATGTTGCTCAGATTGATGCAGATAATACTCAGGAACTTATTTCATTGATTCATGATGTTGAACCGGATCTCATTATCAATGTAGCTCTCCCCTATCAGGATCTCACAATAATGGATGCCTGTTTAGCAACGGGAGTTCACTACCTTGACACCGCAAACTATGAGCCCAGAGATGAAGCAAAATTTTGTTATAAATGGCAGTGGGATTACCATGAACGCTTTGAGCGTGCTGGCCTCATGGCATTATTAGGTAGCGGATTTGATCCTGGGGTAACAAATGTATTTACTGCATATATGGCAAAGCATCATTTCGATGAAATAACTGAACTCGATATTATTGATGTTAATGGCGGAGATCACGGTAAGGCCTTTGCAACTAACTTTAATCCTGAAATAAATATCAGAGAGGTAAGTGCTCCATGCCGCCATTATGAATCAGGCAATTTCATTGAAACACCAGCCTTAAGTGAAAAAAAATTTTATCAATGCCCCGAAGATATTGGCACATATAACATTTACAAAATGTATCATGAAGAACTGGAATCCCTTGTGAAACATTTTCCAACGATTAAAAAAGCACAATTCTGGATGAGTTTTTCTGATAATTATCTAAAACATCTAGAAGTAATTCAGAATATTGGTATGGCACGTATTGACCCCATTATATATAATGGAGAAAAAATAATTCCATTGCAGTTCTTAAAGGCCGTATTGCCGGAGCCATCAACTCTCGGTGCAACAACAAAGGGGAAAACATGCATCGGATGCATAGCCAAAGGCACTAAGGACAATCAGGAAAAAGAAATCTATACCTATAATATCTGTGACCATGAAAAGGCCTTTGAAGAGGTTGGTTCACAGGCAATATCATATACAACGGGTGTCCCTGCAATGATTGGGGCCATGATGATGCTCACAAAAGAATGGACTGGAAAAGGTGTCTTCAATATTGAGCAGATGAACCCTGATCCCTTTATGGATGCCTTAAATGAACATGGACTGCCATGGAAAACAAGAGAGCTTTGAAACTATACAGTCAATTTGATACACCCTGTTTCATTGTAGACAGGGTGCTTCTTGAAGAGAATCTTCAGATCCTAAAGAGGGTGAAGGATGAGACAGGTGCAAAGATTCTTCTTGCCCTTAAGGGATATGCACTCTTTGCCTCTGCAGAGATTATAAATAAATACTTAGACGGCTGCTGTGCCAGCTCACCCTATGAGGCCCGTTTAGCAAAAGAAGAATTCAAGGGCGAGGTTCACAGCTTTGGAGCAGCCTATAGTGAAGATTCCTTCAAAGAAATAGCTGCTTATAGCGATCATATAATCTTTAATTCAATCACTCAATACAATCAGTATTATTCAAAAAATATAAACCAAAAAATAAAATACGGATTAAGGATCAACCCTGAGCATAGAGAAACAGAAGTGGAGATCTATGATCCAGCTGCACCCTTTTCAAGACTAGGTATCACAAGAAATGAATTCCCAGTAACATTACCTGAAGGAATCACAGGACTTCACATGCACACCCTCTGCCAGCAGGATTCTTACGCTCTTGAGAGAACCTTCAAAGCAGCAGAAGAAAATTTTGGCCCTGAATTCAACAAAATACAATGGCTCAATCTCGGTGGCGGTCATCATATAACCAGGCCAGGTTATGATGTAGACCATCTCATTAAACACATAAATTCCATTAAAGAAAATTATAATATTGAGATCTATCTTGAGCCAGGAGAAGCTGTCGCTCTCAATGCTGGTTTCTTACGTTCCTCAGTGCTGGATATTATTCATAATGATATAAATATTGCCATACTTGATACATCAGCTGCAGCTCACATGCCGGATGTAATTGAAATGCCCTATAGGCCAGAGATCATTGGCTCATCTTTCCCTGATGAAAAAGAATATACCTACCGCATGGGAGGCCTTTCTTGTCTTGCAGGTGACATCATAGGGGACTACTCCTTTGATAAAGAATTAAAAATCGGTGATACATTAGTCTTCACTGATATGGCAATTTATTCCATGGTAAAGACAAACACCTTTAATGGTATTGCCTTACCTGATATAATATATTATGATAGTTCTCAAGACAAAGTTTTACATAAAAAAAGTTTCAGCTACAATGATTTCAGGAATCGATTATCATGAAGAATAAACACTTTCTCCAATCAGAACTGGAAATTACATCACCTGAGGAATCATTATTTCATATTATACCTGCAGCCTATGAACAATCAGTTTCCTATGGAACCGGCACCGCTCAAGGGCCTCAGGCAATTATTAATGCTTCTCAACAGCTGGAAACCTATGATGGGAAGTCCTTTCCATCTAATAAAGGCATTCACACAAAAGAATTTCTTAAGGTTACGGGGTCACCTGAGAATGTTTTACTTGAAATAAAAAATTCTGTATACACTTGCGCATCATCAAAAAAAATACCAATACTTCTTGGCGGCGAACACACTGTTACCCTCGGTGCAATACAGGGCCTCATTGATAACAAAGAAGACTTTGGTGTTATACAGTTTGATGCCCATGCAGATTTAAGAGACACCTATGAGGGCTCACCCTATTCTCATGCCTGTGTTATGAGGCGCATTCATGAACTGGATATTCCTATTTTTCAGATAGCAAATCGAAGCTATTCAGCTGAAGAAATTTCCTATCGTAAAGAGAACATGATTCCATTTTTTGATGCACAGGAAAACTATGACAATATATCCATTCCAAGTGATTTTCCAAAAAAGATATATATAACCATTGATATAGATGTCTTTGATATTTCTCTCATGCCCGCAACAGGAACACCTGAGCCTGGTGGCATCTTATGGTATCAGTTTTTTAACATTATAGAAGAACTTGCTTCAAAGAGAAATATAATAGGATTTGATTGTGTTGAGTTCTCTCCAATAAAGGAATTTCATGCCTATGACTTTCTCTGTGCTCGATTAATCTATAATATGATGGGAATCATAGATAGACAGTTAATCAATTAAAGATAAAGATCCAACTAAATATTCCAGAACTTCAGTGATGAATTATTAGTTTTAATTTCATTATAATCACAGTAAGATCGTTATTAAATTCAACTGAGATGACACTTGAACCTTATTGGTTCCTCTTTAAATATTATTTTCTTCAGGGACCATCATCTACCGATCCCTGAAGAAAATTAGTCATCACATTCTTTACAAATCAATAAACCTCTTCAGAACCAGAAACCACACTAAAAAATAAATCTGGAACCTTGCGTCTATTGATAGCTCTTGCGATTTCACTTCTAAGATATTTTTTTGCTGAATTAAGCCAGTCTAAAATAGTCTCAGGATCAAGCATATCCTCTTCGTATAGAGGATAGACTTTCACAAGAACACTTGTGATACCTGAAGCTGGTTCTACAGATGAAACAGCAATTCCTTGAAATCGTTCATCCTCCATTGCTCCAGAAAAAAGAATCATAAGCTCTGTCTCTATTTCTTTACAAAGCATATTATCTTTATTGCAATACTGTGAGTGACTAATGTGATCCTCTAAATTCAAAGGATCAACTTTTTGATCTTTTTTATCTTTTTGATAAAGAAGATCACCATAATGTAACCTTGATTTTATATCAGGCATATTGATCTCCGTATTATTTACAAAACATTAATAATCTCCCTTAAAGAGGAGATTCTACATACCAGCATTCACATAACTGAGCATAGAAATACCATAAAAGAAATGGCTGCTCTTGTCTTTTTGAATACTAAAATTTAATTTATTATTTTTTACTGATAAGTCTGAGGATCGGTAATTATCGAATTAGTTTTAAAGGAGACATGACCGGAGACTTAAGAGTAAATTATTTATTGCAATACACATGATAGGCCTCCTTGATAAATTAATTTTACTTATATTGTATATTTCTCAATATATTTTAATCTATAATTAAAGATATATGATATTGGTCAAGCATTTTTGATAAAATTTTAGATAATATCATATGTAATCAAGTTAGATCTAGGAATTTGAATCATTGAATAATTCATTTATTAGTATATTTAATAAATATTTAATTTTATCAACTTCAAACATCGAAGAAGCTTCATTTAATTTTTCACTCCACGTCATCAGAACATCCCAATTATAATGTAAAGCCAAATCCTTCATTTCAAGAGAAAACTCTTTTATCTCATTGATTAGCATCTTAGATTTAAGTTTTATTAGCATTTCTTTCTTCATCTTTATTTCATTAATTACTTCAGAAAAAGATTCGAGATCATTAAAATGAAATTCATCATTTTTAATTTCTTCATCAACATTTATATTTTCTGTATAAGGTAAATATAAAAGTAACTCGTTAATAAGATCTCTAATACTGACAGGTTTCTTCAGATATGAATCAGTAATTTTTTTTATTTCAATCTCTTCATTTTTCATTGCAGATGCAGTAATAGCAATAATTGGAATATGTTTTACCTCATCATCATTTTTTATAATTTGTGAAGCCTCGTACCCACCCATTTCAGGCATTTTGACATCCATCAATATTAAATCAGGAAGAAATTTTTTAGTATTTCCAACAGCATCCTTTCCATTTTCACATTCAATAAAGGTAAAATTATAATCATCAAGCATTCCTTTTATGAGATGTCTATTTATTTCAATATCATCAGCAATAAGAAGTGTTGCTTTTTCAAATTCAATAAATTTTGGGTTCAGCATTTTTTCATTTTCTAAACCTGAATAATTTTCCTGTAAAATTTTTTCAACCTCTTGAAAGTTTAACGAAAATACGCTGCCAGTATTTTCTTCACTCTCTACAGAGATTTTTCCATTCATCATTTCTGTAAGCTGCTTTGAGATAGCAAGCCCAAGACCTGTCCCTCTATATTTTGAATAACGCTGCTCCTTGACTTGATTAAATGCACCAAATATACTGCTCAATTGATTTACAGGAATTCCCTTTCCTGTATCTTTAACAGTAATAACTAGAGAACATAGATCATCAGAGATTCTCTGGGAATCACAAGAAACCATAATCTTTCCACTTTCAGTAAACTTAATTGCATTACCAATAAGATTTATTAAAATTTGTCTCAAACGTATTTCATCAAGAAATACTTTAGCAGGTACATTCTCATCAACGTCTAGAACAAATTTAATTCCTTTATCACGAACCTTTTGAAGAAAGACTGTTTCTAATTCTGAAAACAAATTAACAATAGAAAATGGCAAATATTGAACTTCAAGTTTTCCTGCTTCAATTTTTGAAAGATCAAGAATATCATTTATTAAACTGAGAAGTGCCTTACCACTTGATATAACACTGGATAAATATTTTTTCTTTTTAGAATTGTCCTCTTTTTCATAAAGAATTTCACTGAAACCCATTATTGCATTCATAGGTGTTCTTATTTCATGACTCATATTTGCAAGAAACTCACTCTTTGCGTGATTTGCGGTTTCTGCAATAATTTTTGCTTCTTGAAGCTTATCTGCATATTCTTTTAAAGACTGTTCTGCAATCTTTCTACGACCTATTTCTTTTGAAAGTTTACGATTCCAGTAAAAAACAAAAATAAATAATATAGAAATACCTAATATGATTTTCCCAAACAATGCATAGTCAAATATCTTTTCATAACGAATAGACATCCATTTTGAGTAGATATTTTGCTTTTGTTCCTTTGTAATCGAATCAATAGCTTTATTTATAATATTCAAAAGAATAGGATCATTCTTTCTAACAGCTATTGATATATTATAAAATAAACCTGTTTTTCCTGAGATTTTCAAATCATACAGATCAAATTTTTGTATTTTATAAGTAAGTGTTGAAACAGCTCCTATATACCCATAATATTTTCCTTTTTGTACTGCCTCTAATCCGAGCAAAGTATTTTCAACTTCAAATATTTTAATAGAAGGATAACGATTTCTAAATATTTCGATTTGAGAATCCCCTTTTTTTATAACAAATCTTTTTGTTAAAATATTTTTAAAATCTTCAATAAATCGCTCATCATTTTTAGTAACAACTACAATCGGAAGCCTTAGATAAGCCTTAGTGAAATTCAGATATTTTTTCCGCTCTGGAGTTTTATTAGCAGCAGATAATATATCACATTGATGATCCTTTGCCAGGAGCAGTGACTCATTCCAGGTTTTTGTTTGAATCAATTTTATATCTTTGTTAATTTGTCTGGAAAAAAATTTCATATAATCAGCAACAATACCAATGTGATTTCCATTTTCATCTATTTTTTCAAAAGGCATCCAATCAGGATCAACTGCCATTTTTATAGGGCCACGACTTTCTAAGTATTTAGTTTCTCTTTGGGAAAGATAGATTAAATTTTTTTTTCTCAATTTCCCATCATCTATCCATTTATTCTTTAGTTTTAAAAGCTCAGAAGAAGGTATAGAATTCAATCCCTTACGTATAATAGAAAACAATAATGGTTTATTTCTATTTACACCAATGCGGAGATCTTCACCTTTCACACCTGGCAATTTCAATTCATCAAGAATTTTAATATTTAAAAAACCATTCTTCTTAATAAAAAATGATCCATCATTTAAATTCATGATACAATAATCAATTTTGCCATATGCTAAAGCTTTGATGAGTTTTTCTTTATCAGAAAATTCACTTAGTTTGACAACTCCACGTTTTCTCAGAAGACTCTCATAAAAAATATTTTTTATAATTCCAACTCTTCTATTTTTTAAATCAGCAACATTATCATATTTCATGAAGGCATTATTACTATATATCACTATAGGAATTGAAGCGTATGGTTTTGTAAAATATGTAAATGGCTCTCGATCTTCCTTATAGGAGATCCCTGTAATTAAATCAATTTTCTTTAATTTAAAATTATTCAAGTTATAATCCCAATCGCCAGGAACAGCTCTCAATTTAATTCCAGTTCTATTGGAGATCATTTGGATGAGGTCAATAGTAAATCCTTTGAGTTTACTATCTTCGATATAAGAAAAAGGTATTTTAAATTTAAAAACTGCTATATCCATTGCCGGATGATTATCAATGTATTTCTTTTCACTATAGGTAAGTTTCACTATATTATGAGAGGATTTTTTTTTAGCATTGAGTACAAAAAAAGTAGTGAAAAACAATGAGAGAGTCAAAATATAAAATATTATTTTTTTAAATGACATATTACTTTAACACTTCTTCTACCATTAACGCCATTTTTTTCAATGCATATGGTTTTTGCAAAAAACCTGATGCTCCGAGATTTATTAGATTCTGCACCTCTTCATCTTCTCTAAATCCTGAGGTAAGAAGTACTTTCACTTCAGGATTCAAAATCTTTAGTTTTCCAAAGGTATCTTTTCCTGATAACTGAGGCATATTCATATCAAGTAATACAGCGCTTATGTTCTTCTTATTTTTTTCATAAAGGTCTAGAGCTTCGAGGCCATTTTCAGCACTCATAACATCATATCCACATTCAATAAATATCTCCGCTGCAACATCTCTCATGATTTCATTATCATCAACCAGGAGAATGAGACCTTCTCCCACCGGAATTTCTTCATTGTTATTAAATATATGATGTTCAATTTCATAATTTAAAACAGGAATATAAATTTTAAACTCACATCCTTTTCCTGGTTCTGAGTATACTTCAATAGCTCCATTATGATTTTCAATTATCTTTTGAACCATTGCAAGACCAAGTCCAGTACCTAAGCCCTTTACCTTTGTTGTAAAAAATGGATTAAAAATTTTTTCTATAGTCTCTTCTGTCATTCCGATACCAGTATCTTTTACTGTTATTCCCCAGCATTGTGGATCTTTTATTGTTGGATGTCTATCTTGAAAATAATCATCACATTCTATTTTATCAATAAAAACAGCAAGTTCACCACCTTTTATTTCATTTTCATCCCTCATAATAGTCATTGCATGAGAGGCATTTATACATAGATTTAGTAATATCTGTTCTATTTGGATTGGATCAGCATTAACAGTTGCAGGCTTTTCATTATATTCTGGCGATAATACAACAGATTTATCAAATGAGCTTTCTGCTATTTTCATTACATTTCTAATAGATTTATTAAGATCAACTGGAACGAGGGTTACTTCCTGTTTTCTTGAAAGAGAAAGAAGTTGCTTTACCATACTTGCAATACCCTCTGCTGAATACTTCATCGTATGAATATACTTCTCTAAGCTTTCTCGAGATAACTCATCATTTTTATTAAGTTTCATCTCCATTAGTGAAAGAGATCCAGTTATCCCACCAAGAATGTTATTGAAATCATGAGCAAGTCCTCCAGCAAGAGTACCAACTAGCTCCATTTTCTGGGCCTGGCGAAGAGCATCTTCAGCCTGTTTGTTTTTGATTATCTCAATCTTAAGTTTTTTATTAGCAATTTGCAATTCATAGGTTCTTTTTTTGACTTCATCCTCAAGATACCTTTTATATTTTTCTATCTCAAGATGGGTCTTTACCCGGGAAAGTACCTCCTCTTTCTGAAAAGGTTTAGTTATGTAATCAACCCCACCTGCAGCAAAAGCATTAATTTTATGTTCTGTATCTGTATAAGATGTTAAAAAAATGACAGGAATTTCGGCCGTTTCAGAATTTTTCTTTAATTTTCTACAAGTCTCAAGTCCATCCATTTGGGGCATATTAATATCAAGTAAAATTAAATCTGGAATACTGTTTTCAACTATTTCTAATGCGTCAATTCCGCTTTGGGCAACACTAACGAAAAATCCATTTTCAACAAGAATTGTTCCTAAAATCTTAATATTATCTGGAGTATCATCAACAATTAGAACACTATTAAGATTACTTTTTTCCATATAAACTCCGATTGTTTTATAAAATAGAATCAACTATATGATATATCTTTTTCATAATAATATCAAGAATTATTTTGAATATTAAATAACAGAGAGATTCATTTTAAAAGAATACTGAAATGAATCTTCAGAATATTCACCATCCTTTAAAGGCAGTATATTTATTAAGTCAATTAATTCTGATGCATTATCTCATATGTGACCTGTAGTTATGGTATTCATATTCTCATTGATCATTTTTTTAATTTTTCATAAACCTAATGCTTCAACAAGCACTTTCAATAGTATGTATAATAAAATACTCAATTTCCAAGAATTAAATTTAACTAATAATCTAATATAAATCTACTGGACATTTCTCAAAAAACATGTATTCTAAATTTTCACTATAAAAAAAGCATGAGGATTATTATGACTAAAGAGAATGAATCAAAAAAAATAAAGCTAACACCATCAAACAACCCTTTCAAAGGAATGGATACAGAATCCTTAAAGATGTGCTTCGTCAATCAACTGGAGTATTCTCTTGCAAAGGATGAATATACAGCAACACCAGTTGACTGCTGCAAAAGCATATCTCTGGTTACAAGAGATCGTCTCATTGAACGATGGATTGAAACACAGCAAACATATTATGAGAAAAAAGCAAAACGTGTATATTATCTATCACTTGAATTTCTCATTGGCAGAACATTGGGAAACAGTCTCATAAATCTTGATCTCTATGACAAGGCAGATAAAGCAATGAAAGATCTTGGTTATGACCTTGAAGAGCTTCAAGAAAAAGAGTGGGATGCAGGGCTGGGAAATGGAGGCCTCGGCAGACTAGCCGCCTGTTTTATGGATTCTCTCGCAAGTCTTGAACTACCCGCTGTTGGATATGGCATTCGATATGAATATGGAATTTTCTTTCAAAACATAAAAAATGGTTATCAAGTGGAAAGCCCTGATAACTGGCTGCGTCATGGAAATGTATGGGAATTCCCTCGGCCTGAATTTCTCTATAAGGTTTGTTTTTACGGAGATATAGACCAATCCTATGATACAGATGGAAAACTTCATACGACTTGGTTAAATACTGAGGATGTTATGGCTATGGCCTACGATATTCCTGTTCCTGGGTATAAAAACAATACAGTAAATAATCTTAGACTCTGGTCAGCAAAGGCATCAAGGGAATTCAACCTCAACTATTTCAATGATGGCGATTATATCAATGCTGTTTCTGAACGCTCTCTCTCGGAAAACATATCAAGAGTTCTGTATCCCAATGATAATATTTTTGAAGGCAAAGAGCTCAGATTAAAGCAGGAATACTTTTTTGTTTCAGCAACTCTACAGGATATAATTAGAAGGTACAAAAAAACCAATGACTCATTTGATGACTTTCACGATCACGTTGCGATTCAGTTAAACGATACTCATCCTGCCATAGCAATACCTGAACTTATGAGAATATTAATGGATCTGGAAAACCTTGACTGGGAGAAATCCTGGGATGTCACTGTAAAAACATTTGGCTATACAAATCATACTATTCTTCCTGAAGCTCTTGAGCGATGGCCGGTTTCTCTCATGGAAAATCTATTACCAAGACATATGCAGATAATCTATGAAATAAATCGACGTTTTCTTGAAGAGCTCATGAAACTGTATCCCGGCAATACTGAAATTCTTAAAGAGATGTCAATTATAGAAGAAGGCTCTGATAAGAAAGTCCGCATGGCTAATCTGGCAATTGTGGGCAGTCATTCGGTAAATGGGGTTGCAGCACTTCATACTGAAATAATTAAAAATCATCTCTTTAATAAATTCTATAAAACCTGGCCCGGTAAATTTAATAATAAAACCAATGGTATAACTCAGCGTCGATGGCTTCGACTTGCAAACCAGGAATTATCTCATATAATTTCAGATAAGATCGGAGATTCATGGGTTAAAGAACTCTATAAAATAAAAGAGATCAAAAAATATATTGATGATGAAGAATTCCAAAAAAAATGGCAGGATGTGAAAGCTCAAAAGAAAAAGCAACTGGCGAAGTATATAAAAGATCGAAATGACATTGATGTTAACCTTGAATCAATATTTGATGTACAGGTCAAAAGAATTCATGAATACAAACGCCAGCTTCTTAATGCACTTCATGCGATAACACTCTACAATCGAATTAAGTCTGACCCAACAAATGATTTCGTACCACGGACAATTATCTTTGCTGGCAAAGCAGCCCCAGGCTACCATATGGCTAAACTGATAATAAAGCTCATTACATCAATTGGTGATGTGGTCAACAATGATCCTGATGTTGGAGACAAGCTGAAGGTTCTTTTTCTCAGAAACTATGCTGTTTCAAATGCTGAGAAAATAATTCCTGCTGCAGATCTTTCAGAACAAATATCAACAGCAGGTACAGAAGCCTCAGGAACTGGAAACATGAAATTTGCACTCAATGGAGCACTGACAATCGGAACCCTTGATGGAGCCAATATTGAAATAAAGGAAGAGGTAGGAGACAACAATATTTTTATTTTTGGTCTTGATACAGAGGGTATTAGTGAACTTCACAATAGTGGATATAACTCTCATGATTACTACAGCAATAATAGTGAGTTAAAAACTGTAATTGATCAGATCGCTAATGGTTTCTTTTCAAAAAACAATCCTCATCTTTTCAAACCAATAGTTGATTCTTTGCTTCATCAGGGTGATAACTATTTACTCCTTGCTGACTATCAATCATATGTTGAATGTCAAGACAGGGTCAGTGAAACATTTAAAGACAAAAAGAAATGGACCAGGATGTCTATAATGAATACAGCTCATATGGGTAAATTTTCAACAGATAGAACAATTGCAGAATATGCTGAGGAGATCTGGGGTGTTAAACCAGTGCCAATAACTCTGCCAAAAAACAGTTAATAATGTAGTAACTTGTACTTATAGCTACTAACAAAATAATTGGACACCCATCACAAAACTTCATATCTTATATATGAAGGGGGTGTTGATTATGAAACTATTTCACCACCGTATAAAAGTCAATAGCGAAGAAAGAGAATCAGCTAGAATAATCGCCCTTAAGTCAAAATTACCCTCAATTATAAAGAATATAGCTATAGGAGAACATTCCTGGCAGAAGACATATAAATTTACTAGAATCCTGGGCTACAAGAGAATCTATGATAGTATTGATACATATAAAGAAGGAATGAAAGAGGTAGAACTCTTAAGAAAAAGATGTAAGGACCTGGGCATAATTCCCTTATTTATAGGAGATTATATTTCACTGGAATATTTTCCCCGAAGAAATATCATTCATGAAGAAATCACAGATAGTGAATTCAGCAATGGAATAAAAACCATTACACGCAATGTATATTTCGATGTTGATGATTACATTTTAGATGATAAAAATGACAGGTAAACAATGTCATTATTTATTGTATCTTTTTTATGAAAGATAGTAATTATTCAAAGCAAAATAAAATCAATGATGACCTACTCTGCTTTGAATTCATGAAAATGAGCTACTTAAAGGTTGTTCTATTTCTAAAGGGTTTTGGTTCTTTATCCTTAGATAATCCATTTTTCACTGCAATCTGATTATTCTTTCTGCCGAGAAGCTTAAACTGAATCCATCGTTCCCATAGAAGTGCTATTCTAGTATCTGCATTCCATGTTTTCTTTATAAGATACTTTGATGCTGCAATTGCATCAGGTGATTTTGCTGCGATGGTGTTTGCAAGTTCTTCAGCATCTTTCATTGGATTTTTACTGAGTTTACTCACTAATCCATATTCAAGTGCCTCTTTTCCTGTAAACTGTCTGCCAGTCATAATAAGCTCTTGGGCGATATCAATCCTCGTTAAGCGGGATATAGTAACCATTCCACTCATGTCAGGAATCAATCCCCATTTCATTTCCATAATCGAAAGATTTGCATCTACCTTTGCAATTCTATAATCAGTGGCCAAAGCTATTTGAATACCACCACCAAAACAATTACCATGTATTGCAGAAATTACAGGAACCGGCAGGTCTCTCCAGCAATGAGCAATTCTTTGAGCCAGATTCATTCTGGTCCAGGGCAGCTTCAAAAACACCTTTGGCACAAAGGTAGGATTTTTTGCAACATAAGAGAAATCTAAACCAGCACAGAAGGATGGACCTTTTCCAGACAATATGACAGCTCGAATATTTCTATCCTTTCTTATAGCCTTTGCAGCCTTTACCATCTCTTTAAACATAGGCATATCAAGACCATTATGCTTCTCAGGTCGATTCATATATACATAGGCAATGTGATCTTTCTTTTCAATTAATATTCTCGGGGAATCAGACATGATAGGAGTCTCCTTGCATCAATTTTTAATATAATACAAAGAAAACATAACAGCGTTATTTTTCAAGACTTTTTAACGTATTGATTAAAAATAATTGAGTAGAATAAACATCCTTAATCAATATGATTATCTATAGGTAGATTTCCTATAATTCATTGACAGGTAAAATTTCATTTGAATAAATATTCTTAATACTCAATCTTTTTTATAAGAGAACCTAAGGATCAAATATGATATCAAAAGAAGACCAAAATAAAGTCATAAGGAACGTACAAAATAATGTTTCAAATGTAGCATTGTTATCTTTTGCTATCTTTGGCCTATTTGGTTTTTCTTTATCAGTATTACGTTCACTAGAATCAGGTTTTCAAAATGTTATGGTAATGCATATAATGACTGAATTAATTGCTATCATTTTTCTGATCTTCAAAAAGCATATATCATATCACTTTCGATCTCTCTTCTTAATCTCGGTTCTTAGCCTCTTAGGGATATTAGGTCTCTATACCTACGGACTCATGAGTATGGCTATTTCGGCTTTTTTAACCTCTATAGTTTTAGCTATAATACTTTACAATAAACAAGGAGGAATTATTGTTTCATTAATAGCTCTCCTCTCTTTTATCATATCAGGTATTCTCATTCAAATGAAGTTATGGCAAATTGCAATAGACTACAATAATTATGGACATAGTAATTCTAGCTGGATATTAATTATTGCAGGTTATATTTTTTTTACCTTTATAATTTTTACGAGCCTATACCAATACATTAAGGGTTTTAAAAATTTAAATACGTCTCTTAATTCAGCTCTTCAAGAAATTCAGGGAAGTCAGGAAGAAATGGAGGCAGCAAATGAAGAATATGAGGCTCAAAATCTAGAGCTTTTAAGAATACACAATGACCTCGAAGAGAATGAAAAACGATATCACTCAATATTTGAAGGATCTCATGACGGAATTGTTATTTTGAAGGATAACATCTATATTGACTGTAATCATCGGGCAACTGAAATTCTTGGAAGAAAAAAAGAAAAGCTAATTGGACTCACCCCCTTTGATATATCACCAGAAATACAAGATGATGGGACAGTTAGCATTAAGACTGGACAGTCCATACTTGACAATGCATATAATGGTTTTGCATCTACATTTCAATGGACACAACTTAAAGAAGACAAGAGCTATGTTGATTTAGAAATAACACTGAATCTAGTTGAATATAGAAATGAACAATATCTCCTCGGACACATTCGAGATATTACAGAAAGGCTGAATATAGAAAAGGCTCTTAAAAAAAATGAAACCCTCTATCGCACCCTCTATACATCAGCCCCAGAAGCCATTGTCATAATGGATAAATACTCCTTTATTGACTGCAACGAAAAGGCTCTTCAACTTTTCAAATCAACGTATGAAAAATTTACAAAACTTACGGTATTTGACATATCTCCTCCACTTCAACCTGACGGAAGGAACTCCAATGAAGTCGCTAAAATACATATAAACAGAGCCCTCACAGGCAAACCTCAGGTTTTTGAATTTTTACATATTACAGAAGAAAAAACAGATGTAATGATGAAGATTAATCTCCGTTCCTATGAGATTAATAATAAGAAATATCTAATGGCAATTGCTCACGATATATCTGAACAAAAAAAATATGAAAAACAAATTGAACAATCACTAATAGAAAAGGATATTCTTCTTCGAGAGATACATCATAGAGTAAAAAATAACATGGCAATTATTTCTTCATTACTAAATTTAAAATCAAATCAAATAAACAATGATATAGTTAAAAATGCCATTGCAGATAGTCAAAACCGAATTAAATCAATGGCATTGATACATGACCATCTATACCAAAGCGAAAATATTTCATCTATTAATCTAAAAAATTACATTCAAAGTCTCCTTGAATACCTCATCGATGCATACCGTATCCAACCAAGAGACATAGAACTTTCTATAGAATGTGATGACATTCCATTGAGTCTTGATATTTTAATTCCCTTTGGTTTAATACTCAATGAACTCACAACAAATTCATTAAAACATGCCTTTAAAGATAGAAGTAATGGCAAAATAAGTATTTCTCTAAAAAAACATGATACAGAAAAAGTAAAATTTATATATAGTGATAATGGTGTTGGTTTTCCAGAAGAACTGGATGCTAAAGAAACCAACACACTGGGCATTGAAATTATTCACAATTTAACTAGACAACTACATGGAAATTTAGACTTAAATAATATAAATGGAACTACTTACACAATAGTCTTTAATCAAAAAAAGATATAAAAATTTTAGATTCAATTATAAATTCCATTACAACTTACAGTTAGCCAACAATATAGATATAATATCAGTCCAGAGATTAGTACATTAACTAAATTTTTCATATTAAATTACAATCAGCACGGAATAAATATATTATTACTTTCTATTCAAAGTTATTTCGATTCTTTATCTATCTCCTTAAACTGACTAGAGGCTTTATCTGTTTTTATTGTTTCAGATTTTTTTTCAACCTGAAACAATAAGAAAAATGCAGCGACTCCTAAAACTATCATTGCAGCAACTGCAATCTTCATAATTTTATTTCGATTGAGTTGTTCCCTTTTCCCAGGATTACTGAAGGATGTAGAATAGTATTCCAGCTTATTTCCACATTTATTACAGAACACTGCATCATCTGGATTTTTAGCACCACATTTATTACAATTCATTGAGAACTCCTTTTGAACTACAGCTTATTATAATCTAATTATTAATTATCTCAAATACTTTTTCTAGTAATTCATAAAGAGAATATGGCTTCGGTAAAAAAGGATAGTTTTGTTCAACAATTTTATCCCATAATAGTTCTTTTTCACTGTAACCACTGGACAATAAAAATTTTTGTGTTTCACTTTTATTGATTATTTCCTCTATTAAGTCAAGACCTGTCTTATCTGGAAGTTTAATATCGCTCAAAATTAAATCGTACTTCTTATCATCCTTATTATAGAACTTCAATGCATCAAATACAGTTGAAGCCTGATCAACCTGATATCCATATTTAGTCAAAGCAGTTACAGTAAATTTCCTTACCTCTTCCTGATCTTCAACAACTAGAATATTTTCGCCATTACCATTAAATTCTTCTATTGGTTTTCTTTCTTCATTTTTTTTATATTCAATATTCTTTACCGCTGGAAAGAATAAATCAATAGTTGTTCCTTTTTCAAACTCACTTTCAACAGAAATCCAGCCATTCTGCTGCTGTATTATATAATAGACAACTGAAAGACCAAGGCCTGTTCCTTTGCCAACTTCTTTTGTTGTAAAAAATGGCTCAAATATATTATCAATACTTTCATCAGCAATACCAGTTCCATTATCTGTAATGGTCAACTGTACAAATTCTCCGGCAAAGGCATTCTTAAATCTTAGTGCTTCTTCCTGAGAATACTTAACATTTTGTGTTTTAATTATTAGGGTTCCCCCATCAGGCATAGCATCTCTTGAATTAATTGTTAAATTCAATATTATTTGCTCAACCTGAACAGGATCAATATAGATTGAATTCAAATTATTTTCCAAATCAATTTCAAGATGAATATTTTCATCTATAATCCTAGACAACATTTTTTTTATATCCAGAACTTCATTATTAATATTGGTATACACAGGTCTAAGCATCTGCTTTTTACTAAAGGTCAAAAGCTGTCTGGTTAAAGCTGAAGATTTTTGTGCAGCCTTAAGAATTTCTTCAATTTCTTCAATTGCCTCATCATCTTTAAACCGAGACAAAAGCAATCCACTATAGCCTGTAATTGCTGTTAAATAATTATTAAAATCATGTGCAATTCCACCTGATAGTCTACCAATGGCCTCCATCTTTTGAGATTGCAATAATTGGGCTTCAAGATTTTTCCTCTGAGTTATATCTGTTACTATATTTGCATAAGCGAAAAAATTTCCATTATCATCTTTCAATTTAAAAACATTTTGAAGAGTTGAGATAGATTCACCATTACTATCAACAAAAGGAAACTCACCGCTCCATGAAGTATTCGTTTCAACCTGTGGAACTATTTCATTAATAAGAGCATTTTTAAAATCTTTGGGATAAAACGAAAATACATCTGCACCTGAGGCATTATTAGAACCCTTGTACTTAACAATTTTTCTCATTGCAGCATTGGTATAGATAACAATACCATCTAAATCAACCATTGCAAAACCCTGAGTTGATTCCTCTGCAAATTCTTTAAATATATTTAATTCTCTATTTGTTTTTAAGATTTCTTCTGAGGAATCCTGGAGCTCTTCATTCATAGCCTCCATTTCCTCATACATTACCTGCAATTCTTGAACATTGTCATTTAGATGATTGGATAATTTTTTATTTTTATCCAATTCATCAACTGTTACAATTAATGCATTCTCTGTTATTCTTGAGACTAAAAATGCAGCTGTATAAACAGCCACAATAGTTATTATCACATTGATTGAACTGCCAATATGGGGAAAAAGATCAGTAACATTAAAAAATACTTTGGTTATTACAATAAAAACTATATTAAGTAATATCAATAAAATTGCAATAATAGTTTGTAGAAGCCTATTACCAAAGAGCATTACAAATGCCATAATAATTAATAAAAAATATATATTATTGTTCGTACCTGTTTTTACGAAAACATCCATTTTAATGAAACAACCAGAAAGAATTCGTATAGACAGTGTTATTGCATTTAAAAAAATCGCTCCATCAAATTTTTCATTTTTCAGAAGGATTAATCCAGCCACAAAACCAAATAATGCAACAAGATTTGCACCAGTTATTAGAAATGGGTGACTTGAAGCTGCTGTTGTTAAATTTATTAAACTAACAAGTGTAAGCAATACAACTGAAATCAATCCAAACCATAAAAATATTTTTGCTTTTTGACGAATAACAAAATTATACTCTGAATAACCATGCAAGAAAAAACTATTAATCCAAGTTATCACTTTCATATAATTATTTTCGTAGACCCCATACTTTAATTTTCAGCTGAATTGATTAAAATTTTCTTTATATTTTAAACATTAGAAAGTTAGCATACAAAGAATCAAGAACTTATTATAATAATATAAATATTTTCCTTTTAAAAACTGAAGCTTCAATTTTAAGTATACCCCAGATTAAATTCGTTGGAAATCCGGCAAACTTAAACTAAAATGTCTTTTAATAAAACTAAAAATTCCCATAGTAAATCCAGTTTGAAGTACCTCATCACCTGTAGACAAATTAATTAAATCCAGCAGCCGCTCATTATAAATTTTTTTTTCTGTGTTTGAGTCCTGAGTTTATACAATCGGGATAAAGCATTGTACCATCCTCCTGCATTCAAAATCCCATTCTTTCATGTATGTATTTAAAAATAATTCTCTAAGATCCTTATGATAACTGGATGGTTGCTTTTGAGGGTTATGATTAGGATAAATATCATCCATACTATCACTGACGACACCAAAAATCTTTGGAGTATGAGTCAGACTTGTTATGTATATTTTTTAAATAAAAAATTATGTACAATGAGATACAATCCTCCAACACTATAAACCAGCTTCATTCCCCCCTTGTCTTCATTTAGTGAATACACGGCCCCCAGATGAACAACTTTTCTTCGCTTATAGTTCCCAAGATATGACATAATACAACATGATGTATCCTTATCTAATTTTATATTTTTACAAATAATTACCAGTTTATTATTTAAATGCTTTGTATCCTTAAAAAAACTGAAGTTTGGCCGAATATTCAGCCTTTTCTCTGCAATATTAGCCAGTCTCTCTTAAAGAAATAATAATTCTCTCTTTTTCATCCATTTGCCTGGCTTATTTTAGATCTCGAAATAATAATTTTATTAATTATAATTTGACAATTGTACATTCCTCTGAACTATTGACTAATTACGTCAATAGTTCAGAGGAACCGCTATGATAGATAAGAAAACTGAAATATTCAACTCAGCACTAAAACAGTTCGCCAAATATGGTTACAAAAAAACTACCGTTGAAGATGTGGCTCTTGAAATAGGCATGACCAAAGGTAATATATACTTTTATGTAAAGAATAAAAAAGACCTCTATGAAAAATCAATTGGCCATGCTCTTGAATCATGGCGCCAGTTAGTTGAAGAGGATGTAAAGCATGAAAAAAATCTCATCGAGAAATTCAAGGTGATGTCATTTTCTTCATTCAAATACATAAACCAAAACAATGATCTCCAGTCTATTATTCAAAATGATCCTGGAATTTTTTCTCTCACTCAAGAAGAAGACCGCTTCAATGATATCAATCAAAAAGCCAGAGGAATAATAAAATCAATTCTAAGTCAGGGAAAAAAAGAAAAGCTATTTCATATCACTGATATAAATCATGTAACGGAGCTCATCTTTTCCATATACATCATGTTTCTTATAAAGGCTTATATAAAATCAGAAAAGACATCTGTTGAAAAAATGTTTGATGAAGGTGTAAATCTTATTATTCGAGGTCTCTGCAACCATCCATCAAATATTAAATAAAACTAAACCACGATATCCGGGGGGATAATGATGACAGAAGCAACAGTTAAGGCATTGGCAACTCTTAGAGACTTAAGCATGCTTAAATGGTATGTGATTCCACTCTTAGCAATAATTTTCTACATCTATACCAAAGAGATAAAAGAAGCACGCATTTCAAAAAACTGGAATGCAGTTCTCGCAGGTCTCACAATCTTTGGAGTAGATTTTTTCAATGAAACATGGAATGGGTGGGTCATGCACCTTTCAGGGAGATCAGCATTCTGGACTGCACCGGGAGATACTGCATTGCGCACAATGGTAGGATGGAACATTGAAATAATGTTTATGTTTTCAATCATTGGTATTATTTACTACCATACACTTTCAGAAAGCACTACAGAAAAAATTCTAAATATTCCAGAGAAATGGTTCTGGGCTATATTTTACTCTGCATTCTGTGTCTTCGTAGAAGTACTATTAAATATGGGCAATCACTTGGTATGGGAATATTCATTTTGGATGAGATCCTTCGCAGGGGTATGGCTCATATTTTTAATCGGTTACTTCCACTTCTTCTGTGCTGCGATTTGGGTCATCACACGAAAGACTATGAAAGCTAAACTGATTTTAGTAGGCACCTTTTACGCTGTGCCCATCCTCATGAATATTTTTGCCATGGGCATTTTAGGATGGAAATATTAACGAAAAAATTCTTTTTGTTTTATCAAACTAATAGAATGCCATATAACTATGACATTCTATTAGAAAAGTTTCTTTATTATAATATCTATTTAAACTTTTCAACACTATTATCTTCATCAGCTTCAACTATATCAATTGATTTCAAATCAATGAGAGAATTTAGACTCATATTTTTTCTAATCTCATCGATATAGCCACTAATAGTTTCCTTAAGAACCTCTGCTTTTTTTCGGTCAATAATTTCTACTTCAAAACTCTTCTTCGCCAGTTGTCTTATTTCAACTATCTGAACTTCTTCTAGTTTTTTAAGAACATTTCCATAGGTCATTGAAGATAAAGACTCAGTAAGGTTAACTTCTTTCTGATGATACATCTTTATTCCAACTTTTTTAGTTTCCTTAAGAAGTTCTTTTTTCTTGAGTTTATCATGTTCAGTAGCAAGAACAACAGTTAGCATTATATAATAAGATTCTAGAAAATTCTGCAACAGAGCGCCGTAGGAGCCCAGTTCACTGTTTCCTTTTTCAGCAAAAATTATATTATCATTTTCTATTTCAATAAGAGATCTCTTTTCAAGATAAATCAACACCTCATCAAAGATCTTATCTGTATCATCCATAGATTCCGGATAAAGAAATTCTTTTGAGAATAAATCTTTGAGAAAAAGATAGATATCCTTTATTTTATTTTTCTTCATAGTTTTTTCATCCACAAAACGAATGAGTGCTATAGCAACAAAACCTATTGGTAGAAAGAAATGTATTATACTATTTTTATAAAAATCAATTCTGAGGCGTTCATCTTCAGCGAGAGTATAAACCTCTTCGATATTTTCATCATCCTTCTGTTCATTCTCAACATCCAGCTTTCTTATGATCTGATCATTTTCATATGCCTTAAGAACATAGTCAATGGAAGCATCAATACTTAGAGCTGTACTGATGTCATCTGACATTTTAGCTCCTGTGGTTTTCAAATATTCATAGAGAAAAAGACTGGTCTTCTTAATATTCTCTTTTGAAAAAGCTCTTGATGAAGAAAGTAAAATAGATGTTGTAATTAAAGAAAAAGGAGTAATCATTATAATATTACTAATCTTTCGAATTATATGATTACCCACATGACTAACAACACTCTCATTCTCCTTCACATCTTTTCTAAGTTCTGAAAGAGTTACAGGTTTATCAAAAGAAAGATACACCTTGCCATATTTTCTCTTTAAAAGTTTTCTACTCTGTAAAAATCCTGAGGTGCTCTCTTTCTCTTTTTGCTTGCCCTTCAATTCTTTATGATAAGATGACTCTTCAAGAATTCGATCATAGTTAATTGCTACAGGGAGAAAGACTAGATCATCATTATATCCTTCATCTACTGCATCCACCATATACTTGAGAGTTCCCATCTGAGGAAACCCAAGTTTACCAGATCTTGATCTTCCACCTTCTATAAAAAATTCAATACTGTATTTTTCAGCAATGAGAGACTTAATATATTGTTTTAACATTACAGCATAGAGGTTAAGACCTCTAAATGATCTTCGAACAAAAAAAGCTCCTGATCTTCTGAAAATTTTTCCCATGGGAAAAAAGAGAAGATTTGTTCCTGACCAAATATGAGGAGGAATTAACTTATTTAAATAAAAGATACTGGAAATAATCAGGTAATCCATATGACTCTTATGACTGGGCATAATAATAAGAGGCCCCTTCTTCGATGCTTCTCTAATCATCTTAAAATCTTCTGTATCATAATGAATGCCATCAAATATTTTATGATAGAGAAAGTTCAATGTTCTTTCAAAAAATCGAATATAAATAATTGAAAAATCTGCTGCCATCTCTTTGAAATACTTATATGCCTTTTTTCGAGCCTTCTTTTCTGATATATTATTATTATCAATTTCGTCTTCAATAGCTTTCATGACATTATCACTATATAAAACGCTTTCCATCATTTCCTGTTGAATCTTGATAATAGGGCCCAAAATCGATCTCTTTTCATGATTATACTGTTCTAATATCTTATTTCGAATATGTTCTGCGATCAACAATGTATTGTCAGTTTCAGAGATCTCAATTTCTTCTTTAATATTGATAGGTTCAGCAATTCTCACAAAGGGGATTGTTGCACTTTTTATAATTGTATAGAGAGCAGAAAAGAGGTTTCTTCCTCCTGTAGCCTTAGAGGTTACCATGGTTTTAGTTCTTTCAGGGTTTCGATTCCAAAAGGTAATTTGAGGAAATAGATATATAATTTCATCACTCTCTTTCTGTATATCTATTAGATATTGTATGGAGTCTGATTTTCTCTCAATAAATTTTCGTAAAAATGTTCTTTTGGATAATAATGAAAATACATAGGTTTTATCGGAATTTATGATATCATGAATATATTCTTTATCTGAGATTTTCTCAGGTTTAATTCTAAGAAAAAATCGCCCTATAGCTGCAAAAAATCTACTAAGACCAATTGAAAACATCTGCAATGGATAGGGAGTAAAACCCAAAGCAAGAAATGGTCTCACAAAGTTATATTTCTTCAGAAGACTCAATGTAATTGCTAAAGAGGTATTTGAATCCTGACAAGATACATATACAACCTTTCCTTTGTCCCTATATTCATTTAAGGTAGAAACACTTTCATTATCAATTTTAATCCTTCTAAATTTTAGTATAAAAGACACCAGCTTTTCAAGAATTCTATTAATCTTCACCTGTATTATTCCATTGCTAATATAAGCAGTATGAAGTTTATTTATTTTCTTATTTTTTCCAATTGTAGTATTCATAAAAACCTTTTTAAAAATTATTTAAAATAATGCGTCATGAGAAATTTATAGTCCAAAAGTATAAATTCAACAAAGTTGAATTACATCGTCAAGTTCTTTTCTCTAGTAATTATTGTCAACATACCAAATCTAATACCGACCAATAAGTGTATTTATATCAAAAAATTAAGATTTTCTTATTTCAAAAACAGACTTAATAAAATCCAGTACCATTTTAAAAATATCTTGCAGAAATACAATAATATTATAGGCTAAAATCATCATAACCTAAGAGCACTAAAGGGAGAATCACAATGAAGAAACTGATTTTCATTTTTATTATAGTACTGATAACAACTCCTCTTTATTCAAAAAACAATTCAAAGAGTTCACTACCATTTGGATTTCTATTAATGGGAGGGGGACAATATGATAACATGAGAATGTCAATTGCCTCTTCTGGAGGAGTGAAAGGCGGTGCAATAGCTGATATTTATTTTGTAACAAGATTTCGATTTAATAGAAAATATGCTCTCACCTTTAACTTACCGATATTACTACCTATTATATATAGCACTGCCTTTAGCATGTTACAGTTCAATCCTGAATTCAGGTTTGAAATGAAATCTACCATAACAGAATCATTGGATCTTATTCATGGCCCAATCCTGGGAGCAAATTTTCATTATGGCGCTGATTACACTTCTGATTATATCACCAGGAGTGCAAATTTCTTTGCAGCAGGACCATCTATAGGATATTTCTGTGGTATTGGTTTTTATATTCCCGGAAATTATTATTCTATTTTAGCTATTCGAGTTTTTTATTCACCACTCATCACATTGGAAGGGAGTGTGGGAACAGTTATTGGAGGAGCTTTAGAATATACTTTTTATTTCTAATATCAATGTGAATCATTAACAATTTCAAGTAAACTCTGGATATTCTCCATGAGATTATCTGTTGTTCTCAGGAGTTCATCTGAACGAACTGAGGTTTTCTGGGTAATCTCATTAATAGTATCATTTGATTTTGACAACTCAATAGCGTTAGTAGCAATTTCATTCATAGCTATAGAAATACCGCCAGATAATTCATTAATATTATGAATAGTATCCTTAACAAGATTACTCAATTGCAGCTGTTTATCAGTTGCATCTGACATCTCATTGCTAAGTATATTTGACTTTTTCAGGGTGCTCATAATATCCTTGATATGATTATCAAGAATATTGATCATCTGTGTACCCTCAGTAATGCTACTGGTAGTTTCACTTATCAATTGAATTATTTCCTTTGTTGAAGAAGAGCTGCTTTCTGCGAGTTTTGAAATCTCATCAGCAACAACAGCAAAACCTTTACCAGCATCACCTGCTCTTGCAGATTCAATTGATGCATTAAGTGATAAAAGATTTGTCTGGTCCGTAATTTCAGTAATGATTTTTACAATGTTATTAATCTTCTCTGCACTATCATTTATATTAATCATACTCTGCAAAGTTTTTGATGATATTTCAACAGCCTTATCTCCCTGAATAATTGCGTTTTCAGATTCATCTTTTACTTCCTGTGATCTTGTTGAAACATCAGAAATATGAGTATTTAATTGATCAATAGAATCTTCAATACTGCTTATTGAGTCAGTTTGCTTTCCTGAATTGACCGCCACCCTGTCAATTGTTGATGCAATTTCTTCCATAGAAGCTGAGGACTCTTCAACTAAAGCTGCCTGATCATGGGTACTATGTGACATAGTTTGAGATGTATCTCTAAAGGTATCAGCTGAACTTTGAAGATTGGTTGATATCTCCTTTATCCTTTGCAAAATATTTGCAATTACGGAATATTGTTTACTTGATGAATCTGCCTCTTCTTTATGCATTTGATTTGAAAAGGAGGTTAAGCGAATATTAATATATGAAACCACTCCTGTTACAAACAAGGCAGGAGTACTGTTTGTAATCCCTGTACTGGCAATATCAAGAGAAACAGGATCTAGTTTTCCTTTCACTAGTATATAAAAAACAATATTTGCTATAATAAAAATTGAAGTTGTAATTGGAACCCACATCTTTTTGCCAAAAACTGCAACGAAAACAATTATATAAAAATTATAGTATAAGTATGCTGTAAATCCTGTATAGGGAATATCAATGGCCTTAACAAATCTTGCAAGAATAACAATAACAATAGTTGGAATAACATAAACCATTACTGCAATATCAAGAGATCCTTTATAAATAAAAAATAAACTGAGAACAACTAAAAATATAATGCTACTAGCACCAGCTAATCCCTTCACAAAACCTTGAGGATTAATAAAGGCATAGGCAATTGGTATTATTGGAAGGATTATCATCATTAAAAAATTATAATAGAGAAGAGCCCTTGCTTTTTTCTGTATGGTAAAATTAACACTATCATAATTCTTAAGAAAAAAATTCTCCAATACCCTCATAATATTTGTATCTCCATTGCTCTTTTATACATACACTATATTCAGGGTCTTTAATTTAATCAAGAGAAATTTGCCCCCAACAATACTTATATAAATCTATAATAATGCTCAATTATGTTGGACTATAACAAAAAAAAGAAAATGACATTTAATAAAAAGATTATAAAAAATTCTGTACAAAAAATCACTCTTCTATCTTATTCTAAATATAATATCCAGACTCTAGGTATAATCCCCATAAAGGAATACATCAAATGGTGACGCCAACTATGGAAAAATAATGCTAGAACACTTTAAACAACTAAATAAATTTAAATATTTTCTTCCTATTTGGTTTGGTATAAATACTATACTTGGAATACTTGTTGCACTCTTTCTATCACTGAGTGTGAATTATACATTTCCCCAATTAATTGTAATAAGTCAGATTTCAATCCATTTGATTTCTTCAATAGTATCAGCTACAGGTTATTACCTTGGTTATAAATTTAAAGACTTTCACATCATTGTATTTATAATTGTTGTAAATGTTGGGACATTAATCGTATCTACTATGATTAGTATTATAATTTACTTAATTTTCACACAAATCATTGGCCTTATTTTCTATAAAACTTTAAATGAAAATATTATGAAATTATTTATCCCTGTATTTATAAGTACTATTATTATTACTATTATTGCCTCAACAATGGAAAGGCTACGGAGATCCAGTCTAAAACTAAAAGAAGAGCTTGATGATCTTAAAAATCAAGATGAATTATCTCTCAAGGGAATAACCCTACAGGAGAAAGGTTCACATCAGTTTATAAAATATAATGACATTATTTACCTTTCATCTCATGGAAAGAAAACAATTGTTCACACAGAAGATCATGATTATGAGATATCACAGCTTATTAAAGACATAGAAGAGATGCTGCCTATTGATTTTTTTTTGCGAGTCCATAAGCAGTTCATAATTAATTTAAATTTCATTGAAAAGATTCAATACTATACCGGGGGCAGGTATTTAGCTTTTCTCAAAGATGAAGAGAAAAACACCATTCCAGTTGGTCGAACCTATGTTGCTAATGTAAAGGATAAACTCAATATCTCGTAGTGCATTTCATTCCTCAATTCGTACAGTTCATTTCCTCTCTATTGACACCATTTTAATATTACCTTAATATGTAATAAAAGTAAATATGTTGATTGGGATGATACAATGAAGAAATCATTTGAATTCAAAAAGAATCCTTCAACTTTCATAATTATAAATAAAAATGGTATTATTAAACATCTGCGATTTGGTGAAATACCCACCCCACTTTCTGTTTTTTTCAAATATAATATTTAATTAGAAAACTAGTCATAGAAGAAAAAAAGGAGATTTCTAATGGAACGATTTAAGATTGTATTCTTTACAGCTGCACCCTTCATTCTTTTTTCAATTTTTAATGGGATATCAGCTCCATTCTTGATGAAAGATCCCCTTTTATTGAGGAACATTCTTATTATTTTTTTGATATTATCAACAGCACTTGTTGCATTACAAATCTATTTGAAAGATAAACACTTCTTTCCAATTACTATTACTTTATTTTTTATCATATGGGGGATTCTTCTTTTTTCAATTCCGATAGAAAATCACAAAACTACTTTATCTGACTCAATTCTTTTATCTACGATTTTCTCAAAACCTCAGATTGGATTATATTCCATACTTTTTCTTATGTCTGTAGTTCAACCCCTTTTGGGATTTGGAACATTTACCTATTATTTTGCAAAAAGAACAGTACCTGAGGCTTTTCATGGAAGCAGACTTTTCAGAGTAGTAAATATTTATATTACAGCTTTTTGGGCTATATTATTTTTTCTTTCAATATGGGCACAATTCTTACCACATTTAGCCCTGCAAATTATTGTACCAATTATCTTGCAGCTGGGAATTGGTGCACCATTAACAAGATTTCTTATTCCATACCTACAGGGAAAACTGGCATATATAGAAAAGGGAGTTACCAGAGATTATCTGAAAACTGCCTATGATGCCATTTCAGGTATGCCCATTATTATGAACAGAAAAATGGCCCAAGATCTTCATCTTATTATTCAGTTTTATATATTTGGTGATGAGATTTTTAATGGTTACCTGAATATAGATGGTGAAAATTGTACCTATCACGAAGGAGTTAATAGAGAAGCAGATCTGGTTATTAAATCTTCAGCGAAAACATGGTTGAAAATTTCTCGCGGTGAGATTATGGGAAATGTTGCATTTTTAAACCGAATGTACACTGCAGAAGGTAATCTTGAAAACCTTATTAAGATGCAGGATTTATTTGAAACTAACAATGAAAATGCTGAAAAGAATATTCAAAATACTATAAAATCCAATAGAGGCATAGAAAAAAGTTATACAAAGTTGATTCCAGGTTCAGTACAAAGGGTTTTAGCTATATGCGGAAGTCCCAGAGCTGAAGGTGTTAGTAAAACAGAAATGGTTACCAAGGCTTTTCTAGAAGGCTGTAATAATGCTGGAGCAGAAATTGAAACAATCAATCTCAGGGAAATGAATATCAATCATTGCACAGGATGCTATACCTGCTGGACCAAAACACCGGGAAAATGTGTATTTAATGATGATGCTGCTAAGATTCAAAAAAAAGTATTTGGAGCAGATCTCGTAGTCTATGGATTTCCTCTTTATCATTTTGGCATCAATTCTCTTATGAAAAAATTTATTGAAAGAAGCTTACCACTAACACAGCCATATTTAATTCATGATGAGAGTGATGGAAAAACACACCATCCTTTGAGAGATGAATTTAAAAGAATCAATTATTCTGTGATTATTGGAGTCTGTGGATTTCCAGAGGTTGAACATTTTAATGCAGCATCTGCCAATTTTCATTCTCTCGCTAGTTCAGGAAAAGATGGATTTAATATTGTTTCAGAACTATACCGCCCGGCTTCAGAAGGCTTAACTATTCCATTCTATAAAAAAGAAACTTCTCGCATATTAAATCTTTTTCAAAAAGCAGGAGAACAAGTTGTAAACCAGGGGTATATTGATAAAGAAATTGCAGAGGGAATAGCTCGAGTAGACATTGAAAAAAATAAATTCAGGAATGAAGCAAATATGATGTGGGATCTTTGTATAAGAGAGGGTAAAACTCTACCTCAAATGCAAAATGAATTTTCAATTATAAATGGAAAGTAACTAAAAAAAAAAACAATTTATTCCTATTTTTCTTAACTCTAATATTATTCAACTATTAAACATAACATTTTAAATCTTTACAAATATTTTGTTTTATAATAATATATATTTTTAATTTACAATATTTCATGAAAAAACTACCATGAGGTCCTATGCTAGAAAAAAGTATCTATAAAAGCATATATGAAAACAAAGAATCAATTACCTTTGAGCACAATCATTCTTATTGTAAAGAATTGCTTCTTAATTGTCCACTATTTGCAGATTACAAAGATTCTTCATGGGAAAATCTTTTAATGCATATTGAAGATTCTAATGTTTTCTGTAAATCCTTTCATGATAAAAATACCTATATTATTTTTGATGACAATAAAAATCGTGATATTGTTTATTTGTGGATTGAAGAAAATATTCTCAATGCGTTGCCAGACAATGAAAATACCAATGAGTCTATTACTGACTCAGAAGTTTCAGAAGCAATCTATTATGCCTTAGAAATGAATGAATTTGAAAAGTTAGAAGGCTTACTCAAAAAGGGATTAGATATAAATAGTCCAATCGTATTTGATGAATTGGAATTCAGCATAGATGACTTTAATAAGGAAATCATTTTACACTTTATTAATTTAGGGCTTCAGATTAATCACCCTGTAAGCAGAGCTCTATATCCTCTGTGGTTTAGCTATATCTATGATGCCAATGATATAAATGAAATCAAAGACATTCTATCTCTACCGGGTTTAGATATTAATTCTAAAACCGGAAAAGGAGAAAATATTTTATTCAAGATAGATTATTGTTTGAGAGATGTGAATCCTGACAATAGAAATGAACTTCTCATAGAGCTTGTTACGTTATTTTCAGAAAAGGGATTAGATATTATAATAAATAGTAGTGAAGGATCTAATCTTCTATTTAAAATGCATAACTATCCTGACTTAATGAAACTATTAGTGACCCTAGGTCTTGACATTAATCTAAAAAATAGTAAGGGAATCTCCCCTTTCATGAATCTCTGTATGAATATTGATATAGAGAATGAGGATGCAGTTATTGAAGAATGGTTAAACTGTGGAGCAGAAATCAATGCAACGGTTCCCCTAGGACAAGAAAAAAAGGAGGAATGGTCACCTTTATTCTTTGCAGTTAAATCAAAAAATATTTCCCTTGTAGAGTCTTTACTAGAACATGAAGCATCCATCAATCATAAAACAAAAAATGGATTAACAGCATATGAATTGGCTCTTGAAACAGGCAAAAAAGAAATTCTGGAATTAATTAAAAAATATGGCGGTGAACCTGAAAACAAAACACCTGAGATAATAACTAAGCTCATAGATTATTCTATGATTCACAATCAGTTGGATGAAGCCATATCCTGGGGAGAGCAGCTACCTGAAGAAAAAATTACAAAATGGGAAGTCTATTATCAGTTATCTTCAGCTTATTTAAAAAGTGGCAACATTGAATTATCTCTATCTATGCTTCACAAATGTCGTGAAAAATTTGGCATCAATAATTATATAATTGATGCCTATATATATTTCTATGTATTAACTCAGAATTGGCAAGAGGCAATTGATTTCTGGGAACAATACAAAAAAGATTTTGCAGCAGATACCGATCCTGCTGCAAATACAATCGCTCATTTAATTATTGCCTTTGATAATAGTGGTCATCCCGAAAAGGCGATTGAAGAATTATATCCATTCATGGAAACAGCTGATAAAACAAAGGCATCAAAACCCGGACTTCATCGTTTTAATATGGCCTGTATGTTTGCAAAGGTTAGCAAGACAAAAGAATGTGTTCTCAACTCCTTAGAAGCTATCAAAAATGGATATACAAGAGATGCCTTTGAAGATAGCGATTTTGATCTTATTCGTGACGATCAATTATTTCAGATTTTTTTACATTATATCGATGCAAAAATTCTTCATACTCATCTTGCCCTTGAAAATAAAAATGTAACCATCTATTCTCGTTCAGAAAACACTCTGGAGAAAAATGACTATGATGGCAAAATATATTCCTATGAAAACATCAATATAAACTCTTCATATGAACTTTTAGAAAAGTATGAAGAGTTAATTTATGATTACAAAAACAAGGGATTCATTCAGATCAATCAGGATTTTATCTCTATCTGGCTTCCGGTATTTGATGATTTATTTAAGCAGATAGCTGCAACAACCACTGAGCCAATTGGAGGGCTTCGTATTGAATGGGATTTCAATTACTCTGATGGTGAAGATGTAAATAATTTTGAAAGGCCTTATTATTGCTATACTGATAATGGCTTTGAACTTGATCACTATGATTATTTATTATACATACCAGAGAAGCACATTCATCACAGCGTAATTTCTGAAGCAGTAAAACTAGAATCATTTAAGACATTAAAGAAAAAAGATACTATAAAAATAATTCAATCAGAACATGACGGTGGTGATGAGTTTATTGAAACATTAGATTTTCAAAATTGACATATGTTATTTATATAGATAAACTATTTTACAGGCTCAATTCTTTAATGGAGTCCATGTTAGATTTCAATTATTGACTTTAGCGACTATACATCTAATGAACTATATAAATTCATCAAGACTGGACTTTAAAATATCGTATAATTCATCCATCTTATCTTTTTCAGTCTCTACAAAGAGAAAACCAAAGACAGGATATTTTTTATAATTAATTTTACGAAGCTCCAGAGGTTTTTGAAATCCACTGAGGAGTTTATCATAATCAAAATTCATAATATTTTCACCAGACAAAGATGTAGAATTGTCCAACACAACAACTGAATATATTTTATTCTTTTTGTTCTTTAAGATCTCTGACCATTGAGGTTTTTCATCATTAAGATAATAGAGATATGGATTAAAGTCCCAGGCCATTAAAGCAAGATCAGCCGTTGTACACCATCCTCCAAAACGCATGGGATTTATTTCAATGGGTATCATCCTCCCCTTTTTATCAATTCTCAACTCTACATGACAGGGGAAATTCTTTAAATGAACAATATCACCGAGATCATTTAAAAAATCGGTAAAGCTCTCTATATTCTCAGAGATAATTTCATCTGAGGTAATATAAACTCGATCGCTTACATCATCTTCTGAAGCAAAGAGATGCTTTAGTATATTTAATACTACTGCCTCACCTTCTTCATTGAAATAGGCATCAATAGCATATTCATCCCCTTCAACAATATCTTCAGCAATAAAGGTCGTAGCATCATAAACTGAATCAGGATAGAGATTTTTATAGGTCAAAAGATCTTCTTCAATTGATCTAAGAGCATTATTCCAGTCATTTTCTGATGTAATCTTAAAAACTCCCATACTGAAAAATCCAACAGCAGGCTTTAATATAAAAGGTCTCTCGAATAGAGTATAATCAATATTGATTAAATTCTCTTGAAGAATCTCCTTAAAGAAAAAATCAGGGTACGTATCAGTCAATAATTGACGAAATTGAACCTTATTCTTAAAGATATCAATCTTCTCTGGAATTCCAGTAAATTGAAGGTTTTCTGAGATCCAGTTGATTGCGTTTTCAGAATTGGTATATATTTTGATATTCTCATTATGATGAATCATTTCAACCGCCTTCTCTGTTGAAATTAAATCTAAATCATCAACATTGAGCTCTATTTCATCTCCACTACAGAGGGTTTCGATGCCATTAACCAATATTGCATTCTTTAATAAAGCTGAAACATAGGGACTATCTAAAATTATCATTTTTTCTCTTTTCAATTACATTTATATAAATAGATAAAAATCTTAAATTATTGCTCATTTCTGTGAAACATATTTGATAAATGACTTAAAAAAGCAAATAAATTTGCAAATAAATAAAAAAACAGCATGGGCGGTTTTATTTGACCATTTTCTGATTAATCAAGAATTACAAGGGTCATTGTTTTCTTCTTTTTGTATTTTATATTTGGATAAAAATGATGAATTCAATACATAAATATATATTAATTTTATTCACCCTCTCTATCTTTATTACTATATCATGTGATGATAACTTCTATGATATAATGACTACAGAGAATAATTTATCTAAAGGGATTGATGATAAATGGAAAGAGATTTCTGTAGATATTCCAGGTAGAGAAGGCATGATAACTATAGTTGATAATCTCCATAATAGAACCTATATATATGGTGGCCGTGAATATGGCACAGCCAGAAATGATCTCTGGGTAATAGACAATACTAATAATTCTGCTCAATATCTCAATAATGGTTATGATAGTGATGGTAATGATTATACACGTGCCTTTGGGGCAGGAACTATAATTAATAATATATTATATATTTTTGGTGGAATTGATTCCTCAAATGCAACAACAAATATCACTCTAAAATATGATATTACAAATGACACCTGGACATATATGGGTACATCAGCATTTAATGGTGGTTTACCTGATGCCAGATATAGACATTGTGGCTTTACCTACAATAATATCTTCTATATACAGGGTGGAAAAACAGCATTTGAAGAGGGTTTTACTACAAATAATATCACTGACACGCTCTGGTCTGTTGATTTTGATGTCAGTGGCAAACCTCAGTGGATTCAACTCTCAAATGGACCAGCTTTCATAGATGCCAGTGCTGTTGTCATCAACTCAGATATTTACTTTTATGGTGGCTATTTATATTTATCAACATCCCCTAGTGGAGTCTTTTCAAATATATTATGGAAATATGACCCAGTTGCAGACACTTATACACAAATTTCTTTTGCTCCTTCTATTGAAGGAAGAGCTGCCTCTGCAATGACAATTTATGGCAACACTCTTTATATTATATCTGGTTACAATGGATCTGTTATTAGTAATATATTAACATATGATACTTCTAATAGCACCTGGGATACCATTGATCAAGATACTGCAGTTCGATATAATCACTCTACATGGATTGATAATTCCACAATATTCATCTTTGGAGGCAAAAGTGATTCATCAGATCTCTATCCTGAAAAAATATGGACCTATTCAGTAGAATAATTTCATTTGAGCGTTCTCATCCTCATAAGTGTTACCTATCAGCAATTCTGACTTAAAAATTGATATTTTTTAGCCAGAATTCAGTAAATTTCTTATAAAAAAACTCTCAAAACCCGTCTAGGCTATTTTTTTTTGACCATTTTCTGATTAATCAAGGAAAACAAAGGTCACCCTATCAATTTTATAGTATATTTTATTTTGAGTTTAAAAAAGGGATCCAAAATGATAAATATAAACAAACATATAATAATTTTATTCATTCTTTCTCTCTTCTTTACTTTTTCATCATGTGAAGATAACTTCTATGATTTAATGGAAACAGAGAATAGAACTACCTCTCAATCACCTGATGCTGATAAATGGACTCAGGCAGTTATCAGTATTACTGGCCGTGAGGGAATGATAACAATTAATGATACTTCAACCAATAAAACCTATTTATTCGGTGGACGTGACTATGGAATAGTAAGAAGTGATCTTTGGGTAGTTGATAATACTACTAATTCCTCTCAATATCTTGGTAATGGAATGGCCCGTGCCTTTGCATCAGGTGCAATCATAAACAATAAACTTTATATTTTTGGTGGCATTGATTCATCAAATTCCTTAAATAATGACTTTCTGGTATACGATATTGCTTCTAATACCTGGGGTGAAATCCTCAGTTCATCTACTACGGGAGCATCCCCCAATTCTCGATATAGACATGCAGGTTTTGGATACAACAACCTCGTTTTTATTCATGGTGGAGCAACTTCATATGGAGAGGGATATAATTCCAGTTCCATAACAGATAAATATATCTATTCCTTTGACCCTGACACATTAACATGGGACAAACTTTCAAAGGGACCTCTACTCATGGATCACAGTGCAGTTGTTTCTGGCTCTAGTTTATATTTCTTTGGTGGCTTTGGCAAGAATCCCCAGCTATCACTCATAGATTTTTCAAACATTCTATGGAAATATACATATGATGCACTGGATGATGATGATAGCACTGAATATGATACAGATACATGGTCTATTGTGACAGCAATTACTAATGATCAAAAACGTTGCAGCACTGCAATGGTATCATTGAATGATACCCTCTATATGATATCAGGTTACAATGGGGCAACTATTAATAACATATTGTCCTATAATACCTCAAATGATACATGGACTGTTATTGATCTTCTTACAACTCCTCGATTCAATCATTCAGCCTGGGTATTTGATGATGCAGTTAAAATTTTTGGTGGTCTCAGTGAAGACTCCGGAAATCTGTATCCAGAAGACATCTGGACCTATACTCCCTAGATTAAATTAAAAATCTTTACAGGTTCTCATCCCCACTATTTTGATGTTTTTCTTCTTTGTTAACAGACTCTATTACCTGTGCAAGAAGCTGAGTCTTTTCACTTACAAGACCTGCACCATTGAAAATCTCTTCACCATTGGCATTTATTGACTGGGCCATTTCAGTTAACCTCTGTATTGATTTGGATGTCTCCTCCATTGATGCCTTCTGTTCTAAAATTGCCGTTGTAACTGATTTAGAATACTCTTCAACCCTCTTTGCCTGCTTTTCAACCAGTGCTATATCATTGTCCTGATTTTCCATAGCTGTTCCCATATCTGAAATTCTATGATTAATATCATCAATAACTCCTGCAACACTCTGCAATGAAGAATATGTATTATTAACAATTTCAACACCCTTCTCAATATCACCAGTGATATGCACTAACTGAGTTGATATCTCTCTTGCATTATCACCTGTAGCTGCAGCAAGCTTACCTATTTCGTCTGCAACAACAGCAAATCCTCTTCCCTGATCTCCGGCCCGGGCAGCTTCAATTGCAGCATTTAAAGACAAAAGATTTATCTGGTCTGTAATATCATTTATAACTGTAATAAACTCTGTTATTGATCTACCTCCCGTACTGATAACCTCCATGGTCTGCATCATCTCATTTAATTTTTCCTGAGTTTCTCGTGACGACACAGAGATTCTTTCATTTTCCTGAAGTACTGATTTTCCGATATCAATGAGATTTACCTGACTCTCTCTCAGTCGTTTAATATACTCAATTGATTGAAGTGATTCTTCCTGTTGAAGTGATGTTGATTTATTGATGGATTCGATAGAAGCATATTGCTCTTCGTGAACAGATGAAAATTCTTCACTCATTGAAGCCTGATCCTGTGACAGCCCTGAAAGGTTACCGCAAATTGATTTCTGGTTTTCACTTACATCAATAAGGTTTTCTGTCATCTCATTGGCTGTATTAATTACTGTTTGAAGGTTCTCAGCCTTTTCTTCAGCCATATCGCTGCTCGCATGAGCTTCAGCAGAATAGGCTCTCAAATTTTTTAGAAGAATTGTAGCAATATAAGTAAAACCAAGAATAATTACAACCTTAGCTATTTCATTATCAATAACAAGCTTTCCAGCAACCTCAGCACCAGAGATCACTGGTACTTTCCATATAAAAATTGATATAATAATAACAATTGAATATTCAACTGCTGCGATAATACCTGAGACATAGGTGACCAATCGTCTATTTTGCATTAAAGAGAGAATTATCATTAAGAAATAGACTGAGAAAAAAATGCTATCATTAACTGCTTGCTGATGATTTCCTGAGAAACCGATGGACAACTTAAAAAGTGTAGGAAGTGAAACCTCATATATAACTGTGATAAAAAGGAGAACTGAACTATAGATTCTCTTGTTGAGTGTAATTATATTGATGATTGAGAGTACAAGAAAGATTAATAATCCACTTAAGAGGGATATAAATACAGAAAATTCGGTATTTGCAGATGCAGAGATAACAATGAGGATGGTTATAATACCGATAATCAAACGAGATCGATTGGCTATCTTCATGCCATTAATCTTTGTATCTCTTAAAACTCTCTCAGCCGCCATATTTTTCTCCAAATATTTACATATATAGAAACAACTTTTATTTATTTGAGTATTGGATATTTGTATTCTATAACAAGTATAATATAAGAATAACTCAGTTTTAGTAAAATCTTTGTCACTATAACAGAATGAAAATGATTTTAAAAGGAATAAAAAACACCTTCTTTAAAAAACTGAAAATTATAAATTACCACCTTGAATCATAAACACTATATTTTAGTGTTCAATTTTTCATATTAAAATCCTTCTTTTCACTGGACATCTTCTATTAAAATATGTTATATAGATTTAGCAATCAATTTTCTTCCATAATATTTTTAGAGCACTTTAAAACACTATGAATAAAATATTTATAATTATAACTACAATTCTTTCGTGTTCTTTCCTTAGCATCAATGAACCTGTCATCAATATTGAATCCTGGAATAAAATATATGATATATCCCAATTAAAAACAATACGTGTTAAAAAGGGAGACAAGATTGAATTCAGCAAAGTTGAATTTGATGATAGCTTATGGAAAAAAGTTTCTCTACCCCATAGCTGGGACAAAATGTATCCCAAATACACAGATGTAGTGTGGTATAGAATTCATATAAAATTTCCTTTAGAAAAACCGTTGAAACATATTGGTTTACGATTTGGAAAGATATGTAATATTGAAGATCTATACATCAATGGAACACTTATAAAAAAAAATATTATTAAAAATAAAAAATATAACTATCACTATAACAAAGTCAGGATATATGAAATCCCCTTTCATCTCATAAATCCTGGCACAAAAAATATAATTGCATTTCGCATAATGGGTCTTTTTCCTTCAATGAATGGTCCGGTAAAAGGAAATTTTTTTATTGGTCCCTATGAGAAAATATTTAAAGATCTTATTTTCGAAGAGTTATTTCAATATACTCTCATTCTTCTATACCTTATTTCATCTCTATTTTTTTTACTCTTCAGTTTTTCTTATCCTGAGTTCAAAGAATATATAGTTATATCATTGTTAACCCTCTTCTCAGGGATTTATTTTCTTAGCAGATCACAAGTTGCCTACATGTATTTTGACTCTGTAAATGTTTTAAAGGCCTTTGAATACATATCCTTATTTATAATTTTTCTTTTGGTTATGGAATTCATCACACGCTTCGTGGACTCAAAGCATTTCTGGCTCCATTCTCTTTATTATGGATATACTGCTGTCATTATTTTATTATTTGCATTTATTCAAGATAGACTAATTTTAAATTTTATTCTATCACATATTGTTCAACCTTCATGGAGCATTCCCATTATATTTACAGTTGTAATGATTTTTCGTAATATGAAATATATTAGAGACCTGCCCATTCTTGCTGGTACTATAGCAATAATGATTCTTCTTGTTATTCATGATGTTTTATCGAGTCAGGGAATATCCCCTCATCCATTTTTATCACGCTATGGTTTTTTATCTTTCAATATAGCTCTTGTTATTATGACTATTAGAAGAACCATTACAGTTCGTCTTGAAAGAGATGAACTTAAGGATTCACTATCAAGAAGAAGAACTAAAACAGTTACTGAGCAGACAAAAAAGATTCTTGATGATGTAATATCCATTATTGATAAGGATTATAAGACAGAAATTGACCGTGCATCTCTTTCTGAAAACTATGACATGAGTAGTGATTATTTGAGCAAGATGTTTAAACGCTACACTGGAAGTTCTTTAAATGATTATATCAATCAAAAACGCATTCACCATTCTCTTGATGAATTAAATAATTCGAAGAAGAGCATCACAGAGATAGCCTTTAATGCCGGCTTTGAAAGCCTATCAACCTTTTACAGAGCTTTTCAAAAATATACAGGAAAAACCCCAAAGGATTATAGAAAAGAAGAGGATTATTTAGAGAATAAAGAAACAGTAAAAATATAAAATTAAGAAGATATTCATTATACATCCATTCATTTTGATAAATTAAATCTGATTCGTTTTTTCATTATAAAATGATTTTTCATGATAAATATAATTTATTTTTAGATTTGACAGTATAAGCTATAAAATACCTTTGGTATGTAAGAGATAAATATATAATGGAAAGTAATAAACCAAAAGACCTCCTTGAAGGAAAAACTCTGGCAATGATTCTTGAGAGCCTTGTAGAACACTATGGATGGCAGAAACTCGGTCAGAGTATTACTATAAAATGCTTCAACAATGATCCCAGCATTAAATCAAGTCTCATTTTTTTGAGACGAACCCCCTGGGCCAGAAAAAAGGTTGAAGAGATGTATAAAAGAATGGAACAAAAGAAGCAAAAAGGAAAAAAATGAAGAACAGAAAAGTATTTGTTGGAAATTTAGACTTTGAGACTACTGAAGAGGAAGTAAGAGATCTCCTTATAGAATTCGGTACAATAGTGAATCTTAAATATAACAAAAAAAAGGGATTTGCTATTATTGAGTTTAAAGAACCTATTGAGGCCCAAAATGCCATTAAGGTGCTCAATGGACAACTTATAAAAGACCGCAAAATCCGCGTTAGTCCTGAGGTTCGGTCTAGTAAAGCGAAATCAATGACCATTTACCGTTATAAAGAAACAGGGAAAAATATAGCTAATAAAAAATCTTTACGAAATAGAAAGAAAGATACTCAAAGTCAAAAACCATAACTATATATTTAGGAATCTAATAATATGCTAAAAAATGATATTCTTCGAAGACTGCGCTATACTTTAAACCTCAGCAATTCAGATATGGTTAAAATTTTTAACTTGGCGAAACTTGATATAACTGAAGCAGAAATTCTTATTCTTCTAAAAAAAGAAGATGAAGATGACTTCATTGAGTGTACAGATAAAGAGCTTGAACTTTTTCTTGATGGTTTGATTATTTTAAAGCGAGGCCCAAAAGACTCAGGAGAACAGAATACACCTGTCTATACCTCTGAGAGAATCTCTAATAATGCCATATTGAAAAAGTTAAGAATTGCTCTTAATTTCAAAGAAGAAGATATGCTTAATACATTTCAACTTGCTGAATTTCCAATAACAAAGGGAGAACTCTCTGCACTCTTTCGAAAAAGAGGAAATAAAAACTACAAGGTCTGTGGTGACCAAATAGTAAGAAACTTTCTCCAGGGACTTACTGTTCACTTCAAAAAAAACGATTAGTACTAACACATAGTTGTCTCAACAACATATAATCCCTCTAGTTCAAATTGATGAGATACCCCACTAAATCATGATGTTTCAATTATCATCATCATAATATATACACTCATAAAACCATAGTAACAAAATGATTTTTTATCATTGAAATATCAATTGACAGCTCTAAAAAAAATCGAAATTATATTTCAAATCATATAATTATTAATTTATTGTAAATAAACGAGGAGTTAATTGTGCATTTCAAAATAAGTGATAAGATCGAAGAAATGGGATCAAGAGCAAGAGGCCATGATGGTATGAATAGTATGCTTCGCTATTTCCTAGCTTTTGTCTTTTTTGCAACTGGTACTACATTCATCTTAATGGGATTAAAAATTTTACCATTCCATCCAGGGAATGATAATGACTACATTCTCATCTATAGTGGTATCATTTTCGGTGCACCAGGCTTATACCTATTTATAAATACATTAATAATTCAACATAGACAGAAAACTCAACAAAATGCACTTAAGTTAGATTCAAAAAACTACTGGGAAGCAGACCGTAAGTGGAATAAAGAATTTTCATATTCTGACAAAAAAAGTCAGGGGTTCAAGGGACTTATGTGGAACTTTTTTATAATTATATTTCTCATACCATTTCATTTCTTTGGAGGTTTTATAATTCTAATATTTGATGCTGTAATTTTTACATCCTTAGGATATAGCATCTACATGATTATTCAGGGCTTTAAATATCGCCATCACTATATAAAATATTCTGAATTTCCATTTTTCACAGGCCAATATCTTCGAGGCCAATGGACCTCTTCAAAGGGAATTGGTGATTACAACAAGTACAGCATAACAATCAGATGTATTATTGAAAAGTACGTCATAAGAGAAACTCATGACAGCAGAAGTCAAACATCAGAACCCTTTCAGGTGTGGGAAGCACGATATGACTATGAAAGCAGAGGAACTCATTATGACAATCAGGCAATCTCCTTTGATCTAGAAATACCAGAAGATTTGCCCAGTACTGCTTTATCAGATAATCCCCCTGTATATTGGGAGATTGAGATTAACTTCGATACTCCTGGAATTGACTTTAAAGAATCATATCTTCTGCCAATTTATTGTAGAAGCGGCAAAAACAGCAAAAGAGAGATTGAAAATTATTATAAAAAAATTGATGAAACCTCTCCTGAAAGATTCAAAGAAAAAATGGATGATTTAAAAAAATATAAAAAACCAATTATCGGCGGAATCATTGCATTTGTAATTTTCTTAGTTGGATTAGAAGCATTTCAATACTACAATTACAGACAAAATTTAAAAGCGAATAAATCAAAAATGATCAGTCAGAAAACAAAGAAAACACAATCTTCTCAGAAGCAAAGCCCTGATGAAATAAAAAAAATCCATAATATTGAACTCAATGCACTGATTAAAATGAAACATAAGGTTTTTCGTACTGTGAGAGAAAAATACTATAAAGGTGACACTGTTTATGTTTATTACACCAAACTTCATAATCTACCATACAGTGCTATCACATTAGTCAAACAAGGTACTCCTGACAATGCCATGGGCTACATGTATTATACGAGAGGTAAAATTAGTGGCATGCAAATGATTGGAGCACTTCCCTCAGGAAAGTATGAGGTAAGACTCATTGAAAATTTCACTAATGGTAAATTCAAAATCTTGAGAAGAAGCCAATTCAGAGTGAGATAATATAATTATCTTATGATACTATAATATTAACTTTCAACATTCTATCTACTCAAATTAAAAGTTTCACTTTTATATATTCAAATAATTTTAACGAATCAATATTTCAATGTTTACCTTCCATACTATCTTATATTGATTTGTTAATTAATTTTGTAAATTTATAAAAAACCATCAAAAAATCAAGACATAATCCAAAAGATGCACTATATTAATAATTAATCACACAGCACTCGTTATGAGAGTCGTGTTGTTTTTTATAAAAGTCTAAGGGAGGGATGAGATGTATTATTTTGCTTATGGCTCTAATATGTCCGAAAGGCATATGAAAAATGAGGAGGTTCCCTATCGCTCGAGAGAGCATGCAGTCTTAAATGATTTCAAACTTACATTTGATAAAAAGGCTGTAAATGAACCGGGATTTGCCTATGCTGACATTCTACCACAGAATTCATCAAGGGTCGAGGGAATACTCTATGAAATAGAGGATGAGGGAATTGAGATTCTTGACCGAGTAGAAGGATTTCCTGATCATTACAAAAGAGATAAAATCAATGTTATTACCGATAAGGGTGAAGAAAAATCTGCAATTGTATATAGAGCCTCAGAAGATATGGTAGATGAAAATCTCAAACCTTCAGGTGAATATCTGGGATACATGATGCAGGGAAGAGATTTACTCTCTAAAGAATATACAGAAAAGCTTTTAGATTATATTGATACGTTAATTAAATATGAGTAAGATAACATTATCAATGAGGATCTATTAAATTTTATTATAAAAAACCACATCTACTTATTACAAATTGATTTACAATTAATTGATCCCAAGGAAGACTTTCATTCAAAATAACTTTATTTATAATTATATTACTTGATCTATATTTGACATTTTCTAGAGTTGTTGTACTTTATAATATGGATAAAATTATGACAACATCAACTGAAAATAATAAACTTCTTAAAATAGCACTCATTCTAAGTATCATTACAATAGCATATAATATTATTGAAGGAGTTGTATCTCTTTACTTTGGTATTGCGGATGAGACCTTAGCCCTAGCTGGCTTCGGCACCGATAGTTTTGTGGAGGTTATATCAGGAATCGGCATTCTTCATATGATAATTCGTATGAAAAAAAATCCTGTTGAACAAAGAGATGATTTTGAACGAAGAGCCTTAAAGATTACAGGAACTGCATTTTATCTTTTAACAGCTGGTCTGATTGCTGGTGGCATCCTCAATATTTATACACAGTCTAAACCAGAAACAACTCTCGTTGGAATCATTATATCACTTGTATCAATTTTTACCATGTGGTTTTTATATAAGGCAAAGCTTCACACCGGTGAACAGCTTAACTCTGATGCAATTATTTCAGATGCAAAGTGCACAAAGGCCTGTTTTAATCTATCCTTTGTACTCCTGGCATCAAGTCTCATCTATGAATTCAGCGGAATCGGATATATTGATGTTGCTGGTTCTTTAGGGATAGCCTATTTTGCATTTAAAGAGGGACGAGAATCCTTTGAGAAATCCAATAGCAAGACATTATCTTGTTCTTGTGATCATTGCTGTGATGAATAGTTTAAAATAAAAAATCTTGATTGTTCATCATAAAACAGGTAAATTTCTATTAATAAAACAATGGAGGATTATTATGCAAACAAATGCACCTAAGTTTGTAGTATGGGCTGTTGCAGTAGGAATTGGAGCTGCAGGAATTCTTGGAAAATTTGTAGTAATTCCTGTTTTAACAGTCTATTCTTTTTGGCTAGTGGTAATTGCTTTTATTCTTCTAGCTCTGGCAACTGTATTAAAGGGAATGTAGTTTACTATACTAACTTTACGCCTTTGACAATTAAAAACGTAGAGTTAGTATCTCTGATAAAACTTCCATCATTATCAACTCTTTTCATATACAACTTTCCCCTTTTCAGCCTTTACTATGATCTTATTTTTTTCAACTAATTCTTTCAAGGTCAATTCTATCCATCCCTCTGCCAGATAACGCTTCACTTTTCCATTTGGATATAATTTCTTCATTATATCTTTTCTTGATATACATTCCATTGAAGAGATCAGGTTTAAAACATCTTCAGTTCTTTTCTTTCGCCATTCTATAAGTTCATCAATTCGTTCTATAGGATTATGGATAACAGCTCCATGGGCTGGTAAAATTATCTTAAGATTTGGCAGCTCTTTATATTTTTTTAAGGTCTTCATATAATCATCAAGATTTGACTTTGGAGGTCCTAACCAGGTAGCTATGTGTTTTATTACATTATCTCCGGAAAAGAGAATTCCTTTTTCTTCGTTATAAAGAGATATATGATCATCACAATGACCGGGGCTATGAAAAATCTGCCATGTTTCATTGTTAATCTCAAGAGTTGATTCTTCTGGAATAATTATATCCGGTTTTGCAACAAATTGAATAGAATATATTTTTCGAAATAAAAAGGAATAGGTCTGTGATAATAATTTATTTAATATTTTTTGAAAATTATTATAATGCTCATGTTCTGGTTTTCGATAGGAATAGGACCTTCTATATGATCTCATGGATTTAATATTTTGTGCCATCTTCTCTGTTGAGATAATCTTAAAGCCATAGAATTTCCTCAAAGAGGTAAGGCCTGAGAAATGATCCTGATGAGCGTGAGTCAATAGGATTCTATTAATTTTCATTGAAGTATAGTTTTCTTTAATCTCATTAAAATCCTTTTTAAATAAACCTAAAGATTTTTTATCAGAATAACCTGAGTCAATTACAAGGCCATTTTCTCCTCCAATAATAAAAATATTAACCGCATCTCTAATATTAAAAAATCTCGCTGGTGTTGTAATCATATAAATATGTGGATGTACCTCTTTCATTTTCTCAGTATTTACAAAAACCCATACGTTGCAACACTTTTTTCATATAAAAAATTGAACCTAATCTTTATTCCGATAGTTATCGGTACCTCATATTAGAGTTTTCCCTAAAAAGGTTTTTTTATTGCATAAGAGTAATCAAATAATAAAATTAACCTGATATAATAACACATCTACACAGAGGAAACAATGACTGAACCACAGATGATAAAAAAACGAAATCCAATTCTTGTCTTTTTCTGGACCGCAGGCATAACAATACTAGCTCAACTTCTCATTGGAGCAATCCTCATAGTCACGAGAATATTTAACAAATCAATTGGTGGAGACCCCATTTACAATGCCTTCAATACACCTGGTTCAGCTCTCTTAACAGGAGTATTGTCCCTGTTTTTTGCTATTCCACTTTTCAAGATTATTGTAAAATTTCTCTGGAGAAGAAATCTTTCATTGATGGCTCTCAACTTTGATGCAAAGAAGCTCTTCACTGGCTTTACTATTGGTTTCCTTCTTCCAGTTTTAATTCTCTTTATACTTTTTTTTACAGACTCTGTTGAACTATATTTTAATCCCTTTAAACTTTCTCCATTACATATTGCTTCAGCTGTTTTTGGTTCTCTTGCTTTAATGCTATTCGTTGGCTACAGTGAAGAAATCATATTTAGAGGCATGCTCTTTCGGGAATGGGCTACTGGTGGCAGAATAGTTTTACCTACTGTAGTCAGCGGACTTATATTTGGAGTTATCCACGTTCTTAATATTAAAAATTTGACACCCTATAATGTATTGGCAATTACTATTTCAGGTCTTGCTATTTCTTCACTACTTACTGTCCTATACATGAGATTTAAAAGTCTCTGGGCTTCTATTGGATTTCATGTGGGATGGAACTTCGTCATCATTGCCATTCTTGGTACACCGGTAAGCGGCATCAATACGGGAAAAAGTATCTTTATAACCAGACTTAAGGGCCCTATCATTCTTACAGGTGGAATCTTTGGAATTGAAATATCCATTGTTGCTTTTATTATTGTTCTCATAGCTCTTGGTGTACTTCTGAAATATCCTTTTAAAGAGAAGATAGAATTTATGAATTGTGAAATTACTAATACAGAAATACCTAAACAAGAAAATATAACATAAAAGTGAAGCAAATGTATTCTCTTGAAAATTGAGAATCAATAATGCTACAAATATCTTTTTAATTATAAGATTCAAAGAATTAACAATTCTTTATAGAATAAAGAAGTCATGTGTCCAAATAGAACTTGACTAGGGTCCTCATTTTCCATATTCATTAGAAAAATAAACGTTGATAAGAATAATCTATAACAAAGGAGTTACATTTGAAATATCCAATTAATCTCTCATTTAAAATATTAGCATTTGCCCCTCAAATATTCGTCAAAGATGCTGATGAAAACCTTATATTTTATGTAAAACAAAAATTATTTAAATTAAAAGAGGCAATTAGTGTATGTTCTGATGAAGAACAAAGCAATAAGGTCTTCACTATAAATGCTGACAGAATAATTGATTTTTCAGCATCTTATAATTTTACTGATAACAGTGGTAATCCTAAAGGTTCTATCAAAAGAAAAGGACTTCGATCAATCTGGCGGGCTCACTATAATATATCTCTAGCCAGCAAGGAGACAATGACTATTCGTGAAGAGAAGCCCTTTGTCAAAATTATGGATGGTATATTTGGAGAGATTCCTTTTTTAGGCTTATTAAGTGGCTATTTGTTTCATCCAAGCTTTATGATTACTCGAGAAGATGGCACAGAAGTTATTCGAATCAAAAAACAACCTGCTTTTTTTGAAGGAAAGTTTCTTGTAGAAAAACTCTCTGAAATTACTGATTCTGAAGAGGAAACTATTCTTCTTTCAATTATGATGATGATCTTATTGGAACGATCACGAGGCTAATTCTCTCGATACCGATAACTATCCTTATGAAGTACCCGATAGTTATCGGTAATTATTATCAAAGTCACTCATTCCACTTATCTTTCATATAAAAAAGAAACTTGACACTATAATGCTAAACTTACATGTTTTTTTTGGATAAAAAAACATGGAGCATATTATGCATAAAATCAAAAAAGTAGCACCACTCATCATTCTCTTAGCTATCCTTAGCTTTGGATCCTGCGGAACATGGGTTGACATGCCTTCCTTTAAAAAATGTTCAAGTAGTGATATAAGAAAATTTAAAAAAACAAAGACCAATGCTATCGGACTAATGATTTTAAATAGAACCTGCAGTGCTGTTGGAAAAAAGTATGCCGGTGATGTACGATGTAGTGGTGGAAAGTTTCAGATTAAATGTGACTAAATAATCAAGAATATCTTCTCAATCTCTGTCATTGCGAGGAATGAAATGACGAAGCAATCTCTTTTCTACATTATGAGATTGCAACGTCCTTATCAAAGCTCCTTGCTTTGATAGTTAAAACAGAATAGATAAGAGGTTTACCTAATACTCTATTGGCTCAAGTTCACCATCAAGAATTAGTTTTCCATTTAAAGCAAGAGCTTCCATCTCATCTTCACCAGGATAAACATAAACTGTAGCAATTTTATCAATTCTCTTTTTCAATCGCTCTATCAGCATTTTATCATAAGCAATACCACCAGTAACAATGATGCCATCGATCTGGCCATCTAAAACTGTATACTGAGCACCAATGTATCGTGCAATCTGGTAAATCATGGCATCATAAATCAATTCAGCCTCTTTATCACCATCTTTTACACGCTGCTCAATTTCACGCATGTCACTGGTTCCAAGATGAGCTGAAACTCCACCATTGCCGACCAGCATCTTTCTAATTTCTTTCTGGTCATATTCACCTGAAAAACAAAGCTTCAAGAGCTGTCCAGCTGGCACTGTTCCAGATCTTTCTGGAGACATTGGTCCATCTCCATCAAGGGCATCATTAACATCAACTATTCTGCCCATATCATGGGCTCCAACAGAGATACCACCACCAAGGTGAGCAACAATAAGTTTCAGATCTTCATATTTTTTACCAACTACTACTGCATGACGTCTTGCAACAGCCTTTTGATTTAATGCATGAAAGATGGATTCTCTATAAAATTTAGGATGGCCGGCTATACGAGCAACATCAGATAATTCATCAACCACTGGAGGATCTGCTATGTAGGCTTCAGACAGTCCAATGGACTGAGCCAAATCATCCGCAATGAGACCACCCAGACAGCTTGCATGACCGGTACGAGCAGCTCCTGCAACAAGATCATCCTTCATCTTCTGGTTAACAGAATATGTGCCTGATGGCATTGGCTTTAAAGCACCGCCCCTACCAACCACAATGGCAATGTCAGAGAGTTCATAGTCTGACTCATTTATTGCTTCAGCGATGAGATCTTTTCTAAAGCTGTACTGACTGATCATGTCTTTAAATTGACCAAGTTCCTCAACACTATGTCTCAATGTTTTTTCATAGACATTGGTTTCTCCTTCAAAAAGAGCAATCTTTGTTGAGGTCGAACCAGGATTTATTGTAAGAATAAGTTTTTTAGTCATTATATCATCCATTCCTTAGCCGTTAAAATCAATACTTGCAGCTAATTTAATACTGTTTAATTTAATTTCTGTTGTATCAGATCGTGACATCAAAATTGCTGGAACTTTTGCACCCATTATTACACCTGCTGGACGAGCTTTGGCAAAATAATTGAAGGCTTTATATATAACATTAGCTGATTCAAGATTTGGTGCAACAAGAATGTCAGCATCACCGGCAACCTCACTCTCCAGATGCTTTGATTCAGCACTAGCAGGCATTACAGCATTATCAAAAGACATTGGGCCTTCAATCACACAATTTCTAATTTGACCTCTTTCTGCCATTTTAGCAAGAAGAGCAGCATCCATTGTGGCTTGCATATTCTGGTTAACAAGTTCATATGCTCCAAGAGCTGCAATTTTTGGTCTTTCAATCCCAAGCTTCCTCATCATAAATACAGCATTTTTAATCATTCCAATCTTTGTATCAAGATCTGGAGCAATATTAAAGGCTGCATCAGTAAGACAAAAAACTTTATGGTATGATGGTATCTCAATAACACCTGCATGTGACATGACATCACCTCTTCTCAGACCAAACTTTCTGCTTAAGATTGGACGAAGAAATGAAGATGAATCAACAAGTCCCTTCATTATTATATCACCAGTACCTTCACTTACCAACTGAGCTGCTTTTACTGCAGATTGAACAGGATCTAGTTCATTAATTATTTCAATACCTGTAAGATCATGACCATCCCTTTCAGCTATTTCAAGAATCTTTTTTTCATCACCTACTAAGATAGGTTCAACAATTTCTTCTTTTCTTCCAAGAATAACAGCCTCAAGAACGTGATCATCCTCTGCTGCTGCAACAATAATTTTTTTGTTTAAGCCCTTAACTTTTCTTTTTTCAAAAACTTCTTCTAATGTCTTATACATATTTTCACTCCTTAAACTCCATCAATTAAGCATCTATACTAGCTGCCATAAGAATACTATTTACCCGTGTCTCCGGTGAATCAATCTCTGTAGTAAATACAATTGGTACGGATGTACCCAGGGTAATAGATGCTACCTTTGCCTGAGCAAAACAGACAAAAGACTGATAGAGCATACCTGCGGTTTCTAGATCCGGTGCTAAAATAACATCCGGATCACCGGAAACATCATTGGGTATTCCCTTGTGAAGAGCATGTTCTAAGAAAATGGTATTATCAAATGCCAGTGGACCTTCAACGATACAATTCTTCAATTGTCCTCGTTGAGACATTTTAGAAAGCATTGCAGCATGCATGGTAGCAGGCATTGCCTCATTAACCACCTCAACTGCAGCTATAACAGCTACCTTTGGCTTATCAATGCCAAGTAACCTCATAAAAAAAACTGCATTACTTATTATAGCAGCCTTCTCTTTAAGATTAGGTGAAATATTATAAACCAGATCAGTAATTCCAATAAGTTTATGGTAACCTTCCAGTTCGCAAAGAGCCATATGAGATATTCTCTTACTCTTCATAATCTTAGATGATGGGGGAGTAACTGCGCGCCTGATAACTGCTGCACCGTGATACCCCTCTTGACCGTTCATCAGAATATTTGCTTCTTTTTGGTTGATTAACTCAACAGCTTTTTGACCAGCTAAATAATCATCTTCTACATTTATAATTCTAACTCCTGATAAGTCTGCATTATTTTTATCAGCATAATCATTAATGCATGTCTCATCACCTATCATGATAACATCAACTATATCACGATCTCTTGCAGTTAATGCAGCATTGAAAATTGTATCATCCTTCATTGCTGCAACTGCCAATGTTGCCTTTTTGCTTCTTTTTGCTAATCGACCCTCAAGGTCTGAAATTTTTGTTAGCATTGATTACTCCTTTTGTGGTTACAAAATAATCGATAGTTAATGGAGAATGACTTTTTTCGCTTAAACCTTCATTCAATGAGTATATATTTTTTTTGGATGTGATAACACTTATTCCCCAATAACGTAAAATCCTTATTAAAAACATTGTTTTTTATGTACAAAAACTGTCAATAAAATAAGAACACTGTTATGTTTCTTTTTTTCACAATACCTGCAGTATTATAATATTAAAAACATGTGTAATATTAATAATACAAAGAAAAATAATTATTTCAATATTTAACTTCATTGAAGAGGGTCCCATCCTTTATTTTAAAATTTTTATGATTTCATCTAATTCAATAACTATACTTCATTATTCTCATACTTTCATGAATTTCATGACATTTAGAAGAAACTGTCGATTACTGTAGTTTTTTGTAATTTTTTGTAAGTTTATGAAATAATTATTGCAAAATATGATATTGAATTTTCTCTATAAATATATTATACAAAGAGGAGATACACCATGCTTAACAGTAAAAGAAGTAATCTTATAAAAACTCTCATCCTCATATCATCTCTTATCATTGCATTAAGTGGATGCACTAAGGAAAAAAAATCTAAAATTGCCTGCAAAAAGACCTTCGGACAGGGCAAAATAATCATAAAGCTTGCCACAGGAAGCCCCGGAGAGCTTGGTATGCTTGAAAAACTAGCAGATGCCTTCAATAAAGATAATGGCACATCTCTTTGCTGGATCAAGAAGGGATCAGGAGCATCACTCAAACTCTTAAAGGCTAAAAAGGTTGCAGTTGTCATGGTACATGCACCAAAGGCTGAAAAAAGAGCGATTAAAGAGGGATGGGGAGCAAACAGACAACTCATTGGTTCAAATGAATTCTATATAGTTGGCCCGAAGAATGACCCCGCAGGCATCTCTAAAGCAAAGAGTGCTAAAGAGGCCTATGGCAAAATAGCTGCCCAAAAGAATAATTTTATCTCAAGGGGAGACAACTCAGGAACCAATAAAAAAGAAAAGTCAATATGGAAGATGGCCAATATCAAGCCTAATGAAAAATGGTACATTGTAACAAAAGATTTCATGACAGCATCACTTTTAAAGGCTAACAAGGTTAATGGATATTTCATGACTGACAGCAGTACCTGGGTTGCTGCAAAGAAAAAATGTCCCAATCTAAAGATTCTCTTTAAGGGAGACCCCTATCTCATCAACACCTATCATATATTAACACAACCCGATGGAAAGATCTATGATCTGAGCAAAAAATTTGTTGATTTTATTACCTCTAAAAAGGGACAAAAAATAATAAGAGACTTTGGAAAGAAAGAGCATGGTGCAGCAATGTACAATGATGCTAAATATGCTCAAAAATATGTTCACTAAATTCTATTTTATTTATGTAGATTAACACATAACTTTTTTAGGAAGCATGTTTTAACATGCTTCCTTTTTTTTAGTAGAGCAAAAAGATAATTCCCAACTGAAATGTATGAGCAATACCAACTTCATAGAAAAGAGCTGTATAGCGTATTGTTGGTATGATGCCTCGACCTCGAATAATATTCCAGGGAAGTGCAACCCCGGCTGTTAAGGAGAATGCATGGAAATCTGTCCCACCGGAACTACTTCCATTGATCACCTCATACCCTACTCCTAGAAAGGCTGTCAAGGCTAATGTGTCTGGCAACAATTGAAAGTTATACCCTCCCTGAAGCCTTACTATAGACATTTCTCCTCCATAAAAACCGGACAATTGCACATGCCAGGGAAATCCGGGAGAACTTAATATATTAAACATTGGCCTGACAGGATTAATATTAGAATTATTAATGGAAATCACTCCTGAAAATTCAAAGCCAAAATACCACATACCCCAGGGATTATACTTTCTGTAGGGAGCAAAGCCTTTTAATACAATAGAATCAAAGGAAATAAAATTGACATATTTCTTTTCTATTGTTTTTTCATTTACACTCTTCAGGTTTAAACGATATACATAGATATCCTTATCTTCGTCTACAATATGTCCTTCAATATAGCTGCCATTTAAAAGGTAAATAAAGACCTTTTTCTTAAAATCATTTTTATACAAAACCCTTACGAGATTTTTTTTCTTAAAAGTCTTTTTCCCAATTTTTTTCTGCCAAAGGATCACATGGGTTTTTGTCTCTTTTAAAATTCGTCCTTCAACGAAGGAACCGTTTTTTAAAAAAACAGCGCCTCCATAAAGGGAAACAGAAAAAAACAATATTAGCAATGTACAAATATATTTCATCATATTACCAGTTTAACCCTATACCAATAAGAAGAACTCTTTTAAAATCAACATAACTGCTCCCATAATTGACATCCTTATTATAGATATCCATGCCTCCGAAGGTCATAACCATGAGATATTCTACCTGCAACTGAATACACTGATTTTTATATATCCTTATTGGAATAGTTATACCAACATCAAAAAGAAGAGATACCCCGGAACCCGGTGTAAAAAATCGAGCACTATTGGCTGTTTCAGAGATTCCAAGTCCGCCAAAAATAGTCATGGCAATTCGGTCATTAAATAAGAAGTTTAAACCAATTGTACCCATAACTTCAAGTAATACAGGTGCTTCAGGAGAATTCTCCTGTCGCATGGTGAGGTTCGGCAAAACCAATATGCCACCCCGAACGCCCCAATGGAAGAGACTTTTATATGAATTAACATAAAATATATTGAATCCTGACCACATTATAGGATAATAATTTAAGTCACCCCAGTATACACCAAAGGGCATCATAAAACCAACATAGCTGTCATCCCATACCGAGAGAGCTGCTTTTTGTTTTATTTTCAGTTTATCTGTTTTCTCTCTCAGTTTTACAGGATTCTGAGAAACAAACAATACATACTTTTTATAGATTCGCTTTTCTTGAGGAGAATTAAGTTCTTTTCTTAAATAGTAATAATATGCTGTTTGATGAACAAGGTACCCTTCTTCTGTTTTTCTTTTATTTCCTTTATAATAGACGTAGACCTTTTTTTTATAAAGGTCATTATAGATAATTCGTAATATCTTATATCGTGGGATTAAAAAAATCTTACTCTTATCATCTATCTTAACCTGTCTATTATTTGCCCCAATAATCCTACCTTCAATTATTGTGCCATTTTTCAAAAAAACATGTTCAGCTGAAAATAAATTTTCAGATAAGAATGGAAAAATGCTTATAAGCAAAGAGAATATAATTATTTTCATTTTCATCTTCATCATCTAAACCATTTACGTTTTATTTTTATTAATTAAGAAAATCATTTCAGAAAGACACAGACAATATTAGTCTACCTATCAACAGAAGATAGACTAACATCTAAACATGAAACAATGAAGAAAGTCAATGCTTTTTCAACATAACAACAACTAGTTTTTTAGCTTCAGAAAAACATCAATCGCCAAGAAATCTATTCTTCTTCTGATCCTTGAAAAGAATATAACCCAAGAAACATTCTAGAATACCTAAAACCAGATATGCTGGCTGTAACCAAAAGAATTCAACCATATTCATCTGCACTATAATCCAGGTTATCAAAGCAAGACCTAAAAGTATTGCAAAAAATGGTGCCGTAAATTGTTTAAAAAGAAATAAAAGAGCACCCAGGGTACTGCCCACTCCATTGACGAGAAGAAGAATAATTCCAGGAATAAAAAAATCCCTGAAGGGTGTATCCTTTAGTATTGTTGTTGTCATTCCCATTGATTGGCCAGTGGGGTCAGAGATAAATCCATAGGCACCACCAAAGGCACCGAGAGCGATAAAAATTTGAAGAATTATTATAATGATTCGAATCTTTTTCAAAATAGATTACCCTCTTATATTTTTTTATATAAACAAGCATGAGAGGTGATTATTAATTATGTTCTTTGAGCATTCAAGACGTTTTGTGCTTTTCAGAAACAAGCTCCTCATCGAATTATTTCTACGAAAAGAATCAAATTTTGTCAAACAAAAAGTTGCACAAAATGTGCCGATGACCGCGGATCACCGGAACGGTGTGGAGATGATTGCAGGCTTGATACGCTCTGTTAGATTAAGGAATTTTTTTTTGATATTTTATTTTTCAAATCAGTATCATTCATTATTTTGCTAACAATATTATTAGCAATTATATTTTGAATTGATATTATTGATATAATGAGGAAAAACATGTTGATATACCATAGAACATAATGAAGTATTATATTAACATTTTCTATTGGCTGGAATAAATATTTTGATATAAAGTATGAAATTGGAAATGACATACTATAGTTAGTAATACCGACGATTTTAAATTTTAAACTCTGTACTAAGAAATATGAGATTATGTAGAATATAATTGAAATTTTTATATATATGTTTTTTTTGTTTATAATTTTTATGATGACTATGATTAAAAATATTAGAAGAATTATTTCATATTTGAAATTTTCTATAAGTGAAGAATTACTATTGATAAAATGAAAATTAAAAAAAAGAGGTGTTATATCTTCAGAAAAGATAACAGCAATTGTAAATATAATTTTATCTATAAATAAATAGAAGAATAGTATGCTAACGAAGAGCGCTATTCTTTTTTTTGTAAAATAGTCATATATATGTCTAGCAAAATTTTTTAATACTACAATTGTTTCAAATTGATTTTTTTTCTTCAGAACAATAATTTTATAAAATGTAATTATCAAAAATGCTAAAAGCGATAACATTATTAAATACAGTATTTTCATATTGTGTCCTTATAAATTATTTCATCTAACAATTTATATGTAAAAACTTTTTCGAATATCCACCAGTAGTTTTTCAACCAGATCTCCATCTGGCTCTTCAGCTAAAGTGCTCTTTACATATAATTCATCAACCAGGGTTAATAAGTCAGTAGCCTTAGTCATTAGATCATTGAAATCATAATATCCTGATTTTATCTTTAGAAGCTCATCCCTATCCCCTCTTTCAACGAAGAGCTTACCGTCTCTCAATATCTCAACAGCCATATTAAGAAGTCTAAATGTATGCATTACATTTTTTGCATCATAGTTCTTGCCATGGGCAATGGTGTTCTTATAACGATCTTCATTGCGCTTATCAACCCAGGACCAATATTCCTTATAGTCCTTACAGTAGGCAGAATAACCATCTTTGTTATAATAGAGATAGGCAATATGATCAAGATCCTGAGGCACTGAGGATGTGATCAGTTGATGAGAATCCCCTGGACCGAAAAGACCACTAAGGCTATTATTTTCATCATAGTAGAGAGCATAGACCTGTGCCATATGGGGAATATCAACAAGACCGCATCTCTGGTCATTGATCTCATTCTTCACGAGCCACTGTCTCAAAGGCATTGACCTTTCTTTCTCAGCAATATAGCAAAAATCAAGTGGTGATTTTTTTTCTTTATCAAGGGGATTCAAAATCTTTTTATTGAGGCCCCGGGCTCTTGTAATCTGTCCCATAGCATATCTGCCGAAGGTATCTCTACAGAGTTTTGACAAAAATATTTCCGGTTTAATTCTTTCAAAAAGAGAATGCCTGTGTAAAATATATTTTTCATCAACACCAATCATCTCAAGAATATTGGGATTATTTTTAAGAGCCAATTCCAGAAATCTGCCAATCTCATAGAAGACAACATTGTTGTTGTCCTCTGAAATCTGGGGAATGTATTGAAAACCAAAATAGATTTCCTTTGGCAATATATAAACACCCTTAATATCAGTATCAGATGTTTCTGTAGCAAGACCCTGAGATCTACTGCCACTAATACATTCAAAAAGAATAGAACCACTATCTCTGAGATTTTGAATTGTCAGCATTAAAAATCCTTTTTGATTTCTTCTATAAAAAAGTTATTGAGACTACTCCATTCCTTTGCATGGGGAGAAAGTTTTTGTGAATCTATTCCAATACGCTGTACCATGGCTGTAATGTAATCCACGAGAACCATTGGAAGGCTCACTCTTTCCTTTTCATCGGCCCCTTTCTTTTCATGTAAAAGTCTATCAATTTCACTTCTGACATCAAGATCTTCAACCTGTTCATAGAGATCTTTAAATTCCATAGGTGCAATAGTCTTCTTTTGAGTAATATAATAGGCTGCCAGGAGAGGACGAAGAACGTAGAATATTTTTTTTATTGTTATAAATCCCTTTTCATCAATTGAGCCATAGGCCTTCCTGGATATTCCCAGGTAGTGGTGAACCATTGAAGGTAAAGAAGAAAACTCATATGCAAGATCAAGAAGTTCTTTTTTGATACCTTCAGCCTCATAATAGACAACAGGGCTCTGTAGCCACTCAGAAATAACAGCATTGGACTTCTTAATATGCTGAAGAACCTTTGAAAGGTCCCATCCCCCTATATCTAAATCACCGGAAAGAGGAAAATCCAATGTATCTGCTTTCTTCTCAAGTGAAAGATAATAATCTTCACTACGGCGATAGATAAATCGCACATCATAATCGCTGTCAGGTGAAGCAAAACCCCAGGCCCTGCTTCCAGACTCACAGGCATAAACAATGCTGATATTATGCTGTGATTCTATTTTTTTTAATTCACTTTGAATACTTTGAAAAATTTCGTTATCAATCATATCTCTGCCTCATGATCATTGACACAGAGATAAAATATTTTTCAACTTAAAAATTATTCACTGACAAAGACAGTTTTCTTTTCAGGCTTTGGAGCCTTGATTACCATGAACTGTAAAACTTCATCACTGGTATTGTACCAGCAGTGTGCAATATCTTTAGGGCTTTCAATTAAAGCACCCTTTGAAACAACCTCTTTTTCATCACCCACCTCTACTGTTCCACTACCCTCTAAGACAAAGAAGGCTACATCAACGGGGGTAATATGTTTTTTTAGATTTTGCCCTGGTTTCAATGTTATTATGTTAACCATTGCCTCTGGTTTATTATAAAGATTTCGTGCATCAACACCATGGGCTGTTTCCATTATTTCTAATTCACTGTATTGTTTTATAATCATTATTAATCTCCTATAATAGACAAATCATAGCAATAATTACCTTTATTGAAATTGATAATAGTCAATTTTGCCAAATTAATATAAAATCATTGAAATATAAAACAGGTATTTTAGAATTGGTTAAAATACTTTAATTTGAGAGACCGCAATGAATAAAAAGATTTCCCCTCAGGCCATGACAATTTTAACAGCAACTTTTTTTATGATGTGCCTCCTTCATCTCTGGTTTACCATCTTTGTTCTATTTATTGGAGCCATTGTTATAACACTCTTATATGGAAGAGCTGAATACTGCAGCACTTATTGTCCAATGGGGACTTTACAAAATTTTTATTATGAAAAGCAGGCAACAAAAAAAGATTTTGCCATAAAGTGGTTCCCCCCTGTATTTATAACCTTCTTTTGGACAGCAACCATTACTTCAGTTTTCTACTTTCAAAACAAACCTCTGGGGCTCTGGTTTTCAATGCTGCAGCTTATGATGGGCTCATTGATCTTTGCAATAATAATGCAAAATAAATATGGAAAAAGATTTTTCTGCAGAAGACTCTGCCCATTACGGGTACCGATATTAGCACCCGTAATAAAAATGAGGAGAATCATTAAAAAATAAAATTACTTATACTTCTTTGCATCAGGAAGTCTCAGACGGCATTTCTCAAGAAGTAGATACATTTTACCCTTTACTTTGACTCCTTCAACCTTAATGTAGAGCTTTGCCTGAGAGCTGTAGGTGGTTTTTTTAGGATTATCTTCATAAGCAGTGATTGATATTTTATAGGTAACAACACCCCTTTTATTCTTAACACGAACTTTCAAATATCTTAGAGAAAATTTTAGTTTTTTCTCTCTAATAAGAGCTGCACTTTTGTCCCACTGTTCCATACCCTTTAAAAGCAAACGGGCAAAACGTTCTCTCTCCCTGTCTCTTTTACTCTGAGAAACAGTGCCCTTCTTCTTTCGAAGCTTTCGCAGTTCATCCATTATCATATCATAATCATTCAATTTAATGAGAGAATCTTTTATAGATCCATAGTTCTCACCAGCATTGATCTTTTTCATTAGATCATAGGCAAATTCTTCACCTGTATTAAATGTTCCGCTCAATGATATCACAGGAATTAAAAGCATTAAAACGACGTATTTTTTCATATTGTACCTCACCCTAAAAGAGACATTTCTCTAATAATTTTGTTCCACTATTTTTTCTTATAAAGATAAAATAAAATTATACCTAAGACACATAATGAAAGGGGGATGGAAACCATTGAAGAGATCCCAACCTTCATATTGACCTTTAATATAATAAATATAGCTAAAAATACACCCATAAGGGCCTCACCTGCAATGAGTCCTGTTGCAATGAGAGTTCCCCTATCCTCTGACTCCAACTCAACGGTTTCTCTCTTGTCTGTAAAATGTCTTATTATACCGCCACAGAGCATGGGTACAATAAGGGTTATTGGAAGATAGATTCCAACGGCAACAGGCATTACAGGAATCCCCTGAGTAGAGCCTCTTTTTTTCATAACAAGATCTGCTATAATTATGAGAACTGCAGCACCTGCACCAATTATAATCATGGTCCAGGGAAGATTTCCCTTGCCAAATAATGCCTTAGCAATACTTGCAAAGAGGGTAGCCTGTGGTGCCTTGAGGCCAGTACCAATTCCATAGGCAGAGTGTAGCAAGGTCAACACCGGTGCAATAATTCCAGCTGAGACTGCAATACCAATAATCTGAGCCTTTTGCTGAGCTGCCGGTGTTGCACCCAGCAGGTGACCTGTCTTTAAATCCTGGGAAACATCCCCAGCAGAGCTTGCAGCACAGCATACAACCCCTGCTACTCCAAGGGTTGCCAGGATTGCAGAATCTCCCTTCCATCCTAAAATTAGAAAAAGGGCTGATGTGGCTATAAGGGCACTAATAGTCATTCCAGAAACAGGATTATTTGTGCTCCCCACGAGTCCTACAATATAACTTGAAACAGCCACAAAGAAAAAGGATGCTATTGCCATGACAATGGCAGTAATAATTGACAATCCCCATTTGCCTGTAAGAAATTCATATAAAAAAAGCATCATAATCAAGGTTGAAAAAAATACAGCTCCCATTGTCATAATAGAGAGATCCTTGTCAGCCTTCTCATCCTCTTTATTAATAATTTTTTTATTGCCTGATGCAGCTGATGCCATACTTTGTAAACCCTGTTTAATACCTTTTCGAACAGAGATTATTGACCAGAGGCCACCTACAACCATTGCACCCACTCCGGCATAACGAATGTAATTCTTCCATAAAAACCATGCCTGATCCAAAGCTGGCTTCTGTGACAGAGAATCAGGTACATTGAGCAGAGGTACAGCTATAAGCCAGGCAGAAGCACTACCGAAAAAAACAAGCAATGAGATTCTCAGCTTTATAAGATAGCCAACTCCAGCCATTGCAGGGCTTATATCAGAACCAAAATAAAAGACCCTACCAAAGGAAACAACAGCTCCTTCTACTGTACCCTTTAATATATGAAAACCCGTTACAAAAAGTTTTACCAGAGCACCGAGGGCTAATCCCTTAAAGATGAAACCCATAGATCCTGAACTTTGATTATCACCTGCCTTTAGAACCTCTGCACAGGCAACCCCCTCTGGATATGTCAAATTTTCATCTTCAACAATAAGAGCCCTTCTTAAAGGAATCATAAAGATGATTCCCAAAAGTCCACCACAAAGAGCAATAATAGTAGTCGGCCAAAACTGAAAATCTTTCCACACACCAATAATTACCAGAGCTGGAACAGTAAAGATAATACCAGCTGCAAGAGACTCACCGGCACTAGCCATTGTCTGCACAATATTATTTTCCAGCAGAGATCCTGTTTTAAGCAAACCCCTCATTATGGCCATTGAAATAACAGCAGCAGGTATTGAAGCAGAGACAGTCATTCCTGCATAGAGTCCCAAATAGGTATTTGCTGCAGTCATCATAAGGGCTATGATTATACCGAGAAAAAGTGCTCTCAAAGTAAATTCGCCCTTTGTAAAAAATGTATTATCTCTCGATTTCATTTAACGATCCTATTTTGTAAGGTTGTATTCCATATTAATCAAAAAGGAAAAAAGACACTATAACACTAATGATTATCTCTATAATTTATGTAATTAAAAGAAGAATTTTAAGAAATAGTCTAAAATATTATTATTTCAAGTATAGAGAATATCTCTATATCATTAAAGGATCTTTTAAAAGCTACCTTTGAAGATTTAGAAAATATATGTTTTACCTTTGCAGAATAATGAAGAAGAGATTCTCATTGAGATGAGGAAAGTGCAGAAACACAACAGTATAGATTCTAATGAAGAATAACAAATTAATACTTTGACTATAAGATCATTTTAATATATCATAATTAAATCAAAACAGATGAGGTTTAATTATGAAAAAAATATCACTCTCATTAATTCTAAGCCTTTTGATTTTCCCCTTTTTCCTTTCACAGAGTATTGAAAAAAAGGTTTATAAAAGCCAACAGAGTCTTTATAAACCTCCTCTGAATAAACCCTCATATTGGCCTACAAAAGGTTGGATAACGAAAAAACCACAATCACTTGGCATGAAGGTTTCATATTTAAAAGAAATGGAAAAGTATACCTTTAGTCGTCAAAAACCAGAGAAAGATCGAAAGGGCATAAGAACTGATGGAGTTGTAATAATATATAAGGGCTTCCTTGTCTTTGAAAAGTATGGTGGAGGATTTGATAAAAATAAAATCCATTTAACCTGGTCAGATGCGAAGAGCTACGTCAATGCATTATATGGCATCGCAGTAAAAGAAAACAGATTGAAGATAAAAGATCCTGCATGGAAATACTACCCCTCTTTAAACAGAGGTGATCATAAAAAAATAACCGTAGATATGTTACTAAGAATGAGCTCAGGTCTTTATACCAATGAGACCTATGAGGCATCTCCTTTAAAATCAACTGTAAATGCCATGCTCTTCACCATTGGTCACAAAGACATGGCAGCCTACGGTGCAAGTCAAAAACTGGAATATAAACCTGACACAAGATTTGAATATTCAAGCCCAACCTCAAACCTATTAATGGCTCTGTTGAAAAAAACCATGAATAAAAAGGCCTACAATAACTATCCATGGAAGAAATTATTCAATGTATTAGGAATGAAAAATGTGGTTTTTGAACAGGATGCTGCAGGAACCTTTGTGGGGTCTTCATATGTATATTCAACACCACGAGATATGGCAAAATTTGGTTTTCTCTATTTACATGATGGAATATGGCAAAACAGAAGGATACTTCCCAGAGAATGGGTTACCTATTCAACAACAATAACTTCAACCTATTATACAACAAAAGATTTCTCAGCTGATGAAGCTGATGATCCGGCTTATGGAGCACATTGGAGGCTCAATAGAGATATTCCTGAAATTAACATGAAACGACCTTTACCTGATGTACCAGAAGATATGTTCATGGCCAGAGGTCACTGGGGTCAATTTATTTATATAATTCCATCAAAAGACCTGGTTATAGTTTACACTGGCGACAACAGAGACAAATCTCTTAATGAGAATAAATTTCTTAAGTATATTGTTGATAGTGTTTCACAGGGGGCATCAAAATGAAAAGAGCAATTAAAATAACGTTTATAATTCTTTTGATCATGGTTCTTACTATTGGTATATTACTTGCAAGCAACTGGAAGGATATTAAAAACTTTCAGCCAATGGCTTCTGGAGCTTATGCAAAATTCATGTGCTCATGTCTCTTTGTTGAAGGTAGAACAGAAGAACAATGTAAGATCTGGTCACGATTATCTATTCCTCAATCCAGTTATATTATCAGCAAAAAAAATAAATCTGTGACATCTACTGCTCTATGGTTCTCAAGTAGTGCTCATTATAAGAGCAAAAGACTAGGATGTACCTTAAAATAATTTTTTTATAGAATATAAAATGAAATCAAAAAAACTATGGACATCTCTCTATTTCGTTATACAATATAGGTATAATGAAATATTTAAAATCAAATATTCTAAAATATATGGTTATGAAGTTGCATTTCATTCTTGAGGAATATTAACATGAGATTCTTCATAACCATAACAAATAAAATTAAAGGTCTTCCTTTAAAGATTAAGATGAACATAATTGGTATTTTCATCATCATCGTCTTTTCATTAATTCTATTTGTTATGATTTTACCCCAACTTGAAAAAGACAAACTTTATGAAAGAAATGGAAAATTAAAAGCAGTTGTAAATTCTCAAGTATCTCTGATGGATCACTATGAAAGATCTCTAAGAACAAAAGCCTGGATCAACAACCCCTCTTTACCCAAAACTATTGAAGAAGCTAAAATCAAAATAATTAAAGATTTAAGTCGTATGAGGTATGATAAAAATGAATGCTTTTTCATCTTAGATGGAAGCGGCAACATGGTTATGCATCCATTAAAGAAAGAGCTTGAAGGTAAAAACCTGATAAACATGAAAGATCCCGAAGGTGGCAAGCCATTTAAGAAAATGGTAATTCACTCTCAACGTGATGGAGAGACTTTAGTCACATATATCTGGCAATCAAAATACAGTGAAACAATTTTTGAACATCAAACCACCTTTGCAAAATATTACTGGCCATGGGATTGGACAGTGTGTACTGCTGTATACACTCAGGATATTATTGATGAGATGTTTCGCATTAAGCTCGTTTCTTCAATTACCATTCTAATTACAATAATTGTAACAATGACTATGTTGATCCTCCTCATTCATATCAATTTATCGAGACCTTTACAAAAATTATTATCTGGTATTACAGAGATTCAAAATGGTAACCTTGAACATCAGATTAATATAGCTTCCATGGATGAAATAGGATTTATTTCACAACAATTTAATCATATGGTAACTGACTTAAAAATCAGCAGTGAAAACATAATTAGATCAGAAAACAAATACAAAAACCTCACTGATCTGCTACCTGACATAGTATATGACACAGATCTTCAGCAAAATATTACATATCTCAATAAGGCGGGTAAAAATCTATTAGGGTATTCAGACTCTGATATCGCCAAGGGCTTATCGATGAAAAGGCTTATATCAAAAAATGCATGGGAAACTTTTTTTAAATTTTTTCCAGACTACATGGATAAAAAAAATGAAAGAATTTTCGCTACCCACAAAATACATAGTAAAGATGGCGGCTATATCATTGGAGAAAATAATGCTGCGATTTCATATATCGGAGATGAACCCAAGGGGCTTCGTGGAATAATAAGAGATGTTACAGATAAATTAAAACTGGAAGAAAACCTGGCCCAGGCCCAAAAAATGGAAACAATAGGTACACTTGCCGGTGGAATTGCACATGACTTCAATAACGCTCTTAGTGGAATCATTGGTTCAATATCATTGCTTAAATTCAGCATCGAGCAAAATGAAGAAGTAGATATTGTCAAACTTAAAGAATTCATCAAACTGATGGAAGAATCATCTCTCAGAGCATCTGAAATGGTTCAGCAACTATTGACCCTCTCTCGAAAACAGGAATTCTCTTTTGCACCAGTTGATATGAACAAAGCACTGGAACATATTATCAAAATATGCCAAAATACCTTTGATAAATCCGTTGAAATCATTCCAATTTATAATGATGAAAAAGCAATGGTATATGCTGATCCTACAAGTATGGAACAAATGCTTTTAAATATATGTGTCAATGCAAATCATGCAATGAGTATTATGAGACCAAAGGACGAAGCAATGGGAGGCACTCTCAATGTTTCCATTGAAAAAACATTTGCTGACAAACATTTCTGCCAAACACATCCAGAGGCTGAGGAAATTGATTACTGGAAAATCACAATATCAGATACCGGTGTAGGAATGGATAGCAAAACTATAGCAAAAATCTTTGATCCCTTTTTTACAAAAAAGGAAAAGGGAAAAGGAACTGGTCTGGGACTAGCTATGGTATACAATATAATGAAACAGCACCGAGGCTTTATTGATGTTTATTCTGAACTCGGTATTGGTACTTCCTTTAATATTTTCATTCCAATATTATATGGAAATAATAACGAAGATAAACATTTTGTTAAAAGAAAGATACCAATGGGAGAAGGACTGATATTGGTGATTGATGACGAGTATATTTTAAGACGAATTGCAAAATCAATTCTTACTGAATGTGGTTACACCGTTATAACTGCAGAAGACGGCAAAGAGGGAATTGAAATTTTCACGCAAAGGCATAGTGAGATAAAAGCTGTGCTTCTCGATCTAATTATGCCTAAAATCTCAGGTGAAAAAGTATATAAAGAATTACTTAATATAGATAAAGATGTTAAAGTTCTCTTAACATCTGGATTCAAACAGGATCATAGAGTAGAGGTTGCCTTTGACCTTGGAATAGATGGATTCATTCAGAAGCCATTTACAATGCGTGCTCTTGCTAAAAAGTTAAATGAAATTTTAAAAAAATAATATTATAACTATTTCAATTTATGGTGGTTGCAAATGTTCAGCAAAAAAATAATCATACTTCTGCTTTACTTAGCACTGATTCCCTTTCTTACCTGTAAAAATGTGACCTATGATGACAGTGATATGGTTATAAAAAAATGGGCTGAAATATTTAATCCTTCTGTACTGAATAAAAATCAGAAAACAAAAGAACTTAACTGGTTTCAGTTTGTATCACATGATCTAAAGGGAATAAAAATAAAGTCCACTGCTGAAAATATCGAAACCCATTACTGGGAAAGTAGAGTATTAACAAAGGCGTTTAAAGAAATTACTGGAATCGAAGTTCACCATGAAATTATTGGTGAAGGTGATGTAGTTAATCGTATAATGGAACAAATAGAAAAGAATATTCATCATTACGACATCTATGTCAATGATGCAGACATGGTTGGCACTCACCTGAGAACGATGGGGATCATTAATCTAACTACCTTCATGAAGAATGAGGGAAAGAAATATACAAATCCCTATCTTGAATTAAAGGATTTTCTCAACCTGGAGTTCGGTCAGGATTATGAAGGAAACCAGTTACAACTACCAGATCAACAATTTGCTAATCTCTACTGGTTTAGATATGACTGGTTTTCCCGCAAAGATATAAGAAAAAAGTTTAAAGAAAGATATGGATATGATTTAGGTGTTCCAGTAAACTGGGCAGCATATGAAGATATTGCATGCTTTTTTACTAATACTAAGATTGATGGCAAGAAGGTCTATGGTCACCTTGATTATGGAAAACCATCTCCTTCATTAGGATGGAGATTCACCGATGCATGGTTTTCAATTGCCGGTGTTGGTGACAGAGGACTTCCAAATGGACTGCCCGTTGACGAATGGGGTATAAGAGTAGAAAATAAGATACCTGTTGGTTCTTCAACCTCTCGAGGAGGAGCTGTAAACGGACCAGCTGCAGTATATGCTCTCACAAAGTATATTGAATGGCTTTATAAATATGCACCTCCTGAAGCATTAAAATGGCAATGGTCAGATGCGGGACCTCAATGTGCACGTGGTGATATTGCACAAAGGATTTTTCAGTATATTACATGGCTCTCTGACTCCCGCTTTCATACTCCAGGAAGCCCTGTGTGTGATAAAAATGGAAAACCAAAATGGAGAGTTGCTCCAACTCCCCATGGAAGATATTGGGACAAAGGCATGAAGGTAGGTTATCAGGATGCAGGAAGCTGGACTATTCCAAAAAATGTAACTGGAAAAAAACGTCTTGCTGCATGGTTATGGGCTCAATTCTGTGTTTCGAAAACAGTCTCTTTGAAAAAATTTACCATTGGTGGGACACCTGTAAGAAGGTCTACTATTTTCTCTGACTACCTTACCAAGAGAAAAGATTACTACGGAGGTCTCATAGAATTCTACAGATCATCTGTGGAAAAAATGTGGACTGATAGTGGCCCCAATGTTCCATACTACCCAGGAATGTCTCGACTCTGGTGGAAAAACATCGCCCGGGCTATAAAAGGAGAAATGACTCCCCAACAGGCACTTGACAGACTTGCAGATCAACAGGATCTTTTAATGGCTTCTAAAAATATGAAAGCATATTCACCAAAGCTCAACATCAAAAGAAAAAGAAGCTATTGGCTAAACAAAAAAGGAGCTCCTAAGGCTGAAAGAAAAAAACAAAATCCCATTACTGTACCCTATGAGGATTTATTAAAGCAATGGACAAAACAATAAATCAGATTATTAATTTCACAAAATTATCTCCTTTAGATCAAGTTTTCTCTGAAGTTAAATTCTCCAATAAATCCTTATCATAGAAAACAATAATATTCTTAAAATCCTTAATATAAAGTTTATTATGTAACACTTCTTTTCTCTCAGAAATCATCTCAACAAAAACCATCCAAAATAAATGGAACTTATTATCTCTATTCTATGTCTCAATATCAGATTAATCTGATATTATAACATAGAGGTAATATAATGAAAGCCACAATATTTAAAACAATTAGAAGAGGCATGATTATTCCATTGGCAATAATTGTTATGGCAGCTGCACTTGATGCACGAACTAAGCTTACAACATTGCCAGAAAGAAATATGATTCGTATTGACTGTAGAAATGGCAGCAATGCATTAGTAGAAGAGGAAAGAACAATTCCTCTTTTAAAGGGGAAAAATCAGATTGAATTTTCCTGGATTAACACCTACATTAAAATGGGTTCTATTCAGTTTAGAGTAATAAAATCTACTGGTTTAACCAGAGTAATCAATGTCAATTATCCTCCTGGAGGAAGCACTCTCTACTGGACAGTATTTTCAAAGGTTGCAGGACCAGCGACATTTCGCATATCTTATTTAATAGGAAATCTTAAAAAGATTATATCTTATGAAGCAATTGCAAACTACAAAGAGTCTCATATGCTCTTCAAATCATATGTTACTCTCAGCAATATGACTGGTGAATATTTTAAAGATGCAAAGGTTCAAATAAGTTTTGGTGATGATTTCACAAAGACCTTCAGAATTGGAGAATCAAAAAAAATTCTTGCAGCAAAATTCAAAAAAATTCCAATACACAAGAAATATATTTTTAATACAGCAGTAGATCGTAAAGATGTTCGTCACTATTATTTAATTAAAAATACAAAAAGAAATGGACTCGGTTATTTTGCTCTTCCAAGAGGAAAGGTTAGAATATACCAGGAAGATTCAAGAGGATCAGAAGCCTTTACCGGTGAAGACTGGGGACAGTATACTCCCTTAAAAAGAAACATGAAACTCTATCTTGGAAAGGCAAAGGAAGTTAAGGTCAAAAGATTTCTTTATAAACGCAATTGGGCCTACACAGATAAACCAATAAAAAGAATCAATAGAGTTATAAAGTATCAGGTTCAAAACTTTAAAAAGAAAACCATCCCTCTTACAATACTAGAACACCCCAGTGGTCAATGGACAGTAAAAAAAATAGTTCTTAAGGTTGAAACTGGGGAAAGAAATAAAATCAAAGAAAAAACTATCAACCACAACTCAATGATTAGCTGGAAAAAGAAAGATGTAAAAAATCTTGAGGTTCTCTTTCGAGTTCCCCGGTCAACAGATAAAAAATATAATATTTATCTTCACATTGAAAGAGTAAATGTATGGTAATGGAGAGAACAATGAAAAAGTTAATTACATTTAAAATAACACTTATAATCACAGCATGTATCATGATTTTAATGACAGGTTCCGAGAGCAAGGGGGCAATTGATCTTGTTACAGTTCCAAAAAAAGATGAAGTTCAACTAACCATTTATAACTCTGCAGACATTACCATGGTTAGAGAATCAAGAACCTTGACCTTTAAAAAAGGTCACAACACAATACAGTTTGCCTGGAAAGGAACATTGATAGATCCCACATCTCTGAGAATGAGGTTTTTATCACATAAAACAGATTTAGATCTCCTGGACACTACCTACCCTCCCAATAGAAAAGATGCACTTCAGTGGAATATCAAATCATCATTTAATGGGCCAGCAAGAGTTGAGATAACCTATTTCACATCAGGCATTACCTGGTCAGCTGACTACGTAGTCCTGAGTAATGAAAATGAAAGCAAAGCTGATCTTACAGGTTACGTCACTGTTATAAATAATTCAGGTGAAGATTATCCAAATGCCAAGGTAAGACTGGTTGTAGGAACAATCAATCTTGTAGAATCGATTTCAACACTTGCAAAGGGACGAATCAGTTATAGTCGACTATCTAAATCAAAACGTTATAGAGTTCGAAGGAGTTTTAGAGGCTACATGAAAAAGGCTGAAGAGCTCAACAAGGTTGGTGGCTCATATGATATGAGAGAAAAAAAAATAGTAAAAGAAGGACTCTCAGAATATTTTATATTTTCCATTGAGGGCAGAGAAACCGTAAACAATAGATGGAAAAAAAGAATGAAATCAGTTTACGTAGAAAACATTCCCTTAAACACAATTTATAGACTTCAAGACAAACGATCTACCTCAACTGTTTTTAAATATTATGAGTTCAAAAATAAGAAATTTAAAAACAAACAAGGAAAAGGTCAGTTAGGAGAATCTCCTTTGCCAGATGGATTTTACAGAGTTTTCATCAGAGACAATAAAAATAATCTAATTTTTCAAAGAGAATATAAGAATTCCTATGTTGCAACTGGTGATAAGGTTAAACTTCAGCTTGGAAGATCTAAAGATATTATAGTTAGACGCACTTTAAAAGACTACAAGCGCTTTGATATAACTATTAAAAGAAATTATTACAAGCATCCCTATATTAAAAACTATAAAGAACGTTTTTATTATGAAACCGAAATAATAAACACCCTAAAAAGAACTGTCAAAATAGAAATAGAAAGAAGATTTTATGGAAAACACTGGGTGAAAAATTTAAGATATAAAAGTTACAAAGTAAATAAAAATACTTTCAAATATTTTCCAAAACTATTTGCAGGTAAAACTGAAAAAAATAGATACGAAGTTGAAGTTTTTCGAGGAAGTAAGTAACAAATTCTTATTATTTATATCAGATATAGTATAATTTGAAACTCCAAAGTAATTTTATACATAATCCCGGTTAAGAGCCCGGGATTTTTTTTTATCTTTAAAACCAATAAGGCCTAAAAGAACAACACCCAACAACACAAGCATAGCTGTAAAAATAAAAACTTTCTTATATCCAATATCTTTTATAATAGTTCCAACACCCCATACACCAAAGGAAAAACCAATATTAAAGGATCCTAGAAAAAAAGCCATAAATCGGCCCTTAGAATGGAGAGGTACCCTTTCGAGAATATAGGCATTGATAGATGGAAAGAAAAGGCCGTGACCAAGACCTAATAATGAACCTGAGACAACCATAAGCCATGAAAGATTTCTATCAAGAAAAACAATTACAATCAATGACAATCCGGTAATAAAGAAAGATGGCATAGCTATTTTTATCTTTCCAAACTTATCTGCAAATCCACCAAGTAGAAGCCTTGAGCCTCCCGATGTTATCATGTAACCAATAAAAAATGGACTCAACAATGTAATACCCTTAATCAAAGCGAAGGGCTGATAATATGTAAACAATATATTAAATGCTGCACCTGAGATAATGAGAACAAGAAATATATATATTATTGATTCTTTCAAAGTGGACTGATCCTTTTTACCATCTCTATAAATATTATGATCTTTACTTGAAACATTTATGAACAATGAAAAGATAAATGCTAAAAAAGAAAAAACTGCCGAAGCGATAAATAAAACTCTCCACCCATGAAGAGCTGCCAATGACTCAAAAACAAAGGGAGACAAACCATTTGTAATAATCATTGTCAGTCCAGAATATCCTAAAATCCGACCAAGATGTTCAGGAGGTGCAATCATGGAGATGATGGTTCCTCCTGAGGTAAAGAGCAAAGCAAAAGAAAACCCCTGAAGGAATCTAAGAAAATAAAGAAAGGGTCCTATTGAATCAACCCATAAAAACCCTAAAGCTGATAGGCTACCCATTAACGCACCGGCCATGATAAGTTTTTTCCATTGAAATCCTTCAGGAATAAAGGCAATCAAGATATAACCTGCCATAAGGGCGATTCCCTGAGCAGCTGTAACATTTCCAATATCATAGGCTGATGCATTGAGACTCAGGGTAAGAAATTTTGGCAGCAAGAAGAAACCAGAAAAGTTAAAGCCATATAATGTCTGTACCGTCAATATGAGCACAAAGTCTTTGGAAAAGATTTTCTTCATAAATATTTAACCTTTATTTTCATATACCACAAGATCTTCATCTAACTTTCAATTCAATATTTTTTTATGATCTATTAAAGTTTTATTGTGAATATGCCGATAATGACGTATAATAATTTGCAATAAAACATGAAGGGAGGACGAAAAGTTAAAGCATATGATCTCTATAAATAATCATATAATTGCACGTCTTCCTGGTAAGCAGGTTCTTGTTAGTAAAACTCAGCAGAACAATGAACTTTCTGAGTCTGAGAAAAAGGCCCTTGATGAACTCAAAAAAAGAGACAAAGAGGTAAAGAATCACGAAGCTGCACACACTGGCAATCCTGAACTACAGACTATTGGTACTCCCAGTTATAGCTACGTCTTAGGTCCAGATGGAAAGATGTATGCTGTTGGTGGTGAAGTAACTATTTCAACAGGAAGAATCTCAGACCCACAGGATGCACTAAGAAAAGCTGCAGCATTAAAGAAAGCCTCTCTTTCTTCTGATAATCCCTCTTCTGCTGATCTTGCAGCAGCATCCTCTGCATCACAGATGGAAACCGAGGCACTACAACAAATAAAGAAAGATGATAATCCTTACACTCAATATCTAAAAAAACAAAGAGAGACCAACACCACAATAGATAGTTTCAAATAAATATTCTATAACATTTGTATCTAATTTTTTTTTCCATGTTTCAACTCAATAACTGTAATCTCAGGTGTAACTAAAAAACGAATGGGCGGTCCCCAGGTTCCTGTTCCTCTGTTTACATAAATATCAGTATGATCATTGATTTTATAAAAACCACAGAGATAGGGAAAGGCTATCTTTGCAAAAAGAGTAAAGGGAAATATCTGCCCGGCATGGGTATGTCCTGAAAGCTGGAGGTCATAATTCTTTGTATTTTCTAGATTCACCTTTGGCTGATGTTTAAGAAGTATGGTATAATTTTTAGTATCAACCTTTGACAATACAGTGGCCTCACTAATTTTAATTGTATATCCAAATCGTGAAGCAGAAAGATCATCAACTCCACTGAGATTAATCATATCATCTATTATTACAGTATCATTTCTTATGAGTTTAAATCCTGAATTTTCAATAAAGTTTACACTATACTTAATATCAGCAATGAACTCATGATTTCCTGTAATAGCGTATTTTCCCAAAGGTGCCTTCAGGGTTCTCATGACAGCTGCAACCTCTTTTTTCTTTCTGATTGCTCTATCTAAAAAATCACCTGTTGAAATTATTATATCTGGATTTTGTTTTTGAACCAGGTCTCTAATCTTCTTTGCTGAGTGAACACTGATAATGGGACTAAAATGAACATCTGATATCTGAACTATTTTTATGGTGCGTCCCTCTTTAATCTTAGGTGAAACAAAGGTCACCTTTTCAACCTGAATATTTAAAGCTTCAAAATAACCATATATTATTATAATAACATTAATTGATACTGCAACGGCTGTTATAATCTGAATAGTTTTTTTTGAAAACTCCCTGCCTCTTTTTTCAAGAATAAAAACAATAAGGTCGAGTATTCCATGAATCACCAGAAAGAGCCCTAAAAAAGCCAACCAGCTGTAGCCAGTAAAACCTGTTATGCTAGCGAGAATTGACATTTCCCGAGCTGAAAATATAAAAGTAGCAACTGGAGTTAATATTATAGTAAAAACAAGAAGTCTTAATAATGCGAGGGGAAAGGTTTTCCCTGTAATGATAAACTTATGTTTTCTTAAAAAATAATAATTCAAAAGACCATAGGTACTTAAGACCATAGCAAGGAAAAATATAAACTGCAATGTACTATTCATAATTGACATCCTTCTTAATAAACTTATGAAGTAGGATACTGAATCTAAAATTTACTTGCAACATAAAAATATGTATTTAAAAAAAAACCACCTAAACTGTACTTCTCTTAGGTGGTTTGATATTCAATTTTTAGAAATAAAACTTACTAATTCATAGAGATTTGTTATTCCTTATCTTCATTTTCGGAAGTTACATTTTTTGATTCATCAGTTTTTACATTTTCCATGTACCTATCAAAGGCAGCCTCGCCTTCTTCATTCCAAAAATCATGGTAATATTTTTTTTCTTTATGAGACATCTTGTGAAATTTAAATTTACCAGAACAATCCTTACCATGATGTTTTTCATCCTTTCCATGACCGCCAAAAGATCCAAATAAAATCTTAGCTAAAACAACGAGTCCAAAGGCCTGCCAAAAGGTTATGGTTTTAAGACCAAAGAGCATTGGCATGAGCCAGTTCCATAGATACATTACCAAAAATCCCACGAGAAGACCAAATAGAACGGCAAGAATAATTCCCCCTATGATCCACGTTGTAATGGTAATAATTTTTTTAATTATACTGTCATCCTTCTCATATGTAAACATAACTTACTCCTTTAAATAGTTTCTATCCAAAGACTTGCGAATCTTCTTCAAAGCTCTGGACTTTTTAGACAGGAGAGTACCAATTGGAATACCCTCCTTTTCTGATATATTTTTAAAAGACATGCCTTCAAATTCAGTCATAATTATTATAGCCTTCTCTTCTTGGTTTAAAGAATCAATGGCCTGATACAGATCTATTTTCATATCCTCTCTTTCCTGGTTAGACTCAATATTATATCGAGGATCATGAAGAATATCTATTAGTGTTAATTGGTCATCTGTCTCATATGATGAATCAAGTGATAAGGTTTTCTTATGGGTTCTAAATGTATCTACAATCTTATTTTTTAAAGACTGATAGATATAGGCTGAAAGGTTTTCAAAGGGAACTGACATATCTGCCTTATCAAGAATTCCCAAGACAACATCCTGAACAATATCTTCGCCATCACGATGAGCTGCGTCATCAATGCGCTGCTTTACAAAGGATACCATTTTATGATATTCATCCTGAAAAAAATCACTTATCTTCTTTTTCTTTTCATCCATCATATTATTATAAACGAATCTTTATGAATTTTATTGCATCTTTTTTTATTTTTTTTAACATTAAAGGAATATGCCTATGGAAGAGGAACTCATATCATCCTTAATTATAATATCTTTAGAATTAAGAATGATATTATGTATATCTTTAACAGGTATAGTATTTCTAATTATTTTTTTAGCACTACTTACCAACCAGTATCAGAGGAACAATAGAATATTTACATTTAATTTATATGAAATTATTTATCTTTTAAATATTCTCTTGATTTAATAAATAAATAACGTTAAAATGCCTAAATACGATAAAAATAGTAGGATTTAAACAATAATATGAAAAAATTAAAATCTATAAAAATAAAGCTCATAATTATTCTCATTACCTTTGCAGTAGTACCAATCTTATTTTTCAGCTTTTCTGAAGTAATCATGAATCAAATAATTCTAAAATCACAAATAAAAAAACAACTTAAATTATCAGTAAAATTAAAACAATCAACCCTGGACAATTTTTATAAAATTGTTAGAAAAAATGCTCTTTCTTTATCAGACAATAAAGCTTTGCAAAGGTTATTGATTACAATTAATAATGGGACTTCTGAAAAACGATTAATAAATAACCAATATTACAAAGATGCTTTTAATCTTTTAAGAAATTATCAGGAAAATCACTGGGGGTTTTTCCATCATATAATGGTCACTGATCTAAGGGGCAAAGTAGTTCTCAGCCCTCCTCATGGTAAGTCAACATCCAGTCATTATGGTCAGAATATTTCTGAATCTATTTTTTTTAAAAAGGCATTAAAAGAACCTCAAATTTCTGATTTCTTCAGTTTTTCTGAGGCAAATCATTATCACCAACAATACCTGCAACCCGTTAAAAACAGATATGGCACTGTTATAGGTATAATAGCCTTTGAAATTGAAATCGCATATGTAAAAAAAATTATGGCTCAGCATTTTAATGATATAAAATCTGCTCATATATATCTTGCAACACTGAAGGGCAGAGAGGTAACACGATTAAAGAAAGACCCCATCACAAATTTACCTGAAAAAATGATTAATAAGGCCATAAAAGAAAAGATAATTATAAGTAATTATTCTAACCTCAAGGGAGAAGATGTAATTGGTATTGGTATATTTGATAAAGAATACCCCTGGGTTTTAATTGTAGAAATGAATAAAGCTGAGATGTTTGAGGTAATCACAAATCAATTTTTAAGAATAATTCTTACCTTAGCTCTATTTATCATAGTTGCTGTCATTATCAGCCGAATAATCGGAAGAAGGTTTACAGAACCAATAATTTCTCTCACCAATGCAGCAGGGAAAGTCACGAAAGGTGATTTCAAAGCAGAAATTGACATTCAACTTAATGATGAAATTGGTAATCTTGTTGATAATTTTAATATATTTATTAGAACTACCCGATCCATCATAAATGATATACAGGATATTTCCCTCGACGTTTCTACAAACTCTACAGAATTATCATCATCTTCATTACATTTTAATGAAACTGCTCAATCACAGGCATCTTCAGCTGAAGAAATTACAGCCACAGTAGAAGAAATTTCAGCTGGTATGGACAGCATTGCTTTTGGAGCTAATAAGTCTTTTGAAAATCTATCATCACTTTTAGTTAATATGGATAAATTATCTGTGATAATTGAAAATATGTCAAAAGAAGTGAAAACAACAGTAGATAAAACAGATAACATGGATGTTTTTGCCCGCAAAGGAGAAAACGCTCTAGAGGGCATGAGTAAAACAATGAAAAATGTTTTTGATAGTTCTAATGATATGATGAACATTATTAAAATTATTTCTGATATTTCTGAACAAATAAATCTTTTATCACTCAATGCAGCAATTGAAGCAGCAAGGGCTGGTGATCATGGAAAGGGTTTTGCTGTTGTAGCTGATGAGGTTTCAAAATTAGCAGACCAAACTGCTGGAAGTTTAAAAGACATTGATACATTAATAAAAGAGAATAATGTGGAAATCAACAAAGGATTGCAACAGGTTGATGAAACTCTTGAAATGTTTGGCAAAATCAATAAAGATATTATTTCGGTTAGTAATTTGATGAAAAATGTTTATAGTCATATGCTAGAGCAAATTGATTCTAATAAGATTGTTAATGATGACGCAAAGGATGTTCAAAAAATAGCTGATGAAATCAATGTCTCTATAAAAGAACAAAAAAATGCTATAGCAGAAATTGTACGATCATTGACATTGATAACTGAATTAACACAACAAAATGCTTCAGGTGCAGAAGAGATTGCTGCAAGTTCAGAAGAACTCTCTGCTTCAGCTGACAATCTTCAAGAAAAAATAACCTTCTTTAAAGTATAATATAAGGATATTGACAATTTACAAACTAGATTCAAAAATGATAAAGAGATCTATTTTAAACTCAATGTTTTTGACTATTTAACAAATAAAAATATCCTCAGAATAAACATCCTTCTTGTGTCTTTTTTAAGAAATTACCCTATCGACAAAGTATCATGCCTTTTTTGTAGCATTAATAGTGGAATTATAGATTATTAATTATTGCAATTCCCTCTATTTTCAGTATAATAATTAATATTATGAAAAAATCAATTCCAGTTTTACAGCAGGTCAGATTTATTGTTGCAGGTTTCTTTTTACTGCTTACTATTCTCTTTGGATTATCTCTTTTTAACAATCTTCAACAAATCAATAAGAGTTACCTTGATATCGCAGAGGTCAGTGCCAATGCCCTTTTCATAGAAATATTATCGACCAGAAAATGGAATGCCTCTCATGGGGGTGTCTACGTTATTGAGAATGAAAAAATTAAACCAAATCCCTATTTAAAAGATAAAATGAGAGATATTACAACAAATAAAGGATTGAAGCTAACTAAAATAAATCCTGCATTTATGACTAGAATGATATCTTCAATCCTATTGAAAGAAAAAGGTATATCATTTCATATAACAAGCCTTAATCCCTTAAATCCCAATAACAAAGCAGATCCCTGGGAGCAAAAAGCATTGAAGAATTTCGAGAGGGGCATTAAAAAAATGACATTACTTACAGTTACTAATCCCCCGATATTTAGGTATATTGAACCCCTGAAAACTGAAAAATCCTGCTTAAACTGTCATGCCATACAGGGCTATAAACTTGGTGATATTCGAGGTGGAATAAGCATAAATCTACCTTTTGCTATATATCAAAACTCAATGAATGAAGCTCGCCTTAGAGTGATTCTCTTTCATATCGTTGCTCTTTTTATCAGTTCCAGTATTGTCATCTTCTTTAGCATCAAATTAACCGGTGCAATAAAAAAACTGAAAGAAGCAAGAAACCAGATAACTGAGCTTTCTGGTTTACTGCCAATCTGCTCAGGTTGCAAAAATATCCGTGATGATAAGGGCTATTGGTCAAGGGTTGAGACCGTCATTGAAAGTCATTCTGAGATTCAATTTAGCCATGGCCTCTGCCCAAATTGTGCAGATAAACTTTATGGAGAAAAGGAATGGTACAAAGAATTGAAAAAGGATGAAAACAATGAAGAGAAATCTTAAAATCCTCAATAAACTCTTATAAAAATTCTTGACAGATGTAAGATTTTGTGCGAAATTTTTAATATAAAAATAAATTCTCTCCTCTACTTAACAAAAATCATTTAATACAAAGAAAAAATCGCCCATAGAGCGGTTTAAGATTTATTAATTAGAATTTAAACCGGACGGACGGTTTAGATGAAAAAAAATATTCAGGAGGAGTTACATGTACTACTATTTAAAAAAATTACAAAGCCTTGGAGTCTTATTTCTTTTAATCCTTTCACTCATCATTTTAGTCAGTTGTGAAGAAAAGGAAACAATTCAATCAAATGTTGCTGATGCAGAAAACAGCTTTTACACTACTGATGGCCGTCTCTTTATTACGGGTCATCAATACATTTATGAGTACACCAAAAGCAGTGGCCTAAAAAAAGTTTTCTACACTGAAAAGGCTGAATTTCTCGCCATGGCCCAGGTGGGCAACTATCTCTACGTTATTAGAAGCACAATGGGATTTTATCCTGATGTAGATTTTAATCTCATTGATATGTTTAATGATGGTTTGATTCCCTACCTTGCAGACACACTCAGTGACATGATTATGGAAAAGGAATTACTTCGAATCAACCTCAATGATTCATCCTATAATTTTCAGGCTGTTCATACTATTGAAAATATGTTTTTGCCCAATGGCATGGTTGCAGACAAAGATGGCAATCTCTATATTGCTGATGAGACATTTCTCTCTAATGGTCAGATTGTAAAGATTTCTACAACAGGTGGAATTTATAATCAATCAGTATGGCTCGACAACAGTGACGGGGTCTATTCTCCCAATGGCATGGCTATTAAAAACAACACCATCTATTTCACTGACTTTAAAATATCTCAAATGAAAGGATATGTAAAAAAGGTTACTATCTATAATGGCAATCCTGGTTCTGTATATGAGCTCTTCTCTAAGACTGGAATTCTCGATGATCTGTCAACTGGTATCCTTAAAGACAAAGAAGGTATAGCAGTAGCTGACTTTACTGGAAATGCTATTCTTCTTCTTGATATGAATGGAAAACTAAAGGACACCCTCTGCAAAGGACAGATTATGATGCCCTCATCTGTTGTAGCTGGCAAGGGACAGGGCTTTGATTCTAATGATCTCATAGTAACTGAAAAGGGAATGCTCTATAACTATAGTTCACGTTTTGGAAATAAACTTACCTTGATTAAGTTGCCATAAATAAAATATAATCACTTCAGAAGATGACACAAAAGATCCCTTATGGAAATTCACAAGGGATCTTTTAGTATATTATGTATATTCTCTTTAAAAGAACCAATAAACATCAAAAAAATACAAAATAATACAATAAGCTACCCCTCAATGAAATTACTACAAATTATTACAAAAAATCATTAATCATTTGACTCATTACATTAATCCAATTTCATTGCATTAATATAATAAATGGAGCCAAATTCATGAAAAAAATAGTTTTTTTACTTACAATCACCCTTCTCTTTATTGCCATTGGAAGCTGCGATGATGGAGAAAGCAAGGCCACTACAGGAACCGTAACCATGAATGTTACCTATTCCGGAGATTATGGCAACGATGTTGACAATGATGCTATTGACCCTTCACCAGGAACAAAGCTACTGTATCTCAACCTTTACAAAAATCTTGATACTACTGTTTCAAAACTATCTGCTACACCTACCAAAACTCTTGTTTCATCTGGTGATGGCACTGATATATCAATCTCAGGTGTTGAACCAGGTACCTACCATGTTGCTGCCTATTATGACTATAGAGCTGGAGGATCTGGAGACATTTTCTTAAACAAGTATGATCGATATGCTTTTTATAATAGCTCAGGAAGTACTCCAGTTCTCACTGAAGCTGAATCAATAACAGTTACTGCAGGAGGTACTATTTCTGGCAATATTACTATTGAACGACATTGGGAAATGCAAGATAGTAAAACTTTGTTAACTGCCACTGATTTGACAAATACCACCAGCTTAAAAATTACAGTTACGAGCAATATAACCACTTTTCATACAGATTCAACAGATCCAACTAAAGATGGTGATGGCAAGGTCTATGTTCTTCTCTACAGGCAGTTAGATTCAACAAGTCCTCGATATAATATTCTATATGAAGGAAGTACAGCTCTTAGCATAGCCAATACAGCAGAACAAACAGTTACCATAAATAATATTATTACCGGTGTTTCAGATAAGAATTCATCAACAGAAAATTTTCATATTGTATTCTTTTACAATTACAAAGGTGGAGGAGAACTCATTGGCAACCCTGATTACTATACTGTCTATATGGCTAACGGTACTTACTCAATGGGGCCCAATGATCCTACTAATGCCCCAGCTATAACAGATATAGTAGAAATTGTAAAAACAGAAAATAAAATCTTAACTGGTCCCTTTGATGCAAGTGCGGGAAATTACATAATTCAAAGTCAAGGAAAATGGTGTACTACACCATAAATGTATAAATATATTTTTAAGTAATAAAAAAGACTGTTTCATTACAGTCTTTTTTATTACTATTGGACCAATGAAAAATCAACATCCAGCGTAATATAGCAAGAAATCTCCCTGCCCTTTGAATTTTGTGCAGGCTGAAACCGCAGTTTCTTTGCCCATTGCAATACGTATGTATTGAATTTCACATCTGTAGTCTTCAATATCTCGCCATAAAATGCTTTGCCCTCTTCATCAACACCAATGAGAATCTTTACAATACCCTCTTTGCCCGATGACCTAAGCTCTTCTGGATACGTTGGCTTGGTCCAGGTTTTTCTCTGAGGAGGATTTACTATATCACCAGTCAAGAGTGATGAATCAATAGGAGATCCAAAGGAGGTAGTGACTGAAGGAGCTTTACTTATTTTTTTATTTTTCTTCAGTAGTTTTGTTGAATCAATTTTATGAACAAGATGTGAAAGTTTTACAGAATATAATTCCTTTGATTGAACATATATTATATTGCCATGAAGACCAATATTCTTCATGATCAAAACAGACAGACCTGTTAACAAAATACATATTATTATTATGAAACTATTTCGTTGAACCATGTGATTCTAAAGCCTTAAAATGAATATTTGTTATCTCTTTTTTCTGCAATAACAACAGAATTTTTTTTATCTCCCGAAAGGAGATTTCTTTTTCTGCAGAAATCAATATCTCTTTTTCTACATTTTGATTTTCAAGTAATTCACTCAATTGCTTAAAGGTATATTCTTTATTATTGACAAAGTACTGCTCTCCTTTAATTATTATCTCAATCTTTTTACCATGATGAACCTCAAGATATGGAGCAGCAGGAAGCTTCAGTGCCTTATTTTGATGAGGTGATGACATGGACGTAACAATAAAATAAAAAAGAAGTAAAAATGCACAATCAGCCATAACTGAAAGAAGTGAATTTTTATTTTTTCTCTGAGGAATAAACACTGATGAACTCCAGAGAAAGATTTGTAATTTTTCTAGCCTTCAATTGTGACAATAAACTAATAAAATGCTGATAAGAACAGTTATCTGAAATCTGAATACCAAGATGCAGATTTTGATCCAAATCCTTTGAAAATGTCTTAAAGGATATTTCTTTGCCATTTATATATTGGGTATTCTTTTTACAATTGAGGTGAAGAGTCCTTTTTGTTGAAGATGATTGCCTTTTCTGGCTCCCATCCCCCTTAATATCAATATGTAGAGTCTTTATTGTATAAAAGGCTGATGTAACGAGAAAAAAAATCATCAATAAAAAAGCAAGATCAGTATAGGGTATGGATGAATCATTCTTTTTATCACGTTTTAATTTTTTCATTTTGAACATCCACATGAGAATAGGGGTCAACAATGATTCGATTAAAATCATGTATTGCTCCGTCAACTCTTTGAGAGAGAAAATGATAAACAATCAAAGAGGGAATAGCTATGATCAAACCAAAGGCTGTTGTGAGAAGTGCCTCTTCGATTCCTCCTGCAACAAGTTTTGGGGTCACTGCATTGGATTTCACTATTGAACTAAAGGATGTAATCATTCCCGAGGCAGTACCCAAAAAACCGATCATTGGTGCAAGGGCTCCAACCAGTTGAATTGAATCAAGGCCCTTATTGAGATCACGATAGAGTTCATTACCATAGATATCGATGAGTGCATCACGTCTTGATTCATCTTTTTCAATTGATAATCGAGCCTTTAAAACATATTCTTCAATAGCGAATCTCTTTTCTTCATGAAAGAGTCCCTTCTTAAAAAAAACAAAGGTTCTCTCACCAGTTAAAACCAGCACAAAAATACCACCCACAAGAAGAGGCCACATAAAGGGGCCTCCATCGGAAAAACGATCATAAAGAGTATTATTTTTTTTAACAGAAGAATGTGCTCCAGAAAGCTGATCTTTCTTTTTAATGATATTATCATCAGATATAAGAATGGTGAAAGAAAGGGTGTTGAAAATAGATATAAACAAGATTATGGAGAGATATTTTTTCATATGTGTTATTTTTTGTTAAAATAAGTTATTTTATTGACTAGAGAACGATATAGTAAGATTTTTGCAAGTATATTTTGGAGAAAAACTATGAAATTCTATGTAGCATTTGATGACACTGATACCCTTGATTGCGGTAGAGGAACAGGAAAACTCGCTCGATGGTTCACTGAAAAACTCCCTAAGGGATGTACCTCTCATGGAGTCGTGAGGCAGCAGCTTCTCCATCACGAATCAATACCCATGACCTCTCACAACAGCTCTCTATGCTGCATCATAGAAACCCCTGGCATTGATATTATGGATCAGCTTATTGAGGATGCCACTGAACATATCAAAGAAAACTTTTTTGAAGGTAGCGACCCTGGACTCTGCATCGCACCACTCAGATCTGTTGAAAACAATAATAATCTTTTAAACTATGCTATTTCCTGTGTATCCAAAAAGGTCTCCCAAAAGGATGCCCTTGATGCCTGCAAAGGTTTTCATCTTTCGGGCCACGGTGGCACTAATGACGGCATTATCGGTGCGGCAGCTGCAATCGGCCTTACCCTTCATGGAAACAGCGGGCGTTTTGTTGATTACAAATCCATTAGAGATGTCCCTCAAGTTACAACAGTACAAAACCTCCATAATATGGGAATCCACGTGATGTCGGCAAATAGACATGCTGAATTTCCTTCACCAGAAGACACTGTTGATACAAAGAACTCTCTGAGACCAAGACTCTGGCGTAATGAACCCGTGTTACCGGTTTTAGCAATAGGCTCAAATGAATGGCAAGTAATTGATGAAAAGAAAAAATACACCTGATTACATTAGACTCTTTTCTTATCTTTTAAGAACTAAAAAAATTCTATTTCTTGGCATCGGAGCCACTATGGGTCTGGCTCTCACTGAGGCAATTACTGGAATTTTTTACAAGAACCTCATATCCTTCTTAAAAAAGATTCCTGAAAGTGATTATTTTTCCCCCTATAGATTCAGCTTCAAGATTCCCCTGGGAAAAGGTTTTTCTCAAAAACTTTTCAAGACATCAATAGACTCTAAGAATGATATATTTTATTTCATTATCATTCTAACCATATTCTTTATTGTAATTTTTATTTCAAGAGGAGTATTTCAATACCTTCGAAATGTTTTCATGAATATGGCTATCTTTCACGTTATGAAAGATATAAAGACTGCAATATATAACAGCATTGCCAAATTGCCTAAAAAGTATTTTGATAAAAACAAGAATGGTGACATTATTTCACGAATCACCTTTGATGTTTCAATGGTTGAGGAATATCTATCCATAATCATTGAATTTTCTCGAATGATGGTTTATTTTATTTTTCTCATTCCACTACTCTTTATAACATCAAAAGAATTGACTCTTGCCTTATTATTCTTCTATCCTCTTTCTGCTCTCGTTGCTAAGGCATATAAAAAAAGAATATCTAAAGCGAGCACTGATATCACTGACAATGTTGGAGACTATACTGCTTTTCTTGAAGATCGAATAAATAGCCGAATGATGCTAAAATCCCTCAAGATGTCAAATAACGAAGCCCTGAACTTTAAAAAACTCATTGATGATAACTATAGCAAAAATGTTAAAAATATAAAGCTCCTCTCTCTATTAAAACCTATCAATGAAACTATAGCACTGGTTTTCATTTCTCTTCTCATTCTCTACTTTGGTTATGAAATTGTCAATGGTTCTATTGAGCTGGAAAATGCAGTTCTATTTCTCTATCTCTCTCGTACCATGTATAAACCAGTAAAAAAAGCTGCTAGAGCCTATGGGGATCTTCAGGTAGTACAGGCTAGCAGCAGAAAGATCTTCAATCTTCTTGATCAAATGAAAAATAATGAAAAAGAATCATGGACAGTTTCTCCAGGTTCTCTCTCATTAATAATCGAGGGTCTTTCTTTCAGCTACGATGGCATTACGAACATAATTAATAATTTTTCTTTAAAGGCAAAAAAAGGGGATGTCATAGCTTTTACAGGGCCATCTGGATCAGGAAAGACAACTCTCTTAGAGGTTATTCATGGATTTTATGAATCATCAAAGGGCGAAATAATCATCACTACTGATAAAATTCACAGCAACACTCCTCTTATTATGAATTTTCAAGAGCAGCATTTTCCAATGATTAGTGTAGATGAACTACTAAATCTTTTTCCACAAAAGAATAAATCAGTTCTCTTAAGAAAATGGCGTCAGGATCTTTTCAATAAACATAAAGATTCATTTCCCATGAAAGAGCTCTCAGCTGGTGAACAACAAAAGCTATCTCTAGCTATCACTCTTTCTCATGATGCCCCCATCATTATTCTCGATGAGCCAGCAAATGCATTAGACAAACAATTACGCAAAGAACTTCTTAAAATAATACATGAGATCTCAAAGGATAAAATAATTCTTATTGCAACTCATATAAATGAAATAAAAGATATTTGCAATAAGACGATAAGCCTTAATAAATCAAAATATTTTAATACTTGAATCCATGAATTCTTTTATTTCATTTAAGCTTAAAAGAAATCCCGCCATAGATCATGCGTCCTGGTCCAGGATTAAAGGGATTAGCATTGTAATCATCTAAAATATTCTTAAACATAAGCCAATACTGATATTTCTTTTTATGATGAAAAGCCAGTTTTACATGGAACTTTAAAGGATTATGAAGATATTTTACTTCAAAATACTCATTCGAGTATTGAGATACTGTTGTTGGTGCAGAAGGTGGAGCAGATGACATGACGTATATCTTTTGTCCTGCATTAAATGTTCCCCAGAAATTAAGACTCATCTGCTTATTCCAAAAAACCTTTAATGAAAAAACCAGAGTATGCTCAGGAACGTATTCAATATAGGGCCCACGATTAGCTTTTTCATCTGATGATGTATCATAATTTCTCATCCATAGATAGGTATAACTCAGGTCACCAGTAATTAACCATTTCTTTTTAGGGCTTTGCCACTTAAACTTCAGAGAAATCTCAGTGCCCTGACCCAAAACAAAATCAAGATTGACAGGAGGTGCCATGCCTCCTGATAATTTCATGATACGGTCTTTTACTGCTGAGATAAAATAATCACAGCGAAATACAAGATTATCCTTAAAAAATTTAAACTTCAACCCTGTGTTTCCGTTATATGAATGCTCAGGTTTCAAACCCTCATCATATCGTTCATCTACGATTCGGGAATATTCACTCAATGTAGGAAATCTGCTCTTCATACTAAAGGCAAAAACGTAGGTTAAATGCTTGGGCACAATATCCCATGCAAGAGCAAGAACCGGATTAAAAGAATCCTTTGTACCAAGAATTGAAGAATCCATTTGGACGATATATGAGTCAGTAAATTGATAAAGAGCCTCTCTGCTTTTAAAGGTTAACAAAAACTGCATATCATAAGAGATGCCTGCAGTTACTCTAAAATGTTTTGTAATCTTCCATTCATCTTCCACTGCAATAGTCAAAAGAATATCCTGTAATTGACGCACCGTAAAGGCATCTGTACCAAAAATTGTTGAAGCAATGTAGGGAGACACTGTAGCATTGACAGCCTGTTCTTGACCAATGTAATTATGAAATGTAAAGCGAAGAGCAGCAGAAAGCTTATTGTTCTTTGTTAACTTTATACTTGGCAATATATTAAATCCAGCAGCAGTATTATGCTTCCAGTCATAATAGGGCTCATAGGTTGTATCAGCCAGAGCTGCATCCTTCACATAGGTATGAGCATTATCTGCATAACCCTCTTGCTGAGAACTTTTATGAGTAACAAATAGATTTGCTCTGAGATGAAATTTTTTATATTTGAATTCAATGTATGGATTAATGAGAGCATTATGAATCTGAGGATACACAAAAGAGCGATTTCTCAGGGCAACCTTTTTTATATTAGCAGGATCTGTTAAGATAAAAAAAGGGTCATACCAAAAATTACTATCACCTTTATAATCACTATAGCTGTTTACCTGAAAGGTATTTTGTTTCTTTGTTTTAAAGCTATAATGAACTCTGACACCTATATCAAAACTTTTTTTTGGATTATAGCCATAAACAATTGCTGTTCCACTTTTAATATATGATGTATGGGGCCATAGTCCAATATTGTTTATGTAATCATTCTTTGCAGGAATTGCTATGTCATTGAAATTCACCCCATACAATGATGGTCGCAAAATTTCATTAAAATATTCTATTCTTTTATTTTTATTAAGAGCTGAAGATACGTAGTAACCCTGGGAGGTAGAAGCATTAAGAGCAAAAGAATAATAGTATCCCTTTTTTTTATCTCCAATGAGAAATGATCCCTTGAAGTTATTTAAAATTCCATATTCAACTCGCCCCTTCAAGATAAATGATTCAGGTTTAAAAGAATAAATTCTAATCAAACCAACGGGTCCATAGGCTCCCATAAGTGCAGAGGCCACACCACTGAAGACCTCTATCTGCCTTGCATCTTTAATGTTAAAATCTGAAAGATCAATCTCTGTTGCATAACTATCCGTATACAATACACCATCTATTTCAATTGCAATTTTATCCTGACCAAAGCCCCGCATAAAAAGTCGAGTTGATCCCTTTGTATGAGGTAGTACAATGAGTCCAGAAACAGATTTTAAAGCATCGTCCAATGTCTCATGAGAGTGATCTTCAATTTTTTTTTGAGGGATAACGGTTCTGGTAGTACTTTCCCGAATAACCGATGGCGCTGTTTTTTTTACTGAGACCTTACCCATCGGTATAACAGGAATTTTACCAGGTAGTTTCTTTTCAGGCTTCTTTTCTTTATCTGCAGAAAGTAACAATAGACATAAAACAAAAAAAAAGAATCTTCTTGTCAGAGTATTAAAATATCTAAATACTCTGGCAAGAAGACTTACACCTTCACTTCCCTTTATTTTCTTTGACATAGAAATCAGGGCAACACTGTTCTAAATATTCTGCCAGTTTTGCCAACCGTATCTGTTCTACCAAGAGTATTATCTGAATCTATTGAAAGAGAGATCACCTCTGGTGTGCACTCGGTTTCACAATCAGGAATTGTAATCATAAGAGCATCTGCCACTATGGGAGATCCAGGACCATCACTTCCATTATATATAGTATATCTATCATAACGATTTAACTGATTTTCTTTATTGCCACCTCCATTGAAATCATAGAAGACTACAACGTAGTAATCACCAGGGGCAATATTCTTTATGGTAATAGTTGTATTGTTTTCACTTGTACTACCCACATATAAAACAGGAAACTCTTTGCTTTGGTCACCAAGAGCATTAAAAAGATAAACGAAGTTTTTCATTGTACCAACATCTTCTGGATCAGTACCATCAAAAGTATATGCATCATTAGATATAAAAACTCCTGCACTATCAGGATCTTCTATTGTCTGTAAAATCCCTGCTGGAATTGTATATTTTACATTATCAGGTTCAGGATCAGGATTAACAACTGGTTGTCCAAATATAGCACTATCTGTAGTAACAGTTACCTTGAGAACTCCATTAAATTCATCAAGATCACCACAGGCTGTTAGAAACAAAAGAAGTAGAATAAAAACAATATGTATAGATTTCATAATTTTTCTCACATTAATATATGAACATCATCTAAAGTTCTGTCAATAATGTCAAGAAATTGTATGAATATGTAGGATTTTACACGTATAATACTAAATGTAGTATTTTTCATATGTTAAGACAACAGTTTCTCTCCAAAGAAGCTTAATACTATCTTATCAGTTTAATATTTCAATACTTGCTATATTCTTCATTATATGGTATTATTAATTAACATATTACAAAGGAGACAATACTATGGCTGGAACAATATTCTATAGAGAAAGAAAAAAAGTAGACAAGAAAGAGAAAAAACCTCGTTTTAATCTTGTTGCAACAACGGGGGTTGATATTGATTTTTACTCAAAGCATCTAAGAAAAAAAGAACTTGAAGAGATTGCTCAGAGTATTGGAGCAGAGCTGGTTCTTTTAAAGCATGATCCTGATGGTGACAAAGTAGGCATCGAAAAATAATCAACTGCTATCATTTTAAATAAAACCTCAAATCTCAAATAACAGGATATTTCTTATGGCATTAACACGTGATCGTGATGGAAAAAGACTTCATGTAAACAGCAAACTAATGGGCGAGAGTCTCGTGAGCAATGAATTTCTCGATGGCATAGAATATCCTGAACAAAAGAGATTATTTCCAGATCTTTCAATCTTGAAAATTGGGGGACAATCAATTTGTGACAGAGGAAAACATGCTCTCCCCCCCATCATTGAAGAGATCAAAGAATGTCATAAAAATCATAAAATGCTCATTACAACAGGTGGTGGAACTCGGAGCAGACATATATACAATATTGGCATTGATCTTGGCATGCCTACAGGTATAATAGCAAAATTTGGAACAACCATCTCAGAGCAAAATGCTCTTCTAGTTTCTGTTTTACTGGCAGATGCTGGTGGCATTTTAATCGGTATTGACGAGTTGGTAAAGCTCTCTCAATATTTTAACAATAGCAGTATCCCGGTCATCCATGGGATGCCACCCTATGATCTCTTTGCTCTTCCTCCTGCAAAGGGTAGAATTCCCATTCACAGAACTGATGTAGGTACATTGATTCTGGCAGATCTTCTTGGAGTCAAAAATGTTATCTTTGTTAAGGATGAAAAGGGGTTACATACCAATGATCCTAAAAAAGATTCTAAGGCCGAATTCATCTCAAAAATTTCAGTAAACGAACTTGTTGAACGTAACCTTGATGATTTAATCGTTGAACGGCCCTGTCTTGAAATTATAAAAAACAGTTCGGTTATAGACAGCATTCAGATCATTGATGGTAGACAAAAAGGCAACATTACTGCAGCCCTCAATGGAGAACACGTGGGTACTATTATTACAGAGTAAAATTATGGCAAAAATCTAACTTTTTCATTTTTACTCTTTCATCCTCCAATGAATTTCTTTCTAGCCTTTCTACATTCAAGACAAACATTGCTTGAGTTTTTGACTGGTTTTTATCTACGACACAACCACCAGAGACAGAATCATGAGAGTTTGAAAAAAGTCTTTTCTTAACCTGATGAGCTTTTTTAATCATAAGAGGCTTACCAAAGGATTTACTCACATCATAAGTATCAATACCCCCTTAATCATCACAAGGGGGATTAAAACAACTAGCCAAGAATACACATAACAATCATTTTTTTATCACACAAAGGTATCATAGCAATATAACAGATTCTCTATTTTTTACAGGTAAAACCCCATATAACTAAACTCATCCCCCCCATTGTTTATATTTTCATTTTTGATACATTTATATTAATATATATCACCAATATAGACCAGTATGCAATCTTCGGAGGTCAGGATGAAAAACATTTTCAAAAGTCTAAAATTTATAATTTCTTTTATTGTTATAGGAATTTTTTCAGTTATCCTTTTATTTATTATTACCTTTTCATATAACAGCTCTGCTAATGAACTGGAAAAGTCATATAAATCAGAGTATATAAAAATAACAAATGCAATTGGAGATGAAATTGAAGATATTGTTCATAGACAGATTCAATATGCCAAGAGTCTGGCTCAAGATCCTTTTGTAATTGAGGCTGTTCAAAAAAATAATTATAATAAGATTAATTATATGTTTTCAAATAAAACCAAGCATATGAATATCTATGAAAACATATTCATATCAACAGCAAACAAAAAATCAATCATCTTATCAGCATCATTAGGAAAATCCATTGGCAGAAAAATTTCCAAACAAAAACCAATTGAAGAAACACTAAAAGGTCAAAGCTATATTAGTAAACCCTATAAATCTCCTGTTACATCGAAGGGAATTATTGTCATCTATGAACCAATAAAATTAAAAAATCAGGTAATTGCAATTATAGGTGTTGCTGTAAAGATTCAGGAACTCTCCCAAAGAATAATCAAAAAAATTAAACTAGGCAAAACAGGATATTTTTTCCTTAGCACTCCTAAGGGTCTCATTGTTTCTCATCCAAATGAGTCACTCATATTTACTCTGGACATATCAACGAAAGATTTCGGCAATACTCTCCTTAATCTGAAAAACTCTACAATTGGATTTTATACATATAAAAACAAAAAGAAACTGGCTGCTTCATACACAGGCACAATGTTTAAATTTAAACTTATTGGTTCTGGATATGTAGCCGACTATATGTCTGAACTTCACTCAATACGTAGAAAAATGTATTTAGCAGGAACCATTGGCTTATTATTGACTATTCTTATTGTTTTCTTCTTTCTTTCATGGAGACTCAAACCCCTGGAGAAGACTAAAAGTTTAATCATGAAAATATCAAAGGGTGATTTCACTGAAATGTATAATGGTAAAATCAGTCAAGATGAGATTGGTGATATAGTTAAGGCCATTAACAATATGATTGAGAAAATTAAAGAGATTGTCAACGGCATTTTAATGAATACACAAACAGTTGCTAGCTCCTCTGAAGAAATCAGTGCTACAGCACAAAACCTCAGTGAAGCCTCAAATGAACAGGCAGCCAATGTTGAAGAGATAACCTCATCTCTTGAAGAGATGGGAGCAAGTATAACAACCAATACCAATAACGCAAAAGAGACAAATAATATGGCAACTAAATCAGCCGGTGAAGCAGAAGAGGGTGGTAATGCCGTAAAAGAGACTGTCCATGCAATGAAATCCATATCAGAAAAAATAAGTATAATTGAAGATATTGCTTATCAAACAAACCTTCTCGCCCTTAACGCAGCAATTGAAGCTGCAAGAGCAGGTGAACATGGAAAGGGATTTGCAGTTGTTGCAGGAGAAGTTCGTAAACTTGCTGAATCAAGTCAAAAGGCTGCTCAGGAAATAAATGATCTTGCTTCAAATTCTGTTACAATAGCAAGTACCGCAGGAGAGCTGTTGAATGTTATTGTTCCAAGCATTCAAAAAACAGCAGAACTTGTGAATGACATTACTTTAGCATCTGAAGAACAGGATACTGGAGTTAATCAAATAGCAACTGGAATGGATCAGCTCAACCAAGTAACACAGCAAACTGCATCAGCCTCAGAGGAACTTGCCTCAACATCTGAAAACCTCAGCTCTCAGGCACAGCTTTTACAGGAACAGATAGAATTTTTTAAGGTTGAATAATTCCTCTTAAAGGATTTTATATATAGTTGAGTTCTCAAATTTAACAACAGATAGATCAAGAAATTCTTCTTGATCTATCTGTATAACTATTTATAATTAATATCATTAAATTATAAAAGGATCAAATCTTGAAAAAACTATTAAAACTCCTTGGAGCTTTTTTCATATCTATAATATTACTTTGCTTCGGATTATTTATTTTTCTTTATATCAATAGTCCTGGTACGATGAAACCCCTTGTAAATAAAAATGGTTTAGTCATAAAAAACAGTATCTCAGAGATGAGATTCATCAAGCTCGGAAACATGAAACAGTTTATCACGATAAGAGGGAAAAATCAATCTAATCCAATCTTATTATTGCTCCATGGTGGTCCTGGCACAACTCAAACTCATCTCTTTAACACTCATAATATAAAACTTGAAAATCACTATACTTTGGTTAACTGGGAACAAAGAGGTGCAGGTAAGTCATATAACAAAAATATTGACTCAAAAACAATGACAGAAAAACAATTTATTCAAGATACCCATGAGTTAACCATGTACCTAAAACAGAGATTCAACAAAAAGAAAATTTTTATCCTAGGCCACTCCTGGGGCTCTCACATAGGTCTTCTTACTGCTGCGAAATTTCCAAATGACTACCATGGATATATAGCTATAGGACAATCAATTGACATAAAACAAAGTGAAGATATAAGCTATCAGAATATTTTAAAAAAAGCTAAAGAAGACAATAACCATGAAGCTATTGATGAACTCCTTAAGTTCGGTCCACCTCGTAATGGTAAATATAAGGGAGGGATAAAAAACCTCATAAGATTAAGAAAGTGGTGGAGACATTACGGAGGCTCATCCTATAATCCCGATGATTTGTTTTCCATCTTTATAAAGCCCTTAATCTTCTATAGAGGCTACACGATTAAAGACAAGCTTTCGTATTTTTCTGGAGAGATTTTTTCTGTAAAACACCTGCTCTCTGATATGACAAAAGCAAACATGGCGAAACGTATACCTGAACTAAAGATTCCTGTTTATTTTCTTCATGGCATTCATGACCAGCAGACAGTTTATAGTCTAGTAGAAAAATACTACCATACCTTAAGAGCCCCTCATAAGAAGCTCTATACTTTTAAAAACTCTGCTCATTTTCTTCCCTATGAAGAAATTGACCGTTTTCACAATATAATGATTAATGAGATAAAAAAATAAGTGAGAGAATAAAGATTTGTCTTTGTAATTAAAATTGAAGTTTTTATTTAATAATCGAGTTCATAAAGATTATTAAATAATATAAAACATATTTAATCTGTTTTAAAGTTATTTTTTATTTTTATAGAGATTAAGTAAACACACCCTATTATCAAAAAACTAAAACTTATTGATAGAACTATCCACTTACTCAATGTAAATATTGGGGCAATTGTGGTAATGAAATCCATCTTAAGAGGATATTGTACCATGACAATTGAAGTAGAAATATTTTCTAAAAAATCTAATAGAACCCCACCAATTGGCAATAGATTGAGATACATATACCTTTCAACATTAATTGTATTTTTTAAAATAAAAGCAATGGTTATCGTCAGAAATAAACCATAGACCAATGGCCACACTATATCAAAGGTATACCTGGCTTTTACATAAAACTTTCGTCCCTTGACTCCATAGGATTCTGCCATTTTATAGAGATCTTGAGAGGAATAGACAAAAGACATATCAGGAGAAGGATTATTTTTTAAAGCTATTTTAGATTTCTCAGATTGCATGGGAAGAACTATAATCATAAAGAGAATGTATATAACAGTGACAAGTAGTGCTACTTTGCCAGAAGAGATCTGATTTATTCTTTGTGATAATTTTTTCATAATTTTTAAAAAAATTTTAATATGAAAAGATTCTATTGTCAAACAACTATTATAATAACACCTTATCTCAATACAATTTGGAATGAATTACAGAGAATGAACAACGTGAACATTCACTCCCCCTGCGATCTCAAATCCGACCGACCAGACTTTTTTTATATAAAAATTTTCCTATACAATTTATAAAAATTTATGAATTTACTTGACAGTTAGGCCATGCAAATTCTTATAGGTGCAAAAATACAATAAATTGGTAACGATTTATTTCACGAGGGAAAAACGAAAAAAGTTTCATGGATTTTAATGCTCATAACACTAAGTACTTTTATTATTGGATGTGATGATATTGGTGACTACGGTGCAGTAGGTTACAGGTCAAAGAGTAATGATTTTACAAGAAAGTGGACGTATAATGGCATTCATTCAGTTCAATCAGGAGATGCAGTTATTACTGCAGCACAGGGTTCAAGAAGAGAAAAGACAATTGAGTTTGAACCATACCCTTCTTATGAAAAGCACTCAGCTCTGGTAAAAGTAAATGCAGATACATCAGTAGAGTGGCATAAGATATATCCTGATATGACAATATATAAAGTTCACAAAACAGATGACAACTCAATCTACACCTTTGGAGCATTTGACAATAAACTTGTTATTATAAAACATAATAACCAGGGATCAATTATCTGGACTAAAAAATATTCTGTTTCACTCTGGCAGGCAGATTCACTTAATATAATAGCAACAACACAGGATTTCCTTATTGCATCAAACCACAATGTATCAAGTACAGCTCCATTTCTGTTAAAGCTTGACATTAATGGTAATGTACTGTGGAGCAAGTATTACTTGGGCCTTGACTATGGAAAACTGACATCAATAAAAACTGATGAAGATGGATATATTGCATCAACTTCGGCTGCACAAATAATAAAGTTCAATAAACTTGGTGAAGTTCTCTGGGCAAAGGCATTTAGTGTTGTAGACAGCAATAATGATTACATAGCAACTGTTAAGACAGTCATTCATCCATTTAAAGACGGATACCTATTCAGCAGTGAAAGAAAGAATGATCTCTGGCTTACTGCACTATCAAAAAACGGACTGCTTATATGGGAATATAAATATGACAGTCAGTATGGAATCAACATAAAGGAAATGCTGACAACTAGCGAAGGAAATATTGCCCTTATAGGCAACACCATATCATTTAGAGAAGGAAACGAACCAAACACTAACAGAATTTGGATAGCACCGATAAATCCAATTCAAGGCACACTGTTATGGCAAAAAGTTTTTGATCTTTCAGGAAACGATTCAGTAAATAGCGCATATATTCGAGACAAAGGTTTTCTCCTAACTGGATCATACAATGACCTTGCAATGAACCAGTCTACAAATGCACTTCTGATTAGCATTGACAGTAATGGAGACTTTCCTGATTACAAAGGTAAATACAAGGTAAGAGCTACAAACGTAGAGAAAGTTAATATACAAACAATTCTTGATACAATAGACAACATCAATGCTACAGAGTTTTCAATAACTAATGAAAATTACACCATTGAACAAAAAACAATCTCTTCAGTAATTACTACTTATTAAAATTATCATAAAAGTTTCTCCAAACATTCTTTAAAATCCCTTTTCCTCTGTGAAAGGGGATTTTTTTTTGGGCCTTGCCCGGTAGATGTTTTGCAGAATAAGATTACTCATACATAAACACCTCAGTTATAATTAAGTAAATGATTGTATGTTATTTACTTATGTAGAGATAGATATCCATAGCAGGAGTTTACATCTTTATGCATACCAGATTATGATTAATCAGAAAATCTATGGCATTATATCTATCATTTCATTATCCCTTAATAACTCCCAGGGGCTTCAACTTAACTAGTGGCTCAATTAAATCTATCTCTGATTCAATAACCTCATCAATATCCTTATACGCCATTGGTGCTTCAGCAAGGTCCCACATGGCTTCTGGATTTTTCTTGCCTCTTCCCCTTACCTTACCCCAACGATCAAATACAATGCCCTCCATAGCCTGATTACATTCCTTAACATCAAGTCGTCTACAGGCCTCTTTGCGTCCAAGAACTCGCCCTGCACCATGAGAACATGATGCAAAGGATTCTTCATTGCCCAGACCTTTAACAATGTAAGAGGATGTTCCCATGCTTCCGGGAATAATTCCCCTTTGATCTTTCTGGGCAGAGGTTGCCCCTTTTCTATGAACCCACACATTGCGGCCAAAGTGATTTTCCAGATTTGCATAATTATGGTGAATGTTAATCTCCTGCAAAAATTCAGTTGATCCATAAATATCAACAACACTCTCTTTAAAAGCCTCCATCATTTTTCTACGATTTTCCGCAGCATAATTCAAAGCATAGGTCATATCTCTAATATAATCAGATCCCTCACCATCTATTGGTAGAAATGCCAAATCATTGTTTGGCAAATCAACGTGATACTTTTCATTTGTCCTCTGAGCTCTTCTATGATAATGGGATGCCACTCTATGACCCAAATTCCTTGAACCTGAATGAAGCATGAGCCATACTCTTTGATTTTGATCCTTTTGCAGTTCAATGAAATGATTTCCCCCTCCAAGGGTTCCAAGGTTTCGTGTGTCGAGATTCATTCCCTTTTCAGTTGCCCACAGAGGAAGTTCTCCCTCAAGAGAATCGTAAAATTCCTTAAAACCATTCCATTGCTGTGAGCCTCGGTGAGAGTGCCCCTCTCCAACAGGGACTCTTTTTTTGATAAGATCCATGAGAGATCTGATTTTCTTCTTATCACCAAGATCTGTAAAATGCAAAGATGTTTCAATGGCTCCCATTCCACAGCCAATATCTACACCAACTGCATTGGGAATAACATCCTTTTCACAGGCAATAACCCCTCCAATGGGCATGCCATAGCCTACGTGACAATCAGGCATCAATGCTACGTGTTTATATATGGATGGATGATTAGCCAGGTTTCGCGCCTGATCCATTGCCTCTTTATCAACCTCTTCACACCATGATTTAATTGGCTTTTTTATATTATCATTGTAGACCCATTTCATTGAATCACTCCTGCACTTATTTTCCAGAGATCATTATCAATCTCTTCTATTTTAAAATCAATGTCAAGAAATTGTTTAATTACCTCACAGTTTGTCAAAGTATGATCACTAGGTTTTGTAGTAATAAAAGCACCCTTGCCAGCCAGTGCTATGGGAATCAGAAGCTGATCAGCCAGATGTTCATCAACAACTGCACCTGATTCTTCAAAGACTTTTGCATCTTTTATTGCATTGCGGGCAACCTGATGACGGGAGACACCCTTTTGGCCAAAGGATGTTGCCACATGAGTAACCTTTTCATAGACACTGTATATAAATAAAATATTTCCCGGTCCAGGAGAAGATACCTCAAGTGCTTTGGCATCCCCCTCATTTATCTTCAATTTTTTCATTACTGTAGCTGCCTCATCTTCAGCAATATCTACTGGAAGTTTTGAGTAAAGAGCCTCAGCACTTTGTGAAACCAAATCACCTCTTTTTAAAAGCTCAAGAGGAGCAAGATTTCTTGAAGGGTCAATCTCCATATTGATTTTACCCCCTCCAACTGGATAAAAACCATATCTCTCAATAGACATCTTGATCAGTGGCCCCATTGTATTTACAAGAGGTACAAAACAATGATTTATAAAATCAAAGGGAGGGGCTGCCATATTATGTGTTCCACCCTCAATAGTAACAAGACTCTTTGACTCTGCAGTTAAAAGTGGAGGTAGGATTGTCTGCAATACCAGAGTTGAACTGCCCGCAGTTCCAACTGAAAAATTATATCTGCCGCCAGTAACATCCCCTGGAATAAATACAAAACTATCACTTCCCTTTGATGCACCCTCTGCTTTGCCATGAGATATTTGACTGCTTGCATTGAGTGCAGTCAAATGCTGAGCAAGAAGACCTGGTTTTTTACGACCAGCTCTGATATTCTTAATTGTAAATTCCTTTCCAGTAATCATTGAAAGAGAGAGACTTGTACGGACAATCTGCCCTCCTCCTTCACCATATGAACCATCAATTTTAATCATTCTAAAAACCTGTTTTCTCAAAATCTTTTTTTAATAATATTATAGTACATACTATTGACTCACGGAAATAGATCAACTATAATCTAAGTGTCTCTGAAGAGAGAGGATGTACAGAGATCAAAAACATAGTAAAAATGTTCAACGACAATCCATAACAGGGAATAGTATATGAAAGAACAATTAAATCATGAAAGATTAGCATATGTAGACTGGCTGAGAATACTGGCAGTTCTTCTACTTATCCCTTTTCATACATCACAGATATTTACAAATTGGATTTTCTATGTCAAACATCAAGAAACCAGTAATATATTAATCTTTTCCAGCAGCTTCATTCACAACTTTCACATGCCTCTATTTATTTTTCTAGCTGGCATAAGCAGCTTTTATGCGTTGCAATTCAAATCAGAAAAACTATTTATAATAGAACGATTTAAAAGACTTTTTGTTCCATTAATTTTTGGAGTTATAGCCATAATTCCTCCACAGTCCTATATTAGATTTTTTGGAGATCCAGCCAGGGTTTGGCCAAAGGGCTTTGTAAACAATGCACAAGGTGTCGGATACAGTGAAAACTTTTTTCAGTTTTATCCTAAATTTTATAATGGTATTTTTCCCAATGGTAATCTTGAATGGGGACATCTATGGTTTTTGGCATATCTATTAACATTTTCTCTTATAGCTATACCTGTTTTCATCTATTTAAAATCTGACAAAGCACATAGTCTTATAAATAAATGTGTCTCTCTTGTAAAAAAACCCTGGGGTATTTTTTTATTTTTTATACCAATAGCTTTATTTGAAATTTTCTTTAGATGGAAATTTCCAGGTTTGCAAAATCTTATTGCTGACTGGGCTAATTTTTTTACATATATTACAATCTTCATTTATGGTTATCTTATCATGACACGTATAGATTTTTTAGAAGCCATTGATAAATACTGGAAACAGGCTTTTATATTAGCCGGCTTATTATCAGTTTTTACTGCATTGAATTATACTCTTGGATTCATTAAAATAAAGTCTACTATGATCTACATAACTGCTATGATATTGAGAGGATTCATAACCTGGTGTTGGATGATTGCCTTTCTAGGTTTAGGAAGAAAATTTCTAACTAGGGATAATAAAATTCTCAATTACACAAAAGAAGCGGCCTTACCCTATTATATTCTTCATCAAAGTGTTATAATAATTATTGGTTATTATATCTTAAAATTAAATTTATCAATTGCAGCAAGCTTTGCACTCATATGTTTTTTATCATTTTTTATAATTTTTATTATATATGAAATTATCATAAGGAGATTAAATATATTCAGATTTTTATTTGGAATGAAAACAAAAAACAATTGTTGATTCTTTATTTTAGATATATAATTATAAAAAAATAATTTGGAGCATTTAAATATTATGAAAAAAGCATCCATCGGTTTAGGAATTATATTTCTTCTACTTTGTATTGCATCACTATACATGTATAAAATTGGTCAGGGAACTTCAACGAAAAGTTCTTTAAAGGATTACAAAATAGTTGAAGCATCAAAAATGAAATTTCAAATTCTCACAATGGGTAATTCCTCTGACAAAGCAGTTATTCTCCTGCATGGTTTTCCAGAGTCTGCAATAATGTGGAAAAAACTCATGGTAAAACTTTCACAAAGTGGATATTTCTGCATTGCTCCAAATCAAAGGGGATACAGCACTGAGGCTCGGCCCAGAAATAAATCTGACTATGACTTTAATCTATTAAGAGATGATGTTATTGCTATAGCTGATGCCATGAAAATAAAAAAATTTCATCTCATAACTCATGACTGGGGATGTGCAGTAGGATGGGGAGTTGCAGCTCAATATCCTAAAAGGCTGTCCACCTTCACTGCTCTATCAATTCCCCATATTGAAGCCTTCACCAAGGCCTATAGAAAGAGTAAGGCTCAATATAAAAACAGTCAATACATTCGCTTCTTTCGCATCCCCCTTATTCCGGAGTTTATACTTGCAAGAAACAATTATTCAATGCTCAAAAAACTTTATACCAATCACTCAAAGAATGAGGTTGATCAATACATTTCACTCTTTAAAGAGAAATATGCATTAACAGCTGCATTAAACTGGTATAGAGGAAACTTCAATATTTTTAAAGAAGGATTAAAGGTTGGCACTGTTACAAGTCCAACCCTCTTTATATGGGGCAAAAAGGATGCTGCAGTTGACAGATATGGAGTATCATTAACAAAAGATTTTGTTTCTGGGCCCTATCGTTTTCTAGAACTTGATGCAGGTCACTGGCTCATTCAGGAAAAATATGATGTAGTTGAAAAAGAAATTCTAAAACATATCAAATGACTTACTTGAACAATACATAAAAAAATTTGATAGACTTTTACATTATAATCTTCTATAATTATTTATTATAATTGAGGAGAAGTCATATGTACCGAACATTCTTTAAAATAATTTTATTAACCATTATTTCATCCTTAGTCTTTCTACCATTAAAATCTGCTGATATTTCATCAGATGATGCAATCAAAAAACTCAAAACAGGTAACCTAAGGTATATTAAAAATCAAAGCATTTATCCTAACCTTAGTTTCAAAAGAAGGCAATTCACCGTGAAGAAAGGACAACATCCTTTTGCCACAATAATAACTTGTTCAGACTCCCGAATCCCCCTTGAACATGTTTTTGATGTGGGCGTTGGAGATATCTTTGTAATACGAGTTGCAGGTAATGTTATTGCCATTGATGAGGCCGGTTCAATCGAATATGGTGTTGAGCATCTCAACACACCAGTTTTTATCGTTCTTGGTCATACCGGGTGCGGTGCTGTTACTGCAGTAGTTAAAAATGCTAAAGTACATGGAAACATTCCCCAATTAGTTGACAATATTATTCCAGCAGTAAAAAAGGCTCAAAAACTACATGGAACAATATTTTCAGATAACCTTTTAACTGCCTCTATTGAAAATAATGTATGGCAGTCAATTGAGGATCTCTATAAAACCAGTCATACCTCTCTAAATCTGGTAAAAGAAAAAAAATTGAAAGTCATAGGAGCTGTTTATAATCTAGAAAAAGGAACAATAAAATGGCTTGGCCAGCATCCCAATGAAAATGAATTATTAGATAAATATAGCTCTGCGTTTCACCTGTATTTCAGCAAATATTTAACTTTTGGTTTTCTGGTAGGCATTCTTCTTGTTATAGTTTCATTAATTCTTTTCATTTTTCTAAACAAAATTCTTTTCAAAGAAGAAACACGAAATAAAAAATATCAAATCATGACAAGAATAAACTGGGGTTACTATGGTGTTCTCATTGCAGGTCTATTATCCATCACAGCATCATTTTTATTCTTCAGTAAAATTATTATAAGTTCAATTGTGCAACTTGGATTTTTACTTCTATCTTTTATAACCCTCTCATTAATTTTCATTAGAAAGTACTCAACATCTATTGAAGGCTCCTTCAAAAGCGTTATCAGTAAATTAAAAAACTTAATCAAGGAATAGATATTCTTTGCAAAAGGGATTAAGTCTCAGGAAAATTTTCTTTAAAGGTTTTTCTGAGACCTATAAATTATTTCTACAGATTGTTTTCAATCGTAATCTATGGCTGGTTCACTAAGATGAATTATTCTTTAATAAATCTATTCCTTCTGTGAAGTAATATTTTTATTATCAACTTTAGGCTTATTACTCTTTTTCTTGGCAGATGTCTTTGGCCGTTTTTTTGTAGTTTTTTTCATAGAAGTCTTTTTTGATGATACATGTTTATCTGTTTCACTGCTCTTTGTTTTATGTCTTTTCTTATCTTCCTGTTTTAAATCATTCTGACGTTTCTTCCAGTATGATAATGTTTCAGCTTCTCCCTGACTAGACTCAACGAGAATAGAATAAAAATTCAGAGATTCCTCAAAATGTGTATTTCTGATAAAACGATTTTCATTCTTTCTTTTCATTGACCCGTTAACAGTTTCAATGAGAATCTTCTGCCTTGCGATGGTAGCACAAACCTCTTCCCATACACCCTTTGGCATTCTGACACGAACTGCCATTTCACGAAATGTGTCTCTCAAAATAACAGTGGTCTCCTGTAGATTAAAAGCTTTAGGATTATTAACTATTTCCTGCCACATTACATCAAAGAACAAAAGAGCAATATACTGGGCATTACTTAATTCAATTCCCTTTCCTCTTTTTCTATCAATATATTCTAATCTTTTATATAGAGGTTTTAATCGATTAAATCCTTCTAATTCTGGAATCCAGTGCTCAAGTAACCTGTATTTTTGCAGATTCTGAAAGGTCTCTGCTGAAGCACCGCATTTGAATATTTTATAGAGCTCTTCAAGAAGCCTGCTGCTGTTGGCATGTAAAATATGATGAGAGTTTTCTTTTAAGGCAGCATAATCCTTTTTTGAAGGCTTTAGATCAAGTTTAGCACAAAAACGAGCTGCTCTGATTACACGAACTGGATCTTCCTGATAACGCTCAGCGGGATCACCTATTGACCTGAGGATTCCTTTGTTGAGATCTTCCATCCCCCCTTCATAATCAATAATTGAGCTTGTTTTACTTTCAAAGTAGAGTGCATTTATGGTAAAATCACGGCGTTTTGAATCTTCTTCAATAGAACCAAAAACATTATTTGCACCATAACGTTGTCCCTCTTCACTTTCAGGATCAACAGATGCGCGAAATGTGGCTACCTCAATAAAACGATCCTTATCTATATATACATGGGCTAATCGAAAGCGCTTACCAATAATAAAACATCTTCTAAATAAACGCTTAACCTGTCTCGGTCGAGCATTGGTAACAATATCAAAATCTTTGGCCTCTTTGCCTAAAAGAATGTCACGTATGCAACCACCAACCAGATATGCATCATAATTATTTCGTCGTAATCTGTATAGAATATCAAGGACACCCTCTTCGATGTCACCCTTTGATACAGTATGTTTTTGTCTGGGAAAATGAATCGGGTATTTCTTCGCTTTAAATAATGAAAACAATATAACTCTCCAAGAGCAGGTAAAATTAGTAAATTACGCCATTATGTATTAAATGATCAAATGAGGCAATCATTTTCTTACTTTCATGAGATACAAAAGATAGATACGCTCATAGAACTTACCGCAGAGAAAAGGCTTAATGATTGTTGCTATGTTTTTGATTTTCATTCTCATTAACACTTAAGAAAAAGATCTAGTTTCTACATTTTAACTAATTATAAATACAATTCCTGGCATATTAACTTAAACAAAAAATTTCAGTTTCCAAAGGCATCCAAGCATGCATCTTTTTCACTTTCTCTTAACGTTCTTTGGGTCACTCTGCGGTTAATCCTTTAAATAAACCCTCGACAAAAGGCCTCAGTATGTTTACCCAGCACACTATGATTATAACCACCTTCGAGAAGTGCATATCGTCTGCCATTACAAAGTCTCTCAGAATGATGCTTCATCAATTGACCTAAATAATAGTAGTTTTCTTCTGACAAGAGGTTTCCCCAATCACTAATTCCCTGATCAAAACCTGCAGATGCTACCAGGATATCTGCCTCTGTAAGACTTTCCATTACTTCTCTTACAAGATTCATATAGCTATGAGCATCCATATCACCGGGATTAAAGATATCAACATCAAAGCCATCATCTCTATCACTTAATATATTTATATTACCGTCACCGACGTGGAGATCAAAGTCCAATACAAAGGCTGTTTTGATAAGATCTTTAGCAAAGAGTGATAGAAGACTCACGGAAATATTATTATAATAACAAAAACCCCAGCAGCTACCTGCAGATGCATGATGTCCCGGAGGTCGCACTACAGCAAAACTGGCATTGCCATTAAAGGCCTCTTCTGCAGCAGTGATAGAAGCTCCAGCTGCAAGCAAGGCAAGCTCATGAAGCCGGGGATCTTCTTCAACATATCTAATATGATCTTCAGTATGAGCTCTTAAAATATCATTTCTTGAAGCTATTTTAGGAGAAATAATCTCATAGAGATCTGTATTTTTTTCCAGTTCATTTATTATACTCTCCAATCTACCAGAGGATGCAGCAGGATCATGAGTATATTGTGAATCATAAAACTTCTCATCAAAAATAATTTTTAGTTTACTCATTGATCCTCACAGGAATTCGAATTACAGCATTAACCTTCTCAATTGGTTCCTTACTTACATCACTATAATCCATAATATTATACAACTCAGCTGTTCCCTTATGTTTTTCTGCAATTTTATCCACTAAAGAAAGTCCAATTCCACTTTCATAGGAATGATATCCTGGAGTTACTGATTTTGATATTCTAAAAAAGGGTTCAAAAACAAGTTTTTCAAATTCCAGTGGAACTCCCTTAATACCATTTTCCAGTTCCTTTGGAGTATTGATAACAGAAAGATTAATACTGTCATTTTGAACTTCAAAGATAACAACAATACTTGATCCCTCAGTAGAAAATTTCATTGCATTAATAAATAATTCCTTCATAGCATCTTTCATTAATCTCATAGAACAGAAAAATGTATGTTGTTCATAACCAGCCTTAAAATCACAAAGAAGAATTTTTTGATTCCTCAATGATAAATATTTTTCAATATCACCAATGGTTTCATTAGCTAAAGAATAAAGTTCAATAAACTTATGTTCATTAAATTCAAATTCTTCATTAATAATGTTATTAATATGATTAAAGGCATCAATGGCATGCTCCGCCACCTTTGCATTCTCCTCAACAATATCAAAAAGATCTTTATCAATCTGAATGATGTCTCCATCTTTTTTTGCGTTCATGGCAATGAGCTTTAATAATGTGAGAATAGCTCCCATACCGGCTCCCATTGTGAAACTTGCATGAAGATTTCCAAAAAGAGTTCGATCTAAACGTTTATAGTCCTTCTGCAAAAGATTTTCAGTATAGTGGGCCCATGAAAGTTGATTTTCAAGCTTTTTAACCTTTTCTTTTTGAGAGACCTTTTTCATTCTTCGAAGCTCTGCAAGTTCAAATGCTCGTTTTGTTTTTAAACTCAGCTCATCTCCCATAACAGGTTTAATAATATAATCAAAAACACCATTTTTCATTACATCAATTATTACTTCAGCCTCTTTCAAAACCGACATGACAATTATAACCGCTGTATCATCAATCTCTTTAATCAAAGGAATCATCTCTCTTCCATCAATTTGTGGCATTTGAAGATCAGTTATTACAACTGGAGGCATAAATTTTTTAAAGGCATCAATTCCATCCATTCCATTAAGTCTGCAGATTACTTCATAACCTCGAGACTTGAGCATCTCTTCCAATAATAGAAGAAGAGCCTCATCATCATCAACCAATAAAACTCTATTATCCATTACTAATCTCCAGATTAAGTTCTTTTTTAACGGCATTAAGATAATTTTCCATTTCATGAATTTTATCTTCATAGGGATAGTCGATTTCTTCCTCAGAGTTATCATTTATTATGACGGCACAATCATAGGCTTCAGAAAGGAGGTAGTTTCCAAATGATCCTTTAAGCTTATGAGCAGTTATTTTTAATTGACTGTAATCTCCTTTAGCTTCGGCATTTTTCAAAATGTCAACTTCCGTCAGAAATCCAGGATAAGATTTTGCAAGTAACTTCTTTAAAACTTCAGGAGAAACTCCGAGTTTCAATGAATTTTCAGAAAGGTTATATACTATTTTTTCATTCATAATTTAATATTATATATAGTATTCATAAAAATCAATTCTTTTTCAGTTCTAACAGAAAGTGATCAATCAACCATTTTCTGATCAAGGAGATTATTTAATTTACCTTGTCATAATATATATTAGTAATTGAATATATATGCTTGTTATCTGATTATTCTTGACAACTCTATTATAAAGGGTTAAGGTCAAATAACATGGTTTAATACAAATAGAATTCATACATATAATTTTTAATTCAAGGTGAAGTATTATGGTCAACTCCTATGTTATTGGTTTGCTTTTATCTGTTTCTGCTCTAATAATGGCAGTCTTTGTATTAATTAACAATCCCAAAAGATCTCAAAATATAGTATTTTTTTTAATAGGTCTTTCTTCATTTTTCTTTACAACCTTCATTTTTTTATCTTTCATATTTCATAATGACAGCTCATTGACAACTGTTTTCAATAGAATCTCTGTTGCCTTTGTAATCTTTCAAGTATCATGTCTGTTTCTTTTTTCTTTTATCTTTCCCACAATTAGAATTAAAAAACAAATTCTCATTGCCGCCTTAATTTGCATTCCAGCAATAGCAATTGCAGTGATAGCTGTTTCAACAGATTTCATTATTCAGATCATGGAAATAAAGAAAGTAGATGATTACCTGGTGATGTTTAGAAAACAGGGCACTTTATATAAAAAAGTATACGTGCCCTTTTTTGGTTTTTACCTTCTCGGTTCACTTTTAATTTTCATTTACCAGTATAAAAAATCAACAACTCAAATAGAAAAAAGACAGATACGCTATGCATCTCTTGCCACTGTAGGCGGAGGTCTTATAACGACGATTACCTGTATAATTCTTCCAATTCTTGGAATACAAAAATATTATGCTTTCGGCCCACCAATTGCATTGCCTTTTTTCATTGCAGTGATGTCATACAATATAGTAACTCTCAAGGCTATGGATATTGAACAATTAATATCCAAGTCAATTGTATGGCTTACAACATTTCTGGTATTATTACTTCCAATTGGTATTTTCACGTATATACTCATGAACAATTCTCAAAGCTTTACCTTATTTTCCGGCACTGCTCTCATGCTCCTTTGTGTCTTCATAATACTCTTTTATTTAAAATATATTCAGCCGAAAATTGATGAAAAATTTCAAAAAAAAGTTCATGATTATAATAAGATTGTGAGTTTATTCAATCATCAACTCACAAAACTGAAATCTCTCGATGACCTCATAGATTCTATTACGAGCATCATAAAAGATGCTATCTACTCTTCTAATGTCAATGTCTTACTCATGACTGATAATCATATGGAATATAGAATTTTCGAAAAAAACATATTGGGCAATACCAACAATATTATCTTAAAACAGAATCAAATAGATTTGATTATACAGAATGAAGATATAATAGAAAGAGAACAATTAAAATTAAATCCTGACTATGATGAAGAATTCAGAGAAATGGCTATTGAGTATCTGGAAATTTTTGATTGTGAAGTTGTTATACCAATTATTTTTGAGAACAAGCTCATTGGATCAATAAATATTGGCCGTCGTATAGATAATTACTATAAAAGAATTGAATTAGACTTTATTGAAAATTTAAAAACCGGAATCAATGTTGCATTCTCAAACTCTATCCTTCTGCAGCAGATAGAAAAACTAAATGAATCATATGCACGATTTGTTCCAAAGGAAATATTAAGTCACCTGGGCTATGACAGTATCGTAGAGGTTCAACTTGGAGATAATATTCAAAAAGAGATGACTATTCTTTTTTCTGATATTAGATCATTTACAAGTCTTTCTGAATCAATGAATCCAGAAGAAAATTTTAAATTCTTAAATTCATATCTCAGTAGGATAGGACCAATCATAGGTCACCAAAATGGTTTTATTGATAAGTATATTGGAGATGCAGTAATGGCATTATTTCCCGGAGAACCCTTAGATGCATTAACAGCAGCAATAAATATAGTTAATGAATTGAAAACATACAATATCCACCGTAACAAACAAGGATATGATCCAATATCAATAGGTATTGGTCTCCATACCGGGTCACTAATGCTTGGAACCATAGGTGAAGAAAATAGAATGGATGGCACCGTTATATCTGATGCTGTAAATCTTGCATCAAGAATTGAAGGATTAACAAAGATTTATGGCTCAAAGATTATCATAACTGAAAAAACATTTGAGCTCATTGATAATAAGGATATTTACAATTACAGGTTTCTTGGAAACGTTCAGGTTAAAGGTAAAAAAGATTCAATTAAAATATTTGAAATTTTTGATGGAGATCACAAAGAAACATTACAGAAAAAAAATGATACAAAAAAAATATTTGAAACAGGAATTGAACGTTACTTTAATGAAGATTTTTCTGAAGCCTCACTATACTTCAAACAAGTAATAGATTATGGCCTGGACTGCAAAGCATCTAAATATTATCTCAACAGAGCTGAACTTTATAACCGAGAAGGTTTATCCCTTGAGATGGGTGGAGTAGAATGTATGGAAAGCAAATAATTCGAACCATACAATAATTGTATAATTATATTTTGTATGATTCGTTTAAATTCTAATTGTGAAGGATAAATAAATAAAATCATGAAAGAAAAAATTTGTGTAGTTGGTGCAGGGATTGGTGGAGTTGTAGCAGCTCATACTCTTAATGAGATGGGCCACGAGGTAACAGTATATGAAAAGGAAGATCGAGTTGGAGGGAAATGTTTCACAGGAGAATATAATGAACAATATTATGAAATGGGAGCCTGTTCTGCCTCACCTGGTTTTAAAACTGTTTTAAAACTAGCTCGAAAATATAAAGCAAAACTTCAAAAAAGATATTCATATTATGTAATAGACAAAGAAGGTTCCAAACATTCATTTCGCTCACAATATTGGCCCTGGAAGAAAACTCCTCGAATATTATATGAGATGACTAAATATATTTATTATAATATTAAATTTGCTATTCTTTATAATAGAAAAGCTACGTACCTTGATATGCCTGCAGAATATGAAGCAACATTTATGGACTTTTGCAAAAGTAAAAATCTCCAAATAATTCCCTATTGGATGGAGCTCCCTGTAGTCTCTTTTGGATATGGTGATTTAAATGAAATAAAAACATGGTATGTAATGGATTATATCAATGTTATTAATTTTATTGGCATGGGCATTCTTCTTATACTCTTAGGAAAGAGTCCTGTACGTAAATTTGAAAAGGGGTATGGAAATCTGGTTCAAAAAATTGCTAATGATCTAGATATTAAAACAAATGCTGAAGTAAAAAAAATCATCAGAGAAAACAATGAAGTTAAAGTTTCCTATGGAAATCCTGGAGATAACAAAATAACAGCCACTGAAACCTATGATTCAATTGTTATTGCTGTTCCGATACCAGATATTGCTCATGCAATGGATCTCAGTGCTGAAGAAGAAAAATTAAACCAGGCAGTAGAATCATACTATTACTCCATTGTATGCTGCAGGGTTTTAAACTTTCATCATGACAACAACCTCCTTAGATTCAATGCAAGAGAAGAACGTTTTGGTCACGTTGCATTAATTGAAAAACACTTTAAAGAAGAAGCTGAAGATTTAGCTGTATGCTATATTCCTGAAAAGAAAGGTGCCAGACCGGAGAATGAAGTACTGAAAAGACTAAAAGATGACCTAAAGGAAGTTGGTGCAGAACTAGGAGACATAGTCTACTTCAAATCATGGGAATATTTTTCTCATTTTAATGATGATAATAGTTATGAAATACTCAGAGGTCTTCAGGGCAAAAGAAATACCTGCTACGTTGGTGGAATGACAAAGTTTGAGTTAGCAGAAAGAGTTGCTACGGAATCTCAAACTCTGGTGAGTAGACATTTTCATGGAAATTACAAAAAAGAGTGGTTCACCACAATTAAAAATGTTTTTTATTATTACTTTAGATCAGTACCAAAATAAAAATGTTCCTCATCCCTCTGTAGTTACAGAAATCCCGAGTCTTTGTAGCTATAGAGCAGCCTATTTTTTAATAAAAAAAGTATTGCTAAATTAACCCTTTTTTTTGAAATGTTCATCAGGTAAATAACTATGAGCAGAATGGGTAAATCAAACAAATACACAGCTATTGGAAAGCTTCAAAATGTTCTTGAGGTTCCAGTAGAATTTCCTCCACCCTTTAAGATAAAAGAAAAATACAATAAAAACTTTTTCACAAAAGATCAGGATCTCACATTAGAGCTCGGTTGTGGAAAAGGAGAGTATACCCTTGCACTGGGCTCTCATCATGAAAATAAAAATTTTATCGGCATTGATATTAAGGGTACACGAATTCATGATGCAGCTATTGCTGCTGAAAAAGCATCTTTAACCAATGTTTTTTTTGTAAGAACATACATTGAATGTCTCGATATCTTTTTTCCTTCTGAAAGTGTTTCTGAAATATGGATTCCTTTTCCTGATCCATTTCCCACGAGTCGACAGCGTCGCTTGACATCTCCAAATTTTCTAGAAATATATAAAGGCTTCTTAAAAAAAGAGGGAACCATTCATCTTAAAACAGACAATGACGATCTATATAACTATACTCTTGATGTTATTGCAGAAAGTTCAGATTTCACCTTATTAAATGCTACTGACAATCTCTATGATTCCGATTTCCCCTTACCTGTTGATGTTCAAACATACTTTGAAAAAAAATATCTCAAAGAAAATATAACTATTAAGTACTGCTCTTTTCGATTTACAGGAGATAAAGCAAATGAATTGTCTTAAATGTTCACTGAAGGACTGTAAATTAAATGCCAAAGACTGCACTGCCATGCATGATGATTTTGTTGATGCCTACAAAAGAAATAACAGCAGTAAAATTTACAGCAACGCAGACAGTCTTGTTGCCAAGGGAAGAGCTGGAGAACTCTCTCGTCTTGATGAAATCGTTGAGTTTTGTACGATTCAAGACTATAAAAAGATTGCCATTGCCTACTGTTTTTCCATGGAAAATCTTGCACAGGAAACCAGGGAGGTCTTAACAGAAGCAGGCTTAAGAGTGACTTCATACCGTTGTACTTTAGGGGGTGTAAGAGAAAATGAGGTGGATGAGAGCCTTGGAAATAGCGTTAACTGTAACCCCATAGGTCAGGCTGAACAAATCAACAAAGAAAAGAATGACTTCGTCATAGAGATGGGACTCTGTTTAGGCCATGATGTATTATTTCACCAGCATCTTACAGTACCCTTTACTGTATTTATTGTTAAAGACAGAGTTTATAATCACAACCCCGCAAGAGCATTAAAAACCTATAAATCCTAGATAACTCACAACACATTTGAAAATTGAAATTTAAAATTTTAAAAGCTTTATAATTGACATATAAACTAAACAATCTAAAATAAAAAAATTATGATTGATCCCTTTACTATTATAACAATTACAGCACTTCTTCTAGCAGGTATTGCTGCCATAGGAAACAAATTAAACAAAAGCCAGAAGGGTAACAGTCATAACCTTGCTCATATAATTTCATCTATAACAAAAGTCTATCCTCTTAAAAAAAACAAAAAGGCTCTTCTACCTAGTGATAGGAAAACTCCCACCAGTATTCTCAATGGAGTCATCGACAATATTCCCATTACAATAAAAATTATAGTATATTATGATTCCACACTGGAGTGCACTATTCAAATTGATCACAAAATTTTAACAAAAGATTCCTTTAAATTTAAACTAACAAAAGAAGACGACACAAGCCGCTTCAAACAAAATCTTATGAAACCTGATTTTCAAACAGGTGACCCCGTCTTTGACAGAGAGATCAATATTGAAACAGATGAAGAAGAGCCTCTTCTCATATTATTAAATAAAAAAAGAAGAAAACATATAATTGCAGCATCAGATAATTTGACAACATTAGAAATAACGAAAAACAGTCTTTCTGCATCAATACTATATGATGATAGTGTAGTTCATAATGATGCAATTATCTATCTCATAGAAACAATAATCTCTCTTGCAAAGAATCTTATTCCAGAAGGCTCCCTTGAAGAAACCCTTATTAATAATTTCAATGATGGTGATATAGATCAACTAATTCTTAATAATATTGCTGCAGCAAATAAATTACATATGACTGACAAAAAAACAAAAAGATCTATAAAGAAACTTATATATCATCATAGTCCCCTTATTCAATATACAGCTGCATGTCAATCAGGTAATGAAGGATTAAAACACCTTAAATCAATGCTGATATCTCATAAAAATTTAAACAATCAACTTATCATTAACATTATTGATGAGATTAAAAGATGGAGCTACATTGATGCAGTTCCACAACTCGTTACGGTTTCAAAAGAAAATTCCGATCTTTCTCACCACATCATCCGAGGATTAAGAAATCTGAAACATGATGCAGCAGCACCTTACCTTCATGAAGTGATAAAATTTGGAGAGACCCATCTAAGGCTCTCTGCCATAAGATCTCTGGGTTATATTGGCACAGAAAAAGACTCCGCATTTCTTCATGAATATCTTATTGAAAACCAGAGTCCAGCAGTTTACAAAAGAGTTAAGGAGGCTCACAGCATGATTAAATCTCGTTTAAAAGGCAAAGAGGGAGGATGGGTATCTTTAGATGATAATATCACCAAAGAAGGAAACCTTTCTATGAGTAACAATAAAGATTCTGGCAAACTTACTATAAAAGATGAAATTGATCAAAATTAAATTTCTTTCGCCTCACCATAAGAAAGATCAAAAATATTTGAAACAACCTGACCATAGTTTTCAAAAATAGTTCCGTAATTCATTCTAAAATCAGATCCAAGATTACCAACTTTTCCATCTCGAATACCATAGATTATCTTTACATTTTTGCCCAGTGACTGAAGCACATTATTTTTTGTTTTGATTAATATATCCAAATCAGAAGTAGCTTCAACAATAGGAAAACCAAAGGTTGAAAATATTAGTGAACCACTTATTTCCTGCACAAGACCATCATTCTCAAAAATTATATCACAGACTTCTGAAATGTTTTTGATAGCTTTATCAAGATTCTCATCATTGATCTGTACAAATAAATAGTTCACTGTACAATCTTTAAATTGTGTTATTTCAGTCTTGCCTTCAAGAATATCATCAACGGTTTCTTCATCAACAAATTTACTAAATGTTTTTCTAATAAATTCCTTTTCCTTTTTTCTTCTAAACATAAAAACTCCTTATGACTTTCTGCAGAAAAAATTCTCTTAAGTATTTTTTCTAAAGCTATCATCAGATAATGATGAATATAAATCAAAACAACACCTATGGCAAAATAAAAATATTATTTCAAGATCTACTGAGAGATAATATTTTCATCTAATATATCAACAATGGCATTCAAATCCTTTTCTATCTTTTTTTTAGGAATAATAAGAGCACTGATTGCAGTTACAAATAAAAAAAAGTAGTCGTCATTTTCTTCTACTTTTTTGATACCAGCCCAAAGGACCTTTTCTTCTGATTGAGGCTGAATGTGAGTCACACCATCATCATTAAATATTACCTCATGAGACCCCAGAATTCCACTGTTATCCCCATTTAATAATATCTTTCTGACCTTTTTCAAATAACTTCTCTTATATGTTTTCAATGTATATATAATCCATATAATTGAAAAAATCATATAGATGAGATAAGAAACAATCTTAATATTATCTAATAAAACATCATAAACTATAAGACATGTAAAAACCAGAGGAACCATCAATGCAGTTACCATTCTTGTGAGTTTATAATTTTTTGCCTTCTCAACAAAGTGGGACTGAAATGCCATCCAATCCTCAATTGTAAAATCAAAAACTATTCTCATATTTTACCTCAAACTCTATTATCTTTTAGCAATTCTCTTATATAATAATATTTTCATAGATTTCATCAATTCTCTTAGAAACAATTTCAGGATTTTCACCATCTTGAATTGCTGAAAGACCTACAAAGAGTACTGTTTCATAGAGGGTTAAAGATTCATCCTCTTCACAAAAGTCCTTTCTATAATCATCAACATGAAACAGAGCACTTGTTACCCCAATGAGCATCCACTGGAATAACATTTCTTGAATTCCATCCTCTCTTAAGAATTCAAAATCAAGTTCAGCAAGTCCATTTTTTCGAGAAAGTACAGCCATAAAAACAAGAAGTTTTTTTAATCTCTTAATATTTGCTAAAGAATCATTATCATCTATTTTTCTGCTTAAGAATTTATAATACTTTAATTTAACAAAATCAAAAACAGTATAGAATAGATAAAAATATGAAAAAGGCACCTCATCATCATTTAAGTCTACACTAATGATATCCATTTTTCTTATTACTGAATCCATGTGCAGATCATTATCATGAGAAGACAGCTTTGATTCATCAAGATCCATTGACTTATGAAAAAAATCCTCATCACAGATATTCTCTAAGCGCTCTTTCCAAAAAGAATTTTGCTGGTCATATAGTGATTTAAACTCTTCACGAGATATAATATCAAGAAGGCCTAATATAATTGAATGTGTACAGTGGTTAAGATCAATTTTTTCAGTCATATACTTTACCTATATTCTAAACCCATATATTTCAAGTTAAATTTTATTTGACTTTGAGCAAACATCATCCTAAAATTAGACTATGAATAATAATTCTTACATTAAAAAACATCTGATATATATATTATTATTCTTCGTAATTCTTTTTGGCTGTTCTACATTTAATAAATCAGCCAAGATATATCAAACAAATTTATACAATTGTCCTCAATGTGCTTTTTCATTAAAAAATCTTTTTTCAACATTTAAAATTTCTCACAAAAACTTTGAGAACTACATTGAGATATACAACACAAAGAAGAATATATCAAAACTACTCAGAATTCTAGATATATTTAAGCTTAAAATGGATATCATATCAAATAATATTGCCAATGCTACTACAACCAGAACCACAAGTGGTGGACATTTCAAAAAACAAATACTTTTAATTCTTAAGAATGGCAAGATAAAGATAAAAAAAGATAAATCTCCAGGACGCCTTGTTTATGATCCAAGTCATCCAGATGCTATAAATAAGGGAAAGAAAAAGGGATATGTTATTTTTCCCAATATCAGCATGGTTAATGAGATGACTGATATGATAGCTGCAAGCAGAAAATATGAAACATTAAGAGAGGTAATAATTCTCTTTGATTCAACTTTTATTATAGCCCCTGTTAAAATCAAGGAACCAGTAAAAAACAATAACAATAACAATAAGATTTTGGAAAAAATAATAAACAAGTATATCTTAAATTCAAAGAATAGTCAATAAACTGTATTTCTATTCTTTATTATATTAATGATCAAGTGGTATATAATTCTATTTCTCTAGGAACAATTTTTTGTAGCTCTTACTATGACTATCCTAAATTTCAAACTGCTCTATTTGTTCCTTCATATTACCAGCAATACTAATTAGTTCAGATGTCTGATGACTCACCTTTTCAATCTCACCAAATAGAGTCTTGAATTCATCAAGAAGAGCTATTATCTGCTGCGATATTTCATCACTCTCTCGTGATGTGGCTTCACTTCTTTCAAAGGACTGCTGAATAACTTCCATAACTTTTCCAGAGGTTATTAGAATGTCATCCATTGATGAGCCAGCCTCTTCAACTTGAGACACGCCCTGCCCCATGAGAACAGTACTGGTCTGCACCATCTCAGTTGCACTTTCAGATTTCCCCTGGATTTCAATTAGCTTTTTGGCTATCTCCTCTGTTGAACTATAAGTCCTCTCAGTTAGTTTACCAATCTCTTCTGCAACAACAGCAAAACCTCTTCCATGGTCCCCTGCCCGGGCAGCCTCTATTGCAGCATTGAGTGACAAGAGACTGGTTTGTTCAGCAATATCTCTTATTTCACCAATGATATTATTTATATCCTTTGTATCCTGATCAAGACTCATAATGAGTTCTTCAGTTCGAGCAGCTTCCTCTGAAACAGATCTCATGGTTAAAACAGTTTCTTTAATAACATCACCACCCTCTTGAGCGATAGAAACATTCTTTTCTCCTTCAACCCTTCCAATATTAATGAGTTGTCTCCCACCCTCCATCTCTTCCATTATTCTTTTCATATAATTCTCAATTTGATTTATCTGACCAGAATACTCTTCAAGTCGGGCAGCAAGGGAGGTAACGAAACCAGAGAGACTCTCAACAGATTCAGAAACACTGCCTGAACGGTCTTTCAGATTTAAAAATGAATCTTTTAAAAGAGTTACAGAAGAATTATATCCCCTGAAAAGTTTTGCCATAATTTCATCATCAAGATTATCATCGACACGAACTGTTAAATCTCCCTGTGATAGTTTTTCAATAGAAGAAATCATATTATCAACATTTTCATTTAATGAATTGAGATGATTTTCTCTTTCACTTCTCTCTTTAAATAAAGTTGATACATTGTAGTAGATTGCAAGAAAAGAAACAAAGGATACAGCGACAACATTCATACCAAAAAAATAAAGAGTATGGTAATGAAAAACATTCTCTATCGCTAGCTGAACAAAGAAACTATCAAAAATCAATGAAACCAAAACAAGAATAAGATAAAGAGCACACCATATTATTGAATATTTAATTTTCTGTAAAATCAATGAACCAAAGGGAGCCATTAATGACCAGAGAATTACTACTCCGCTTTTATTAAAACCACCTAATACCCACTGCAGCAAAGTTGGAATAATTAATATCATAACAAGTTGAGTTATGAGAAGAAATGTAAATTGATTAAAAAAACGATAGATTAAAAGAGCGATTCCTACACATGCAGAAAAAACAAAGGGGAAAATCATAGCTTTATAATAGCCAAGGAGGCCAAAAAATCCTCCCCAGAAAACACCTGCAATTGTACAAGAAATACTTATAATCAACAGCACAGTTATCTTATTTTGATTTACATCCTGTGTTTCTTGAACCACTTTCTCATCCCTCTTCGATAAATCATAAGCATAAATGATTTAGGCATTTTTCTTCTTCACTTTTAAATCACAAAGGAACTCTTTATCTAATATAATAGTAAGCTTTAAAACTCCAAATTGCAACACCTTTTTACTACCACGCAACATAATAAATGTTAAATCGTCACAAAAAAAAATACTCACATTAAATGAGTATTTTTTTAAAAGTCTCTAACTTTATAAATAAATTCGATGCAATTACTCTATAGGATAGACCCCATCTTCATCATGAATTTCATTTCCTGTTAAAGGAGGATTGAAAACACAGATAAGACGCATATCCTTCGAGGCCCGTAATAAATGACGATCATGTTTATCCAGAGCATAGAGTGTTCCAGGTTCAATATCATGAATCTTTCCATCATCAAGGGTCTCAACCTCACCCTTGCCCTCTACACAATAAACAGCCTCAAGATGATTCTTATACCAAATCTCAGTTTCAGTACCTGCAAAGATTATTGTATCATGCATGGAAAATCCCATGTTGTCATCTTTTAATATGAAACGGCGACTAACCCAATTGCCGTTTTCTGCCTTAATCTCTTGGTTTGAACCAAGTATTTCTTTAAGTTTTCGAACTATCATGCAAGAGGATCTCCTTTCTTCATTGCTTCTTTCTTTTCCATTAGGGAGGCTATTGATTCATCAACAATATCCAGTCCCTTTCTCAAGAGCTCTTCTTCTATAGTTAAAGGTGCAAGAAATTTCAATACATCATCATCAGCTCCTGCAAGTTCAATTAAGAGCCCCCTTTCAAAGGCCTCTGTTAATAGATTGCCGCAGAAACCTGTTTCCGGTATATGAAGTCCATAGATAAATCCTCTTCCTCTTATTGAAGCATTTAAATCAGGATATTTTTTTATCAGTTTTTCAAGACTCTCTCGCAATATTTTCTCTTTATAGTAAACCGCTTCTGAGAGATTATCATCCTGCCAATACTGAAATAATTGAGTCGCTGCAACAAAGGCGAGATTATTTCCTCTGAAGGTACCTGTATGCTCACCGGGACGCCACTGATCAAGCTCTGGCTTAATAAGAACCAGTGATAAAGGAAGACCGCCACCAATAGATTTTGAAAGTGTAATTATATCAGGATTAATGCCAGCCTCTTCAAAGCTGAAAAATCGTCCTGTTCTGCCATTTCCTACCTGAATGTCATCAATAATTAGAAGAATCTCATAATCACGACAAATCTGCTCTATATCCTTTAGCCACTCATTGCTGGCAACATTGATTCCACCCTCTGCCTGAATTGTTTCAAGAATAATAGCTGCAGGAAGATCAACACCACTGCTATTATCATTGAGAAACTTTCTTAGATAATCTGCAGTATTTACATCTGGACCAAAGTATCCATCATAGGGCATGAAGGTTACATTGGTTCTATTGATAAATGCCTCATCACGATAGAATGAATTACCGGTAACTGACATTGAGCCCATTGTTAAGCCATGAAAGGCATTGGTAAAGGAAATAACATTTGATCTTCCTTTTACCATTCTAGCTAATTTCAATGCTGTTTCAACCGCATTAGTTCCAGTAGGCCCTGAAAATTGAATCTTATAATCCATATGACGGGGCTCTAAGATCAATGAGCTAAAGGTTTCTAAAAAATCCTTTTTGGCACTTGTGGCCTTGTCAAGACCATGAACAATACCATCATTTTTTATATATTCAATAAGAGCTTCATTAACCATTGGATTATTATGACCATAGTTTAATGTTCCTGCTCCGGCAAAAAAATCAATAAATTCATTATCCTGTTCATCGTAGAGATGAGCTCCCTTAGCACGGTGAAATACTGCTGGAAAAGACCGTACATAACTTCTCACCTGTGATTCTAATTGTTCAAAAATTCTCATTTATATATCCTTATTATTTTTTAAATTTCAAAAGGCCCTATTCTGTAGAGCTCTTCTGTTTCATGTCCTTCATTAATAAATAGATCTTTATCAAAGAAATCATTGATGCTACATGACGTATTTAATTTTGCTGCAATTGAATGAAACAAAGCAGATGATGCTTTATTTGAGGGAGTTACTGTTGTTTCAATATATGTAATGTTTTTATGACAATCCCGTTTTAAAAGCTCTGTAATCATTGAAGATGCAATTCCATTGCCACGGTAATTTTCATGAACTGCAACCTGCCAGACAAACAATACATTTTCATTTTCAGGGTGGATGTAACCAGAAATAAAACCAGCTATAATCGATTCAGATTCAGCAATTATACTGTTATTTTTAAAATATGAACACTGAAGCATATAGCAATATTCTGAATTTAAATCTAAAGGGGGGGTATTTTTTATGAGAGAATAAACCTCTGGGGAGTCATTGATCTCTGGTATTCTAAAATTAAAAGTATTCGTCTCACCTTCACTATCTTTATTCATTTTTTTCTCCAGGTCATCAATTAAAAAGTAACAACACTACTAGAGCCGCAGAGAGGACAAAATGTATTATCTTCAGAAGATGAGGTTGTACCATCCCACTGATGAGTACAATCTTCACACACAACAATCAACTCAACAGGTAAATCATCTTCATTGTCATTATTTTCATCGCTTTGTTCATTAATGCTTTCGTTATTTTTGAGAACATCATCATAGTAGGCATCCTCATAAACAAAATCATCCATATTTTTTTCTATTTTTGTTTTCATTGGCTCAATTATTCACTTTTGAGTGTATTTTAGGCTTCACAGTATATAAATAGAGGTATTTAACCTATTTCTATGAGTTATAGTGTCAGAAAAACAGAAGGAATGTCAATACTCCATATGGAGTATATTGCATCTTTAAAGAGAGTAGTTTAGATCTCAATATAACCATTCTTAATTGCATATGCAACAAGATCATTGACCTTATGTATCTCAAGTTTATTCATAATATTTGCTCTATGAGTTTTTACAGTCTTGGGAGAAATATGGAGGATGGTACTAACAGAATTATTATCATTTCCCTCAGCAATAAGTTTGAGCACCTCTCTTTCTCGAGCTGTTAGACTATCAAAGGGAGAGGGAGAATTTTCCTGATCATCTTCAGTTCTATCACTGCGTTTCATAGAAAGATAATCTGCCACAACTGATGTTGCGATCTTTGGACTCAGATACACATTGCCCTTCATTACCTCATCAATTCCCTTTATGAGATCATCACCGGCGTCATCCTTTAAGATATATCCCTGAATTCCATATTCAAGAAGCTGAGTTATATAGGCCTCATTGTCATGTCTCGACAATATAATTATTTTCGTATCAGGAACATACTTTCTAATATGTCGAGAAACCTCGATACCTGACATTGTTGGCATCGATATATCAAGTATAAGAATATCAGGCTGCATCTCTTCAACAAGCTCGATGGTTTCTTTACCATCTGCTGATTCACCTATAATATTGAGATGTTCTTCACTTGAGAGAATGAGACGAATACCTTCTCTAACGATTGCATGATCATCAGCTAAAAATATTTTATATTGATCCATGTTACCATCCCACCTCTATCTCTATTGATGTTCCTTTGCTTTTTGATGAATTGATTTTCAGCTCTCCCTTCAGATCCATAACCCTCTGCCTGATACCAGAAAGACCATATCCCTGATTTTGAAATTCAATGGAGTGTATATCAAAGCCAATTCCATTATCTCTAATATTAAGATAAAGGGAATTACTTTTTTCAATGAGTTCCAGCCAAACTGTATTTGCCGAAGAATGCTTTATAATATTTGAAAAAATCTCCTTAATAATTCTATAGAGATTAACCTCCCATTCCATTGACAGACGTTTTATCAGTTTAACAGAGTAATATGTTGTTATATTAATCAGTTCAAGATAATTCTTCACATACCATTCTATGGTTTTTTCTAAACCAAGGTCACCAAGAATTGATGGGTATAAATCATTACACACCTCTCGGAGTTCCTGGCTGGCACTATCTAAAAATGTAACACCAACTGCATACCTGTCACCAAATTTGACATTATCCTTCTGATATGCAATGAAGTTCAGCTTTGCAGCATGTATGGTTTGAGCAACGCTATCATGAAGGTCCTGGGAAATTCTTTGACGTTCAAGCTCCTGTGATTTTAATAGTTCAGTATTAAGACGACGAATCTCTTCTTGAGCACTTTTCCTTTTGGTTATATCCATGAAAGATGCCATCCGCCCTGCAGGTTTGTTCTCCTTATCAGAAACAATGGATGAAGAAACCTCAACCCAGAAAGTTGTTCCATCACTGCGATGAGCAAGGAACTCATCAGTGTACTGATTGACATCATCAATTATATCTTCTACATCAGAAAACTGTTTTATAGATTTATCTGCAAAGAGTTTGTCAGCATATTGACCAACAACATCTGTAGAAGATCCATATTCAAACATTCTCAGAAAGGCCGGATTTATATATTCTATTTGACCCTGCATATCAGTGATAACAATACCATTCTGTGAGGAATCAAGGGCATCAAGAAAAATACTGACACTAGTTAAGAGAGAATTATTATTTTGATTATTGTTAACCATGGGGCACAATACATTGCCTTGTTTACTATGTCAATACTGAATCGAAAAACCAATTAATCAGGAAAGCAGATTTCATAGTTTTATTTACCTGCTAGTTCTCTATGGTTGGATATATTTTTATTAACAGTACTTCTATTATAGATAACAACAATAATCTTTAGTACAATGAAGATCAATACAGATATAAAGATAATTGCCGGTCCTGATGGGATGTTGAGAGAATATGATGCAAAGAGTCCGAATATTCCTGCAACCAGAGAAAACAATATTGAATAGACTATCATCCCCCTGAAGCTTTTAATAAAGAGAGATGCTGTTGCCTGAGGAATTGTTATTAGAGAGATTATAAGAATAATGCCCACTATTCTTATGGCAAATACTATTGCTATACTGACAATACCTAAGATTAAATATTTCAACAAAGTAACGGGAAGCTGCTGCACTCTGGCAAACTCTTCATCAAAGGATATCCAGAGTATCTCTTTAAACAAGACTACAAAAAGAAGAACCACAACAAGAGCAACCAATGAGAAGATTAAAAGATACTCTGTGCTCACCGTTAGAATATTTCCAAAAAGATAGGTCATAAGATTAGGAGTATATCCTGGCGTTATATATATAAAGATAATACCTGCTGCCATTCCAAAGGCCCACATAATGCCGATAAGAGTATCCATTCTCATCTTCATTTTCTCTGAGAGTGTTTCAATTGAAATTGCCGTAACAAGGGCAAAAATAACTGCTCCTGCAATTGGATTAAAACCAAGGTAATGGCCTATGCCTATACCACCAAAGGATGCATGAGTAATGCCTCCTCCAATAAATACGATTCGACGGGACACCATGTAGCTGCCAACGATTCCACATATAATGCTGGTTACCACAGCAGCACCAAGAGCTCTGAGAAAAAAAGGATAGGTCAAAAGATCAATCATTTATGACCACCGTGGCCGTGGGTTTTCAAAACAGTATGAGGCACGTCACCATGACCAACAAGCTTAAAACTACATTGACATCCAGCAAGAAAATCATGGGTACACTCATCAGCACTATGATAATGAAGATCTTTATTTACACAGGCTATATTTTTAACAGAAGAAAGAATTGAGCCAATATCATGAGACACAAGAACAATTGCCATAGACTTATTGAGCTCTGTGAGCATCTCGTTAAGATTTATTGAAGAGGCATTATCAATAAAGGTATCAGGTTCATCTAAGATCAATAATTCAGGATCAGAAACCAGGGCTCTGGCAAGAAAGACTCTTTGAATCTGTCCCCCAGAGAGCTCACCAACAGTTTGTTGAGAAAAAGAGTTAATTCCAAAGCGTTGAAGCATATGATAGGCTCGATCCTTTTCTTCGGAAGTAAATCGGTTAAAGAATTTTCTTTTGGTCATGAGACCAGAGAGAACTGTATCAATAACCTTAATGGGAAACAGGGAATCAAAGTTTTTTATCTGTGGAAGGTACCCAATCCTGGTTCCATTTCGTTTTCCACTTTGACCATTCCATTTAACTTCTCCCTTATGTACATCAAGAAGTCCAAGGATAACCTTTAGCAAGGTAGTTTTTCCACCGCCATTGGGGCCTATTATTCCAAGAAAATCATCTTTATACACAGAAAGATTGATATCATGTAAAATGATAGATTTACCATAGCCCGCATATACATTGTCAAGAGAGAGAATATTTTCCATAGTTATTGTCCGGTTACAGCTCTTTGAATATCTTTCATCGTATTAAACCAGTTATAAGAAAGAGGATCAACCTGAATAATCTTTATCTTGAGATCATTGGCAATAGATTGAGCAACATCTTTGGGGAACTGTTTTTGTATTAGAATGGCCTTTACCTGTGCATTTTGAGCTTTGTCTATGAGCTCTTTCATCTTCTGTGCGCCCGGCTCTTTGCCCTCATGCTCGATAGCTAATTGAGTCAGCTTATAATCTCTGGCAAAATATCCCCAGGCAGGATGAAAAACCATCAATGTGTTTCCTTTATACTGAGAAAGTTTTTCTTGTAAATCTTTATTGAGAAGATCTATCTCTTTTAAGAGTTTCTCATAATTTTTTTTATAGTTGGATTTTTCATCTGGTTTTATTTCTGATAGTGCCTCGTAGGTTCTTGCTGCAACAATTTTCATTGCAAGAGGTGACAACCATAAGTGAGGATCGATTTCACCATGATGATGATCTCTAGTACCCCTAATGAGATTAACACCCCTTGATACATCATATGATTTCATAGAGGTATTCATTGATTGAATACTTTTCCATTGAGACTTTTCAAAAATAATATGACCGATCTTGAGATAAATCTTAACACCGGAAAGTTTTCTTGCACTTCGTACAGTCATCTCATAGGTCGAGGGACTCTGACCAGGGGGCACCATAACCATAACAGATAGACCTTTATTAGTGATTCGATCAACAATAAATTTTTGAGGTAAAATGGAAACAGCTACATCATTTTTTTTTACCTCTGTAACATTACAACTGATGATAGTAATAAATAGAATAGAAAGAAGCAGATTATGAAATCTCATTTTTTTCATCCTCTGTATCAAGATTAAAGGACTCGATCTCTGTATTCATTTTATCAACCCGAGAAACAAGTCCCATTGAAGAATCGGTTATTTCATTACTCTGTACTGTATTATGCATGGTTAATTCATTTATATCACCAACAGTTCGAGAGATTTCATTAAGTGCATTTCTCTGTTCATTCATGGCATTCATAATCTGTTCAGATCTTATTCGCACAGAGGCAACGTTATTGTTGACTGTATCATTGGCCTCAGTCTGGCGAACCATGTCCTGAGAAATTGTTTCAACTCCCTTTACGATTGACTCAATATCTTTGATAATGTGGTCAATCGTATTTACAACTGTCTTTATATTTTCTGTTCCTGTTTTAATCTCAGAATCATTCCGCCCAATAAGGTCTCCAATATTTTTTATACTAGATGCAGTTTGATCTGCAAGCTTAGATATCTCATCAGCAACAACTGCAAATCCACGACCAGCATCTCCTGCCCTGGCAGCCTCAATAGCAGCATTGAGAGAAAGAAGATTGATCTGATCAGATATATCATTTATAATCTCAATAATACCGGTAATCTCTCCTGAGCTGGCTTGAATATTCATCATACTTGAACTCATAACATTGAGAGACTCCTCTCCATCACGGGCATTATTTGAAACAGAGTCCATTATCTTTCTAGTTTCAACAACGAGTGTATTTGTTCCCTCAATAATTTTTGACAAATCTGCCATTGTTGCCGTTAATGATTCTATTGATTCAAACTGATGATCAACATTGACCTTTACACTCTCCATTCCAGCAGTTATTTCTTCAACCGAGGCTGTTACCTCTTCAGTGGCCGTTGCCTGATTTTGAGTGTTTTCATTAAAGACCTTCATAGTATTACTCAAAGTCTCTGAATAGCTGAAGAGTTCATGTGTACTATCATGAAGAACATTCTTGATGAAGTCATTTTGCTTTGAACTAATCTCAGCCTCTTGACCTATGAGCTTACGGGCTCTTTCTACCTCACGGGACATGTCAAAAAATTTTCTCAAAACTCCCCCCATTGAAAAGAGAATGAAAATAGTAATACCTAATACAAAACGGGAATAACGAACATCAGGAAACATGTCATAGAATTTTCCACTTTTTACACTGTACATATCAATGAGAGCCCCTGTAACAGCAATAAGCAAACCAATAAAGGCAGGCAAGAGATATCGAAAACGTTTCTGCTTGATCATATCATAAATAAAACAAATCACAAGATATAAGATTAAAGCAAAGAGCAAACCATCTCTTAAGCCATACAATGGCCCTTCCTGCCCCCGTCCATAGTCTGCTTGAAACTTAAGCCAGTTATCAACTCTATGTCTAGTAACAGAAACAAAAAGATCAGGTGCAACAAAGGATAAGATTATAATTCCAAGAGATATTGCCAGGCCTGTATATATAATAATCTTATTAATCTTTCTCCAGGTTGGATTTAACTGTAAGAGATGGTGAATTAAAAGAGGCATACATAGAAGAAAGAAAGTCGCTGACATCTGCTCTATTCTATGGAACTGACGGCCCATCTCCTGATTGAGCTGCCATCCCATGGTGAGAATTAAAACCTCACTAATGACGAACATAAAGCCAGTAAGCCCCATGAGGGCCATAGCACCGTGTAAGCGCTCTCTTGTATGTCCATACATATATGAATAGAGAAACAATCCCATTAGCAAAACACCTGAACATACTGCAGGCACAAGGAGCTGCCCAGGAGTTAGAATAAAGTCAAATTTTACCATAGAAACACCGTTTACTAATTTTCAATTGATTGAAACCACTATACAAAATTAATATCAACAATCAAGCATTTATTGTTGTTACATATCTACCACGATCCACTTGCTCCTCCGCCGCTGAAGGAACCCCCGTCGCCACCGTATGATGAACTGGATGATGAAGATGAGGAGCTACTTGAACTGCCTGAGGACCTGCCACCTCCAGAAGAATGTCCTCCACCTCCTCCGGAGGTCCAGCCATCAATAGCCGTTAAATAGACAACCATCCACACTATGGATTGGACGAAGGTTCCAAATATGAGGGTAAGAAGCATCCAGGATTCATGTCGTGAGGTACCAAAGGCATTTGGCTTTAAGATATCAAGAAAATAAACTGATGATATGGCGATCCACACAATTGGCATAAGTGCACTGATTACTGAAATAACCTTGCCCTTTATGCTCTTCATTAAGGATGCTGAATAAAAACTATAGCCTCCAAGAATTCCGCAGAAAAAGACGTAGGCATTCCAGTGCCATACTCCAGGGTATAAAAAGAAAATCAATAGTGGAATTCCAAGCCATATTACACCGACCATGATCTTTGACAAAGGTGCTGGAATCTTTTTCTGTAGTCTCTTCTTTATAAATAAAAAAATTGTCGTAATGACAATTGAGATAAGATAAAAAAAGGTATAATACTTTAATGGTTTATATAGAAATCCACCTGCCTTTCTATAGAGGGGAATCGATTTACCAGCCTCAAGAGATGAAGTTAAATTACAGAGCTCGTCAATAACCCTTTGGGTGCCAGGACCAAAACGTCCGCCTCTATAATCTTTCTGAACTCCAATTAGAATATTGAGAGCATCCTGGTCATGTACGTATGATTCAAGTCCAGTGCCTACCTCTATTCGCATTCTTCTATCTCTATAGGCAATAACGTAGAGAATACCATCATCACGGTCTCTGGATCCACCGGCCCATTTCTGTGCAACGGTCAAAGAATAATCCTCAATGCTTTTTTTACCAATGGTGCCAACAGTCAAAAGAGCTATCTGCACACCGGTCTTTTTTCTATGAGCCAAAATCTTTTGTGTTATCTTATTTTCATAATAAGGGGGGATAATACCAGCATAATCATTAACCGGCTTTTTAATTAATTGTGCTCCAGCAATAGAATAAGAAATAAATATTAAAACGAAAATCACCTTTTTCATAATTCATCCTCAAGTTTTATTTCTGTATCTTTTTTTAATATCTCTCTTATCTCTTTTAAAAGGGGATGCCACTGTGATTCATCATGGCCGTATGTTTTATTAAGATCATGTTCAAGGGGAAGCCATGTTGAAAGATCTGCCTGATTATGCTGCATAACAGCCTCCATCATATCAAGGGCTCTGGCTGTTTTTGCCTCAAAAGTTTTACCTTCAGCAAATTCATTCCATAGTTCTAATATCATTGCTCTGGTCTTTTCATCCAGATCTGAGGTGATCTCTTCAATGGCATAAACCTCATCCTTTTCATGATCCTCTGTTTTTAAAAATGATGGTACATCTCCATCTATGATTTCACCGATGTCATGAACAAGAGACATAAAAATAACTCTCGTCATATCAACCTCTGGTAGTTGATCTTTGAGCATCAGTGCAAAGATAGCCAATCTCCATGAATGCTCAGCAACAGACTCCTGAGTGCCAGAGGATGTCCATGAATGTCGGGTTATGGTTTTAAGCTTTTCTAGCTTTTTAATAAAATTTAATATTGCAATAAGTTTTTCCATAATAACACTCTATAGGATAAATTTGACTTTTGACAATAAAAATCTTAAGAAAAACATGATTTTATGATAATTAATTATATCAAAGCATATTGACATTATAATGGAAACCTGATAAAATATTAAATAATTATGAACTACCTCGCTCACATATCAAACTCACTATTTATCATTACTGCAATTTTGGGTTTTTACGTACTTCTCATGAATCCCAGATCTCATCTCAATAGAGCATTCTTCTACGTATCTATTTCACTAGCACTATGGTATTTTGCCTATATATTTATCTTTAATGCCCATTCCTCTAAGGAGGCAATGTTCTGGTACAAAATTGCAGCAATCGGATTTTGCAACTTTTCACCATTGGCTCTCTACTTCACAATGATAATGACGAGAAAAAATCGCTTTAAAAACAATCAAATTTTTCACTTCATAATATTTACACCTGGAATAGTTTTTACTTTAAAGGCATTTCACAGTTCTCTCTTTACTTCAGGTTTTATTTTTAAGAATAATACCATCTATGAAACAGGTCCGGTAATAAATTCATGGTCAGTTTCATTTCTTATAATGACAATATTTATGTCTACATCATGTCTTATTCTTATTTTTCTCTGGGCAAAAAACTCTGACACAAAAAGAGAAAAAAAACAGGCTGTGATCTATATCTCTACAATACTTATTTCAATAGCATGTGTTTATTTTATCAATGTATTGCCAGGAATGTTTTTAGATGAAGCATCATTATCTTATGGACATTTTTTCTTTATCATATGGCTCATTGGAATATGGTATTCAATAAATAAATATAAGCTCATGGTTCTTACACCTGATATTGCAGTTGAAACAATTATATCTCACATGATGGATGTTTTGATTTTAATAAATCCTGACAAAACAATTATTATGGTAAACAATACAGCTGAAGAGTTACTTGACCGTAAAAGCCAGGAACTTCTTAATTTTAATATTGCCTATCTCTTTAAAGATCGAGAAGCCGTTGAAGAAAACATTTTTGACACAAAGGAACTGGGACAGCAACATTTCATTGGTGATATCTTTTCCAGAAATAAAGAATCTATTCCTGTTGAGGTTTCAGTATCTCCAATATATGAAGAATCAGGAGACCTCATGGGTTATGTTTTAGTAGCTCATGACCTTCGTCATCTTGTCAAGCTACAGAATGAAAGGGACAAGCTTCAAAATAGAAACTCTGTAATTGAATCAGAATTACAGATGGCACGAAGTATTCAAAAGCAAATAATACCATCACATCCTAACTATCCTGGACTTGCTTTTTACTATAAACCAATGGACCTCGTTGGTGGAGATTTTTTTGATTTCATATCTTTCAGAGATCATAATAATATTGGAATTTTCATTTCAGATGTTTCCGGTCATGGGGTTCCTGCTGCCTTTATTACCTCAATGATAAAGAGTTATATTTTACAAACAAATACCAGAAGGAATAATCCAACATTATTATTAGAAAGTCTTAATGATTTTTTAAAAGATCACACTGCTGGTAATTTTGTAACAGCCCTTTATTGTATAATTGATATAGGTACTAAAAAATTAAGATATGCCTCTGCAGGCCACAACAATCCCATTGTAATTTCAAAAAACAGTGTTGAAGAACTTAGCCATATTCAAAAAGGAGCTCCCCTTGGTATATGGAGCACCTCCGAACTAAAGGACTATAATAAGTCCTTTGAAACTTCAACTATTGATCTATCTGAAACCGAAAGACTCTTTCTCTATACTGACGGTTTAACTGAGGCTATTCCAGAGGGAAAAACAGAAGGTGCCTATGAAGATATCTGCTTTGGTGAGGATGGTCTTATGAATATACTGGCACGCTATAATGAAAACACTGCTAAAGAAATCGTTAATAGTGTTATAGATGATCTCATAGATTTTAGAGGTTCATCTAATTTTGATGATGATGTCTGTTTCATTTGTTTAGAAATATAGATGGTTATATTAATTTGATTATTTTTTCTCTAAAAAAAATTGACATTAATTTTAATATTTTTTATAAAAGCATGAAGTGGAGGATGAGAATGATTACATATTACGGATACAAAAGATGAGGCTCTTCTCGAAAAGGGGAGAAATTTCTGCAGGATGCAGGATTAGAATACAGCTTCATTGATATTACAGAAAAACCACCATCTGCATCAGCTTTGAAAAAGATTATTAAACAGAGTGGTGAAGAACTAAAAAAATTCTTTAACACCAGTGGTGTAGAATATAAGAGTCTTAACATGAAAGAAAAAATTAAAAATATGACTGAGAAAGAGATTATTGAACTCATATCATCAAATGGTAAACTCTTAAAAAGACCCATTGTAACTGACGGACAAAAATCTACTGTTGGCTTTAAAGAAGACACTTTTAAAAGTACATGGATGAGATAGTTAAAAGTTAAAAGTTAAAAGTTAAAAGTTAAAAGTTAAAATAGGATGAAATATCCGAAAAAAGTTTCATTAGATTGATAATTATTCTTAAAAATTTGAAGTTTTTTACTATATATATTAATTATTTAGAAGGATTAAAATGACATTAAAAAAAATACTCATACTCATTGTTTTAACAGCATCTCTTTTCATAGTTGCCTGTAATCAAAAATCAGATAAGCAATCCCAAAGTGAAAAGCTTATAAATAATCCCCGGTGGACGATAGCACCAAGTGGATTACGCATGCGCAGTGAACCAAATACCACATCAACTCGTCTTTTTCTTATCCCAGACAAAACCAGAGTGAACCTCATTAGAGAAGCAAAGGATGAAATTACTCTTGGCGATAAAAAAGGAAAGTGGTCCTTTGTTCAGTGGAAAGACCGCAAGGGCTGGGTCTTTGGTGGATTTTTAAGTGAGAAGATTCCTGAGATGAAAAATTAAAACAATATTTGCTAATTAGATACTTTTCTTTCTATTAAGCAATTCCCTGGTGCCGAAATCAAAGCCCAGGGAAACATCTAAGGTTTTCTTAGGACACACATTAACACATTCCAGACAGAGAATACATTCTGTTGACAATACTCTTTTATAATCTAAAATATATTGAGAAACAGATATATCCATGGGACACATTTTATTACAGGTCCCGCAATTAGTACATTTATCTGCATCACCCTTTATTTTAAATAAAGATACTGAACTGGTAATTTTTTGCATCACGGGAATTGGACATACATATTTACAAAATGCACGATTATCCTGAAGCGTATAAGCCAGTATTATTCCAATTCCATAATACAGTACATTTCCTCCAATCAACCAATACAATTCTATCATGCTTTTTCTTTCAACAGGATAATTAAAACCATACCATAAAACCAGAATTAACCCTACACTGATAATAAAATGAATATAGCGAAGGTACTCCCATTTTTTTGAGAGCCTTCCCTCTTTATTTCGTTTAAAGGGCAAAAGATCCAAAACCATTGCTGTCCAACAGGCCCAACCACACCAGCCTCTATTGAATAAAAGTGGACCAGCTATTTTAGCAACAAGATAATGAATTACAGAACCTGCAAAAAAACCCGACATTAGATAGAATAAAAATCCTTCTATCTGCATATTTTCCCTTTGATAAAACCCTAGAAAAAACAACATATAGAATCCAACTAAAAATTGAGCTAATCTTCGTCCCCATAACTTCTTCTTTTTAGGAAGTAGTTCATAGGTTCCGATTCCAACTCCAAGGGCAGTACCAATAAACACAAAATTATATAAATAAAAAATTTTACCTGTTGATTGCCACAAAACAATAGCTATGGTCCAAAACAATAGCATTAAAACCATTACCAGCATAAATCTTTTAATTTTTAACATATTTATTTTCATTGAGCTCTTACTTTTTCGCTGTCATATTTATTTGATAAAATTTTAAAATATAAAATTTAATAGTCACATAAGAATCATTAATAAAAGAATTATTTAGTCTATAAATCACTTAACTATTCTTCGGCTCTTTAATCTCAATCTTATGTTTCTTTAAAAATTCTCGAAAGCCATAGACCTTCTTTCCAAGAAAGTTCATGGTAATTGCACCTTTGGGACACTTATTGACACAACCCATACAGGCAGCACATTTAGAGGTATTTACTTTTTGTGCAACATGATCAATGGCTCCAACAGGACAATATTTTTCACAGATACCACAGGAGATGCATTTCTTCTTATCAAAACCATGATTAGTCATCATGAGTTTCGTACCTCCACGAGAGATGCCTCCCTTCATAAGATTAGCAAAGGTAGATTCATTTTCAAGTTTCATACCTGAGCCCTTTTTAATCATTTCAAGAACTGTTGATGTAAAATCACTGACAGATTTATAAGTTTTTTCATTGGGTCGATGCTTATATTTTAAAATGCGAGCTTCATTGCCAATTGACCATGTGGGAGCAAAGGTTGACATATTACCAAACTTATCAAGAGCAATTGGAATTGCTCCACGACCTTGAAGAATTTCACAGAGTTCAAAGGCTGTATTGTGCTGATTATCTCCAGGACCACCAAAGGTGCTGTAGGATGCACAGGGAATGCCCTTTTTGATTGAAAGCTTTTTCAACCAATTCGAGAAATAATGGGGAACCTCCATATAATAAACCGGTGATCCCATAATAATTAAATCAGCCTCTTCTACTTTCTTTTTATCAATAAATCGATAATCATCTGCAATAACATCAACACCCTGTTTCTTCAGAAGGGATACAATGAGGCTGCCGACTCTCTCTGTATGACCAGTTTGACTGAACCACACCACTGCTGCTCTTTTAATTGAACGGTTCTTCTTATGAATTATCTGTTTCTTAATTATTGTTGAGCAACCTGGTAATGATGCGGTAACAATACCAATTGCAGAAAGTTGTAAAATTTCTCTTCTCGTTTTTTTCATGACTTTTCATTCTCACTAATTTCAATTATTTGTTAATGTAATAATACTAGGTATATTTGTAAATGAATAAATAGAGTTCATCAATCACCGACCAAGGGTCTTTCCTTATCTATTGAAAAATAAACAAGAAAAACATCCTCATCTGGATACTTATCCTTTTTAAAAGCTTTCCTTCTGAGTTCATCAACGAGTGGAGAATTTTTTTCTTCATTGATCATTGTTAAGTAAAGACGTTTTCCTGAATGACCTGATTCCTCTTCCTTAAAAAGAAAGACAGCATGGGGATTTTCAGATATATTTTGATGGCTCAATCTATCACGCATGATAAATGCTGCTGTGCCGTCATCCATTATATGGGGTCTTGAGTATATTGCTGCATCAACGGTTCCATCTTTACCTGAGGTAGAAAACACACCTGTTCCTTTTGTACTTTCAAAGTATTCTTTTAAATTCATTATATTCTCCTGTGATAATTACATAATAATAGAAACAACTAAAGGTCAATAGTTACAGAGAAGAAATAAAACCATACATATTATTATTTCTATTATACTATAAATAACTCTTTTATTCAAATATCTATCCATTTTATATAATAAAAGAATTAATAATTCTCTTGACCTAATACTATATGAGGTATAGAATTTTATGTATCATAATTAAGGACGTAATAATCAATGAAAAAAATACTCATTGTGGATGATCAGCCTAACTTCATAAAAATGATATCTGTTAAATTAAAAAAGCTGGGTTATGATGTAATTTCAGCAGAAAACGGCAGAGAGGGTGTTGAAAAGGCCTACGCTGAAATTCCAGATCTCATCATTATGGATATTATGATGCCTGTAATGGATGGATTTAGTGCTGTCGAAAGAATAAAGGAAGAATCATCAACACAAAACATTCCCGTAATTTTTCTCTCTGCAAAGGGTCAAGAAGGCGATCGAATAAAGGCAAAGGAACTTGGAGCAGTTGATTACATCAATAAACCCTTTAGTCCTAAAAATCTTGTTGAAACAATCGAGATTCACCTTAACCAAACGTGATACTTTACAAACAAACATTATAATTTAAGAGATAAATCTATCCATCATTGAGAGTTACTTTAAAAACAGTACCGCCTTTTTCAGGTGTAACAAATGAAATAATTCCATTATGTGATTCAACTATATTCTTCACTATTGCCATGCCAAGTCCGGTTCCATGATTTTTTCCATGTGATACAAAGGGAATAAATAAATTATCTTGAATTTCTTTAGGAATACCAGGACCATTATCTATGAAGTTTATAATTGAACAATCCTCTCCTCTAAGAAATTCTATATCAAGAGAGGCATTTTCGGTATTAGCCTTAACCATTGCATCTGCTGCATTATTAGCAATATTATAAATAACCCTTCGAAATCTATCTGGATCAATATTAATAACAACTTTATCAATAATGTGAAACTTCAATTCAATTTTTTTATCAGTAAAATATGGTTCTATGTAACGATTTATCTCCATAAGATATTTTTCAACATTAACCTGTTGTATATTGAGATGAATATCACCCTTAGAATAATCAAGAATGTCATAAACCATATCATTTAAGCGATCAACCTCCCGGTTAACAGTATCTAGAAATTCTATCCTTTCATCTTCCTCAAAGGAATCATCTCCAGCCATTTCCGTATAACCTTTTATAATTCCCAGAGGATTTTTCAAATCATGAACAATACTAGATGCCATATTTCCGAGAGAAGCCATTTTCTGTGAATCAAGTTTTTCCTGTTCAAGAAGATTGATTCTATCAGCAAGAGCCAGAGACAAAAGAGTCACCTCTAATGCTGATCCGATTTGAATTCCATAGTTTGTGACAAAAGCTGAAGGAAGCAAACCAAGGGTTTTAAGAGCAATTAATATCATGCCCAATAGAAATGCAACCCAGGCTGTTAAAAAAAATCTTGCTGGTCTATATCCCTTCTTAAGACAGAGTACAGCAGAAACCATAATAGTAACAGCAGCCAAAACCATTAAAACCATAGCAAGCTTTATTGACCAGATATATGATCCCAAAAGAGACAATAGAATTATTCCACAAGAGAAACCCATTATTGTAATGAGGAGATAATTAAAGACTGGTAAAAAATTTTTCAGGTTAAGAAAACTTTTTGAAAAGAGTGCCATGAAAAAGACAGAGGCTCCAATGAGAAAAGGAAGACTAATGCTATGCCATTGAGGATACTCAGGCCATACATATCGAAAAGCAAGTCCATTATATGACATCTGAACAAGCATATATACAAAGATATATATAACGTAGAAGAGATAACTTTTATCACGAACAGATGCAAATATAAAAAGATTATAAAAGATCATAACTAACATGATCCCATAATATATTCCCAGGCCAAATTTCTCTATGCCAAGATCAGTAATGAATGAATTATATGACCAGATAGAAAGAGGAAATTGCTTTGCACATTCACCTGAAAAGCGCATATAATAAACTTTATCTTTTCCATAATCAGCATTTAATTCAAAAATAAAATCTCTATGTTTAATCTTTCTTTTGTGAAAGGGATATATATCACCTGCAGTCTCAATCTTCTTTAATCCATTTTGTTCTTTTAAAAAGAGTTCAATTTTATCCAGATGGGGGTATGAAAGAACAAGAAGCCATTTTTCATTTTCAAGATCTTTATTATTAATGGCAAAACGAATCCAATATATTGAATCAGAAAAACCGTAATTTGGAACTTCAACAGTATTCTTTTCAAATTTGCACGATATATTTTTTGTAAGTATTTCCTTTTGTGAAATTTCATTTTTATTACAGTTAAGTATCTGAAGGTATTTCCCTAAGGCATAATGATCAGAATCCTTCGTTAAACTTAGAACATCAAGTTTCTTCTCTACTTTAATTGTGATAGCTAATAATGAAAAACTGCAAAGGAATACTGCAAAGAATATAATTACGATTTTAAAAATTACATTTTTTCTTGTTTTTTTCATAGCATCTAATCCCTGTTTGATTCATTATAATAGAGTCAAAAGGAATTGAAGTCAAGCATTTAAGCTTTTAAAAAAAAGTATATTTAGAATAATTATAGTTAATATAAATAGTCATTGCATTTAATTTCTAATTGTTCTATTATATTACTTTAGATTTACTAAATAATATAATAGAACAATTTAATAATGACAAATCCAGAAAAAAGTAATCGAATAAGAAACATAGCCCTCAATAATCAAAAGTTAGCACTTCTTGGTTATATAATCCCCATTGCTTCTTTACTTATCGCCAGAAAACTAAATCTAGCAAGTTTTTCATATAATCATATTTATATATTTATATTTATCATCTTATTTTCAGCATTATTATTCTACCTGGCAATAAGATTAAAAAAAAACATAACCAAAAAGTATGCTGATATATTCTTAATATTGTACTTTTTAAATTGGAGTTTTATTTATTGGTATATGACATTTTTCACAAATGAAATAAGATTTTCATCATTAATTTTCGCCTTTATTGCTCTTATCTTTCTCTTATCAAATGCAACTTTTTATTATGGAATTATTTTAACATTCTTAACATCATTTTCATATCTATCTGCAGCTTATGTTGGCATAAAATATTACAACCAAAGTGGATCAATAATTCTCAACATATTTTTTACTTTAATTTTCATACCTGTAGGAATATTTACAGCCTACACATCTAATGAATTTCGTAAATACAGAGAATCTGTCAAAGCTGCAAAAAAAGATGCCGAAGAAGCAAAGAAAAAAATTGAAAATGAAAAGAATGATTTAAAAACAATAGCTTCAACACAGGATGAATTTTTATCTAATATTTCTCATGAATTAAGAACACCTCTTTCAACAATTTATGGCTATGCTGAAATCATCTGTGATGATGACGAAAAAGACTTATCAAGTTTAAAATCATATAGCCAGGATATATATAATGAAGCAGAAAAACTCATGCATTATATTGATGATTTAATGCTCATAACAAATATTGAATCAAAGCCTGAACTCCATTATAATGAAGTTTTATTAGCTGATGTAATTAATAATACTTTATCTAAACATGGACAAAGTATTAAAGACAAAAACATATCCACAAAGATAAACATACAAGCTAACCTTAATATCACAATTGATGAATATCTATTTAATACTGCAATGAGTAGTATCATAAAAAATGCTATTCTCTTCAATAAAGATAAAGGATCTATCTCAATCAAAGGTACAACTAAAAAAAACAGCATTGAGATTACAATAGAAGATACGGGTATAGGTATTTCTCAAAACAAAGTTAATAAAATCTGGGATAAATTTTACAGGGTAGATACATCCTTAACCTACTCAGTCAGTGGAGTTGGAATAGGTCTATTTCTCGCCAAAAGAATTATTGAATTACATGAAGGAACAATTTCAGCGGAAAGTATTATAGATAAGGGTACAACTATAAAAATAGTAATGCCCATATATACTTCAAAATCCCAAGAGGATAAAAACTAGTGAAGTATATGAAAAACAATAATAATAATTATTTTCATATTCAAAGATTCATATCACAATTAATTCTAACATCAATAATTACACTATCCATCACAAATATACTAAATGCTGCAAATGAAATTGAAATTGATGATACTACGAAAAAGATATATCTATCTAAAAACATAGCAATACTTGAGGATAAAAACAATAGCTATACAATAAAGGATATTTTATCACCAACACTATTAGCTAAATTTAAAATGGTAAAAAGTCATTCACCAAATTATGGTTATAGTCAATCAACCTACTGGGCGCGAATCATTCTTAAAAATATTTCAAAAAAGAAATCAAAAAAATATTATTTTATTGAACTTGGATATCCATTAATTGACAAAGTTGATCTTTACAATACCAGAAACAATAAAATTATCAGTACAATAAAAACCGGAGACACACTGCATTTCAACACTCGTCAGATTAATCATAAAAATTTCATCTTCAGAATTAAATTAAAAAAGGATGACAATCACATTTTGTTTTTTAAAATTAATTCAAAAGGATCTGTTCGGTTTCCCTTAACTCTCTATAGTACGAAGAGCTTCGTAGACAAACTGCAGTCAGAAATATGGGAGTATGGTTTTTTCTACGGCATTTTAGCAGTTATGATTATTTATAATCTGTTTTTATACTTGCTATTAAAGGATAAAAACTACCTCTATTATATCTTCTTTGCATTAAGTTACTCAGTCTTTCAGATAACCCTTGACGGTTATTTATTTCAACATCTCTTACCTGGTAATGCAGGACTTGCAAACTTCATACTTCCTATTTCAGGAACTTTTTGCAGTATAACTATTATTATTTTTGGTAATTCATTTTTAAATACAAAAAAATATTTACCTCTTTTTCATAAAATAATTCAAATAACCCTATATCTCTTTTCTTCAATATCATTCATCACACTTATTTTTTCCTACAGACTAAGCATCTATCTTGTAACAACATTTATTTCAATATCATCTATTGCATATCTCTATGCAGGATATTCAATCTTTTTTAAAGGATATAAATCAGCACGATTCTATATTACAGCATGGTCATCATTACTCATCTGCACTGTAATCTTCAGCTTAAACCATATGGGTTTTTTTCCTATGAATTATTTCACTGATCACGGCATAAAAATTGGAATCATTCTTCTGTTTATACTTCTATCCTTTGCACTTGGTGATCAAATAAATAGAGAAAAAACAGAAAAATACAATGCAAAAAAAGAAGCATTATTGCATGAACAAAAAGCCCGAAAAACAGAACAAGAAGCTCTTGAATTTCAAAAGAAAAACGCTGAGATGCTTGAAAAAGAAGTTCAAGAGAGAACTCATGAATATAAAGAAACATATGAAAGACTAAACAAAGCTTATTCTGACATGAAAGAAGACCTTCTTCTTGCAAAAACAATTCAGGATAAAATCCTTCCAAAAAATATTTCCAAGGTTAATGATTTAAATTTTCACATAGAATATTTACCATTAATCGAAATTGGAGGAGATATATATGATGTATATAAAATCGGATCAGACACAGTACGAATATTTCTTGCTGATGCTACGGGTCATGGCATTGTAGCATCATTGATTACCATGTTAATAAAAAATGAATATGACAAATTAAAGGATTTACTTCTTTCACCTTCAGAGGTTTTCAGTATTCTCAATCATGCTTTTGTTGATAATTACAATACATTAAATATGTTTTTCACGGGAATAATTATTGATATCAATACAAAAGAAAACAAAATCATCTATGCCTCTGCAGGAAATCCTGATCAATTTTTACTTCAAAAAAATAACGTGATTGCCCTACCTCGAACAGGGAGAGCCATAGGAATAATGGACGACATAAACATCTTGGATGAAGAGCTACCTTATAAGACTGGAGATAAAGTTTTTCTTTACACAGATGGATTATTTGAAGAATTCAATCAAGAGAACATAGAATATGGAGAAGATCGTTTAAAAAAAATTATTTTCAATAACTTAAAAAAACCTATTTATGAATTAATAGATATTGTAATAGATGACATAATGGATTTTGTTGATGAAGCAGAATTAAATGATGATATAACAATAATAGGTATTGAATAACAACTATTTTTCACTGAAGCGACATAAAAAATAATTTGCCTTAATTCAAAAAATATACTATAATTAAAGTATTAAACCATGGAGGGTGCATACTATGAAAGGATTTATTATTACTACTTTATCCCTTTTTTTTATTACTACAAGCCTCTTAGCTCAGAGTACTTCTCTCTATATTCCCGGCGGTGGTAACTTTATGATCTACAATAGAGGATCACAAAATTTCATTATAATGAAAAATAAGTTTACCCGTTCTGCCTTTAACTCAGTTTTAAAAAAACTTTCCAGTGGAAAAAGAATCAATAGTGCAGCTGATGATCCCGCTGGCCTTGCTGTATCAGAAAAACTCGATTCATTGATGAAACAGCTTTCACAAGAATCGATGAATATGCAGGACTACAGAAATATGATGCGATACGTAGAGGCAATTCTTGGTCAGGACTATAAAATTCTCAGAAGAATCAGAACTCTTATAGTTAAATCATCCAATGGAATCTATGGAAGAGATGAGCGAGAAATCATACAAAGTGAAATCAATCAGTTAAAAGCCCAAATTCAAATGAATGCCCGTTTTTCACGATTTAACAATAGACCAGTTATTCCACAACTAACTCTCAAAGGTCTGGGACTTCAAAACCTCAGTGTTCTTCGTTCTCCCTATAAAGCGATTAAGCTGGTTGACAATGCTATGAAAAAAATCCGAAGAAGAAGAGTAATTGCTGGAGTAAAAGATAATGTACTAACCTTTCGAATAAAAGGAAAAGAATATTATGCCATACAGGCTATGTCATCATTAAGCAGAATCCTTGACCAAAACATGGCACAGGGTATTATGAATCTTATTAAAAACAGCACAATGCTAAAAGCTCAACATGGTGTTTTACTGAAGGCAAAGTAAAAAATATAATATCACGGAGGCACAGAGACACTGAGAATCAATTTTTGATTAGTGATCAAGAGATAGATGTAAGGTTATTGATAAAACGTTAAATCTGACACATTGATTGATAAAATATTTTATTTTTCAGTGTAAAATAGCACATGGACGTTTCATATAACTGGTGAAATTTAAATCCTTATAATGTATCTGAAGAAAAACACCGACTACTCTATCCTTCTCTGTGACTCTGAGTCTCTGTAATAAAACAATTTAGAAGGATGTAATTACATGACAAAATATTTTGTTCTTGATACTAATGTTCTCATCCACAATCCTGAATCTCTTCACTCCTTCGCTGACAACACAGTCATTATCCCCATTACTGTTGTTGAAGAGCTTGACCGTTTCAAAAACAACAGTGACAAAAGAGGAATGCATGCTCGTCATGCTTTGAGATCTATAGACAAACAGGTTAGAAAAGGAGCTCTCAAAGAAGGCTCAAAGATGAAAAATGGCGGCAGACTCATAATCTCTCTCGATGATGATGAAAAAAAGATTCCATACCTTGATCCTCTGTTAAATGATAATAAAATTTTAGCAGCAGCATTTGAACTTAAGAATAATAATGAAACAGTTTTTTTTATTTCAAAGGATGTAAATGCTCGAATAAAGGCTGAAGCTCTCGGCATTCCAGCAAGAGACTATGAAAAACAAAAAGTTGAATATGATTCTCTTTACAAGGGATGGAAAGAGGTTCATATATCGGAAAGTGAAGTTAATGAAATTATTCAAAATGAAATTTTTGAACTCAAGGGATTTTCATTTTTAAAAAATGAATTTGCACTCATTAAATCGCAAAAAGAAAATCGAAAGTCTATCCTTTGTAAATTTAATCACAATACAGCCATGATGAACAAGATACCCTTTTCTCCAGAAGCAATGGGAATCAGACCATTGAATCTTGAGCAAAACTTTGCAATGAACCTCCTCTTAGATAATGACATTAAACTGGTAACACTCCTTGGTCAGGCAGGTACGGGGAAAACCCTTTTAGCAATTGCAGCTGGTCTGAAAAATACCCTGGGAAAAGATTCAACATACAAAAAGGTTCTTGTTGCACGTCCCATCCTGCCAATGGGAAAAGATATTGGATATTTACCTGGTGATAAAGATGAAAAACTTGGATATTGGATGCAGCCAATTTTTGATAATCTAGAATATATTTTTCTCGGTGGAACAAAGGATGATGAACAAAAAGAAAAAAAAGGTGAAGAAAAAATGAAAAAACTGCTTCAAACAAATGTAATCGAGATTGAAGCGCTGACCTATATCAGAGGTAGAAGTATTCCTGATCAATTTCTAATAGTTGATGAAGCACAAAATCTGACACCTCATGAGATTAAAACTATTATTTCTAGAGCAGGAGAAGGAACCAAGATTGTTCTTACAGGAGATCCTGAGCAAATTGACAATCCATACCTTGATGCAAATTCAAATGGCCTGTCTTATGCTGTTGAAAACCTTAAGGACAATGATATTGTTGGACACATATTTCTATCAAAAAGTGAACGATCGTCATTGGCAACCCTTGCTGCAACAAATCTATAAAATAGTATTGCAGATTTAGGGCCTTAATCTACTTTATCCTATGGATTTAATTTCTATATGCATAGTATCCATTGCTCTTGCAATGGATGCATTTTCTGTATCTATCTCAGCAGGGATAGTTATCGGTACCCCTGGGCCACGTCATTATTTCAGACTTGCCTTCCACTTTGGTCTTTTCCAATTTATGATGCCCATTATTGGCTATGGAGGAGGCATTTATCTTGAAAAATATATAAAATCCTTTGATCACTGGATAGCCTTTGGACTCCTTCTTTTCATAGGACTCAAAATGATCTGGGAATCAATAGAAGATGTGGATGAGAAAGCTGAACAAAGAGATCCCTCCAGAGGTATGAATCTTATCATCCTCTCAGTTGCTACGAGCATTGATGCCCTTGCTGTTGGTCTTTCCATGGGAATTCTCAGCAAACCAATTATATTTCCAAGCATAATTATTGGTCTTACCTGTGCGATCTTCTCAATCATAGGGATAGTTATCGGTACAAAGGCACGAGTCATCATAGGACAAAGGGCTGAAATCATTGGAGGAATTACTCTTATAATTATTGGAATTAAAGTTCTTTTTGAGCACATAATGTAGATAAAGATCAACGCTTCTTGCAAGAATGACTAATAAAAAAAAACTGTCCTGAAAATAATTAGCTTGAAATATTTAATATGAACAATACATTACATGCATGACAACTTCATTGATATGTATTTCAACAAATAACAATCTTAAAGATTTTCTCAATGAAAACATTCTATTAAAAAAATGGGAAATTACTCATTTCTTCTCAGATATCCAAAGTGCTATTGATTCAGATTATTTTAATGAAATTTCCGGTATCATTATTGATTTAGATTCAATATCAAAACATGACATTCATAACATCGATAATCTTACAAAACCCCTTTTGATTATTTCATTCAAGAAAAATCCTTCATTAACAAAGACTGACTGTATTTTTTCTACTATAAGCCTCGATAAGATTGATAAAAAGCAATTTCAAAAGCACTTGAATCTTTTTGAAAAAAAAATTATTCAACACGAAAAAACATCCAACACTCTAAGTCAATATAAGAACCTCTACAACCATGCCCCTATTGGTATATTTCAGATAACTTCAGAAGGACAGTTTCTCTTCTTAAACAAAGAAATGTTTAGAATCTTGGGAATGGACTATAAAAAAGAATCTCCTCAGAGCCTCAATAAAAAATATAAAAATTTTCTAACTAGGGATAAAAGAAGCAAACAATTCTTACAGATAATCAACAAAGATAAATTTGTTGAAAATTTTGAAATACCTCTTACCAACAATAAAGACAAGACAATAATCATATCAATAACAGCCAGAATTAGCTCTATACTTGATGGAAAAATATTTATAATAGATGCTTTTGTGAGAGATATTACTGAACGGAAAAAAAGCATTGAAAAAATGACAATGAATGCTGCACATGTAAATCTCATAAATGAACTTACAACCCAACAGCACACAGGAATTACATCTGAAGAGGCGACAAAAAAAATATGTGATCATTTGAAAGAAATTCACAACCTTCACTTTACAGATCTTTATATTCTTAAAGAAGATGATGGGCAAAATAAGTATATAAAATGCATCTATACAAATCTAAACAATAAACTTTTAAAAACTTCCGAGAAACTTACCAAAATCAATATCACTAAGATAGAAATACCTCTTTTTGAAAAAAGTCTCTTTTCAACACTATACAATGGAATGGTCCCCATAGAGTGTACAACCACAGAAGAAATAATAAGAGCAATTAGAGATTTGGCACCACCATCCAACAAAATTTTGAGAGCCTTTGCTCCTCAGGTGGCGAAAATTGTTGGCAATAAATATTTATTTCTCGTACCTATAATTGTTCACAACAAAGCATATGGCCACATAGGATTTAATGCTCAAAGGCCTTTTGCCTATGATGAAAAAGAATCAATCAAAATGATCTGCTCAAAAATATCTACATTATTTGAAAGCAAAATCAATGAAAAAGAATTAAAAGAATCTTTATTAGAAAAAGAAAACCTGCTGAAAGAGATTCACCATAGAGTAAAAAATAACATTCAAATAATATCCAGCCTTTTGGCTCTCCAATCTGAACATTTAGAAACAAAAAAAGACAAAGAACTTTTTAAAAGCAACCAAAATCGTATAATGTCTATTGCACTTGTTCATGAGCAATTATATAAATCAAAAAGTTTTTCTCAGATTAATTTTTCATGGTATATAAAAAATCTCATGTCTGAAATATTTCAAAATTACTCGATTGATACCAATGCAATTAAAGTAATCTATGAAACAAAACCAATCGATCTGATTATGGATCAGGCTCTCCCCTGTGCTCTCATAATCAATGAAATAGTGAGCAATTCAATTTCACATGGTTTTCAAGATAAAAAGGACTGCACCATTTCTATTACCCTTGATGAAGATCAAAAGAAAATGATCACCTTGAAAATTTCAGATAATGGTATTGGCCTTTCTCCAGATGTTGTATCAGATAACACCTCCTCTCTGGGAATTCAACTGGCACTAAACCTTATTAAACAGCTGGGAGGAACATTAAAATATACAAGAAAAAAAGGGTCTCATTTTGTCATTGTTTTTAAAAAAGCTTAAATAGATATTAATGAAAAAGTCTTTACAAAATCACTACTCATAATATATTCAATTTATGAGTAGTGTAATAGACATATATCCTCTTTCACAATTTCCTGAGTATATTCCAGTTATTTCTGACTGGCTTTATGCACAATGGAATCCATTTATGGCTGGTAAAACCATAGGCGATGTAATAGAACTCTTTCAAGAGAGAGTTAATACAGAAAAACTTCCCCTGACATATCTTGCATTTTCTAAAGATGAATTATGTGGAACAGTGTCATTGGTATTAAAGGAAACCCTGATTCTCAATCAAAAAACAAATTGGATATCAGGATTATATGTTGAACCAGAATCACGGTGTAAAGGCGCAGGAGATCTGCTCTTAAAAAAAGCTGAATTATCTGCCGCTCAATTATCCATTGAAACTATTCATACATTTAGTTTTAATCACCATGACTTTCTTCAGAACAGAGGATGGAATTCTGATGAAGAAGAAAAATTTAATGACCTAGATCTTATCATATGGAATAAAAAGCTAAATCAATCACATGAATGATGTAACCAACTGTAGCAGAATAAATAAAGAATGCAAATTCTGTGGTATCTGTAAAGATCACTGTTCCTTTCTTCAGGAACACGGAAACCCCTCAGAGATAATCAATAAAATTACCACTGAAAAACAAACAGAGCTTCCCTTTCTCTGTAGTCTCTGTGGACTTTGTGAAGAGGTTTGTCCAAAAGACATACCCGTTGTTGATACAATGCGGAATTATCGAAGTGAAATTATCTCACAAAGAGGTTCTATACTTAAAGAACACAAACCTCTGAAAATGTATGAAACATTTCATAGATCTTCAATTGCTCATTATTCTGATATTTCTGAAGATACAACAGCTATTTTTTTTCCCGGCTGCAACCTTTCATCCAGCAGACCTCACTTAACTCGAAAAGTATATAAAGATCTAAAAAAAGAACATAATAATTTATCCATAGTTCTTGATTGCTGTTCAAAACCATCCTATGACATGGGAGACTACAAAAGTTTCAACAAAGGTTTAAATAAATTATTAGATGAATTGAAACAAAGTAATGTGAAAACCATCTACACTGCATGTCCAAACTGCTTTAAGGTTTTCAAAGAAAGCTTTGATTATTCGATTAAATCTATTTTTGAAATTCTACCCACAGAAGAATTATCCTTAACTGAAAACTATATTCTTCATGACCCCTGTGTAATGAGAGATGAAGAAGAAATTCATAACTTAGTCAGAACGAAAATTACTGATATGGGTATCTCATATAGTGAGAAAAACCATAGTAGAGCAAGGGCATCCTGCTGTGGCGAAGGTGGTGCTGTATCTTTTTTAAAGAAAGAATATACTGACCAATGGACCAAAATAATCAAGGATGAAAGTAATGGAAAACCAGTCATAACCTATTGTGCAGGCTGCACCGGTTTCTTACAGAAAGAAATGACTTCGGTTCATCTTTTAGATCTCACATATAGCAACACAAAAAAGGGCAAGGCAAAATATTACAGAGCTCCACTGACGTATTTTATGAAACTTAGATTAATATTTACATTATGGCTTCAAAAAATATTCACAAAATAAAAATATTAATTGAAGCACATAATGAACCGTCAAAGACAGTTATTAAAAACTACTAATATTACTGCACATTATTTCTTTAGCTTTTCAATAGGATAACCTGCTTCCTTCCAGGCAAAGATTCCACCAGGATGACGATAGACATTTTTATAACCTAATTTTTTTGCCCACAGAGCACCATTATGACTTCGAGTACATTTCACGAAGCCACAATATATAACCACTAGTCGATTCAAGTCTTCACCAATAATCTCTTTTAATTTAATCTTTTCTTTATCTGTAATATTCTTTTTTTCAGGAATAGGAAAGAGCATTTGTTTTGCACCAGGAATATGATTTTTCACATAGCTTGCCTTATAAGGCATAGTGTCAATAATAATCATATTCTTTTTTTCATCTATCCACTGCTTCAATGTCTTTGTGTCAACAACCTTGTATTTTCCACGGACTATCTCATTATGCATTTTAATTGCAGACTTTTCTTTCATGAGCTCAACCTGACCCCAGTTTCCGCAGGATACCAGTAATAACACAATTATTATTAGTATTATTTTTTTCATCACAAACTCCATTTTTTAATTATTTTTTTCCAGAAATGAACATTGAAATCATAAGGATAAAATATATTTCTTTTATGAATAAAACGAATCGCAAATAACACAGTGATAATTCCTAAAAATATATAATCTCTGTATAATGCTAACCTTAGATTACTCTGACTATTGAGTTCTTTTTTCGAAAAGCATCCACAATCTACAGAAAGATCCTTTAAAATAGCGAACCAGAGAATACTCACAAAAACAATGAGCATCAATGTAATTGCTTCTAATGTCAGCGGTAAATCGAATATAAGACCAATACCAAAGAGTATCTCCATTACGGGCAAACCAATAGCTACAAAACCTAATAACTGCTGTGGTACCAATCCATAGGCAGAGATTATCTGTGCAAAATTTTGAGGATCCATGAGTTTTACAGTTCCTGCCCAGATAAAGACAATTGAGACTGCAATTCTACTGAATCGATAAAAATATATAATATACTTGGATTTCATGACTACAGAGTTACAATCATACCATATTTTCGTCAATCGAATATTTGAATATTTATCATTTAAAATTTTGATAAATATAAATTATTTCTTGACCAATTGTAATGATTTTTATTCATATTTAATATGACTGAAAAAGAAAGAAAATCACTCTACCTTGACAATGCTGCAACCTCATGGCCAAAACCTGACTCAGTATTAAAGGCAATGGAGAACTTCCATAAAATGGGAGGAAACCCCGGAAGATCAGGTCATAGTTTTTCAATTGATGCAGGAAGAAAGCTTTATTCAGCAAGAGATACTATTGCAGATTTTTTCAATATTGCTGATCCTTTAAATATAGTATTTACATTAAACGCTACCATGGCCCTCAACACCATCATATCTGGTTTTTTAAAAGATGGTGATCATGTTATAACATCTGGCCTTGAACATAACTCAGTAATGAGGCCACTTCGTTACCTTGAAGATCAGGGTATAATTAGTATATCATTGATTCCCTCAGATGAAAGAGGAGTGATTGACATTGAAAAGATGCCTAATCTCATAAATGATGATACAGCTTTGATTATTATGACTCATGCTTCAAATGTAACTGGAAGTATTTTGCCCATCGAAAGAGCTGCCTTAATAGCCAGTGATCACGAGATCCCCTTCTGTTTAGATGCAGCTCAATCTGCCGGTAGTCTACCTATTGATGTTCAATCCATGAATATTGACTTACTTGCCTTTACTGGTCATAAATCACTACTCGGTCCACAGGGAACAGGGGGATTCTATATCAAAGAAAATCTGATAAAAAAAATAAAACCCTTAATGCTCGGAGGAACAGGGAGTTCATCTGAATTTGAAAAACAACCTGATTTCATGCCTGACCTTTTTGAATCAGGCACCCCCAATACAATTGGACTCTGCGGTCTTGAAGCTGGCATTCAATTTATCAATAAAAAATCAATAGAAAACATCAGAAATCATGAAATGGAATTAACCAAATGTTTCATAGAAAGTATAAAAAACATAGAAGAGATAACTCTCTATGGTTCCATAAAAGCAGAAGAGAGAACATCGGTAGTATCAATCAATGTAGAAAAAATTTCTTCTTCACAGTTAGTTGAGATTCTTGATAATGACTATAACATAATGGGGCGACCCGGTCTTCACTGTGCACCTGCAGCTCATGAAGCAATTAAAACATTCCCTTCTGGAACAGCCCGATTCAGTTTTGGAATATTTAATTCAATAGAAGATGTAGAATATCTGACATCTTCTATAAATAAAATAATTCACGAAAATAGAGGATAGTTATGTCATATAAGATAGATGCACAGGGATTAAATTGTCCTGAACCAGTAATACTTACAAAAAAAGCAATGGTTGATAATAATGATATTATCATCGTGGTTGACAATAAAACAGCAAAAGAAAATTTATCCCGTCTTGCTTCAAAAGAAAATTATAATTTTCAAATAGAAGAAGAGACTAATGAAACCATTACTATACATCTTTATGCAAAAGAGTCTCTTCCTGAAGAAAGTTCTCAAATACCTATTATTAAAAAAGACCACTCTGAAGGACCTCTTGTTTATCAAATAAACTCAGAGTTTATGGGATCCGGAGACGATGAACTGGGAAGCATCTTAATGAGAGCCTTTCTTCATACCGTTACAGAAATGGATCAGAAACCTGACATTCTAATTTTGTATAATAGTGGAGTGAAACTTGCAGCGAAAGATTCTCTTGTTATTGATGATCTCAAAGAGTTAGAACAAAAAGGAACAACAATAATGATTTGTGGAACCTGCACAAATTATTATGAAATATCAGAAATAATCTCAGCAGGAACTATCTCCAATATGTATGATATTCTAGAAACATTAAATACTGCGGGAAAAATTGTAATACCATAATGAATCAAAACAATTTCTACGTAGTTCTATTTCAATCCGTTAGTCAGGCAATGAAGGCTGAAAAAGTACTAAAAAAGGCTGGAATTATTCATAAGCTGATTCCTGTACCACGACATATCAGCTCTGATTGTGGTGTATGTTTAAGATTTTCCTCTGAAAACCAAGAAGAGGTGAAGGCAGAACTTCAAAATTCAGCTGTTCCTTTTAATAAGATACAACCTCTTTAGTTTTCCTCCAGAAGTTGAGCGATCTTATTTGTTAGCTGATGCGCTGTAAAGGGTTTTTGTATAAAAGCTTTAATGCCTTCATCCAGCAATTTATCAACTTTACTGTTTCGGGAATAACCAGATGCCAAAAGCACCTTAATGTCTCTTCTAATTGAAGACAGCTCTTTATATATATCAATAGCATTTTGTCCAGGCATTGAAAAATCAAGTATAACTGCATCTATTTTTTTATGGGTTTCTTTAAAAGTTTTTATCGCATCTAATGAATTGTTAAAAGTTATGACTTTATAACCGCTTGCAGTTAAAATCTCATCAATTACCTGTGACATACATTCTTCATCATCTATAACAATAATTGTACCTTCACCCATAACTATATTAAAATCTTCTTTAACTTCAATGTCTGAATTTTGTGCAAGATCATATAATGGTAGAAATAATGAAAAAGTAGTCCCGGAGTCTTCTTTAGAGTCTATGTGTATAAAACCATTATGCTGTTTTACAATACTATATACCATAGATAAACCCAGTCCTGTACCACTATCCTTATCCTTAGTAGTAAAAAATGGTTCAAATATCTTTTCTTTTAATGTATCATCAATTCCGATACCATTATCCTTTACAATAATTTCTATGTAGTTGCGACTCTCTTCTGTTTCAGTATGCTTTTTTATAAAATCAGAATGAGAATAATGTATTTCTGTAAAAACATGGAGATCACCTCCCTGGTTTGCATCCTCACCCCTCATGATAGTCATTGCATGAGATGCATTAACACAAAGATTAAGAAGTACCTGCTCAAGTTGAGTTGAATCAGCCATAACGTAGAGTGACTTCTCAGGAATATTAAATTTAAGAATTACAGATTTTGGAAAACTGTTTTTACAGATTTCATGAAGTCCCTTTAATGATGTATTCAATAAAAGCTTTTGAAGCTTTAGTTCCTTTTTTCGAGACAAAGAAAGAAGATGCTTAATGAGCTCAGCAGCTCTTCGTGTAGAATCCTGAGCAGTTTTCAAATATTTATATTCCTTCGAATCCTTTTCCAAAGATTTTTTTGAAAACTGGAGTTCCATTAAACTTAAACTACCCATAACTCCACCAAGTATATTATTAAAATCATGAGCCAGTCCCCCGGCAAGATTTCCAATTGCCTCCATTTTTTGAGCCTGAACAAGCTGCTTTTCCATTTCTACCTGATCAGATATATCACGTTTTATTGCAACAAAACCTATTATATTTTTATTCATATCCCTTATGGGAGAAATATGTGAATCTTCAGTTAAAATTGAGCCATTCTTGTGACGATTCATAATGCGACCCTTCCATACATTGCCGCCATTAATTGTATCCCACATGGAACGATAAAAATCATTATCATGGAGACCACTTTGTAATATTCCGGGTTTTTTGCCAATAACCTCTTCTTTTGTATAACCGGTAATCACTTCAAAAGCTGGATTTACATATTCAATTGTACCGGAGATATTGGTAATGATAACATCTTCAGATGCATTTTCTATGGCAGTAGCAAGTCGTCTTAACTGCTGTTCAACCTTAATTGTTTCTGTCATATCCTCATGATTGAAAACGACATTCTTCACCTGACCTTTATCATCTTTCAAGGGATAAATTTTTGTATTAACATAACGGCTATCACCATTAATATTGGAATAGTTAACAGGGTATTCTACCTCTCTTAGAAAAACATCTTCCCCCTTAAATGCTCTCATTACTTCTTCTTCTAAACCAAGAGTTTTATAAATAGGATTCTTGAATATATTATTATAGGCCAGATCATCAATTTTATCAATATTCCAGAGTTTTAACCAGGACTCATTGACCTGCTGAAGATCACCCTCATTATCATAAATTGACATTGGAATTGGTGCCTGTTCAAAGAGACGACTAAAACGTTCTTCGCTTTCAAAAAGCTTCATTTCCATTTTATGACGATATAATGATATTTCAATTGTGGTAAATAACTCACTTACATTTATAGGTTTTAAAATATATCCATAGGGTTCTGCTGTTTTTGCTCTATCAATACTCACTTTATCTGAGTGGGCAGTTAAAAATATGATTGGGATATTATATTTTGAATTAATTCTTTCTGCAGTTTCAATTCCATCAATATCACCATCAAGAAAAATATCCATAAGAATTATTGAGGGGGAGAGCTCTTCTACTCGTGATATAGCTTCTTCACCATTTGTTGCAATATGAGGTACAAGATATCCCTTATCCTGAAGAATTTTCTGGATATCCATTGCTACAATTAATTCATCTTCAACTAATAAAATTGATTCCATATCACCATCCGTTAAAGAATTTTAGCACTAAATATGATATTTACAAGAATTTTTTCTTGCTCATCAAGGAAACAATTAGTTTAAATTTATAAAAATATTTCTGTTCTCACTGCACTAAGTTTCGAAAAAACACATGAAATACCCCTAACCACCCGATAAATAGAAATAATATAGATCATACTTCTTGACAAATGACCGATTTTTATAAAGAATAGAATTAATCAGGGGCATATATGGAAAAAAATTATCATTCTTATCAAAGTTTACCAAGAGGGGGCTTTCTCATTGACTCTCCCATTGGCTATATCCAGCTTGGAGCCCCTCCTGAAACAATAAAAGATACCATGATGATGGAAAAAAATGTTCCTCGTATCTTTGTTTTACCAGAGAATATGTTTAGCTGGAATAAGGGCATAAGCATTGCAGAGATTGAGTTTCCCCTTTATTATAATTTCTTCATAAGAAAAAAAAAGACATTTATAATATGTACTGAAGAACAATTTTCCAGAATGAAGATCGTCCTTCAAGAATCTCTCTTTGGTCCAAAAGAGATAGACCTTTCAGCTGATTTCACCAATGAAATGGCACCTGAAATACCAGACATAGAAAGAGAGATGAGTTTCTTTAGAAACAATTTAAAGCTCTCTGACCTTGTTGCCTTTGGCCTTTTGAAAAACAATAAATTTACTATTCAGGGAGTCACCATAAGTCTCACTGATGATGGAGACTATATAGTTTCTAAAAAAGAAGAAGAGATTGCCCATGTTCCAGGCAATATAACCTATAATCCAACATTTCGTTTAGGTCAAAGACTTTCCGAGCCCTACACTCCCCCACTTTTTGCAGTGACATGCCTGGGTCCAAGTCATGGTTTTGATCCCAATGAAAACACATCAGGTTTTATATTATGGCTTAATCATCAGGGAGTTATGGTTGATCCCCCTGTTAATTCAACAGAATGGCTTGAATCTTCAAATGTGAGCCCTAAATTTATCAATAGTATTATTCTCACTCACTGTCATGCTGATCATGATGCAGGAACCTTTCAAAAAATTCTTGAAGAAGGAAAGATAACAATCTATTCAACTGAGACTGTTATGAGGAGTTTCATAAACAAGTACTCCGCTCTCAGTGGCATTGACTCAAAATATCTCATGAATCTTTTTGACTTTCACCCCATAAAGATTGGTGAACCTATTTATATCAACAGCGCCCGTTTTGAAATGTTCTATACCCTACATTCTATTCCGACTCTGGGTTTTAAGATGAGATTTCAAGACAAGAGCTTTGTGTACTCTTCTGATCATAACAATGATCCTGAGGTTCACCAAAAGCTTCTTGATATGAATCTTATCAGCAGAGGCCGCTACGAAGAACTGAGAGATTTCCCCTGGGACTGTGATGTTATTTATCATGAATCAGGAGTGCCTCCTCTTCATACTCCAATTACTTATCTCAACTCAATGGATAAAAAACAGCAGAAAAAAATTGTTGTATATCATATAGCTGAAAAAGATTTTCCACAAAAGACTCATCTAACATTAGCAAAATTTGGCATGGAAAACACCCTCACCTTTAAAGCACAAGCTCCTCAATTTGAAGATGCTTCACAAATATTAAGCACCTTTAAGCAGATAGATTTTTTCTATGATATGCCTATCCACAAGTCTCAAGAATTCATCAGCATCGTTGAAGTAAAAAAATATAAAAGAGGCGATGTAATTATTCGCAAAGGTACAACAGGTGACAGCTTTTATATTATCTACTCAGGCAATATCTCCATTGATAGCGGTGGATTAAAGGATAGAAAGATTTACGGACCCTATGATTACTTTGGCGAGGTAGCTCTGGTCACTGATCAAAAACGTGCAGTAAATGTTATTGCTGAGACAGATGTTACAGCCTTTTGTATTGAAAAATTTAAATTTTTAAATTTCATTGTTAACTCAGAATTTGAACGAACACTCAAAAGACTAGCCGAAGTGAGAAGCAGTGAAACATGGAATCTCTTGTCAGAAAACCCCTTTATGCGACAATGTACTGCAGGTCAGAAAACCTGGCTTGAATCTCTCTTCATTCCTATGGATAAGAATCCAGGAACTCTCATCAAAGAGGGTGAAACTATTGAATATATCTATATCATACAACAGGGATCAGTTGAGGTTCATAAAAATGGATCATTGATTTCAATTCTTAAAAGAGGAGACTTTGCAGGAACCATGTTAAAGGTTCACAGAGATCAACCTGCAGAATACAGCTTCATCAACAAAGAGAAGGTTTCTCTTTATGCAATGAAGGCTGAGGATATCTATCGCTTTGTTGACAGAAATCCCGGCATATTAATGAAGCTGGTATATAATTTCGACGATTAAGACCGATAACTATCTTGTGAATATAAATTCAAAAAGTTGAACTATTGCGCTCTTTATAATTTTTGTTTTCTAATTTCCTTAAGCTTTTCTAAAATCTCTTTCTGAGGAAATTTCAGCAAAATAAAAAATCCAACAATAGCAAAAATTGATGCTGCTGGTCCTGAAAGCTTAACCCCCATTGGAGCGGAAGCATCTTTTCCGAAAACAGAAAATAATCCTGTAATAATTGCAGCTGCAATTCCATAGTTCAGTTTCATAAAAAGCCCCTGAGCTCCAAAAAACATTGCCTCTCTTCTTATTCCTTTTTCATAACCATCTACTTCGCTGATATCTGCAACAATAGCATTTGGAATAACCAGTAAAATTGCAACAGGCAATCCTAATAAAAACATCTGAACACAGGCTACTATCAATGCAAGAGATGTACCACCAATTTTATAGGGAAGCAATAGATCAATAAAATACGTAATTATTAATATAATACTAAAAGATAACAAACCCCCAAGCATAAAGGTCTTATTGGTAATTCGTTTTGATAGTAATGAAATAACTCCAAAGAATACTGCAGCACCACCAAATAAGATCACCGTTAAAATAGTCTGAAAGGATGCATCCTTTTTCAATAGTACTATGGGATAATAGGCTATGGTGCTTCTTACCATATGAAAGGCAAACCAATATGTAATAACAGGAATTAGATAAACAATAAATGCCTTGTTTTTCATTGTCAATTTAATTGATTCAATGACTGATATATCCTCTTCACACTGATCTTCACATTTCTCTTTATTCAATCCGAAGTTAGCGCTGAACATTGATATAAAACCTATAAATGCCACCACAGCAATTGAAACCTGAAAAGCATTTGTTTTATAAGACATTAAGCCTTGAAGCTTTTGCCAGATAACAGGAACACCCATCATAACCACAGCAGCACCCAGGAGCATAAAAACTGCCTGTAGTAGAGTAACAAAGATTCTATTCTCATGTGAATATGTAATTTCAGGAAGCAGAGCAAGATAGGGTGTTACATAATAGGTATAAAAGAAGAAATATATACCAAGCATAACAGCAGCATAAACCGCATTAATTCCACTGGCATAATTATCAGGCAATGTAAAAAGCAGAACAGCTGTCAATGCAAAGGGAAATGCCCCTGTTAATATAAAAAAACGTCTTCTTCCAAATCTGGATTTACTATGGTCACTCCAATATGCAATAAGAGGATCTGCAAGAGAATCAATTAATCTACCGAAAATAATTATAATTCCAGTTAATGTAAAAATAAAAAACGCCTTATTATTAATGAGCTCAGGCATTCCTGTTTCCTTTGGAGGAAGAAGAAAAAATATAAAGTAGATGCCAAAGATATTATCTAAGATAGAAAAACCGCCATGTCCATTTGCATATAAGATCTGTTTAAATTTAGAGACTTTTTCCATCCTTCTTACCTCTCATCTAAAATCTGTACCAGCTTTATCATGAGCTCAATATATTCTTAATTATATCTTATTATTATTGCCCATTTTCTCTTCATTGCAAGCTGTTTTTCTCATTTATTCCATGAGATAGTTTTATCAAACATAGACTCAAAGACTGAAAACCCCTACTTCATGCTATGCCAATATAGATAAAATTTTCATCTTAAATTTCTATCTATTCCCAATCTCTCTAATAGACAAAAGAAACATTGTATAATTAAAGAATAGAAGTATGTATAACTATACTAGAAACAATGTTTTTTGAAACTGGGCAATTTCAGTATATTCTATTTATGATAGGACAGTAGCTGACATTTTAGCTACATTGTCTACATACCGACTGGACGGTATAAAATATAAATAAAAAAATACACATAAAACTTCTCGGTAAAAAAAAAGGGGAAACACAATGAAAAACACTCTTCTAACGATCTTAATACTTTTAATGCTTTTACCTGGTGCTCTACTTGCTGGAGGAAACAGTTCATCATCATTTAAATGCAATACTAAATATCCGGTTTTACTCTTACACGGAATCTTTTTAAGAGACCAGACTCTTGGATACGATTACTTTGGGCGAATTCCTGAAACTCTTAGAGATGAAGGAACCACTGTTTTTCATGGAAACACACAGGCCTGGTATTCTCACGAAAGTAATGCAAAGATGATTAGAGCAAAGATTCTTGAAATTACTGAAGGTCTTGGACATGGAAAGGTAAACATTATTGCACATTCAAAGGGAGCTCTTGAAACAAGAGTTATGCTGGCATCATATCCAGAATTAAAAAACAAGGTTGCCTCCTTTACATCAATGGCAGGACCTCATAGGGGTTCAGTTTTGGCTGATCTAATTTTTGGCATTATACCATCATGGGCACATGAGTTTGTAACTGATATTGTCAATGTATTTGGTCTTATTCAGGGAGATGCTGATCCTGATAGCTTGAGTGCCGGTCTTAGTCTAACTAGAGCAAACATGGCAGAGCTCAATCAGATATTAGGTGATTTAAACTCAGGTTTCTCAGGGATTTACTGTCAAAGCTGGGCATCAAAGATAAAGGGATTGATTCCTGACATAGCACTTCAGGCAACCAGTCTTGTTATGACAATGGCTGGAGAATCACCAAACGACGGAGCAGTTGCTGTAAGTTCAGCAAAATATGCACGATTCCGTGGAGTTATCAGTGGTGCATGGTGGTGCGGTGGAGTCTCTCACTTTGCAAGTGTTGACAGAGGAATAATGCTCATCGCCGGCCATACACCAGGTTTTGATGCACGAGATTTTTACATAGATATGGTTAAAGAACTCAAAGATATGGGTTACTAATAAAATAAAATCGATTTGCCTCCTGAAGCTGCCTTTTGGGGCAGCTTTTTTTTGCACAAAGACAACTTGACATTCTTTTGATTCTACTCTATATTTTAATTATAATAAAGATAAAATTATGTATCAATCAGATTGATATGAAATTCAAAGGGGATGAGAAAGTATGAAAAAAATAATTACCATTTCAGAATTTGCTGATGAACTCACAAAGAGGATAGACAATTCTAAGGATATTGACTGCTGTAGTGAAGAAATTAAAAATCTTGCTGCAATTGCAAAGGAATCAATCGGGTCTCAAACTATAGAAGTCACTTGGAAAGACTGATCTAGTGGGGGCGGGTTTCAAACCCGCCCCCACTATGAGAACCCGCCCCGACTAAGACGAAGAGATAATTTTATCCTTCTAATTCCTTTGAGACCGCAATAGCAGCAACAGTACCATCAGCTACAGCGGTTGTAATCTGACGATACATCTTGCCACGAACATCTCCTGCAGCAAAGACATCAGAAATATTCGTTCTCATTTCACCATCAACCTTAATATAACCCCATTCATCGCGCTCAAGAGAGTTACTTATATCATCTATATTTGGTTTCATTCCTGCAAAAATAAAAACGCCATCTGCATGCATTCTTTTTCGAGTTCCAGCTTTGAGATCTTCAACCTCAACATCCATTGTTCCATCATCATTTTTAATAAAGGCTCGTGGTTCATGTTCAAAAATAAAGTCTATCTTATCATTTCCAAAGGCCTTTTCCTGAGCCTGCTTATTTGCCTGAAGTGTATCAAACTGATGAACAATGGTAACCTTATCTGCAAACTTTGTTATGAAAAGAGATTCTTCAATTGCTGAATTTCCTCCACCAATTACGATTACATGTTTATTATCAAAGTACTTCGCATCACAGGTAGCACAATAGGATATTCCCTTTCCCTTATATTCACTCTCTCCAGGAACATCAAGAGCTCGATAAGAAGAACCTGTGGCAAGAATTACCTTCTTAGCCTTAATGGTTTCATAGCCATCAACAAGAAGCTCCTTCTTTTCCAGATTAACACCTGTTACATCAACAGCTGCCCTCAGCTCAACTCCAGCAGCCTTGGCCTGCTCAGTCATAAAATGCATGAGCATGAACCCCTCAACAGGCTTCTCAAAACCGGGATAATTTGACACCAGATGTGTTGTTGTTACCTGTCCTCCGGGGAGTGCAAGATCAACGAGAATTGTTTTCAACTTTGCCTGTGCAGTATAGATACCAGAGGTAAGACCAGCTGGTCCTCCACCAATGATGAGAACATCTGTTTCAGTAGTAACTGGTTTAATATTCTTTTTCAATTCTTTTGCTCTATCATCTCCAACGAGGCTGTCAAGATTATCCATTATATCTGAGCGTTTGATTCCACCCATGAGACGAGTGCCAACCTCTTTACCATTTTCATAAAATAAAACTGTTGGTGATCCTGTTACATCAAGTCCTTCTGCAAGACCTCTGTTTTCCTGTCTAAATATCTTAAAGAACTGTACATCATCACCATATATTTCAGCCAGTCCATCATACTTAGCTGCCAAAGCCTCACAGGGAGGACATTCAGAGGAATAAAAATCAACGATAACCTTCTGGCCCTTCTCTACCTTTTCTTCGTAATCTGCTGCTGTTATGTAAGTAATTTTTTCTGACATTATATTTCTCCTTTGTTAAAATAAAGTGATATTCCCAATTCCATCAATTCCTTTACTGGTCTGCAATCCGGTGAGAGAACTGTTCCTGTTCTATTCTTTGCAACAGCACCACAACCTGCTCCACAAAGATGCTGAACAGAACAATCTTTACATTCCTTTATTGCCGTAACATCTCTGTCTTCCCATATATCAATTTCATCCTCAAATAATTCCACTTCAGGATAATAGGTTCCCAGCTCTTCACCCTTCTTGCCAACTGTAGCAGTACATGCATAGATGGATCCTCTATAATCAAAGGCCCACTCAGTTTTTCCACCAGGACAGGCATCAAAGAGTGGCTGGGGCAATTCTCCATTTTCCCACAAAAATTTTGACACAGAAAATGAAGGCTTGTGAAATTCCATAATCACAGGATGTTCATCGATCATATCATATATCTTTTCATAGAGTGAAAGCCTGTCATATAAACGATTAGGATCTCCCTGACAGTGATGAAGCTCATAGTTTCTACCAAGCTGAGTTTTAAATAGTTTATTATCAGTCCATCCCTTTTCCTTAGCGTAATAGGCAAGATCAGATAGGTTTTGAAGATTATCTTTATCAACAACAACCCGAAGGTTAACGGGGATAGTTTCTTTTAGCAATAGATCAACACCCTCAACAATTTTTTCAAATGTTGGTCCACCACCCTTTAGTGGTCTTCTTATATTATGAATATCTTCAGTTCCATCAAGAGTTATTTGAATCTCCCGGATGGAAGCCTGTTTCAAGAGATCTATATATTCTGAAACATTATAACCGTTTGTCACTATTGCCACATCAAGATTTTGTTTCTTGGAACCATCTAAGATCCATGAAATTTTCTCTTTGTGCTTTGGTCCTGATAGAAGAGGTTCTCCACCAAATATAGTGATATATTTTTTACGGCCAGAAAACTTTTGGCTTACAAAACTAAAAAAAGAATCAACAAGCTCTTTGGTCAACTCAGAGCTACTATTCTCATATTCATCCTGATAACAATACTGACAAGCATAATTACAGGAATACCATGGAACAAAAAATATTTGAATCTCAGAGGAATCTCTGTCTTCAATAAAATTCAGATATGCATTTTTATAAAGACTCTTCTCAGATTCCTCATCCATAACATATCCCTTTTCTTTAAACTCTGTTTCATCCTTTACAGAATTGTTGAGAACATCCTGGGCCTTATCATGTTCAAGAATATCAGCATTGCCTGTTAAGAGATTTAATATATAATACTTATCAGAATTCTTTACTGTAGACATAACGGTATATTTAGAAAGAATACTCATATCAACTCCATGTTAGTTTTTTATATAATTCTAAAATACTGGTTACCGGACACCGTAGTATCCGGTAACCATTTCATCTTAGTCGTGACAACCTGCCACAACCGTAGAAACCTTTGCACAACACTGTGCTACTGAAGAGTCTGAAGACTCATTTTTTCGAATCAATGTTTTCATTGAATTCTCCTTACTATATTCTATCATAAGACTATCATATGATAGCTTTTATCTGGATCTACTTTTTAATGCCTTCAATAGTCCAGCTGACAACCTTGATTTCACCCTTTGCATAGGGCTCACTTTCTTCATGAACAATAATATCATCGAAGCCGGCATTCTTCAGAGTTTCTATATAAATATCTCTTGTGTCAGAGCCAGCCCAGCACTCACTAATGGCTACAGGATCATTCTTATATGTATCAGGTACAATTTCTGTAGAATATATATCACTGATAACGAATCGTCCACTATTTTTTAGAACTCTGTAAATCTCTTTCCATACTTTATCTTTATCTGCAGCATGATTTATAGTACAGTTTGAAATTATGATATCAATAGAATCATTTTCAAGAGGAATAACCTCAAGCTCAGATTGAATAAATGAAACATTCTCTATACCAAGCTTCTGGGCATTCCGTTCTGCTTTACGAATCATTCCGTCGGAAACATCAAGGCCATAGGCATGACCATTCTGTCCAGCCTTGTCTGCCATTCGTATTACATCATTTCCTCTTCCACTGCCTAAATCCAAACAAAAGTCACCTGGTTTTACAGGAGCCTTGTCCACTGCACCACCACATGACAAACAACAATTACTTTCTGATAAAGCGCTGTAACGTGTATTAATGGTTTTTAAAACGACTGATTCACTCATTTATCTTTCTCCATAGCATGGATTAATATTTCCATGGCATTTTCAACAATACTGAGATCTGAACTTGACAGACGATCTCGCAGTGCATTCTCGCATTCTTTGTTAAAGGAAAGAATCTCATTTCTCTGATCTTTACCCTTTTGAGAAAGCGATAGCTCAATATATCTTCTATCTGTTTCAGAGTATTCCCTGACGAGATACCCCTTCTCTACAAGGCTTTCAACTATTCTGCTCATTCGAGAAGGAGAAAGCTTATTGCGGGTTGCAAGATCATTTCCCGAGACCTTTTCTTCTGCCTGAACAAGAGAGATGACAACTGATGCTTCTCGTGCAGAAAGATCATTTAAAATTTTCTTCTGATCTTTAGCACTGAAACACTGGCTGCTGATTGTTAATATGTTTTCTATTATTCCGTTTTCCATTGCCATTACCAATAATTGCTAATAACAAATATAATACTTTATTTTCAGATGACAACCTTTTTTTATTGAAAAATAGCTTTAACTATAAAAAAATACAATTAATTTGTGAAATAAAGAGGAAATGTGAATCATTATAGAATTATACCATTATTAGGTTTTTTAATTACTCTTATTCTTATAACTTTAATTATAAATAAAAGAAGAAACAAAGCACTTACCATAGGATATATTTTATTCTGTTCATCATTATCTCTATGGTATCTTTTAGATATAATCACCTGGACACCTGAAATTGACCCTCTAATCATACTTACTCTCATGAAAATACACACAGGATGCTGGATAGCACTGGGATATTTCTTTGCATTAATTGCATTTGCACTCATTGAAAAGCCTTTAAATCTCTTTATGAAAATTTACATATTGCCCCTACTCATACTAGTAGCAATTACACACTCATCAGACCTTATCCTAAAGGGATATCAAAGTCACTACTGGGGAACAAGTGATACACCGGGACCACTCTATTTTTATGCCATTGCCTTTGCCTATATACCTGCAATATATTCAATTTTCTTATTAATTGATAAATATAGAAAAACAGTAAAAAAACTATTAAAAAAGCAATTAATACTAATTCTTGCAGGACTCATAACAACTCTCATTACAGCATTTCTTCTAGGAGTAATTATTACACCTATACTCAATATATACACCTATCCTGATCTTGGCCCAACAACTATGATAATTTTCACCATCACAACCTTTGTTGCAATTTATAAGTACAATTTTCTTAATCCAGGTATTAAAACCTCTGCAGCAGATATAATGGCACAAATTAATGATATAGTAATGCTTTTTGATACAAATAATATACTTGTTGATGCTAACAAGAGAGCAAGAGAGATTTTTACGATTTCCAGGGATAGCTACAATAAAGTATCTGCAAATGATATTTTTCAAAATAAATATACCTATACAAATGATTTTTCATCAGAAAAAATAACATTACATCTGAACAATAAAGATAGACATTTCATCATATCACAAAGCTCACTCTTTGAAAAACATATTGAGCAGGGCAAGATTGTTATCCTTACCGATATAACATCACAAAAAAAGATTGATGATCTTCTAAATATTTCTGAAGAACGATTTAAAGCCATTGTTGAAAATTCACCTGATATGATCTGGGCAATGGATATGAACCTCAACAATACATACTGCAGTCCATCTGTGTTACAATTTAGAGGATATACTCCTGAAGAAATATTATCTCAATCCATTGAAGATACTTTTCCCCTTGATTCTCTTGATGTTGTTGTTCGAGAATTTGCTCAAGCCCTTGATGAAGCTCAAAAGTTTCCAAGCAGTAAAGCAATAAGCAAAAAGCTTGAACTCAAAATAAAACATAAAAATGGTAACCTTATCCCCATCGAGCTTACTGCAACACTCATAAGAGATTCAGAAGGCAATCTAAAGGGCGTTCATGGCATAACAAGAGATATAACCACCCAGAAGCAATATGAGGCACAATTGAAAGAGGCACAAAAAATTGCTGAAAAATCAGATAAATTGAAATCTGAATTCTTAGCTAACATGTCACATGAAATAAGAACACCATTAAACTCAATTATGGGCTATACTGATCTTATTCTTATGGATGAGTTAAGTGAAGAACATAGAGAACACCTGAAAACAATAAAAAACAGCAGCAATCACCTTCTTGAACTGATCAATGACATCCTTGATCTCTCTAAAATTGAGGCAGGTGTTCTAGAACTTGAGACAGCAAGTCTTTCTTTAAAAGCTTTTTTTAATGAACTGAAAAAGAACTATACAATGGAAATTAAAAAACAAAAAAAAGACATAGAGCTTTCTATTGAACTATCAAATAAAGTTGACTATATATTGACTGACCCATTACACTTAAAGCAAATATTGATGAACCTTTTAAACAACTCTGTAAAATTTACACAAAAAGGATATATCTCTCTAAAAGTTAAAAAAATTGGAACAGGTTTTCTTCTCTTTACGGTATCTGACTCAGGTATAGGTATTGAAGATAATTTAAAAGACTCTTTATTCAAGCCATTTCAACAAGGTGAAGCTGCATTAAAAACTCAAAGTGGAGGGGCAGGTCTCGGTCTGGCAATATCATACAAATTAGCTCAACTGATGAATGGATCACTGAGTTTCACTTCTTCAAAAGAAGCGCAGGAACGCACCATTTTTTATCTTAAAATTCCATATTTTCCGGTTCGAAAGCATTCTTCCGATAAAAAAATCATATCCCCAGGGAATGAAAAAAATACTCATACAATTCTTGTTGCAGATGACAACAAAGAAAATCTCTCCTTATTTACAAAACTATTACATAGATATGGATATACGGTATTAACTGCTCAAAATGGAAAAGAGGCTGTAGACATTTATCGTCAAAACAAAGAGATTGCCTGCATTTTAATGGATATCCAAATGCCATTGATGGATGGTATATCTGCAGCAAAAAGAATCTTGGCCCTTGAAAAAAGTCATTCACCAAAAAATCCAGTGCCAATTATTGCACTAACTGCAGCAGTTATGAATGAGGATATATTAAAGTATCAACAGAGTGGATTTTCCAGTTATATAAGTAAACCCGTTGAAATCAATACCTTTTATAGAGAAATAAATCATGCCTTGAACATCTATAATCAGTAATTTTAAAGAATATATGGATATAATGAAGAAAAACAACAAACTTCTTAAAAAAAATTTTTATATATCAAACTGAATAATTACTTCTTTTAATCTATCAAAATCAACTGGCTTTGAAATAAAAGAATTAAATCCAAGATTTATAAATTCTACTTCATCTTCAGGAGAGGAATAGGCTGACACAGCAATCACCGGTAGATCTTCTAGCCTGGCATCCAGTTTAATTTTTTTAAGAGCTTCGATGCCGTCCATAACAGGCATCTGAATGTCCATTAAAACCAAGTCATATTTTTCTTGTTCAAGAGCCTCAAGAGCCTCTCTACCATTTTCAACAGAAAATATCTCATGGCCCATTCTTGAAACGAAAGCCTCTAAAAGTTTTTTATTAACAAGATTATCCTCTGCCTGCAGTATTTTCATATATCTATGCTGGAAATATAATTATTACCTGCATCCCCTCTTTATTTCTAGATTCAAGAGTACCTCTTAATTGTTTTACAAGATTTGAAACAAGCTGCAACCCAAGAGTTGGACTATTATCAATATTAAAATCTTCAGTAATACCTCTGCCATTATCATTGATTTCAAGATAATAATCATCATTATCCTGTTTAAAAATAATATTTATCTCTCCCATTCTATCAAAGGCATGCTTAAGAGAATTACTAATTAACTCATTTAAAATCAATGCGCAAGGGATTGCACTATCTATAGACAAAAAACTTTCAGTTGCTTCAACATTATAACTAACTGCTAAATCACTGTTTTGCAATGTTAAAAATAATTCATTACAGAGAGAATTTATAAATTCTTTCATGTTTATCTCAGAAAGATTCTCAGACTGATAAAGCTTCTCATGTACCATGGCCATTGAACGAACACGATTTTGACTCTCAACAAAGTATGCCAAATACTTTTCATTATCAATATATTGTGACTGAAGACTCAAGAGGCTGGAAATAATCTGCATATTATTTTTTACCCTATGATGAATCTCCTTAAGAAGCACCTCTTTTTCCTCAAGAGATTCCCTTAAGAATTGCTCACTGGTATAAAGCTTATCTGAAACCCGGGCAGCCCTCAAGGCTTCACAACTAAAGGATGCAAGAATCGAGCCAATCTCCCTATCTGTATTACTGTAAAGAGAACCTTCAGGACAATGCAATGAGACAATTCCATAAACCTCATCAAAATTGTCTACAAGAGGAAAAACTATACAACTACCTGATTCATAACTATTCCATTGACTACAGACCACATCCTCAGTTGCAATATCATTAATTACTAAGGGTTTTTTTGTAGTCATTGCCTTATCAAAAACACATCCCTTAACTAAAGGAAAAGGTATTTCATCGGGAGCATGTCCAGGATCAATAGATGCCTTTAAAATAAGACCTTTTTCACTGACAAGATAAATGCTTCCCCCATTTGAATGCATGTGCTTTCCATATTCTTCAATTAGCTTTGCTGCAAGGTCATCTTCATGATGAATAGCCGTTAAGCCCGCAGTGGTTTCAACAATTTCCTTAAGACGCTGATTACTATGTGCCAAAACTACATTGAGACTTTCCAACTCACCTGTTTTTTGCTCAACAAGATCTTCAAGATGCTCACGGTATTCATGATTTTCTACTATCAGTTTCAATCGCTCAAAGGCACGCTCTATGGAGTAATTCAATAGTGAAAGATCAGCCACTGGCTTTAATATATAATCCCAGGCACCGCGATGAACAGCGTCAATGGCATCTTTGATTATGCCAGTTCCTGAAATAACAATGCAGGGTATTAGAGGCCTGTGTTTTTTCAGATAATCAAGAACCTCTGTTCCATCCAAGACAGGCATGCGAAGGTCAACCAAAACCAGATCTGGAGATTCAATCTTAATCTTTTCAATGCCATCCTGACCGTCAACAGCCTCAATAATATCAAAACCACAGTCTTCAAGATGCAACTTGAAGGTCAGTCGAATACTCTCTTCATCATCAATTGTTAATATTTTCTTTTTCATAAATCACATATTATAATTTTTATATACAGAGATATTATACTACGTGGCTTATGAGGTCAAGTGTGTTTTTTTTGTGGTGGGATGTTAACCTATGGTGCAACATTTTGATAATATATATCAATACCACTATTTCGTTCATCAATCCAGAAAAAGATACCACCGCCAGCTCCATAACTTGTGATATTATGATCTATCTGGTATGGGTCACCACCTTGTGTATCTTTAATAGGAATACTAATAAATTTATCATCCCCCCATTGTTGAACCAGAGATGAATTGAAGCGTTGCCCATATAAAGTATAATATATATCTGGAAAATATCGAGTTTCAAACCAAGAAATTATAATACCACCAGATCTATCTTTAGTTACTTTAGGATGCATCTGAGAAATTGATTCATCACCTGATGGCCGTACATGGAATGCTGCCCCAACACTACTTGGTGTATTATTATATTGCTGAACATAAATCCTCTTATAATTTTCAACACCTACTGCAATATTCTGTTCATACACAATTACAATATTAGAAGCATCATATCTTACCATAGAAGGATTTTGAGCATCGCTTATAGAAGCCTGTGCATTAACAGTACCATTTGAACTAATATGAATGACACCAATTGCAGCAGTATTTGTACCAGTATCATATATTTCATAAAGAACCCAAGCACCATTATTACCATCATCAGTAACTTGCTTTATCAAGTATTCAGAAAGTACTGGTTCTCCCGAAACCAATAAAATTCCTAAACCTGCAATAGTGTCTGCTGGAGTTGACCACAATAAATTTCCCTGACCATCAATCTTCTTTGCCCTAATATCATAATCAGATCCATTATTATGTTCATATATAACAATAACACTACCTCCTGAGCTGGATATGGCGTGTGAATTTCTAAAAGTACCTCCAGTACTAATATTGAATGAATCTGTTGCAGCACTATTGGGATATAAATTCGAGCCATCAGAGATTGAAACAGTTTTTCCTAAGATATTACTTCCTTCAGTCCAAACAAATGTTGCACCTAAATCTCTAAAAATTATAAAATTCTCTGTTCCTGTAGAAAAAATATCATCATTTAAAGTCAAAGTAGTTGCTGTTAAAGCATAAATTTTGCTATACTTCTTAGTATCAATATTATACAAAATATCGTCAACAGCTACATCAGTAGTAAAGTCTGTTCCACTTTGCGTAACTGTCGGACCCACTGCTGAGTATGCTGTAGATCGTCCACTTCTTATAAAATTACTATTACCTGATAATCTAAAAATTTGATAATTATGAGAATTTGTATCAAAAACAAAAGATCCAGTGTCAGTTAAAACCAATATTCCATTAGCATATTGAGCTAAACTTGAAACAGTATCACCATTACCAGTATTTAAATTAACAACTACATCACCAATACTTACAGGAATAGAAATTGCTGAAAAATCTACGCCTGTATCATACATTACATTTGTATCAACAGTACTATTTGAAATTCTGGGATATATTGAAAAAGTATTTCCATTTGTTACTGAAATATTACCATTTACCGTATAAGTCCAAGGAGCATTAGCATTAACTGATTTTGAAGTGATATATGCCCAGGTTGTTGTGTCATAAATCACTGAACCAGAAACAAAATTCGATGTACTATCAAAATTAAGCCCTGATACATTTGACATTGTTCTAGATGCTGTTGTACCTGCTGTTAATCCTATTTGAGACAATGTTGCAGTTCCATCTGCTATAATAATATCTGAACCATCTGTAGACTCAATTATTAAATAGGCTGATGCTGGTATAGTATTATTTATTGTTGCAGAAATATTAGGTATAGTCGCATTATTTATAGCTATAGCAGCATTCACGAGATCATTCGAAATTAATGTAACTACAAATCCATTTATTTGAAATGTACCAGGAGTAATAGTTGCTGGGCCTGAATTATTTATGATGCCTCCAACTAAATAATTGCTTGTTGCACTATTTATATCAGCAGAATCAGCTATTCGGTAATTTTGATTTATACTGGTTATAATACTGGCATCTAGCTCTAAGAAATCTGTTCCAATAATACTTGAAACAAGTCCATGAGCTCCAGAAGTTTCATTAATTACATGGTCACCAACTGTTACTCCTGTTGAAACAACTGTTTTATAGATGAAATTTAATTCAACTTGACCAGTTCCATCTGTCACTTCAGAAATAAAACCACTATATGATCGAGCTAATTTTACATCAGAGATAGCGGTACTATCATAAATAAGTAAATTTGCTCCACCACCCCAATTAAAAGCTAAAGCATAGGAATTGTCATAAACACGAGCACCATAAATATCATTACCATCATGTCGCATGACAATAGCACCTGTACCTCCATCACTGATTGCTTCAATGGTTCCATCTGCACTAAAAATCTGACTCCCTAAACCTGCCCCCCATCTATCCCAGACATCAACAGTACCTACTGATGAATCAAAATACTGTCCCATTATAACTCCAGAATCATCTTTCCAGAATATAAATGATTGATCTTGAGCAACTTGAGTAGACTTTATACTGGACCGTATATCAGAAGCACTAATATCTGTAACTGAATAGCCACTATTTACTGGCAATGTTGTTGTTGTAAAAGCTGCATTAACACTTTGGTTAGCATCAAAAGTTGCTCCAGTTCCCTTACCTACATTTGTATCTGCAGATATTCTAAGACTATATTGAGTACCAGAGGCTAAACCAGTTGCTGTATGTGAAAAAGATGTCTTTAATGTTACATCATGATTATCTGGAGGTGCAACATAGTTAGGTCCAGAAAATGTTGCACCAACTACAATATCAATATGTTCTATTGAAGGTCTATCAGTTGTCCATATAATAGTAGCTGTTGATGCTGTTACATTTGTAACTTGAACATTGCTGATTATAGGAGCAGGTTCAGTTTCTGTTGTAAAGGTTGTTTGATTTTGAGCTAAAAAATTACCGCTCATATCAGTAATGGTATTACCTCCTGCCCCTATTGTTATTTGATATTGAGTACTATAATCTAAAGGTGATGAAATATATAATCTATAGGTTTTTAAATCTGTATCAGTAGTAACCAATTGAACCGATGTTCCTCCAACAATACCTGTAGCTGGTGCAATACCCTCCAGTGTAACACTGGTATTATCAACAGTTGAAGGATCAATCATAGGAATATTATCATCAAATAAAACAAATTCGATATAACCTCCCTGAGTTGCTAAATCAATATCAACAGGATTAGTTAAATCTACAGGATTTACAGATGTAAAAGTAGGAATTGTTGAGTCTGATGGTATGGTAATAATATTAGCATCCGTTGTAAAATCATACTCTGCATAGGTTACTGTTACTACAGGTGCAGTAAGATTATCGAAGTTTAATGTTAAATCTGTATTTATTGTTGGTGCAGTATAATGATCATTGAGCAAGCTATCATCAATATATGCAGCCTTGTAAATTCTTATAAAATACTGATGAATAGTCAGTAATGGAAGGGTATTAGGAGTTATAGTAAATGAAGTATTATTACTATTTGCTGTAATAGTGGATGGTATAATTCCACCACTATCTCGTAATTCTAGATAACTTGACATTTCACTTAATGAATTTTCCATAGAAAGAGTAAATACGACGACTATTCCTGGATTATCTCTAGTGACTCCAGTAGCACTATCAGCAGGATATACAGCCTGAATCTGTGGGTATGAGAGACCTGGAGGTGTACCTGCACCACCAGTGGTTACATCACCTGGATCTACAGTAGGAGCTTCATTGAAACAACTGTTTATCATTATAAACAGTAACAAAACAAGAAATATCTTTACAATTTTTATCAATTTATTCATATTAATTTACATCATATATTAATTCAATTTTTAAATATAATTTTATTGGAAAAAACAATTGTCTTTTCCAATAAAATAATTAGATTAATACATACTATACTATAATAACAAGTATATTGAAAAAAATGAAACAAAAATACAAGAATAATATCTTTTTTTTAACAAGTATATTTATATTAATATTCTCGATAAATAACTGTTATAGTGCATTATTAACTTCATCAATTACAGGACTACCAACAACTTCAGGAATGTCTGATGGGAATGGTTATTTTCTGACAAATGATGATAATACGAAGACATATAGCTTTCAAATAACTGCAAATCATTCAATTGCAGCTACATTAACAACTCATGACTATTTCCGTATTGTTATTCCTACTGCAGCAGGTAATCTTGTTATAAACTATGACACAGATACAATTGGTTTAGCAAGTATGGTTAAAATTGGTGTAACAGACTTAACTGGTCTCACAGATGGCACAGATATTACAGCGGATACAAATGTTACCTATGCTAATGGTGGTGCCTCAACTAATTTTGTTGTTACAATCACACTACGGTTAAACTGGTCTATAACCAATACAATAGATACAACCTATGGAGCACAAACTATTACTACATATGTTAAAGAGTCTGGACAGCCAACAATTAGAAGTGCAACCTCAGCTTTATCATATGGTATATGCGCTAGTGTTAAGGTTTTTGGTTTCTCTCAAAATGGAGATGCAGCTGATGGATTAATCAATCCAACTCGAACAAATCCTTTCAATGTAACAGGCACAATAGTATATGATTTACCTGGATATAATCTTGAAAATGTAACAGATGCAGCTATCAGTGCAGACATAAATACGGTAACTCTTGATCTCAGGCAAGGTGCTGTAGCATCTGGCATAACCTCTCCTGGTGGAACCAATGTAAACTTCACTGGTACTGTTGCAGGAGCAACTTCAATTCCTGTTATTGCTGGAGGATACTTTTGGCGAGCTGAAGTTTTATTTACTAATGGTGGTACAAAAACTACTCCAGATGCAAATGGATTAATTTTGCAAAGCAATACTGTTTCTGTAACAAATATCCAATTTTATGATGGGATTGGAAAGGGACCAGCTCCAGATCATGTAGCACCCTATATATCAACAAATTATTATCGTGCTTATGGATCCCCTGCGACCCTAATAAGGGTAACTGCATCAATGGCTGTAGATTCAGGTTCTGGTACATCAATGCAAGGAGACACAACAATTACTATACAATATCAAAATGGTGCTGACAATAACACCATCAATGTCATTATCATATCAGGTGCTACTCAAGGCATTGCACTTCTTCCATACAATACAGCAACAGGGTTTAATGCTGCCTGGATCACAGCTGGTACAACTGAATTATGGGACTACACTGTAAGTACTATCAGTGGGTCACAATATGGCACATCTATAACTGCTGCTCCAGCAACTTCTTCAATATATTGGGACAATGGTGATGCTCCAGGTGCAAATGCATTAGATGCAATTAGTGGAATTCAAAAAACTTCATCATCTTCAAGCATTACCATTTATTGGACTCCCTTAAGCTATGCAGGGGTTGATGGAGATTTTTATGAATATAAGATATATTACAAAGAAACAAGTTCTTCTACATGGATAGTCTGGGATGGAGATGATGATGCTACCCTAAGAATTCCAACCTCTGGAGCAAATATTTCAGCTACAGTACCTTATGTTGGAAAACAATATACTATAATACCTACCCTAGATTTTCTAACAACTTATAACTTTTATGTTACTGCTGTTGATATTTTTGGAAATGAAATCACCTCAACAAATGCAGGACCACAAGATACTGGAACAAATAGAGAAATTATTACAACTCCATCATCTATCTCTGTTACAATATCAGATGGCATTACAAATTACAATAATAGCAATACCACATTTACAGATTTAACTCCAGCCAATAGACCTCTAAGAGAAAATAATATTAAAGTTACATTAAACATTTTAACATCTGGATCAGAGCCTGACACAGTAACAGTCTGGTATACAACAGATATGGCAACTGATATTATTCTAGCCAATACTGTGAACAGTGGAGCTTTTGTAGTTGGCACCCTACTATCTTCTAGTGCAACAAAGACTGGCCCCAATACCTATGTAGCATATTTATCCACTTTACCAGCAGCTACAACACTTATTGCCAATGGTAACAGTATACGATTTATAGTTGAAACAAAAATTGGAGCAACATCTTCATTTTCTGATTTTGACAGTTCTGATTCTGATCCAAATAATCAAGAATGGACTTTTGCTATTACAACTACTCCAAGCTTCACCCCATGGCCGGTACGCATATTAAACAATGTCATAACCAGCAACAACCCAACAGCATATCCAGCATACTATCTCTCTGAATCAGCAAATGTCACCATGAAGATCTACGACATCAAAGGCCGTCTCGTTGCAATACTCATGGATAATGCTCCTCGAGTAGGTGGACAAAACATAAAAGATCAGGGATGGAGCGGTGTCAATAAGGCAGGTAGAAATGTTGGTCCTGGTCTCTATTTTATTCATATAAATGCAGTAAATTCATCAGGCAAAGTAATTATAAACAAAATAAAAAAGATCATGGTAGCACGTTAAACATGTAAAAGTCCATTGAAGATAGAATTTCATGAAACAAAGAAACATCCATGATAAAATCTTCACCTTTAACCTTTCAACCTTCAACATGAATCATAAACAATCAATTAAAACCACCGCACCTTCAATCCCGGTGCCAGCGTCAGTCTCTTTCTAATCCCTTTAGTTATAAATATATTCATCTTTCTATCAACAAGAATTACCCCTAAATCAGGATATTTCTTTAAGAAAGTTTTTATTTCATTTAACTTCATCACTGAAAAGGCAGTTGCATAGGCATCAGACAATACGGGGTCCTTTGATAAAACTGAGACTGATATAAAGCTCTCAGCAGGAAAACCGCTTCGAGGATCAATTATATGATGATAGCGCTTTCCCTTAAAACGTTTAAAGCGCTCATAATCTCCACTGGTGGCAATTGATTCACCATCACGCATCTTTATTACTGCAATAAGGGTTTTATCTCTGGGATGCATAATGCCTGTTTTCCAAGGACTTCCAAATTTATTTCCCAAAACCTGAAGGTCACCCCCCTCTTCAACAATGGCGTTTTTTATACCATGCTTTTTTAGGATATATGAGGCTCGGGCAATGGCATATCCCTTTGCAATGCCTCCAAGACCGATTCGCATTCCAGAGGGAACCCTTATCTTTTCTTCAGGATAGAGCTGAACCTTTCTGTAATCTACTAAAGTTAATCTCTTCTTAACCATTTCATGTGACGGAGGTATGAAATTTTTTCTTTTAAAATTCCATAGACCAGAAAGAGATGCAAAGGTAATATCAAAGGCTCCTTTGGTTTCTTTTGAAATCCCTAGAGATCGATCTATAAGATTCCAGGTTTCCGAATTAAGTTCAATTATTTTTCCTCTGCTAAAACGAATTTTCTGAATGTCACTGCCCTTTTTATAGGGACTCATCATATTTTCAATTCTATCAATTTCTTTGAAGGCAGCTGAAGATGCCTGGCTTGCAGTGGATGAATCGCTAATTATTGTGAGATTAACAATAGTTCCAAGTTGTGGCTTAGAAACATGGTGAATCTTCTCATTACAACTCAAAGAAAAGACTATTAAGACAACACTGAATATTACATGTAGCTTTCTCATCCTTCACCTTCAATCTTTTTAATCATTTCAGGAATCTCACTAAAACTTTTCACTATATATCTGCAGCCTTCAAGTTCATCTGCACCATGACCAAACTCACAGGCAATAAAAGGAATATTATTCTTTTCAGCTGCCTCTCTATCAGTAAAGCGATCTCCAACCATAATAACAATATCATCTCCGAAAGTATCAATATAGGTAGACACTATTGCTGTCTTATCATCAATTTGATCATTTAAATAAACAAAGGGAGATGAAAAGTATTTCATTAAATCATAGGTTTGCAAAATAGCTTCAATATATTCTTTTCGTCCATTAGAGGCTACGTGAATTTTATGTCCGCCTTCATAGAGTTGTTTTAATATTTCAGCAACATCAGAAAAGATAATACCCTCTTTAGCCTCTATGGCTTCTACCAGATAGTCAGTACAAAGATTATTGAGCTGCAGTTTTTCTTCTGTAGTGAGAGAGGGAAAAAGTATGGTGAAAATTTCTCCAATGGGAATCCCCACAACAGCCATAATTGCATCATGATCAGGTATAGTCAGTTCATTATGATGTGATTTTTTTATAAAAGAGGCAATACCTTTCTCAAAAGCAGAAAAAAGAATATTTCCTGCATCATATATTGTTCCATCAATGTCAAAGGCAAGTACTGCCATATTATTTGATTACTGATCCGGCTTTATAGAGGATAGCACTGCCACTGATTGTATATCTTTTCACTGAAGCAGGAATCATAACAGACATTCCTGAAGTTATAACATTTATTTTATTGTTACCCCAATCATGAAGCTCTGCTGTTCCCTCTGTACACAAAATTATCTCAATGCCTCGATGGCTCTTATTTACGTATGACTTGTCTTGAGAAACAGAAATCTTTGATAGAGCAAAGGCATCACCATTATTGATATAGATACTTTCACATTGAGAAATCTTCTGAGGTCTTATCATTCGAGTTTTTGTACTCTCACAGCGAAGAACCTCAAGGAGCTCAGGAATATCCTTATGCTTTGAGGTAAGTCCTCCACGTAAAACATTATCTGAATTTGCAGTTAACTCAACAGCCATACCCTTGAGATATGAATGAAGCTCTCCAGGAAGAACGTACATTGCCTCTCCGGGCCTCAAAAAAACAACATTTAAAAAAAGAGGAGAAAGAATAGTAATATCATCAGGATAATATTCATATAGATTTAAAACCCAACTGCAAGCATCACTATTACTGACATATTTTCTGCAGTTTTCCAGGGCTTCTGTAAGTATTGCTTTTTTTCGAATTCCCTGTGAGGTAATCAAATCATGAAAAAAGATTTTAAGACCTTCATCAGTCTGATTATTTCTTAAAACTGAAATTTCATTCTCAAGAGAAATGGGACAAAGGATTGAAAACCTTTTAACAATTTCATCTATTGGTTGAAAACCCTTTAATGCCCAAAAATCCGTTATTGCACAGACACACTCAGGTTTATGATTGGAATCTCTATAATTTCTATTATATGCATTAATCAAAATCCCTGCACTGTTTTCTTTCAAAAATCCTTTCTGAGCAAAATCAATATCAGGATGGACCTGCAAGGAGAGAGGTTTTTCTGCTGCTAAAACCTTAAAAAGAAAGGGCATGTTGTCAATCTCAGGTCCTAGTATTTCTAAAGGTTTTTCATTAATCAGTTCAAACAAAGAAATCCATTTACCATCATGTTCAATCATAGATGGTGCCTTAGGATGAGCTCCCATCCACAATTCAGCCTGAGGCTTTAAGGAAGGTACTGAAGACCCAATAAGTCGGGCAATATCATAGTGAGAACCCCAATGGTACTCCTCGATGACATTTTTCATAACCTTTATCTTATGTTCAATATATGGTTTATTCATAAAAAACAGTCCAAAGTTGAAAGATCACAATCTTCGATTTATTCTTTGAGCTCGCCATTGAAATTTATTCTAAAAAAAGCAAAACTTTTACTTTTAACTTTCCGCTTTCAACTTTTTACTACCTAACATCTATTTTTTTCTCCAATCCCAGATTGTCAATGAAAAAGACTATTAATATGCATTATTCTTGACTCATTTACAGCAAAAATAGTAGATTGTAAATACAATATCCTTTAAGTGACATAATAACGAGGCACAGATTGACAATTAAAATTGGAACATTAGAGCTTAAAAATCCCATTACCCTGGCCTCTGGCACCGCCGGCTATGGTGAAGAACTATCCTCATTCTATGATATTTCTAAACTTGGTGCAATATTTACCAAGGGATTATCTCTAGAACCCAGACGGGGAAACAGCGGCAACAGAATTCTTGAAACTCCATCAGGAGTACTCAATTCCATTGGCCTTGAAAATGTCGGCCTAAAGAAGTTTCTTTCTGAAAAGATGCCATTTTTACGACAAAGCAATGCAACGGTTATTCCCAATATTGCGGGCCATTCAATTGATGAAAATGTTGAACTCTGCCGAATTCTCTCTCAAGAAGAGGGAGTACACGCCCTTGAACTCAATGTATCATGCCCCAATGTAAAAGAGGGAGGCATCGCCTTTGGTACCAACATTGATGTTTTCTCAGATCTCGTTACAAAGGTCAGAAAGGTAACCCAGTGTCCTTTAATTGTCAAACTATCACCCAATGTTACAGATATAACAGTCTTTGGAAAGGCTGCAGAAGATCTTGGGGCAGATGCAGTTTCTGCAGTGAACACATTTCTCGGCATGAAGATTGATACAAAAACAGGGAAGCCACATTTTAACAACAAGGTTGCCGGCCTCTCTGGCCCTGCAATCAAACCAATGGCTGTGAGACTTATATATCAACTCTACGATGCAATCTCAATTCCCATAGTTGGTCTTGGAGGCATTATGACCTATGATGACGTGATCGAATTCATCATGGCTGGTGCTGCAGTTGTTTCTCTGGGCACACTGAATATGGTACATCCAACCAGGGCTATAGAGATTATAAATGAGTGGGATGAGAACCTGAAGAATAAAACCATTGAGTCAATAAAATCCATTCAGGGCTGTGCCCATAACTAAAAACAGGAAAAATAAATGAAATACTGGAACAAACGATTAAAAGATATGACAGAATACCTTCCGGGAGAACAACCCGATGACATAGATAGCTATATTAAGCTAAACACAAATGAAAATCCATTTCCTACATCCACATCTGTTCTTGAAGCAATTCAAAAAGCCACAACAGGAAATCTCAGAAGATATCCCGATGCCCTGGCAAATGATCTAAGAGAAGAATTTGCAGCAAAAAATAATATCACTGCAGAAAATATTTTTGTGGCCAATGGCTCTGATGAAATCTTTACCCTATTGTTCCGTGGGTTCATTAATCCTGATGGTGTTGCAGCCTTTCCTTATCCCTCATATTCATTATACGATACCATCGCTGAGGCAAACAGCATCGCCTTTGAAAAGATCAATCTAAATGAAGATTTCTCATTTAACCTAAAGGCACTGAACAAGAAAAAGTATTCCCTGGTTATTATAGCTAATCCCAATAATCCCACAGGGACCTATTGTTCTATAAAAGAAATCAAAAGCTTTTTAGAGACATTCAAAGGACTTCTCGTCATTGATGAGGCCTATATTGATTTTTACGGCGGCTCTGCAATAGATCTTGTAAAATCCCATGAAAATATTATTGTAACCAGAACCTTTTCAAAATCATATTCCCTCGCAGGCTTAAGAGTGGGCCTTGCCATAGCATGTCCTGACATCATAAAGGGCTTCATGAAAATAAAGGATTCTTATAATATTGATACTCTGGCAATAGCAGGAGCAACAGCAGCATTAAAGGATGAAAAGGCATTTAACTATAATATTCAAATGCTTCTAAATAATAAGGAATATCTTGAAGACCGCCTGGAAGGCTTAGGATTCACCATAACTCCTTCAAAGGCCAATTTTCTCTATGTTACTCACAAAGATCTTTCTGCTCTTGAAATCTACGAGGCTTTAAAAGAGAAAAAAATTCTGATTCGTCATTTTACTGGGCCAAAGAAAGAAAACTATCTGAGAATCTCTGTGGGCACTATGATGGAAATCAAGAGTCTGTGCAAAGAACTGGAAACAATAATTCCTTAGATTTACATTCTCAGAATTATTACCTTTCCTATAGAATTTGTCACAGTGCTTCGGTGAATGAGTTCTTCGATTGTTATTTTTCTTTTTTCAAAAAGATTAACAATATCTTCAGGAATCCATATAGTACACTGATAATCAAGAATTGTTGATTTCCATGAAAACCCTACGACCATTCCAACAACCTCATTTTCTTTAAAGATGGTTTCACAGGAATTCACTGTGTCCATTATTTTTCTTATATTCTCTTTTAAGATATGTTTTGCAACCTCATTATAAGACTGACCATAGGTTGCATTGGTATCAATATCAAGACCGAGGTAGAGTTCATTCTTTATCTTTGATTTTTTATCGAAGTAGAAGCCAATAGAACGAGGTACAATCTTCATCTTTTTATCTTCAATAATATCACCTGCAATGGCTATAAGATAGCGATAATATTTTTTATGATATATAATACCTCTGGTGGTATATCTCTTCAAGGGAACAAGAAGATTAGCATATTTCTCTTCGTTTTTAGCTGTATATTTTGCCAGAACCTTTTTTTCTCTTTCACTAGATATTTTATTATTACTATGACCATCAGGATCTTTAATCTGATGATTGCATGTAACTATAAGACAGCATATAATGAAAGAATATATAGAAGCTATTAGAATGGTTCTCACATTTCTCTCCATTTGATCTAAACTTAATTGATAAACTGCATTATACAACATACCTGTCTATTACTTTTCTCTAGAAAAGTAGGTCACAATCTTTTCTGATGAAATAATTCCTCTATTAAAAGTAACCTTTGCCACATCATTATCAAAGTTTTTTAAAAGTTCAAACTCAATTCCATGTGCTTGTAAAAATCGACTCATTGCAGCATAGTTCCCATTCACCTTGGCCTTTTTACTGCTCCCATAATCTATCTCGATCTTAAACCTGTCTTTACGAGCAGTAATGATGAGCTTCATAAATGTAGAATTGCTTCCCCCTTTCCAGTGCTGACCAAACCACTGTCCGGTAAAATTCTTTATGCCCTTACCTGCAACAAATAATGTTCTGGGAATGGCATACTTGATCTTCTTAAAAGTTGCAACTGGTCTGGCATTTCCAGATTCCTGGCCATACTTTCCCACAGCTCTTACTGTATAGAAGTAAAGCTCACCTTTTACTGGCATCTTCCCTCTATAGGCATTTCTTCTTACAACTGCAATTTTTTTAAAAGCTCCTGATAAAGAATTCTTTCTGTAGATATGATATCGTTTTGCTCCAAGAGATTTATTCCATCTAAGAAATACTCTCTTATTAGCAGAATTAAATTTTACTCTTAATTTTAATGGAGCAGTCATAGCCTTTCCAAGACCCCGCCATGAATACCCTGAGAAACCCCGGGCATAGACACTAAAACTTCGAGATGTACCTCTATTATTAACAGCCTTCACTGCATAAAAAAGTCTTTGCCTTGAGGCAGCAACGGAGGTTCTATCATAAAAATAGGTGATTCGTGATGTAAATACCTTGTCCCACCTTCTGCTAGAGGTATTATAACGCCATATTTTATAATAATTGGCACCAGAAACATGCCTCCATTTTACAAGAATCTGACCACCGTATTCACCCTGACTTGCACTTACACCAGTAACCCTTCCGGGTAATGAACCAGATGTACCTCCAGATACATTAATATGAATAACATCTGACCATTTTCCATAGCCATTGCGGTTCATTGCACGAACTGCATAGGAATATTTCTTTCCATTGTAGACTGCCCGATCAGAATAGCTGCCATAATTTATAGAACCAATTATTCTCCATTTTCTATAGCTATAATCATAACGAGTTATCTGATAATTTTTTGCACCTGAGACAGTTGTCCAGCGTAGGTTAACACCTCTGGTATATCTTCCTGTTGATGCATAACCCTTTAATCCAAAAACCTTCTCAGGCTTTGTACCTGAACTTTTCATTATATATCCATCAGCAATTGGAGAATCATTCAATGAGCTTTTCTTCCTTGATCCCATTGATATGATTTTATAATTATAACTCTGCCCTTTTCTTGCACGGTAATCATAATAGATTGTTCTATTGGCATAGCCAAGTCTGCTATAGCCATAGTTAGATGATGCACTCTTTCTCATGACAGCATAGGTAACAGCTCCCTGAGCCTTTGCCCAGGTCACAACCACTCGGTTTGAGTAGGTACCCCTTGTTGCCTTTACCCAGACTGGAGCCTGAACCTCTTTGGTTTTCTTGGGTTTATTTGGATTAATATATACTGGATTCTTTCCGCCACCTGAGCGGCCATAGACAACGTAATTACTCTTACAAACCATAGGAAAAACCTTATATGAAATCCACAGAAATCCTCTCTTTCCAAAACGGGTGCCCCATGAATTTACCAGTTTAAAGGCTCCCCTATGACCTCTTGAAGATCGATGATAGTCATTATATCCAACTATAGTCATGGCATGACCACCTGAAACTCTGGTTGTCATTGCATCCCAGGTATAGTTATTAGAAGCCTTTAAACGGTAAAAATCCTTCGTAATCCTAAAACCAGAAATAACTGGATTTCCCTTATAAAGAGCTTCTTTAATTCCAGTTAAATTATTAACACCTATTCGTTTAAAACCCTTTATCTTATATTGATTGGCAATGCGTCTTTGATAAGAATTTGGCTGTGTGCGATAATCTTTTACATTGTAGGGCATAACACTACAGGGTGCTGCTCCCTTATAGGTCAAGAGGGTTAAAGCATTATATCTATTTGACCCTTTATCTCTTCCACCATTGATTTGATTATAGGTCCATGCTGGTGAAAATACCCTTGAAGCACCTCTTGAACATCGCGTATAATCATTCTTGTTCTGATTATTATATTGCCATTTGCGTCTTTTCTTTTCAATCATTGACAAGGCATAATAGGTTGAGGCCCAGCCCACACAGCTTCCCTGACGACCCTGTGATCCGATTGGAGGTACGTAACGAGAGAGATCATATCGTTTTGGTAAAATTGATCTGCTACTGGTCTCTGGCACCTTTTCAACCAGGCGGTCTACATCATCTGATTCAGGATTATATCCCATTCTATAATTTGAATAATCTAAATCAATATCCTGAGACTTCACATCTCCCAATGAAATAAAAACTGTTATAAAACAGACAAAAATGATTATAAATAATTTATATGATACATTCATTGGTACCTCCAGAGATTGATAAAAATATTACTCCATCTTTATCATAAGGTCAATATATTTTCCCATAAAAAAAGGAGCTCAATGAGCTCCTTTTTTGTTATATGTTGATAATACTGTTTTACCAGTTTGGATATTTCATATCATAGTTAGGCAAAGGATTGGGTTGTGAACCAGGTAATTGTTCTGCATCACCAACGGATGAAAGCGTTATTTGAACCTCGGTTCCATTCATGGTGATATAATATGATCCCCCTGATGCCTTTTCACTGGTAATCTTAATGGCAAAACGAATTGATCCTTCATATAAACCAGATACATTGATAGTACCAGTGAGATCTCCATTTGCAGACATATTTGCTATAGTTTTATTTCTACCAGTTAAGATAAGGTATCCATCACAGTAATCATTGTAATCAAAGAATATCTCTGCACCAAAACCTTTCATATGGGCATCATATGCCATTGTTCCACCCTTCTCACCAGGAAAAGATTCCCCACCGAGTTTGCTGGTTCCACTTCTAAACATGTGATTTGTTTTAATCTGAGAAAGAACAATGGTTCTATTTATTTCATAATAGAGTTCTCTATGTGTTATAGCTCTAAATCCAAAATCCACATTACTATGGTTACTTTCACCATAATCATTTACAGCTGCAACCTTAACAAAATAGGGTCCTGGCTTTGCACCTGTAAAAATAACTGAAGTGTTGGGTGTATTTTCTTCTATAACAGAAAAAGGTCCCGTTTCTTTTCGAGAAACAAAAACCTTAAAATAATTCCCTGGTTTTGTTCCTGGGTCCCATGTGATTACCAAGTCATCATTTCCCTTTGTTGCTAAAGTATTCTGAGGTGCTGAAGGAGCTAAATCAGTTCTTGCACGACCAACTACTTCATAGCATTTCCCTACTGCATTCCTTGAACTATTATATGCTGTTATTTTATAATAATAATCTGTACCTTGAGCTATATTTACTTTATCTTCATAAGTGATATATATATCTCCACCACCAGTATCTCCACCACCAGTATCTCCACCACCAGTATCTCCACCACCAGTATCTCCACCGCCAGTATCTCCACCGCCAGTATCTCCACCGCCAGTATCTTCATTCTCTTCTGCAATAACTTCTATATAGTCACCTTTGGATTTAGAACTACCGTCAAAAAACTGTCGTAGAGCTGCATATTTAATCCATAAATCAGTGCAATCATTTTCATTTGTAAATCTAATACTACCAATTTTACTAGTTATTTGAAATGTTTCTTTTCCATCTTCATTGACTGGAGTGATTATTACATCATCTGCATTAACGAGTTTTCCCTTTATTGCATCATGTATTTTAGTAACAACCTGGTCTCTTGTATAATGAGCAATTTTACCTTTAAAACCTATAACTACATCTATAGTATCACCGATTTTCACACCCAATTTCAATGTTCGCCATAGGGCAATTTTAGAATTCACATAATTGATATCTCGAGTAGTTTTTAAAAAAACAGTTTTATATTTTTGCCCAGTTGAAACTGATGTATCAGGAAGAGTTGTTGAAATACTTCGGGAACTAATTGAAGTACTTACGGATGTACTTGAAGATCCTGCTGTTGAAGTTATCGGTGATCCGGAAGCATCAAGAGTTCCAATGACTTGATAGTCAAAGGTACCATCAATATTTTTTTGAGATCTTTCAATTTGATATTCTGTAACATTCTTTTGTGATAACCAAGAAAGTACAATCTTATCTGTATATTTTCCATTTTCGGTTGTTACATCAATATCTGAAACACCGCCATTTAGGATCCTTTCAGTAAATCCTTCATCGTCAGCGCAGCCAACAATTACCAATAATAGAATAATTAGAATAAAGAATAAATTCTTTTTCATAAAACCTCCAAGAATAATCATAAATATCATGACCCCAAAAAAATTAAAGCATTCTATTCTATATTTTTATTTATAATAACATTCTTTTTCTAAAAATGTCTATGTCAATATTAATATACATTTTCTTCTATATTTACACTAAACTTCACAATATGGGTTTCCAGTTTTGATAATTTCTTGACATCACACATACAATGTTCATTCTTTCACTATGAATATAAAAAAAAGACTACATACTATTATAATTCTCTTCTTCGTGACAATAGCAGGTCTCAACTGTAACAGCACCACAACATTCCACTTAACTAAAAACTCATCACCTGTCAAAACCGGCCTCGATATATTTACAGAGAAAAATCTCGAAATATATAAAGATAAAAAAATAATGCTCATCACAAATCATTCTGGAAGAAACAGCAACTTAAGACAAAACCTGGAAATACTTCGAGACAAGGGACTTCGTATAACGACTTTATGTGCACCTGAACATGGAATAAATGGTTCGCAACAAAGCTATGACAAAAGAATAATGATAGCAAATAAAAGTAAAAGAATCATGATTTATAATCTTCATAAATTATCCATACCTCAGCTAAGATTCATTATGAAGAATCATGATATTGCTATTTTTGACATTCAAGACATGGGGATGAGATGCTATACATATATAACGAATCTGAAAAGAACCATTGATGCAGCACAAAAGCTTCAAACAGAACTTATTGTTTTAGACAGGCCAAATCCTGCAGGCTTTATAGGCCTTCAGGGATTTAACCTTGAAAAAAAACATATTACCCGCTTCGTTAGCGTATTTCCCGCTCCTCTGTTTTATAATCTTACAATTGGTGAAGCGGCCTATTATTATAACCAAAAAACCGGCAGCAATGTAAAACTCACTGTTGTAAAAATGGAAGGATATAAAAGCGGAATGATGTTTCACAAAACAGGTCTCCCCTGGATACCTCCATCACCGAACCTTCCCACCTATGAATCAGCAATTATGTACACTATAACAGTTCTCATGGAAGGAATAAACATATCTCTTGGAAGAGGTACATCAAAACCCTTTGAATACATAGGAGCGCCATGGATCAGAGGTGAAGAAATGGCTCATGATCTTAACAGAATAAAAATTAAAGGATTTAGATTTAGACCAGTCTTCTTCACTCCAGCCTTCAGTAATTTTTCAAAAAGAGAATGCAGCGGTGTTCACATTTACTATACCGGTGAAAAATATGATCCTTTGGAAGCATCATATAAAATCATGACCTATCTTCTAAAAAAATATCCCAGATATATTCGATGGGTAAAAAAAGATCGTTTTTATTGGATTGATGCACTTGCTGGAACAGATAAAATTAGAAAGGGTCTTATAGAAAAAACCTCATATTCTATAATCAGGCAAAAGGCAAAGAACAGTACCCGTGAATACAGAAAAATTTTTAGTAAATACAAATTCTATTAATATTATTTTATTATTCAATATAATCATAATAACAAACATTACATTACTCTTGAAAATGTAAGATTTTTCATTACTAAAAATCCTTTTAAGGCTATGTTGTTAAAACTTACTATTTCAAATAATTTTTTTCTATAAGTGTTATTATCCTCATTTTATAAGAATAATTTTTTTTTTGTATACCATATACAGTATCTTTATCAGTATAGTTTCTTTATTATGATACATTGAATCCTTGGAGTTTATATGAAAGCTTATATTCCTGCATCTTTAAAAGGAATTATCTCAATATTTTTTTGGGTAGTTAATACTGTACCACGTTTTTTTATTTTACTTATTGCTGCTCTTCTTAAACTACTCGTGCCTTTTAAATGGTGGCGAAAGGCTCTAACCTTACTGATTATCTGGACCGCTGAAAACTGGGCTAAGTGGAATGGATTTATATATGATAACCTTTATGATATACAATGGAATGTTGAGGGACTTGAACAACTGGAAAGAGAAGGCTGGTACCTTGTAATCTCAAATCATCAGACCTGGATTGATATTCCAATATTACAAAAATTATTTTATAAAAAAATACCCTTTCTAAAGTTCTTTCTTAAAAAAGAATTAATATGGGTTCCCATAATGGGGATTTGCTGGTGGGCCCTTGACTTTCCTTTTATGAAACGTTATTCTGCAGAATATCTTAAAAAGAAACCTCATATGAAGGGGAAAGATATTGAAATAACCAGAAAGGCATGTGAAAAGTTTAAAACTACTCCTGTATCCGTTATGAACTACCTTGAAGGATCAAGATTTTCTACAGAAAAACATGATTATCAAAAGTCACCATATAAAAATCTTCTCAAACCTAAAAGCGGTGGAGTGGGATTCGTTCTTACCACAATGGGTGAACAGCTTAAATCAATAGTAGATGTAACTATCTACTATCCTCAGGGCAGATTGTCCATGTGGGATTTCTTATGTGGAAGACTGGAAAAGGTAGATATTATTATTAAAACTATCCCTATCACAGATGAAATTCTCGGTGATTATATTGAAGACCAGGACTATCGAAATAGATTTCAGAAATGGATAAATGATTTGTGGATTGAGAAGGATCAGCTTCTTGATGAGATGGCAGAAAAATATAAATAACCTAAACTAGGGAGAACTTATACATTGTTTTAATTCTCCCTAGATTTGATTGAAAGTTTTGTCTTAGAAAAAAAGATTGCTATAGTTTTAAAAACTCAAGAAATTTCTTAATATCCTCTGGATATTCTTCATTTTCATCCTGATATTTTTTATATCTTCGTAAATAATTCTGACTTTCTCGAGCAGATATATTTTTATATCTATTAGCAGCATGACTGAATGCCGGCATATTCCCCAGTTTATCACGAAGCTCTGCAGGAAAAGGAATATGCTTATAAAACATTTCTCTCACAACAGTATTGAGCTTCATAATTCCATCCTTCTCATAAAATATCCAGGACATATAATCATCGGCAAAACGATCTCTATTGGTTCTGAGACTTCTGAACTTCTCTTTGATTTTTTCTTTAGCCTCAGATGAAAGCTTTGAATTTTTCTTATAGGTGTTGACGTAGTCAAAATATTCACCAGTGACCCCTCCCTCAATAGGATCAGCCCATTGTGCACCCTTCATGGTTCTGGTTAATTCCCAGCGAAATGAAGCCAGAGTATGAGCAATACTCTTTGATAAGTCACCCAAAAAAAATGCTGGAATTACAATTCGGCCTCTGCTTCGTTTATTTGTACCTGAAAGCTCCTGCCAAAGTAATGTTCTGGTTCCAAAAATCGGCAGAATGTCAAAATATGGCAACACCTCGGTTTGAACAATCTCCCGGGCATCCCCTAGCTTTAATACTACTTCTCTATAAAAAACAGAGAAGTCTATCTTTCTCAAATCATCTACAATCTGCTGAACCTTACTCTTAGAGGTATGGATTGACTTTAAACTTCCATTCACTGCAAGGGAAGTAAGAATGGGAAATGCTGTTGCTGTGGATCCTGAACAAACTGCAGCAGTACTTGCTAATCTTTGTTCTACCTCATACATAGTCTTTTTAATATTATCAGGTGCAGATGAATCTTGCTGGACACCTTTTTTACTCCGGGCTGATTTCTCCAGTTCTCTAAGATATCCTGCATAATTGAGACCCATCTCAGTTATACTGGGATCAAGTTTGTCTTCATAAATAAGGTTTAAAAATTCAGGTTCATTGAGAATCGGATAGGTTAAATTACCTTCTCGCATTCTTGCAAGTTCATTGAGTTCTACTAGCTGCGATTCTTCTATGAGTGTTTCATCAAGAAATCCATAGTTCAACATTAACTTTACCGGTCGAGGTACTGTTGGCTCACTCTTACTTCGAATATATGCCTGTTTATAGAGATCCCAATAAAGTTTTGTGATTCTTCGGCGAAGTTTTCTACCGTCACTCTCAGTATTAAATGGATTTTTCAGAGCTTTAAATTTATTGAGTTCTTCTACAAATTGCGTCTGAAACTCCTTATCCATCATTGAAAATTCAAATATTTGGGATAATGACCGCTTCATTGGAGCGAGAACTGATGCGGAAGCACCTGATGATGGAGAAGCACCTGAAGAATCTGCCATATTGGGTTCTACAAAACTCTGAGATGCAGCTGTTTCCTGAGCAGATGATGAACTTGACAGATATTCATGTATTTTTTTTATTCCAGGATAAGTTTCAGTTATTTTTACTCCTGAAATCCCTTCATAAACACCATTAAGTTTAACTACAAGACTCAAGAGATTCTTAATGAAACTTTCATTGACTCTTCCACTGTTGATCCAGTCTCCAAAGCCTTTATCGTCTGTTAAATGAGTGGTCCAGCTGTTTTCATTGCCAAAAATCTTTTCTGCTGCTTCATTGATTCCACTATAAAGCTCAGATATTCGACCCAATACTGAAGTATAGCAGTCAGTGAGACAACTGAACATATGTAAAGTTATAACAGGATCTTTTTTTAATACGGCTCCAAGGATATTTGCATCGAGCATAAGGAGTCTTTTTAAGAAGGCATACATATCTTTATTGTAAAGAGATTCCAAAGGAGGTCCATTGAAACTATATGTTTTACCCAGGAGAGATCCCATGTCCTTTATCAATAATGAAGCATCAATTGACTGTGGTATAGTGCCGCCCTTAGCCTTAAACTGGTTATAGAGTTCTTCTGCAGAATTATGCATTTCCTTAGAAACATTACCCTGAGACAGCTCACTATAGAGAAGTGACAAATTATCTGACATTGATGCAAGGGTGCTGTAAAGCTTTAAAAAACGGCCGGCATCTGAGATAACACCATTTAAGCGATTATATACCTGTCTGAGTATATTTATACTTTGCCCGAGATCTCCTGCTGCAATGGCCTTAAAGCCCCCCTGTTTTAGAGGCACTTCTGTTACTATTGATACCTCAGAGGCTCTGGCACTGACCTTATAGGGCCCAGTAAGCATCTGGCTATAGCCTGCCATTATACCCTTACCTGATATTAAATGAACACGATTGCTTTTTTCTAAAATTATGCCGGCATCAAGACCTTCAAACTCTGATGAAGCAGAGAGAATCTCTAAAGAACCCTGTTTTAACATAAAGAGTGACTGCGGCTGTTCTCCCTGAACAAAGAGAGCTTCTCCTTTTTGCAATGTTCTATCTGCCATTAAAATTTACTCCTTCCCTGTTTCATCAGAATTGCCCTTTATAATATTCATAAACTCCTCCCATTCAGTGGGGAGAAGAAACTTCTTTTTATTATTACATTCTTTACAGGCTGGTACTATATTCATTCTCTCAGATGTCCCACCCCTTGCCAGTGGAATCTTATGGTCCATGGTAAGCTCTGAGGGATCAACAATGGTTTTGCAATAATGACACTCCCCAGTAGCAATCTTCTTTCGCCACCATGGTGTTTTTCTTAGATCCCGGGCTTTCTGTTTTTCCCTCGTAACATGTGAATCAAGGGCACTTGATTCTGATTGAAAGGGATTTTTATTTCTACGATTTTTTTTAGATGCCATGTAATTTAATTTAAGTATATATTTACTTTTTTTTTTATATTTGTCAATCAAATACAGAAAATGAGGCCTATAGAGCAAGAAAATTATATATTTATTCTATATCAATATTCACAAAATATATTATATTGTATAGTTCTTTTATAATTTAAGAAAAAATTTTCATATATATTTTTGAATGGATAGGAATCCTGTAAAACAGAAAGAGAACTAGAGATATTATAATATGGATACTAGAGAATTTCTATTGAAAGGAATCTCCCTCTATAAGTCGTGATCCATTGATAAAGGACAATGCATCTAATACTTTTTTACCTTCAGGCTGAAGAGAAATAATCTCTATGGGGGCAGATGAAGTGCCAACAAGAAGTCTTTTTTTCTGATATTTAGCAATCTCACCTGGTGTGAGTTGAGGTAAATCATCATCCTGAGGCAAGGTTGAAAGATATATTTTAATATTTTTATCTCTAAAGGTTGACCAGGCAACAGGTTTTGGGTTAAGCCCCCTTATCTGGTTATGTATTTTTTGAGCTTTCTCATCCCACTTAATATGTGCGATTTCCCGATCTATTTTTCCACAATAGGTTGAAACATTGTGATCTTGAGGTTGAGGAGTGATCACCTTATCAGCAAGACCTGCCACAGCCTGATCAAGCATTCCGCAGCCCAGGTCTGTAAGGGTTTTATACATTTCAGCAGCAGTTGCATTTTCAGGGAGAGCTATCTTTTCTTGAAGAACAATATCTCCAGCATCGAGTTTATCATTTATCAATTGTACAGTGACCCCGGTTTCTGTTTCACCATTCATGATAGACCATTCTATGGGAGCAGCTCCTCTGTACAAAGGTAAAAGAGAGGGATGCATATTTATTGTCTTCAAGGGCGGCAGTTCATACACTGATTTTGGTATGATTCTTCCATAGGCAACCACAACAAATATATCAACATTAAATGATCTGAGCTCTTCATGAAAAGCAGGATCATTAAGATCCTTTGGTTGAAGCACAGGTATATTGCGGCACATAGCAACATCCTTTGTAGGACAGAAGCGTATATGTCTGTTTCTTCCCTGAGCCTTGTCTTCATTGGTAACAGCAAATACCACCTCGTTCATGGTACAGAGTCCCTCAAGGCAAAAAGAGGCTATTTCAGGTGTGCCAAAAAATCCTATCTTCAACGATTCATCCTCTTTATCTTTTTAAGAATTGGACGTAGTTCATCTCTTTCATGTTTTTCTATGTGATCGATAAAAACCTTTCCATCAAGATGATCAATCTCATGCTGCAAGACCCGTGCCAAAAGGCCATCAGTCTCAATCTGGAGTTCATTGCCATCAGCATCAATAGCCTCAACGAGAATCTCAGAGGGCCGAACAATGGTCTTTGAAATTCCCGGTAAAGAGAGACAGCCCTCTTCATAGGGTTCAACCCTATCTGAAAATTCCTTTATAACAGGATTAATGAGTGTCAAAATAGGCCCGTCAGAATCTTCAATATCTAAAACCAAAAGACGCTTACCCACATCAACCTGAGGAGCCGCAAGACCAACTCCTTTGGATTTATACATGACTGTATACATTGAATCAATAAGATCAATCAGTTTTCCATCAATATTCTCAATTATTTGAGCCTCTTTTCTTAATGTTTCATTACCAAAATATACTAATTTATATGACATGAGCTGTTCCTTATATACAATATACTGCACAATATACTAAAATACTAAATAAATTATAATGATTCAATAATTTCTAATCAAAAAATACTTTTTTTTGTGCCTCTAGTAGTGTCAAATTATTTTTTTTATTATAATGGTTTCTGCTAATTCCAGCCCACAAAAATCCGGTATCTAGATACAATCTTGAAGTATCTTTAAGTGATTTAGAAACTTTCTAGTAATGCATAACCTTCAGAGTGTAAAGAGTATTCCCATAAATGGTCGAGGACTGTTTGAGTTTTCAAAGCATCTGTCCGAGTTCCGCAGACCAGAGATGGGGATGCTCTTTAAGCTTTAACAAGAAGAATATTCTCAGATTATTTCCAGATAGAATCCTTCTTCATCTTCAAAGTTTATGTTCGAGTCCCGCAGTCCTTGAGGGCTGATGCTAAATCCTTTGATAAGAAACACAGTAATCTTCATCTCATCAAATTTATATACTAACTCAGGGACCAGTACCATCAAGCAAGGGTGAGGACTGTCCGAGTCTTCAAATCCATTGTCCGAGTTCCGCAACCCTTGATGGATGGTGCTGATCCCTGTTATATAAAAAACTTCATCTATGATTATTAATTCACTGCAAATCATCTTCTTGCCCCCCTGCCTTTGGCAGGGGGGACAAGAAACAAACTTTTTTTGTTTTTTTTATGCTTTTTGGTTGACAGATATGGCATAAATTTTTTATTTTAACCTCACGTTTTAACGGGGTTGTAGCTCAGTTTGGTTAGAGTACCTGCCTGTCACGCAGGATGTCGCGAGTTCGAGTCTCGTCAACCTCGCATAAAAAGGCTGTTTGAAAAAACAGCCTTTTTTTTATTTCAAAATCTAATATGCAGAAAATCTGCCAATATCAATCTATTGAGTTATCCCATGGAAAAACCAGTTCTTATCCTCAATCCTCTTCAGTCATCTGACGAAAACACCAATAGAATATTTAATCTCACCAATGAAGCTGTGGAAAGACTCAACATTTTTGTTGATGATTTTTTTAACACCTTCTCGATTCTCAATGAAAATCTGACCAAAGCCCAAAGCAAGAATGATAGTGAAAAAATTTCCGAAATAGAAGAAAGCCTTTCAGAAATCAATATAAGAATTGATGAAATAAAAGAGGATATGAGTCAAATGCTCAGGGATCTTCCACAACTCATTACTATTAAATATCAATAAAAGTCTATAAAGCAGCTTTGATTATATTGTAAGCAATCTCTTCAGGTTTATAGGATGTCAATGAATACTTACCCATTTGAAAAACCTTCTCACCAGCCTCTCCAAGAAGATGGTTTCTATCTCCCTGTAAATCATAATAGACGTGACGAAGCTCTAAAACAATCTTTTCTGAAGCCTCCAATATTTCATCAAATCTCTTTTCTTTTACAATAGCTTCATTAGCCTCAATGATCAATCTAATGCCCACCTTAAGTAAAGCATTACGATCTCCTTCTTCATGAGAAAACTCACTATTAAGATCTTGAACTAGAGAAAAGAATCCCTCGAAGATATTAATAAAATCATCATCATTAATTATTTCATCACTAAAAAATGTTAACAAGGGATCAATGCATTCAGTAGTTATATCCGTAACATTAAGACGTTGATTAATAAAACTTCTAAGCTGTGAAAAAATCCATGTTACCAGAGCTTTATTCTTATAAATTAAAAATGAATGCTTTCTTAAAAAAATAAGAAAAGCCCAGGGATGATCATAATCATGCTTACCCTCTCGAACAAAGGGAATAGACAGTGATATCAGATAGCTGAGAGTTTCTTCTTCAAGCACTGGCAACTCATTTATAATATGGGCCATTGATATACAAAGAAAATAGACCTCAACATTATTTGTATTCATAATCAGCTTATGACAATGAGGCATTATTCTTAAAGGAAGTGTATTATTAATATGTGAAGGCAACAGTATACAATATTGATGAAGCATTGAAAAATCTCTTTCTATGGTATCAACAACATCAACTCCATTACTTTCATACTCGTTGAGCATCGCAGAAAGCATATCTATATTTTGAAGTTGAGCCAATTCAGGTTTAAATTCTAGAATAGCCTCAAAGGTTGAACCATATAGATTCCTCTGTTCTTCAGATGAGAAATGGCGAAAGCGACTTCTCTCAATAATTTTTTCAAATATCGGGTAATGCATAGAAACCTCGTTGATGTAATAACATAGAGTAATATAAGGTGTTCCATCTAACATGTCGAGAATTATTTTAAAATTGAAACTATTACACACTTAGGATATTAAGGTGACAAGATGAATTAAGAAACCTTAATATTTACAAGAAACATTTATAACAACTATCCAGAAGAAAATTTTTACCTACACCAAAAAAAGCTCTTTTAAGGGATACCGATAACTATCGGAAAATTTTTTGCTTGCTTTACAGATCTGTATTGAATACATTAACTAATATCAATTCTGGAGCTACAACATGAAAAAAATACTTCTGTCACTTATTGTTATTTCAGCATTTCTCATCCCCCCTGACCTCATTGGTGGTAAAAGAATTACCATGTATTTCTTTGAAAGTGGTGTGTGCCCTGCCTGTGAACGAGCAAGAAAAGCAATGCCCGCTCTTAAAAGACAGTTCCCTGGTCTGGTAGTTTATTCATATATGGTGCGAAATAAATATGGCAAAGTCAATGCCATACACAAACGAAACACGAGGCTTCTATTTTCAAAATTAAGAAGACTTCAACGCAATGCAGGAAAAAGACCGGTAATAATTAGTGGATATAGAAAATACAGATTACAGTTTAAAAGTGGTATTCCCTATTATATGAAAAGAATCTCTCAATATACTGTTCTCAAGAAAGAGATTCCGATTCCTGTTTTTATTATTGGAGATGAAGCAATAATTGGCTACAATCGAATGATGATTATGAGAAAGCTTAGATCTTTACAGTAAAAGATCAAGAGAGCTGAATTTTATTCTCCAAAATCCAGCTTTTTTGTACCTTCATTTTTCTCAAAAATAACCCAGGCTACCTCTGCCCCCATTACAAGTAAAAAGCACGTATACCATATCCATATCATGAGTATGACTATTGTATTGAGAGATCCAAATATAGAGGAATAATCATTTATATTTGAAATATAATAAGAAAATATTGATTTAACCAATTCATAGAGGAGAGCTACAAAAAGGGCCCCCTTGAAAAGAGAGGTTTTATTAACCTTTTTCGGTGGCACGAACCTGTAAATTATAAATATAAGTGCCGTATTGGCAATGAGGGTTGTTATAAATGTTAATGAATAGGGAATTTGACTAATCTGAAGAACCAGATCCTTCAACAGGGGTAAATGACTTAGTGTATCCTGTATAAATAATAAGAATCCGCTATTTTTTATCAAAGCAATAAAATTAGAGAGAAGAGTCAAAATTACAAATAATGCCACCATTCCCAATATTATTATGAAATGTCTTATTTTTGCTTTCCAGTAACGCCTTCCCTCTTCAATATGAAATGCCTTTTCGAGAGCTCGTTCAATTATATCAAAAACGAAGCTCCCCCACCAAAAGAGAAATGGCACCCAGATAAAGGCAAGATATCGTTTTGAATAAACTATTTTTTCAATATTTGATAAAAGTTCATTATAATTAAAAGAAGGAAGCTGTTGCTTGAGCTGGGCAATATAAATTGTAACCATCTCATCAGATTTAAAAACAAAGGTCAATCCTGATATAACCACCAGTGATATTGGGATAAAACTAATCAAAAGGTAAAAAGCTAAGGCACAGATAGAGAGCTCTCCATCATGACGATTAAAATTTATAAATGCAGATTTTAAATCGATAAAAATAAACTGCTGAAGCTGCTTTAATGGTTTTATTACAATAACTTTAAGGAATAACGTAATACCTTGATATATTTTATGTCCTAATGTTTCCCTATGCATCGGATATCTCTCATTTTTTATATTCAATACTATTTTAATTGTTCTTTTTGTTTCTGACAAGAAGAATACGCAATCTAATAATTTTATTTTATGAAACTTTTTATCCACTTCATCTCTCTAATATACATGAACGCACATTGGTGAATTACATTTGACAAGTCTTTGAAGAATAATTACCTTGTAGATCGTTCTCAATGAAGGAAAATAATAATGATAAAAAAACTTATACCATTGATCTTAATCATCACAGTTTTTGCAGGCTGTGCCACTGTATCTCAGAAGAAAAACAATACGCCAGTTACAAAGAAATATACCTATTTCAATAAAACATGGACCAATTTCAGTTATGGTCTCTATTTTAAAAATAAGGCAATAAGTACCAAAAATATCGTAGAGAGAAATAAAAATCTCAATGAGGCCATAAAATATTTTAATAAATCACTCAATGATAATAACAATAAGTCAATAGTATACAGCAACCTGGCTGAGTGCTACTATTTCAAAGGATACTTTTACAAATCTCTTCAGATGACAAATAAATCTTTGTCAATAGATGACAAAAATATTAAAGCCTATGAACGAAAATATCAAATAATGCTTCGCCTCAGAAATTTCACCGATGCTGCAAAAACATTGCAAGAAATAGTAAAAATACATCCCAATAAGATTAAGATACAATACAGACTTGCAATTCATTACTATCGCTTTACAAGAAACCGTAAATTGGCTGAGGTTAATTTCTTGAAGACTATTCAAATGGCAAATAAATCTATAGAAAATGAATTTTACGTTAGCAATAGCTATAGATATCTCAGCCAGATATATGCCAGCACCAAAAGGCTCGATAAAGCAATTGAATGTAATACAAAAATATTAGCAATGAATCCAGATGACATAAGATCATTATATAATATTACTATGCTTGCGATGCAAAAAAACGACTACCAAACAGCAAAATTATATGGAAATAAATCTTTGAAATTCATTCCCTACAATGCAAAAGTACATTTTGTTCTGGGTCATATCTATTACCTTAATTCATCGCCAAGAGCACTGTATCATATTCGCTATATGAGAAACGCCAGTCGCAGCCACCGCATTTTATCTGATGGCCTTAAGTACGAACTATTGCACAGAGACAAGAAAGCTCTTGAATTGTTAAACTATCTCACAAAATTGAGACCCTCTATTTTAACTCTTCACGTCGCAAAAGCTCGTATCTATACAAGACAAAAGAATAAACTCCTGGCATACAATGAATACGTCACTGCTGGCCTAATGGCATATAAAAAGAAACTAAATTCCTATGCCAGAAATTACTTTGAAGAAGCTCTCAAGATTCTTCCCCAAAAGAATGATCTTTATTATTATATTGCTCATACCTATGAAAGAGAAAATAATCATGCCATGGCTATTCTTGAAATGAAAAAGGTTCTTAAGAATAAGAATACCATGAATATGCATATAGAGATAGGATATTTTTATTCACTGAAAAAAGACTATGGAAACGCCACTTCCCATTTTCAAAAAGCAATAGATCTACAGCCTAAAAAATCAAGGCCCTATTTCTTTATGGCACTGGGCCATTACTGGAATAAAGACTATCCAAAAGCAGAAAAATATCTCAGCAAAACAATAGCAATTAAAAATGATAGTGAACAATATTTCTTTTACCTTGCAATGGTTCAAGACAAATTGAAAAAGACACAGAAGGCTATAAAAAGTCTGAAGACTGCTTTGAAGCTCAAACCTCAAAGTGCCAGATCTCTAAACTACCTGGGTTATCTCTATGCTGACAACAATATTCACATTACTGAATCATACAAACTGATTCAAAGAGCTCTGTCTATTGAACCAGATAATGGTGCATATAGAGATTCATTAGGATGGGTTTTATATAGAAAAGGTCTTTATGCTGAAGCATTAGTCGAATTATTAAAGGCAGAAAAACTTCTTAGTAAAATCAAATCACAGGATTCTGTTGTCTTTGAGCATATTGGTGACACCTACAATAAAATCGGAAACTCCAAAAAAGCATTATTCTACTGGAGAAAATCTTTTAAGCTAGAAAAAAAAGCAGCGATCTTACGTAAAATTAAGCGTCTTAAAAATAAAAAATAACATTGTCGGAGACATTGATGAAAGGATATGTACTTATAATTGCATGTATCATGATTATTTCATGTACAGGCTCACATATAAATAAAAATAACAACAGAACAAGCAGAGTTTTATCAACAGAAGAAAAAGAATTATTCAATATAATCAAGAGTCACAATCAAAGAACTCCTGAGAGTATTTATACATCTTTTTCACTCTTTGGTAAAATTAAAAAAAAGAAATTTAAGTCCTTTGGCACTATGAAATATTCAAAGTCCCTAGGTAGATTCGAAGCAACCTTTAAGGATATTGTTTTTTACAGTATAATCACAAAGGTTTACATGAATAAAAATGACGTAATTCTCTATTTTCCCATTGATAAGACCGTTATTTTAGATAAGAAGAACACAATGAATATGAGAAATTATCTCAATCTATCAATACCTCTTCATATAATAACTGAATTAACCTCAGGGAAAATTCCTATGATTAAAAACTATAAAATCAAAAAGGGAGTAAAAAGAGGAACTTCTCGCTTTTTAATTTTAGAAAATAAAAGTTTTTACCAGGTTATATCCTTTAAAAATAATAAAACTGATAAAATAAAAATTCTAAACAAAAAAACAAATGATCAATATGAGATCTACCTGAACAAACTTTACAGGAAGCAAAACACAGTATTCTATAAAAATATTTTAATAAAGGCCTCTAAGGGCAGCATGTCACTTAATCTAAAATTCAAGAGAATTCTTTATAAGAAAAACATTAACTTCAATTCATATGAGAGACTCTTAAAAAATAGAGGATTAAAAATACGTAGATTCTACTAATTCTTCAAAGATAAATACTCAGCTTCAGTGAAGTGACTCATCTTTGTGAAAATTCATTTTCAATTTCTATGACTTACGTAAATATTCATGTAAATTTAATTCAGCATTTATTTAAGTCATAGACTACACTATTATAAAATTACAACACAGGCTTTCAATTTTAATGCAAGCTCTTCTTATTAAAACTTCATTACAAAAAGATTGTTGTTGAAAGTTTTTCATCCCTCCATTTTATGTCGGAAAGAGATACTACGAATAATGAGAAATACTATGGATAAGACAACTCTGGATATTTTACAGATCATATATCATGAAACCGCTAACAAGAGCGCAATAACTATGACCACTTTGGAAGTCGAAACTGGTCTTTCCGGTTATATTTTAAGAAATCATCTTGAAGATTTAAAACAAAAAGGCTTTGTAGTTGAACACAAAGAGGGATTCTTCATTACTGAAACAGGTATTTCCTTTGGATCAACCAGGTGGATCTGATATTTTCTTGACAATTTTCCCCTATAATTTCAATTTCATACTGAAATTATAAATAATTAATAGGTTAATCCATGGAAAATGCAATAGTAAGTAAATTCGGCGGTAGTTCTGTAGCAAATAGCGAACAGATTCACAAGGTATTTAAAATAGTTGAATCAAATAGTGATCGAAAATATATAGTTGTCTCTGCTCCTGGAAAAGCCAAGGGTGATGCTGAAAAGGTAACTGATCATCTTTTTAATATTGCAACAGACGGTTCCCACTTTAAGAGTCAACGAAAATCTATCAGTGCAAAGGAAAGTTACGACGCTGTAGTGTCCAAATTTAAAATAATCATAAAAGATCTTCAAATTGATGGCACTGACATTCTTGAAGACCTGAAAAATGATCTTAAGGTTGAACTTCCTGAAGATAAGAAATCTGACTTCTATGCATCCCGTGGAGAACACTACAATGCAAAGGTTATAAACAGATACTTCAAGAAGATGGGACTCAATTCCAAGTGCATGCTTCCTGAAAAAATCGGATTTACTGTTTCTGAAAATTTTGGAAATGCCAAGGTGCTTCCATTATCATATAAAAACATCAAGCAAAGTCTTGATATTGAGGGGATTGCTGTAATTCCTGGATATTACGGCATAACACAGAAAAAGGATATTGCAGTCCTTTCCCGTGGTGGTTCAGACCTTACTGGTGGAGAGATTGCCTATGCAATCACTGCAGCAACCTATGAAAACTGGACTGACACAGACGGTATATATGAGACTGACCCTCGTCAGATTCCTGAAGCCAAGGTTATACCTGAATTAACATATAAAGAGATTCGTCTTCTCTCCTCACAGGGATTTAATGTTTTTCACTATGATGCAATGATTAACTGTAAAAAGACAAACATTCCAATAAATATCAGAAATACCAATAATCCTGATGCTCCAGGCACACTTATTGTTGCAGAGCGTGTTCCTCAAAAAACTGTTGTGGGCATTGCCCGCCTTGATGACATTGCATATCTCTATCTTGAAAAGGATATGATGAATGAAACCATGGGCTTCACCAACGATCTACTGCATATCTTTAAAGACTATGGAATCATGACCTATCATTATCCTACAGATAAAGATGACATTGCTATTCTGGTAAATCAGAATGACCTTATGGGTGTAGCAAATGATCTCAAAGAGGATATTGAAAAAGAACTCAAACCTGAAATCATTGATATTCACTACAATCTTTCAATTATTTCACCGGTAGGTATTGGCATGAAAGATCATCCTGGAGTTCTTGCTCAGGCCGCTGGAGCCTTTGAGGATAAAAACATAAACATAGATATTGTTGTTCAGGGACCAGCTCAGATTAGCTTTCACTTTGGTATTCAAAGCTATTATAAAGATGAGGCCATGAAGGCATTGCATAATACATTTCTCATCAATGGATAATATCATGAAAAAAATCATTCTCATTTTTATATCATTAATTATTTTACTCTCTCTTGATATCTTTTCCAGAGAACAAAATACATGGTCAAAGCGGGGTTACAGATACTGGTCTTTCCGTGTGCAGCCCTATAGACAGACAAAAATTTTCATAAACAACAAAAGAGTTTATCCTCGTTTCATTAAAAGGAACAATACCATTGCCACATATCGATTAAATCTAAAAAAATATAGTTCTAAAAAGAATTTCAAGCTCACTCTTAAAAAAAAGGGATACACCAATTATAGTATAAGAATAAGAACCTCTAATTCATATCATATGAACCAAAGCTTTCCTCCCCTCTTTGTTATGCCTAAAACTCACAGTAAAATGAAATGCATTGCTGTATATAAAACTGGCAAGGAACCAAAAAATGCTCAATTCATTGACAAGAACCGAATCATTCTTCCATTACTTGCAGATAAGGGGGCTGATGTTTTAAATATAAAAACCGGCAAAAGAGTACGTCTAACCCCACCACGAAGATATTCAAAACACTGGGGATATGTAGAGGCAATAGTTATAAAAGACAGAGATGAGATCTGGTTTTCAGAGATGACCAATGGTAGTGTTCACATCTACAATCGAACAACCCTCTCTTATATAAAAACCATCAAAACAACAGGTAAGTGGAGCAAGGTTCTCTTATATAATCCCATTGATAAACACGTCTACCTTTCACATTGGATTTCTAAAAATGTATCAAAGATAGATCCTGTCACTCGAAAAGAGGTGGCAAAGTTCAAGGTATTTGGAACTCCAAGGGGGATGACCTTTTCTCCAGATTATAAATATCTCTACGTTGCTCAGTTTGGCTATAAAAAAGAAAATGATATGCGGGGCGGCACTGTTAAGATACGAATGAAAGACTTTCGTTTTATAAAAAGATTTGGAAAACCTGGAAGCAAACGACATCTTGTATATTCACCCAAAAGAAAGTTGATATTTCTCTCTGATATGAGCAGAGCTCGAATAGAGGTTTACAAGGCTGATAACGAAAAGCTCATTAAAGAAATCTACGTATACAGCAAACCCAATACAATAGTTCTCTCTCCTGATGAACGATATCTATTTGTTTCCTGCAGAGGACCCAACAGTAGAAAAGGTTATCGTTTTAGGAGCAGATATATGGGAAGAGTTTATATGATTGATACTAAAACTCTCAAAATCATAGAGTTTATTGAAGGGGGCAACCAACCTACTGGTTTAGATATATCAAAGGATGGAAGGTTTCTCGTATCAACAGATTTCCTTGATCACTCTGTTCGTGTAATAAAAATTAGAGAATAAAATTTACTCAGTTCCATTAATGCAAAAGAATATTCATATTATTTTTTATCCTTTTTTACTAAGAAACATAGACTGCAATCTTTGACTTAAAATGTCCGAAAAAGTATGAAAGATAATAAATGTGATCAATTTTTAGATTATATTTATTATCTTGAAATAAAAGCCTCTTTGATAATTGATCTGTTCTTTCATCCTCACTGATCAATTATATTCGCACAACTCACCGCATGTAATGAGCCCTTAATTGTGATCAAAAACCTTAAATTCTTGACATCAATCCTTATTTATTTTATACATTTAACAGGTATTATTGATGAAAAAGATAAACATACTCATTGTTGAAGATTCACCGATTACAGCTCTTTATATAAAGCGTATTCTCTCAGAAAATGAAAATTTTGTAACCGATATAGCTAAGTCTGGAGAAGATGCCCTGCAAAAAGTAAAACAAAATCATCCTGATTTAATTTTAATGGATATTTCTCTTGATGGTGAACTTGATGGTATTGAAACCACAGAACTGGTTCAAGAGATCAAAATAACTCCTGTTATATACCTTACAGCAAATACTGATACGGAAACACTCGATAGGGCAAAGGATTCAGGAGCAATTTTATTGATGTCAAAGCCCTTTATGCCTGATCATTTATTCAAAAAAATTGAAAAAGCTCTGAATAATTCACATTAATTACAATTAATTTACATTATTTCTTGACACTGATCGACAATATCCTTTTATTGCATTAATAATCCACAATTGAATACACACATCTCTACAATATATAATTAAAAATGAAAAAAATAATAAAATCAAAATCAACAGCAATTCTTCTGTCTATAATCTTCTTTACCATAGTGTTTATTACAGTGAATTCACAGGAATCTGTATCAAGAACATCAGAAGGCACTCCTCACTGGAAAAATCTAGTGAAAAATGCCCCTTTTCCAGGCCGTTCTGCACATTCAGCAACTGTTTTTAACAATAAGCTATGGATCATAGGAGGATGGAAAGGAAATAAGGTCTTTAATGACATCTGGTCATCAAAAGACGGTATTTCATGGCAATGTGTCACCAAAAAAGCCCCTTTTAGAGCTAGAGCGGCCCACGGTGTTATTGTATTCAAAAATAAAATGTGGCTTATTGGAGGATTATACTTCAATAAAAACAAAGATATTAGAGATCTCAATGACATTTGGCATTCAAAGGATGGTGTTAATTGGGTTAAAGCAAAAACATCAGCACGCTTTTCTTCCAGAGGTGGGCATAGACTTCTGGTATTTAAAAAACAGCTTTGGATAATAGGCGGCATCGCTACAACAGCGGATATCTGGGTTTCATCAGATGGTATAAAATGGCGCAATGTTGTAGCACAAACTGAATTCAGCTCCAGAGGTGGTCACTCTGCCCTTGTATTCAACAACAAACTCTGGGTTATTGGGGGCATCTACGTTGATCAGAACAACAAGTTCAACAGTCTATCTGATGTATGGACCTCTAACAATGGAGTAAAATGGACCAAGGCAACTGAAGAAACATCCTTCTTTGCAGGTGGCGGTCACTCTGCCTCTGTGTACAATAACAGAATCTGGGTAATGGGTGGTTTCAGAAAGAGCGGAACAGTTTTTGCAACCTCTGATGGTATTGACTGGAAAGATATTGATCTTTCTGCATCCTTTGGAGAAAGAGTTGCTCATACCTGTACAGTATTTAAGGGCAAGATGTGGGTCATTGGAGGCTACAATGGTGCAGATCACAAAAATGATATTTGGTTTTCTGAGTTTAAATAGAAAGAGATAATATGAAAGATTTTATAAAGAAAATAATAAAAGTACTTTTTAAAGCAACCGTTATAATACATGTAGTTTTTATTATAGTGATCTTCTTTGCAATGATATACCTAAAGAAGAATAATCCCAAGACAATAAGCTTAATGCTTTACAGACAGCATTACACTGGATATAAAATTAAACCGGTTAAATTTCTTCCTTTGGGTCTCATCCCCAATGATATAAAGAAGATGGCAATTGCTACTGAAGACTATCGTTTTTATAGTCATCATGGTATTGACCCTGAAGCAATAAAGAGAGCCTATTTTATAAATAAAAAAGTTGGTTATAGAATGTACGGTGGCAGCACCATTACTCAACAGCTTTCAAGAACACTCTTTTTAATGCCTAAAAAACTATTAATCAGAAAATATATTGAGGTTCTCATCTCCCTGGAAATGGATCTTATATTAAGCAAAGACAGAATTCTTGAATTATATCTCAACTATTGTGAGTGGGGTCAAGGATTCTTTGGAATTGCTCAGGCATCTGAAAATTATTTCAAGAAATCAGTGTATAAATTAACTGTCGATGAAACAGCACGACTCATAACTATTCTGGCTAATCCTGTTGATTATGGTCCCTATAGCTTTGAAAAGAAAAAATTTCTCGCTAACAGATATTATATTATCAAGTTCAGATATTATACCTACACTAAATTTCAAAACATCAAAAGACCTGGTCAGGAGTTATTAACCAGTTCCATTAAATAATCAGCGATTTCATATGCAGGGAGCACAATTGATGCTCCCCCTTTTTTCACTGCCTCTTTTGGCATTCCATAAATAACTGATGTTTCCTCATTTTGAACTATTGTATATCCACCCTTCTCAACTATATCATGACAACCATTAGCACCATCTGACCCCATACCAGTTAACTGAATTCCAATGACTGATGTTTTAAACTCCTCAGCTGCTGTAGAGAAAAGCCTATCAACACTTGGTTTTTGAAATTGAATATGAGGTCCATCATCGAGAACAAGCTTCTTATTTTTAAATATCAGATGTTTTCCAACTGGGGCTACGTAAACCTCTCCTCTGTAAGGAAAATCATAGTTAGAAGCAAGATAAACATTGAAGGACACGAGACTGTTGAGCCAGTTAACATACTGCTTATCAAAACCATGTTCAATATGCTGAACAATGGCGATACCAAGGGGAAAATCCTTTGACAGCCCCATGAGAACATCTCTCACTACTGGAGGTCCTCCCGTAGATGCACCTATTACAACAATTTCATATTTATTTTTCTTTTTCATATTTATTTTTCTTTTTCATATTCAATACATAGTATACATCATAAAACATTTGAAAGTCAATTGAGAATTTTACTAAAATTATAGAGCACAGTTTCTTGACAAAATAATATCTATAGATATATTCATACATTATGAGACAAATACTGCAGTTTATATTAGTAAGTATGCTATTAACAGCCCTGAGTATATCCTGTTTTACTCACCGGCCCTCTGTTCAATTGAAGCCACCAACAATAAAGATGCTAAAATGGATCAGTAATAGATGTGGCATTGATTATGGAAGTACAGCGGTCTATTACAAGCAGGAAAATTTTGATGAAATAAATACCCTTAACAGAAATGCCTTTCTACTCTCTTCCTATGATACCTTGAAGGGTTTGAGGCTCTATAAGACTAAATGCAGACTAATCTCCTTTATTAATAGCTTTCAAAGCCTTAGATCTATATCCATAACACATTCCGATATTAGATCAATTCCAGTGATAAAGATTAAAAATCTCAGATCGCTAAACTTATCTAAAAACAGCATCAAGAAGATTGAAGGCTTAGACAAATTGAGATATCTACAATATCTTGATCTCTCTGGAAATGCCATAAATAAAATTCAGGGGCTAGAGAAAAATAAAAGGTTGATCAAACTTAAACTTAAAGATAACTATATTTCTAAGATTGAAGGATTAAAACATATTAGGGGAATTCTCTCTATTGATCTATCTGAAAATAAGATCATAAAGATTCATGATCTCACAGAGGTTTCTAATTGTATGTCCCTCAGTCTCTCTGGCAACTTCATTGAAAAGGAACCCAGGAAATACCTGCACTTCAATGATCTTAAGAGTCTTGCAAAGCTTGATAATATTAAAATACTCAAACTTCGGTGGAACAGATTAAGAGACGTATCTCCTCTAAAGAAGATGAAACGTCTCGCAGTCCTTGATTTAACGGGAAATAAAATATCAACGCTGGAAAATATCTTTGATATTAAAGCCCTCTATATTCTTAACCTGTCAGGAAACCCCATAATATCAAAGCTAAATAGAACCTTTGATACAAAGGATACAAAAGAAGAAAAGAAAATGCTAAAGGTTATGAAACAAAAGGGCATCAACATTATTCTTTATAATTAAAGTTTACCAAGGGTTGCCAGTATTTTTCCAGTAGCTTCTATTACAAAACGATTTATACGTCCAGTAAACATATTTATTTTATCATCGCTGGGTCTGGATTTCTCTAAATCAGGTTGCTGAATTCTCTTTATAAAGTCTCTGACTACCTTTTCATCTTTAATAACTGCAATAATTTCATGATATAATCGAAAGCTGAAATAATCAAAGTTAGATGATCCTGCAATAAGATATTCATCATCAATGAGCATTGCCTTAAGATGTGTCATCTTCTCTGTATAGAGCTGAAGATTAAAACCATATTTTCTACACATATAGGTTGTATACTTTCTAATAATCCCAAAGTTATTTTTATCAGGTGCAACAATGGTTACCTCTACCCCTCTCTTCTTTGCCTCAATAAGATTATCATAAAAGGGGAAAGAAAGATAAGGGCTTTCAATAAATATTGATTGTTTTGCATTGTCCATGAGGCTTCTTACAGATTTCCATCGCTCTTCATTATCGGTGCCAGAGGTGAAGATTAAGTCCAATGCATCAAATGATGCCATTGAACTCTTTGATTTATTGTCCCAGGTTAACATGAAATCTTCAGTGAGTGTTTTTACTATATTCTCATCTTCAATTCTCAGCATCATATCATGCCAATAAAAATTATGATCACAGAAATTGATGCCACCAATATAGGCAATATTATTCCCCATAATAACCAGCTTCTTATGATTCCGTGCAAAGAACTTTCTCAACAGAAATCCAACAGGATTCACATATCGAACCTCACCACCCATGGCTCTAATATCCTTCACCGTCTGATATGTATCCTTTGATTCTTTTTGCAGCTCTTTATTGAAATAATTTCCCGGGGTATATAAAAACTTATCACTGATCATATACTTTACAAAATTATCAACAATCATCTTTATATCTGCAACACCACTGTTTTTAATCTCTTCAAAAAGAATCTTACCGGTTTCATCTGCTTCAAAGGAAAAGGTTTCTATATAGAGTTTATCCTTAGTTTTCTTTAAATCTTTTTTAAAATACTGCCAGAAGTTCTCTGAGCCCGAAAGAATTTCAATTTTCATTGGTATTAATCCTCAATAAGTCTATAATCAATAATTTTTTAATGGTGCTACCATAGAATTTCAAGATAAATTACGTCAATATATAAAAAAAAGGGGAACCACCAATGGCACGAATTTCACAAACCAGTGGCTCGTGCTGTTGATGACGCTCTAAATCTAAATTACTGCTTCAACAAATGAATACACTTTCAATCCCTTGTCATATAATATTCTTTCGTGCTTTTTCCTGTGATTCGTGATTAAAAACAAACCTGAAAAACTTTTACCGTCTGGTTGGCATTCACTTTTTTCAATTTTAATCTTGATAATTTATCTCAGAAAAAACCAATGGCAATCTTGTATTTAATCGATACAAAATTTAAATAAATCGTTCAACGAGGAAGATCAAATGAAAGAACTTAAACAAGAACTTTTAAAAGTAGCATATATGATTACTGCAGGTCAGTACAGCTCTACAAAGTAATATAAATTTATATATTAAATAAGAACCATCATATAACGTTTTCGATATAGATATTGAGCATCCTTTTTACTTGATTTTTTTATGTATCCTTTTAAACTGTGTTCACTAAAATAAACAAAGTTTAATGGATAGGTATATGGATGCTCTTTTCTCACCTAAATCAGTTGTAGTTATTGGTGCATCAACATCTCAGGGAAACCTTGGAGCAACAATAATCTCAACGATCATGGCTCAAAACTATGATGGTCATATTTATGCTGTAAATAAAAATGGAGAGGATGTCTCAGGCTCCAAAGGATTCTCATCGGTAGCCGAAATCCCTGATTCCATTGACCTTGCCATAATTATTACCTCAGCCAAAATGGTACCCTTCTTTGCTGAAGAATGCGGTAAAAAAAATATCAAGATGCTCATCATTGAAAGTGCCGGTTTTTCTGAAGAAGGCGGTGATGGCATTAGGCACCAGAAAAAACTTGATGAAAACTGTCAAAAATACGGCATGCGCTACATTGGTCCCAACTGTCTTGGTACAGTTGACTCTTCGAGTAAATTTTTTAGTTTCTACGGTGTTCTACCTGGAATGTACGACGATCTATTCACTCATCAGGGGTCAACCTCTTATATCATTCAAAGCGGTGGAATTGCGGCCCTCATAATTGACTCATTTCAAACTGATGTGGACAATGTCAATAAGGTTGTGAGCATAGGCAATAAAGCAGACCTTGACGAGTCTGACTTCATTGATTACTACAATACGGATAATACGAAGGTAATTGGCATCTACCTCGAGAGTATAAAAGATGGTAGAAAGCTCATGGAGTCTGCCAGCAAGAGCTCTATCCCCATTCTTCTTTTCAAGGTTGGCCGAACAGAGGCCGGTGCAAAGGCTGCTCAGTCTCATACTTCAGGAATGGCCAGTAATGATACTATTTTTGACAGTGCATGTAAACAGTCCGGTATTATCAGATGTCATTCCATCAGTGAACTCTATAGCCTGCCAAAGATCTTTACAGAGATGCCTCTCCTCAAGGGCAAGAAGATTGCCATAGTAACGAACTCAGGAGCCTTTGGAGGAATATCATCCGATATCATTGTAGAAAATGATCTTGAGATAGCAGAGCTTTCTGAAGAACTTCAGCAATCTCTTCATAAATCCGGTAAAGTCTTTAATGCATCAAATCCTATTGACCTAGGACCTGCAATGACACGAGAACAATTTTATAAGGTACATGAAACCCTTTTTCAATCAGATGAGGTTAATGGAATTCTGGCCATCCCCAATGTATGGCTTCCGGTAATTATTGACTCAATTATCGACTTAATGGACCTCAGTCAAAAATATGATAAACCTGCTTCAATATACATCCCCAACTCTGTGGACCGCATCATTGAGATCAGAAAGACTCGGAAGATTCCATCCTTTCTTTCAGTTGAAGAGTCCGTGCGGGCTCTCTCAGTATCTCTGAAGCACTACAATTTTCAGCAAAAGAAGAAGGTCAAAAAATGAATGAACTTTTAATAAAAGAAATAACTGAAAAAAATGAGGTTATTGCTGAGTACAAAGCAAAGGCCATTTTAAAAGATATTATACCGGTTACTGAAGAACACCTCTGTGCAACCTATGATGATGTTCTCATGAAGGCACAGACAATGGGATATCCCCTTGTGTTAAAGGGATACTCCGAAGAGATGACCCATAAAACAGAACATGATATAATACATCTCAACATTTCAAATGAAACAGATCTCAAGAAGGCATATAATGAAATAGAAAAGGCTAATCTTAAGCTCACCGGCATCCTGGTTCAGAAAATGATTAAGGGCTCATTTGAACTGGTTATGGGTCTGGTGAGAGATCCCAATTTCGGTCCTGCTGTAATGATTGGTCTTGGGGGAGTTTACACTGAGCTCTTTAAAGATGTGAGTTTTAGAATTGCTCCCTTAACAATTGAAGATGCCCTTGAAATGATGGATGAATTGGCAATATCCCCTGTCTTTGACAACTACAGAAAAATGGATGGCATAAATAAAAATCACTTAGGAGAATCAATTGTTAAGCTGGGTAATCTGGCTCTTGAACATCCTGAAATCCAGGAGATAGATATTAACCCACTAATAATCTCAGATGGAAATGCAATAGCCGTAGATGCCTTAATAATTCTTAAACATCAAAACTGAGTAATAAAGTTTTAATAATCTCCATCCGATAATAGTATTGAAGACGTACTATATCCTGTGGAGATTATTTATGGAAACCCTTCGGTCACTATCTGAAAAAGACCTTCTTGATGCATACAGTATGATCTTTACTGATAATAAGATTTTATCAGTAGATCACCTCAGAACCCTCGACACAGGCACATTGAAGAATGCCTACAGAGAACGAGTTTTTGAAACCCATCCAGACAGAGCGCAACAATTGGGAATCGAGGTAGCACTTCTTGAAAAAGAGTTTAAAGAAATCACTATGTCTTTTGAAAAACTCTATTACTACGTAAAAAACAAACATAATCTAAAAGTTAAAAAAGTACAAAAGGTTAAACCACAAAAGGATAATTCCTTTGGCAAATCCAATCTCATGTTTGGACAATATCTCTATTATTCAGGAATTATAACCTTTAAAAGTCTTCTTGATGCTGTGTACTGGCAGAGAAATCAGAGACCACCCTTCGGAGAGCTGGCAAACAAGTGGAGTCTCTTCACTGAGGAAGATACACTCTATATTTTAAAAATGAGAAAACCCAGAGAACGTTTTGGTGATTGTGCCCTCAGACTGGGCCTCATAAGTTCTTTTCAGCACAAGGCAATTTTAATCAAACAGAAGAATATGCAAAAGCCCATTGGAAAATACTTCACAGAGAATGATATTTTCTCTGAAGATGAGTTAAAAGCCTATCTTGATCGCCATGAGCTATATAACCAAATGACCAAGGGTTCTCGATTTAATTAATTTTTTTTTGATGGGGGATGGAACCTGTAAATCAGGATTTCCATCCAAATGGAAGAAAAAATCCATGAAAATCTTTATGAAAATAATTTACATTACTTCCCAATAAAAATCAACCCACATTGCAGGATCAACAAGTCGACCAAAGTATACATCAGAAACATCAATCTTTGATACAAGGCAGACTGTATCAAAATCAACATGAGGATACATTGAATGTATCTTTCTGATAGTACTACCGCTGTCATAGATATCATCACAAAGAAGAAAACGTCCCTCAGCAAGTTCTGGCAGCAGACCCACTTGAAAGTCTTTTTGAACCTTGCCACTATATGATGATATCTCTATATAAAGAATTGGTAATCCTAAATGCTGATTTAAAAAATATGAAAGAAAGAATCCACCTCTCAAGGGACACAAAATCGCCTGGTATTGATCAGCATGGGGGCGAATATGTTCAAGAACCTTATAGCTCAACTCTTTAAATACATCTGGACTAACTTGTAAATGTTCCATATAATTATCTGCTTTATATAATAAATTTCTTCGAAACTTCTAATCAATAATAAATGCAAGAATTGATATTGCAGTCATTATTATTGTAATTATATTTATATCCTTAAATTCCTTACTGATAAGCTTTATAAAAACATATACTATAAAACCGGCACAGAGCCCTTTGGTAATAGAAAAGGTCAATGGCATCAATAAAATAATTACAAATGCCGGAATTCCAACAGATGGTACTGAAAAGTCTATATTTCTCAATTCTGTAAACATCATAACACCAACCATAATTAAAACCGGATAAATAGCATTATCAGGAATACTAAGAAAAACCGGAAGCAAGAAGAGTGTTAATATAAAAAGCAAACCTGTCACAACTGCGGTTAACCCTGTACGACCACCCTCTTCTACTCCTGATGCACTTTCAATAAAACTGGTTGTAGTAGAAAGACCCATTGCTGATCCAATAACTGTTGCTGTTGCATCAACCTCGAGGGTTCTTTGTACTGCCTTTGAGTTTTCAGAATCAAAAAGACCCGCTCTGTAACCAACACCTGAAAGAGTACCTAAACTGTCAAAAAGATCCGTAAGCATAAAAGTTATAATAGGTGGAATCAAGGAAACCTTCATTGCCCCAACAATATCAAGTTTTCCAAATATTGGAGCAATTGATGCCGGCATAGAAAGAAGAGACTGGGGAAACTTCTCAACACCAATAATAAAACCGATTATTGATGTAATGAGAATTCCGATTATGAAAGCCCCTCGAACTTTCCAAATGACTAAGCCAATAAGAATAAATAATCCAGCGATTGCCAGCAATACATTCTTATCAGAAAGATTCCCCAGTGTTACAAAGGTTACTTTATGGGATACAATTATTCCAGACTGTTTGAGGCCGATAAAGGCAATAAAACAACCAATACCTGCAGATATAGCTATCTTTAGTTCCCGGGGAATAGAATCAATTATAAGCTTTCTTACATTTGTAACAGTTAAAAGAACAAATACTATTCCAGAAAAGAAGACAATACCGAGAGCTGTTTCCCAGGGAAGTCCCTTTTGTGCAACCAAACCATAGGCAAAATAACTATTCAATCCAAGGCCCACTGACATTGCGATGGGAGTATTTGACCATAAGCCATTCATCACGGTGGCAATTATTGTTATCAAAGCTGTTGCAGTTATGACAGCAGCTTCATTCATAGAAGCTGCTGTCATAATTTTGCCATTAAGAGGGATGATATAAACCATTGTTAGAAAGGTTGTTATACCTGCTAAAACCTCTGTTCTGACATTTGAGCCAGAGTCAGATAATTTAAAGAGTTTTTCAAAAATTGCATTCATGTTAAAATCCTATGTAAAATTAAAAATCAAGTGGAGTTTTTTGAGATCTAATGCCAGTCATGTATGTAAAAACTCGAGCCTCTATTTCTTCATCCTTAACAATGAGACCTTCATCATCCAATATCTCATAGGCATCATCACCGAGCTCATAAATCTGATACATATTACCCTTAATTGAGATATTCCAAATTTCATTTTCCTCTTTCTGTAGAGGACGAATTCTCTTCAAGGTTAACTCATCAAATTCTTGAGATCCACAGAGAATAATATATCGGTTATGAACCTTAATCCATCCATGATATAAATCTTTTTCACTATGCTTCCACATTCTGGGCTCAATTGATTGAACATTTTCACCCTGAACAGGAATAAAACCATTATTTTTAATTATTATGTCATAGCATATTGGGCAAATGGCACTTTTAAAACTTTCAATATCTTTAATGAAGAGCTTTGTCATAGGATATTAATCAGAAAGAAGTTTCTTTCCCTTTGCCCAATTATCTCTACTAACTTCATCAAATACAATGTATGTTGAATCTTGATTTTTTCCAGCAACATCAAAAAGAGTGTCTGCAATTCTTTCAGAAATTTCTCTTTTTTGATCAGTGGATAGTGTTCCAGCTACTTTAACATTAACAAAGGGCATATTACTCTCCTAATATTTAATCTCTGGCAAATGGAAAGAAAATTGACAAATTTACCTTAACTTGAGGTTCTCTTTTTAGATCTGTATGGTCAAGAATATTTTCCATATAAACCTCAGCACCATGCTTTGTGATAATTTTTTCAATAAGAGTTAATCCTAAACCAAAGTCCAGAGTCTTATAATTTTCAAAAACAAATTTTGTTAAGCGATAAAATGGTTCAAAAACAATCTTTTCATACTCAGCAGGTATACCTACAATTCCATCATCATTCTTATCTGGATCATTAACTACAGAGAAACAGAGATTTCGATGTGCTTCATAGATCATTACAACAATGTAAGAACCCTTTCTTGAAAATTTACATGCATTGAGGAGTGACTCATAGAGGGCTTTAGAAAGATATTCATTATTAATATTAACTTTAATGTGATCATAGTGGTGACTGAATTCACTAATAACAACGTGCTGATCCTTTAAGTTCGCATATTTCTGTACATCATCAATGACAACCTTCACAAGGTCATAGAATTCTTCATAACTCGAAGTTGAGAGATCAAAATCATTGGTAATGATCCAATCTATATTTGCAAAAGTTTTAAAGGCATCCTGTGCTGTTCCAAGGTTTTGCTGAACAAGATCAAAAAGGGATTTATCAACCTTATATTGATCACCCTCCTCTGTAGCACTTTGTTTCATCATTTCCAGTAATGAAATCAATGAACCGAAACCAGCACCCTGAGTGAAACTGTTATTAATATTTCTAAATAAAGATTTATCAGTTCTGGAAATATTTCTACTCATCATCTTGTCTTTCCATTCCTGCCAATCAAGTTCTTTATCGAGGTCACTGAGTTTTGAGCTATCAAGACTGTTTCTCACCTGCTCAATTGCCATCAATTCTTTTTTCTGCTGTGTTATATCATCTGCTATAATTACATACCTTACGATATTACCATTATCATCTTTCAAAGAAGAGATCATTGCCCTCAGGTAATAGATCTCACCACCTTTATTGATATTGTAGATATCCCCCTTCCATTGTTCTTTTGAGATCATGAGTTTCCACATCTCAGGTTCAGGCACAATAGGATTGGATGACTCAGCAACATTTACTCCAATGACCTCATCATCATAATAGCCTGAAATTTCTTTAAATTTCTCATTAATAAACTCAACCTGGGAATGATTATTAATAATTATAATGATATTGGGATTTTGATTAATAGCATAACTAAAAACCTTAAGATTATTCTCTATATGTTCTCTAAGCCCAATCTGAGTTTCAAGATCTCTATTCTTTACAGTTAATTCTTGGGTTCGTTCATCAACAATATTCTCTAGATTATCCTTATATTGACGAAGCTCATTTTCAGCCTCTTTTCTAATTGTAATATCTCTCACAATTACCAAAACAGTATTATTTTCAGCATTTATCATTCGAGCTTCATAATGCTTTATTTGATCTTTCTTCTTTAATGAATACTCAAATACGTGATTTGTTCCTGCAGTAATGGTTTCCCAAATATAATTTTTTGCTTTTGCTGATACATTTTCAGGCCATATTCGTGATGCCAGATCTTTTTCAACAGGATCTACAAACAATCCTTCACTGGTGAGACTAAACATAACATCAGGAATTGCTGAAAGAATATCTTGATTTCGCTTTTCAACGATTCTTATCTTATTTTCTGCATCAAATTTGTAGAGAGCCATTTCTATGGTGGTTTTAATTATATTTGAATTAAAGGGCTTAAGAACATAGCCATAGGGCATTGTTTTTTTTGCCCGTTCAACAATTTCAGGATCATCATTACCGGTGATATAAATAATAGGAACAGTATAGTGCTTTGAAATGGCATCTGCAGCGCACACACCATCAATCTCGCCATCAAGTCCAATATCCATAAAGATTATATCTGGTTTATCTTTACGGGCTTTTTTAATTGCTTCTTCTCCAGATGCAATTAAGGCTGGTTGACTATAGTTGAGCTTTTCTAAAATATTAGATAGAAGCTTTGCAGATGTTTTATCATCTTCAACTACTAATATTTTAATTTCTTTAACATTTTTCATTAGAAGCCTACAATACGTTTATATTATGGAGTAAATCATTATAATTTATACCCGTCAATAACATTTAATACAATTTTTTATTTACATATGTCTTCCAGATGCTAAGATAGGTATAGAATATAGATATGTGAGAAAAATAATGCCTGATAGCATGCTACAAGATAGAAAGATAAAGAATAAGCTCGAAGTAATCTCAGAATTTACTGATTATCAATCTCTGCAAAAAATAATCAATAAGTTAACTGATTATTCTGAGGTAATACCTGAAGGAAAACTATCAGGTATCATTAATTATAATTTCAATCTTAATAGTTCTCAAACAGATCAAATAATTGAACTTCTCGTTGAAACTAGAGGTCTCAGCAGAATCTATAACCTTGCCCTCAAAGGATCAAGAGATCTTGAATCTGAATACATATCAAATATATTTACTGACACCATAACTCCCTACAATAGCTCTTCATATATTTCTTTGAGAAATATCATAGAAAACCGTCTCAACCACCAGATACAGCAATACAACATGAATATGAGCAAAAATAATACAACCATGGCCATGCCGATTAATGAACTCAAGGGCCATGTAAAAACCTATGATGATTTAAGTGAGAATAATATAGCTGTATCAACAAAAGCCCAACACGGTGTCATTTCTGCTTCATTACATGACGCCTATGTTATCATCCTAAACAGACCAGAATGGTGGGATGATAGAACCTATATGAAATACTTTTTTAATGAAACAGACCCATCAAAAGAACATCTTCTCATTACTACTAAAAAAGATACTCCATCTCTTCAGGAAATTGAAACAGAAATAAAAAAAGTAATGAATGAAATGAACATAATGGCCATTGAAGCAGAACAAAAAAGTGTTTTCACCTCTGATTCTGTAATTGATGATACACCTCTGGTCAAGGATAAAAGAGAAAAGATTCCCAAAGAGTTTAATGACAAAATGATGAATACTCCCTTTGGCAAACAATATGGCAACAGGGTTGACGAAATAATACTTGAGCTCTTTGATGAAGAAAAAGAAAGAATTGATGAAGAAGAACTTAAAGTTCCAATAAATGAATTATTCATCTCATTTAGAGGAAATCCAGAGAGCTTACAAAGTTCTTTTATATCTGCAACACTAGATAAAGTGGGACAAAACCTCTTATTTTCTCAATTGAATATTAAAAGTTTTGCTGAATTCTTCATACATAGCGATAAAAAAGAATCATTTACTAATTTTTATACAGAAGAAGTAAAAAAGCTCATAAGTGACTTTTTAAATTGTCTGTATTTTAGTTTTTTTGAAATGAAATTTGCATCAGTATTTAGAATTATTAAGAGCTCGGAGTTGAGAAAGTTTGCCTGCGCCTTTATTATTAAACGAATCTACCTAATTGAGGGTGAAAATATTACAACCTTCGGATACTTTTTCATTAAATCAATAGGCAGATCTGGAAAAATTAAGGTTAGTTCAAGTTAAATCAATGATTTCAGTTTTTTAATACTTTCATCATCTATATCAAGAAATTGTACTCCCATTCCACTTCTATCTGTTTCTGATTCATCCTCTCGAATCCATTTGACAATCCCCTTCATTTGGAATTCTTCTTTATTTATTGTTATATCTAAACTCAGTTCTGTACCAGGACCATAGGGCTCAGGAGTTGATATAAAAACTCCTCCGTCACTGATATTTACCGTTGTACTAAAGGTAAATCCTTCTTCAGCAGTAACCTCTGCCTTTATTTCAGCAGGTATTCTACCTTGTTTTCGCTTATCATCCATATTGTTCTCCAAATCAATAAATAAACCAATTGAAAATAACTGGTATAGTATATAGCTATTGACAAAAAAAACAATCTTTTTTTATATTTTATGAAATGACAACAGAGAATAAAAACATATTCTATCTAAAAAAACGAGTGATCTTTCCTTACTGTACGAATTCGCTCCTCATAAAAAAAACCAGTAGCTCTTTATCACTGAAAGTTCACGATGAAATAATCACCTATCCTATAAAATCTATAGCAGATATACTTTTGCCTAAGAATAAAATTGCCACATTGACTGAAATAATTGAAATTGAAGAAAATAATGATAAATTAAGACTAAAACTCAAGGGTATAGAACGAGTTACATTAAAAAAGATTAATAGACTACAGATAGCTCTCTATGAAAAATTTACCTATCATGAACCGGAAAACATCACTATATTAAGAGAATTGCTTATAAAAAAATCTCAACAGCTGATTTTTCTTATAAATGTAAATGAATCTGACCGTCTCATTGCTCTGGTAAATTATCTTCAAAATACCAGTCAGGCAGTTGACTTTATAGCAAACTACTTCATACTTGACTTTAAAAAAAGATTTAATATATATTACCAACTTGATGTTAAAACCCGTTTAGACTTAGTTCTCTCTGAAATTGAAGAGCTGATACATGAATTTTTAATAAAATTGGAAGGATTGAAATGAATAAAAAAGTTATTGGTCAGGATGTTTTCTATACCCTTGCATGGTCTCCTTTATATGAATATGATAAATATAGTGCCATGAAAATTCTTCCTGAGCTTTCAGGAATACTCAATCTTTATTATAAAGTAGACAATCAGGTAAGAAACATTCTTTATTTTGCCTGTTGGAGAGATGGATGTAGAGTAGGTCTAAAAAAACTCCTTGATCAGGATTTCTCTGTTCATAGGGAATTAACCTCACAGATAGATAAAGATGATCTCTATTATCGCTATACTATAGTAGATACCAATCCTGCAGATATGCAGGATATTCTATTCTGGCTTGTCCAAACATATGAATCAGAGCTCAATGTTGCAAACTCATTGAAGGATTCACAAAGATATAGAGATATTGCGGTAAAAGAGACCAATCTATCATCAAATGATGTAGTTGAACGCCTTCCTCACAGAAGATAGGATTACTTCTCTGACTTAGCCATAGACTCATTGTGGCTTTGAATTATAATAGAGATTAACATTAAAATACCACTGACAACAACGACTGAATCAGCTATATTAAATGTAGGGAAGTACTGCATTCCTAAAAATCCATAAAACTTAACGCTGATAAAATCTACAACGCCCTCTGGTCTGAAGATTCTATCAATGGCAACATTGCCGATTCCCCCACCGAGGATTCCACAGAGTATATATCTTTGAAATAGAGTTAATTCATCTGTTTTAAAGAAATAGACAACTACAACAGCCATTACAATCAATGGAAGAACAATGAGACCAATTGTTCTTAAGTTTGTAGAAAGATCATGGCCCATACTAAAGGCCATTCCAAGATTTCTTACATGAATAATTCTAAAAAAATCATTGAGCATAGTAAAACCTACTCCCTGAAGAGGAATGCTTTTCACCACGAGATACTTGGTTAATTGATCAAAGACAACTGTCAATGCAGTTATAATAAAGGGATAAAGATGTGTTTTTTTCGTCACAGGAGACCTCATTATTAAAGAACTTCTTTTGAAAGGAGAAGATCTTCTTTTGTATAGATTGTGTCAACATTCATTTTAATCATGAAAAACTCAAGTATATATTTAAAACGGGCTGCAGTATCAAGGGGCGATGACAGCTTATTATCTGATCTTGGAGAAAACTGTTGGATTCTCTTTACATTTAGAGCCCTTTTATCCCCATCTGGTTCGAAAATATCTTTTTTAAAGAGCTGATAGGCATCAAAAATACCCTTAATTATTAGTTCCGATGTTATAAGATTGGCCATTGAAAGATTTGAATCACTATCATAGAGATTCCGGGTAAAAAATTTCAGCAATTTCAGCATAATTTCAGGATAAAGATGATGATTAAGGAGCTCAATGACCCTTTCCTCAAGAATATCATCAGACATTCTTCTAATAGGATAAGCAAGATTGTAAATATGAACATACCCAGTTTGCACCTTGAAGAAAACAAAATCCAGAAGCCTGTCAAGGGCATCCTTTTTCATGAAATCATCAGTCTCATAACTGGCTTCAATAATCTTTTCACCAGCTGTGGCAAGGTCAACATATCTAATAAGAAGATCATAATTTAAGAGTGAAGAACTGCTCTTAAATAATTCTTCCAGTTTTCTTTTACTTAATTTCTCTGCAGCATATATCATAATATTTACTTTAAAAATTCTTCTCTTTCAATCTATCTATCTGTTATTTAATATCGGTCAAAGAACCGTATTTTTTTAGGAATGAATCATTATAATGTATAACTACGCATAGGATGAAATTATCTTTTTAAAAAATGAGCTACATGATAAAAAAGCATGATCATAGAGGATGATAAGATGGAGCAACAGTACTACAGTGGAAAAGTAATTTCAAATCTGATTTTTTTAAAAAAAGATTCATGACTATTGTAGTCGTTGACACTCTTAATGGCTCCAGAAATCTGAAATGTATAGAGAGAAACCTCCAGAAGAGAAAAAAGAATCACTGCAAAAATATTTCCCTGTAGAGCACTCAATACTATGGCTGTGATCATCAAGGCATTTGAACCCAAAGATAAAAATCCCAATTCATAGTTTTCAGTGTAAAAGTATCCAAAACCCGGAAGAAGGATTGATCCCAACAAAGCAAAGACCATGTTTTTTTTAGGACGCATCAGCTCAAATATTATCATCTCTTCAAGCCTTTTAGCTGAAGTCATATATTTTGATGAAGGAAAACTCTTATAAAAAAGACGAATCTGATAGAGTGAATCATAGAGATTTGATGATAAGGACATAGCATAGGAGCGATGTAAAAAAGCTGCATCTCTATATATACCATTAGGGTAATGTTTTAAATAAGAAGTAAAATCTATGTATGCATAAAATGAATTATTGCTTTTTAATCGAATAAAGCCTCTTGAAAAATGGGATCGTTCTTTCCAAACTGACGCACCTGATTTTACTAGAGATTTCGTAAAAGAAGCAATTGCACCTTGATAATCACCACCTTTATAATATGATATTCCTCTTATGTAAATCATCTGATGAAGATATTTTCCATTGGGATAATAGTTTTCATATCGTAAAGTCTCGCTAATACTGTGGTAATATTCCCTATTCTCAAAGAAGTTTTTGGCCAGTTCAAGATGAGATTTCTCTTTGGCTGCCAATCCTACAAAAGAAAAAATAAATAATATAATTATTATTTTCTTCATTGATCAATCAGTTGAGAATATTTTTCAGGATTATAATTTTCTTTAAATCTTTTTCTCATATCCATTATCCCTCTGCGAATAGTTTTTTGCCTTTCATCAAGAGCTGAATTATATGCACTATAGATTGATGCTCCATAAAATACCACTGAAAGTGTCATGAGAGATACTGAAATTTCTCGATGCTTTTCAAAGGTCAATACTGCACCGATAACTGCACCTGCAACAGCCAGAAGGCTGATTATACCATGCCATATTTTTCCTGAATAGAAATGACCAAGACCTGGCATCAAAGCAGATAAGAGAGCTGCTATATCACCTCTTGGTAATGATCTATCACTAAGTAGCTGCAAATCTTTTTGCAATAAACTATATTGAGGTGTATATGCTATAAAATCCAGAGCAGTGACCAATTCTTTTTGAGCAGTTATAAAATCCCCCTGATTCATGAAAGCATGGAGGCGAAACATTAAAAGATCTTCTCTGTATTTCGGTGAAAGAATTGATGAATATTTATATTTTCTCAAACTTAAAAGTGCAGTTGAAAAATCATTTTTATTAATCAAAGAATAACCTGCTAGAAGATTTACAGCAAAGCCCCTATTAGATGTATTCTTAAGTGTGTAGATAACACGATTAAATTGTTTACCCCTAAAATAACACAGTGCAATACTATATAATCCATCTTTTTCATACTGAGGATTAAATAAGATGAGTCTTCTTATTTCTCCAATGGCTCCATGATAAAATTGACCCTTATATAATTCATTTATGAGATTCTTTTGTTTTTCTTCCCATTGACCACTATAAATTGTTGATGCAGAAATAATTAATAAAATAAATAACTTTAATACTTTCATTTTTTATTCTTAAAAATATTTTTTGGTACAGGATCATGAGATGGAGGCGTAAAGGGATTACATCGAATAATTCTATCTCCTGCTAGAAATGCCCCCAGGAGTGCGCCATAATATGAAACTGCATTCTTTCCATAGGCACTGCAGGTAGGCTTATGTCTGCAATTAGGTCCATCCTGTGGAGAATAGATGAGTTGAAAGAGTCTAATAGCAAGCCATGCGGCACCTTGAGGGGCATTTAAAACAGGAGATTTTTTTTTCTTTGATATTTTCGATGATGAAATAGATTTATCCCCAACATCGATAGTGCTCCTCCAGGGACCAAATTTATCTTGGCTCACCAATGATAAAGAAGAAAAAATAAATACTATGATTAAAATCTGTTTCATCATCACAGATATCCAGAGATCAAGAATATTTGCAAGAATAAATTAATCTTATATTTGTATGTTCTCAAGACACAATATTGCTTGAAGCTGTGGTGACATCTCCTTCGATGCTTTGGGGAACTCAAACATAGATTTGGAAAACTCAAAGAGTCCTCTAGCACAAAGGAAATACCAACACAGCTTTGATGTTAATATTATCTGTAATTCAAAGGCATGGTCTCTTTTACTTTCCCTCATAATTTGTGAGAAGTTACTAATATTTTATGTAGAATGAGCTATTAAATTATATTTGACATAACCTTTCATCTATAATAAATCCTTGATTAAAGATAATACAAAAAGGAACCAATTAAATGAGCACAATTAAGGCTATTAATATTAACAAAGAAGCTGAGGCTATTGAAAAACTATATGAATATAAAACAATAGCCCATATGAATAAGCAGATGTTCACATTGGTTAAAGTAGAAAACAGAACATTAGACTTCCATACACATGATGATTCAGATGAGGTATTTTTTATAATTGATGGAACCATGAAGCTTGAATTCAGAGATTCAATTGTTACCTTAAATCAGGGGGATCTCATCGTAGTACCTAAAGGTGTTGAACATCGTCCTATTTGTGAAAAGATGGTAACCTGTATGCTCATTGAGGCTGAAGGAACATTGACACCCGACAATTCTGGCGGAACATATAAATAATAGAACAGCGAGATACAATGAATAAAAAAAAAATTATAGTCTGTATTCTCATCCCACTTATTCTTTTTTCTTTTAATGCCCTAAAGGGAAAACCTCAGAAGAAAAGTCTTTCTGAAATTAAAAGTGATGAGAACCTGATCTTTCTTCCAAGCTATGGATGGAAACATAATAACAAAAGCTGGAAGATAGAGGTACATGCCTGGGTCTTTGAACCTGAAACCAGTAGCATCAAACGAAGAATGCTCATCTCAATTCTCAGAAAAAAATTTAAAATCAAAAAGGGATCTTTTTCAAATTCAATATTTGAAAAAAGAGCCAGAGACTTTCTTGTGGATCAGGAGAGTTACAAAAAGGTTTACGTTAATATAGGCACAGAGGTTTTCTATCTCGGTAGAACTGACCGTAATGGTCACGTGAAAAGGACAATAATAATTAACAATGCAATTCTTAAAAAATATTCTAAAAATGAAATGATTAAAATCTATACAATTTCCCGTTATAATAAGTTAAGGATCTTTTGGTCACATATTTCTCTTATTAAACCAAAGGGAATTTCGATTATCTCTGACATTGATGACACAATTAAAATATCAGAGGTCCTTGATAAAAAAAAGCTCATAGAAAATACATTTATCAAACCATACAGAGCAGTACCTCGAATGGCCAATCTTTATAAATCTTTATACAATAGAGGAGTTCAATTTCATTATCTCTCTGCCAGTCCATGGCAGCTTTATCCTCCACTAAAGGAATTTTTATATGATGAGGGTTTTCCCAGGGCAATATGGCATATGAAGTATTTTGGCATGTCAAAGAATTTTTCCAATCTATGGATGAACTCAAAGAAACTCAAAATTCCAGCAATAGCAAATATTATCAAACGCTTTCCACAGAGAAATTTTATTCTCATAGGTGATGCAGGAGAATATGATCCTGAGATTTATCGTGAAATCTATAGACGATTTCCCAGGCAGATATTAGGAATATATATTCGTAATATCAGAAAAGAAAAAGAAGGTTCAAAGCGCTATCAAAAACTTTTCAAGGGTTGTCCAAAGAATATCTTTCATCTTTTTGAAAATGGCAAAGATCTTTCTAAGAAACTTCAGCGCCATAAAATCTAGTCATGTTGAAGTGAACTTCCTCTTGAAAAAAACATGAGAACAGCAATAAAGAAAATTACCAGAACACAATAAGCTGCTAAAAGATAAAAGACATTTGTCAAGCCATAACTCTTTTCAATGAGACCCGCAAATTTCACTGAAAGAGACCCTGCACCAAAGACCAGTGTGAATTTTATTCCATAGGACAATGATCTCCACTGAGGAGGAGTAATCATTGCTACTAAACTGTTTTCAATGGGCTGCATTCCTAAAGAGAACAATGCAAAGAGACCTGCGGCTAAGATCATCATCCACCCATTCAAAAAAGGTATCATTATTAAAAAGGGGAATGCCAGAGAGAAAAATAAAAGATATCCCTTTCTCAAGTCAATTGAGTCAGCTACTTTGCCTCCAATAAGTTGGCCTGCCATTCCGAGAAAATATATAGCAGAAGTAAGAAGAGCTGCTACAAGAGTACTGGAGCTCTTGTCTGAGGTGAAATCTTTCAGAAAATCTGATACTGTTTTAATTATTCCCTGAAGTTTTAATTCAAAAAATGATGGAATAATTATACTAAAACCTCTATACATGAGACCTGAGAAGACAAGAACAATACAGAGAATCAAAAATGTACGAAGAGCCTCTTTGCCTACCATAGAGGTCCCCTTTTGCAAATCTTCATGACGGCCCACTGAGAAGGGAAAAGTCACAGAGAAAACTGCAACAGTCACACCGATTAAGCCACTTACTAAAAGAGTTATACGCCAATCAAAGAAAAAACTCCCAAGACCTGCTACCAGAGGTGCAGCTGCAATTCCGAGATTTCCTGCCAAGCCATTTAAACCGAGAGCCCTGCCCCTCTGCTTCAATCCCTTTGAGAGAAGAGCTAAACCACTTGGATGATAAGCACTGCATCCTACTCCTGTGACAGCAAGAAAAATCATAATGGTGGGAAGATCCTTTGAAAAAGATGCTCCGATGAATCCGACACCACCGAAAAAATTTCCAGCTGCCATTACAAATCGAGGAGAAAAACGATCACTAATATAGCCCCAGGGAATGGCGAGAGCACCATAGAGAAAATACATTGGCACACTATAAGTCACTATACTATCAAAACCAAGTTTCATTTCTCTACTCAAAGGGATGACAATTACAGGAAAAACCAGCATGTAAAAATGGCAAAAAAAGTGAGATATACTCGTAAAAATCATTATTCGTTTTTCATTTTTATTCACAGGTCATCCTCATGGTTTATATTTCACTAAATTGTTATTTTTAAACTCTTAAATGTATTGATAAAAAGATCAACTAAAAAAGATTGACGTTTTAAATGTATCCTTATAAATTCACAGGTAAATATCAACTAAATCGAGGAAAAGATGTCTGACAAAAAAATGACCATATATTTCTTTCATGTTTTACCAAAAAGTCTCCTTTCAAGACTCTTTGGATATATTGCCCGGATTCCCATCCCCCAATTTCTTTTAAAAAAAATAATGAAATGGTATATTGCCTCCTATGGAGTCATTGAAAATGAGATGGTTATACCTGAAAAAGGTTTTAGAAATCTAGATCAATTCTTTACCCGACAAATTAAAGAGGGTTCGCACCCTGTAGATACATCAAAGAAATCAATAGTATCACCTGTTGATGCTCGTGTTGATCAATATGGATCCATAGATAATGAGACCCTGATTCAGGCCAAGGGTGTTTCATTTTCTTTAAAAGAACTGATACCGTCAGAAACAGCTGAAAGATTTAAAGATGGTTCCTTTATGACACTCTACCTGTCTCCAGGGGACTATCACCGCATTCACAGTCCAATTGCAGGAAAAATCACCGGCTATTTCAACCTGCCGGGAAAACTCTATACAGTTCAGGAGTTCATGGTAAAGGGATTACCTGGTCTATTTAACATCAATGAACGACTCATAAGCTACGTAGAGGCTCAGAATAAACTTTGTGCTGTAATTAAAGTTGGCGCTATGAACGTTGGACGCATGACCCTGGCCTATGATACTGTAATGACTAACAAAACCTTTCGCAGAAAAAAAGAATTATTTTATGATAAAGGTTCTGAGCCTACTGCTGAAAAAGGAGGAGAACTGGGCACCTTCCATATGGGTTCTACCATTGTTCTTCTATTTGAAAAAGATACTGCAACTTTTAATGATATTGAGATTGGTACTGCAGTGAGAATGGGTCAGGCAATTGGCTCATTAAAATAATAGCAGATAAATTTTATGACAGAGAATATCAATCATCAAATCTTTGAATTAGATCAAAACATATTAACCTTTGATATCACAAAGGGGCTTCTTTATTGCAAAACTTATGAAGAATCTCTTCTCTGGGTAAAAAAAGTTAAGGATGTTTCTGAAATATTAGATGTTCAAGAAGATCAAAGTTCATATTACATTTCCTGTTCCCTTGACGACATTGAAGGAGAGATGCTCTCCATTGACAAAGAAGATGGAAATACGAAATGGTATATTCCGGGAAAACCATTTTTCCAAAAGCTCTTTGACAAATATATTTATACAATTTTTATGGACTCAACTGAACAGCACTATTTACTGAAGGTTGATCTCGAAGATGGCAGCACGATCTGGCATCATAGAATCGAAAATGATCTTTCTGAATATATTATTTCAAAAGATAAGATTGAACTGACCTACTCATCAGGAAGGATAGAAGGCCTTTCAGTTAAAAGCGGACAAATAATTTATCAGTCACAGGAGAAAACTGATGCTTAACTATAAAACAATCGATGCCTCAAAAGAGCTTGCAATAGCAAGGTCCTTACAAGAATATTCTCCACCTTTTATAGTAGTGGATGGCTATAGGCTCATAGACAATGGTATTCACCCGGAAGCCACTGTTCAAATTAAAGCCAATGAGCGGGTAATTCATGAAGCATCAACAGGCAACGGTCCCGTAGATGCCCTGGCAAAGGTATTGAAAAAAGCTCTGACTCCACTTTTTCCTGTTGTGCAAAAGGTTAAGCTTGTTGATTATAGAGCTCACATTTTAGATGCAAACAGCGGTACGAGCACTGATGTTGAGGTTACTATTATCTTTACTGATGGCAATCATGTATGGGAGGTTCATTCTCTCTCTGAAAATATAAATAAAGCATCCTTCATGGTATTAAGTGACGGTTTTGAATATGCGATTCAAAGTAAAGAAGTGGGATGAGAAAGCATAATGAATAAAAAAGTAGTACGAATTTTAATTCTTCTCATTCTTCTTGGGACAAATATTGGATGTGATCAATATACCAAAGTCATTGCACAAAAACATCTTCGTGGTGCTGGTACTGTTTTTGTATTGAGTGACTTCTTTATTTTAACCTATGCAGAAAACAATGGAGCTTTTTTGAGTATTTTTTCAAAGCTGCCAAAAACAGCAAGAAAAATTGTTCTCATTTTGCTTCCTTCAATTGCTCTTATAGGCCTTCTTATATATATATATCTTCAGCTCAATCAATCTTTTTCTTATCTCTTTGCATTAACCTGTATAGCTGGTGGAGGCATCAGCAATGTTATGATAGACCGTGTCTTTAACAATGAGTACGTTGTAGATTTCATGAACATGGGAATCGGCAGCCTCAGAACAGGAATCTTTAACATGGCTGACCTTTCAATTATGATGGGTGCCAGTATTATTTTATATCTGATTTTCATCAAGAAGGATCCAGCATTTCATCAATAGGTGATCATGTGATATGATTACAGTGCTGGAGCCCTCTCCACTGGACCTTTTCAAGGTTGTATTCTTGAAATATTTTATTTACTAGAAAGTTTTCTCGGTGCAAACATCATAACTAGAACCATCCAAACACAAAGAGAAAAATATCCCGTATACCAGATCATAAAACCGATACCTCCCCAGGTATTATAATCTCTGGTAACATTGACGTTGAAAAAAGCATCTTTCACTGCGGCCCATCCTAATCTGATAACTGGGTTTACAGCACCATCTTTAAACTGGTCAACAGCGTAGGGCCAGTACTCAAAAGGAAGATGATAACAGAGAGAATAGGCTGTATATCCAACAGTAAATATTGCCAGTACAGGAGTAAAGATTCTGTAAAGTTTTAATTCTTTTTTTGATTCATTATCTTTATATGAATAAACTCTTTTCAGGTGGATAAGGGAAACTGGAAGAATAAAAAGAAAAGCAACTCCCCAAAGGGTTTCTTCTATTGCAAAGAGTGCTTTAAACTTTGTAACAAGTGCTGTATTAGCAAAGAACTGTGCAGTAAAAATACAAAGAAAAGCATAAAAGGGAAAATACTTTTCCATGAATTTTACAGCTTTACCTGTAGTGCCCTCATAAGGATCTGGGATTTCCCTGGAGATCTGTTGATATGAGTACATTATCAATAATATAAATGAGACCTCTGCAAAACATGCAAAGAATCTTATTATTACTGAGCTATTAAAAATCGTATCAAACCATGCAAGCTGTGTTAGATATTGTGAAATAAAAAAAGACCGGTAAAGAGCAACGGAAATAAAGATGATCCCCAGAATTCTCATTCTTTTCTGGTAATTTCCTTCTGTTGTTACTTCTGCTTTCTTTGACTTATTAAAAATTACAATTCCCAAAACCATATTAATCACACCAATAGTTGCCATAATTGACCACCAGGGCCAGGCCCATGCTGTACCATTCATATTGTCACCTCTAATTTTATAAAAAGAATTATCTTCCTTTTATTTAATACAATCAGCAGATCACTGTTGGTCCGACCTGTCAAATGAAAAATCCAGTTGTGACAAAACCCAGAGAGTTCATTCTATCAGAAAATAAAAAAAAAGCCGTTATTTGAAAGGTATTTAATATCATGAGAAATATGATTTTATCAGGTAAGATTTATATGAAGTTGAAAAAAAAATTTCAGTGAATTAACACTTTTGGAATATATATCATGATATAGAAGAATCCCCACAAAAGGACCTTTTTACACTGAAAATTCTTTATTAAGGGCGTATCCTAAAAATTTTTAAAAGATTACTTGCCATTGTTTTCAAAAAAGTAGCTCTTGTAATCTCATTGGTAGCACGATAAAAAATAAAATTAATATTTTAGAAGTGCCCATAATAAAACATTAGGAGTTAATACAAGATGGGACACTTAACAGTTAAAAATTACAAATCATTATATAGAAGAATGGATCAATTTGTTAATGGTCCATTTGATTCCGATGATTTTTATGAAATATTAAAAATACTTTTTACCGATGAAGAGGCCATTCTTTGTTCTCTTATGCCCCTGCTGCCCAGCCCCTGTGAGAAACTAGCCAAGATATGGAAAAAATCAAATACTGAAGCTCAATCTGTTCTTGACATCCTCCTTACTAAAGGCCTGGTCTATGAGGATGATTTCAATGGAACTATTTTATATACCCTCGCTATTCCGGTTTTCGGCTTCTTCGAATTTTCCTTAATGCGTAATGATGGGATGTTTGACCGCAAGCTATTATCAGATCTCTACAATAAATATATAACATACGATGATGACTTTGTACGAAAGTACTTTGGAGATGAACCGGCCGTTTCCAGAACCTACATTCAAGAAGACAACTTGTCAGATGAAATTACTTCTGAAATTTTAGATTATGAGAAATCAAGTCATATCATTTCTGATGCAGATACCATCAGTGTAGGAACCTGCTTCTGTCGTCACAAGATGGAACATGCGGGAAAAGCCTGTAGCGCTCCTCAGGATGTATGCCTCTCCTTCGGGAGTATAGCCAAATCCCTTATAGAAGAGGGCATTGCCCGTGAAATATCAAAGGCCGAGGCTTCAGATATCCTTAAGCAATGCGTGGAATATGGACTGGTTCAGATTGGTGATAACATTAAGAGTAAACCGGCAATTATTTGTAATTGCTGCGGTTGTTGCTGTGATCTCCTGCTTACTTATAAACGAACCGGTATGAGTACTGTGATATCTCCAAGCAGCTATACTGCACAGATAGATACTTCTACCTGTAATAACTGCAATATCTGTATTGAGAAATGCCCTATTGATGCCATCTCTACAGTAAATAGTGAGGTGATTGTTGATGAAAAATGGTGTCTCGGTTGTGGTGTCTGTACTAATTTTTGCAAAACAAAGGCCTGTAACATGCATGCCCGGCCGGAGAAAGTTGATGTTCCAGAAGAGACTCTACATAAAGTGGTACTTGCGGCCATATATCAGGCAAAGGTAGGTAATTTTCTTTTCGATAACCAAAAGAGTTTTACTCATAAAATACTTAGAAACCTTATCAATCAAATTATAAAGTTTCCACCGGTAAAAAAACAGCTCTTAAAGAAATCGACTCAGGATTGGATTTTAAAGATGGCATTTAAGAAAAGCAATTTAGAAGATTTTAATATTTAAAGTATATAAACCAAATGAATATTCTCTCCCCACTGCCCTACACCACTTTTCTTTAAAAGTGATGTAGGGCAGTGGGGGGTTCATACTAAAAATTCCTTTTTAAGGAAGTGTCCTTAAAATTTTCAATTTTAAATTATTAACCAAAAACTAATTAATTAAAATTAAAATATTTTTTTAATGCCTATTCACGGGATTCCGAAAACCCAAATCAAAAACTTTAAACTTTCTACGATTAATACTACAATGTTTTTTGTGATAACAGGGTTTATTTGTGAAGATCAATTTATTATCCCTCACATCAAAACATAACCTGATATCATTATCAATATCGTTTTTCTGTAATTCAAGAAGTTTACTTTCAATAGTTTCCCAGATAATCTGTGGAGGAATATTTAATAATTCATCATTTATCATTGCTAAAAGAGGATAGAAAAATATCTCAAACTTTTTATTTTTAAAATAAAACAATCTGGCAACGATCTGTCTCTTGGGATGAATCTTATTAAACCTTCGAAAATCTGAGAAATTCAAAAATGATATATCAATTGTATACTTAAGATTACTCTTGTCATAAAGTCTGAATAAATCATCTTCAGTAAATGTATATTCAAACTTTTTCCCTCGGATTTTTTGACTCTCAATTATATTCATTTACCTTCTCCAGAAACTTTATTTATTGTTGTTTCAATAAACTGCTCTAGTTAAAGAACAGTTGAAAATACAAACCCCATTAACCAATTGAATATTCCCTCACTCCTGAAAAACTATATTGAAAATTTACAAGTAATTCGTAGCAGAGATCCTAATAAGAAAAAACTTATAAATATATAATGAACTTTTTTTCTTAATCAGCAAAGACAATTACAGATATTTTCAAATCTAATTGGGATATTGAGTTATCATTTAAATAGATTAAGCATAACTTGAAGATTAAAATATTTTTAGGTACTTTAGAAAATGCGATTATGACTCAAATATGGAAATCAGTGAAATTACTATAATACTATAATAATTTCACATATACCTAGTTTCGCATCTCTTTTCTAAAATACTTAATGCTATAGGGAATATTCTCATCGAGAATCGGCCCATCTTTTTGACCACGTTTGAACCCCCGAGAGAGGTTCACTCTGGCAAATTCATTTTCAACATTTACCCGCTTTGCAAAATCAATTGCCTTCCAATAATGAATCGCACTCTTTGATTCATCACCTGTTTTTTGATAAACCACTCCAAGGTTATTGTGGGCAGTTGATAAGGTTCTAAAAAGAATCTGATGATCTGAAACACCAGTCATTGCAAGCTTAATCTTATCGGCCTTAAATCCCAGCACTGAGGCAAGCTTTAAGAACTCACCCTTACTTGATTCAAAGTTCCTGGTATGGTAATAGGCATTACCAAGAGCGAGCATAAGCTCTGGCCGTCTTACAAAATCCTGATAGAGATTGAGCCACTGGTTTAATGCAGCAGGATACTCTTTATTTAAATAATGAATTCTTCCAAGATTATAATGAAGCTCCGAAGATGTATAGTTCTCTTTCACAGCTCTTACATAATATTTTTTTGCTATGGCAAAGTTCGCCATCTTCTCAATATTATTTTCAAGTTTTCTATCCTTTAAGCTGCCGTACATATATTTAACCTTATCAAAGAAATAGTAAAAGACATTACCAATAATAGCATTGGTTTTTCCTATATTAACTGTTTCCTTGTAATAATCATCTGTCATAAAAGAGGGCTTATTATCAGAGGCATCAAGAGCCATCTTCAGATTATCAACTGCCTGAACAGGTTGATTCATAAGATAATAATACTCACCCAAAAGATGCCGTGCAGAAAAATAGTCCTTACCATATTTTTTCTTTGAAAAAATTAATGCTCTATCAAGCTGAATCCTCATAATTTTATATTTCTTCTGCTGTCTACTGATTCGAGCCAGATGAAAATGCAAAGGAGGATATTCCTTATCCCTCTCAGTGAGGGTTCTCAGTACCTGACGAGCTGCAGGATAGGTATTATCATCAACATCCTTTAATCGAGGAGATTGAAGACCGTAATCAATACGAACATTAAGTTTTTCTGTTCTGTTCTTTTGCAAATAATAATCAGCTAATTTTGCAAGGAGAGGGGATGGCATCTTAACCAGAATTTTCTTCTCTTTTAATGAGGTATGCTCTTCTGTTACCCTTGCAAAGGAATTTCTTTCTATATAAAGATTTAATAAGCCAGCATGACCTACTTCAGATTCAGAATCAAGCCTCACAATATCTTTAAAATATTTTTCAGCCTTCAGATATTGCTTTTGATGAAAGTATGCATCTCCAATTCCCCTCATTGCAGTAACATTATTTGGATCCATCAATAGGGCTCGTTTATAAAGATGTATAGCCAGATCAATCTGCTTTATGCGTTTTGCTTTTCTTTTATATTTCGCAGGAAAATACTTTTCACTATGCTCTCGATAATAACCGTATTCAGCCTTGGGTAGACGTGCATAAAAATATGCTAAATTATTAAGTGTATCAACATTAGTTTTATCTATAGCATATGCTTTATTTAGTTTTTCAATTGAACTTGCATATTGCTTTTTATCAAAATAGGCCTGACCATACTTATTATAACCATAAAGAAATTGAGGAGACATATAATCCTGAACCTCTTTAAAAATCTTTTCAGCTTCCTGATAATGTTTTGGTTTCTCTATATATGTTCCCTTTTTTGTAATAAGAATAACACCATCATGAATCATGGACTTTGCATGATATGGTTTATATATATAACGATGAGTAAGCCCACCAACTACAAAAAGGAATAGAAGCACTCCAGCACCAATAAAGGTAAACTTCATCAAACGTTTCTGGCGTTCTCTACCCTCTCTGGTATATTCAGGACGTTGCGTGAGAACTCGTCTACCGGGAACAGAGGCCTCATTTACGAGATCAATTTTTCTCCCGAGTTTCTTTTCTAGAAAACGGTGGATATTCTCTTCTGGTCTGTTTGCCAAAATCATATCAACCATCTGCCGTGTATCTTTCACTGGCAGAAGATCATTTACTACAGTATCTTTAATTGCTCCACGAAGCCCAGAATTAAAAAGAAGAATAGCCTTTTTAAGTTTCTTTAATTCTTTATCACTTAATTCCAGTATATCATCAGTAGAGTCAGAAGTCCCTACTGAAGAAGTATCAGAGGTGTCAAAGGAATCAACATCATCAAAGGAATCAATATCATCAATGGGCTCAATATCCAAAGGCTCAACATCAACATCATCCATAAGATTCATAGAATCACTGGAATCAAGATCCATAGGTGTTGATGAAATATCTTCTATAGAATTATCAACATCAAGGTCAACAGAAGAACCTCCGTCTAAAACATCAATTGATTCTAGATTATCACCAAGATCAGGAATGTCATCAAAGTCACCCAGGGCATCATCAAGATTATCTAACTCTGACATTGGTGAACCAGCATCAGCCTTAATTGAAGAATCGTCGTCAAGATCAGTTAGATCAATATCAGGAATATCAGAATCATCAGCATCAGCTAGTTGTGCATCATCAAAGGAAACATCCGATAGATCGGGAATATCTAAATCATCAGAGTCAGCATCAAGGGACACCTGAGGAGTAGAATCATCAAGATCTAGATCCAAATCACCCATATCAAGATCCTGAACGTCTCCAGCATCACTATAATCAATTTCAACATCACCAGAGGTTAAATCATCAGAGCCGCCAATAAATTCATCTGTTGAAATATCCTGTATATCCAGAGATTCAGGTTCACTGGATGTCAATGCATCAAGCTGATCTATGGTAGAACCATCTGTAGCTTTTTTTGGCTCTAAAGGTGCTGGTGTTTCATCAAGATCAAGATCAAAATCACCTATATCATCGAGTCCACCATCAGTGGACTGATCAAGATCAAAAGAAACATCATCAATTGGACTATCATCCTTGATATCAAGTTCAACATCTGAATCATCCACCTCGTGAATAAGGTCAGAGATGTCTTCAATATCATCAGTATCTACATCAGTGAGATCTTCCTGTTTTATATCCAGTTCAAAATCATCGGGTTGTTCAATCTCAAGTTCTGTCTCATCAAAGGATATATCAAGATCTTCAGTTGAGTTATCATCCATCAGTGAAGAAAGATCTTCACCCTCTTGATCATCGCTCATGATATTATTTAAATCACCAGCGGGAAGATCAAGGTCATCAGGCTCACCTATACCGTCAAGATTACCCGCAGGTAAATCAAGATCATCAGGTTCTCCCAGGCTAAAGTCAGGAAACTCATCCTCCTTTGGAGGCTCTGGTTCCGGAACAATATCAGCAGCAGTGAGTTCTTGAAGTTGCTCAACCGTGCCTATGACTCGCTCTATTTCAGCAAGTTCTTCTGGAGAATATACTATTGTGGTTTCCTTTTCTGCCATGCAATCCTAACCATTTTGATGCGACATAATTCAAGTATTTATAAATCAAACATAAAAATCAATACTTTTTCAAAAATATATATATTTATACATTCAATACTAAACTATTTCTTTATTTTTATCGACATAATTAATAGATGTATAAACTCAAAGATAGTCAAGACCTGAAAAAATCAGATATTTTCATATGAAATAATGGGGATAGAGTTCAAATGAAGAAACTTCTAATAATTATAGCACTATTTACAATTCCACAGATAATTTTAACAGATACTGTACCAATTGAATACTTTCACAATATGAGAACCCTGAAAAGAGCAGCTTCACCACGAATTGTAAATATGGTTATGACAGGTAATATATCAACAGGAAAAAGGTTACTTCAGCGAGGTATTCTCTTTACCTGTAAAAATCGTAATGCATCAAGAATCACCATTGCAGGAAACTTTTCTCTATGGAAAACAAAAAGAATGATCAGAAGTAATCATGGGGTATGGTACTATTTTCATACATCATCTAAGAGCGCCACAATTAACTATAAGTACAATATAGATGGTTATTGGTCCCATGACACAATGAACATAAACACTATTGATGATAATGCAGGATCATATCTGTCACAAACAACATTTTCTACCACAGAAAATGCCCAATTTGTTACTTTTAAGGTACGAAAAAAGGGAATTATTGAATTTAGAACATTTAGACCAAGTGCACGTATCATCTCACTGGTAGGTGACTTTAACAACTGGAACCCGGAAAATGATATCTTATATAAAAATTCCAGAGGAATCTGGACCATTAAAAAAAGACTCCCCAGGGGTACGTACCGCTATATATTTATTGTAGATGGAAAGTGGAAAACAGACATGTATAATCCCAGAACCTCATCACATCCTGGTGGAAATATCTGCTCTCTTATTACTGTTAAGTAACTCACTAATAGATGGTGGGGATTCATGAACAATTTGCATCCCCCTACCCCTGTTTATTGCTAAAATTTCAATAGATTGATGATTACTGTATTGAAAAAGAGACAATTTTTGTTTTTATGTCTTTGATTACAAGATTCTTGTATTTTTTTAGAAATAGTTCTCTGTCATGGGGATAGTTATCGGTTACTTTTATAGTGTATTCTACTCGCAAAGGACCCTGTGATGCTGGAAGTTTTCTCGAAACAGAGAATCTCCCGCAATAGAGAGGAATATTCTTAGAAATAACAAACTCCGAGCTATTAACCTGAATAATTCTCTTTAAAACATCTCTTTTATTGAGCTTGTAATTATACCTCGAATCAAAGTCAAATACAACATTCTTAATCCTATAGCGTCCAGGAGAAAGAACAATGGCTTTAGCTGACACATAAAGACCTTCCCCCCCTTTGGTCTTGAATCTCCAGTCATATAATGGAAATTGAAAAATCCTCTTAATTGCATTTCCCGGAGCAATAGTTCCAATAAAGGGAATCTTCGTCTTAATTTTTGAGATGCTATTTACAACTGTGAGATATGACTTTTCGACTCTCATCTTCTGTGGAATTTGAACAGAAAAAAGCAGAAGTCCTATACCCTTAAAATTAAGATTATTTTGATAGGGCCCTCTCGCATCATGAAAAAGTCCACAACCACCACATATTACAATTATACCTATGAGAGCTATTTTTTTCATTTTTTCGTTATTCCACATTTTGCCACAATAAATACAGCAAGGGTTTTCGCTTCACTGCTATTGCCATGGGGAGAGCTTTCATCCTCATGCCACCGAAAAGTCTCATAAACATCATAAAAAATCACACAATTGCCACCGTATTTTCGAGCACTGATTTTTGCCTGTTTTAGGGCTCCTTCAATTGTAAAAACTCCCATGAGATCACCAAGACCATCACAGGTAATTCGTCCTATTTCTTTATGATGGGGGATGGAATCCAAATAAACATATATCTTTGTATTGGGAGGTAATTTCTTGTAGGTTTTGCCGGTTTTTACGAAGGAAGATCCGCCACATGAAAGAAAAGTCAGCAATAGACCAAAACAAAGGATAAAGATTTTTTTTTGCATATCATATAGATATAGTTTTTCATTGAAAGAGTCAAATGAAATATTAATATTACAAAAGATGATTTATTTAATATCAAATATAAGAAACATCTGCTTATCTAAAAAATCCTTTTTATCAAAAACCTTATAACCTGCTGCATTCATCTCCTTTTTAACTATTTCTATAGAAAAAACATTTCCTCTTAACCGTTGAAAAAGATTATTTTGTTTAAAATCAATAATAACAATTTTACCCTTTGCTTTCAGATAAGGTTTCAGACCTTTAAAATAATCAGATCTGTTACTCAAATGATGATATACATTTCTAACAAAAATAAAATCCAAAGTTTTATCGGCAATAGGAAATTTGTTACTTTCTACAAATAGAGTTTTAATATTTGATATTTTTTTCTTTTGAGCCAATGCATTGATATATTCAATATATTTTTTATTTATTTCTACTGCGTAGACAATACCTTTCTCTTTTACCTTTTTAGCAAAAAGAAATGAAAAATAACCACCACCTGCACCAATATCAGCTACAACATTACCCTCTTTTAGATTGAGAGCCTTCACTACTTCACTAGCCTTATATTGTGGAAGAGCAGCTTTCATATTAAAATAAGCTGCATCCTTTTTTGTACATCCAACATTTAGTACAATAGCCATTATAATAATAAAAGCAGTTAAATAATATTTCACAATAACCTCCAAATATATGTAGTGAACATAGTTTTCATTACTCATAAAATTTATATATTTAAATATGAATGTCAACCATTATAAATTATGAAGAAAAACCTCAATTTTAATTGACATAATCCCATAATTATATAGCATACAATTAAATGAAAGATAATCAACGATTTAATCAACTTAAGGATCACTATCTCAAAGAGAGTTCTTTTAATGATTCGGAGATTCATGAATACCGCAACAACTACTATCTCTTAATAGATAGAGGTTACGAATCAATAGATGAGGGTGATTTCAACCAGGCCTTCAGACTTTTTAGTCTAGGTGCTACCATAAATGATACAGACCCTGAGATTCTCAATGGTTTGGGAATCAGCCTTTGTGAACTGGGCAAACTTGAAGAATCACTTATAATTCTTGAACATACCATTGAAATTATTCCTGATGATGCAATAACCATGGCAAATATGGCAGGAGTCTGCTGGGAACTCGAAGAATATGATAGGGCAATCTACTTTTACACAAAATCAATTGATTTAGATGAAGACCTGGAAGAATCCTTTTTTAATCTCATCAACCTTTATCTTGAAACAGGTGCCCAATACATGGCATTTATCATCTGCAACAAACTTATTGATAAGTATCCAAAAAATGAAGAAGCAAAAGAGCTGATGGAAGATATTATTCTTAGCCTGGCAGTTTCTCTCTACTAAGATTTAAAAACTTATTTATATTGTGACCTGAGATTTTTAAGATAATCTCTCTCTCCACCCTTATCTCTATCAATATAGGCTGATAATATTTTACTTCTATCAATTTTCCATGAGCCATCTTCAACTATGAACTTTACGATCAAAACAGTGCCTATCATATTTTCAATGGAATGCTTCGTAAATCTCAAAGAAAGGGTTACTGTACCAAAGGATTTTTCTTTTTTCAGAATATCAACCACTGCACCCTGTGACAATAGAGGCAAGAGAGCTGCAGCATTGCTGATTGATCCATTGGAGTTAATTTTTTGTATTAAAGATTTTGTCTTTGTTGAATAAAATTTCAATGGCCTTTGTGAGGTTAAGACCTCTTTTAAAACAGCTTCAGGGGTATTCTTTGCAGTTTTATTACAGGATAAAAAAGAAGATAAGAAAATTATACAAAATAAAATTAGATATAATTTGTTTACATATATATTGGTTATCATTAAAAATTATCCATTAAATCAAAATGAAATAAGTCAAAAGTCAAATAATACTTTTGACTTTTGACTTTAAACTTCTAACTTCTAACTATCCTTAGTCAAACATCTTCCTATATGAAAGACGTTCTTTAAGATTAAATAAATCACTACCTCGAGGAACATCCCTCAACTTTGTCAACATGGTATCAGGATCAATAAGCTCTGAAAATGGAACAGGTTTAAGGTCAAAGTTATCTGTAACAGAAACCATATGACCAAAATTACCCTCTTCATAAAACTTTGATGCTCCATATCCCAGCATACTTCCCATTACAACATCGAAGGCAATTGGCGAACCTGATCTCGTTTCATAGCCAATCTGTTTTGGGGTAATTTTAACCTCTAAACCGGTTTTTTCTCTATAACGTTCTTTCACCCGATCAGATAATAGACTGGCCATTTTTGCCTCTCGAAAAAGAACATTACCATGCTTATCTTTTTCAGTTGGCTTTAATTCATCAGGAAGTTTATCAACGAGTCCTTCAGAGATACTGATAACACCATAGGGTTTTTTATCATTTTCACGGGAAATGATAACATCAGTGATATCATCAACAAATGAATCCATATCAAAGGAGTCTTCCTTAATATCCTCTGCAGATATTGAAAGAATACATTCAGCAGCCAGAGATGCAGCATAGGTTATCCATCCTGCTTTTCGTCCCATAAGCTCAACAATATAAAAACTATCGGTTGCCTGAGCATCAGCTTTTAGATTTAATAAAATCTTCTGAGCTGCATCAACTGCAGTCCAATAACCAAAGGTCCATGGAATACCAAAATAATCATTATCAATTGTTTTTGGAATATGTATTACAGGAAAACCCATGAGCCATAAAAAGTTAGCAGTTTTCAAGGTATCATCACCACCAATTGAGATAAGAGCACCAACTTCAAGATATTCAAGAGCATCAATAATATTTCTTAAACGAGTATTTTTCTCAGAATCATTGAGATCTTCCATTGTTTTAATATCTTTACCAGGATTAGCTCTAGAGGTTCGTAGAAAAATACCACTTCTATTTCGTGCTTTGGTAATCTCCCCGGTTATATCACCATAGTGAACATCTTTTCTAAGTTTAGGATAATTCTTATTAAAATCCTGTAAAAACTCATAGCCTCTCATAATTCCAATAACTGGAATATTATCATTCATAAAATTCAATGCAACAGATGAAATAACTGCATTTGCACTGGGTGCAGGACCACCAGAAAAGAGGATTCCAACTTTTTTGTGTTTTGGCTTAACCATATTACTAAGACCCCTCATAATATTATTTTTGGCATATATTAAAATATGCGCTTTGATTCTTTTTTAAACAACAAGATAAATCGTTGTCGATGTTAAATTACATCTAAATGTACTCTTCAATTTTGACAAGAAAAATATTATCAAATACTAATTTACTTTTAGATTAATTGCAACTATTCTTTTTTTTCAAGGGGAAATCTTATTATTCCCTTTCGACCAAAACCTATTCTCTTCACAATGTCACCCTCTGGTGAAATCAAAGCAGATATCCCACTATTAACCGAAGCAATGATCCACTTTCTCGTCTCAATGGCCCGCAATACCTCTGTTGCAATATGCTGTTCTGGGCCTGATGTATTACCAAGCCACACATCGTCAGAAAAGATTACCAATAGATCTGAATCTAAACTTCTCTCTTTGATTAAAAATGGAAAGGTAGACTCATAACAGATTCCCATACCAATAACATATTTGTGAGCAACAACGGGTCTATTTTTATTATAGCTATAAAACTGATTGGTTTTTCCATTGTTTGCAATTTTATATAAGAACATCAATGCATCAACCGGGCAATGTTCAGCAAAGGGCAAAAGTTTTTCTTTTCTATAGACAGATTTTATTTCATTGTTTCCAATTTTAAAGACAGCATTATAGTATTTAGTCTTTCCATTAACTACTTCATATTCCGGTCCACCAGATAAAATAATAATATCATGGGAGTCAGCAAAATCTAAAAGTTTTATCGACAAATCACTTTCACGCTGAGGATAAAAATTTATAGCGGTTTCCGGCCAGATAACTATCTTTGTTTTAGACTTTAATGCCCTCTTTGTTTCAGCAATATATCTATTGAGAATTTCATTATAATATTGCCGTTTCCACTTCTTCTTATGAGAAATATTTAACTGTAAAGAAATTATTTCATCTTTAAATTTCTCTGTTTTATAAAATGTACCTCCCATAATGCTTCCATAGAGAAATGACAAAGCAACAAGAACCACAGAAAAAATAAGGGGGATGAGAACCTTTAAGGACTTTTTATCTTTCGATAATTTTTCTCCTTTCCTTTGATCTAAAAAATATTTTACAGCAAAATAAATTCCAACATTTACAAAAATTATTATCAATGAAAATAAATGCTCACCAACAACTGATACAAGCTGTAGAAACAAGGGATACTGATAAAAAAATGAAGTAATCTCCGTAATATTAAACTGCGGAAAAATAAAACCTCTAAATATCTCAACAGTCATCCACAACAGGGGGATAGAAACAGCAGACAAGAGCACCCTTTTAAATAAAGATCCTTCACTTGTAATATGAAAGATCCATGATGCTGAAGATGAAAAAAAACTGAGATATAAACCGTAAAATAATGCTGCCATAAAAAGATAGAGAGGCACAGCCAAGAGAAGAGTCATGTCAAACATAACTATTGCTGAATAGGCAAACCAGTAATTAGCCCCACCATAGGAGAGAATTCCCTGAAGAAATCCATAGAAGAATGCCTCTTTAACTGATACCTGAGAATAAACTATAAGAGATGGCACCAGAAAAAAAAGACTCAACCACGGACTAACAAATCCCGGACTTGCCAAAACAAAGAATAAAGATGAGAGGGCAATTAATATAAGGGATTTTTTTCTATCCACTTCTTCCACTCATCAGGTTTTCTAAAATTTTTTTCAGTTATTTTACCAAGATATCTCATAACGTATTTACGAGCTCTCTTGTCATCATGGTCCAGAAGCTTTACTGCCATCTTTGCCATAGATTTATCATTTATCTTTAAGAGTGCTGTACCAGCTGCCATAACACGACCCGTATCACCACTGTCCAGATTATCATCAATAAACTTTTTAACCTTAGTGCCGCCGATTTTTCCCAGAGCTGATCCAATTGCCCTGGAATACTTGGCACTAGAAACATAGAGAAGCTCAATCAGGGGTTCTACTGCTCTCTTGTCACCAATACTCCCCAATGCAGCAATAAGATATGGTCTTAGTCTTCGATCACCCTTATTTAGCATTAAAACCATTGGCTCAACTGCCTTAGATGCCTTCATTTGACCAAGGGACCATATTGATCCTGTAACACCCTTCAGGTTTTTGCGTTTCATGACTTTAATAAGCAAATCAATAGAAGATACATCATGAAACCATCCTAAAGCTCGTGCCAATTCATTATGACCTGATTGAGATACATCCCCTAAACGTTTTCTTATTAGTGGTGCAGCAATCTTATATTTTTTTCGACCGAGAACGTATGCTGCAGGTCTGTTAATCTTAGAATTTGATATCAATGCACCATAAACCTTTTTAGCAATTCCACGCTGTTTCATATAACTCAAAACATAGGCTCCTGACATATAAACAGATGAGTCCCCTTCTTTAAATAAAGCAATAAGAGAATATACTGCTCTGTTGTCATTTATTGAAATAAGAGCCAATGAAGCCTGTTTTTGTAATAAAGAATTTTTAATTTTCAAAGAAGCAACCAGACTCAATGAAGAAGGCTTATACTTTATTTGACCAAGGGCAACTGCAGCAGCAATCTTATGCCTCAGATTATTACTTTTCAATATTGAATGAAGATATGAACCTCCATTTTTAAATTGCAGTTCACCTATAATCTGAGCAGCAAATTTTTCAAGATTATGCTTTCTTATTCTTTTTCTATCTCTGAGAATACGATTACCAACAGATTTGTCATTGATTGCAATTAAAGCCTTAGCTGCACCAAGTTGTAGACGATTTTTCCCAGTATATAAAACTTTATAAAGGGATTCTATTGATTTTGAGTTTCCAATTTTGCCAAGAGCTTCCATGAGAATGAGAGGTGACACTCCTCCAGGCTGTTTTATTGATTTTTCAAGTAAGGCTTCTATGGTAGTTCTTCCATGCTGAGCCTTAAGATCTCCAAGTGCTATAACTGCACAATTTTTTACTGCTCTATGTTTATCCTTTTTCAAGATATCATGAATCAGTGGTATAAGACTTTTATCTCCAGTTTTTCCCATAGCCAATAAAGCATGTGTTCTAATTCTCCACTGAGAACTTTTCACTGCCTCCTTTAGCTGAGGAATTGCTTCTGTTCCCTGATTTAGCCATTGAAGATATTTTTGCTGAATTGGATCATTATTTAGTAGACTGCTTTTTTTTCCCTCGCCACAGGATAAAACAAAGACTACTAATATAATTAAGGCCATTGTGACTCTTTTCATAAGATGTCTCCCTTTCATTATTTTATTGTAGTCTGTTCAGTTTGTCTTTGTAGGTTTGTAACTCTTTTATATTTTTTTGTGTTGCTAGATTCACCTGCTTTAACATTTCATCATTTAAATATTCTTTACCGGTTTCTGTGCGTTTCTCTAAGATTCGATTGCTGATATAATTCATAAATTCAACTTTATCACTGGTCTGCCTGATTCTCATTGAATAATATTTTTTTGTTTCTTCAACAGTTGCTGTTTTTTTTCTTACTTTATTAGAAAGAAGAATAATTTCTTTTAAAAATTTTCTATGTTTATTTGCTTCACTCTCAGAGAGCTTTCCTGGAATATACATATTGCCTGGAATTTTTTCTCTCATTCTTGCAAATTCCCGTTTATTTTCTTTTTTCTCTTCAGGAGTTAACCTATCCTGACTGCCTCTTTTTTTTGAAGAAAAAAGACCTCCAGCACCTTTATAAGCAGAAGAATTCCTATTGTCTGCAGTGTTCTTTGATGTATTTGTTTTATCATGAGAAGATTTACTATTTTTTAAAACAACAGGAGAAAGTTTAATAAGAGCAATAGCAATAACCAGTACAATGAGTGCTCCAATAAACCGGGGATTTTTAAGATATTCCATAATGTGTCCTTATATAATTTTATTCAGATACCTGAATTATATATAACTGCATTTTGGGTGTCAAGACACCTTTATTATATAACTCCATAAAGCTAATAATTAAAAATTAATTAATAGTAATCAATGCAACTCCTGACTATTATCATCTTTTAAAAAACTATTACTTACAGCAGCATGATGCATTGACTGAAGCACCTCAAACTGCTGAGGAAAGGTAAGAGAATCCCACCGAACATCCTCTTTATTTTCTATAGAGCAGTAAGGAACAGATTCTTCATCATTCCAAAAAATTTCATTACAGATAAAGGTCTCTGATCCTACAATTGATTCAGTAATGAGATAGCATTGTATTTCAATTGAATTATCATAGCGGGTTAATAATTCAAAAACAAGTTCAGAGATTTTCATCTGAACTCTATATATATCAGATTCAACCTCGATGAGAAGTTCATTTATATAGGCTAAAAAATCATCACTCACCATTTTATCCATTGAAGCAAATATAAAAAAAGAGGCATTAAGCCTCTTCGCTGTGCCGCGAGAGGGACTCGAACCCTCACAGGCTTTTGCCCACTAGACCCTGAACCTAGCGCGTCTACCAATTCCGCCATCGCGGCTTATCATTCTACCCTTATAGAGGGTTAAGAAATTTTGTCAAATTATTTTTCATAGCATCAAAAAGACACTGACTTTATCAAAACTCTATAATCCAACAAAAGCATACAAAAATATCCCGGCTTAATAACCGGGATACTTCTTTTCCATAAAAAAATGTCTAAATTATACTTAATTATTATTTTGCAACTGTCGTAATTTCTTTAAAGCATCATTTACCTTTTTCTGATCTGACTTATTCCCATAAGGATATCCTTTCCTCATATAATTATCTGCACCACTTTTAATTGCCTGTGTGCATATCAATGCTGAAACCAGCATTAAAACAGGAATTATTCCAAGAACTATTGAAACAATCTTTGCTGTTCCCTCTTTGCCTTCCAGAGCATTGGTTAGAGCCATATAGAGTAGATAGAGGCTATATAATGAAACTACAAGAGAAACAATAGCACCAAGACTAAAGTGAATACCTGAAAGAAATCCGAGAAGAGAATTGATAGGATACACTACCATAAGAGATGCTGAAACTCGAAGATTGGCTTCAAAATCAGTTGTTCCACCACAAATTGCTGAAATAACAAGAACTATAACACCACCAATAAATACTCCAATAAGAGAGACAATAATTGTTGTAATGAGTACTGTTATCCCTGCAGCTATACCAGTACTTGCTCCTGCACCAAACATACTGCCAACAGCGCCAAAACCTATTATAGCCCATATCATTGATATAAGACCAGCAATAGTACCATAAACAAGAGCCTTAATTATTGGTTCACCAAGGCCACCAGTCTTTGGCATTGATGCAAAATATTCCTTTGGCTTTAAAAGAACATTCTTTGAATCCTCAATAATTTTTTGTACATCAAAAGTTTTACTTTCATTACCTGTACCTTCTGTCATAAAATTCCTCCCTATGTAAATATTATAAGATATTCTTCATCACATGGTGACAATAAACAAATTATGGTGATAAAATTAAAGAAAGTCAAGAAAAGAATACCTCTGAAGTAATAAAAAAACCCGGTATTGATACCGGGTTTTTTATTACAAACAGATGTAAGTACAGTGCTTTATTCCGTATACTTCACAATACTGGTAACAGTATATTCCTTTGAACCCTCTTCTTCTTTGATTGCAACCTTTGACTCAACAGCTTTACCAAGCATTTCTTTTACAATTGGAGATCTGTAAGATAAAATACCCTTTTCAAAATCTGCATCCCATGGGCCAAGAATAGTATAAAGAAGTTCCTTGCCATCACCACTCTTCAAAGTAACTTTTGTTCCAATATTTACTGAGTCTGTTACAATTGAATCAGACTCTATAACCTTAACCAGCTTCATCTCTTTTTCAAGCTTTGCAATAGTACTTTCAAGAATTGCCTGCTTTTCCATAAAAGAATTGTATTCAACATTTTCCCGAACATCACTGGTAGCTTCAGAAACACTGGCTAATTCCTTAGTAATTCTTGGCACATCTACATTAATCATCTGATTAAGCTCAGCCTTTTTCTTTTCAAAACCCTCAGGAGAGGTATAGATGAATTCCTCAGTACCTGCGTCTGCTTCGCCATCATATGATGAAACTGAAAAATCTTCAAATTTTTCTTTAATCATAAGCAACAGCTTTTCACTCTGATCTTCAGTAATAAATGAGGTATTGCTAAAAAGATCATATATTTTTCCGAGTACATTTTCACTGGAAACAGAAACTATTTCCTTTATCATGGCATTTTCATTGTCAAAAAGAAAATCAACAGCCATATTCTTCAATCTATTACCGTCATTTTCAATCTTTTTAAGATCATTTATAAATCTAAAATAACTGAGCGTTAAATCTTCAAGAGAATAATCTAACCACTGGTAATCCCATGTCTTTGATAAAAGATTTCGTGAAACCCAAAGAAAAATATCAGGAGACTGTCGACCTCCACCCAAAACTCTATCAATGAAGCTGTTAACAACATTGAATTCACTGGCTCTCATGAGATTATTAACAATATATTTGTGAATTCTCACGGGTGTTTCGAAGAGTAACTCTAAAACAACCTGTGGCCAGTCTTCTCTTGACTCTTCTATAATATTAACAAAATCTTTTTTATAATCATATGAACCAATTTTCATTGATATTATTGGTAACTCATCACTCTCTTTAATGAAGCCAAGAACCTTCTCATGAATTGCTTCCAGTTTCAACTTTGATTCATCAATAAATTTTGTCAGATCTTTCAATATAAAATATGACAATATTTTTCTGGTATCTGAACTGCCCTTTACTTCAGAGTTAAAATAATCAACATAAAACTGAACAACAGAGGAACCCTCTTTAACATCAATATTATTTACAAACTCAATTGCAATATCTAACTTTTCAGAAAATGAATCATTCTTAATAAAATTATCAAGAAGTTCTTCAACAAAGGTAATGGGTTTTTCTCTAAAAAAGAAGGTATCTTTCTTCTTATCTGAAACTCCAAAATTAGGATCTTTCTTAATCTTTGTTCTGGCCTTTGTCCACCATTTACCCCAGGTCTTCTCATCAATATACCGTGGTATTAGCTCATGTTTTATATCACCGAGCTGAATTTTTCCACCATAGGATTTAACCAGAACCTTAAAAAATTCATTAAAATCCTCTTCAAAAAGACTACGAGCCCCTTCTGGATCTTCATATTCAAAAACATAGAGGTGATCCTTTGGTATTGGAGTCAAAGAACTGAGAGCCATGTTAATTGACATATTATGTTCAGCCTTTTCTTTGAAGCTGATTAATATATTTTCACTATTAATATCTAAAATTTTTCCCAGTTTCCAGGAAATATGAAAAGCGTAGTTACCCTTATCAAATACTATATTTTTTTCAAAGTCCTCAATTGCAAATCTTACTGGAGTTTTAAAATGATTAAGCTTAGAGAGCTGCAGAAACTGTTCATATTCTGAATGATCACCATATTTTATTTTGTAAAACTTTATAAGCTCTCTTCGTGCAGCTGTATCATCAATTCTATAACGTAATATCTTTTTTAAAAGCTCAATAGTCTGATCAGGATTTTCTTCATCTCTGTATTTATGTAAGAGACCTTTTAATAACTCAGCAGCAAGATCCTGCTCTCTTGAATCTACCAGCATTCTTTCGATTCTCTCAAAGAAAGCAATATCATCCCAGGAATGAGTAACCAATTTACTCCACACTGCATGAATTTCTTCAAATTCCTTATTCTTTATAAAACCCTCAATAGAGAGTTTCATATAATAAATACTCTTTTCAGGATCTTCATCAATAATTGCAAAGGAAAGTTTTTTTGCAACATCAGAATCAAATCGATCTATTTTAATCAGATTTTCAAGAACAGGAATTGCCTCTTTGCTCTTGCCCTGACGCTCTAAACTTACAGCGAGAGACCTTAGAGCATAGCTGTTTTCACCATGTTCAAGAATCTTCTCACAGAGCATCTGAACAACTGCCCATTTGTGACTCTGATTGAAGAGATCTATAAGCTTTCTTATATTGAGAGAGAACTCAATATTACCATCATAAAAACCGATTAAACCAATTAAATAAAGAGCAGTTATTGAAGCAGGATTAGCCTCAAGTTGTTCAATAGTAACTGATTTTACCTCTTCCACACTGTCATCTGCAACAATAGAATTAAAAAGATCATCAAGAATCTTGAAACGAGAAATCCCAATATCTTTGGGCTCAATTCTTCCCCACTGTTCCTCTTTAAATGATGATTCAAGTTTTTGCATTACTGTGCTCATAATTTTTACCTGTATTTTTTTTTCTGTTTAAAACAGATGTACGTCCATAAGGATGAAAATATACACTTTAGAGTATTTGTTAACTTTTTGGGCTACTTTTTTCCCTTCTTTATATAGAAAATACCCATCTCCTTCTGGGATGGGTATTCTCATACCTGTTAAACTGTAAGTCAGTTTACTACTTTATCAGCTATCTACTTACCGTTGCTGCTTTTACTCTTCTTTTCAAATGCCTTATGAAGCTTTTGTCCATCAAATGTCACTTCATATGTATCAGTCAAGACTTTAATTTGATCAAAGAAAACATAAACATCGCTTGGTATTGCACTTGGCTTCGCTCGAATCACAAAACGAACAATCTTAGCTATCTTAGTTTGAGGATAACTTTGTAATGCCTGTGGAATATTTGAAGGTAAATAAACCTTCATTGGTCTCCATCCAACAAAATTGATTGAACCCATTTTTAATATATGAGTATCGCCTTTATAATCCTTTACCCAAACCTCAAGATCATAGGGATTTCCACGAGCATGAACCCATAATGAAATTGCTTTTGCTTTTCCAGGTAACTGAATTCCTCTTTCCTGAACCTCTTTTCTTAGAACAGGACTATAAGTTTTAACTGGTTTTTTCTCGTCCCAGCTTACTTCCAAAGGAGGAAGAACACTTACAGAATTATATCCAGGATATCTAAATTTGAAATGAACACCAAGACACATCTTCTTTTCTTTGCCCAATCCTGTTAATGACCACTTTTCAACTGACATGTCATTGGGAAATCCTTCAACTACCTTAACATTTAACTCAGGTACAGGATCTTTTTTCTTACTATTTGTTTTTGTGTACTTTCTTGGTGATGAGGTCAAGAGCCAAGCATCTGCTTTTGACTTCTCAAAATCCTCAACAACTATAGCTTTCAGTTCTTCACCACTAATGTCTGAAGGAACATTGGTTACTATTTTCGAGTCAGCTACTTTTGGATTGATAAATCCGCTTACTGCCAGGAAAAGAACACCAAAAACGAAGGGTAATATTTTATACAATTTCCTTTTCACTTTAAGCCTCCATTCTTAAATACATTTTACCAGGTATCCTTTATAGAAGAATCACCGGTAAATTCTGAAAGATCGGTAATAACTCTAAACTGATCTAAATAAAAATAGAAAGTTCCTGGTTTTTCAAATTTATCACTCTCTACAAAGAAAGACACGAAATGCAAATTCTTATCAAGAATTGCATAACTAGCTGACTGCGGTAACCATCCCGGAATAATTACAGATAATTCTTTCCAGCCCCAAAAGTCAAGTCGTCCAATCTTAATTTTATGTATTCTACCACGAAAATCTCGAAGTTTGATATAGAGGGTATGTCTGAATTTACGTCCCAGGACCCATACCTTGACTTCTTTAGCTTTGCCGCGAATAATATACTCATTCGGTGGAAAAACCTCTACACGGTCAAAACCTCTTTCTGCAAAATAGGTCTTAACACCAAGAACATATTCATTCTTATGTGTAACACCATTGTCGTCAGATACTTGTGTTTTAAATTCACCTGCCTGACCATCTTCATTTACAAATTTACCATTTGCATTAACTGGTCTAGGTTTTCCAGGAATTTTACGAATCTTTGTATCTCCCAGCGGACAGGTTGAAGTTGCTCGCCAATCTTCACATGCTTCAAAATCATTTAGCCAGTCTGTTACCAGCCCGTCCTGCTTTTTTTTCTTCTTAGTAGTACCTGTTGTAGTGGTGCCGCCTCCTTGCGCACTCAGATAATTCATTGAGTTTCCCAGGAAAAGGAGCATAACACCAATAGCCAACAGTACGGTTGTTCGTTTAGCTATCCTCTTCATCTTTAACCCCTCTACATAGATTGCTATAATAAGGTCAGGAATACACTTCCCTGTTTTTAAGTTCGGTACATATTGCTCAAATGTTTAATATAATTTTTAATATATCATGATTAATATTCAATTGTCAAGAAAATAATATGACAATATTGGCATATCATTAACAAAAGATGATTCTTTATCATTATACAAGACATAATGCTGCATTTTCACACTAAGATGTTCAATTTTTTAGAAAATAATAATTTACTAAAAAATCAGATCTTTCACTATGACCAAAATTAAATTCAGGAAAAAAAATGAAGATATCAGATCTCTATATAAATAATGAGGCACCGGTTGTATCCTTTGAGATATTCCCTCCAAAGACTGACAAGGGTTTAGAAAATCTTAAAATTGAGCTGGCCAATCTTTCTACCTTTAATCCTGGTTACATCTCAGTAACCTATGGTGCAGGAGGATCAACGAGAAATAAAACCCTTGAAATTGCTGAGTTCATAGCCAAAGACTTTTCACTAACTCCCCTGGTTCACTTTACCTGTGTAGGTTTTGGACGAAAAGAGATAGCAGAATATATTAAAGAACTAAAAAGCCGCGGTATTGATAACATTTTGGCTCTTCGAGGAGATCCACCACTGGGTACTGATACCTTTGTAGCCCCAGAAGACGGATTTTCCTATGCCAATGAACTGGTTGAATACATTAGATCCATTGATGACTTTACAATCGGTGTAGCAGGCTACCCCGAAGGCCATCTTGAATCATTTGATATCCATTCAGACATAGATAACCTTAAAAGAAAGATAGATGCAGGTGCTGACTTCATCATCACTCAACTCTTTTATCATAATGATGACTTTTATCGTTTTATTGATCTTGTTGAAAAAAAGAATATTGATATTCCCGTTATTCCGGGGATTATGCCTGTTACAAATCTTTCACAGACAAAGAAAATAACCTCAATGTGCGGAGCCACTATTCCTGATAAGCTCATAAGGGCATTAAGTCAGTGTACCTCTGATGATGGTGTATGTCAGAGAGGAATGGAATATACAATAGCCCAAACTCTTGAGCTTAAAAGTTGGGGAGTTGACGGTTTTCATTTCTATACTCTCAATAAATCTGAAATTCCAAAAAAAATTATTGAAACAATTGGTCTTGCATAATAGTTTTTCCTTTCAAAAGGAGATGAAAGCATGAAAAGATCATTTATCATTTTTTTATTTATAGCTTGTGGAATTCTTACTGGTATTATATTAACCAGAATATTTTTTACACCTTATACAATTCATAGTAACTCAATGTTGCCAACCATGAAGAAGGGGAAATACTGCATCTTCATGAAGATCGGTAAACCAAAGAAAGGCGATATTGTTCTCCTTGAACATCCTACAAAAGAAAGCACCTATTTGGTAAGAAGAGTTGCAGCAATAGAAAATGACTTCATAGAAATCAAGGAAGGACAAATCCTCATTAATAATAAAATTTTTCATCCTCAATGGAAAATTAATGAAAAATCAACAGACACACTCCCGAATTATTTCTCCAAAAGAGATAATCTCCTGCGACAACGCATTAAAAGAAACAACTTCTTTCTTCTCAATGACACCCTTGACCTGTCATACGACAGCAGAGAGTTTGGTCAGGTATCGAAGAACAAGATAAAAGGAATTCTCGTTTTTTCCAAATAACCCTTTGTGGTTGACAAATTGTTTTTTTTATTATAATCTCTTCGTATAAAAATAAAATTTAAAAACTCAGAGAGCCAGGACATTGCCATAGTATATCATCTCATGTGTGAAGATGTCCTAGTATTACAAGGATTCAGGGATGAAAAAGATTTTAGATAAACCTTAAGTGATAAAAAAATCCTTTAGGAATAATTCATCCCCCCTTTAAATTTTCGACTCATAACTTTTTACTGAGTAAGAAGAGGTAACTATGACAAAGGCAATTATTATGGCTGGTGGTGAAGGAACCCGTTTGCGGCCACTCACCTGCAATAGACCAAAACCCATGATTCCTGTAATGAATAAACCTGTTATTGAACATGCAGTGAATCTCTTGAAGCGTCATAACATCACTGACATTATCATAAGTCTCTTCTATTTACCAGAAAACATCCAAAACTACTTCGGCGATGGCTCAGAATGGGATGTCAATATATCATACTCAGTAGAAGAAACACCTCTTGGTACAGCTGGTGGAGTAAAACAGGCAATGGGTGGAAGCAATGATACCTTTGTCATTCTCAGTGGTGATGGAATCATTGACTTTGACATTACTGAAATTATCAATTTTCATAATACGAAGTCATCCCCCTTTACCATTGTGCTCAATCACGTGAGCAAACCCACTGAATACGGCATTGTTATCACACGAGAAGATGGCACTATTGATAAGTTTCTGGAAAAACCCTCATGGAGTGAGGTTTTTAGTGACACAGCCAATACAGGAATGTATGTAATTAATCCAAAAATAATTGGAGAATATATTCCAGATAATACCAAATATGATTTTTCCTTTGATCTTTTTCCTCAACTTCAAGAAAATAAAATTCCCCTTTATGGTTATATCGCTGAAGGCTATTGGTGTGACGTTGGAAATCTTTCCTCTTATACCGATGTTCATACAGATATTCTTGAGGGTTTTGCAAAAATCGATTTTTCTGCAAAGCAAATTAAAAAGGGTGTTTGGGCCGGACAGGATGCAGATATTCATCCTGAAGCAGTAATCAAGGGACCTGTCTTTATAGGAAACTATGTTAGAATCAAAAAAAATGCAGAGGTCTCAGAATATTCAGTTATTGGAGACAATTGTATAATAGAAGAAAACGCCTCTTTACGAAAAACTATTGTGCTTCACAGTACAGTTATCGGTCCCAGATGTGAGCTCAGGGGTGCTGTTATCGGTAAACGATGTGTCATACAAGAGAGTGTTTCAATTTATGAGGGTTCTGTCGTCAGTGATGACTGCATCATAGGAACAAACGTAACAATTCCAGCAGGTATCAGAGTCTGGCCGGATAAGGATATAGACAATGGCACTACCCTCACCTCTGATCTTATCTGGGGAACAACAGAGAAAAAAAGTCTCTTCAGCTCTGAAGGAATAACAGGGACATTTAATGTGAAAATAACCCCTGAATTTGCCTCAAAACTGGGTTCAGCCATTGGAGCATTTTTAGGCAAGAATACAAAGCTGGTAATCAGTCGAGATAGCACCTCTGCAGCCCGTTTGATTAAGCGGGCCTTTACAGCAGGTCTCTTATCCATGGGTGTTCACGTCTATGACATGGAAGTTGAATCCGTTCCCATCAATAGATATTCAACGAGATTCCTCAAGGCAGACATGGGATGTTACATACAGATATCCCCTCTTACAGGCCTTCAGTATATTCAGATCAGACTTTTTAATAAATACGGTTTTGAGATCTCTCTTGCAGAAGAGAAAAAAATTGAAAATATTTTTTACAGAGGAGATTATCCCCGTAAGGATGCCTATGAAACAGGTGAACTCATCTATGCAACACATCATATTGATTCATATATCTCCAATGCAGAAAATTATATAAATGAAGATGTTATTATGGAAAAGAAATGGAGTGTCATCGTTGACTGTTTTTACGGCACCTCCAGCCACGTATTTCCGGAACTCCTCACTGCCTATGGCTGTGAATCAACGGTAATCAGAGGACAGATCAAGGAAATAAGAGATGAAACAAATTCCAAGATGGAAACAAGAAAGGCTCTTCAAAATGTCACCAAGATGGCCTCTATAAATCGAGAGATCGGTATTATCATTGGTCCACATGCTACAATCATAAACATTATTGATGAGCTGGGCAGCATTCTTGCTGAAGATGATATTATATCCATTCTCATCATCAATGCATTGAAACATCAAAATGCTAAAAAAATATATATTCCCGTTACAGCATCAAACTCATTGGTTAAACTCATTGAAACTAATGGTGGAAAAGTTATAAGAACAAGTTCCCAGCTTAAATCTCCAGAAGATAAAATATATGACATTATGATGGAAAACAATGAAAACAGATATCCCTACCTTGAGATTCATTATGATCCAATGATTACCTTTTTAAAAATATTGATGTTTCTTTCTATAGAAAACACAACACTCTACGAGGTTAAGGAACAACTCCCAAAGAGCAATATTATAAACACATCACTTATTTGTTCAACAAATGACAAGGCAATAGTCATGAGAATGCTTTCTACCAGTACAGATCAAAATAAGATTGAATTAATTGAGGGCATAAAAATAATTGATACAGATTCATGGGTTCTCATATTACCCGATGCAACAGAGCCTTTAATTCATCTTTATATTGAAGCTGATACCATAGAACTCAGAGATCAGCTTCTTGATGAATATACAATAAAAATCAAAAAATTTATAGCAACACTACATGAGCAAAATGAACATAAATGAAAAAAGAATAATTAAAACATTTACAGAACTAGCAGCAATCTCATCTCCCTCGTGGGAAGAAAAACAGGTTATAGCCTATATCCAGAAATATTTAAAGGATATTGGCATACCATCAAAAAAACTTCCCTGCGGGAAGTCACACAATCTCTACGTATCAATAAAGGGTTCTATAAAAGATACCCCTCTATTGCTCTCATGTCATACTGATACAGTGACTCCCTGTGAAAATGTCAAACCAGTCATACAAAAAGACAGAATTACTTCTGATGGTACAACAATTCTCGGCAGTGATGACAAGTCAGCCATAGCCATGTTTCTTGAGGCAGTGACAATTCTTAAAGAAGAAAAGATAGCCCACAGAACTATAGAAATTTTATTTTCCTGTGCTGAAGAGATTGGTCTTCACGGCATAAAGGAATTTGACATGTCTCTCATAAAATCAAAGGAGGCCTACGTCTTTGACAGTGATGGTCCCATTGGTTCAGTGATTCTAGAGGCTCCCTATCATGCTAAAATGACATTAAAAGTTCTGGGCAAGGCAGCTCATGCAGGTATGGCTGTTGAAAAAGGAAAAAATGCCATTGTTGCCCTATCTCACCTTATCACACAATTACCTCAGGGCAATATAGATGAAAATACAACCTTCAATGTAGGCATCATCTCAGGAGGGAGTGCCACCAATATTGTTGCACCTGAAGCATTTTGTGATATTGAATTCAGATCGATCAATAAAAAGAAGATTGAGGATGTAAGAGCTCAAGTAAAGCTCCTTGCAAAAGAAACAGCTAATAGTTTTTCAGTTAAAATAAAAACCGACTATGAATTAGAATATGGCGGTTTCTCACTAGAAAAGGATGATGCTGTGGTAAAAAAAGCTGTCTCTGCATTAAAATCAATAGGCATCAAGGCAAAATACAAATCCTCTGGTGGTGGCAGTGATACAAATATTATGAACTCAAAGGGAATCAATGCAGTAAATCTATCATGTGGAATGGAAAAGGTTCACACAACAGATGAATTCATAATGATTAAAGAGCTCATCAAAGGAGCACAATTAACCCTGGCACTTATAAGAAAATCATAGATTTATAGCTTAAAGACCTTCACTATAAAATAGGCTCCAGCAATAAGAGTAAAGGGAACAGTGACGTAATAGACACCCAGTTCCTTCATTGTTACAACAGATTTATCATAAACCTTTTTGCCAAAATAGGTAATATGATAATATTGAGGATCCTTCATTCTTTTTATTATAGTAATAGTAACCTTTACCTTCAGATAAACCAGAAAAGCAAAAAGCAATCCTGATTCTAATGTCAGCATGAAATCAAGGTTTAGCTGATGAATTGCCTTACCATTATTGAGAACCACTATTGCAAGAATCATACCAATGAGCATATTGGTAAAGGTAGTAACAAGAAATCCAATGAAGTCTTTATTCTTCTTAGAGGAAACATATCCTGCAATAAACTGAATATGGACAAATACAGAAAGTTGAAATGCCACAATGAGTGACAGAATAATCATCTTCATATTTAAAAAGTCCTGTTGTCTGAACAAGGCATTAAATTATTCAGTTTTTAGATGGTTTTACAAAGAATACAAAAGTTCAATAGGTGATTTTCAGAATGTATATAATAAAGTCTAAAGTTGCAACATAAAAAAAAATATTATCAACTTTAGACTTTATCTAACTGACAGTGAGAAACTATATGAATAGTATTCATCTCAAAAATGCTTATTTCTAACTGAACAATATCATTTAAAATGTTATATTCTTTTTGGTATATTTCAATAGATCCTTCATATACTCAATCATAACAGAATCTTTAGAATCCTTACAATATACACCAATATTGATAATAGGACTTAGGTCTATTCTTCCCATATGATAATATTTTACATCAAATACAGCACTGGCACCGTGTTTAGGCTTATATTCATAGAAAAAACTTGTTCGAATCTTTGAAGGACTATCTATATCATATTGAATCACTCTGAAACCATGACGCCATTTTCTTACTGTGCTGTTACCAAGCATTACCTTTTTTATATAAGGGCCACCCTCTTTATTTGAATAAAGCTCTGAGTCACTCTTGCCGTCTAAAATCTTCATTTTCATTGATTTGAATTTTTCAGGGGGGCATAACTTCGCTGGAAGAGGCAGGTATTGCACCTTATTAGTAGACTGAAACCATCGGGCAACAAAATCAACCTTGCCATCACTATCACTATCACGATAGAGAGTAATAATACCCTCACCTGATAGAAAATTTCCGATTACAATATTAGTAACTCTGTCAATTGACTGAAGAATGACGTAATTCTCACGAGTCTTTGGAACAGGGAGGCGTCTAATGCTACTGGCATTTAAAAGAATCCTCGGAACATAATTACCCTTTGCAATTTTTCTCTGCAATACTCTGTAACTGAAAAGTTCAGTTACACAAAAAATCATAAGTAGTATAGTTATTACCTTAATTTTGTTTCTCATTTTAAACCTTTTTACTCTCTTAATTTATATTTTTTTACCTGTTAACAGGCTTAGTTTTTGAGTTTTCCCATTACCTGACTCAACCAATAATGAATCACCCTTTATCTTAATATTGCCATTATTTACTATTTGTGTTCTCCAATAAACAGGACCATCCTTAGATGCACAAAAGACATTGTTTCCAGATGCTATATAGATTTTACCATCTTTCTTCATCGCCTCTTTAACTACATTTCCTTCCCATACGAGTTTACCCTTAAAGATATAGTAAATCTCAAAACGTGTGATATAGAGTCTTCCCTGAGGAGTTGGATCTTTTTTCTCCTTTTTAATAACCTTTACAATACGGCGAATTACCTTACGAGGTTTTGGTTTTATCTTTATTATCTCATTCTTTTCTTTAATAAAATCAGAAACCTTAAAAGCTACTATACTCTTTTTAGAGAGAGTAATTCCCCTCTTATTTGATTTTTCAATAACCCTATTTAAAACTTCAGCCTTAGATTTATTAGTCTTTTTTTCATATTTCAACAAATTTTCAACTATTTTTTCTGATTTTACAACCTCTTTCCTGGTTATAACAATTTTTTTTGATTCATTTAAAACAGGAGCCAAGGCCAGAACCTTCGCATCATTGGCCTCAAACTGTTTGATTCTTTTAGCAACCTTGAGTTTTCCATTATAAACCTTGATTCTGGTTGTTTTCTTCTTATCAGCCTCAATACTAAAACGTGTACCTCTAACCGCAGCAACAGCAGTAGGTGTTTTTACAATAAAACTCTCTGATTTCAAGAGTTTCTTTGGTTTACAGAGCATTTTACCAATACTAAGGCCCAATTTAGTTTTTTCCAGGTTATTCTGCTTTAAGAGAGATGAAATGACAACCTCTGACTTTTCTTTGATTCTAATGATTGAACCACCGATTTTCACATCACAGAAGGAATCTTTTCCAATATTAAGCTTATCCTTTTCTTTAATAATGGTACCAATTTCAACTGAAGTTGCATTAAGCTTAACATTACCCATTAGAAATGTTATGACTGCATATTCCTTTTTTTCTTCCTGTGAACAACTGAAAGCCACAGCTATAATAATACTTATAATACCCAATAATACTCGATTCATAGCTATCTCCTTGACAATATTTTTATACTGTCATCATATAATTATACGAATTGAGAGATAAAAAAGCAAGCAAAACTACCATATAAAATCTCTTTAATAATTACTTTTTATAGATAAAAAAATGCCTTTGCATCTAACAATTTCAATAATCACTTATGATCTACTTTTTAATTATTATATAATTGATAAGATGTTGCAAAGCTTCTTTCTATAAATAATAGCAGGAAAATTATACTATGGCAATAATTGAAAAAATACTATTAAATGCACTCCAGGCTGATGCCCTAGGTACAGTATTTGAAGGACATACAAAGGGACATATAAAATCAGATTTATATGAAGAGAATGGAATTCCTCTCATGAAACTCAACAACAAGGAACTTCAAAAATGGAGAAAACCCCTTCTTTATTCTTCAATGAGTCAGTTAATGATATTATCTGCAATGCACGTAGATAAAAAAGGAAATCTTTTAAAGCTAAAAAAGGTCTTTAAAGAGATTGAACATATAGCTGAACCGGGGATAATGCGCTACTGTGACAGTGGTGAATTAAATTTTATAAAAGGAACACCTGAGAACATAATGAGTGCTCGACTTCTGAGCCAATCTTTAGCACTTTCCATCCTCATAGATCTTTATAGATTCAATATAGAACAATGTCTATTATTTTGTTTTCAAATATCTACCTCACCAGTTGTCATTCATGGCATAATGATCTTAGGACATATCATTGCACGTGCTTCACAAGAAGAGGTTTCAAAAAATAATCTTTCATCTCTTATGGCATCCCTTAATAATGAATTAATTGAATTTTATATTTCTCATAGTGATATAATTTTTAATAAGGGCCTAAATCCTGATACAATGATTGAGGATGTGAACCTTTACACAAAACTTTTTGACTCAATTTATAAACCATCCTTGAACATTGAAGAAAGAGAAAAAGTAGTGATAAATATATTAAATGATTTTATCCCCCATAATATTACCAGAGTCTCAATAAATCACCCTGCTGCAATTCTGGCAACCAGCTCAATATATGCTCTATACCATGAAATTTCTGATTTTGAAATAATTAAAGCTTCACTCAAGGAAGGAGGTTCAGCATCTGCCTTAGCCTTCTGTACATCACTCTTTTTAACAATTACCAATATGGACTTCGACCTGTCACAATCAGTTCTTAATCATCTCATCAATAAAAACAAGATTGAGACATTATGTCACAAAATTGAGAATAATAAATTTAACCATGATGATATTAAGGACTTCATTTCTACTGAAAAGTCATTAACATCAAAGGAAATTGAAGAAAAAACATCAAAAAACAAGCATAATAAACAGAGTCAAAAGTCGACCAAAAAGCCTAAAAGCAAATCGTCAAAAGAAGAAGAACTAAACCGTCACGTAGTAGAAAGTTGGACAAAAGTAGATAAAGCCAAATGGCGAAAAAAAAGAGAGAAGTTTTCAGAGGATGATGCCGATAATAATTAAAATACTGTGTTCAAATGACTAACCAGCGGAAAAAGATTTGACAATATATCTTTTTTACTATTAAATTTTACTGGTATTTATGCATAAATGGAATCGTGCATCAAATCCATATTCATGGAGGATATAAATGACCCGGTCAATTAAAACAATTGTTCCACTCTTTTTACTAGTTTTATTACTCACTCAGGTATCAGACCTGTATTCGAAGCGTGCAATAAACTATAAGTTTATTACTATAAAAAAAATATCCAGATATAACGAAGATCGTATTGCATTTCAACATGTTGAAATTAATACTGATCCATATAAGATTGATAAAACTGATAATTCACTTTCTTGTCTTCTTATAGTTAAAGATAAAAAGATGTATCTCTTTAAAGATGGATACGATGACCCGAAAAATGTTGCAAGCAAAAGACTTATTCTTGAGATGTCACAAAGACTTATACCTGATCTATGGATCAAAAAAGTTGATAGCATTCCTGATTATCTCATCATAACAGATAGAAGAAATCAATTGATGAGGAATAACAGTCAGGAATTCATTCAGAAGAATTTCGGCACCTTTTACTCAAAGATTAAAGATACATTCCTAAAAAAGCATGTGACAATCTTTAGAAATCTAATAATTAATAAAAAAGATTCTCCTGTTTACATCAATAGATATGCCCTACCTCTCAAAAGAAGAGATAAGGGAAAGGCACGATACTATGTTTCAGTTACAGCTAAGACCATTGATGAAAAGGTATACTTTGCAGAGGATGCAGATGGGGATGGAATTACTGAAACCTTTACAGTAAATCTACCTGACGGCTTTAACTGGGGTTATAAATCTGGTCCAAATATTGTTTTCATAAAGAACAATAAACAGGAAAATCTTAAAAAAATTATTGGTAAAATTACCAATGAAGCCCTTTATGGAACAAAAGAAGAAGAAAATCTAATTATTAAAACCTTTCCAAAAGATCAAGATATTATCAACATGATTGATGATATCTATAGAGTAGTTACTCCTGATATTCTCAAGAAAAAATAGTATTCAACTACAATATAAAAAAAGATGCCTCCAAAGGGCATCTTTTTTTTATGCTCAAAATCCATTGAGTCATTCTTCATCTCTTAAAGTAATTACATATAATTATATAATAGGAACTGATCAATAGCTAATAAAGACTATTTTCTATTTCTTTTCATTAGATTCGGTGTGTTGATATTATTTCTTTGAGGTAGAAAATCAAGGGGATTTAATGGAATTGAATGATACCTCAACTCGAAGTGAAGATGACTTCCTGTTGAATTTCCAGTACTACCGACCAATGCAATAATCTGTCCCTTTCTAACTATATCACCCTGTTTTACCAGAAGCACTGAATTATGGGCATATCTGGTTACAAATCCATTTCTGTGTTTGATATAGATGCAGTTTCCATAGCCTTCTGTATAGGCCGATGCAGTAATGATGCCGTCTAATGCAGCTAAAACAGGTCTGCCCTTTTCAGCAGGTACATCAATTCCAGGGTGAAGCTTTCCCCATCTCATACCAAAGGATGAAGAAATTCGATGGAGATTATAAATTGGCCACAGCCACTGATTTTTTTTTAATTTGATCTTTGGCCGATGATAAATTTTATACTTCATCAGATATGAAATGTATGATTTTGAATAGGGAATAAATATATATCGATTAAAGGTTATGGTACCGTTTATTTTCTTAACTGTTTTATATGATGCACCAAATTTATGCATATATTTTTTTAGCTGATACCATGAGGATATTTTTTTCCAATAGCCCGTATATCCCATATATGTATGAATATGGGAGTTATCTAAGATTAGTTCTTTCTCTTCTCCTAGACAGGGAAGTGTCAGAGCAATAAGAATGAATAAGGATATTATAATTCGCATTTGACCATCAAATTTTAAAGGTATTTTTTATCAATTAAAATAAAAAAAATAGCTCTTGTCAAGAGAAAAACTGAAGGTCAATCAATGAGTTTCTTTATAAAACTGAGAGAATAGCTGTTTTTAATATGATGTCTTCTTAAACAGTAATTGTTTCTGCCAACAATGTTTGGACCAAATTCTGTTGAAAAGGTTCTGGTATATCCTGCATTATTACATAACTCAAGAAGCTCGAGATTATACCTTCCATAGGGAAAGGCAAAAAAATCTATCTTCTTGTTCATCTTCATTTCAATATACTTCCTTGAAACAACCAATTCTCTGTATAATAAATCACTTTTTCCTTCATTGAGTCCTTTAACAAGGTCAGAATGTGAAAAGGAATGACATTGAATGTCAATATATCCCCTATCCATTTTCTTCAATTTTTTCCAGGTAAGAGTTCTTTTTCCTCTATTATGAATTGCCTTTACATATACAAATAGAGTTACAGGATACTTAAACTCCTCTGTAAGTGGCTTTAAAATCGAATAGGTTGAAGGATATCCATCATCAAAGGTTATAACCATCACCTTACCTTTAAAAGGTATTTTTTCATCAATATGCTTCAATAGCAACCGAAGAGAGATAACCTTAATATTGTTATTACGATAAAATTCAAAATGCTTTCTCAGCTGATCTTCTGTTACGGAATAAGGTCCTTTTCCATTTATATTATGATACAATAAAATTGGAACAGATGTTTCTCTTCTTAGTTCTTGCTTTTGCTTTATTTTTTTTTCTGATATTCCTTCAATACTCTTTAAAGGTGAATATAAAAAAATCATTAATATCGAAATAACTGCAACAAGAGATTGGGGTGCAATGAGGTAAATTTTATTCATAATATTTATTCTATAAACTATTGTATCTACATTGACATATTAATCAAATACAATACTAGTTGACAATAAAATTATTTTAAATAAATCTATATTTAATATTAACATTTATTAACCATAGATACTAATAAAGAATCAAATATCAATAGGATTTATATTATGATAGAATTCATAAAAATGCATGGCACAGGAAATGACTATATATACATCAATTGTTTATCAAAGAAAATAAAAAATCCTTCTGATTTAGCAATTAAAATGAGCAATCGAAACTTTGGAATCGGATCTGATGGTTTAATACTCATAGAATCCTCAAAAACTGCAGATTTCAAGATGAGAATCTTTAATCCAGACGGCAGTGAAGCTGAAATGTGTGGAAATGGCATCCGCTGCTTTGCCAAGTATGTTTATGATAAAAAGCTCACAGATAAAAAAAATATTGAAGTTGAGACCCTGGCAGGCATTAAAACCATTGAAATGAAAGTTAAAAACAAGCTTGTTTATGAAGTTACGGTGAATATGGGTAGCCCTATTTTAGAAAAGAACAATATTCCCATGCAAGGTTCTGATGAGCATTGTATTGATGAAACGATTGTTCTTGATGATCATACACGATTTAAGATTACAGCTATATCCATGGGTAACCCTCACGTAGTAATTTTTGTAGAGGATGTAGAGAACTTTCCCATACATAAATATGGTCCAATGATAGAAAAGGATGATCTCTTTCCCAATAGAACAAATGTTGAATTTGTTCAGATCATAAATGAAAATGAATTAAAACAGAGAACCTGGGAAAGGGGTTCCGGAGAAACTCTTTCATGTGGAACAGGTGCATCAGCAGTATCTGTTGCTGCAGCCCTCAATGGTCATACGAAAGATGAGGTAACAATTCACCTCAGTGGTGGCGATTTGAAACTTCACTGGAAAAGAGAAGAAAACAATGTCTATATGACAGGACCTGCTGTTGAAATTTTTTCAGGAACGTGGGATCAGTAACTCTATTGCTCCCATAAAGCAGCTACTGGAATTCCCTTATCTAAAAGTGATACAGATGTTATTTCCGGTATATTTTTTTTAATTGTCTTGTTAAGAGCAACCATGAACTGCTTTTCAGAGTTTGGGATAATATCTGAGGTTATATCACCTGGATCAACATCAATATAGCAATGCATTTTATTTCCTGCTTTATGAAACCATACCTTTCTGACGAACATCTTCAAAGGAACAATCTGAGAAGTATTATCAAACCTTGAACCATAAACTACTATTTTAAACAGATGCTTAACAAAGGAGTCCTTGTTATTAAACTTGGGTATATTTCTTTCTTCAGTAATAATCTGTTTTGCATCAATGGAAACAAGATAAACAACACCTTTTTTCTTTTCTAATAGCTTAGGAATGGAAGGAATAATATCAAAAACATTCTTCTGAGTAAGACCACAGAACATGAGATAGTCTGCAAGAAATAACAAACCAAGAATAAGAATTATATATCTGGTCTTAGCTTTAGGATCTTTTTTGGCCGTTTCAATTATATCTTTAAATAAATCTTTCAAAAATTTCATTATTTATTCCTACTCTTTTATTATAAAACATATATGGTATTTAGCCCAATATACATCAAGTTTTTTTCTATTTTTTAATCATTCTGTTATATTTATGAATAAAACTGTTAATTCCCTGTGCTATACCTGCGGCAATTCTTCTTTGATACCATGATTTTCTTAAATATCTGGCCTCTTTTCTATTGGTAATATATCCAACCTCTACTAAAGCTGCTGGCATCAAAGATCCCCGTAATACATAGAAATCAGCCTTTTTTATGCCCCGTGACTTAAAATAACCATTATTTCCTCTCATTCCATTCTGTATGGACCTGGAAAGCATTGAACTCTCCTTTTGAATCTGTGCCATGAGCATGTGAGCTTCAATATAGTCAATATCTGAATATCGGTTTCTTCCTCTGTTTTCTTCCAATACTATGACATTATTTTCTAGGGCAGCGGTACTTCGCGCTGAATCATTTGAGGGATTTTGAGATAAAAAATATGTTTCAAAACCCGATATTCTTGGAGACAAAGATGCATTTACATGAATACTTACAAAGATACCATTGTTTTTGTTATTTAAGAAACGGTTTGCAATAGATGATCTTTTAGACAAAGCAATAAATCTATCACTATTTCTGGTATAATAAACTGGAATGCTTCGATTTCTTCTTTTAAAATAATAACCTGTATACTTAGCAATCTTAAGTGTAATATCCTTTTCCTTTAGTCTGCCCTTTCCCATTGCCCCTGGATCCTTGCCACCGTGACCTGCATCAATAATAATAAATGAAATTTGATATTTCCCTGTTTTTTTTACAGGATTATAAGTGATAATATCTTTCTCATCCTTAAAATGAATAACAACAGTTTTATTTTTTTTAACAAATTTCCATTGTACGAAGAATTTTTTAAATAACTCCATAGAAAAATCATAGGGCAATAAGATCTCTCCACTTCTTTTTATAACTGGATATTTAGTTCGCCATATTCTTCGATTAATCAGCATCGTAGAATTATTAAGCTGAAACACTGCAACCATTGTCTTATGGTATAAAACACCCCTTTGTAAAATTGGATCGTAATCATGTGATAGGGGTAAATACTTTATTATTGAAAACAGTGAAATATAACTCTTGCCCTTATATATCTCAATGGGTAGTTTTTTTATGCCACTGGATATTGGTGATGACATAAAAATCATAAGAAAAAGGGGGATAAAAACAATTTTTTTAAGCATATTCATCCTGTTTCACTTGTATATATAAAAAATTCATAGTAATATAAATTATGGAGGTAATATTATGAAATATATTATTTTATTCTCTTTTCTTCTCTCAATCCTTTCCTGTTCTCCAGAAACAAAAATTAATGGTACCTATTATCATTTAAAAGGTCAACAAAAGTATTACAATCTTAATGTTTCTGTAAAAAATCACCGTCAAGTGTTAATTTTTGAAGGGGTTCCCCTTGATTTGATGCATAAGCTTCCCTGGCAAAAAAAATGCACTGGAAAAGGAAGAGGAAATACCATTAAATGTGATAAAATTGTTGTCAATTTTAAGGCAAATAATCAAATAGCTCATGTTAAATACTCAGATGGATCAAAACAAGAGTTTGTTTCTTCAACAAAGGAAATCAATGAAGAAATAATTCAGATAAAATAAAACTCATTTAAATTACATTTCATTTTAATAAATAATACAAAGGAACCATTTCCATGAGAAAGATTTTATACCTATCACTAATACTAGTAATTCTAATTGGATGCTCAGAGGCAAAAAAAAATTCCAGTAATGATGTCTTAGAGAAAAGTACAGCAATTGTTTTAACCAGAGATACTGCTGTAAGACTTGATCCCTTCATTTATTCAGCAAAATTAACTACTATTCAAAAGGGATCAACATTCAAGATCGTAAAAAAGTCTGCTAAAAAAAGCAGAATCGGTAAAACACAAAAATTCTGGTATAAACTTCAAATTGATAAAAGCATGAGCGGTTGGGTATATGCGGCAAATCTTAAGATAATAGGTTCAGATAAGAAGAAAACCATCACCAATTTTGTAAATGATTTCTGGGAAAAAGAGACTGATGTGATGAAAGTCAGTTTAAAGGGAAAATGGTGGAGCATCAATAAATTTGGTGACTTTACCAGTCATTGTATTGAATTTAATGAAGATGGCACATATCTTTCATACTGGAAAGGCAGTAAAAATTACATAAAGGGAATCTATAATTTTGATTTCAATAAGAACCAGTTAATATTTCTAAAGGGTGCTACTTTTGGAAAGAAAATGAATTTCATCAAGCGTGGCCAGGAATTCACCCTAATTCATCAGGAAAAAGACGGAGAAACTCGTTTTAAAAGAATTCTACAACAAACGACTCAAGATCTAAATAAAAAAAGGACTCCAATTAAAAAAGGTAAGAAAAAATAAATGCAACTACGGTTAAACAAATATCTATCCAAATGCGGTCTTGGCTCAAGAAGAAAGGTTGAAGAGCTCATAGTAAAGGGACAAATCTATGTTAATGATAAAAAAACAACTGAGTTTTCAACTGAAATAGACACAGAAACAGACAAGGTATCCTATAAAAATGAAGTTCTTAAGCTCATTGATCATGAATACTTTCTCATCCTCAATAAACCAAAGGGCTATATTACAACATTAAGTGATGAGAAAAATAGAGCCACAGTAATGGACCTAATTCCGGAAAAATATAAACGTGCAGGTGTTGTTCCAGTTGGCAGACTTGACAAAGACACCGAGGGTCTTCTCCTTCTAACAAATAATGGTGATATGTCACAAAAACTTAATAAGCCGACTTCCCACGTCATTAAAGAATATTACGTTGAACTTGATAAAGAGCTTGATGATAAAGCCAAATTAAAAATTGAGAAGGGAATATTTCTTCATCAGATAAAGGTTAAAACCGCTCCATGTAAGATTAAATTTACTGCCAAATCGAGAAAATTTCTCACCATAGCAATATCTGAGGGAAAGAAAAGACAGATTAGATATACCTTTAAGAAGTTTGGATTAAATGTAGAAAAATTAAGAAGAGTTTCCTATGGCCCCCTGAAGATAACAGGCGTAAACAAGGGAGACCATAGAGTTTTAAAATCCGGTGAAGTAAAAAAACTTTTAGAACATATACTCAACCAAAAATAGAATTTAATCTAATGAATGAACAAATAGTCCGCTTCTCAACTTTGGTTCAAACCATGTTGATTTTGGCGGCATAATTCCATCATTGTCAGATACATTCATCAACTGTTCAACAGTTGTTGGATACATGGAAAATGCTACAGCAAAGTCCTTTGAATCAACAAGTTTCTCGAGCTCCTGGGTACCTCTGATTCCACCAATAAAACTGATTCTATCATCTGTTCTTGGATTTCCAATACCAAGAATTGGATCTAATACTGTGTCCTGTAATATCTTTACATCAAGACTATCTATTGGATCTTCACTAATAGCAAATTCAGGATTTATTGTATACCACTTGCCATCGAGATACATGCAGAATTCCTCTGTTGACTCAGGAATCTTCTTTCCATTTTGATCAACAGCATATTTATCCTTTATTTTGTTCAAATATGACTCAGAATCTAATCCATTGAGATCCTTCACTGCCCTATTATATGCTAAGATATTGAGTTCATCATGGGGAAAGGATACAGATAAGAAATAGTTATATTCCTCGTCACCCTTATATCCAGGATTCATTTCTCTTCTTTTAACACCCACATTTGCCCCTGAGGCTGCTCTGTGGTGTCCGTCAGCGATGTATACAGTGTCATTGGCAAAACTATCCGTAATCTTCTTTATAATCGCTGAATCATCGATAACACGCACAGTATGCTGAACACCATCTTCAGCGGTAAAATCATATAGAGGCTCAACAGACATGCACGAATCTAATAAATTCTTTTTTTCTTCTGTCTGTCGAAATAGAAGGAAAACCGGTCCTGTATTTGCATTCAATGTATCCAGGTGAGTACTGCGGTCTTCTTCTTTATCTTCTCTGGTATATTCATGTTTCTTTATGACATTATTGAGATAATCATCAATGGAGATACAGGACACCAATCCAGTTTGTGCCTTTCCATTCATTACCTGTGTATAGAGATAAAGGCATTCAGTTTTTTCTTCTATAAGTATTTGTTTTTCGATAAATTCATTAAGCTTCTTCTTGCCTTGAAGATAGACCTCTTTATCATGAACATCAATATCTGCAGATAAGTCAATCTCAGGCTTTGTAACATGAAAAAAACTGTATTCATTGCCCTTTGCTATTACAGCTGCTTCTTCTGAATTTAATACATCATAGGGCAGCTCAGCTACCTTTTCAACCAATTTCTCTTGTGGTCGATATGCCTTAAAAGCCTTTAATTTTGCCATTTTTTTGTCCTTTTTGAATGAATAAACCTTAACTAATTTAAAAGCATATTTTTTCAAGAAAAATATGATCAACTCTAATCTAAATGAAGGAAAATGACGAAATTATAGATATATTCAAATTATTTTCAGAAAAACACCGGAGTCTCTCATGCAGAATATAGATTTTTATAATGGTCAGGGAACGAGACGATCAGCTCCCATTTATGATGTTCCTGATCCTGAACTTTATTCTAAAGGTAATTCAACTATTAAAGATGAAGAAAAAAGTAGAAAAAAAGCTATAAGAGTACTCTTTATCATTTTAGCCATGTGTATTATATCCTTTACTACTGGACTCGCTATTGGAATTAAATTCGCCGGTGGCCCTAAAAAAGAGATTATTGATAAAAAGACAGCAGCAGCCATGTCTACAATAAGCAATAAGATGACCAATTACTTCCAGGGTGTTAGAAAACGCTCCTTTCCAAAGAGTCAATACCCCTATCTCGTAAAGGTTGGAAATCAATATGGCAAGGTTCGTACTATTGAGATTGTTAAATATCTTCGTAACAAAAATCACGAGGTTGTTATCTCAAAGGGTGACAGTGGAATGTATAAGTTGTATCTTCCATATAAAGGAAAAAATGAAGCTGAAATGTCTATTGCAATGCTGCAGGAATATAAAGAATTTAATATTGGCAACTCATTAAGTTTGTTTGAGCGATAATTCTATAGATCAATAATATGAAAAGACTCAATGATTCTTTTCATATTATCCTCTTCTTTAAAATTTTTTGGTGAAATAATTCTCACAATACAGCCAATATTCTTGTTTAAATAAAGACCTTCAAAACCACTATACTTTTCATATTCAATTCGATAGATTTTCTTTTTATCTGAACGATATATTTCTTTCTTTTGTTTTACATCCAAACCAGTTAAAAGATTCCAGTGAAGCCTCAATTGATCAATATTTTTCAATGAACCCCTAAATTTTTCACAATCAATGGCAATAATTGCCTGATATTGTTGTGCCTTTTTTTTAGTGGATAAACCTGCAGTAATTCCCATATATCTATAATTACGATAATATCTACGTTTTGTTGTAAGCACAGAGATCCAACCATTATAAAGACCCTTATAACGGAATTCATCATTGTGAATATAGGTAACGTCATTTATTCTATAGAGAAAAAGATTAGCCTTTATATTTAATGAATTAAAGCGGGAGCCAAATTGTCGCTGATAATCATTAATTATCTGACCAGCTCGTTTTTGGATACTCACAAGTGAATAATCTTTCACTTCAAGATGGAGTAATGATTTTAGTATTTTTAATCCCTTAACTTTTTGTCTTCCCTTTAAAAATTGAGAACCTTGAAAAAGATAGAATTCAGCACCATCATAAGTAACAATAGGATCATTCTTAATCCTGGTACCAGACATCATAATTTTATTATTCTTATTTAAGTAATACCTATTGCCATCAAGATCTTTAAAAAATGCCCACTCTGGCATTTGACCTATGAGGATAGAGAAAGAACCGAGCAAAAAAAAGAAAATAGTTTTCTTCATCAAAACATTAAGTTCATTATAATAATTCCAGCCAAAATCATAAGACCGAGTAGCACCGCAATAAGAATAGTTGTTCTATTTTCACTTGAGGCATCACCATCCTTTTCATTTCCCTGACTTGAATCGATCAATATCTTAACATTTTCTTCTTCAATTATCTTTGCCATGATTCCCTTTGCAACAAGGGCATAAAGATAATAACCACTTTTGTCCATAGGAATCTTTGCTTTTAATCTTCCTTTAATCGGAATTACTTCACCATTTTCATTTCGTGCATTAAGTACATTGATGACCTTAGCAGTTACAGGATCACTTCCCGATAAGAGAACCTTTATTTTTTCTCCAACACTGATATCATTTATATACTTTCCCTTTACTGGTGATACTATTACCTTTGCAGGGATAATATACTTAGCCTCTTCTTCAACCTTTGTAATTCTCTCATCCTCAACCTCTGCAACTCTAGTTTCCTTTTCTTTTGATTCCTCTTTGCCAGGTGCATCTGCTTGAACTCCAGCAAGCTCCATATTTACTGAGGTTGTTGCTTCAAGTTCAACCCTACAAACTGCATCTCCCATAGATAAGAGTTTTCTAATAATTTCTGTAGTTGTACGTGACAGATCGTCGAGTTTTTTTTCTTCTACATCAGGAAAAACATCATAACCAATGAATGCGTCTAAAAGATTACTATTAAAATCAGAAGAATCAACAGATGTTTCATTATTAACAATTGCTTTTAAATCTGTATAAAGAGTTTTCCAATCATCAAAAAGTCTAATCTTTTCAAAAAGAGAATTATTAGAAACTATCCGAGAATCAACTGAGGCAATATATTCATCAATGACATTAAAAAAAGCAAAAAAGAATCCTGATCTTTCGCCTTCAGTGGACATGAACTTTCCTTTAACCACAACTATATCATTGTATTGTCCATTTACCATGGCTTTTGCTTTTTCAAGATCACCACCAGTGTATTTTAATGCAATATCAATCAGTTTGGCTTTTTCATTTAATGAATCATATTGTTCTGTCATATCTTATTCCTGAATGTGTGCTAAATATTTTTCTATAATCTCATATTTCTTTTGAGGCTTCATAATTATTATTTTATTTATACGAGTTAAAATTTTCTGTTTATACTTTAAAGACATTTCAATAATATAATATCCTTTATCATCTAAATCATTAATTATTTCAACTTTTTCTATGGGAACTCTGATTCCAAGAACTAATCCCATATAATTTATAAGGTGTTCTGGCCGAACATATTTTATTAGAAGCTTATTACATCCTATTTCAAGACGTCTGAGCATTCTAAATTCATTATATTTTTCTGAATCTATCTCATTCCAGTTCCCAGGATTATCAGTTAATTGAATAGAAATCAAATCTTTTTCAACAGATTCAACTATTCTAATATAAGTGTTAAAATGCTTATATAGAGAAAGTAATCCAAAAAGATCTTCATCTAATTTAGCTTTATTTTTGTAATCTTTCCTAGCCATTTAAACTGCCAACACCCTGCTTTTTTCTAATCTCAATATTCTTATTTTATTTAATGTTTCAATAATTTTTTTTATTTCATCATTACTGCTATTTAATAATTCTATCAACTCTTTTTCTGTAGCCTCTTTATGAAGAAGAACATAGGAAATCAATTCATGTTCTTTTTTTGAAAGTTCACCAATTACAAAGGTATTATCTCTTGTTAATTCATTAACAACTAAAGCTATTCTATTTTTCTGATATTTGCTATAGGTATATATGACTGATTCAATATTAATCTGATTTATCGAAGAAATATTTCGAGCCTTTACATAAAAAGGTGATTCACTTGCTATAGCATCTTTCATCAAACAAATAATGAATTCATCAATAAAGGATGAGTCCATAACACCAATATTTTCAAAATCAAGAACCAATACTTCATGTTCACCTAACATTGAAATCTTATTCTTGGCTTCACTATAAATCGCCCTTCCAACAGGTCTTGTTAAAAGATCTGGTGATTTTATTTTTGCTTTTAAAGCCAATTTTTTTATTAATAATTCCATTTTTATTCCATTATTTTACAAGAGTTAGTGAAATTTGTGTTCCCTGAAATTCTCTCAAATTATCTTTCACAAAAAAATAAGGATCTCCACCAGCTTTTTTATACATTGCTGTAAGTGAAGATCTTTGTGATCGGATATAAATGGTTCCCTGGAGTTTTTCCATAATTGAGTTCACCTGACATAAGCCATATCCAAAATCTCTTTTACTTGAAATGGGTCTCAATAAAGCATTTTTGATGTATTCTGAGTCTGAAGCAAAATCATATTTATTTTCTTTCTTAAATGAATTGGGGATGCCAACTCCTGAATCAGCAATCACCAGTCGAACAACCTTTTCATTACTCATTTGATAAGACTGCATCACCAGATAACCGCTATCAAGACTATGTTCAAAAATATTCTGACAGAGTTCTGAAATAACTGTTATGAAATAATCAACTATAGTCGCATTAAACCAATATTTCAGTATAAATTTAGCTCTTGATCGAAAGGTATGAATAATATCATTGATAATCTTTATGCTCTGTTTCTCTTTACCAGGAATCTCAATAATCTCTAAAACACTTTTACTAAAGGATGATCTCTTTAAGAGCATCTTTTCATTTACCTCATCAGTTACATCAAAGATGCCTGTAGATAAAAAGTCCATACGTGAAAGATATTGATGAATCTGCAAGGGAACATTATTAAGAGAAATCTTATTACCAGAATTTCTGATTTGATTTCTACCAAGCAACAAGAGACCAATCATAGAATAGGGCTCTATAAAGCTCACTCCACCGAGATCCAATGAAATATCACTCTTGTCTCCAATAGCATTTATAACATTTTCAAATAAAAATGGATCTCTAAAGTTATTTCCTGATGTTATGGCCTGATTCATATATAAAATTGTCCTTATTTATGAATCGGTATATTAATCGAATGATTTTAGGTATTTTCTTGATTTTATGAGAAGTTTTTAGTGCAAAAAAAAGGATGGTTTTATAGAAAACCATCCTCTTCCTTTATATATTCTTCTAGTATAATGTCTTACATCATACCTGGCATTCCGCCCATTCCGCCCATTCCGCCGCCCATAGGCATTGCAGGCTCATCTGATTCCTTATCAGTAATAAGTACTTCAGTTGTTGAAAGCATTCCAGCTACAGATGCAGCATTCTGAAGAGCTGATCTTACAACCTTAGCAGGGTCAATGATTCCTTCTTTAATCATATCCACCCAAACGAGGCTTGCAGCATTGAAACCAATACCAGGCTCTTCTGTCTTAGCCTTTTCAACTATAACAGATCCTTCCTGACCAGCATTGAAAGCGATTTGTCTCATTGGAGCTTCAATTGCTCTTATAACAATCTCAGCACCGATTTTTTCATCACCTTCAAGTTTTGGTATCAGTTCACTTACAGCTTTTTGGCTATTGATCAGTGTTTTTCCGCCACCAGGTACAATACCTTCTTCAACAGCAGCTCGAGTAGCCTCAAGTGCATCTTCAACTCTAGCCTTCTTTTCTTTGAGCTCAATTTCAGTTGCAGCACCAACATTGATTACAGCAACTCCACCTGCAAGCTTAGCTTTTCTTTCCTGAAGCTTCTCAATATCATAGTCAGATGATGATTCTTCAATCTGCTTCTGAATCTGAGAAATTCTTGCTTTAACATCCTGCTGTGTTCCGTCACCCTCAATGATAGTAGTATTTTCTTTATCAATAAGAATCTTCTTCGCACTTCCAAGCTGCTCAAGTGTGGTGTTTTCAAGCTTCATTCCCAGGTCTTCAGAAATAACCTGACCATTTGTAAGAATAGCTATATCTTCAAGCATTGCTTTTCTTCTATCACCAAAACCAGGAGCCTTAACAGCAACACACTGAATTGTTTTTCTTAATGTATTTACAACGATAGTTGCAAGAGCTTCACCTTCAACATCTTCAGCTATAATAAGAACAGGTCTTCCAGCTTGAGCAACCTTTTCTAATACAGGAAGAAGATCTTTCATTGATGAAACTTTCTTTTCATAAATTAAAATTAATACGTTTTCGAGAACTGCCTGCATAGTTTCAGGATCAGTTGCCATGTATGGAGAAAGATACCCTCTATCAAACTGCATACCTTCAACAACATCAAGGTGTGTTTCAATAGATTTTGCTTCTTCAACAGTAATAACGCCGTCTTTACCAACCTTGTCCATTGCTTCAGCAATAAGATCACCAATTTCAGGATCATTGTTTGCAGAAATAGATGCAACCTGTGCAATTTCCTTCTTGTCTACAATTTCACGTGAAGTACTGGCAACATAATTTACAACTGCTTCTACAGCTTTATCAATTCCTCTTTTAAGGCTCATGGGATTTGCACCGGCTGTAACATTTTTTAAACTTTCTTTATAAATAGATGCAGCTAAAATTGTAGCTGTTGTGGTTCCATCACCTGCAACATCATTTGTCTTAGTTGATACTTCTTTAACCATCTGTGCACCCATATTTTCAAATGGGTCTTCAAGTTCGATTTCCTTTGCAACAGTAACACCATCTTTGGTCACTGTAGGTGCACCGAATTTTTTATCAATAACTACATTTCTTCCTCGTGGTCCCAGTGTAACCTGAACCGCATCAGCAAGCTTAATAACACCTTCATATATTGATCTTCTTGCTTCATCATTGTACTGTAATACTTTAGCCATAATGTTCCTCTACTATAATTTTACTTTTACTAATTAATCTACTCAATAATCCCTAGAATATCCATTTCAGATATTATGAGATAACTAACACCTTCATGTGCAACTTCTGTTCCTGAATACTTTCCATAAAGAACAGTATCACCCGCCTTAACACTAAGGGGTATTAAATCCTTTCCATCTCTGATTCCATCACCAACTGCAACAACCTTTCCCTGCTGGGGTTTTTCCTTTGCAGTATCTGGCACGTAAAGTGAACCTACTTTTTCAACTTCTTCATCCTGTAATTGAATGAGAATTTTGTCTCCTAAGGGTTTTATAGCCACTTTGTTCCTCCTAATCTTATTTGATTACTATTTATTATAATATAATGCTTTGATTCATAAAACATTAATGATTGTTAGCACTCAACTTGTTGAGTGCTAACAATCATTAATATAATGTTGAACGAAAAATAACCAACCTTGAATAAAGCAGGTTACAGGCTCTTAAAGGCAAATATAAAGGTATATTGTCGATTTTCAGCGAAATATGAAGTTTTACAAAAAACAAAGAATATCTACAAAAATTATACATGCTCTAAATAGTCTGACTTGCCTCCTCTTTTTTCAATAAGTCGTGAATCAGTTATAATCATTTCTTTATCAACAGCTTTACACATATCATACACTGTCATTGCAGCAATACTGGCTGCCATCAATGCTTCCATTTCTGCACCGGTTTTGCCATCAAGTCTTATTTCTGACTCAATTTCAACACCAGGAATATCTCTATTAACAGAAACCGTAACATTTACAAAGGTTAAATTGAGCTGATGACACATTGGAATCAACTCATCTGTTCTTTTTGCAGCTAAAATACCTGCAATTCGGGCAACCTCAAAGATATCGCCTTTTGGCAAAAGCTTCTTTTCTATTTTATCAACTGTACCAAGAGCCATCTTAACAATAGATCGTGCTTTAGCAGTCCTTGAAGTAACCTTTTTTGATGATACATCAACCATTTGTGATGTACCATTTTCACTATAATGAGAAAAATTATCAGGCAAAATCAACCTCTATTGTTCTTTATTTACATCATGGGCAATTGATTTAAGACAATAAATGATCAATCCTAAAACTATATATAATGAAATCACTATAAATACAGCCCACATCTTAAAAACCACTAGAAAAGCTGCCATTAAGAGTATTATTATTATAGCTATAGTTTTTCCTTTTTTAAATAGATCATTAAAAAGCTTATTATAATCAACCTGTGTTATCATTAAGAAAGCACTTCCAAGAAAAATAATTATATATAACCAAAGAGGCACAAAATCATGAATGATCCCAAAAAAAGGAATCTTAGATATCTCAAGTGCAGGAATTGCGGCAACCATGATACCTGCTGCTGGTGACGGAAGTCCAGTAAAACCCTTTTTATTATCATCTTCAACATTAAAGCGTGCGAGTCTGTAGGTGGCACAAAGAGGAAATACTGCTGCAAATAGCATTCCTGCATTTATTCCAAAACCTATTTGAGGGAAACTTTGAAAATAAGCCTGGTATGCAATAATTCCTGGAGCAATACCATATGACACTGCATCTGCCAATGAATCGAGTTGACCACCGATTTCACTCTCAACATTAAGAGCTCTTGCAGCAGCTCCGTCAAAGAGATCAAAAAATGAGGCAACAAAAACAAGTGTTCCTGCAAGGGCAATTCCCTCTTTAGTGCCTTTACTGGCAACAATAATAGCTATAAATCCAATAACCATATTTGACATGGTAAAGAAATTGGGAATAATAGACCTTTTATTTTTCATAAATTTACACCACTATGGATTTTTTTATATACTTTAATAGATTGGATCTTTGTCAATTAAAATTGATTAATCTATATCTTTACACTCTTTCGTATAAGACTTTCGTATCTTTTTACCTGTAGCTATTTTAGCTGTAATGACCTTTTTAATTGGATCTTTCCCACCAATTGATTCTGCAAAAGTCGTTAGAAGCTGTGCATGTTTTAGAAATTTCATCTTTTCAACATGCTTTTTGAGATCATCACAGGTTGTTATATCTTTAATCTGATGTTTGTCATTATATTTTTTTGCCAAATTATAATAATATATCCTCAACTCACCCTTCATTTGGTTATAAAGACCAATATATGCAATATTTTTTTCTTTTATTTCTTTTACTTTCTTTGGCCCAAACTGAATGACAATCTGCAATTGACTCTTTGCTTCACTATATTTCTTTTGGTTAATTAATTCAATAAATTTTGTCACAGGATCACGCTTAACTGATGCAATAGTCATATATCCAAAAATAACAGAAGTAATGATAATACCAACGACAAATGCTGTCGAAATCTTTTTCTTAAATCGAAAGTATATAGTTATAGCAGGTATAATTAAAAAGAATAATACTCTCAATGCTATTTTAGAATAAGATAATAAAATGTCCATCTTAGATCTCCCGCTTAATACTTATCTTTTCTCTATGAAGTTCCAGAGCAAGTTCGATCAATTTGTCCATCAAATCTTCCTGAGAAAGACCTGAATATTCCCAGAGTTTGGGATACATGCTGATATTGGTAAAACCCGGTAGGGTATTAATTTCATTTAGAAAATATTCATCAGTTGATGAATCATAAAAAAAGTCAATTCTAGCAAGACCAGAACAGTTGAGGATAACAAAGGCTTCAACAGCACTCTTTCGAATCTCTGAAGCAATAGAATCAGGGATTTCTGCTGGAATCTTCATGTCAGCTCCATCCTCGTCTATGTACTTTGCTTCATAGGAATAAAAGTCATGCTTTGGTATTATTTCACCTAAGACAGATGCCTCTGGCTGAAAATTTCCAAGAACAGCACACTCAACCTCTCTTCCTGTAATTGCTGTTTCAACAAGAACCTTTAAATCAAACTGTAGAGAAAAATCCATTGCCTCTATGAGATCCTCTTTTTTTGTTACCTTCTTAACGCCAACAGAAGAACCGGCATTTGCCGGTTTAACAAATAGAGGATAGTCAAATGTTTCATTAATTTGTCTACAGATCTCATCCCTTGACTCTTTCCACTGAAACCTGTAAACATCAATCCAGGGAACAACTGGAATCTGAGCATCACGTAGCAACTTCTTTGTTACACTCTTATCCATTCCGATGGCTGAACCAGCATGATCAGCTCCGACGTAGGGAACTCTAATGAGTTCTAAGAGCCCCTGCAATGTACCGTCTTCACAATAGGATCCATGAAGTGCAGGAATAACAAGATCTAAAACTATTGAGGTTCTTGTTGCAGAATCATGAAGGTGAAGTTTATTATCACGTTCAAAATGATTTATATGCCAGTTACCGTTTTTATTTAATTTGAGGATGTGACCAAAATCAGCATCATCAACTATTTCTATTTTATCCTGCACATACCATCTGCCGTCACGATCAATACCTATTGCAGTAATGTCATATTTTTCTACATCAAGCTTAGAGATAATATTTGCAGCCGAAGAGAGAGAAACATCATGCTCTCCAGATCTACCACCGTAGAGAACTCCAATCTTTAACATCACTTGTCCTCCAGAAAAAGTTTATGAATCAGTTTCACAGCTTCTTTTTCATGGGAATTTTCAACAACACAGGATATACCGATTTCAGAGGTAGAAATCATCTCAATGTTGATTCCTTTTTGAGCGAGGGCATCAAAAATTTCAGATGCAACCCCATAGGATGACAGCATACCTGTGCCCACTGCTGAAATAATGGCTATATTTTCATTAGATGTAATTGAGGTTGATTCAATCTCTTTGCTCAATGAATTGGCAATATCCATAGCCTTTGTAAGATCATTTTTAAGAACTGTAAAGGATATAGTAGCTTTGCCATCAAGTCCGGTTGACTGGACAATCATATTTATATAGATTTTAGCTTCACTGAGTGCCTTAAATATCTTTGCAGCAATTCCGGGCTTATCAGGAATCCCGTGCAATGTCATTTTCGCTTCATCATTCTTTGAGGTAACACCGCTTATTACAAACTTTTCCATAATATCCTCTTTTGCTTTCACAAATGTTCCAGTGCTTTCATTAAAACTTGATCGTACATGTAGAACCACATTATATTTTCTTGCAAACTCAACAGACCGAGAATGAAGCACCCCTGCTCCAAGTCGAGCCAGTTCAAGCATTTCATCATAGCTTATTTCATTTAATTTTACCGGCTTATCAATGATCCTGGGGTCAGAGGTATAAATCCCATCAACATCAGTAAAGATCTCACAGACTTCAGCTCCAGTGGCAGCAGCCAAAGCCACAGCAGAGGTATCAGAACCACCTCTACCCAGTGTAGTAATATTACCCTTTACATCAGAACCCTGGAAACCAGCAACAATAACAACGTCATTGGACTCAAGAGCTTTGTGGATGGAATCAGAGGCAATTGATTCAATCTTTGCCTTAGTATGATTGCTGTCAGTAAGAACCTGTGCCTGAGGCCCTGTCATAGACACAGCTGAAACATCAATCTCATGGAGAGCCATAGCAAGCAATGAAATAGTTATCTGTTCACCAGTTGAGAGGAGCATATCCATTTCTCGATCACTGGCATTATCAGTAATTTCAGATGCAAGGGACACTAGATGGTCAGTTGTTTTGCCCATAGCAGAAACAACAACTATACAGGAATTGTCTCCCTTAACAGTGGTTTTAATTCGCTGTGCAATGGACTTAATTTTATCAGAGGTGGCAACAGATGTACCACCATATTTTTGAACAACAATGGACATAGAGAACTTTTCTCCTATATATAGTGTACAGGAGAAAAGAAATAGTCTATCTGTCTAGAAATTTTTAGAGTTTTGTTGATAAAAATTTATGAAGATGACACTAGGGAAATGTGACACTAGGATTTTTATCAGCATCAGTCACTGAGACCTGTTGAACAGCTGAGACACTGTCTAACAAATCAAACAATTGTCCATATGGCAAGCTGCCTGTAAAATAATAAACATCGTAGTCACCAGGTGCCACATTTTGAATAACATTGACAGTTGAAGTTTTATATATAGCATATAGAGGCACCTTAAATGCAGTTACTTTTTCATATAAAGTATCCCATTGAGAATCATACTCATCGTAATAGTCAGCACTAAAACCAGCCAAATCAAGAGCTTCAACATTCCATAATTCTCTATCAATTTCTTTTTTAAGAAAATAATCTAAAATTAATTCCATATTTGATGATTGAGAAAAAATGGTACCATCATAGTAACTTGAACTAATAGTATCAGGGTCTGATGGATAATTTCCTAGCAAGGAATTTCTATTATAAGAAGCTGTATCTAGTCTATAAGTATTTATTGGTTCATCTCTTGGAACAACGATAACATATCTATTATCAGTTACATTATTTACAGTAATAGTACCAGCTGTATTAGCTGCATAAGAAACAGCTGTTGCATGATAATTTCCACCAAAAGTAGTATCTCCAGATTGAACATCCATTGCCCAATCAGCTAGGGCAAAAAAATGGTTTACCGATGGTGAAGAAGAATAATCTGTAAATTCATATTTCTTAATGAAATTTTTAATAACAAGTCTCACCTCCAAAGTATGCTTCCCTCTTGAAGGTACATAGGTAAGCCCATTAGTAATCTCTACAACTAAAGGAAATACTTTGTTTGTAGAAAGATACTCAGTTGTTCTTATATCATAACTACTAAGAGTGGAATGTTGATTAAAATCAAAACCTTCAATAGCAGTTGATGGTTTCTGAAAGACACCATTCACCTTAACATGATAGTTTTCAAGATATGCTTTACTGTTGGCCACATCAGTTAAATCCCAACCATTACCTGACTCTGGTGTAAATTTATATGCACCATCAAATGCTAATCCTCTTATATAAAATAATAAATACTTATATGTTACATTTGGCTTAATATCCTGACAAGGTAGACTAATTCCAGTACCATTAAAGAAATTGTCAGTATCTAAAATATCATGACCAGCAGTCCCACTGGTGTATCGTTCTGTGCTAAAACGTGCTTCATTTTCCAGTTCATCTCCAGAAAGATATTTTGAATAATCACTTGAAGTTAAAAGTCTCATCTCTGCAATATCAATATAAAATTTTGTCGGAGCTATAGCTTCACCAGAAGGAATAGTACCTATTGTTGTGCCTACAATATCATCAATTGAATTATCATCAACCATAATACCTGCATCAGCCATTGATACGACATCCCACGGTTTCGGATTATTTGACGCATAAGTCCCCTTAAAGACAACTTCTAACCCATCAGTAGTATTAAGCTGCGAAAACAATGCATTGCCCTCACAACCCGATATAATAGCAATACTTGTCAGTAAAATTAAAATAATTATATGTTTGAAATAATGTTTCATAATGTACCTGTTAAAATTCAGAAAGGTTTAAGTAGACTGATAAGCCTATATTAAAGAAATGGCCATTTACCCCATTATTGAGGTGGGCTTCTATGGCTAATAAATAATCAACTCTGAGTCCAATATTTACTAATCGCCCTGCTGGAAATGAAACCTCAACACCTGTAGTAAAGAGGGGATAGACCTGATGCTCTGATTCAGGCTCTGCATAGGCATAGGTTCCACCAAATCCTACTTTAAGCTGAAGTTTAATCGGAAGATCAAGTGGCAATAAAAATATAGCACTGGGATAAAAAGGAACCATTATCAGCTTATTTACTGTTTTAGAATCATAATATTGGAATGATGTATCAAAACCAACTTTGAGATATTTCCATGGCATGGTATGTCTATAAAATAGTCCCCCACCAATACCTGCATCGACAGGAATATTAACAGGAGTTATTGGGCCAAACCAGAGGCCAACCTGTGGGCTTGAGAAGTAATCCTTCTTGCTTCTTGCAAAAGCAGAGGTAGAAGAAATCAAAACTATCAATACAATTAAAAGTAATTTTCTTTGGGTCTTCATAGGAATTAATATATACCTTTTTGTTAATTATAAATCAGGAAATTATATCTATTTTGAGAATCTTTTTCTATTAATGTTACGATTTTAAATCATTAATTCTTCAACTATTATTCTGTCAATAACTAAAGAGGGGTGTGTTTTTCCAGGGGCTAACGCCCCTGCACCCCATTCATTATACAGGAAAAGCTGATTCGTAGGATTCTAGATCTGGTTCATAGATAACTTTAGCTAGATAGAGTCCATTGGGAGATGCTGTTTTTCCACTGGCAATGCGATCGTTTTGACTTAAGATTTCTTTCATGTCAGAAGCTGTTCCATTGTTTTTTATTAGATCCAATGTTGTTCCAATAATTATTCGAATCATATTATGTAAAAAAGCATTACCCTTTATTGTTATAACCAGGTAATCATCAAGCTGTTGGACATCGAGCTTTTTAATAGTACGAACTGTATTTATATCTGATGAACTCTTCTTGCAAAAAGAAGCAAAATCATGTGTTCCCTCAAGAACTTTGAGTATTTCAATAAAACCTATTACATCCAGCTTCTCTGGATGCCACAGTGCTCTATATGTCATAAAGGGAGACCGCATTTTATTGTTATAGATATGATACTTATATTCACGGGAAACAGCAGAATATCGTGCATGAAAATTCTCATCCACAACAAAGGCATTGAGCACTGAAACATCTTTTTTTAGTATGCCATTAGAGCCAATGCATATTTTTTGAAGAGTTATAGAGGATGTTGTGTCAAAATGAACAACCTGATAAAGAGCATGAACACCCGCATCAGTTCTTCCGGCAGCAGTAATTCTTATTTTTTCACTGCAGATGATTGATAAAGTCCTTTCAACGTCATCTTGAACTGTTCTGCCAGTGTCTTGAATCTGATAACCATGAAATGCTGTACCATCATAGGAAAGAATTAAAGCTATTCTTCTGGATTTAGTTCCTGTTTCCATTTTTCCAGCAATTCATTGATTTTATCGTAAAGAATCTTAGTTTTATCTAAAAGTTCTCCGGGTCTTGTTTTCGAGGTTTTTCCAATTCCAAAGAGTCTACTGAGATATTTCTTACTCATCTCACAATTTTCAATTCTCTTTGATATATCTGGATCCTTTGATCCAATTTTCAGAGTTAGCACAGCTGACACATAGAGAATACCATCGTAACCCCAGTTTTTATCAGTATCTGGCCCCATATTACCAGCAGCCTCTGCAGGCTCCTTGCCTGTTTGAATGAGATCGAGAACTCTCAGGTAATAGGCATATGATTTTTTATAAAAGAAAATTGCAATCTTCTTATATGGCTTATCTGGCATTTCCTTATGAAGATCATTAAATAACCATGCTGCTCTTAATGATGAAACAGCATTTTTAAAGGTTGGTGCAACGGTTTTATTTCGCAGTGAATAACAATCAACACTGAGCATATAAGAGGCTGCACCTAATGTAAGGTTTCTATCATCTGCAAAATTAAGACTGCCAAAGAATTTTTTTACTGCATTTTTTCTTGCAGGTGTTAATTCTTTAAGTTTTGTCTTCTCTTCTGGCAGCAAATTGTCAAAATCTTTTGGATAGGATGAAAACAAACAACTTGGGCATACAGTAATTTGATAGGCAAGGGGAATAATTACACCGAATTTCTTATTATCTTCGTATTGTCTCCGTAATTCATCGGTCAATTTCCCGGCAATAAGTCTGCCACCACCAGAAAAGAGCTCTTCTCTATTGAATTCAAATGAGCACACCGGACATATTGATGAATTTTTCTGCCGAAAGGATGTTTTTTTCTTTTGTTCCATGGATTCCTTACATATTATGATTTAATAAATTATAAAAATAGAACCTTATTATTTGTCAATTATCATATACATTATTACATTGATTTTACAAGAATTTTTTTCTTCAAATTATTAAATCAAACTAAGTTCTTATGAATATCTCTTTTACTGTCGATAATTATACAGACTAAATATATCAAACAAGGTACTAAAATTATGAAACCAGGCAAATTGACCATATTCATTGCTCTTTTATTATGCAGTTCATTGCTTTCGGGCTATTCAACATCTATTAAAGCAAGCAAAGATTATAAATTTACTCTTGATATAATGCGAAAACTCAGTATTATAATGAAAAATTTTCCAAATGAAGAAAACAAAAAAACCTATGAAAAGGTTCAAACTCTTTTTCGAGATGCCAGTGAGAAATACTACAGCAGGGAATTCACAAAATCATACCAACAATACAAAATGCTAAAAAAACAGCTAATTATACTTTTAGAATCATTATCATATGAATATTTAAAACGATCGAAAAGAATCCTTGATTCAGTATCAAAGGAATCATTTGATATTCTAATTAACTTTAGCAAGCAAAGTAGTTTTGCAAGATATTTTAGAAAACCCTATGATCCATTAAAAGATGTCAAACCCTATAATAAAAAATATACTGCCAAAGATTATCATTTCTTCAAAGATAAGACTTTGATTGAGGCCTATATAAAAAATGGTTATAAAAAATATAAAAAATCCAAGTTATTGTTTGAAGACAAGGAAATTGCACGATTAAAACAGCTTAAAAAAATATCAGACTACAATATCAATCATATAATCAATAACTATCTCATTTCAATTCAGTTATGCAGGGAAGCTAAACAGCTGGGACTTGAGATTTTCAAGTTAAAGAATATTCATCAATTGGGTGATATCATGAAGAAATATAATCTACCTGGAAATAAAATTACTCCCATATTTGATGACAGAATACCTGAAAAATTTAAGGTTGATGCCGTTGACAATCAAAACCTGGTTTTAGAGATTGAAAAGGAAAGAAAGAAGAAAATACTAGATCTTCAAAAACAATAAAATCAATTATAATTTTTAGAAACAAAAAAAGGTTTTCTTTTTCAAGAAAACCTTTTTTTTATATTAGAATATTGTTTGCTTTTTATTCTTTATCTTTTTCTTTCTTTTCTTTTTTCTCTTTCTTTGCTTTTTTTGGCTTTTCATCAGATTTTTTATCATCTTTAGCTTGAACTTCTTCTTTTACAACAAGCTCAACCATTGCCATCTCAGCATTATCTCCAGCTCTCTTTCCAAGGAGATACATTCTGGTATATCCACCATTTCTGTCTTTAAACCGTGGTGCAATTTTATCAAAAAGTTTTGCAAGAATATCTCTGTCTTTAACAACCTTCATAACTTCACGTTTACTATGAAGTATCTTATGCTGATCAGTACTATCAACAGCACTTTTCGCTTTGGTTATCATTTTTTCAGAAATTTTCTTAAGCTCTTTACCTTTCTGCTTCGTTGTAACTATTCTTTCATGCTCAAAAAGTGATGTCACCATATTATTGAACATAGCTTTTCTATGAGAATGGGTTCTACCCAGTTGTTTTACGTTATTGCGATGTCTCATCTCTAACCTCTTTCTTAATCCTTCAACCCAAGACTTAAATGAAGATCTTCCAGTTTAGTCTTAATTTCTTTAAGTACTATATCACTAAAATGTTTTGATTTTCGGAGTTCATCTTCTGTTTTATGTACCAGTTGTTCCAGTATTGAAACATCAAGACTCTTAAGAGTATTATATGCTCTAACTGAAAATTCCATTTCATCAATTGATTTCTGAAGAAGTGTTTTCATCTTCTCCATGTTCTCATCAATTACTTCAACCTCTTCTTCAACTTCTTCTTCAAAGTTAATAAAGATAGTTAAATGATCCTTTATAATCTTTGCGGCATATGCTAATGAATCTTCAGGTGAAACAGATCCATCAGTCCATATTTCAAGAATAAGTTTATCGTAATCAGTTCTTTGTCCAACACGGGTATCTTCAACTCGTACATTTACTCTGCTTACAGGTGAAAATAGTGAATCAATTGGAATTACACCAACAGTTTCAGTATTTGATTTATTCTTTTCTGCAGGAATATATCCTCTACCACGCTCAATCTGAACTTCCATATCAATGACAGCATTATCATTTAATGTAGCAATTTTAATATCTTCATTCATTACCTGAACATCAGAATCTACATTGAAATCAGCTCCAGTCAATTCGCCTGGTCCTTGTTTTACAATATGTAAAACTTTAGGAATATCACTATCATACTTTAATCGTATTTTTTTTAGCTGTAAAATGATTCGTGTTACATCCTCATAAACACCCTCTATAGTGCCAAACTCATGAGGAACACCTTCAATTTTAATTGCTGTTATTGCTGCACCTTCGATTGATGATAGCAAAACTCTTCTCAAAGAGTTACCTATGGTTAATCCATATCCCTTTTCAAAAGGTTCAGCTATGAATCGACCATAATTAGCTTGTAGCTCATCATGCTCTAAGGTTATTTTACTAGGTCTTTTTAAGCCCTTGATTAAGTTTCTTGGGGCCATCTTTTCCTCCATACAGAAAATAAAACGAAAAAACTCTAAAGTGTATTAAAACTATCTTATTTAGAATAAAGCTCAACTACAAGCTGTTCATTAAAGTTAGCTGTTATATCATCTCTCACAGGAATTCTTGTAACTTTCCCTGATTTTTCGTCAAAGTTAACTTCTACCCACTCAGGCACTGAATCAACTGCTTTTGCAAGTTTAATAGAATCTTCTAGAAAGAGATTCTCTTTAAATTTATCTCTAATTGCAACAACATCACCTTCTTTTATTCTAAAAGAAGAAACATTAACAACACGTCCGTTAACTTCAATATGATTATGGTGAACTATCTGACGAGCCTGTTTTCTAGAAGAAGCAAAACCCATTCTATAAACTGCATTATCAAGTCTTCTTTCTAAAAGTGATAGCATATTATCACCAGTAACACCTTTCATACCAGTAGCTACATCAAAAAGTCTTCTAAACTGCTTCTCAAGAATGCCATAACTTCTTCTGATTTTCTGCTTTTCTCTAAGCTGAACAGCATAATCAGACATCTTAGTTCTTCTTTTCTTAGGAGGTCCAGGTGGATATTTTTTCTTACCCTTAAGGGGGCATTTTTCTGTTAGACATCTTTGACCTTTAAGCATCATTGGTGTCATTTCACGTCTACAAAGTTTACAACTAGGTCCGGTATATTTTGCCATTTTAATTAATCTCCACTAAACTCTTCTTCGCTTTTTAGGTCTGCAACCATTATGAGGAATAGGAGTAACATCTTTTATCTTCGTAACATTGATTCCACTTTGAAATAGAGATCTAATTGCTGCTTCTCTACCAATACCAGGTCCTTTAACAAATACTTCAACAGATTTCATTCCTGCTGTATCAATAGCTTTTGTTGCTACAGTCTTTGCAGCCATCTGAGCAGCAAATGGAGTAGATTTTCTTGATCCTTTAAATCCCTCACCACCAGCAGTTGCCCATGCAACAACATTTCCCTGCATGTCAGTTAGTGTTATAATAGTATTGTTATAAGTAGCACGTATAAATGCTTTTCCTACTGGAATATTCTTTTTTTCTTTCTTTTTAGTCTTTTTCTGTTTCAATTATCTGTTCTCCTTAACTTACTTCTTTTTACCGACAGCAAGTCGTTTGCCACCCTTACGGGTTCTTGCATTATTTTTAGTATTCTGCCCACGAACAGGTAATCCTCTTCTGTGTCTAATACCTCTATAGCAACCGATATCCATCAATCGCTTAATATTCATTGCAATTTCAGTTCTTAAATCACCTTCAACTTTGGCGAATTTATCAATTGCTTTCCTAATATCATTTATTTCTTCGTCAGTGAGATCTTTAACTCTCTTGACAGGATCAATTTTTGCATCATCTAAAATTTTATTTGAAGTAGTTTTACCTATACCATAAATATATGTTAGTGCAATTTCGATTACTTTATTACTCGGTAAATCAACACCTGATATCCTTGCCATGTTTTCCTCTTTACGTCCTTAGTGTTTTTTAACAGTTCTTAATTTCTGTCTTTGTTTATGTCGTGGATTTTTACAGATTACTCTTAAAGTTCCATGTCTCTTAATAACTTTACAATCATTGCATATCTGTTTAACTGATACACGTACTTTCATGATAATACCTCTATACCTCTTTATTGAACAACAAATGAATTATTTCGAACGGTAAATTATTCTTCCTCTATTTAAATCATAAGGGGAAAGTTCAACAGTTACCTTATCACCAGCAAGAATACGTATATAGTGCATTCTCATTTTGCCTGATATATGTGCTAAAACTAGATGACCATTATCAAGTTTAACACGGAACATAGCATTTGGCAATGGTTCAATTACTACACCTTCAACTTCAATAGGTTCCTCTTTTGCCATAGCGTCTCTCTAAATCAATAATTTTTTTTTAAAACACATTTTTTTTGCAAAAAATGTGTTTTTTAGACTATTTTCTACCTTTTATGCGGCCATCTTTAATAAAACCATCGTAATGTCTCATGATTAACTGTGACTCGATCTGTTTTAAGGTATCGAGAGCAACTCCCACAATAATCAAGAGGGATGTGCCACCAAAAAGATATGCCATCTGAGCTGAAACCTGTTCAGGCCAGATTCTTATAATAAAATCCGGTACAATTGCTATAAGAGCTAAAAATATTGAACCAGAAAGGGTTATTCTATTTAAAATGAGTGTCAAGTAATCAGTTGTATGTTGTCCCGGTCTGATTCCAGGTATAAAACCACCATACTTCTTTAAATTCTCAGATATATCAGCAGGATTAAACTTTATTGCTGTATAAAAGAAACAGAAAAAGATAATCAATGCACAGTAAATAAGCATATAAGGAACTTGTCCAGGTGACATATAATACTGTAATTTATTGAGCCATACACTCTTAACTCCACCCATAAATCCTAAAGCCTGAGAAGGAAACATAATCAATGCAGAAGCAAAGATAATGGGGATAACACCTGCTGCATTTACTCTCATTGGAATAAATTGTGCATTTTGATGTATTGATTGTCCACCGACAACCTTTTTGCCATATTGAACTGGCACTCTTCTGGCTCCAAGTTGAAGTAAAATTGCTGATGCTATAACCAGGAGAATTATTCCTATTAAAATGATGAAAACAATTGGTTCACCAGTTTCATTTATTTTATTAACAGTTTGCATTACAGCTTGAGGTGCTCTAACAATAATACCTGCAAAGATAAGTAATGATATACCATTACCAATACCTCTTTCTGTAATTATTTCACCAAGCCACATCAATACCATTGTTCCAGTTGTAATTGCAATTACTGTTACAACCATGAATCCTAAACCAGCGTCTTTTGCAACAACTCCCTTCATGGATTTCATCCACTGGGTCAACATTATTGACTGAAAAGCACAAAGTACAATTGTTCCATACTTTGTATACTGGCTAATCTTCTTTTGCCCCTCAGGTCCCTCTTTTGAAAGTCTCTCTAAAGTAGGAAAAACTACCTTCATTAAATCAATGATAATAGAGGATGAGATGTAGGGCATGATTCCCAATGCAAATATAGTAAACCTTTTCATGGCTCCACCAGTGAAAAGGTCTAAGAGATCAGCCATACCACCTGCTGCACCCTTAGCTTGTGCAAAATAGTCCTTAAGAGCCAGAACATCTATTCCAGGTATTGGAATGTGTGCACCTATTCTATAAATAATAAGAACAAATAGTGTAAAAAGGATCCTCTTTCGAAGATCCGGTATTTTAAATATATTAACCAGTGTATTGGACATAATTTATCTCGTTATTGTCTCGCCGCCAGCTGCCTTAATCTTTTCAACAGCAGATTTTGTAAATTTGTCTGCTGTAACCTTTAATGACTTAGAAAGTTCTCCATCACCCAAAATTTTAATTAATGCATTTTCATCATCAATTAAACCACTTTTCTTCAAAATTTCTGGTGTAAGTTCAGTTTCTTTTAGCTTATCTAATTGAGATACATTAATAATCTGAAATTGTTTCTTAAAAAGATTATTAAAACCTCTTTTAGGAACACGTCTCAAGAGAGGCATTTGACCACCTTCAAACCATGGTCTTTTTGAATAACCAGATCTACTTCCCTGACCATTCATACCTCTACCACAGGTTTTACCACCACCTGCTGATGGTCCTGTTCCAACTCTTTTTCTTGTTTTAAAATTATCAGGTCTCTTTAATTCATAAGTTTCCATTATAGATACTCTCTATTTAATCGATTTCTTTAACTTCAATAAGATGGTGAACTTTGCTGATCATTCCCCGAATTACCGGATTATCATCATGAGTTCTTTCAGCATTGATTTTTCTTAAACCAAGGGCTACAAGAGTAGCACGCTGGTTTGGTTTAGAACAAATATTACTTTTTAGCTGTTTAACAAGTAATTTCTTAGCCATAATATAGTACCTATTCCCACAATTTTGATACAGAAAGATCACGTGCTTCTGCTGATTCTCTTAGACTTCTTAATTGAAGAAGTCCATCAAGGGTTGCCCTAACTATATTTATAGGGTTTCGTGATCCCTGAGATTTGGATAGAATATCGGAAATTCCGACTCTTTCAACAACTGCTCTAACAGATGCTCCAGCAATAATTCCTGTACCAGGTGCTGCAGGTTTTAATAAAACCTTAGCTGATTTATATCTACCAATTACCTCGTGAGGTATTGTTGTTTTTTTAACATTTATCTTATAAACATTCTTTTTTGCATCTTCTTTGCTTTTATCAATTGCATCTGGAACTTCATTAGCTTTTCCAAAACCAACGCCAACATGACCGTCTCCATCACCAACTACAGCCAAAGCGTTAAATGAAAATCGTCGTCCACCTTTAACAACTTTTGCTACACGATTGATCTTAACTATCTTTTCAGTTAGTTCTATATCATTAGTTTTAACTTTATTTCTACGTATTTTCATTATATAATATCCCCTAGAATTTCAAGCCAGCTTCTCTAGCAGCATCTGCAAAAGATTTAATTTTACCATGATAAAGGTAACCATTTCTGTCGAATACAACCTCTTCAATACCTTTTTCCTTGGCTTTTTCAGCAATAAGTTTACCAAGTTTTGCTGCTGATTCTTTATTTCCTTTGTTTTTATCTCCGGAAAAATCAGCACTTAAAGTAGAAAGTCCAACAAGAGTTGTTCCTGCACTATCATCAATAATCTGTGCATAAAAATTTAGATTACTTTTTGATATACAGAGTCTATTTTTACCTTTAATGGCTTTAATTTTTTTCTTGATTCTATATTTTCTTCTATCAAGTCTTACTTTTCTTTGTTTTAGCTTTTTCATCGTTTATTTACCTGCTTTTCCAGCTTTTTTCCGAACATATTCATCCTTATATCTGATTCCTTTACCTTTATAAGGCTCTGGAGGACGTAATTCACGAATATTAGCTGCAACCTGACCAACCTTTTGTTTATCAGAACCTTTAATTTTGATTTTAGTTGCATCAAGTACTTCAAGGGTTATTCCTTCAGGTGCTGGAAAAACTATGTTATGTGAATAACCGAGCTGAAACATTATATCTTTACCCTGCTGTGTTGCTCTGTAACCAACACCAATGATTTCTAAATTTTTCTCAAAACCCTGGGATACTCCAACAATAACATTGTTTACTAATGAACGAAAAAGACCACTATAAGCACTTAATGTCTTATCATCTGTTTCAGTATTAGTTTCTTTTATTATAGAAAGAACATTGTCATTTTGTTCTATTGATATTCCTTCAATGAGTTCAACTGATTCCTCTCCAAGAGGACCCTTTGCAGTCACGTTTTTGCCAGCTATTGTTATATTAACATTTGTTGGCACTTCAATTGGTTTTTTTCCTATCCTAGACATCGCTTCACACTCTTAATCTTTGATTATGATATTTCACAAATTACTTCGCCACCAACATTGAGCTTTTGAGCAGATTTATTTGTCAATAAACCTTTTGGGGTTGAAATTATTCTTATTCCAATATTATTCAAAACAGGTTTTAAATCTTTTGCCTGAACATAAATTCTACGACCCGGCTTACTGATTCTTAATAAACTCATAATTGCTGATTCACTATTATCTGGATACTTTAGATATATCCGTAGAACCTTCAATTTATTAACATCAATAATTTTATAGTTTTTTATAAAACCTTCATCTTTTAATATCTTTGTTATACCAACTTTCATTTTTGAAGATGGAATATCAACTTTTAGATGCTGCGCCTGGACAGCATTTCTAACTCTTGTTAACATATCTGCTATTGGATCACTTACACCACTCATTTTTTACTCCGTTATTATTACCATGAAGATTTTGTTACACCAGGAAGATGCCCTTCACTAGCCAGTTTTCGAAAACAAATACGACACATTTCAAATCTTCTCAAATATCCACGTGGTCTCCCACAGATTCTACATCTATTAGTTTCTCGTACCTTAAATTTACTAGGCTTAAGATGCTTAGCTATCATACTTTTCTTTGCCACTTTTAATCTCCTATTCCCTGAAAGGCATTCTAAATTCTTTCAGTAATGACTTGGCTTCTTCTTTGTTTTGAGCCGTAGTTACTATGGTTATATTTATACCATGAATTTTATCAACTTTATCAAAATCAATTTCTGGAAATATTATCTGCTCTCTTACTGAGAAGTTATAATTTCCGAAATTGTCAAATGCTTTTGGTGATAATCCCTTAAAGTCACGTACTCGAGGTAGTGAAATGTTTATAAGTCTATCTAAAAACTCATACATTTTTTCTCCTCTGAGAGTAACTCTACAACCAACATCATATCCATCACGAATTTTAAAGTTAGCGATTGATTTACGAGCTGTAGTTTTAATTGCTTTCTGACCAGTAATAGTTGAAAGTTCATCAATTGCAGCATTTAATGCTGAATTATTAGCATGAGCATCTCCCATACCTACATTTAAAGCAATCTTTTCAATTTTTGGTACCTGCATGATGGTTTTGAATTTAAATTCTTCCATCATTTTTTGTTTAATAGTATTATTATATTCTTCTTTCAGTCTAGCAACCATTTGATTAACCTTTACTTATCTAAAGTCTTTTCACACTTTTTACAAACTCTGACATTCTTACCATCAACATTATTGATACTAATTCGTACACCCTTTTTGCATTTGTCACAAAAATACATTACGTTTGTAATGTTTATTGGAAATTCCCGGTTTATTACGCCACCCTTTGGGTTTTCCTGTGAAGGTTTAATAAATTTATTTCTTTTATTAATCCCTTCAATAACTATTCTGTTTGATGGACGATCTATAAAAAGAATTTTTCCTTTTCTTCCTCTATCTGCGCCACTAATGACAACTACATTATCTTCTTTCTTTAATTTAGTTTTATTATTCATATTTTTCATGGTTCAAATCCTATAGAACTTCTGGTGCTAAAGATACAATCTTTAAGAAATTCTTATCTCTTAATTCTCGAGCTACAGGTCCAAAAATACGGGTTCCTTTAGGCTCACCTTTGGCATCTATAATTGCAACAGCATTATCATCGAAACGTATATATGAACCGTCTTTTCTTCGAACTGGTTTTTTAGTTCGAACAATTACAGCCTTTAATACTGCTTTAGTATGAACCTTTTTTCCAGAAGAATCTTTAAGGCCATATGATGGTTGTGAGTCTTTTACTGCAACTACAATAATATCACCTACAGATGCATATCTTTTTTTAGATCCACCTAAAACTTTTATACACTGTACTTTTTTTACACCGCTATTATCAGCTACTTCTAGCATTGTTTCTTGTTGAATCATAATGCAACCTCTACTTAGCCTTTTCTACTATTTCAACGAGTTTGTATCGTTTGTCTTTGGACAGTGGTCTTGTTTCTTCTACTTTGACTGTATCGCCAACTGCGCATTCATTTTTTTCGTCATGACTTTTTATCTTTTTAGTTCTACGAACAGATTTCTTGTATAACGAATGCATAACTAAGTTTTCTATTTCAACAACAATGGTTTTGTCCATTTTGTCACTTACAACTTTACCTATTTGTTGCTTTCTATTGGTTCTCATTTTTAATGCGCTCCACTATTTATTACTATTTCTTAATTATACCAAGTTCATATTGACGCTTTAAAGTCATAATTCGTGCTATATGTTTTTTGGTTTCTTTAATCTTCTTTGGATTTTCAACTTTACTGGTAACAGCTTTAAAGCGCTCTTTTCTCAATTCATCTTTGGAATCAATCAAGCTTTTTTCTAGCTCTTCCGTTGTTAGTTCTTCTAAATTCCCTTTCATTTCAGCCTCTCACTTATTTCTCATCGATCCCGATGATTTTTGTCTTAACAGGTAATTTATAAGAAGCACTTTTTAATGCTTTTCTGGCCAACTCTTCTTCAATACCAGCTAATTCAAAAAGTATTCTACCTGGCTTTACTTTTGCAACAAAACCCTCAGGATTTCCCTTACCTTTACCCTGTCTTGTTTCAGCAGGCTTTTTTGTAAAAGGAAAATCTGGAAAAATTCTTATCCAAAGTTTACCACCCCTTTTTACCTTTCTGGTAATTGCAATACGGGCTGATTCAATTTGTCTACTTGTAATCTTTCCTCTTTCTATTGATTTTAACGCATATTCGCCAAATGAAATAGTTGATCCGCGTTGAGCGGTTCCTTTCATTCTACCACGTTGTTGTTTTCTATATTTAACTCTTTTGGGCATTAACATAGAGATAACCCTCGATTATTTAGTTTTTCGTTTAACAGAATATTTATCTTCTTCGTTTTCAACACTCTTAGACAGAACATTTCCATTATAGATCCAAATCTTAACACCGATCAGTCCAAAAGCTGTTAGTGCTTCAGCAAAACCATAATCAATATCTGCACGTAATGTATGAAGAGGAATTCGTCCGTCTTTATAAGCTTCAGTTCTTGCCATTTCAGCATTATTTAATCGACCAGACACCTGAACCTTTATTCCCTGTGCGCCAGATCTAATTGCGTTATTGATTGCCTGCTTTACAGCTCTTCGATAAGGAAATCGGCCTTCAATCTGGGAAGCAATCTGCTCAGCAATTAACTTAGCATTTTTCTCAGGTTTTTTTACTTCAACAATATTTATATAAACATTTCTAGATGCAATTTTTTGAAGTTCTCCTTTAAGACCTTCAATATCAACACCCTTCTTTCCAATAAGAACACCAGGTCTTGCTGCATGTATATTTACGTTAACCCTATCAGGAAAACGCTCTATGTTGACATTTGCAATTCCTGCATTTTTCTTATTTTTTATAACATATTTTTTAATTGCTAAATCTTCATGAAGATTATCAGCATATGTTTTCTTATCTTCATACCATACGGAATCCCAAGTTCGTGTGATTCCTAAACGTAGACCTATTGGATTAACTTTCTGACCCATATTATATCCTTTTTTATCCTTATCCTTTAGATATTAATTCTCATCTGATAGTACAATGAAGATACTACTAGTTCTCTTTCTAATTCTAGACGCTCTTCCTCGTGCTCGAGGTCTAAATCTCTTCATTGTAGGTCCTTCATCAATTGTGATCTTCTTTACATAAAGCTGATCTTCAACAACATCAGGACTTAGAAATTTTGCATTTGACCCTGCTGAATACAGAGTACTTGAAATTAAAGAAGCAGCCTTTTGAGGCATTGCCTTTAATATATCTAAAGCTTCATTAAATTCTAGACCTCTGATCTCATTTGCAACAAGACGTGCTTTCTGAGCAGAAATCCTATTATTCTTAGAAAATGCTTTGGATTCCATTATTTTTTCCTCTTAGCCAATCTATCATCTTTACTAGTATGGCCCCTGTAAGTTCTTGTAGGTGAAAATTCACCTAATTTATGTCCAATCATATTTTCAGTTACATATACAGGTATAAATGTCTTCCCATTGTGAACCATTATTGTATGACCTATCATTTCCGGGAAAATAGTAGATCTACGCGACCATGTTTTAATAGTCTTTTTTGAGTTTGAAGAATTTAGTTCCTCAATCTTCTTGAAAAGATGAACATCTACAAATGGTCCTTTTTTTACTGATCTAGCCATTTTATTTCTTCCTTCTTCTTACAATAAATTTATCGCTATATTTATGCTTCTTTCTTGTTTTATAACCTTTAGTCGGAACACCTGTAGGTGACACTGGATGACGTCCTCCAGAAGTTTTTCCTTCACCACCACCATGAGGGTGATCAACTGGATTCATTACTACACCACGAACTTTAGGTCTTTTATTTAACCATCTGCTTCGGCCTGCCTTACCAATTGTAATATTAGCATGCTCTTTATTTCCAACTTCACCGATTACAGCATAATTATTCTTGTGTATTTTTCTAACTTCACCGGATGGTAATTTTACTAAGCAATAATTTCCTTCTTTAGCATTAACAACCGCATATGCTCCGGCAGCTCTTACTAATTGACCGCCTTTACCTTTGGTTAACTCAACATTATAAATGTTTGTTCCCAATGGAATACTGTCTAAAAGCATTGCATTTCCTGGTTTAACTTCAGCTTTTTCACTTGAGACAACTGTATCGCCTACATTAAGTTTATCAGGAGCAATTATATATCGCTTTTCACCATCAACATAGTTAATAAGGGCAATATTAGCAGATCGATTAGGATCATATTCAATAGTTGCTACCTTTCCTGGTACATCAAACTTGTTTCTTTTAAAGTCAATAATTCTATATCTTCTTTTATGACCGCCACCTTTTCTTCTAACTGAAATCTGTCCTTTGTGTCCACGGCCAGCATAATTCTTCTTTCCCTTGGTTAAGCTCTTAAGGGGTTTTGACTCAGTTATCTCCGCGAAATCTAAAGTTGTCTTATATCGCAGTGTAGGTGTTATTGGTCTATACTTTTTAATTGCCATCTTCTTTACCTTTTACTACCTGAAAATATGGTTTACTGACCCTCAAAAATCTCAATTGAATCACTTTCATTCAAAGTAACAATCGCTTTTTTCCATGCTGGTCTATTACCAAATTGATATCGTAATCTCTTAGTCTTACCTCTAACTTTCATAATATTAACCTTTTCAGGTGTAACACCAAAAAGTTCTTTAATTGCAGATCTGACCATTTGCTTATTAGCCTTTATCTGAACCTTAAACACATATTTGTTTTGTTCCATCATTTCAGTAGATTTCTCTGAAATTACCGGCTGTATAATGACATCATTAGGATTCATTTTTTGTCACCTTAGCATATTTTTCATTTAATATCTTAATTGCATCTTCTGTAAGAATAATTTCTTTAGAATAAAAAATATCTCTTCCTGACAGTCGGCTTGCATTATTTACAGAAAACCATGTAAGGTTCATAATTGCTCTTTTCAGGAGATTATCATCTTTCCCTGTAACAAGTACGCCCTTAGAAATCTCCAATGCCTTACCTATAGTTGCAACTTCTTTTGTTTTTCCATTAACTGTGAAATCTTCTATAACCTTAATCTTTCCTTCCTTTGCTTTCAAAGAAAGAAGAGATCTATATGCAGATTGCTTAAGCTTCTTTGGCATATCAATTCTATATGATCGAGGACGTGGACCAAAAACAATTCCACCACCTGTCCATATTGGAGATCTTGAAGTACCTGCTCGTGCTCTACCAGTTCCCTTTTGACGCCAGGGCTTAGCACCACCACCACGAACTTCACCACGCTCTTTAGTCTTATGTGTTCCCTGTCTTAAGTTAGCATTTGATGCTTTAAGCAATTCATAAATGAGTAAATCATTTATTTCATGACCAAATACTTCTTCAGGAAGATCAACTTGACCAACAACCTTTCCATCAACTGAATATTTATCTACTTTCATTGCCAATACCTATTTTTCTACTACTTTAATCAATGAATTTCTAGTTCCTGGTACTGCACCTGATATCAGGACAACATTTTTATCTTCTAGAACCTTTACTACTTTGAGGTTCTTAACTGTTACAGTTTTATTTCCATAACGGCCAGGCATCTTAGTTCCCTTCCATACTTCTCCAGGATAAGCACATGCACCAATTGAACCAGGTGCTCTATGAAAATGAGAACCATGTGTCGCACGACCACCGCCGAAACCATGTCTTTTTATAACACCAGCGAAACCATGTCCCTTTGAAATTCCAGTAACATTAACAATTTCATTTTCTTCAAAGATTGAACACTTAATTTCAGCGCCAACCTCAAGAGTATCATCAAAAACTCCTACTTCTCTAAAAATCTTCTTCGGAGTTATATTTTTCTTCTTTAGATCTTCTACAATCGCTTTACTCTGTCGCTTTTCAGTTGTTTCAACATAGCCCAACTTAAGAGCTGAATAATTATCAGCATCTTCTGTTTTCTTCTGAACAACAGTACAAGGACCCAACTCACATACTGTGACTGGTATCATTTTACCGTCTTCCTGAATGAACTGTGTCATTCCAACTTTTTTTCCAATAAGCGCTTTTTTCATCACTTTAACCCGTATACAATAATATTCATATGAATAGATAACATTCTAATCTAAATCTAACTAGTAACTGAAATTAAGAAATAATCTGGAGTTAATGTTTAAGATTTAATATCTACAGAAACACCAGCTGGAAGTTCTAACTTCATGAGTGCTTCGACTGTATCAGAATTGGGATCAATAATATCAATCAATCTCTTATGAGTACGAACTTCAAACTGCTCACGAGATTTTTTATTCACATGTGTCGAACGAAGCACACAAAATTTTTCAATTTGTGTAGGCAGAGGCACAGGGCCTGCTATCTTTGCACCACTTCTATTAGTAGTTGCTACTATCTTTTCAGCTGATTGATCTAGTAACTTTGCGTCGAAAGATCGCAATTTTACTCGTATTTTTTGTCCAGTTAACTTTCCCACTTTACATCAACCTGTTTATTCTTATATTTTCTACATTAAATACAGGTCACACTAGATGACCTGTATCTATAAATGCTTTTAAAACTGCTTTATTCAGTAACCTTAATTACAACACCAGCTCCAACTGTTCTTCCACCCTCACGGATAGCAAAACGAAGCTCTTCTTCCATTGCAACAGGAGTAATAAGTTCAACTTTCATATCAACGTCATCACCTGGCATTACCATTTCAACTCCCGCTGGAAGCTCAATAATACCTGTAACGTCAGTTGTTCTAAAATAGAACTGAGGACGATAGTTTTTAAAGAAAGGAGTGTGTCTTCCACCCTCTTCTTTCTTAAGAACATAAACACGACCATCAAATCCCTTATGAGGAGTAATTGAACCTGGCTTAGCAAGAACCTGTCCACGCTGAACATCGTCTTTACCAGTTCCTCTTAATAGACAACCTACATTATCACCAGCCAAACCCTGATCCAAAATCTTTCTAAACATTTCTACACCAGTACAAACTGTTGTAGTAGTATCTTTAAAACCGATAATTTCAAGATTATCACCAGTGTTTACAATTCCACGCTCAATTCTACCAGTAACAACAGTTCCTCTACCTGTAATAGAGAAAACATCCTCAATAGGCATTAGAAATGGTTTATCTGTCTGTCTTTGTGGCTCCGGAACATATGTATCAAGAGCTTCACCAAGCTTAAGAATTGACTGAAACCACTCATCATCTTTATTTCCTGCATCAGCAGCTTCAAGCGCTTTAAGTGCAGAACCTGGAATAACAGGAACTTCATCTCCAGGAAAATCGTTCTTATCAAGCAATTCACGAATCTCCATTTCAACAAGCTCAACCATCTCATCTCTGTCAGCAGCGTCTAGCATATCAACCTTGTTAAGGTAAACGAGCATATAAGGTACATTAACCTGGTGAGCAAGAAGAACGTGTTCTCTTGTCTGAGGCATAGCACCATCAGTTGCAGCAACAACAAGGATAGCAGCATCCATCTGAGCAGCACCTGTTATCATATTCTTAATATAGTCAGCGTGACCAGGACAGTCAACGTGTGCATAGTGACGTGTTTCAGTTTCATATTCCTGGTGTGAAGTAGCAATGGTTATACCCCTCGCCTTTTCTTCAGGAGCATTATCAATCTGATCGAAATCGATTGCTTTTCCTGTACCATATGCAGTATTGAGACACTTAGTAATTGCAGACGTTAATGTAGTCTTACCGTGGTCAATATGCCCGATTGTTCCAACGTTCACATGGGGCTTCGACCTATCAAATTTTTCCTTAGCCATTGGATTTCTCCTTAAGTATTTTCGTTAAATATAATTGCTTTATTTGTTCAATCTTAAGTATAAAAAATATATAGATATAAATAAAGATATGACCGCCGCAAATCGGCAGTTCATGAATAAAAAAAAAATATGCTTATTCTGTCAAGTAATTAATAGGAAAAAAAAGTTATAAGTTAATAATTAATTTTTTTTTCTTAAAATCAGTACAAACCACTCATTTTGCCTACAATTGATTCCATGATTGTCTCTGGGACAACCTCATAGTGATCAAACTGCAACGTATGAGAAGCTCGGCCCTGACTCATGGACCGTACACTGGTAGCATATCCAAAGGTCTCTGAAAGTGGTATTTTAGCCTTAACAACCTTCAAATCTCCTCTAAAATCTATAGATTCAATCTTACCCCTGCGGGTATTTATATCATTTATAATATCTCCGGTATATTCGTCAGGTGAGACAACCTCAAGAGACATAATTGGCTCCATCAATGCGGGTTTGCCATCACGAACCGCATCCTTGAGAGCCATATTTGCTGCAATGCGATATGCTGTTTCATTTGATTCACCATCTACGTAGGTTCCACCCTCAAGATATACAGTGACATCATCCATTTTATAACCTGCTATTACACCGGCCTGCATTCCATCGAGAAAACCGGATTCTATATTCTTGAGATACATTTCTGGAATCTCTCCCAGTGATTTTTTCTCAAATATAAAGCCTTTTCCTGCATCAGATGGTGTAATGCTAATACGAACATGACCATGCTGATTTTTTCCTGCAATCTGGTTCTCATATATGGTATCTGCTGTTGACGCCTTAGTAATGGTCTCCTTATAGGTCACCTGAGGCTTGCCCACATTGGCCTGAACCTTGAATTCTCTCAATAACCTATCCACGATAATATCCAGATGAAGCTCTCCCATACCCGATATTATGAGCTGACCGGTCTCTTCATTTTGCTTAACAGTAAAGGTTGGATCTTCGTCTTCAAGGCGTTTCAGGGAACTATTTAGTTTGTCCTGATCTGCCTTTGTCTTTGGTTCAATTGCAATGGATATAACAGGTTCAGGAAACTCAATCTTTTCCAGAAGAACCGGTGATTCTTCAACGGTGAGGGTATCTCCGGTTCTGGAGTTTTTTAATCCAACAACTGCAATTATATCACCGGTATATATATCCTTTAAATCTTCTCTGTCATTGGCATGCATCCTTAAAAAACGATTTACCCGTTCCTTTTTTTCAAGAGAAACATTATATATTGAATCACCTGCTTTCAATGAGCCTGAATAAACTCTCATGTATGAAAGACGACCAACATAGGGATCAGACATTATCTTGAAAACCAGTGCACAAAAGGGATCTTTATCACTGGCCTCTCTTGTATGCATAACCTCATAATCATTTACATCATGACCCATCACAGAAGGAACATCCTTTGGTGAAGGAAGGTAATCTATTATTGCATCTAATATTGGCTGAACACCTTTATTCTTTAGTGCTGATCCGCAAAACACGGGAAAAAGCTTTCCACTGAGGGTTGCAAGTCGTGTGGCATTTTTCACTTCTTCCTCTGTAGGGGTTTCTCCCTCCAGATATTTTTCCATTAATTCATCATCAAATTCAGAGACAATCTCTAAAAGATTTTCTCTGAATTTTTCCACAATATCTTTCATCTCATCAGGAATTTCATCCTTTTCAGAAAACTCTTTTCCATCGTCCTCTTTCCAGAGTATAGTTTTCATTGAAACCAAATCAACTATTCCTTTGAAAGTATCTTCAATCCCTATGGGCAATTGAAGGGGGATGGGAACAGCATTGAGCTTACTCTTTATCATATCTAAGCATCTATGATAATCTGCTCCAAGACGATCCAGTTTATTTACAAAACATATACGTGGAATATGATATTTATCAGCCTGTCTCCAGACTGTTTCGGATTGAGGCTCTACACCTGCAACTCCATCGAAAACTGCAATAGCAGAGTCAAGAACTCTCAGGCTTCTTTCAACTTCCATTGTAAAATCAACATGACCCGGTGTATCAATGATATTAATTCGTGAATTTTTCCATGAACAGGTTGTTGCAGCAGCAGTAATGGTGATGCCTCTTTCTTTTTCCTGTACCATCCAGTCCATTTCAGCGGTTCCCTCATGGACTTCACCTATTTTATGTGTCTTGCCGGTATAATACAGTATTCTCTCTGTGAGAGTTGTTTTACCTGCATCAATATGTGCCATGATTCCGATATTTCGGGTTCTGGTTATTGGAAGTTCTCTAGCCATAATAATCCTGTGAATTTCTGAATATAAATACAAAAATACCAGGCATTAACCTGGTATTTTATACATCAAATTATGATATATCTTACCATTTATAATGAGCAAATGCTTTATTAGCTTCTGCCATTTTATGAGTATCTTCTTTCTTTTTAATTGCTGAACCTGTATTATTATATGAATCCATAAGTTCACCTGCAAGACGCTGAAACATTGTCTTTTCGGATCGACCTCTTGAATAGTTGATAATCCAACGAATACCAAGAGCCTGTCTTCTTTCAGGTCTAATCTCTATAGGAACCTGATATGTAGCTCCACCAACACGTCTTGACTTAACCTCAACAGTTGGTTTAATATTCTCAAGTGCCTGTACAAATACTTCTATTGGATCTTTACCAGTTTTTTCACCCAGTATATCCATTGATTTATAAAAAATTGTCTCTGATACTCCTTTTTTTCCACCAAGCATCATACAATTTATAAATTTTGTTACTAATTTACTTCCAAATTTAGGATCTGGTAAAATATCTCTTCTTACTGGTCGCCTTCTACGCATGATAATTCCTCTTAATATTTATTCTATGCTTTCGGTCTTTTTGTACCGTATTTTGATCTGCTTTTTCTTCTATCATCCACACCAAGAGCATCCAGGGTTCCTCTAATTATGTGATATCTAACACCTGGTAAGTCTTTTACTCTTCCACCTCTAATAAGAACAGCAGAGTGCTCCTGAAGATTGTGTCCAACACCAGGTATATAGGCTGTTACCTCAATTCCATTAGTTAAACGAACACGAGCAACCTTTCTCAAAGCAGAGTTAGGTTTCTTTGGTGTAAAAGTCATTACCCTTGTGCAAACACCTCTTTTTTGAGGGCATTGCTTCAATGCAGGTGATTTTGACTTCTTCATCTTATGTTTTCTTCCATTTCGAATGAGCTGATTAATTGTTGGCATTTCTACTCCTATGGCATATCTTCTTATGTTTATAATGACAATATGATCTAATCAGTTTTTGACGATATTTTGTCAAGTAATTAATTCAAATGCCATTTTCATTTTATCTATGCTTCTGTTGTTTTATCTACGTCAGCACTCTTTACGCTTTCTTCGCTTTCTTCGCTATCTACATTCTCTAAAGAAGGAGTTTCAGTCTTTTCTGCATCAGTTGCCTCAACAGCTTCTGTTGCTACAACCGCTTCTGTTACTTCAGCAGTTTCTGTATAACCTACTTCCATGCTGATTTCAGCTTCTGCCTCTTCAACAACTTCCTCTTTCTTAGTTCCTTCCAGGTCACCAACTTCATTTTGATGAACAGTAACCTTATGATAATCTCTTGCTCCTGTACCCGCTGGGATCAAGTGACCAATAATAACATTCTCTTTTAGACCTCTAAGATTATCAACCTTACCTTTAATTGCAGCATCTGTAAGAACACGTGTTGTTTCCTGGAATGATGCAGCAGAGAAAAAGGATTCAGTATTAAGTGCAGCCTTAGTAATACCCATCAGCACTGGAATTGCTGTGGCTGGTTTTCCACCCTCTCTGAGGACTCTGTCATTTTCTTCTATAAAATCAAATTTATCAACAATCTGCTCAATTACAAAGGTAGAATCACCCTGATCAGTAACCTTTACCTTTCGAAGCATTTGTCGAACAATTGTTTCAATATGCTTATCATTGATGGCAACACCCTGAAGTCTATACACTTCCTGAATCTCATTAACAAGAAACTTCTGAAGTTCACGAGGTCCCTTTATTTTAAGAATTTCATGAGGATCAACAGGTCCATCATCAATTTTTTCACCTTTGGCAATCCAGTCTCCATCTTGAACTCTCAAAAACTTAACTACTGGAATTGAGTATTCCTTCGATACTGAATCATCACCGTTTACAATGATCTTTCTTTTATTCTTTAAGGTATCACCAATGGCTATTGTACCATCAATCTCTGTAAGAGTTGCAGCATCCTTTGGTGTTCTGGCCTCAAAGAGCTCAGCAACACGTGGAAGACCACCAGTAATATCCTTCGTTTTAGCAGCTCCCCGTGGAATCTTTGAAAGTACACCACCAGCCTCTACTTCTACACCATCTTCAACCATAAGGTGTGCCCCTCTTGGTAGAAGATACGTCAATGGGTCTTTAGAAGGTGATATATAAACATTCATTCTTGGCTGAAGTTTCTCAGTTTTGTATTCAACAATAACACGTTTCGTTACCTGAGTCTGTGGATCAATCTCTTCTCTTAAACTTTTATTAAGCTCAATATCTACAAACTCAACACGTCCCTTAACCTCTGTAAGAATTGGCTCAAACCAAGGATCAAATGTGGCAATAACTTCATTTCGATCATAAAATTTACCAGTTTTACCTAAAATTTCAGTACCCACATTTACTGGTATTGAGTTTGCCTCACCGAGAATGTATATTTTCTTCTTTTCTATCTTAATTATACCGGAATTCTTAGCTGTCATTTCAACACCATCAACTCCAGTTGCAATAGGCATTCCTGTATAAACCTTATCAAGTTCTTTAACTTTTATTTCATTTTCTGATTTTGCAACAAATTCTGCAATAACACGCTGTACGATCATGTATCCTCTACGAACAGCAATGGTCTTTTTCTCTTCAGCGGTCTTAATGGTTTTAGTTGTAAGATCCTTAAAGAATATAGGATAAGTAAGTTTTATCTCATTTTCTTCAACTGAACGTGATGCAATACCACCAATATGGAAGGTTCTCATTGTGAGCTGAGTTCCTGGCTGCCCAATTGACTGAGCTGCAATAATACCAACTGCTTCTCCCATTGAGGTTTGAACACCAGTAGCTAGGTTTCTTCCATAACACTTGGCACAAACACCGTGTCGAGCTTCACAGGTTAAGACTGATCTGATTTCAATTTCATCAATATCAAGCTTGTCTAAGGTTTCAGCTACCTCTTCATCAACGATTTGATCAGCATGACAGATTACTCCACCTGTTACAGGATGGTGTACATCATAGAGCATTGTACGGCCAAGAGCTCTGCTGCCCAATGATTCAATTACATCATCACCCTCTTTTATGGCATGAATATCAATACCAACTGTTGTGCCACAGTCTACCATTGAGATAATTACATCCTGGGCAATATCAACCAAACGTCTGGTCAGGTAACCGGCATCAGCAGTTTTAAGTGCAGTATCAGCAAGACCCTTACGTGCACCGTTTGTTGAGATAAAGTACTCAAGTACTGTTAAACCCTCTTTAAAGTTAGCACGAATGGGAACCTCAATGATTTCACCATTTGGTTTTGCCATCAATCCCCGCATTCCAGCAAGCTGTCTAATCTGCTGCTTACTACCACGAGCACCGGACTGTGCCATAATATATATTGAATTTGTTCCCTGCTTATCTTTAGATAATTCTTCAAACATTCTATCTGCAATAACCTCATTAGCATTAGTCCAAAGGTTAATAACCCTGTTATAACGCTCTTCATCAGTAATGAAACCATTACGATATTCATTTTCTATTGCTTCTACCTTTTTATCTTCTTCAGCAACGATTTCCTTTTTAACATCAGGAACAAGAATATCTGACATAGAAATCGTAGGTGCAAAGTGAGTAGCATATCTATAACCGGTTTCTTTAATACCATCAAGAATCCGAACTGTTTCATTTGGTCCAAATTTTCTTAAAACATCTGATACTATGGTTGATAGGGCCTTATCATTAACGACCTTATTAACGTATTCATATTTTTCTGGAAGCTGCTCATTGAAGATCAATCTTCCTGCTGTTGTTTCAAAAAAAACATCATCCATATAATAGTTGATTTTTGTTCTAAGAGTAATTTGACCATAGTCAATTGCTCGATGAATTGAAGGCATATCATCAAAATATGCGCCCTCGCCCTCTGCACCATCAAGCATATATGTAAGATAATATATGCCAAGTACAATATCCTGGGTTGGTGATACAACTGGATGACCATTAGCAGGTGATAAAAGGTTATTTGAAGCCAACATCAATGTCCAGCACTCAAGCTGTGCTCTTGGAGATAGTGGTACATGTACCGCCATCTGATCACCATCAAAGTCAGCATTATATGCATGACAGACAAGAGGATGAAGTTTTATAGCTTTTCCCTCTACAAGTACAGGTTCAAAGGCCTGAATTCCAAGTCTGTGAAGTGTTGGAGCTCGATTAAGAAGAACTGGATGCTCTGCAATAACCTCTTCAAGTACTTCCCATACCTCAGCCTTTTCATTTTCAACCATTTTCTTAGCTGATTTTATATTCTGTACAAAATCCTTATCAACAAGGCGCTTCATTATAAAAGGTTTAAAGAGCTCAACAGCCATCTTTTTGGGAAGACCACACTGATAAAGCTTTAACTGAGGACCAACTACAATTACCGATCGGCCTGAGTAGTCAACACGCTTACCAAGTAGGTTCTGTCTGAAACGACCCTGCTTACCTTTTAGCATATCACTAAGAGATTTCAGAGGTCGATTACCCTTGCCCTTTACAGCTCTTTTTCGTCTACTATTATCAAAAAGAGCATCAACAGCTTCCTGAAGCATTCTCTTTTCATTTTTTACTATAATTTCAGGCGCTCTTAACATCAGAAGACGCTTTAAACGATTATTTCTATTAATAACACGTCTATAAAGATCATTAAGGTCAGATGTTGCAAATCTTCCACCATCAAGCTGAACCATTGGTCTAAGCTCAGGTGGGATTACTGGAACAGTATCAAGAATCATCCAATCAGGCATATTTCCTGATTCTTTGAATGCCTCAATTATCTCCAGGCGCTTTATGAGTTTTTTATCAATTTTAACTTCTTTAGCAGATTTTGCATGAATTTCAGCACGAATAAGTCTGGCTTCTTCATCTAGATCAATTGTATTGATAAGATCTTTAATAGCCTGTGCACCCATTCCAGCAACAAAATCATCTCCATATTTCTCATAGAGCTCATAAAAAAGTTCTTCGTCTATAATATCACTTCTTTTTACATCTTCATCCTCAGCATCACCGGGATCAATGACAATATACTTTTCATAATAGAGTACTGCCTTTAATGCATTTACAGTAACATTTAGTAGTAGTCCCATTCTAGATGGAACTGATCTATAATACCATATATGAGCAACTGGTGCTGCTAATTCAATATGACCGCCTCTTTCACGACGAACCTTGTAGTGAGTAACCTCAACACCACAACGGTCACAAACAACACCCTTGTATCGAATTGACTTAAATTTTCCGCAATAACATTCCCATTCTTTGGTTGTTCCAAAGATTCTCTCGCAAAAGAGACCGTCTCTTTCTGGTTTTAGAGTACGATAGTTGATTGTTTCGGGTTTCTTTACTTCTCCATAAGACCATTCCCGAATCATATCAGGAGAAGCGAGTTTTATTTGGATAGAACTGAAATCATTAAAGTCTCTCATAGTGTTCCTAACCCTGTTTTAAATGTTTAAATACAGGTACAGTTAAACTGTACCTATTTATTCTCAAGACTATCGACTTTAATACGTCTCTTAGACTTGCTAAAGCCATCACTCCATTCTGATAAGCTAATCTCATCTCCCTTATCATCATAAATCTTAACATCAAGAGCAAGTCCTCTAAGCTCTTGAATTAAAACATTAAATGATTCAGGTATACCTGGTGATGTGGCATTTATTCCTTTGACGATAGCCTCATATATTCGAGCTCTACCGAGCATGTCATCTGATTTAACAGTTAATAATTCCTGAAGTGTGTATGCTGCACCATAAGCTTCAAGTGCCCATACCTCCATCTCTCCAAGTCGCTGACCGCCAAACTGAGCTTTTCCACCCAATGGCTGCTGTGTAACGAGAGAATATGGTCCAGTTGATCGTGCGTGTATTTTGTCATCAACCATATGAGCGAGTTTTAACATATATACGTAACCACACATAACTCTATTTTCAAAAGGTTCTCCAGAACGTCCATCATAGAGTTGAATCTTTGAATCTTCTGGTAATCCTGCTTCTTTAAGATAATGCTGGATGTCTTCACTCTTTGCACCATCAAAGATTGGTGTTTCCATAAGAACATTAAGCTCATGAGCAGCCCATCCTAACTCAGTCTCAAGAAGCTGACCAAGATTCATTCGAGATGGAATACCAAGAGGATTTAATACTATATCAATAGGAGTGCCGTCTGGCATATATGGCATATCATAACGTGGTACAACGCGGGAAATAACACCCTTGTTTCCATGACGACCAGCCATTTTATCTCCAACTGATATTCTTCTCTTATCAGCTATATAAACCTTTACAAGTTCTTCTACACCTGGTGAAAGCTCATCACCATTTTCTCTTGAAAAGCGTTTAACATCAATAACTATACCTTCAACACCATTGGGAACTCTCAAAGAGGTATCTCTTACCTCTCTGGCTTTTTCACCAAAGATAGAATGAAGTAGTTTATATTCAGGTGTAAGGTCCTGCTCACCCTTCGGTGTAACCTTTCCAACAAGAATATCATCTGGCAGCACAGAGGCACCAACTCGAACAACGCCGTCTGCATCAAGGTCTCTAAATGCCTTTTCACTGAGATTTGGAATATCACGTGTTATTGTTTCTCTTCCAAGCTTAGTTTCTCTGGCTTCAGTTTCAAACTGTTCTATATGTACTGATGTAAAAACATCATCTTCAACCAATCTTTCTGATAAAAGGATGGCATCCTCAAAATTGTATCCCATCCACGGCATAAAGGCAACGAGGATATTTTTTCCAAGACCGAGTCGTCCATTTTCTGTTGCAGGACCGTCAGCAAGTACAGTACCAGCCTTAATCTTTTGACCCTGTTTTACAATAGGAGCCTGATTAAAACATGTTCCCTGGTTGGTTCTTTTAAACTTTCTAAATTCATAACGGTCTATTTCACCGGATGAAGTTTTAACCTCTGCTACATTTGCATCAACGTAAGTAACATCGCCACCTCTGTCTGAAATACAAAGAACACCTGAATCATAGGCTGCATGAGGCTCAACCCCTGTTCCGACCAAAGGTGCCTCTGCTATCATGAGAGGAACAGCCTGACGCTGCATGTTTGATCCCATGAGAGCTCTGTTTGCATCATCATGCTCAAGAAAAGGTATCAAGTTTGTTGATACAGAAAAAACCTGGTTAGGAGAAACATCCATGTACTGAATTTCCTTAGGTTTTTTATATGGAAAATTACCTCTGTTTCTACAGGGAATCAAATTCTTAACAAAATTACCTTTGTCATCAAGAACAGCATTTGCCTGTGCCACAAAGTAATCATCTTCAATATCTGCAGTGAGATATTCTATTTCATCAGTTACAGAACCCTTTTCAACAACTCTGTAGGGAGTTTCAAGAAATCCATATTCATTGATTCTTCCAAAGGTACTGAGAGAAACAATAAGACCAATATTTGGTCCCTCAGGTGTTTCAATTGGACACATTCTTCCATAATGAGAAGGATGCACGTCACGAACCTCGAAACCAGCTCTTTCTCTTGACAGACCACCTGGTCCTAATGCATTTAGACGTCTTTTATGTGTTAATTCAGCTAATGGATTGGTTTGATCCATAAACTGTGAAAGTTGACTTGATCCAAAAAATTCATTTATAACCGCTGAGATTGGTTTGATACTGATCAGAGCCTGTGGTGTAATAACATCGAGATCCTGAATTGTCATTCTCTCTTTAATTACACGTTCCATTCTCTGGAAGCCCACTTTAACCTGATTTTGAATAAGTTCACCAACTGATCGAACTCTTCTATTACCAAGGTGGTCAATATCATCAACAATAGTTGATACAAATTTCGTTTTCTTTTTTCCGTCTTTTCCATCTACCTCTATTTCATAACCTTCAGCTTCTGCGATGAGGTATAGGATATATTTTACAGTATAAACAATATCTTCTTTAGTTAAGATCTCTACATCATTATTAGTAAAACCAAACTTATTATTGATCTTATATCGACCTACTGAACCAAGAGTATATGATCTTGGATTAAAGAACAATCGATTAAGTTCAGATCTGGCATTATCAATATTTGTAGGTTCTCCTGGTCTCATTATTGCATGTATTGTTAATAATGCAAGTTCTGCTGGAGAATAATCATTTTCCGGGTCAATCTTCAGATTTTTTTTGATAAACTCTACTTCAAAATCAAGAGTATTGCTCAGATAAGAATCTTCTTTATTATTAGGAAAATCAATTACTTCGATTTCACTAACCTTTTCTTCTTTAATTTGGTCAATTATATCAATGCTGATTCTTTCACCAACTTCAATAAAGACCTCTCCAGTTTCCTTACTTATAACATCACCGGCAACACGCTTACCATTTAAAGCATCATAATCTTCTTCTTTCTTTAAACTTATTTTGCTGGTATCATAAAAAAGCTTAACAATCTCTTCATTATTTTCATAACCCAAAGCTTTAATGAGAAGTGTTACAGGAAATTTCTTTTTTCTATCTATACGGGCTATAACATGCCCTTTATTGTCCATTTCAAATTCGAGCCATGATCCTCTATCAGGTATAACTCTACAATTATATATACGGTCTGATTCTTCAAAGAAAAAGAATATACCAGGAGATCGGTGAAGCTGATTAACAACAACACGCTCTGCTCCGTTTACTACAAATGTTCCTCTACGACTCATGAGAGGAATATCACCCATATAAACAGTCTGCTCCCGAACTTCCATACTTTCTTTTCTAATTAATCGTATGGTAGCCTTTAATGGGGCTGCATAGGTTACATCTCTTTCTTTACATTCATGTTCAGAATACTTAGGTTCTCCTAATTCATAGTCAATGAATTCAAGAACAACATCTTCATGTGGGCTCTCAATTGGAAAGACCTGCTCAAATACCTGCATGAGGCCTTGAGTTTTTCTTTTAGTCACATTTGGCTGCAAAAACCACTCAAAAGATTTCAATTGAATCTCTATGAGATTTGGTAGTTCTACGCTGGAACTGATTCGTCCAAAATTTATTACTTTCTTTCCTTCTTCCATGGATTAATTAACCTTAAATTAGTAATTTTAGAACATGAAAAAAAGGGGATTCATTTTCATGTTACATATAATAAACACCAATAGTTTATATTTTTACATATAAACTATTGGTGTTTTTCAGAAGGATTAACTTTCTAAATGAAATTAGAGAGATATTACTTAACCTCAACAGTTGCTCCTGCTGCTTCAAGTTTACCCTTAATTTCTTCAGCTTCTTCCTTAGAAACTTTTTCTTTCACTGGTTTTCCGCCAGCTTCAACAAGTTCCTTTGCTTCTTTAAGTCCAAGTCCTGTAATAGCACGTACTTCCTTGATGACAGCAACTTTTGCTTCACCAAAACCATTGAGTATTACGTCAAACTCGGTCTTTTCTTCTGCTGCTCCACCGCCTTCAGCTGCCGCTCCAGGAGCTGCTGCTACTGCAACTGGTGCTGCTGCAGAGATACCGAACTTATCTTCCATTGCTTTAACTAATTCAGCAGCTTCTACAAGAGTAAGACTGCCAATAGCTTCGAGAAGTTCTTCAGTTGATAATTTAGCCATTGTATTTCTCCATTATACTTAGTGAATATTTTCAAGTTAATGCTTTTATAAACAAAAACCTATAAATGGTAAAAAGTCATGGCTCCATATTTGTTAAAATATGAAACAGTAACCTTTTATTTCAAATTTAATTATTTTGCTCTTCAGCAACGGCCTGTATTCCACGGGCCAATGAAGACATGATCTGGTTAGTTCCAACAGCTATACCACTTGCTGGTCCATTGATCATGGACATAATCTGTCCAAGAAGCACTTCCTTAGATGGAAGGTCAGCAATTTGCTTAATCTGGTCTTCATTATATATTACATTGTCAAGAATACCCATTGAATAGCTAAAATTTGCTTCTTCAACAGCAAATTCCTTTAATACCTTCGCTACTTCACCAACTTCATCACCTGCAAAGGCAACTGCTGTTGGTCCCTTAAGATATTCATCAAATCCCTCATAACCTTTGTCATCAAGGGCTCTTTTAAGTAGATTATTCTTTACAACTCTATATTCAGCATTCTTTTCTCTTAGTTTTCTTCTTAAAGCACTAAGACCATGAACCTGAACTCCAGAATAATCTGTAAAAATTATATTCTTTTTCTCGTCAAGTTTTTCCTTGAGGAGTTCGACTTCGTCAACTTTATATTGCTTAATCATTATCTTTCTATCCCCTTGTGATTGATCTTAATGCCAGGTCCCATAGAGGAACTAATGTGAACTGACTTTATATAATTTCCCTTTGCTTCAGATGGCTTATCTTTCATCACCTGCTTGAAGAAAGTTGTTATATTCTCTTCTAATTGGTCATCACTAAAACCAACATTTCCAACCATTGCATGGATAACACCGGTTTTGTCTGGCTTGTAGTCTATTCGACCACCCTTAAGCTCACCAATGATTCCCTTTACATCTTCTGTAACAGTACCATTTTTAGGCTTTGGCATAAGTCCCTTTCTACCAAGAATAGGCCCCAGTTTACCAACATGCTTCATCATATCAGGAGTAGCAACTACTGCCTGGAAATCAATCCAGCCTTCCTTGATTTTATCAATCATCTCTTCAGCACCTACGTAATCAGCTCCCGCTGCCTGTGCTTCCTGCTGCTTGTCACCCTTACATAATACCAGAACCTTCTTCTCTTTACCATTACCTGCTGGTAATACTACAGATCCTCTGATATTTTGATAACTTTTATGTACAACTTTAACTGACATATCAACACTTTCATTGAATTTAGAAAATTTTAGATCCTTCATCAACTTCACTGCATCATCTACATTATAAAGTTCATTTTTATCTACTTTTTCTCGAGCCTGTTTTATTTGCTTACCGCGTTTCATGATCAACCTCTATAAAAAACATCAATATTCTTAATCTACTACTTCTATGCCCATTGTATAAGCAGTTCCACCGATTATATTTGCTCCTGCTTCAATATCATTTGCATTTAAATCAGGCATCTTCAATTCAGCAATTTCACGCAACTGCTGACGAGTTATTTTTCCAACTTTAATCTTATTTGGCTCTCCAGAACCACTCTGAAGGTTTAATGCCTTCTTAATCAAAACAGCTGCTGGAGGAGTTTTAATGATAAAGGAATATGTTCTATCTTCATAAACTGTTATTACAACAGGAAGTATCATTCCCTGCTGATCCTTTGTCTTATCATTAAATGCCTTACAGAAATCCATAATATTAAGACCATGCTGACCAAGAGCCGGTCCAACTGGAGGTGCAGGATTCGCCTGCCCACCTGGTATCTGAAGTTTAATATCTGTTAATACTTTTTTGCCTTTAGGTGCCATCATCTAACCTCTAATTTATAAACGAATTATAGCTTTCCAACCTGAAGAAAATCCAGCTCTACTGGAGTTCCTCTTCCAAAAATCTCTACTTTTACTCTCAATCGTCCCTTTTCAGGAAAAACCTCTTCAACTATACCGCTGAAGTTACTGAAGGGTCCCTCAATAACCTTAACGTGTTCACCTACAGAAAAATCCATAGATATTGATACTTTTTCTCGGGCTTTTTGTTCGCCCATCTGATCAAATAGTGAACTTACTTCATTCTTTGTTAGAGGCTTCGGCTTATTATTACCAAAAGCACCCACGAAATTAGTAACACCAGTTATGCCTTTTACAACATACCAGGTTTCATCACTCATAATCATCTCTACGAGAACATAGCCAGGGAAATATTTCTTAGATCTGGTCTTTTTCTTCCCATCCTGTACTTCAGTAACCTCTACAGTAGGGATCTTAACCTGTATAATTTTTTCCTGGAGCTCTAGACCTTCAACCTGCTTTTCTAGAGCAATCTTCACCTTATTCTCATGACCCGAGTATGTATGTATTACGTACCATTCTTTTGACATACTATTACTTCATCACATATTTAATTAAAGTCTCAAGAGAAAAGTCAATTGCCCACAAAAACAGAGACACTACAAACAGGGTAACCACTACCACACCGGTAAACCTGGTTACCTCATCTCTTGTTGGCCAAGTAACTTTTTTTAACTCTTCACGTGCATCTTTCACAAATTGAAAGAAATTCTTTAATGCTTGCATCGGAAAGACTCCTCTTAAGCCTTAGTTTCTTTATGGTTCGTATGCTTATTACAGAACTTACAAAACTTTTTCACTTCAAGCTTTGAGGTTTGGATCTTTTTGTTTTTTGTCACAGAATAATTCTTTCTCTTACATTCTTGACATGACAATAAAATTACATCTCGCATTGGATTATTCCACCTTAGTTGAATATAAACATGAGCAAACTATTACCAGCCCCTATAGAGTCAAGTATTTTTACAATATAAGGATCAGGCGTAAGGCTATGTAATTATTTCTGATTTCTCTGAGCCCACAACCAGATTCGAACTGGTGACCTTTTGCTTACCATGCAAATGCTCTACCGACTGAGCTATGTGGGCAAAAATTGAATGGTAATGATAGAAACCACCCTTTTTTTGTCAATTATATTAATCAATTAATTGGATATTAATTTTATTTAATTGGGATAATTTCCATAAAAATGGCCCCCTTTAATGGAGGCCAAATCTATATATTCTATGCATTTAATCTCTTAACTTTTAGACTTTCAACTTTTAACTCAAATTTATTCTTTTTCCTGTACTACAAAGGTTTTTATATCATTATACAATAGCTTTTCTTTTATTTTTTTTGTGCTAACCTTAGATACCATACCTTTAATGCGAACTTTAAACATTTCATTCTCTTTAACGATTACAACCTTTCCATTAACCAATGATTGCAGTTTTCTCTGAAAATTCATTGCATTAATTTTTGAATAAAAAGCTCCAGCCTGAAGGGTATAACCTGCTGACATATCACTTTTATATATAATTTTATCATCTTTTTCAAGATTGCTCACTACAGGAGTAATAGAATGATTATTTTTTGTAGAATCATCTACAATCCTATTATTCTTGGCAATAATGCCACCCCGCTTGATGATTTTTATACCAACCATCTCAGTACCACTTCCGAGAAGATTAAGCTCTCTTGCTGCCCCATATGACATATCCAGGATTCTTTTACCTTTATATGGCCCACGATCATTTATCTTAACTCGGATCTTTTTGCCATTTTTCAGATTAGTTATCTCCACAATAGACCCAAAGGGGATTGTTTTATGAGCTGCTGTATACTTATACATATTAAATTTTTCACCAGAAGCAGTTTCTCTTCCATGAAATGACCGACCATACCATGATGCCATGCCCTTTTGATAATATCTATCAGTTATATCTTCTTTTTTCTTTTTCTTTGAATTAAATTCAAAATCCTCATAATTCTTAAAGCTTTTAGTATCTTTAACCAATTTTCTTTCAGTTTTTTTATTATCTTTATTTTCAAGGTTAAGAGTATCTATTTGTTCAATTTCCTTGGGCGTAGTCTTTTTTCTTGATTGAGCACTGGTTTCAGTACAACTCATCTGTAATACAAGAAAAATCAATAAAATAATTAAGGATATATGTTTAAAAAATTTCATTTTTTACCTCCAGTTATATCACTCTATTGTTTATATCGGGTCAGAAAGGATGTCACTTTAGTACATAAAGGGACATAAAATCCAAATTTTATCATTTATACCCATAATTTTCACTATAATGAAAACATGAATGCATTTTCATTAAGATTATCATTATATTACATTTGAACATGTAATTGAAAATCATATTTTGATAAATTTAATCCTAAATTATTCTTGACCCCATGGAGGCTTTTTCTTCTATTCAATCAATAATTCGCATATGTATCATAAATAAGAAGGGACATCAGATGAAGATAGTATCAAGCAGACCAACCATTACACGAAAAGATCTTGAAGGAGTTCTTGATTGCTTAATAAATGATGATTTAACAACAGGTGTTACTGTAAAAAACTTCGAAGATAATGTTGGAGGCATGTGTGGATTAAAATATTCCCTGGCTACAAACTCCATTACCTCATCATACCATTTAGCATACAAGGCTCTCAATATTGAACATGATGATGAAGTTATAATCCCATCGTATTTTTATCAAGCTCCCTTAAGTGCTCTACTCTTAGCTGAAGGAAAGCCTGTTCTCGTTGATTCTGATGAAAACTCTTTATTTCCCACTATTGAAGCAATCAAGGAACTTATAACTGATAAAACAAAGGCAATAGTAGTTGGACATACATTTGGATTTCAGCAAGATTATTCTGAGCTCTATGATCTCTCTATTCCAGTGATTGAAGATATATCTCATGGTCTTGGCACAGAAATAAACGATGCCCCAATAGGTTCAAAGGCATCAATTACTGTTTCTTCCTTTGAACCCTCAATGATTGTTACTACCGGTCATGGAGGCATTGTTATGACTGGGAATTCAAAACTCTTCTCTGCTATGAGAGACCTGAGAGGTAACAGAGAAGACAGCATTCATCTTGACTATACTATGACAGATTTTCAGGCTGCCATGGGTATTACACAACTTTTAAAACTAAAGGGTTTACTAAGAAGAAGAAGAGAGGTTGCTAAATTCTATAATGAAGCAATAAGAGGAACTTCTCATAAAGCACCCTATACCTATAATGAAAACTTTGCCTATCAATCATTTCCTGTAATATTTGATGCTCCAGGCGAAAAGGTATCAAAATATTGGAAGAAAAATGGCATTGAATTGTTACATCCAATCACAACTCCCCTTCACGTTCTTCTAGAGATGAGGGGTCTTGACTTTCCAAATAGTGACAGAATGTCAAAGAAGATATTCTCTTTGCCGATCTACCCTACACTAACAAAAAAAGAGATAGAGAAAATTTCACGGGCCTTTGCAGCCTTTATATAGGAGATATTATGTATATTTTAACCGTTGAAGACAACTTTTCATCAGCACACCAACTCAGAGGATATAAAGGAAAATGTGAAAACATTCATGGTCACAACTGGAAGATTGTTGTACAACTTTCTGGAGAAAAACTCAATGACATAGGTATTCTTATTGATTTTCATGAAATCAAAGCTATTTTAAAGGTTATTCTCGACGATCTTGATCATAAGAATCTTAATGAGATTCCTCCCTTTGACAAAGAAAATCCCAGTTCTGAGAATCTTGCATGCTATATTTTTGAAAGGATTGAGTCTGAATTGAAGAATGCAAATGAAGAGGTATCAACTCATAGTGTTACAGTATGGGAGTCAGATACCTCCAGATGCACCTATAAAAAATAGTTAGGCAGAACGCACTGAAAGAATCTCGTGAATTTTCTCTTTTAGTTCATCGAGATTTGAAGATTTAGTAACATAGGCATCTGCTGTCCATGTCATAAAATTACTCTTATAGTTTGAATAGGCTGTATAGATGATAATGGGTATTTTTTTATCTCTAGATAGAATTTTACCTAATGCTTCAATTCCATCCATTTCAGGCATTCTGATATCCATTATAACTAAATCATATTTATTAGTCTTAACCATATCAACGCCTTCTTTACCATTTGAGGCCTGTTCTACTTCATAACCTTCATCCTGCAGTTCCATAGCATAGAGTTCTCTTTGATGCTGCTCATCTTCTACTATCAATATTTTTGCCATGAAAGCCTCCAGTAATGCAAATATTTATATCTAATTAAAATATAACCACTGAAAGTAATTAATTTCAACTACTTTTTTTAGATTCATCATGATGGAACAGGTATTTCGATGGTAAACTCAACACCCTCATCTTCTCTATTGACAACGGAAATTTTACCTTGATGGTCTTTTATAATTTTTTTTACATTGGCCAATCCCAAACCAACACCAGTTACCTTTTTTGTAAAAAATGGCTCAAAAATAATATTTGGGTCTTCTTCATCAATTCCTGAGCCACTATCACGAACCTTTATAACAACACTTTCATCATCGTTAAAGGTACTTATCTCAATGTCACCACCGGAGGGCATTACATCTATTGAGTTTTGCAAAAGATTAAGTATAACCTGTTTCATCTGATTGGAATCAGACTTAACCAATACCAGATCCTCTTTTAAACTTAAATTCAAGGTAACTTTTTTCTCATTAAACACATTCTTTAAGAGATTTACCGTATCATCAATAATATCATTAATATTATTAAATTCTTTAATATATCGAGATGGCCTGGTAAAATCCATGACATTAGATAATATTTTCTCTAACCGTTCTGATTCTTTTAAGATTATATCAGCAGCTTTATTTACTGTTGCCAGTTTGCTATTTTCCTTAGTACGCTGAACTATTCTCCTTGCATATCCTCCCATGGTTACAAGGGGATTTCTGATTTCATGGGCAATATGTGCAGCTATTCTTCCTACAGCTGCCATTTTTTCTGATTCAACTATGGCATCCTGCTTATTTGCAATTTTATCCATCTCTTTTTGAACAGTACTGAGATTATTATAGCTCTCAATTGATAAGGCTGCCTGTGAGGTAAAAATAGATAAAAGTTCAATACTGTCATTTCCTATGGGTACCTGGTTAAACTTATTGTCTACGATCATAATTCCAATTGCCTTGTTCACTGCAATAATAGGCATCACAACAAATTCTTTAACATCCATAAATTTTAGTATTGTTTCATTGACTCTCTCATCATTCCATGAATCTGTAATATGAATTATTTCTCTTGATATAAAGGATGCAACAAAGACATTTGTGTCATTGAGAGAATAGTCTGTCTTAAGAATATTATCCATGAATTCTCTACCGCTGTTAATCTCTAGTAGACTATTTTTATCTTCACTAATTTGAATACCTGACACATTGCTCCATACATCGATTGCCTCTTCAAAGGAATCCGGCCCCACTGCCATTTTACCAGCCAGTCTGTTTTTATTTTCTTCATAAAGAAAGAGCTGTGCTCGATTGAAGCCAAGTCCTGAACCGGATGTCACACCAGTGAGAATAGTCTGTAGAACCCGGCTGATTTCTGTGTCCCGTTGTATTGACTCTGAAATCTGGCTCATAAGAGAAATCTGATAATCTTTTCTTAATTTATTTGTCACATCATCAAAAATAATAATGATCTGATTTTGAGATTGCATAACAACATTTGAGATCTTTATATCTGCTATTATAGATACCTTATTCACAGAGAGAAGATGAGTTTTTTCAAGGACGACAGATTTTCCCTGAGATCTGGCCTGTGAGATGCCACCTTTCAGTCGTGCATTTACAAAGTAAAAGATATCCTCAATTTTTTTATCATTTATCTCATCCTGATCAAAATGCAGTTTTTTACAAAAACCTTCATTTGCATAGACTATCTCATCTTTTTCATTCATAACAATGAAGAAGGAGCTTATTGAAAAAACCATACTATTGTATAATTCATGAAACTTATTTATTTCATTTCGTTGGGATGAAACTACGCTATCGAGATGTTTTCCTACCTGAATTAACTCCTTTAAAACCTTTGCAAAACCATCATTTCCTTTTATGTCATCAAGCTGAGAGGTAAAGCGGCCCTTCTTAAATTCATATATTATTTCTTTAATTTTATTGATTCTGTTATAATAGAAAAAACTCGCTCCATAGGTTATCATAATCAATCTCATCATTATCAGTAACATGAAACCAATAATGATAAAGGTTACAAATCTTTCATGAGAAAAACCCATCAAAAAATATAGAGTAATCACATATACAATAAAAAGTATATCAGGTAAAAACTGGATAAAGACTCCAAGAATTCTGTTCATGAGACTCTCATCTGTTTTCATCATTTATCCTAAAAGAAAATAAGTAATTAAATATTTCATTCCACATACAAAATGACCATGAATTAGTCATGGAAAATATACTTTTTTTATTGATATTATCATACCCAATAGCTCTATTGTTTTCAATTCATTTTATTATAATAGTCTATAAAAATACAGGTAATCATGAAAAAAAATATTGAGCTCCTTTTAGCAACAAAAAACAAGAACAAAGTTAAAGAAATTAACAGTAAAATGTCATCAGTATCAGGAATATCCATAATTCCTCTGGATAATGCTCCTGAATTTCCAGATGTTATTGAGGATGGAAAAAGTTTTAAAGAAAATGCTATTAAAAAGGCCCAGGAAATCTGCCTTCACACTGGTCTTCCTACAATGGCAGATGATTCTGGACTCGTCATTGATGCCCTTGATGGCAAACCAGGAATATATTCTGCACGATATGGAAATTGCTCAGATGATAATGAAAGAAATGATCTTATCTTAAAGGAAATGAATGAAAAAGTTGACCGGGCAGCTCGCTTTGTCTGTGTCATTGCTATTGCTTTTCCTGATGGAAAAATATTAACCTCAGAGGGATTCTGTGAGGGATCAATTATAGAAGAAAAAAGAGGATCCAAGGGCTTTGGTTATGATCCAATCTTTCTGGTTAAGGATAGTGACCTCACTCTGGCAGAGATTTCAATGGATGAAAAAAATAAAATAAGCCACAGAGCCAAGGCACTTGAAAATGCAGCTGAATTACTGAGAAATCTATAATGAAAAAAAAATCTGATGAGATAATGTCAATCTTAAGAGATCTCTACGGTGATGTGAAACCTGACCTTGATTTCACATCAAATTATGAACTTACCATTGCTGTTGTTCTTTCAGCTCAAACCACTGACAAACAAGTCAATGGAGTTACACCTAAGCTCTTTAAAGAGTACCCTGATTTTGAAGCTCTCAGCAAGGCCTCTCAAGAAGATGTAGAAAAAATTATTCACTCAACGGGATTTTATCATAATAAGGCTAAGAATATCATTGCTCTAGGAAAAGAGATTATGAATTCTTTTTCAGGTACACTGCCGGCAACCATGGAAGATTTAATAACACTTCCCGGGGTTGGTAGAAAATCTGCTAATGTTATAATATCAATGGGTTATAATAGACCGGCAATTGCTGTTGACACCCATGTTGCACGAATATCCAAAAGACTGGGCTTTACTGCTTCAGACAAACCACTTATCGTTGAAAAAGATTTAATGAATGTGATTCCAGAATCTCAATGGATAGAGTCACATCTTCTTTTTATTAAACATGGAAGGATGCTCTGTATCGCAAGAAAACCAAAGTGTTCAGAATGTCCTCTTAATCAACTATGCCCTTTTTTCGCAAAAAACTGATTTTTTTTCTAATCTCATCAATTACAAGGGGATGATTTGAAGGAAAATTCATCTTTAATGCATAATCAACATTGAGAATATATCTTATGACATCATAGGATTTTTGAGATAAATCAACATCTATATGACTGAGATAGGGCTCAACCTTTGATATTTCTTTTATAGATTTTGATTCTTTTATGACATCCATCCTCCATAAAATATAAAATTTATTTCCCTTTAACGACCCAAAATGTACACTCCTTTGATCTCGTACTAATTGTGCTCCATATTTAGTTAAATGCTTTAGATAGGCGAGATGTTGTTTTTTTATTAAACGACTCTTGATCCATCTATCAAAATCATTATAAGAAATCACCGGTCTCTTTAAAATCACACCACCAATAAGATTATTTCCAGAGGATAGATCTGCCCCAAAAAAAAGAATCTTAAGGTCATCATCACTTAAGATCTTTTTGCTTTTATAAAATGAATGATAATTAAGATAGGTTGCTATATATTTTGTTGATCTTTTCTTTATGGCCATTGTTTTCATATAATCGAGGGGAGTATTAAAACCAATCCTTAAAAGATAGTTTGCTGAACGATCTTTTGCCCGTGAACCATCAGATGAGGCAAAAAAGATTATAAAATAAAGAGAAACAATAATTATAAATAATGAGATTGTCATGGCAATTGAAATTAATACTGACTTAACAATGAGTCTCTTGGCAAAAAAGAACTCAATTGTTAAGGCAAAAAAGACTATGAAGTATTTTAACATTTTTGCCAGAGAAGCTAAAACACCTGTATGGACCAAACTGACAATATAGGTATCAAAAAGAATATAGGCAACTATTGCTGTTATAAAAAAAGGAATGGTTATTCTTGGATGGAGATTTATTCTTAATATCATGAGAAGAATAGCAGAATATACAATTATATGAGAATCTCCACTGGTGAGAGCAACAAAAAGAAGCTCAATAGACCACTGTGAAGGCTGGAATGTCTGAAAAAAGATGAAGATCACCGTAGTAAAATAAATCAGTAAAATAGGTACTGCTCTGCACCAGAAGAACATAACGAAATTGCCGAAGATTCCAAAACCCTCTATATAACCAGCACGAAGCTCATCCATTTTTATTTGTGATGTAATAAATATAAGATAAAAATGAAAGATATAGAGATAGAGTCGAACAATGAGGTTGATGGTTTCCCATCGATAGTACATGTTAAAGATGGTATTAATAATAAGAAGGATGAGAAGTAAAAGAGCAAAGGGCCATATTTTACTTACATCTTTGAAGAACCTTCTCATTGTTTTTCAATTTCCTCTGATTTGCATATTGCAATACGTGTTAGACCCGAGAGATCTGTGAGCATTGACACATTAAAACCATATTCTTTACCCTTCTCTTTCATGAAATCATTTTGATCATGGCCCACTTCAAAAAGAAGCACTCCCTGTGGCTTTAAATAGGGCCCTGCATCTTTTAGAATAGAGGCCAATGTAGCAGTACCCTTCTCCTGTGCATAGAGAGCCACATCGGGTTCATGAAGAAGATCCTTTGGAAGATTTTCCTTTTCTGCAGGATCAATATAGGGTGGATTTGAGACAATACAATCAAATTGGTTTTGAGGAATATTCTCAAAGAGATCACTTTCATAAAATGTAATACAGGCCTCACCAAGTATCTTTTCTGTATTTATGGCAGCCACCTTCAGAGCTTCAGAAGAAATATCAGAGGCAAAAACATCAATATCATTTCGACAATACTGTGATGATATGGCAATTGCACCTGAACCGGTTCCTATGTCTAAGAGAGATCCATTCATGGGCATATAGTAAAGAACCATATCTATCAGTTGTTCTGTTTCAGGTCTTGGCACCAGAACTGAGGAATTAACCATGAAATCAAGTCCATAGAATTCCTTTTGGCCAACAATATAAGCCACAGGTTCAAATGCAATTCTTCGTTCAATGAGTTTATTATATTCAATAAGATCTGACTCTGTTAATGAACTTTGAGACTCAGCAATAACAAAGATGCGTTCTTTTTTAAGAACGTAGGCAAGTAAAATTTCAGCATCCAATGTGGGATTATCAAGGGCAGAGAGTTTTTCTCTGGCATTTTGTAATGCTGATGCTATTTTCATAATACACTATTTTTCAGTAGTTTTTAAAAGCTGCTCAACTTCATATTTTATAAGAGGTTCAATAACCTCATCCATCTCACCGGTTAAAACACTCTCTAAAGAATAAAGGGTCAGACCGATTCTATGATCTGTCACTCGTGATTGAGGAAAATTATAGGTTCTGATTCTTTCAGATCGATCTCCTGAACCTATCTGAGCCTTTCGAAGCTCTGATTCTTTTTCCATGCGCTCACTATTTATCTTTTCCCATAATCGGGCTCGAAGTACCCGCATTGCCTTGGCTTTATTCTTATGCTGTGATTTCTCATCCTGGCAGGTTGCAACCAATCCCGTAGGAACATGTGTAATTCTAACAGCTGAATCTGTTGTATTAACAGACTGTCCTCCATGTCCTGATGCTCTATAAAAATCTACTCGAATATCACTTGGACTGATCTCAACATCCTTTTCTGCTGCTTCAATTAATACTGCTACAGTTACAGCAGATGTATGAACTCTACCACCAGATTCTGTTGAAGGGATTCTCTGAACACGATGGACACCTGATTCAAACTTTAGGTTATCATAGGCCTCATCACTTTTTATAGAAAATGCAACCTCTTTAAAACCGCCAATATCATTTGAACTTCCATCAATGGTTTCAAATTTCCATCCCTTAATATCTGCGAAACGATGATACATTCTAAATAAATCTGCTGCAAATAAAGCAGCTTCATCACCACCGGTTCCAGCACGAATTTCCATGATAATATCTTTACCTGAGTTAGGATCTTTAGGAAGAAGCATAATCATTAGTTTATCTTTACTGGTTTCAATCTTTTCTTCTAAATCAGCAATCTCGCCTTGAAGCATTTCTTTCATCTCTTCATCTTTTTCTTCTTCAATTAAGACCTTTGATTCTTCGAGTTGTTGCTGAAGAATATTGTATTCTTTTGATCTTTGAATAATTGGAGCGAGTCTCGAGTGCTCCTGATTTAGTTCACGGAGTTTTTTTTGATCCTGTAAGATGGAAGGATCTGACATCTTTTGTTCTAGATCATCGTACTTAGCTGTTAGTTCTTTTAATTTATTATCCATAGTTATAAAAAACTCCAAAAAAAATAGCGGCCTTTACCGCGTATTCTATGCGCTCCCGAGAGGATTCGAACCTCCGGCACATGGTTTAGGAAACCACTGCTCTATCCACCTGAGCTACGGGAGCTTAGGAATATAGACTTTTACGGCGTGAATTTACAAGTCTTTGAAAGTCGCGGATGTTTTTCACCACTATCTTATCGCCATATAGTTCAACTTTGTCAACACGGTTCAAATGTGTCAATACTTTTTGAGCCTCGGCATCTTCCATACCTGCCCAACTGGCAACATCCTGGCTGGTGACCTTAATTGTAATCTCTGTGGTAAAATCATGATGGGGATCCTGTTCTGCAAGCATTATGAGAACATCCATAACCTTGAGCTGGGGATCTTCAAGGAGAAGAATCATAAGACGTCTTTTTTGGTCATATATTCTTTTTGAAAAAATTAAAAGAAGTTTATATGCAAGCTGAGGATTTCCCTGGAGCAGTGCATCAAAATTATCTCTATGAAATTTCAAAAGTTTCACATGATCAACAGCAATAACCGTTGCTGATCTTGGTTTTGTTTCAAGAATAGCCATTTCGCCAAAAACATCACCTGGCTCCATGACATCAATTGTCTTTTCACGATCATTTATAAGTTTGACGATCTTGACCCTACCGCTCTGAATAAAATAAAATTCATAGCCAGGCTCATATTCACAAAATATAATTTCATTTGGTTTATATTCAACACCAAACTTTTCAAAAAAACTATCATCAAGCATAAATAGCAATACTCCTTATAAGGATTGCAGTTTCAATTCAGCCTGCTTGTTTAACTCATCAGCAGGACTCATTGAAAGAACTTTTTCATAATAGGCCTTAGCCTTTTCTTTCTGACCAACCTTTTCAAAAACATTTGCAATATTAAATACAGCCTTTTTTGCAGTAATAGTGTTACTATAATTATTAACTGTATCACTAAAATATTTCATTGCAGACTTATAATCTTTCATTCCACCATAACAGATTCCTATTTGAAGATGAGCATCAATGAACATCTCTGCATCTGGACCGGAATCAGAACCTTCTCTAATTATTTCATTAAACTGCTCAAGGGCTGAGCTATAGTCACTTTCTTTAATTGACTGAAGACCATTACTGTAGAGCTCTTTTATTATAGAAGAATCATCAAGTATTGATGAAGGCTCATCAAAGGAAAAATCATCAAGATCAGAAGAAGAATCATCTGATAAGAAATCTCCCAGTTCACTGGTCAAATCAGACTCAGTTCCCGGTGCTGCTGAAGAATGATCCTCCATGGTGAAATCTCCAAAATCATCATCAAAGGAATCAGAGGGCGCTGAAGGAGCTGAATATGATGAAGAGGTCTCATAATCTGAATCTGATGGATTTGCCATTCCTGAGTCAATAGCCTTAATGCGCTGCATTGCAATATCAGCATACTGTGAGTCAGGATAATATTCCATATATTTTTTAAAGGCATACTGAGCCTTATCAAAGGTGCCCTCTTTATAATAATGTTCACCAATTCGATAGAGCTCAACATCAGTATCAATTTCATCAGTTTCACCAAGAACAGATCGAACCATCTTGTGAATTCTTCTCAATTGATTACTGAATACTCGGAGCATCTTTTGAACAACTGCAACATTTCTCAGAACAAGGCGTTCAAAATCTGCCATGGTTAAAACTAGAACTGTTGTTTCACCAATGGTTTGAGCTGTTTCTTCTCTTGGATATTTTCCCAGTGCAGATTTTACACCAAAGAACTCTCCATGACGTACATCTTCTTTAATCTCTTCACCAGTATCTAGTTTAAGGGAGGTAAGTACAACTCGCCCCCCTTTCAGTATATAAATATACTCACTCTTGTCACTTTCAAAGTATATAATTGAACCGGATTTATAAACCCGTGTAATGATTCCTGATTGAGCTGCCCCGGACATTAAGCCTCCACCTTACCTTTACATTTCATAATCAACAGGAAGAAAGGGAAATTCTTTCTTAAATCCCACTGCTTTACTGATTCTCTTTAGCAATCCAAGAAGATCACCAACAACTACTTTATTTACACCTTCAACAGTTATTCTCTGATAATCAAGAGAAAGACTATCAAAGAGACCTGCAAAATCCTCATCACCATAGGCTGGTTTTCCATCAATGACAACCAGCATGATATCAGCAAGTTCTGCATTTACAACTGAATGGGCTACACCATTTCCTTGATTTCGAACAATTGTTATGTCTGCGAGCATCCCCTCTTTTAGTTCGCCACTATTCTTCATGCGAAATGCTTTTTTGGGATTCTCTGACACCATCTTATAAATTAATTCATCTTTGAGTTCTTCGCCATATATGTCTTCATAAAGTTTCTTATCAAATTTCATTTCTGTCAAGAGGTTGCATCCCCCTGACATTGGAGAATCAGTTCCGATGCATACATTGATGCCCATATTAAGGAGCATACGTATATTTGTAGTTTCATTAAACATAAAAATATTTGAATCACCACACCATACTACACTGGCATTTCGAGCTTTGATGAGTTTCATGTCTGTCTCAGAAAACGCTATCCCATGAACAAAGACGGAGTTTTCACCGAGTCCACCTGCCCTTTCAATAGTCTTGAGATCATTGACTGTTTCAGAATCAAAACCTTCAGCAATATGTGTTATAAAGGGAATATCTTTTTTTATAGCTTTTTGATATTCTTCACTAATGCCATCACCCCAGGCAAGGGCAAATGATGCTACTGAATGAGCTAAAGCAAACTCTTTTATTGCTTTCATTGGCATTATATCATAAAAGGGATCTCCAACAAAATGTGGAATATGATCTGAAACGGTGGTAACACCTGAAATGAGATTTCTGTAACCACCGAGAAGATAGAGATCACGATTTTCTATTTGCTGACGTTCCTGATATATTGGTGAACTCTTAAGATCATTGTCCCAGGGGAGCCAGTTCTCATAGGGGCCATTTCCAACTCTAGGGAAATAGGTTCCCAAGAGATGATCATGGGAGTTAATAAGGCCAGGAATGATAATACCGTCTTCAACTGAAACCATTAAGGGAGCATCCACTGATCCTTTGGTAACTTCTTTAATAGTTTTATTCTGAATTACAACTGAACCGTTTTTAATAGTCTTACCCGGTGTTGCCAACTCAGCTGCCTGTAATGCCCATTTCTTCATTATTCTTTCCTGTGATAATGATATCTAACCCATACATTATTTGTGACAAATGCCCTAGTCAAGCAAAATATTACAGGGCACTACGGGTCTACCATTATCTTATCGGTAAGGAAAAGACAATATTTTAGAATTTTTAAATTATATTAATCATCAGAAGTTGAGATTTCCTCCAATTCAGTTTTTGCTGTACCATTTAAATCCTTTTTGGCACTAAAATCATATTCATCAAAGAATTTATAAATTTCCCAAAAAGAATAAAAGAGGGTCAAAAGAATGGGACCAATGATAACACCAGGCAGATTAAATGCCTGAATGCTCCCTAAAAGTAAAAAGAAAAATAACAATGGATGAAAATTGAGTTTTTTTCCAAAGACCTTTGGTTTTACCAGATTTTCAAGGATGAGGTACCAAAGCAATGACCACACCGCAATAAAAATTGCCCAACCATAGGCCCCTTTAAAGACCAGAAACAAAGCAGCAGGAATCCATATAAGGGATGTCCCCACTACTGGAATGAGAGATAAAACCCCTGCTATTGTTCCCCAGACCAAGGGCATTGTGATTCCTGCTATTGACAGCCCGACTCCCATTGCCAGACCCTGAAAAAACATGATCATGAGATTTCCCGCAAGTAATACCCTGATAACCTCTTTTAATCGGTTAACAATCATCTTCTCAAGATCATCGGGAAATGGTAATGTTTCATAGACCAACGAATCAAATTTATAACCATCTTTAAGAAGAAAAAAGAGCATAAGTATCATAAAGAAGAAACTTATGACAAAATTAATAGGAAGACTTATGAGTTTTGTAATACTGGTCATAGTAGAAAAAGCACCATTTTGAATAAGTTCAGTAATCTTCTTTGTGATATCACCAGGATTTATATTAAAGAGAGCCAGTGCTTTTTGAACAAAAGCTGACTTTTGAAGATCTACCAACATACCACCGGTTATCTTTATTTCAATTACGTTATAGAGCTCCATGGTTTGATTTGCCAGAGCAACAAAAAGAAAAAACAAAGGAACAAGGATAACAAGAAAGAGGGTTACAATGAGAATTGTCGATGAAAGGCTTCTCTGCTTAACAATTTTCTCAAGTTTGTCATTCACTGGTCTTAAAGCCATATAAAGAATTAAAGCAAAGAGAAATGGCCAGAAATAAAATCTAAAAATAAAGATAAGACCAATAATAATTGAACCAAACAACAAAAAGAAAAGTGTCTTCAGTGTTTTGTTCTCTTTAATCTTTTCATATGAATTCATCAACAGTACCTTCTTGATATAAAGTTTAAATCACTATAAGATATAACTCAAAAGATTTCAATTACTATTTAACACAATGTTTAAATCTTATATCGAAGCAGAAAGAAGAAATCAATAAAATTAGAAATTCATTTAACAGCAACTTGAATAATGACAATTGATAATTGTAAATAATTATCAATCTATAAGAGATTCAATTGTGGTTTAAATATCCGAGGCCAGCATTATTGAGACCTCCTGTCTCGTGCTGGCATCACAACATCCTGTTGAAGCGCCTGTTTGAGTTTTCCAAATATATGCCCGAGTTCCGCAGGATATTAAAACTATAACTGAATCTCTAAAGCATGGACGAAATAGCATTACAGAACAAAATGCGGGGTCAAGGGGTCGCACAGACCCCTTAATAAAAAAGAGGATGTCTCAACGAGACATCCTCCTGTGTTTCCACGTTAACACAAAAAATGTGTTAATGCTACTTTTGATACCATTACTTTGTTAGATAATGAGATAAATCTGTAGCTATTTTAGAAATTGCATGATCCAAGTATGATTCATCAGCGATACGTTTTTTGTATTCACTAATAGCCTTTGAATCTGCTTTGCCAGTTCCTGATTTGATCTCACGATCCTCCTTTTTCATGAGATTATCCATTTAAGAATCCTCCGTGGCCATACATTGTTCCTCCATGAACAAATGTTTTATAGACCTGATTAATGTTTCGGAATACTATAAAAATTCATAAGGACTTTTCTTAAAGAAATTGTATTCTTTACAAATTAATCAGTATTACATTTTATTATGTCCCTTCATATAATCTAATGAGACAGAATACTAAAATCAAATAAAAATATCAAAAAAATTCTCTCAATATTTAAGAAATAATTAAAAAGCTTAAACAGTTGACACTTGCAATATAATTATAAATTTGGTATAATATTAAAAAATAAAATTTCATCAAAGATATTTTGAGGCATTTATATGAAGCAGAGAACCTATATAATCGGACATAAAAACCCTGATACAGATTCAATTGCAGCAGCTATTGGTTATGAACACTTTAAAAAAACAAAGGGTGACCACAATTGCATGGCAGCCCGTGCAGGAAAGGTCAATCCCCAAACCGAATATATTCTTAATCGACTAAATATATCACCTCCAAAACTTATTACTGATTTAACCCCAAGGGTTAGCACCTATATGACTGAGGAACCCTTGACCGTCTCAAGGGATATGCCTCTCTGGGAAGCCCTGAAACTGATGAATAAGAAAAGCTATAAGATGCTTCCCATTGTTGATGAAAACAACAGATTCATTTCGGCCCTTCACTATAATGCCTTTGCTCAAAAGATGCTCCAGAAGATTGACCCCCATGTGAGAACAGTTATTCCAACATCCCTTAATCACATTGTCAAAACTATTGGAGCCCAAACATTGACACTGTGTAAAAGTCATGAGGAATTTCATGGAAGAATTGTCATAGCTGCTTCAGACATGAAAACAGTAACAGAACATGTTGAAGCTCTGCCAAGAGAATCAGTTATTCTTATGGTTGGCAATCGTGAAGACATACAGGACTATGCAATAACTCAGGGAATTCGTTGTTTAATTATTACAGGGGCTAGAGCTATAAAAAGAGAGCTCGTTGAAAAAGCAGAAAAGAACAATGTCTCAGTTATAATTTCCCCCTTTGATACATCTGCAACCTCTCTTATGGTTTTTTATTCTATTCCTGCTGTACACATGGGTGACTCTACAATTATTCCTTTAAAGATAAATGATTATATTAAAAGTATTCGCAATGAACTGCTGCACTCTCTATCACGATCTCTTCCAGTAGTTGATGAAAAAGGAATTACAAAGGGAATTCTATCTCGAGGGGACATCTTAAAGGATCCCCCCATCGATCTAATTCTTGTAGATCATAATGAACTAACTCAATCCGTTGATGGTGCCGAACATTATGCAATTAAAGAAATAATTGACCATCACAGACTGGGCAATGTTCATACATCCCTCCCAATAACATTTATCAATCGTCCAGTGGGATCAACATCAACGATTATAGCAGAACTCTTTCTTGAACAAAAAATTCCTTTACCAGTTGATATAGCCTCTCTTCTTCTTGGGGGAATTATCTCAGATACATTGATCTTAAGATCTGCAACAACCACAAAAACTGATCATGATATTGCACAATACCTTGGAGATATTACAGGTCTCTCTGTAGATACCTATGGCAAGGATATAATGGAATCTGCTTCAATAGTAAGCAAAAAACCTATTGAAGAGATCCTCCATCTTGACCTGAAAATTTACACTGAAAAAGATCACAACTTCTCTGTGAGCCAGATTGAGGTTGTGTCTCCTTCAGCATTACTTGATAAAAAAGATGAGATTCTACAAAAATTATATTCCATTGCTCAAAAAAACAATTATCTCTTTGCATCATTGATGGTCACTGATATTACAAAACTATCAAGCTATCTAATTATATCAGGCAATGATGATTTAATAAAAAATATATCCTTTGAGGGCGTAGATGAAGGAATTTTTAATATGAAGAATATTCTATCACGAAAAAAACAACTGGTTCCCTATTTTTCTGAGGTCATCTCATCTTTTGAATAAGATTTTAATGCCGTGCTCTGAGACTGGAAAAAATCATCTTATAGCTTGCTGGTTTACCATTTAATGATGAAGGAGACACATTAACAGAATAGGGGGATGACTTTCCAGGCTTGAGTCTCTTTAGGCTTGCATATCCATTTGCACTTCCAATATAGACACCCTTTTTATTGTAAAACATTAATATGATCTTTGGATATGAAACAGTGACCTTATTTTTATTGATAAGAATTCCTGTAACTTCGTATCCCCAATATCTTTTTTTTCTGAAACGTTCATTTTTACTGACGAAAAATCGATAATAAGCTGTATATTTAACCTTCTCGGGCTCATAAACAATGGAATATGAATTATATTTTGGAACAGGATTAATCAATCCAAAAAATGGCAGGGTTTCACCTTTGTATAGGTGACGTGACACAAAGGCCTTTATCACTGCAATCTGATCGCCAGCACGATTCTTCAAAGAAAATGTTAATACTGGCTTAGAAACATCTACAGCACCCTTGTTTTTAATTTGACCAATGAGATAGAGAGAACGTCCACTTCTAAAAAATTTTATATTTTTAATGTGAACTTTAGGTTTAACCTCATCGGGGATAATTACTCTTCTTGTTTTAGAGTTTATTATTTTTTGAGAATCTACATCATTATCTCTAACAACAGTATTGTTACCATCCCATGAAGTATCATTATTTCTTGAAATTTTATTATGAGACTGAACATTATAGTCTCTTGACTGAAGGGATGAACCTAATATTAAACCTGTTTTAACATCAATTGCCCTGACTAAAATTTCAAGCCTATTGCCAGAGAGGGAGACCGTTCCAATGATAAGAATATCTACTGATAGAAGTTTCCCTAAAAGGGTTCTCTTTTTATAAGAAAGAGCTCCACTCTGTGAAAAGGACTGTTCTTTCATCACCTTGTTAATGCGGGATCTTTCTATCATAGAAAAACCCCTGTTAACCATTGCATGGGTAATTCTTTCAGCAGTATATAATCCTAAGGATGATGGTAAAGATTTTTGAGCCTCAAGTGGAAGAACTGCGATGGTTTTTTTAGCAATAATTCTTCCTTTTAAAAAGTCCTCAGCAATGAGACTGTAAACTTGAAAATTATTTTTTTGAGGAGTTACACATCCTGCCATAAATAAAAGGATAATTACTAAAAATGATGATTTCTTTTGCATATGAATAACCTGTTATGATTTCATATATAAATTGCTATTTACTAAAATTTCCGTCAAGTACTCTTCTCATTTAATTATCCCAGAGTATTAAATCTTTTTTATTAATATTGCCGTAACATCATCACGCAAAGAACTATCTTGTACGTGATTTTCCCATGATTTTTTCATTTCACTTATTATAGCTGTTGCGCTTTGTGAAGCTACCTTTTGAAAAGTATCGTGTACCCTTTCAGTCCCAAATTCCTCTCCTCCAGGACTCAATGCCTCAAAAAGTCCATCAGTAAAAAGAAGCAGAGAGTCTCCTTTTTTAATCTTAAATGTTTCCTCTCCATAATGGCCTTTAAGCATTATATTGCCCAGTGGTGCCCCTTTAAAACTGTCATTATCAAATTCCAGATCTCTGATAATATTGGCAGATGAATCATATATCATCGGAGGTTGATGGCCTGCATTACAATATTCGATATGATTTTTATGAATCCTGAGAATGATACCACTCATAAAATAATCTAAGTCACCAATCTCTGAAATAAGCTCATCATTAATAATCATTAAAATCTCACCAAGGGGACGATCACCATAATAGGTAAGATTTCTTGATATAATTGATCGTGCAATCATGGTGACCATTCCTGACGCAACACCATGACCTGAAACATCAAAGAGACCTAATCCTTTAAAATTTTCATTTTCAAAATAGTAGTCAAAAAAATCTCCAGACACACCAGTCATTGCAGAAAAATAATGATCACACTGCCATTTTTGAGATTCAGGAGCCCTTTGAGGAAGATATTTCTGCTGAACGGTTGAAGCCATTTTCATATCTTTTTCCATCGTACCATGGGCAATTTCAAGCTGCCTATTAGTATGATGGAGATTATCATTCATGAATTCCATTTCTTCAAGGGCTGCCTTTAACTCTTCAGTTCTCTTTTCTACTCTGGCCTCTAGAGTTCGGTTTAATTCACGATTATTTTCAGCCTCATATTTTGCCAAAGTCAAAGAAACATCTGATTGTTGCAATGTTTTGTCATATATTAATAAAACCAGATATGAAACCACAGCTATAAAAATCATAACTAAACCATTATCAATTAAGTATTCATACACATCAAGGCTTGATAAATTAAATCGATATTTAATGTGAAATGTAAAAAAAACCAAAAAAGTAAAATTAATTACAGTATAAATCAAGATGAGGTATCTTTTTTGCAAAACAATGAGAGGCAACATTGCCATGAGCCCGAAGATAAAAGATATAGTATTTATTGTATATAGCATTGGGAGTTTATCAAAAAACATCACCCCCCATACTGACATGAGGCATATTGATATAAGCAGGTTAGCTGCAGTAATGTATTGACCCTTTTTTAAAACAAAAAGAATAAATAATACAGATAGAAAAGAAACACCGTGAGGTATTATCACCTGAGGTGTAGTATTCTTCACTACTATGGTAGTATAAAATAATGTTATAGGAATAAGAATAAGAATTGCAATGGATATATAGAACAGTGTTAAAGCCTTTTGTTGTTCAATAAATGAGCGATCATCAAATACTTTTAATGTATTATTTCTAATTTTTCTTAACATAATTTTCCTATATCAAATATCTGAAAGAGGAACATACCCAAAGGACAAAGAAAAATCAATCTAAAAATAATTAGAATAAGTAATAAATTAAAAAAGAGTGCAGATAACTGATAATTCATAGTTCACAGCAGTATAGCTGATTCCTGAGCCATCTTCAGCAGGAGACGCATATCCTGTAGTCAGATTTGTTTCCTGAGTGGTTCCTCGTGCTAGGAAAGTATTTTCAAAAAAAATCTTAAACTGCAAAGCAATGGGACCTATTTTCCATGAAAGACCAAACTCCCCTTTTATATTTTTTGCTCCAACAACAACATCATGAAATCTAAAATATTTTAATGGATTATGATGAATATCAACTGCATCAACAATTACAAAGGGACTATAGAATAATGCTGCTGAAAGTGAAATTGATGAAGATAGTTTACCTGAAATCATTATCACATAATAAGGAATATGTATCATTTGCTGATAACTAATTACAGGATCACTAACTGCGAATGCATCAGGTACCAAATTAAGATCATAATCAAGATAGCCATACCTAGCTACAAAGTCCATATATTTAAAACGGTAACCTAGACCAATTGATAACTTCAGCTTTTTTAATACCTTTACTGGCATTCTCACATTTATATCACCAAAGAAACCATTCTTTAAATAACTATTATGTTTTGAATATTCTGTCAATACCCCTGGAGTACGCCAATCATAGTCTTCCATGGTGCCCACAGCTGCTGGAATTGAACCCCAAAAGCCAGCATATATTATCAAAGTAGATTTTATGCGAAAAGTTAATCCTCCACCAAAGTAAAAAAGTGGCCGAAAGTCCCAGTCTAAATAGCTCAGTTTATTTACACCATTAAAGACGTATTCTCCAACTGAACCTGATGAGATGCCACTACTTAGAAAAATTTCCAAGGTATATGTTTTATTCTTTGGAAAAATTGATTCCCTATCTTTTTTTTTCTCTGGAATTCCCTTGTCTGTAATAATATCATTAAGATAGTCAAATGGACCGAACCATTGTGACCAAAAATCTTTCTCCTTTTTATTTCCTTTTTTAGAATCAACAATACTCACAAAATTCTTTTTGTCCGTGGTAAATTCACTACTGAACAAACCACCACTGGTCATGGCTAACACAATCAAAAAAATAACACCCGTTGTAATATTTATAATTATTTTCATTCTTCTGTTCATAAATCAATATTTTCCAAGCTTATTATAAAACCAAATGTGTAGCACAGCACACCTTTATTGATTTTATTTAAAATTATTTCGATTACACTGAAAATAAAATACTCGCATTACAGGCATTTGCCGATAAAAAAACAAAAAGCATGAAAAAACCATTATTTCTCATCCTCATTTTTTCCATTTTATTACCAATATCAACAAAACCTGTTACACCTAAGCCCAGAGTAAATAAAGGGACTCTGGATTTAAGAAATTATAATTCAGGAGAACCAACTGAAATCATTGGCTCCTGGTTTTATATAGAGAAAAAATTTTTAAAATCACTTCATGAAACTAAAATATTTAAAACAATAAATGTTCCAGGACTTTGGAAAAAAGAACTCAAAAATCATTTAACTTATGGAACATACTATCTTAAAATACTTCTGCCTGATAATAGCAGACAATGGTCCATTAAAATGCCAATCATTGAATCATCTTACCATTTATTTATAAATGGTAAACTCAGTGCTTCATGCGGTAAACCAGGAACCAAAAAAGAAAATACAATCACCTGTCAAAAGCTGCAAATAGTCCACTTAAAATCAAAAATAAAAATTGCTCATATTATGCTTCAAGTAGCAAATTATCACTCTCATACCGGTGGTCTGTGGAGAACCATCTATATCGGTCATAGAGACAAAATTCAAAACAAACGAGATCTGGGTCTGGCTCTTGATCTTTTCTTTTTTGGCTGCATTTTCTTTGCTGGCCTATACCACCTTATTTCTTTCATTATTCACAGAATAAATGTATCTCATCTCTATTTCTCTTTATTTTGCTTTTGTATTGCAATAAGAATTAGTGTATTAAATGAACATTTCATTACACTTTTTTTTCAACCATTAAAAGCTGAAGATGACTTTATTATCGCTTTTCTCACTTTTTATATTCCTGTTGTTATATTCTTTATATTTTTCCAATCAACGTACAAACACTATATATCCAAATATCTTATATGGACAATCCAATTTTCTGGTATTCTCTTCTCATTATTATCTTTTTTTCAATTTTCAGCAAATATTATTTTAATGATATCATTTCAATTATTAACTTTACTAGGTGCCTTCTTCATTTTTTTAGCCTTATTGAGAGAAATTCAAAAAAAGAATAAAGAGGCTCTTATTTTTCTCATAGGATTCATGTTCTTTTTAGTCACCATGATCAATGACTTTCTTTATTATAATCAACTATCTTCATATCAGGATTTAGTACCCTCAGGAATCTTCATATTGATCATATCACAGTCTACTCTTTTATCCATAAGATATAGTCATGCTTTTAAAAGTACAAAAAAATTATCCATTGCCCTTGAACAGAAAAGCATAGAGTTAAAAGAAAAAAATAATTCTCTCATAGAGATGGACAAACTAAAGGATGAATTTCTCGCAAACACCTCTCATGAATTAAAAACTCCACTTTATGGAATTATAGGCCTTGCTGAATCATTATTAGATAAAACAGATTTCACAAATCATGAACTAAATAATCTGCATTTAATAATAGCTAGTTCAAAAAGACTTTCTAATCTCGTTAACAATATTCTTAATCTAGTTAAGTTAAGAAACATGGAAATCAACGTAAATACAAAATCTGTAAATTTAAATTCTACAGTCTCTCTAGTCTTAGATCTTCTGACTCCAACTATTAAAGATAAAAATATTTTTTTATTAAACAATATTAACAAAAACACTCATGTTGAAGCTGATGAAAACCTATTAATGCAAATTCTCATAAATATTATTGGAAATGCAATAAAATTTACAAAAGAGGGTTCTATTAAGATTACAACTCAAATAAAAGATAATTTTGTAAAGACTTTAATTTCAGATACTGGTATTGGTATTGCACCTAAAGACTTAAAAAGAATTTTTAATACATTTGAACAGGTAGACGGTTCTTTAACCAGAGCATTTGATGGAACCGGTTTAGGACTTCCTATTACTAAAGAACTCATAACACTCCAAAAGGGGACCATCTCCGTTGATTCTACATTAGGAAAAGGAACAACATTTACCATAGTGCTACCTGAAGGAATTGAGAATAAAGAAATTATTTCACATAATCCAATGGCTGATAGTATTAACAAAAAAATAACTCAGATAAAGCTTAATCAAATTACAATTGATAAAAACCTAGAAGCAAATATTAAAGGACAAGTTTTAATTGTAGACGATGACAATGTGAACTTAACTGTTTTATCTGATTTATTAAATAAAGAAAATTACAAAGTAACAACTGTTCAATCTGGAAAAAATGCTCTCGAAGAAATAAACAGCAGAATCTTTGAAAAAGACAATTTTGATATTGTTTTACTTGATCTCATGATGCCTGAAATGTCAGGATATGACGTTTGCAAAGAAATAAGAACGCGTTTCCATCTTTTCGAATTACCCGTATTGATTCTCACTGCACGATCTGGCATAGAGGAACTTATTTCATCATTTGACTCAGGAGCCAATGATTATTTAAATAAACCGATTAATAAACATGAACTTGTCGCGCGAGTTGAAACCCTTGTAACTTTGAAGAATAATGTTTCCAATCATAAAGCAGCTGAGTTTAAGCTTCTACAAAAAAGAATGAGCCCTCACTTTCTCTTTAATGCTTTAAACTCAATTCATTCATTACTCATTAGAAAACCTGATGAGGCAGATACAGCTCTTATTAAGCTGGCAAATAATTATCGTTTTCTCATGGATATCTCCATGAAAGAACTCATACCCTTTAATGAAGAATGGAAATTTCTGCAAAATTATATAGATCTTGAAATGATACGCTTTGGTGATACTATAAATTTTCACATAAACAACTCTGGCCAGTTGAACCATGAGCTTATACCACCTTTAACTATTCAACCTCTAGTTGAGAATGCTATTAAACACGGCTTAAGAAACAAAGCAGAAGGAGGAACAATAAGCATCACGACAAAGAAAAAGGGTTCTATTGTCACCATATCAGTAAAGGATGATGGTGTTGGTCTGAATAATGATGACTTGTTCTCACGATCCCTGGGGAATATCAACAAACGTCTAAGACATCATTATCCCGATTCTAATGTACATATAGAAAAGATCGATACAGGAGGTGTTGCAACAACAGTCTGTTTTTCAATATAAATAAATATAATTAAATCTATAAATAGATCACAATAACATATGGAGATCTTATGAAAAAAAATATTTTTAACGTTTTAATTGTGGAGGATGAAATCCCTGCCAGAGATTTCATGGTTGATCTGGTATTATCTCGAAAGGAATTACATCTAAGAGGAATAGCAAAAAATGGAGAAGAAGCTCTACAAAGACTTCAAAGAGAATCCTATGACCTGGTTTTTCTTGACATTCACCTCCCTGTATATTCAGGTATTGAGATTCTAGAATCATTAGAAAATATCCCACAAATAATTTTTACAACTGCCTATAATGATTATGCCATAAATGCCTTTGAACTCAATGCTGTAGATTACTTAGTTAAACCATTTCCAGAGAAAAGATTTCATGGAGCAGTTGAAAAGTTTTTAGAAATAAAGGGATCCTCTGGAACCGATCTTCAAAAAAAAATGCAGAAAAAAAATTTTTCATTCAGAAATCAAGGGAAACAATTTATAGTTCCCCATGACAAAATTATCTATCTTACTGCAAATGGAAAAAACACTATAATTCATACACATGATGAAGATTATGAAATAACTCGGTTATTAAAACAGATTGAATCAAACCTTCCTCAGGATTTATTTTGCAGAATTCATAAAAAACATATTGTCAATTTAAAATATCTATCCAATATTGAATATCTTCTTGGGGGACAATACATGCTCTATCTCAATGATCCTGATGATACAAATCTCCCCATGGGCCGCATATATGCAGAAAAACTGAGTAAAATACTCGATAAAATGTAAATAATCCAACTCGTGCCAGAGGGAACTATAATATGACACATTCAAAGCAATATCAATTCAATATAAGTGTTCCTCTGACTCTAGTTGAAGAAGAATCAGAAAAACTTTTTCAATTTGGAGCAACAAGTGTCTCATCAAAAGAAACCAAGGATTCTTTTTTAATAACTGCAATCTTTGACAAAAATCCTGAAGATATCCCTGATCTTGACACCTCCTCTGGCACCATAGATATCTTAGATCCTTCTGAATGGATGAATTCATGGATTGAACACTACGAACCGGTGAAAATTTCTGATGAATTAATTGTCATCCCTCAAAATTTTCAAAATGACTTATCACGGGATTACACCTATGAGATTATTTGTGATCCCAAAGATGCCTTTGGTCATGGAGGACATCCCACAACGAAAATGTGCCTTCATCACCTCTTACAACTCATAGTAAATAGTGACATCCCCAATGATAAAATTACACTGCTGGATGCTGGCACTGGTACGGGTCTCTTAGCCATTTTAGGTGCAATGATGGGCTGCTCTGTAATTGATGCCTTTGATTATGATTATGATGCAGTGACAAGTGCCTCTAAAAATGCTAAACTCAACAATATTAGCACAATAAATATTTTCAAGGATGATATTTTCACCCTTGATCTAAAAAAATCCTATCACATAATTACTGCAAATCTTCTGACAGACATATTGCTGAAGGTACCGACAATATTAAAGAGCCATCTTAAAGATGAAGGATATTTAATTCTTAGTGGAATCGGCAGTCAGTGGAGAAAAGAGATTATCAGCACCTATGAAGAAGCAGGATTTCAGGTTTTTAAAGAAGATATTCTCCATGACTGGACTCTTTTTATATTGAGAATTAATTCTTGACAGTATAAGAAAATCATGGTTTTTAATAGTATATTCAAATTAAATCTCTGGAGGAATCATGAGAACTATTATTGCCCTTTTACTAACCCTTTCATTTTTTTTCGTAGCAGCATGTAACCAAACACCAAAAGACATGACACTTAAGGATTTTGCAAAGATTGAAAACGAAATTCTAGATACCGATATGAAAGATTCTACAAAAGAGAAAATAGCCAAAAAATATGGTTATACCTTGAAGCAATATTCAGAAATGGAAGAGAAAGTATCAAAGGATGTAAAACTTCAAGAGGAAATCGGCAACATTAGAATGAAAAATCCTAAATCACTGAAAAAGTAAAATTATATGGATATACACTGCAGCAACTGCGGTCAGAAATATCATATTCCTGATTATCGCTTAGAAGAAAAAAGGGCTCATTTTTTCTGTGAAAAATGTGATCACAAAATAATTATTGATGGGAAGGATGAATCCTGGTTAGAGCACAAAGTTCTAAGCAATTCTCCTCTTTCATCAAGAAGTATTTTTGATGGTATATTTTTATCATTTAACAAAAAGAATTTTTTTCTCAGTCTTCTTTTTTTACTGGGATTCTCTGTTTTAAATCTCATTTTTGGGATTATTTACAGCAATTCAGCCTCTTTTTTTCAAGAACATAGTCTTCTAAGTGGAATTTTAATCTATAGCTTTACTATCTTTTATATCTTTGCCTTTGATATAGTATTCTATCTTATATCAAAAAATCTCTTTTATACCATATCACATCAAAAAAGTATAAAATTCCATGAAATAAAAAAAGAGATCTTTAATGACCTGAAACCTATTTTTCTCTTTTCCAGTGGATTTTTATTACTACTAGGACTTTTTATTTTGCCTGTTTTTCTTTTTCAGGAGCAATACAGTATTATTTACACTGGTATTTTTCATCTTCCCCTATCAATTTTGCTCATAGTTTTCATTGGACTAACCCTTTTTAAAAACATATTTCTATCATTTATCGCCTTAAAAAGCAGAAGTCTCAAACAAACTATAAAAAGCCTCAGCTCATTTATCAAAACAGAAAATATAAATATAATTTTTTATTTTACAGCCATTAATTCAATTGTACTCATCATAACAGCTGCAATTGGGGTTTTAGGTACACTATCTCTCACTCTTTTTTCTACATCAATATTAAAATCATCACTACCACAGCTTTCCCAATCATTTAACGGTATCTTTGATTTAATAACAAAGGGAATATCCAGTGTTCAGGGAAGCAGTCTTTTTATAAAAAAGCATTCAACTGCTCTGTCAGCTGGAATCTATATGGTTGGATTTTCTCTTACCATGATGGCACTCATTTTCTCTGCCTATTGCATGAATCTATTCCAGGGACTTTCTGTAGCAGCTCTATATATTATGGAAAAAAATCCTGGAAGCTCAGTAAACAGAAGAACTCTTTTAGGGGGAATTTTACTTCTCGCACTTCTTATTATTGGATTATTTTTCTTTTTTCCCAATAATACGATTAGCGTTTAATTCAAATATATTTTGCTGATCATTCTTATTCTTTATTTTTTGTTTAATGGCAGTAATATATTTTGAAAATTTAATCAAAGGGCCATCTGAACCAAAAAGAATCTTTTCAGAACCAATTATCTCTGAGGCTACTCTGTAAATTTTATCATCATAGAGAAATGGTGATGCTGCAGTATCATAATAAAAATTCTTAAATATTTCCTTAACCTCTGGCATTAACTCATAAAAGAAGAGGCCTCCCCCCCAATGGGCAAAGATGATTGTTACCTTTTGAAAATCCTTTAGAATATTATAGAGCTTAACAAATTCAGGATCATATTTTCCAGGATAAACGTGGCCAACAGGTTCATTAACATGTAAATTGACGGGCAACTGATATTTTTCTGCTGCTGAAAGAAGGTTTCTTAAAAAATTCTCATTATGATTTGTAAGACCCTCTAGATAAAAACCTACTTCACCAATACCGAAGAGTCCCATTTTTTTTATCTCTTTAACCCATATCTCTTCATCACCCTTTGCGTTGATGGGAACTGTTCCAAAGGGGAATATTCTCTTCTTACTTTTCTTATGAAGCTCAGAAAAATAAAGATTTTGCTCCTGAGCAAAATCTTCTTTGTACCATGGAAACCCCATAGATATACACTTATCAATTTTACTTTCATCCATAGATGCCAGCATGGACTCCCATCCTATAATTTTTGCATTAGGATCACCATTCAAATAAAAAAAATGTCGGTCTCCATGATAAACTTCTTTATCTGAACACACTGTTGGTGTAAATGTATGTACATGGGCATCAAAAATCATTGCAAACCTCTATTAAATATGGGACACTTACACTTATATATTGAAAGATATAAATTGCCAATACTTTTTTTCGATCCATCATAAGATTTACAGTACATTATATACAGAAAGGGAGATAACTATGGAAACTGTACTTGGTGTTAAATGGAATATTGCAACGGATTTTGAAATATTGTTTATTATTATCCTCTTTTTTGTTTTAGGAAGCATATTTGTTACGTTAAAAATTTTACAAATCAAAAAGGATAAATTAATCAATAATCAACAGCTCTTTCTTTTTAGAATGAAAAGAATGGGATTGTCCAATTTTCAAATAAAAATATTAACAAATATGGTGAGTATTCTTCACATACAGAATAACACAGAGCTGTTAGACAATCATCAATTATTTGAAAAGGCTGTAGGGAAATTTTTACATTTCCTCAGACTTCAAAATGAAAGTGAGAAATCTATTGAGAGCATCTGTCATGATATTGTTATCATATATGAAAAATGTTATAGTCAAACTCTATATAAAAAACCCTTAGAGTCACCATTAAACCTCGATACAGGACAATTAATCTATTTTAAGGCCGACAAACAGGTTTACCTGGGAAAAATCAAGGGAATTGAAAAAACCAATATTATTATTGAGCTCTTTAGAACACCTCAAGAACTAAAGAGTTTAATTAAAGACGCTATTGCACATGTATTTATCTGGCGTATCGGAGATGCTCAATACAGTTTCGTATCAATTATTAAGGATGTTGGCGGTCGTATTGCATCTATTGCAGTACCAGAAGAAATAAACAGAGATAGAGAGCTAAGGCATCCCTATGTTGATATTATAATACCAGTAAAAATAACAAAAGCACATCCTGGAGTTTCAGAGGATAACTCCCCTATCAATTCAACTCTCTACAAGTTAAATGACTATGAAATAATATTCAGAGTTAATTCAACATTGGATTATAGTAAAGAAATAGTTTTGGAGTTTAAGCTCTTTGACATAGAGCTTTCTGTTGAGTGCAAAATAATTGCTGACCATATAATACATGATGAAAAGATCATCTATTACACAGCAAAATTCATATCTCTAACAGAGGTTCAGTCCAAGATTATTAAACAATACATGGCTGAACATCTGTAAAAGATATATGAGATCTAACCAATTATTTTTTCTAATTTAGCCATCTGCTGAGGATTTCTTTTTTCAGGAGCTGTAATAATTGAATACCTGCTTGCTGTAGAACAATCACAGTTCCGCTCCTGATGCATTGATTTCATGAGTCTTTTAATGAGTTCTTTTGCATTATTGGAGTTTGTAGAGAGATTTTCAATTACCATTTCTACTGAAACATGTTCTTCATCCTCTTTCCAACAATCATAATCAGTACTCATACAGACAACAGAGTAACACATCTCTGCTTCTCGAGCAAGTTTAGACTCAGGCAATGTACTCATGTTGATTACACCTGCTCCCCATGATCGATAGAGATTACTTTCAGCAACAGTTGAAAATGCCGGGCCCTCCATACAAATAAGTGTCTCATCAGTATGCATCTTTAATCCCATTGCGTCAGCTTCAGGTTTTATTAAGGATTGGAGTCTGCCACAAAATGGATGACCAAAACCAACATGGGCTGCGACACCATCTCCAAAATATGTACTTACTCTGTTTTTTGTTCTATCTATTACCTGATTTGGTAAAACAAAATCAAGGGGTTTTATTTCTTCTTTTAAACTTCCAACAGCTGAAAAGGCAAGAATCTCTTTCACACCAATCATTTTCAAGGCTGCAATGTTGGCCTGATTATTCACTTCATGGGGTAGATATACATGTCCCTTTCCATGACGAGGAAGAAATGCTACCTTAATATTTTCAATTTCTGCAATTGTTATTGAATCAGAAGGATTACCCCAGGGAGTTTCAATAGATACCTCTTCTATAATATCAACACCATCTATTTCATAAAGGCCTGACCCACCAATTACTGCAACTTCAGCTTTATTCATAACAATTCTCCTGTAATTTTACAATATACTAAAATATATAATTCTTAAACTTTTTTTAATATCCATCATAATAGGTAACCTTTCTTGGATCGCGAAAGGTTATGTTCTCTAAATCAAAAAACTCTGAATCAAATTCATCACCAAGCCATTGAATCAATTCATCATAATCCTCGTGTTTTTTATCCTGCAGTATTTCTAAAATTTCTAAATAACCGAAAATACCACCACAATCTTCAGGAGGACATGCTCTCTTGCCCTTAAGAGCCAAAGGGTATTTTTTTGTATGATCCCTTTGAACAATTTTTTCCAAAACAATTTTATGCTCCCAGTCATCTCCAAAGTCATATATATAATTACAAAAATCATTTTCTTTCGTAAAATAATCTGCCAGTTTCTCATCTCTTTCAGGAAATGCTGCCTTTCCAATTTCATCATCAGGAGTACCGATCATAATATAGTTATCAAATTCATTCTTAACATAAAATTCATGTAAATGGTTATCATCCCATCCCATAGCATCTTGAATAGCAACGTGGAGATCCCAGAATGAATAATTTACCGGTATTTGTATTCTTCTCCAGATTGGAGGTTTACTGTTTGCGAGTGTTATCTTAATTTGAAAAACTGTTTCATAGTTATTTTTTCCAAATTTTTTTCTCGCTTCATTTATATCAATTATTTGAGCCATTAGTTTTCCTTATCTTCAATAATATCCTGTTTAACCACTCCAGCAATAGATCCCTCTTCCGGTACAAATGAAACTACTCCATCTATAAAAACAATATCCCAGGTAGAAAGATCATTATCTCTGAAATAATAGACTAAAAAAGTAAGAACTTTTCTGAGCCACGTATTTCTTTTCAAATTGAGAGAGGTATGTAAAGCTGAGTCAAGTTCAACCTTTCGGTATTCATCCTCATAAAGATATCCACAATGAAGATCTATTAATCTGAGAATGTCCAGTCCACTTATTGAATCCTGTGAACCAAAGGGTTTTCCATCAAAGAGTGTATTGATAAAACTTTTTATAGAAAAATCAACACCTCCATAGTTAATATGGACCCTATCTACAATATTTATACTATATGTTTTTTCTTTTAGATAAAATTCAATACAGGCTTTATTTTCAATATTTTCCATAATCTTATTCTTAACCCATTAAGTATAAAATCGTCACAACGGCAACAATAAAAACTAATCAATATTTTCAAAATTCAACTTTTTTTTCTACGATTAAACCAGTTACATGCATAAAACTCAATTACATATAGGGCCTCACATCTACAACCATCATACCAGCTTTCTTTGCAGCTTCAATTCCTTTTTCTCCATCCTCAAAGACCAGACAATGCTCTGGAGATATCTTTAAAAAATCTGAGCATTTAAGAAATGTCTCTGGATCTGGCTTATGATTCTTTACATCTTCAGCTGCTATTATCACTTCGAAATAATCAATTAGATTTAAATCACCTAAAATTCTTTTTGCAATTTTTTTTCTTCCACCAGTTCCACAAGCCATGGGCAGCCTTTTGTGATATCTCTGTACAATATCAACCACTGATTTAATTGGTTTTATATTTCCCAGAAGCTTAAAAAAATACTGTTCTTTCAAACGAACTGCTTCAAATGGATCCATAGTGCTTCCATATTTCTCGTTAAGCATTTCAGTAATCTGATAGGTTGGTATTCCTGCCCAGTCATAAAAAAGATCTTCAGGGAATGAGCCACCAAGATCAGAGACAACCATTTGCCATGATTCATAATGAATAGGCATATTATCAGCAAGAGTACCATCTATATCAAATATTAATGCCTTTGCCCTTGAATCAACTATTATAGACATTAAGCTTTTTCCTTTTCTACAATTATTTTCCACTTTTCTTCATCCAGCCCCTGAACAGATAATTGTCCACATCGTACAATAGGAGTATTTAACAGCAGAGGCTCATTTAATATCTCCTCTAAAATATCATGCTGAATATATTTAAAATTCTTTTTTTCATATAATTTTGAGTGTTTGTCAATTATTTCATCAAGGGGTACAAATTTTAATATACTATTTAATTCTCCTTTGGAAGGGCCTTTAATTGCTATGTCAATAAATTGAAATGATATGTTTCTTTCGCTAAAAAAACGTTGAGCTTTTTTTGTTGTTTTACATTTCTTTGTACCAAAAATTTGAATTGCCATCTTTGCTCCTGTATTTAATACTATACTAATAAACATAATAATTGTTTGTTAAAAATTTAATCTTGCATTTTAGCAATAACAATTTATATCTGTATTATAAATTAACTGATAATATTCATTGAAAAACAATGTTTTTATTAACACTTGACATTTAATATGAAATGATAAAAATGGAAACCATGAAAACACGCCAAGATATCCCAAAAAAATTTATGGATAAATTATATCCTGTTGTATTAAATTTATTTGCTGAACGAGATTTTCATAAAGTCAATCTTAGAGAGATTGCCAAAGCTGCTGCAATGAGCACAGGCACAATCTATAAATATTTTGATTCCAAAGAAAGTATTTTATTCTCTGCCTTACAATATAAAATCAGTCAATTTGAGGTCCTTGCCCGACAAAATATTGCAGGATTACAAACATCAAAGGAAATCTTTTGGACCATATTTCAGACAACAATGGAATTCTATGATAATAATCCAGAGGTTGCCATCACAGCCTTTATAACAATTCCCATCAGAACATGGATGAGAGAAGAATCATATGTCAGAACAAAAGAAAAACAAATGCTTATAGAAATAATGGAAGAAGCACATCAAAGAGGTGATATTGACCCAAGTATTACTACACGATATGTTTCAGATTTATATAATATGATATGCCATAGAAACATTCACACCTGGTATTTTCATGGTATGAAATGGACTCTTAAAGAAGCAATGAATGAATGGTTTGAGGTATTCTGGAAGATCATGGATCCTAAATAAAAAGTAATAAAGCAGAAAGCACCTGCTTCATTACCTCACATTAAAGAATTTTTATCATTAAGAAACCTTTACTCTTTTGTTATTTTTTTTTGACTTCTTCACTTTTTTACTATTTTTAACTTGTTCAATAGATTTTTTGGTATTTTGAGATTCTATAAGAATATCTCTCATTTGTATAAATTTGTAACCAGCACTAAAGGATGAACCAGCTATTAAGAGTACCATAATTGATATCAACATTTTTTTTAACATTTTTTTTCTCCTGTGTTGTAATACCGGAAAAATAGTCAAAAAAATTACTTCCATCGACTGAATTTATAAAATAGTACCTTGGGAATCATTCAAATTATAAATCAGGTCTTCATTTATGCTTATTTTTAAACTGAGTAGGCGATTCACCACAAAATTGCTGAAATGAACGATTAAAAACAGATTTTGAATTAAAACCAACTGCGTAACCCACAGATAAAACAGATAGTTGAGGATCATCTAAAATCATTTTTTTTGCCTCATCAATGCGATACCTGTTAATAAAAGTATTAAAATTCATATTCAATTTATTATTCAATAGCTCAGATAATTGATGTGAAGGGATTTTCATCTCTTCTGCCAAGATTGCCAAAGAGAGTTCTTCATCGAGGTAGGGTTTATCAATCTCCATTATATCCATTAAACGCTCTTTGATTACATCAACATCCTTATCTAAGAGAAGTGATTTTTCATATTTTTTCTTTCTCACCTCTTGCTGAAACCATAAACCTATATGGGGATATCGAGAAATAATTAAAAATTGAAATATAATATAGCTGCTCAAGAGAATCAAAGGTATTCTCTCTCCAATAATATCAGGAAACACCAATGCTCCAAACCATGAAGATAGAATAACAGAAATGAAAGTAATAATAGCTAAAGGGATATACTTACCTTTTTCTTCTCTAATTATTTTAAATATCTCCAATTTATATACTATGTAAACAAGATATATCAGAACGTGACAGAGACCTAATATATTCATTATATATATTAATTTTATAGATTTAACCTGATTTATGATTTCATGAGATTGTGTAAAGATCATAGTTAAAATTTTGATAGTATTAAAAAGAACAATACTTATTAATGCAGAGACAAAATGTAAAAGATCCTTTTTAACAAAGGATACTGAAGAAGTGAAAAGTGCTCTCATATAAAAATATAAAACCGGCCCCAGTATAAAGGGTATAAAGATTGGTTGTTTACCAAAAAAATTATAAAAATGAACGTAATGCAGTTGATTTAGAACTATATAAGACAATAATAAATATACGATAAATATTACTGCATCCATTGGAGTATGGTTTTTCTTTATAATAACTGTCAAAGCTAGAAGAAATGAAAGACACCCTCCAAGAAAAATAAAAAGATCTATATATGTTATAAATAGCATTAGAGCTCCAAAGTTTTACTAAAAAACAAACTATTTGTTAGTTATGATTTTATTATTTTTATTATATCTTTCAATATCATCAATATAGAAAGGATTACTGAAATTAATATATCAAAGAATAATGTCATGTGCTGATGATCTATATGGCAATCATTACATACAGAAAAATACAGGAACGAACACAAAAAAATTACAAACCAGCCAAAAAATTTAAAAACCAGAGATAATCTCCAATTAAATGATTTTTTATTCATAAAAAAATTCTCACTTTACAATTACTAGTATTTACATATTATTAAGGAACATAAATGCTGGCAATGTTTTAAAATTAAATAAATTATACAATTAATTTTTGATATAATTAATACAATAAGGAGTATTTAGTGAGATTAAAAATTATTATCTGCATTATATCTCTTTCATTATCAATACCATTCTTTGTATTAATGAGCAATACTAAAGTAAAAAAATCATCAGGAGATAGCATAGTTTGCTGTGAAATATTTGGCTATGGCTCTAAGATGAAAAAATGCTGTTTTAAATATAGATGGCTGTCTAAATCAAAATGTGTAGTACCAAAAAACTTTGTAGGTGGAGGCCGTAGAGTAGTTAAAGATTCCTTTTGTAAAAAAATAAATCCCTGAAAATTCCCAGATTTAATCTGGTTTTATTGAAATAATATTTAATTTATCATTATTTAAAACTATAGAATCACTCCTCTGAGACTAAAGATCGTATCATTATTTTTCAATATAATTAATCAAATGTGAAACTCGACTTATCCCTTTTTCAATAGGGTGCCCTGATTTTTTCCATGCATCAAAACCATTCTTTAAGATATAAAAATTGCAATAACCACATTTTTTTAGTACATGAATTGCTTTCTTAGAATTATTTTCCCTACAGCAATATAGTACAAATGTAGTCTTTTGAGAATGCTTAAAAATTTCACCACCAAATGTATCAGGATGATACTTAATCCATTGTGCTCCCGGTATATGGCCATTTACATATTTAGATCTTTCCCGTAGATCAATAAGAACAACATCATTGTTTTTATACAATTTTTCAATATCAACGGAAGATAATCTATGAGAACAACTGGATATAGTAAAAAATAAAATCACAAATATTATCATTTTTATTTTTCTCATAACTACCATCCAAAACACATTTTTATTTTCAAAGTATCATACCTAAAATATAGATAAACTTTACTTGTTAATCAAGAATCAATAAGCATATTTCAAAAAAGAGTTCTACAAATAGCGTAGGATAAATAGGGTTAACTATAAATTTCCTGATCATGAGACTATTTTTTATATCATGAAATTACCTAAAAAAAAAAATTTTGTTTTCTAAATAATATAGATTAAACTATAATGACCAAAATAGTTTAATATACTAAGAATTCCCTTTAGTTATTTTAATAAAAAAGTTTAAAAGGATAGTATTATGCCAGCAACTTCAATGAGTCAATTAGTCTCTCTTTGTAAGCGAAGAGGTTTTATTTTTCAAAATGCAGAAATCTACGGAGGAATGCAGGGTGTATATGATTTTGGTCCCCTTGGTGTAGAGTTAAAAAATAATCTCAAAGATGCCTGGTGGAAAGCCATGGTCTATGAAAGAGATGACATTGAAGGCCTGGACACAGCAATTCTTACGAATCGTAAGGTATTACAGTATTCCGGTCATGAGGATACCTTTAGTGATCCTCTGGTGGACTGTAAAGAGTGTAAAAACAGAATGCGAGCTGACCATATAGTTGATGGTAAATGTCAAAACTGCGGGTCAACGGATCTCACTGAACCGAGGGAATTCAACCTAATGTTCAGCACTAATGCAGGACCCGTTGTCAGTGATGACTCCCTTGCTTATCTTCGACCTGAAACAGCCCAGTCAATATTTGCTAATTTTAAGAATGTTATTGATTCAACTTCCAAAAAAGTGCCCTTTGGAATTGCTCAGATGGGTAAAAGCTACAGAAATGAAATTACCCCACGAAACTTTCTTTTCAGGGTTCGAGAATTCGAACAAATGGAGCTGGAATTCTTCTGCGAACCAGGAACAGAAAAGGAATGGCACACGTACTGGAAAAATGAACGTCTCCAGTGGTGGATTGACCAGGGATTGAGCCCTGAAAACATAGTAGCCCGGGACATTCCACAAGAAGACCTTGCTCACTATGCAAATGCATGTTTTGATATTGAATATAAATTTCCTCATGGCATGGATGAACTTGAAGGTGTTGCATCAAGAATGGATTATGATCTGGGCAACCATACAAAGGGTCAGAAAGATTATGATATTAAGGCACACGTTCATGAAAACAGTGATTCTAATACTAAGATGGCTGTTATGGATGATAATAATAAATGGTTTATTCCCTTTGTTGTTGAGCCATCTGCAGGGGTCGAACGGGGCTTTATAGCTGTTCTCACTGAAGCCTATACTGAAGAAGACCTGGGTGATGAAAAATCTCGTGTTGTTTTAAAATTAAAAAAACATCTCGCACCAATAAAAGTAGCTGTTATACCTTTAAAAAAGAATAAAGAGGAAATTGTTAATACCTGTAAAGAGATTAAAAATAAACTTCAGAAACTAGGCATTGGAAGAATTCTCTATGAAAACACAGGGAATATTGGCAAAGCATACAGACGTCATGATGAGGTTGGAACACCTATCTGTGTTACAGTTGACTTTGATTCTATTGAAGGAGACAATCCAACTGTAACAGTACGGGATCGTGATTCTATGGATCAGATTAAGGTTCCCATTAATGATATTGATAATTATGTTAGAGAATATTATAGTGAGTAATATTTTCACATGAAATATAGCTAATATGAAAATAAAAAATCCTGACTGTTGGTCAGGATTTTTTTATAAGAATCTTCTCTTCATCAAGACCAATTGATTGTATATGAATAAATTTTAAGAACTCATCCTTAATAATGCTTTATTGTTTCATCCATTGAACTATAATTTCTCGTAGTTTTTGATTACCCTTTTTCTCTAAAAAAGGCAAATGAAATGAATCAATTAAAACTTTTATTTCTTTGTTTTCACAATTGACTTCTGAAATAAATAATTGTAAATCTTCACTATCAACTACATATTCATTAGATCCATAGAGAACAAATGTGGGGATTGCTATATTTTTGGCTTTTGGCAAAATATTTAAATTTTTTGATAGATTAAGAAATAAACCACCGGGCATTTTAGAATAGGTTGTTTTTATTACATTTTTATACCATATAATAATATCATCATCAAAATCATCAATTTTTTCATGAAGCTTTTTTGTATGCATATTTGGCACATAATTATTCATAAAAATTCCAACAACCTTTGCAAGTTTTACCATTTTATTCGCATATTTTTCAAAAGTAGGATGAATTTTACTATAAGGAGTTCCAATAAGAATGATTCTTTCAATAATTTCACTATAGAGGGTAGCTGCTTTCATAACAATTAATCCGCCATATGAATGAGCAGCTATTGAAACTTTTTTCACATCAGATTTTTTTTGTATGAATTCGATGACAGCATTTAAATCTTTTGTTATAGAATCTATAGTCACAAATTTCCCATTTGGTTTAGTACTTTTTCCATATCCTCGACATTCAACAGCATAAACATCAATATCATTTGATGCACAATGGTCCATTATACTATAATCTCTGATTGGTATATCATAACATATCCACCCTACACCTGAGCCATGAACAAGTAGTAAAGCTTTAGAGTTTTTTTCAGATATTTTTGAATGTATTTCTAAGAAGATATTATCATCCGTTTCTATTGTGAATGTTGTATTATCCATTTTTGATGTCCTATATTAAATTATAGCAAAATAATGCTTTTTTGCAAAAATATTCTGATCCCAAAGTATATACTTTTTTATTATATGAATTCAATTTTTTAATAAGGTTAAATGACCATTCCAAAAGCTATTTTTGGCATAGGATATAGAGAAAGACGTGATTGATAGGAAAAAGGCATAGACTTTCACGGGATTTTAAAAACTAAATATCATTCTTAGTTTTCTTTGGAGGTATTATGATATTTTAAAACATTTTTTTCATATTCAAAACAATACTGATGCAATTTACTTCAGAATAAAATCATTTGCACCTTCATTTTAAACTTTCGACACTATCCTACCAGCGTTTCCAGCGATTTCTTCTAAGATATGAATAGGGATTCTTATGTCTTCCTCTCTTAATTATCTCAAAGTGAAGATGTGGTCCAGTAGAGCGCCCTGTATTACCGCTTCTGGCAACGTACTGGCCCTGTTTCACATACTGCCCTCTTCTTACAATAATACGAGAAAGATGAGCATATAGGGTCTTCCAGCCACCTGGATGAGCAACAATGACAGCTTTGCCATAACCTCCGAGCCAGCCTGTGAAGGTCACCTTGCCATACTTGCTCGATCTAATCCATGCATAGTGGGCCTTTATATCCATGCCTCTGTGAAACTCTCTGCGTCTCCTGTTGAAGGGATTTCTTCTCCATCCATAACTGCTCGTAATGGTTCGACTACGAGTTGGCCACATAAATCCTACTATTATATTTTGAGGTTTTGCATCAGGAATAAAGAGAACCTTATTAAGAGGTATAAAATCAGGATTTTTTAAATCATTTTGGTCCAAAATCTTTTTCAAAGAGACTTTATATTTTCTGGCAATATTGATAACATTCTTTTTTTTGCCCATCTTAATGAGCATTCCATCTTTATTTGGTATTGTGAGTTTCTTGCCAACGTGGATAAGATTATATGATCTCAGGTTATTGGACCCGCAGATTGTATCAATGGAGACACCGAATTTTTTTGCAATTGTGCTAAGAGTGTCACCCCTTCGGACTGTATACTTACTTATTTTTAGAGCAGATTTCTTTTTATCTTCAGTAAAATCAGTTGTTGTGGATAATAAAAGATCATTTTTCTTTTTTTCATCCTTTTCAAAGACATCATCCTTTTGAGGTGTAGGAAATGCCGATAACATTACACCAAGAACCAGAGTTATTGTGAGAACAATACTGAAGGCTATGGCAATTTTTTTTCCCAGGACACTACGGTGTTTTTTATATGTTTTCATATAAATTCGTTTTTTTCCATTATAGATAAATAATACCTCATCGTGGATAAAGGTAAATCTAAGCCTGCCTACATCGATAGTTCGTGATTTTATCTTTTTCATATACCTGATCACATTTAATTATAGAAATAAGTTGAATTATTTTTATAATCGGAAGATTCATTGTTTTTTTTTAGTTTTTTATTTATACAGTTGGTTTTATAACACCACCGGAATATGCTTCTTCAATAATCTTTTTTGGATCTTTTTTGCTTCCACCAGTTATTATTATACTACCATGAAGTACTACACCATTCATAATACTTATGGAAGGAGCTACAATATCACCCAGGACCTTACCTGTTTCAAGTAAACGAACCTCTTCAGTAGCTTGAATATTACCAATAACAGTTCCAGCGACAACTACTGATTTTGCTACAATATCAGTTTTGACCTTTCCTGTCACTCCAACAACGAGTTCTTCTTCTGTTTTTATCTCACCCTCAAATTTTCCATCAATTTTCAGGGATCCATTTATATAAAATTTCCCTTCAAAAACAGAACCTGATCCGATGAGACTGTTATTTTGTTCACTTTTTGGAGCCATATATAAACCTCACTTAAATTTACAAAAATCAAAATTGATAATCAGTAGGATTTAACCCAATTATATCTATTTATTAAACACTAAATGACAGGAGATGGTTTTTTTTTCAATAACTATTTTTATTAGATTTTAAGATCAATTGAGTCAATATTAACTGGCAGGGAGCCAATTGACACAAGGCTGAGAGTTGTACCTTTTAAAAGATTTTCTGAAACAAGGTAAAAATCTTCCTTTGTTATAGAATCAATCATGGCATTAATATCATCATAGGAAAAATGTCGTCCATGGACTATCTCATTTTTAGCCATCTGAGCCATACGTACCTCAATATTTTCATAACTCAATGCAAGATTACCCTTCATATAGGTCTTAGAATCTTCTATTTCTTCAACTGTTGCACTGCCATTTCCAATGCTCTTACATTCATTTAATATGAGATCCAATCCCTTTGAGAAATTTGCAGGAGATGTAGCACAATAGATACCAAATACACCGGCATCACTATATGATGAATGAAAGGAATATATTGAATAACTGATTCCATGTTCTTCTCGAACATTCTGAAAGAGGCGGGATGACATGTTTCCTCCAAGAACTGTGCTCAATGAATACATGACCCAACGATCTTTATCAACTCTACTCAATCCCTCTGTTCCAAGACAGAAGTGAACCTGTTCAAGATCTCTTTCAATATGGCGAGTATATAATCGCTTTGGACTATCAACTGATTCGATTAAACCCTTTTTATCTTTTATTTGAACTGGTTCAAAGTATTTAGATGCCAGATCTTCCAGATGATTTTCATCGATTTTTCCGGCAATAACAAGAATTGCATTATCATTAGTATAATGTTCAGTGTAAAATTCTCTTAATGATTCAGATGTTGTTTGTTCAATTCCTTCTATTGTTCCCAAGATTGGATGAGAAAGGGGATGTTCATTGAGCATACTTTCAAGAAAAGCATCATGAATAAACTCATCAGGAGCATCATCATACATTCTAATCTCTTCAATGATAATATTCTTCTCACGCTCTAATTCTATAGAATCAAAAAGAGGCTTATAGAACATGTCAGAAAGAACATCAAAGGCAAGCTCAAGATGATCGTGAACAACAGAAATGTAGTAGCAGGTATATTCCCTGTTGGTAGCAGCATTGTGCTGACCACCAACCCGGTCAACCAGACGAGCTAAATTTTTGGCTGAATATTTCTCAGTGCCCTTAAAAAGCATATGCTCAACAAAGTGAGCATATCCATATTGAGAGGGTCTCTCTTCTCGTGAACCTGTTTTAAGCCACAGGCCCACTGAAACTGATGCAACATTGTCAACAGGTTCATAGAGAACCGTTAACCCATTTTTCAGCCTATATTTTGTTACCATTTAGTCTAAAAGATCCTTTCTACTTAAGTCGATTCGACCTTGTTTATCAATTTTTAGTACTTTAACCTTAACCTTGTCACCAACCTGAACTACATCAGTTACAGATTTTACACGTTCCTTAGCTAGGTTAGAGATGTGAACCAATCCCTCTTTACGAGGAAGAATTTCAACAAAGGCGCCAAAATCCATTATTTTCTTAACAACACCATCATAAATCTTGCCTACTTCAACCTCTTCAACAATGCTGCTTATACTGTCAACAGCCTTCTGAATAGCTTCATAGGAAAGAGCAGATATTGTAATTGTTCCTTCATCATCTATATTAACATTAGCGCCAGTCTCTTCAACCAGCTTCTTAATATTTTTTCCACCAGGTCCTATGATCTCACCAATCTTTTCAGGATTAACCTTCATTGTATGAACTTGAGGTGCATACTTTGATGTTTCCTTTGCTGGTTCAGACATAACCTTTTTCATTTCACCAAGAATATGAAGTCGTCCCTCTTTAGCCTGCTCAAGAGCTACCTTCATAATATCCAGTGTAATACCTTCAATCTTTATATCCAGCTGAAATGCTGTGATTCCTGTTTCTGTTCCTGCTACCTTAAAATCCATATCACCAAGGTGATCTTCAAGACCAAGAATATCACTGAGAACAGCAAAGTTTTCGCCTTCCATAACAAGACCCATTGCAATACCAGCAACTGCAGCCTTTAATGGAACACCAGCATTAAAAAGTGCTAAAGAACCAGAACAAACTGAAGCCATTGATGATGATCCATTTGATTCAAGAACCTCTGATACCTGACGAATCACATAGGGAAATTCTTCTAAAGATGGAACAACGTATTCAAGTGCACGTTCTGCTAGCATTCCGTGACCTATCTCTCTACGACCAACACCACCTGTTCTTCCGGTTTCTCCTACTGAGAATGGAGGAAAATGATAGTGAAGCATAAAACTCTTAGTTTTATCACCTTCAACATTATCAAGACGCTGTGCTTCAGCAACAGTTCCCAGTGTAGTTATACCAAGACTTTGAGTTTGTCCTCTTGTGAAAACAGCAGAACCATGAGCTCTTGGTAATAGTCCAACCTTACCATCAATTGCTCTGATATCCTTAAGTCCACGACCATCAGCACGCTCGCCAGCCTCTAGAATTCTTTTTCTTACAACTTCACCATCTATATCATCGAGAATAGGAAAGATCTGAGACATATAGTCGCCATACTCTTCCTTTAACTCTTCTTTTGCCTTTGCAACTATTTCATTAAAGGCATCTTCTCGAACTTTTTTCTCTTTGATGGTAATAAGGTTTTCAATTTCTGAGAAATATTTTTCCTTACATACCTTTACAAGATCTTCATTCTTACCATGTGATGTATATTCAAGTACAGGTTTTTCAATTTGAGCTGCAAACTTTTCCTGCTCTTCACAAATGAGGACAATATTCTCATGAGCTATGCGTACAGCCTCAAGTATATCCTCTTCAGAAATATTTTTTGACTCACCCTCAATCATTGTAACAGCTTTTTTAGTTCCTGCTACGATAAGGTCAATATCACTTTTATCACTCTCATCAAATGTTGGATTAACAATCCACTCACCATCGATTCTACCGATTCGTACAGCTCCAACTGGACCCTTAAATGGCATTCCTGAAATACTCAATGCAGCTGATGCAGCATTTATTGCAAGAATATCCTGCTGGTTAACCTTATCAACAGAAACTACGTAGATAATTATCTGTACCTCATTGATAAAGTCCTTTGGAAATAGGGGTCTTAGAGGTCTGTCAGTAATTCGACATGTGAGGGTTTCCCGATCTGAAGGCCGGGATTCTCTTTTAATAAATCCACCAGGTATTTTACCTGCTGAATAAAATTTTTCCCTGTAATCTACAGTAAGGGGGAAAAAATCCTGCCCTTCTCGTACATCGCGGGAGGCTACTGCTGAGGCAAAGACCATAGTTTCTCCATAAGAAACTGTTACAGCTCCATCTGCCTGCTTAGCAAGGTAACCGGTATTAAATTTTAGCTGTTCTTTTCCGATTTTAACTTCTGCTTCAACGTTCATACAGCTCTCCTAATATAAAATTTCGTACCGATGATTCAGAAAATATGTAATTATTTTTTTCGAATTAGTTTTCGTAGGTCATCTAGTGTTATTTCCACTGCACTTACATGAATAACCGTATAAAAATAAAAAACTTTTTTAAGGGTCAGTGGAAATAACCAGATGTTAAGGAAGGAAGAAAATCCTTTTCTTTAACGTCTTAGACCAAGATCAACAATTAACTTTCTGTATCCTTCGATATTTTTCTTCTTTAAATAGTTTAATAGCCTTCTTCTTTGACCAACAAGCTTTAGAAGTCCTCTTCTTGAGTGGTGGTCCTTCTTATGAACCTTAAAATGGTCTGTGAGATGGTTTATACGTGCTGTTAACAACGCAACCTGAACTTCAGGTGAACCTGTATCACTATCACTTGTCTTATGCTTGCTGATTATTTCACTCTTATCAATCATATTAAATTCATCCTCCTGGGGAATATCTTTTCTTAGCTTAATGTACACCTTTAATCAAAATTCTGTGGCGAAGTTTCGAAAAATGACCGCTGGTGATATATATGAGCGGTGAAATTATTTACATGTTATTAAAAACATTATAATACTTTATAAGCCATTTATCAATATCTATATCTGCTATGGCAATAAGATTTTTTTTATCATCAACAATAATGTATGTTTTTTTCTCTTTTTCTTCAATTTTAAGGACATAATCCTTTGAGAACCATGCACCATTAAATATTTTCCCTTTTGCCTCTGAACTCACCATGATTTTACTATAATCATGCAATACATCAACTGGATTCACAACAAAAGCTTTACTTTTTTCTAAATCATCTATTTCAGAGGCATTATCAATAGAGAACTGTCCTGAAGATAATCTTCTTAAATAGTGCATTGAAGCTCCTACACCGAGCTTTTCACCTATATCTCTGGCTAAAGATCGAATATAAGTTCCCTTTGAACAGTGAATATACAATTTCAATATTCTCTTATCTTCAGATATTGAGTCTATATCTATAGAAAAAAATTCAATATCTCTTTCTTTTAATTCAACCTCTTCACCATTACGAACTCTATCAGAGGCACGCTTGCCATTAATCTTCAAGGCTGAAAATTGAGGTGGTCTCTGCTTTTGTTTCCCTCTAAAGGATACAACAGCTTCATTTATATCATTTATTAAGAGATTGCCGGGATCTTCTTCTTTAAGAATCTCACCAGTCATATCATCAGTATCTGTTGATATTCCCAAGGCAATTTCAGTATAATATTTTTTGTCTTCAGCTAAAAAGTACTGGGTGAGCTTAGTCATTTGACCGGTACAAAGAACTAAAAGACCAGTAGCCTCTTTATCAAGAGTCCCTGAGTGACCTATTTTTTTAAGATTTAATGCTCTTTTAACCTTATTGAGAACTGTTGCTGAGGTAATCTTCGGGGGTTTATCAATGAGCAGTATTTTATTATTAAAAAAGTTATTATCAGTATTATTCATCTACGGGGTCTTTGGATTCTACCTGTAAGCTATCTATGAGATCTACCATCTTGGTTCCATCAGAAACTGATGAATCAAGCTTAAAGACAATTCTAGGGATATGACGCATATGAAGGTTTTTTGCCAGATAATGCTGAATATAGCCCTGTGCTGACTGTAATCCCTCTAGAGATTTTCTCATATCCCGAGGTGTACCCAGTATTGAGACACCTACCTGTGCATGAGAAAAATCCTTAGAAACATCAACCTGCGTTATACTTACAAATCCTACTCGAGGATCCTTAATCTCTTTTAACAAAAAGTCTGCAATAAGCCGTTTAATCTGCTCTTCAATTTTCTCTTTTCTATAACTCATAATATCCAGTACTACAGGGTTTTCGCAACTTCTACAATTTTATAGGCTTCAAAATTATCACCATCTTTGATATCGTTATAGCCTTCTAAAGCAAAACCAAACTCCTGTCCAACAGTGATTTCATTTACATCGTCTTTGTATCTCTTTAGAGATTTCAATTCTCCATCAAAAACTACAATTCCATCTCTAATAACTCTCATCTTACACTTACGATCAACCTTGCCCTTAGTACAGAATGAACCTGCAATTGATCCAAGCTTAGATATCTTAAATACCTGCTTAACATCACCTGTACCAAGAATTTCTTCTTTAAAGTCAGGCTTTAACATTCCCTGCATTGCCGCTAATATATCTTCTGTTGCATCATAAATAATATTATAAAATTTAATTGATACATCTTCTTTATCTGCTATATCTGAAACTTTTCCTGTTGGTCTAACATGATAACCAATAATAATTGCGTTACCTGCAGATGCCAGCATTACATCAGATTCATTGATACTACCTGTTGCAGTATGAATAACCTTAACACGAATATCATCAGTTGATAATTTTTCAAGTGCTTCTGTTAACGCCTGTGCAGATCCATCCACATCAGCCTTAACAATGACCCGGAGAGTTTGAATCTCACCTTCACGAATCATATCATTCAGTGACTCAAGAGTAACTTTTTTAACCTTCTTTGCAGACTCAATTCTCATATATTCAAGACGCTTTTGAGAAATCTGCTTAGCAAATTTATCTGATTCAACACCCTCAAAAGGATCACCAGCACCAGGAACTCCTGAAAGTCCAAGAATTTCTACCGGCGTCGAAGGTCCTGCGATTTCAATTGGTTTGCCTAAATCATCAAACATTGCCCGAACTTTGCCAGAGTAGATACCACACACAAAGGGATCTCCAACTTTCAAGGTACCTTTTTGAACCAAAATTGTTGAAACAGGACCTCTACCAGCATCCAGTTTTGACTCAACAACTGTTCCTTTAGCTCTGATCTTAGAGTTTGATTTAAGCTCTAACATCTCAGCCTGAATCAAAACGGTTTCAAGCAATCCATCTATATTTATCTTTTGTTTAGCACTAATTTCCTGTATGAGAGTTGTTCCACCAAACTCTTCTGATATCAACTCATGGCTCAGAAGTTCCTGTTTTACTTTTTTCACATCAGCCTCAGGAAGGTCTATCTTATTTATAGCAACGATTACTGGAACACCGGCATCCTTTGCATGATTGATAGCTTCTATTGTTTGAGGCATAATACCATCATTTGCAGCTACAACAAGAATAACAATATCTGTTATCTCTGCACCACGTGCTCGCATTGTTGTAAAGGCAGCATGACCAGGTGTATCAAGAAAAGTTACCTTGCGGCCATCCTTTAGAGTAACCATATATGCACCAATGTGCTGTGTTATTCCACCAATCTCACCTGCAGTGACATCGGTTTCTCTAATAGCATCAAGGAGCTTGGTTTTACCATGGTCAACGTGACCCATAACAGTTACAACTGGAGGTCTTGTGGTATTATCAACTTCATTATCAACTTCTTCTGTTTTAATAACTGTTTCATCATAGAGTGAAACAACCTTAACAGTAGTATTATATTCACCAGCAAGAATTTCAACAGTATCAGCATCAATAGACTGGTTAATGGTAGCCATTACTCCCAGTTTCATCAACTTAGCAATAATCTCATTAGCTTTTAAATTAAGTTTCTTCGCTAAATCATTAACAGAGACATTTTCAGTAATACTTATTTCATCAGGAGTCTTTGTTTCTCTTGCCTGAGCCTGCTGCTGCTGTTTTTTATTAAAGGCTAAAACCTTTTCTTCTTTTTCTTTCTTATACTTATTTTTATCTACAACTTTTTTTGTTGTACTTTTCTTTCTTTTATTATCACCAAGCTCTGCAGCTACTGGAGACACACTTTCTCCAGGTTTTCCACCTGGCCTACCACCTGGTCTACCACCGGTTGGTCTTCCACCCTGGCCACCGGTTGGTCTTCCGCCCTGGCCACCGGTTGGTCTTCCGCCCTGGCCACCGGTTGGTCTTCCGCCCTGGCCACCGGTTGGTCTTCCACCCTGGCCACCGGTTGGTCTTCCACCCTGGCCACTGGCTGGTCTTCCACCCTGGCCACTGGCTGGTCTTCCACCCTGGCCACTGGCTGGTCTTCCACCCTGGCCACTGGCTGGTCTTCCACCCTGACCACTGGCTGGTCTTCCACCTTGTCCACTGGCTGGTCTTCCACCCTGGCCACTGGCTGGTCTTCCGCCTTGACCGCTGGCTGGTCTTCTATTGTCATCAGGTCTCTGAGGACGAGCTCCACTTTGTTGTGGTCCCTTTTTATCATCTTTTGCAGCAGGTTTTTTTTCTGATGAAGATCCTGTAGTTTTTGCCTTTGGAATAGTCTTCTTATCACTATCTGATGCAGACTTAACTTCTTCCGGCTGATCACTATCTGTGGTCTGCTTTTGTTTAATTTCCTTGGAGACATGCACTTTTCTCTTCAGTTTGATTTTTGTTCCCTTTTTGGAACTCTCAATCTTCTGAACTTTTTTAGCTTTCAGCGACTCTATCTTTTTCTGAATCAAAAAGATATGCTGATCTGAGAAATCTGTGTCTCCATTCTCACATTGAATATCAAGGCTTTTACATACCTCTTTTAGATCTTCAACGGTTACATGGTTTTTTGTTGCAATATCAATGGCCTTCATCTAAATAATTTTCACCTAACAGATATAGTTTTATAAATACAGAATCATCAAAGCTTATGATTCATCTGAATCATCTTCATCATCCAGATCATCATCCTCAAAGTCAACAGAATCAGCAATAACATCCATAATTTTCTGAGCTGTCTTTTCACCAATACCATCTAAGGCTATCAGTTCTTCAAATGAGATCTCTACAAGATCTTCTACTGAGAAAACACCACCGGTTTCCAACAGCTTTATAATCCGAGAATCAAGTCCTGAGAGCTCTTCCAATGGTGTTTCATCTTCTTCTGAAGTAGAGAAGAGTTGTTCAACCATTGCTCGAGAATCACTGGATCCCAGAAAATCCTGGTACTGACTTTCAGTTTTAATATCAATATCAAATCCGCACAAACGTGCAGCTAATCTTACATTATGACCGTTTCGACCCACAGCAAAGGAATAGTTATCATTTTCAACTACTGCTATAGCACCGCCACCTGGAACTTCAACAATCTCTTTTATCTTTGCAGGTGTCAATGCATTTGCTGCCATCATCTTTTTATCATCAAAATATTCGACAACATCAATTTTTTCACCTTCAAGCTCTCTGACTATTGACTGAATTCGAATTCCCCGCATTCCTACGCAGGCTCCTACTGAGTCAACATCATCTCGTGAACTGGTTACTGCAACCTTGGTTCTCATTCCAGGCTCTCGAACGATGTTCACTATCTCAACAACATTGTCATAAACCTCTGGAATTTCCATCTCGAAGAGCTTATTGATAAATTTAGGATGAGCACGTGAAAGAATAATGCTTGGTCCCTTGGCATTCTTTTTTACTTCAAGAATATATGCCTTAATTCGATCACCAATCTTATAGTGCTCCAAGGGAGACTGCTCTCGTGCTGGAAGCATTCCCTCTGTGCGGCCAAGATCTACATAGAGTGCATCTCTTGATTTTCTCTGAAGAAAACCATTGATGAGTTCACCCTCTTTATCTTTATATTCAGTATATATTATGTTCTTTTCAGCTTCTTTTATCTTTTGAATTATAACCTGTTTCGCAGTTTGAGCTGCAATACGGCCAAATGATGCAAGAGGATCCTCCTCTACAATAATTTCATCACCTGGAACCACATCATCCTTAATCTTCTTTGCCTGATCAAAGGCTATTTCCTCAGCAGTGTTTGTTGGAGTTTTAACAACAAGCTTCAGTGATACAACCTTAACCGTATTGTTATCACGATCAAAGGTTACTTTAACATTTTCTGCTGATCCATGCTGCTTTTTAAAGGCAGACAACATAGCAGATTCCACGATTTCTTCGATTTCCTCTCTGGGGATACCCTTATCAGTGGCTATCTGATGCAAAGCTTCAAAAAAATTATTGCTCATTTATTATACCATTTACTCTATTAATAATCAAGGTTTACCATCTCTATTTCATCAAAGGCAATGGTGACCTGTTTTTTTTCAAATTTCAAGGTTAATGAATCTTCATCAAGGGACTCAAGTATTCCCATTGTAACAATTACACCTTTTTCACTCTGGTGCTTCACCTTTACAGGTGACTTTACAAATCGCATATATTCATCTACTGATCTGAGTTCTCTATCTAGACCGGGAGATGAAATCTCCAGAATAAAGTTAGGCAGCAGTGCAGCAGAAATAAGCTTCTCATCAAGGGCCTTGCTGAAATGATCACAGTCACTATGAGAAATTCCCTCTAGACTGTCAATCTTAACAATTATACGAGAGTTTTCTCCCCTTAAATGGACGGATGAACTGTACACTAAGTAGCCAGATTCTTTGGCTGCTTGCTCAATAAGGTGTTCAATCTCTTCTATCATAATTATAAACCTGAATTCTTACAAAAAGAGAGTGGCCAGGCCACTCTCTTGATCAAAGACCACTATCCCTATTGACCAATTATATTTCAAGCTTTTTTTATTTCTATATATGAAGACTGGTCATAGTTATCTCACCATACCACCTTGTTATTCTTTATGAGTTGGTAAATATTATTAGAAAAGTAAAATTTAGAGAAATGAAGGTATTTTCAGCGAACAGGTGACAGGATGTCACCGTTCCACCAAGATAATCACGATGATTTCATCTTGGTGGTGAGCGAAAACACCTTCATTTCTCCTTGCAAAAATTAATTCCCAAAGGAGGCAGTGAAAAATTTCTAATTTTTCACTGCCTCCTTAAAAGTTCTTGTCATTAACAATGTGAATTTCATAAAGGATTTATTAAGGAGAGACATAATATGGATCTAGTGTCATCATTGAATGAAAACCAAAAAAATGCTGTTGAGCATACAGAAGGCCCCCTATTAATATTAGCTGGTGCAGGATCAGGAAAAACTAGGGTTATAACTCACAGAATTGCTCAACTTATTCACAATAATGGGGTAAGGCCCTATAATATCTTTGCCGTAACCTTTACAAACAAGGCTGCAGGAGAGATGAAGGAGAGAATAACATCTCTTATTGGCCCTCAGGGAAACAGTGTTTTTGTTAAAACATTTCACTCAGCATCAGTCTATATTCTCAGACGTTACGGTGAGCTTATTGGCATTCCTTCAGCCTTTACCATTTACGATCAAAGTGACCAGGAACAGGTCTTAAAAAGAGTTCTCGTTGAGATGAGACTTGATCCAAAAAAGATTAAGCCATCAATGCTGGCATCAAAAATATCTGAAATAAAAGACAAGGCATCTCTTGTACAGGGCGTCAGCCTATCCTCCCTTATACCTGATTACTTTTCATTTGATTTTGAAGAGATCTATACTCAATATCACAAGGAACTTACAAAGGCCAATGCTCTTGACTTCAATGACCTTCTTATCAAAACCGTTGAACTTTTACGCAACTCTCCAGAGGTTCTTCAGCGACTCCAGACTCAATGGCACTACTTCATGGTGGATGAGTACCAGGATACAAACTACGCTCAGTACATCATCACAAAGATGCTGGCTGCACACAGCAAAAATATCTGTGTTGTTGGAGATGACGACCAGTCCATCTATTCATGGCGTGGAGCTGATATTAGAAATATTCTCAACTTTGAGGAAGATTACCCTGATGCCATGGTTATTACCCTGGAAGAGAATTACCGATCATCACAGGAGATTCTAAAAACTGCTTCATCAGTTATAGAGAACAATCTCAATCGAAAAGAAAAAAAGGTTGTGGCCGTTCGTGGTGAAGGTGAGGTTCCCATATGGTGTCAAACCAACAATGAATACGGCGAATCAGAATTTGTCATAAATACAATATTATCCCACAAAAACCGTGAGGGTCTTAAGAATAAGGATTTTGCTATCTTCTATAGAACAAATGCTCAATCTCGAGTCTTTGAAGACTATCTGCGCAAAGAGAATATACCTTATCGAGTTGTTGGTGGTCTAAAATTCTATGACAGAAAAGAAATCAAAGATACCTTAGCCTACCTTAAATTCATTGTAAATCCAAATGATGTGGTTTCCCTCATGCGAGTTATAAACACTCCTGCACGGGGAATCGGAAAGGCATCTGTAGATAGAATAAGTGAAATTGCCAAAGAAGAGAATATTGTTCACTGGAAGGTTATTGAGGATGATCTCTTAACAGGAAGAGTACCAAAGGGCCTGGCAAGTTTTAGAGAAAGCATTATTTCTCTTCGTAAAGCTTCACAAAATGTTCCTGATTCCATAAAACTATCCAAATTCTGTGCACAGGTTCTTGATCTAAGTGGCTACAGAAAGATGCTTGAAGAAGAAAACAGTATTGAAAGCCAATCAAGACTGGAAAACATTGATGAATTTCTAAACAGTATCTACGATTATGAGGTAACCAATCCTGCTGCTACTATAGAAGAATTCATTCAAGAAATATCTCTCTTAACTACTGCAGAGAATCCCAACAATGAAGCCAATGAGAGTGAAGATCCTGAAAACACCGTAACCCTTATGACTGTTCATAATGCAAAGGGACTGGAGTATCCTGTAGTTTTTCTCACTGGACTAGAGGAGAATACCTTTCCTCACAAGCTTTCCATTGATACAGAAGAGGGAGTCGAAGAAGAACGCCGCCTCTGCTATGTGGGAATTACCCGTGCAATGGACAACCTCTACATGACCAGTGCAGATCTTCGAAGGACCTTTGTAGGCATTGACTACAAAGAACCGTCCCGTTTTTTAAGAGAGATTCCTCAAGAACTCTTAGATGTTCGTTTTCACCAGTCAGAAAATCTTGCTGCAGCTGGCCCATCGAGACGAAGCTCCTTTTCTTCCTATTCTTCATCTGAAACTAAGAAAACTATAGAACCGGTAACCTATCAAGGAACCAAGACCTTTGACTCTCCACTAGCACCAAAGACTGACAAAGCACCATCTGATTCACAGTACAAGGTCAATGAACAGGTTGTTCATCCCAAATATGGTGTTGGTCTCATTAGAAAGATTGAGGGCTCTGGAGATAATTTGAAGCTCACTATTTTATTTGGGGGCCAGAAAAAAACCTTTATGGAGAAGTATACACCTTTGGAGAGACTTCAATAAACCTTCGCTCCCCCAAGGTCAAAGAGTTGAAGAGCCCTTTTTCGACAGGCTCACCACCTCGCCTTGGAACCCTCCACCGGGTTCAAGGCCAACGACTAAATTAATACTTAATTATATTTTAAAGTTCAATGCTTTGTATTGTAAAAAATTATCACCGTCGATCACTTCAGAGTCCTTAATTCTTTAGATTTTCTGAAAGCTATCGACAATTCACGTGGATTAACACAGCACTAAAATTCCTACTTCTGCATAGCCTTACAAAGCTTAATACATAAATAAATACAGAAGATGCTTGATTTCTCCGATAATAAATTAACTATCCTCTGTGTCTCAGTGCCTCTGTGGTAAAAAGACAAAAGAGACCATTTACCAGGAGCTTCTCATGAAACATCTTCTTTTTACAACAATGATTATTTTACTGGCTCTCATCCCCTCATGTTTATCAAAAAAAAATATAATGAAAACTGACCAGAAACTCATTGTAAAGAATCTTGAAGACTTCTTTAGGCGCTCTGACATTGATATCAATAATGCTGCAAAGGTTGTTATAAAAGAAGACATGATAAAAAACCTTACTCATTTAATGATGATGAACCATGGTGGCAGGAGATATTTTCTTCTGGAGATCGAAAACATTGCTAAAATGATCAGCGCTGTAACACGGGGAATCTACTCTGACTACATTCTTATAAATAAAAAAGGAACTATTATGTATACCTACACTAATAGGGATATTTTTTCAAAGAATGTTCGTGGTTCAATGCGGGGTACTATTCTTGGCAGGGCATATTCCAGAAGAGATATCCCTATTCTTTATCAGGATGTTAATACTCTGCCCTCGCTTCTTGATAAAAGCTGTATCTTTATTTCTAAAAAGGTAAAGGGAAAGAACACCTATCCAGGTATAATTATTCTTCAATTAAACATAAAGGATATATTAAAATATATCCCCAAGGGCTTTGAGATAATTGACTATAAGGGTATAATTCGCATTTCACAAATGAGAAAAAGAATTTACAAAAAACATGAGGATGCCAACTCATTACTAAAAGATGCTTTTCTAGAAAAACCTTCTGGTCATTACATCAATTCTAAAAACAAAAAGAAATTCTATGAAAAATTTTCTCACAGAGCGATTAAATGGCTTATTGTTGATTCTTCATACTATCTGAAATCTGCTGGTGGATCTCACTAAAGAGACCGCCAAAACTATAGTCCTCTTCAATAAATCCACTGAGATATTCTGCAGCCTTAATAATAAATCCTGGGTCAATCTGCTGAACTGAATGTTCCATTATTCCCTTTATGAATCCCGGGCTGATCTTTAAAATATCATTCTTACGCTTTTCTATAAACTCTCTAACACCTCTGGACTGCATTGCTTCACCATTAATATCATCTCTCTCAACAAAAGAGATGACAAATTGTCCTGGTCTGATTTTGTCTAAATCAACTGAGGTAAAGTTATCTTTAAAAATTATTACTACATCTGCATTACTGAAAATGTTTTCAGCCGTTGTTCCCAATCCACCCTGGTTTTCAAAACCCAGCATCATTCTATCATTATTATCATATCCTAAAACACGATGACATCCCATTCGCTCAAGGAGCCTTGTTAATCTCAGAGTACTTATATCAATTCCCAGAAATCCAAATGTAGCTGAGGTCAGATCAATGCTATTTTTCTGCATTAATTTATTGATTACGGTGAGTATATAAAACGGCTCTTCATCTAATAGATGAGATACAACAGGAACATCGAGAGTCTTTGTTATCTGATCATAGACGAAGATATCACCCTCTTCAATATCCATTATCTTTATTACTGAAAAGTTATATTGTATTCGACTCAAGGTTTTCACTACATCTTCCATTTGCGTAAAGGTAATCACCTGGGGAACCGGATTAACATCTGCAAAAAGACTGAGCACAGCAGCATCACGCTCAGCTCTTGAGAAAAGAGTTAAAACATCCTGCTGAAGAAAAACGTCCTTCTCTTTCATAAGATAGATGAGGCCAACAGATCTTGATATACTACTGAACTCATATCCCTTTTGATTTTTAATCTTCTCTTCAATAATAACTTGTGCGCCCTCAATATTGAGCTCATAATCAGAGTCACTTTTCACCTCATTAGAGGTCACAACTCTGAGTAGACCACCTTTCAATTTATTTTCAAGGGTATTTGCTATTGAGGTTATCTTGAAATAATTTTTATATTTATTGAGATTGCCATAGGCCTGTTTTAATCTATCAATATCTTTATATAATACCTGGACAATATAATCATCTTTATCACCTTGAGAACCAACATGTTGTAGAGATAGAACTTCACATCCAGTTTTATAAACTTCATCAACCAGAAGGGGAAACTGATTATTTGTTATGGTAACATGCAAATCTGAAATTAGCTTCATATATAACCTCGTAATCAAAGTCTAATCCATGAACATGAAAAGTCAATTAATATTAGTTTGTGAAGTTTGAAAGTTTGAAAGTTGGAAAGTAAGGATGTTAAAAGGTTGTAAAGTTTTAATGTTTTAAGGTTTTTATACTAGAAGCAGAACAATGAGCTTAGATTTCGCGAACCTTTTAACTTTTCAACCTTACAACGGCTTTATAATTTAAAAAATTTTTCCGATATAATTTTCGTTTTTGATATTATCTCTGATGGTAATGAAGTTAAATCATCACAACCTGAAAGATATATGAAATCATCTTTATTATACTCTCCATGGAGTGTTGCAAAAAGATGCCTCACCGGTAATTCAGCTCCAAGAAACATGTTTTTATAATCAGAGCCCCCGGTACTGATAAAAATTGCCTTTCTTTTTATATCTGACAATTCTCCTCTTCTTTCCTCTTCCCAGATAACCTGACAACGATCAATAATTTTTTTCAGCATTGATGTTACAGAAGAAAAATATAAGGGGGATGAGATAATAATATGAGAGGATTCTCTCAAAGCATCATATATTTCATCCATATCATCGTAGATGCAGGATGCTTTATCTTCACATGAATGACAGGCAATACATGGTTCTATGGAAATATCATATGATTTTATAACAGTATGTTTTTGTTTTATGGATTCACAAAAAAGCTCATGGAGCTGTGATGTGAATCCTTTTTCATGGGGTGAACCGTAGATAGAAAGAACTTTCATTGCACGATTTATTTTAATCTGGTAAAGATCATTCTTCCTGCAGTTGTCTGAAGAACTGAAGTAACAATAACATCAACCTCTTCATTAAGCTTTCTTCTACCATTTTCTACCACAACCATTGTGCCATCATCAAGATAACCAATTGCCTGATTAGGATCCTTTCCCTCTTTAATAAGAGTAACAGTCATCTCTTCTCCAGGAAGAACGATTGGCTTTAAAGCAGTTGAGAGTTGATTTATATTGAGAACATCAACTCCATGGAACTCAGCAACCTTGTTAAGGTTAAAGTCATTTGTAACAACCTTTCCCTTCATCAGTTTGCCCAGTTTAACGAGTTTCGTATCAACTTCAGTGGTATCATCAAAATCAATATCAGATATTTTAACTATAATTGATTGGTCTTTTTGCATTTTATTGAGAATATCAAGGCCTCTTCGACCACGATTTCTCTTTATTGAATCAGCAGAATCAGCAATCATTTGAAGTTCATGAAGAACAAAATTTGGAATAACCAGGATTCCCTCAAGAAAACCAGTATCACAAATATCAGCAATTCTACCATCAATAATAACACTTGTGTCTAAAATTTTATATGAGATGCCACCCTCGATATCAGTTATAGCAGGAGGCATGAGTTTATTTAAAAATTCAAAGTCTTCATTATTGATAACAAAGAACATCATGACACCAAAACCAGTGAGATGATAAAGAAGTGGCCTTATAAGAAATGAATACTTTTTAAAAAGTGCAACATCTATGGTATCATAGGCAATACTCAGGAGATGGCCCAAAACAAGGCCTGCAACGAGACCGAGAAGTGCTGCAAACAAAAGCTTTGTTGACTTTGCATGTGAAACATACTCAACAGCAATAATAAAAAGCAGTGCCGCCAATGCAGCCAGAAGAGCTCCAATAAGTGCAAAGAGCCATGAGGTAGAGATAAAATACATAAATGAAAAGAGTGCAGAAAATAGAATAAAGATGATTCTAAAAATAATAATCATAGCAGATACTCCTGTATATTTTAGAGAAAAAGAGTCAACACTCTTTTAATAGTTTAACGATGTCAATTCAGGAGTTAAAAATCGGAAAGTTATAAATTATTATTCTGTTTCTTTCTCTACAGGCTTAAAAGAAGAAAGCGCTTCAGAGATAAGATTCCCTGATTCCTCTATATCTATCTTTTTAACAAGAGCTATTTCATGAGTTACTAGCTGGTAGGCATTTTCATAAAGTTTTCTTTCCATAATAGAAAGTTCTTTTTCACAGCCTCTTCTATAAAGATCTCGAGCCACTTCACAGACCTGGTAGATTGATCCGCTTTTAACCTTATCTATATTGTTTTGATAACGAAGTTTCCAATCTTCTTCAAACTTCACATTAGTTTCAGTTAAAACCTCAACTACCTTTTTATAGTCTTTCTTTGGTATAATGCCTCTGATTCCAATCTCATCCGCATTTTTGGTCGGTATCATCACCTTCATGCCACTATTAATAATTGTGATCATATAGTATTCAGCACGTTTTCCAAGAACGGTTTTTTTTTCAATTGCTTCGATATTACCAACACCGTGCATCGGGTAAACTATATTTTCACCGACCTTAAACATAAACAGCTCCTCATGTTGCGCCAGATATTAAATTCTGACATTCACTATAAATAATTTATAATTCCATTATGCTTACCTGAATTAAATCAGCATATAATCAAACAGTTATTACCATAAAAATTATAAAAGGACTTTTTGTAAAATACAATTTATCATATATCAAAAATTAGTCGTCTTTTTTAATAAAACCCTTTCGTTCCATATATGCATCAAGAACAGTCTTCATTTTAAAATGCTTTCCATCGCATTTTCCTCTTGCTTGACCACTTCTGGGCAAACCATATCCAGCAGAAAGTTTTGTACAGTTTGGCCCAGGCCATTTCCCAGTATACTGACAAACTGCATATCCCTGAACTCCTGCAGGCCGCTTTGGAAACTGTGATGCCTTCATGCTTGTATAGGCATCCTTCATATATTTAGCCCAGATTGGTGCTGCCACATGTGATCCCCCCATTCCATTACCCAATGAGAGAAAAGGTTTATCATAGCCAACCCACACAACAGTTGCAAGGTCAGGTGTATAACCGCAAAACCATGCATCAGTATGATTCTGTGTTGTTCCGGTCTTTCCAGCTGCTTGATTAAGAAATTTTGCCTCATGACGAATTGGCAATGCTGGAGTACCCCTATTTACTACATTCTGCATCAACTGTGTCATAACCCAGGCAACTTGTGGTGATATAACCTGAATTGTTCCACTCATCTGTTTTGCTGCTATGATATTGCCCACTTCTTCTTCTATATTAAGTATATCATTGCCGTCTCTATCTTCAACATATCTGATTCCAAAGGGAATAACATCTCGTCCTCTATTTGCATAGATTGCATAGGCGTTTGCCATTTCAAAGGGGGTTAACTCTGTTGTTCCAAGAGCAAGAGATGGATTAGAATTAAAACGTGATTCTCGAACCTTAACCATTTTTGAAGCATAGGCGATAACATTTTCGGCTCCAACGAGGTCAAAAATTCTTATTGAAATTATATTAATTGAAGCTGCAAGAGCCATTGTGACAGATTTCATTCCTTCAAAGGTTCCATCATAGTTCTCAGGAGACCAGGTGTTCCCCTTATCATCAATATCAAGAATTGGTGTATCAGGTAAAACTGTCGCTGTATTAATTCTTTTATAGGCAATCCCTGCCCCATACACAAAGGGCTTAAAGGATGATCCAGGTTGACGTCTTGCCTGAGTGGCTCTATTATATTGATTTGCCACATTAAATTCTGAACCACCAACCATAGTTGTAATATAACCCGTTGAAGGCTCTATTGCTATGATAGCACCTTCAACCTTAAGGGTTGAAGATATCCCCTGGATTGCAGTACGAAATGATTCAATTGCCTGATTTGACTTTGGAGCTCCCCCCAGAAGAGTTAACAGGTCAATAGAATCAAGATATTGTTCAGAAACATATTTTTTTACAACGGTTTCAAGATCTCTTTTCACAATAAGACCCGGAAGACTAAATATCATTCTCAGTGATTGATAGGCCCCAATAAGACTATAATCAACAGCACTATTGTAAAATGCATTTATTTTTGACGATACCTTATCCTGCTTTTTTAGGGCTGTTTGAAGATATCTTTGTCCAGCAAGTTGTCTTTTGAGATTAAGTGTTGTATAAATAGATAATCCTTCATTATAAACAACATCTTTACCAAAACGAGAGATTAGAATCTGCCTTACATAATCTGTAAAATAGGGAGCCTTATCTATTATCTTTGACCGTGCTGTTTTAGTGGGATATTCTGCAATTATTGATCGAATAAATCCAGGCCAGAATTCTTTATAAACCTTATCTGCTTTCTTCTTGGTTAAAAAACCTGCTGCAACCATTCTTTTAAGAGTATCTTTATTTTTAACATAGGCTTCTTTAGGATTTCTTATAGGCGAAAAACCATTGGGCTTCGATGGAAGAGCAGCTAGAATTGAACTCTCAATGGCTGTAAGATGACGAACATCCTTATTAAAGAAAAAACGAGCAGATGTGGCAATACCGTAGCATCCATGACCCAAAAAAATCTGATTAAAATACATCTCAAGTATTTCAGTCTTCGTGAATTTTTTTTCTATCTGGAGTGCAATAATTGCCTCAAGGGCCTTTCTTGCAAAGTTTTTTTCACTTTTAGTAAAGAGTCTTTTGGCCAACTGTTGAGTTATAGTAGACCCTCCCTGAACCACCCTGAATTTCCCAGAGGAAACAGAGGCCTTAACATTCTTGCCCATAGCTCTTATAATTGCAAAGGGAGCAATACCAAAATGATCAAAAAAGTTCTTATCTTCAGCAGCTAAAAAAGCATTTTTTAGATTTGAGGGTAAATCTTCATAGGCTATCAGCTCTCTTTTTTCCTGAAAAAGCTCTGCTATAATTTCACCATTTACATCATAAATTCTGGTAGGAATACTTGGCTGAAACTTCTTCAGGTTCTCAATACCTGAATAATTTTGAATCTCAGCTGTAATAAAACCATAGACAATACCAGCAGTTAGACAACCTATAGCTACAATAGCTATAAAAATATATTCAATAATACGAAATTTTTTCATTTTACACTCATTCTTTAGTGAATCTTTATTTATTGCCTTTAGATCTTTTATATATATTTATAATAAAATATGTTACGACCAAAACAACAACGATAACCAGTGCAATACCAATTAAAGTGCCAACAAGTGATAAAACAAAGGGTAAAATAAATCTAAAAAGAATAAATATAAATCCTATTACACCTAAAATATAGATGAGTCGTTGAAAATTTTGATTCATGTTGGTCCCCTCTTTGCACCAGTTTAATTCTATTATACCTCAATACAAAAGAGGGGGCAATATGGCAAATCTTTTTTTTGGCTATTTTATAGTCCTTCATAAGAATACGTTGAAAAGCCCATCATCTTTCCCTTTTTATCGAAATATTTCTGTCTTGTTTTATTCCCCTTTGCATCATAATCATAGACTCCTGAACCAAGAATCTTGTTAAAACGATTGAAGGTAGCTACTCTCACAAGATTTCCCTTTTTGTATTGAAAAATCTTATAAAATTGAAGATGAGTTTTTCCATTTGAAGAACCTTCATAATATCTGGCTACGATACGCTTTCCTTTTGAATTATACTCAGACTCAACTCTGGAGGATATTTTACCTGTAGCTAAATAGTTTAGATGCTCTTTGAGAAATCCCTTTTTGTTGTATTTAAAAACCCTGTAAGATATAAGTCTGCTAATGCCATCAAATCGGTTTATCTGAACAACTCGAGATTCTTTATCATATTCATGACTATGAAAAAGCATGAGAACTCCATTTTTATACCTTTTATCCTTAATTAAATTACCACTTGAATCAAATTCCATTGAATAGCCATGAAGCTTTTTTTGACTGTCAAAACTCTCTCGCTTCAGCAATGCACCTTCATTGTTATAGGTGAAATCAGTATATTTCAAGAGCTTATCATTTTTATCAAAATAACTTCGCTTTAAGATAGTTACATTATCATTTTTATACAATTGTTTTGTATAGCTCTTGAGTTTTCCCTTTTTATCATAAACGAGTACTTTAACAGAATTGCCCTTTCGAAGAACCTTTCTTGTTGTCTCATAACTCTTACCATCTGATCTATTTACAGATTCCCCTGAACGCTGACCATAGCCACCAGTGGTATAGGTATAATATTCTCTAACATTTCCCTGCTTATAATATGTCTGTTTAAACATTCTGTAATAATGCATATCTTTTTTATCACTATCTGAAGAGCTACATGACAAAAACAAGGCAGCTATAACAATTAAAGATACAGTTAATACCTTCATTGATTATCCTCCCTTTCTGTTCGAACCTTTTCAACAGCCTTTTCAAACAATGAATAAAACTCTCTCAATTCATCATTTTCTCTTAAGGGACGCAACTCAGGTTCTCTATTTTTAATATAGTCATTTAAGAACTGAGATATTACCATTAGTGGTCCTGTATATTTATGGCTTAAACGAGTTCCCATTCCATAGAGAACAATCCCCTGAATTAAGACTATTGCAATTATTATACCCAGTAAAATTCTATTATAAACAATTATATCCTTAACATTATTACTATTTCTCTTTGTATCATGAATATTTTTTCGTATAGTTGTTATTGATCGATAATGATCCATGGCAAACTCTTTTATTGCCATTTTTTGTCGGTTATTCTTAATGGATTCAGAAAAAATCAACATATCTTCCATCATATCATCTTGTAATGAAGCAATATTATCAATACGATGTATAGATCGAGCATTTTGCTTTAATACATCTTTTAACTGACTGTGATTATGGATAATTCCTATTACAACAACACCTATAATTATTGCTATACTTATAAAGATTACACCCATAACAGTAACCGTTGTTTTCAGTTGATTTTTATGCAGAATGACCTGTTTTCTATTATTTACCTTCTCTCCCATCTATAAAACCTCCAATTTGATTACAATTATAGTTATTCATTTTCATAGTATTGTCAAGCATTCATATTGGTTAGACGATATATATTCAATTTAATTGTGGCTAAAAAAATGTTTTACATCTTCCCCTCGTAGTGTATACTTTCTTCTAATATAAAAAGTAGTAACTTCTTTAACTTACGGGGAAATAGATGAAGGGACTGATAAAAAATATTTTAAGCAAATATCCAAACACATCATATGAATTAAGGGGTCGAATTAAAAGTTTTTTAATTTTTATAATAACTCTAATTCCACTTTTAATAGTCTTCGCAATAATTATGAATGCCTTTCAAAACAGAGGAATTTTGCAACCTCTAAACATACTCATTATATCAATTATTACTTCTTCTTTAATCAGTTTGTTTCTCTTATCAAAGGGATACTATAACACTGCAGCAAATATAATTGCTATTCTTGCAATAGTAGGATTAATCTACAATAGCATAGGCACTGCAAAATATAATTCCGGAGCACGATTCGTTGCATCTCATTGTATTCTGGTAACACCAATTCTTTTTAGCACCCTATTTTGCAAAAGGTATATTATAATTTCTACATCTATTCTGGCTTTTGGAGCTGTTATATTCAACATCACAACAACTCATCTTATAGCCAGCTCTTTAAAAGGTATTATAGCGGCATCTCTTGGCATCGCTATTTTCTTAACCTATTTAATTGGCCACCTCCTTAGTAGTCTCAATGAAACTGCGAAACAATTAAGAATAGAAGATCACAAAGAGGAAAAAGAGCATCATGAAATGATAATAAATAAACTTCTTCAATCTCTAACAGATGTTTCTGGAGTAATGAGTAACTCCTCCGAACTCCTTCTTTATAATTCTACTGCTTTTTCAGAAAACATGCAGGCCCAGGCTGCCTCCACAGAAGAGATTACAGCAACCATTGAAGAAATTCTTTCTGGAGCTGAAAGTGTCAGTTCAAATGCCAAAGAGCAAACAACTTCTATGACTTCACTGTCAGACAGAATGAATGGCCTCTATAAATCAACTCAGGCTATTGAAGAAAATATTTCATCTGCATCTGGTAAAATAAAAGAGATTGTTTCAAGTGCAATGACTGAAGAAGAGCAGATGACCAACATGAGCAAAAGTATGGAAAGAATCAACAGTACTTCAGCGGAAATGCTCAGTTTCTTGAGCATAATAAATGATATATCAGAACAGATAAATCTCTTATCACTAAATGCAGCAATTGAAGCAGCCAGAGCAGGAGATGCAGGAAGAGGCTTTGCCGTTGTTGCAGATGAAATATCAAAGCTTGCTGACCAAACATCTTCAAGTGTAAAAGAAATAGATAATCTCATCAAGAAAAGTGACACAGACATTAGAAACGGCATGACAACAGTCAGTGATACCGTAAATGCCACAGGTATTATAATAAATGGCATCAATGAAATCAATACCATTATGAGTATTATTAAGGGACAGATGATGGAATTTATTTCATCAAATGAAGAGGTCAACAAAGAATCAGATCTGGTTAAACTCAGAGCTCATGAAATCAAGACAGCGACAGAGGAACAGAAGAAAGCTGCTGAGGAGATAGTGTCATCAATATCCTTTGTAAATAATTCATCACAGCAAAACAGCATTGCAGCAGAAGAGATGAGCTCTCAAAGTGATGATATTGCTGCAATGTCAAAGGATTTAAAGATAAAGATTGTTGAATTCAAAAAAGAGCTCACCTTGATGAATGAGGAAATGCTCGATGAATAATAAGGGACACTTCAAACCAATTTTACTTTTTATAGATTCTATAAAATTATTTTTTGTAGTTATCTAATTTCCCTTTATCAGTTTATCTCCCTTTTTCCAGTTAGCAGGACAGTAACCACCGCCACCGTTTCTAACAGCTATTGCTGCGTGAAGTTTTCGCAGCAATTCTTCAGCACTGCGACCAATGTCATCATGATGATATTCTGCTGCCACAACCTTGCCCTCAGGAGAAATAATAAAACTTGCTCTATAGGCTGTCCCTGTTTTTTCATTAAAAACTCCCATTGCTCTGGAGAGCTTTCCTGCTCTGTCAGCAAGAATAGGATACTTAACGCCCTTAAGTGATTCAGTTGTTGTAAACCAGGCTCTATGTACGTATTCTGAGTCTGTACTTACGGCTACAACCTGGGCTTTGACAATATCAAACTCTTTTTGAAGATCTGATAAATCTTTTAACTCTGTTGGACATACAAAGGTAAAATCTGCTGGATAAAAAAACAATACAATCCATTGGCCTTTGAATCGTGCTGTATTTAATTTGATAATATTTTTTTTATAGTAGGCTGGCAAAACATAGTTGGGAAAATTCAAGGTCAAGGGTTTGTTTTTAAAGACAACCCTTTCCATTGTTTCTTCCTGTGAACAGGAAACAAAAAAACCGATCATTGCAATTAAAAATAATATATATATTCTTTTCATAATTATTCTCCTTATTAAATAATAGAGAATATATAATAATCAATGAATTATAATTGCAAGGATTATTTATGAAAGACTATATTTTGATTTCTTTTGAGAATGCTAAAAGAGCTTCAGCATTTTGGGCAGCATTGCCAGTAGGTAACTGCAATGTATAAACAGTTGCAGGATCTCTCTTTTCTATACCATAGGAATAGCCCTTATCATAGTAATTGAGAGAAAGATCTATAGCATCATAAAAATTATCTTCTTCTATACATTTGACTATTGCCTGAACATTTTGTCCACCAAGACGCTTTGTGATTTTCTCAACTGTTTCAATGAGAACTGCTGAATCAAAATAAGCATATTCCTTAGTCAAACGTTTGACTCTTTCATCACGGGGAATATCCATCTTTATAACAACGGTAGCTCGCATCTGATCATAGAGTGGTTCATTATTCACAACACAACCAATCCTACGGCTTTCATCCTCAATCCAAATCGGCTTTTCTGCATCAAAGGTTTTCCAGACAAGCCATGTGTTATTTTCAAATTGCTCAGTTGTGGGTTGATCTTTTTGACCAAGAGAACCAAAGGCTGATCCTTTGTGATTAGCAAGACCCTCGAGATCTATTACCTGCTGACCAAGTTTTTCCAGTTCAAGAAGAACCTCTGTTTTTCCTGAACCCGTCATGCCACTCAAAACAATGAGCTTTCTTTTTTCTTCAAAAGACGAACGAATATGGCTACGAAAAGATTTATATCCCCCTTCAAGAACAAAGGGCTCTAAACCTGCGGTTTCCAAAAGCCAGGCCATGCTGCTGCTTCTCATGCCACCACGCCAGCAATGGACCAAAACCTTATTATCAATGGCGATCTTTCTAATTTCTTTTATATAGTTAGGTATCTTTATTCCAGCAATTTCAAGACCTCGGTCAATTGCAATCTGCTGTCCCTTTTGGCGGTACAGTGTGCCCACCTCTTCTCGCTCTTCATCATTAAAAAGGGGAATGTTCAGTGCCTCCGGAATATGACCCTGGGCAAATTCAACTGGAGCTCTCACATCAACTATGGGTAAATCCTGAGATTTTTCAAGAAATTCTGTTATATTAATTATCTTTGGCATGCAATACAGTTGCTAAAAAAGACCGAGCAAAGGCAAGGAAAAAAAGAATTTTGCAACAGAGGGATGAGTTGTTCATTTTTTTGGCACGGACTTTCACCGATTGAACACAGATATTCACGGATAATTTAAAACTACAGATTGTAATGGGGAAACAGCATGTTGAGTTTATTTATTTACAGTTTTATTTTAGATTACATAATTTGATTCACAAACACCCCGCACTTAATATCATAAAAATCCTTCATAAATTTCCGTGAAAATCCGTGCTTTTTTCTGTGTTTTTCCGTGGCAAGAAAATCAGTTTTTACATCATTCTGAGTTAAAACAAAAAACCGTCAGAAAATCTGACGGTGTAAAAATGTTCGTACAAAACAATGACATTTAGTCGGTAATAAATATTAAATAAAATTATCTCTTTATGAGTTACCAACAATCAATGTTGAGTTCTTTAATAAGAACTCATTCTGAAATTGATAGAGAATTCTTCTATATCAACCAGGTACTCTTTTTATTGTACCATTTGAAAGCATGTCTTGAAGCTCAGCTAAAAGTTTTTTCTCTTGTGGATCTATGATTCCATCTTCATCAACAATCATCATTATCTGATCATATTCAGTAGAAGTTAGCTGACCATCTTCAATAGCTTTTTTTAACATTACATTGAGTTTTTCTGCGGATTTACTCGGTTTATGCATTAGTCTCTCCTTACATCCCAATAATAAAACAGTTCCAATTAATTATAGGAATAAGGATAAGAATCTCTCTGTCAAGATATTTTATAGATAAAAAGGATAATTTTGTTTACTATTAGATCTTCATTCCTGAAAAACCGAGAAATGCAAGAGCAAGAATTCCTGCAGTAATATAGGTAATAGGAACTCCCTTTAAATGAAGTGGAACCTTTGCAAGATCTAATCTCTCTCTGATTCCTGCCATTAAAAGAAGGGCCAGAGTAAAACCAAGACCTGCACCAACACCCTGCACAATAGTCTTTAAGAGACCCATTTCAGCAGTTACAAAGCCCGCATTTATATTGAGAAGAGCAACACCGAGAACCGCACAGTTTGTAGTAATAAGAGGAAGAAAAATTCCCAGAGATTGATATAATGAGGGAGAAACCTTTTCAATAACCATCTCAACGAGCTGCACCAGAGATGCAATAACCAGAATAAAGGTAATTGTCTTTAAAAACATAACATCATAAGGCATTAAAACATATTTATAGAGAAGATAGGTTATAAAGGATGCCAGAGTCATAACAAAGATTACAGCCATTCCCATTCCAAGGGCTGAATCTATCTTCTTTGATACACCGATAAAGGGGCAAAGTCCCAGCATCTGAGAAAGAACAAAGTTATTAATAAAAATTGTAGTTAGTAATATTGTGACAAGAATTCTTACTTCCATAAAATTATCCTTTTTTCTTTCGAGCGTTAATTACATTCATGCCCCAGAGCATGAGTCCCAGAGTTATAAAGGCTCCAGGAGGCAAAATCATAGCTGCAGTGGCTTCCATTCCAGGAATAAAGGTATAGCCAAAGAGTTTATTGGCACCAAGTGTTTCTCTAAAAAAAGCAAGAACCACCAGGGCAAGACCAAAGCCAAGGCCCATTCCCAGGGCATCAACGATTGAACCGAGGGGACCATTCTTTGAGGCAAACTCCTCTGCTCGGCCTAAAATCATGCAGTTTACAACTATCAGAGGAATAAAGATACCTAATGATTTATATACATCCTGCTGATAAGCATTGAGAACCAGCTCAACAACAGTTACAAATGTGGCAATAATAGTAATAAATATGGGGATGCGAACGTGTGGCGGAACAACATTCTTAATCAAAGAAACCAACAGGTTGGATCCCAGAAGAACAAATGTTGTGGCTAAGGTCATCCACAGAGCATTGGACACAGATGTTGTAACAGCCAATGTAGGACAAAGACCAATACCTAATATAAGTATGGGATTTTTCTCCCAGATTCCCTTAAAGAATTCTTTTTTATAATTCACTGTTTTACCTCCACCTTTTTCTCAACAGAAGTTACAGCTTCTTGAAGCTTTTTGATTCCTTCAGCAAGGCTTTTTACTACAGCCTTTGCGGTTATAGTTGCTCCAGTTATGGAAGTTATTGCATTATCTTTTAACAAAGATGTTTTCATTGCAGGATTCCAGTCACCCTTCTGAACAACGAGAATTTTTTTCATTAAATTAAGTGAATAAAATTGCTCTTGAAACCAGGGCAATATTGTTTTTTCAGTTTTTTTCTTTGAGCCGCTGAATAGTTCTCCAATTACCTGCCAGATTGTCTTTGAGCTTGGAACCTCGATGCAGCGAGCTCCAAGACCAGGTGTTTCTGTCTGCTGCAAAATGGATATTCCTAATATAGTAAACTTCTCGTCTACTCCCACCATGGATACCACGTCACCACTATAACCGGGAGATGCTGTTATAAAGGCATATCCCTTGGTCAGGTTCTCAACCACCTTTTTCTCACCCTGCCAGAATGAAAAATCTTTGCCTTTAATCTTGATTGTCTTAACTATTATTTTTTCATAACCGGGGAGTACGATTTTCAATGATGACTTTATCTTCTCTTTTTTCTGAGCCTCAATCTTTGGCTTTGTGATAGTATTAACCTGTGCCAAAATGAAGGCTGCTAAGAAGGCAACAAGGCCGAGAATCAGTGTTGGTTTTATTATTCTGTTAAACATCTCTCCTCCTTACCTTCCAAATATCCGCGGTCTAATATATCGATCTATGAGGGGCACGACTGCATTCATCAGCAATATTGAATATGACACACCCTCAGGAAACCCCCCCCAGATTCTGATAACAAAGGTGATGGCTCCACAGCCTATGCCAAAGACAATCATTCCTATAGGAGTGATGGGTGATGTTACCATATCAGTTGCCATGAAGAATGCCCCAAGAAAAAGTCCCCCTGAAACAACGTGAGTAAAGGCAAAAAGATGGGGCATAGGAAATCCCAAAAAGCCGTAATATGCAAAGGCAAAAACTCCAACTGTACCTATAAAGGAAAGGGGAATATGCCAGGTAATTATTCGTTTATACATGAGAAAGATGCCGCCCAGAAGCAGAAGCACTGCTGAGGTTTCACCAATAACTCCACCAATGTTTCCAATGGCCATTGACTTGAGCATCTCTGGAGAGAAGATCATATCATACATCTGCTGTAGAGATATATTAAATTCCTGAAGAATCTTTGGCCCCTCTTTCAATACTCCCAGAGGAGTTGCCTGGGTCAAGGCATCAAAGGCTTCTTTCTTAAGACCTATTCTATTAACTGCATCAGGTGATAAGACATTTACACCGGAAAATTTATGCCACGGTGTAGTCATCTGCACTGGCCAAGAAGCTACCATAAAGGCACGCGCTGCCAATGCAGGATTAAATACATTAAAGCCAAGGCCACCAAAGAGCTGCTTTACGATTATAATTGCAAAGAATGAGCCAAGAACAACAACCCACACTGGTGCTCCAGGAGGAACATTCATTCCCACGAGAAGGCCGGTGACTACTGCTGATCCATCTTTTATTGTTATAGGTTTCTTTAATAAATACTGTGTTACAACCTCAGCAGCAACAGCTGCAATGACAGATGCCACAAGAACAATCAGAGCCTTAATGCCAAAGAGATAAATGCCGTAGATTGCAGCAGGAGACATTGCAATAACTACCATCCACATGATCTTTGTCACAGAATCTGGTGTTTTTATATGAGGTGCATTTGATATATGAAGTATAGATTTTTCCTGTTGTTCAGCCATGAAATATACCTGTTAATTATTTTTCCTGCTGGATCAATTCTTGTGCTAATTTAATAAAATGACTTATTGGACGCTGAGAAGGACAAATATATGAACATGAACCGCACATGATACAATCATAGGGTTCATAGTCTTCTGCAATTTCAAGTCGGTCATTTTCAACTGCCTGTGCTATTTCACAGGGCATGAGTCCCATTGGACAGATTGATACACAACGGCCGCATCTTATGCAATTATCATATTGTCTTGTATCAATTTCTTCTTTCGATAGAAAAAGTATGCCAGATGTACCCTTTACAACGGGAATATCTGTGTCAGCAATACTAAGGCCACACATGGGACCACCGATAACTATCTTGGCAGGATCTCCTTTGAGGCCTCCACATTCTTCAATAATGTCATCTATAGACATTCCAACACGAATCTTATAGTTTCCAGGTTTATTAATCATTGAGCCGGAAACAGTAATATATCTTTCATAGAGTGGTTTATTAAACATTACTGCTTCGCGAATTGCAAATATGGTTCCTACATTTTGAACGATTACATTGACATCCATTGGCAAACCACGAGCAGGAACTGTTCTTCGTAATAAACTATAAATGAGCTGTTTTTCTGCACCCTGAGGATACATTGTTTTCAGGGCTTTAACCTCAATAGTTTCTGCAGGTTTCATGCGAGCTACAGCATCCTTCAATGCCTTGACAGCCTTCATTTTGTTCTTTTCTATACCGATTACTGCCTTTTTAATACCAAGGACCTTCAAAGTAATGCGAATTCCTTCAATTATATCTTCAGGATAGGTCTGCATTAGCATATCATCAACAGTTAGATATGGCTCACATTCTGCTCCATTAATAACAAGAGTATCAATGGTTCTTTCTGATGGAGGATTTAATTTCACCGATGTTGGAAAGGCTGCACCCCCAAGACCTACAATTCCACTTTCTTTAACAGTTGTGAGAATGTCTTCTGGTTCAAGGCGTGTCCAATCAATGGCATCTCTTTTGGGTGACGATGCACTAAATGCACCATCAGCCTCAATAATAATTGTAGGCTGGACACCGTAAACCGTTTCATGGTCAATTATATCAATTACCTTACCGGGAACTGAAGAATGAACATTGGCACTTACAAATCCTTCACCCTTACCTATGAGTTGACCCTCCTCAACAACATCACCAATCTCTACAACTGGTCGTGCCGGAGCACCAATGTGCTGCTGAAGTGGGATATAACAAGTTTGAGGAATAGAAAGATTGCTAAAGGGAATGCCTTCAGAAATCTTTTTATTCTCCGGTGGATGGATTCCGCCTCTAAAAGAAGAAAACATCATTAAATTTCCTTAGTTGAATATATTTCATCCTTAATTGGAAGTTCTTTTCTAAGGTTTTTAATATATGGAAAAAGTTCACCTGATTCAATATAGTATTCACAATCATCCATAATTCTACGGGCAACAGTAAAATACTTATAAAGCTTTTCTTCACCAGAACGCTTTACCCATTTTTTCTTGAGACACTTTACCCGAAGTACATATCTGTCGGGTTCTGATTCATACTGACGGATAACAATACAATTTTGACAATTTGAACAAAAAATCTTCTCTTTAGACATTTAGAGCTCCTTATATAACTATGAAGAATGGATTTTCCAAAAACAGGGTCATCTTTTAAAGCATAGTAGATTGCATTCTCTACATTGAGAAGAAAACTAAACAATCTATGTCTATGAAATATTCAGATTGAACCATTGTGCAATTTTCAACTATTTAAAAACCACTATAAGAGTCAAGAATATTTTAATAAATTCTAAAACTCTATTCTTAGAATTACTGAATAATGCGCTTAAGGATGACCATTACAGCCTTAGTAATCAAAACTGCAATTATTGAAGAAGCAAAAAGAATCTGAACATCAAAAAACTTGTACTTTTTGCCTCTTTTCTCAAGAAATGAGATAACTACTTTGCCGGAAACAAACATGGCTACAATAAAAACTATTATTTTAATGCTATATACTAATATTTTTTCCATACACTCTATATCCAAAAGACATAAAAAAAGGCCTCATCAATCTGATGAAGCCTCTTTTTATGTGCTTTCCCTTCGGAGGTCAAGCAATTAATCAGTGTACCTTTAGTACATCTTTGATTACATCAACGAAGGTCTGTTTTGGCAAAGCTCCAGCTGCCATCTGAGGCTGCTCGTCCATTGGAATAAAAAGTATACTTGGAATACTTGATACACCAAAGGCTGATGCAAGTTCTTGCTGATCTTCAGTATTTACTTTATAAATATCAACTTTCCCATCATATTCCTTTGCCAGGTCTTCAAGAACCGGGGCAACCATTTTACAGGGTCCACACCAGTCAGCATAAAAATCAATAATTGCGGGTTTATCACCGGCGAAGTCCCAATCTTTCTTTGCTTCAAAATCGAATACTTTTTCTTTAAAGGTTTCTTTTGTTAGATGTTCCATTATAATCTCCATTTTGCATAAGCTACACATATTTTTTAATCAACGTCAGTTTTAAGAATTTCATTTAATGCTAAAATACTAAATATACTTGCTAGTGTCAAGTATTGCGCAAAAAAAATATTGTATTTAGCAATTAATGTTAGTTTTTTATGAATATGAGAGTGCTTACTCTTTGGTTTGCACCAAAAAGATCTATCATTAGAACAATCAAGAACTATAAATCTAATGTTTGCTCTAAAAGATCTCAAATTTAAAGATAAAGGTTAGAGTGAAATAAATCCCCACTACAATGAAGACAGCTCCTGTTCCACGTCTAATCCACATTTCCATCTGAGTTATTTTGTTAAATACTGTTCCAACAAAATGTGCACCAAATGCTATGAGAAATGCAAAACCAATAACAGGAAGAGCAGTACCAATACCATAGACAGAAGGAATCAAAATATAGGATTGATGTTTTATCGCCAGAGGGAGCATGCTTCCAAAGAATAATGCAGCTGACACAGGACAGAAAGCAAGTGCAAATAAAAATCCAATAAGTATGGAACCAACAAAGGGGCCCTTTAGAAGAAGTTTTTCTGCTCGTGCTGAATGATTATTATTACCAATATTGATTGTAACAATACCGATTAAAATAAAACCAGTAATTATTAGCAAAGGTCCCAATATAATATTTATCTTTGTCTGCAAAAACATAGAAAGAGTTGGAACAGAGGTTATGCTGGCTGCAACAATACCTGAAATACCCATGTAAACAATTACTCGTCCAATAGAATAGAAGACACCTGATAATATGGATTTAAAGCGTGAATCAATATTTTTACTGATATATGAAACAGCTACTATATTCGTAGCAAGAGGACATGGACTAATGGATGTAAGAATCCCAAGCCAAAGGGAAGAACCTATGGCAATAATAAATGTACTATCCATTATTTTATCCTTTTATCATTGAATTAACTTCATCTGTAATATATTTATGAAATACATCAGGATCTCTGAGATAATTCCAAGTTTTATCCAATCTTTTCCAATTGACCCGCTTTCCTTTGACACGATCAACAACAACTACAGATTTGGTAAATAATTTATAGTCTTGTACAAAATGCTTATTTTCTGTTTTCTCAATATTCACTCTTTTGAAAACAATTTTTCCTGAGTCGAGAAGATTCTTAAAGCTATTACTTAATGATTCTTTTGTTAAGGCCTCAATTCTTGTGCAGGAATAACACCGATAAGTAGTATGAAAATAATAAACAATTATAAGTCTGTCTTTTTTAATAGAACTATTGTTAGCCTGTAAAACATTGACTGAGCTCTTTGCCTCTACAGTCTTTGATGTCTCTCTATTACATGAGATCAAAAGCAAAATACAAATAAGAGCCACTACCAGGAAAGACTTTTTAAGCTTAAAACTTTTATCTTTTTTATAGATCATGATACTCCTCTTTCTACTGATTCTTTATTAAAATTCATACTACTAATTTTTTTTTCGGGGATATCCTTTTTAATCTTATCCTATTAGTTCTTTTAATTCATCTATTGATGGTACTTTACCAGCCACTTTCACCACACCATCTACAACTAATGCGGGGGTAGTCATAACACCGAATTCCATTATTTTATTTATATCCTTAACCTTTTCAACTGTAAACTCTATTCCGGCCTCTTCAGCTGCTTTTTTTGAAAGTTCTTCCAGTTTATTGCACTTTGGACAACCTGTTCCTAAAATTTTTATATCTTTCATTTAATGCTCCTATTTATTATTTTTATAATCATTATCACGTCTTCTAATTTTTTCAGAGAGACGTGTTTTTTTGCAGGGATACTCATTGAGATACTTAAACCTTACAGTTTTTTCATGGGGATGTGTTACCATCCTCAAGGCAAATTCTTGCTGCAGTTTTCCAAAGAGATCAATATCTGAAGGTTTAAATTTGCCGGAATCAATCTTCTTCATAGCTTTTCTTACCAGAGTTGGAAAGAATTTTTTATTAAGAGATACCTTTATAATCTTTTTGGTAGATATTCTCTGTAGAATTATTGAATCACCAGTAAGTTTTTTATCAATGCAATGAGAATTAAATCTATAACGAGCACCAGTTAAATACTCCAGAGCATCTCCGCCACAGGCTGAATTATTTGAAATTATTTTCAAATCTGTTCTATCAATTATACCTTTTGTATCTTGAAAAAGATTATTCAAGGCAACTCTTGCCATCACTGCAGATTCAACAAGACCTCCACACATGTGGCCGTGAAATTTAATCAAATCAGTGAGCATAATTTTCTTCAGAGTTTTGTCATAACGTCCATACTTATGTTCTGTATCCTTAACTAAAAAGATAAGATTACCGGATGATGTTATAATTTTTTTTTCAAGACTCTGTTTTGTCACACATCCTGAAAAAATCAAAACCTGTACGATTATTAAAGATGATATAGCTCTCATATAAATCCTCCTAAAATATTGCACCATAGATTAAACCACAGATAGTGGATATGATTACCACAAGGCTAACGTACACTGTAGTTTTTTTTGTTCCCATAACAGATTGAATAACCAGCATATTGGGCAAGGATAGTGCTGGTCCTGCAAGAAGCAATGCCAATGCAGGACCTTTTCCCATACCTGCCCCAATGAGGCCCTGAAGAATTGGTATCTCCGTAAGAGTGGCAAAATACATAAAGGCTCCTGCAATTGAGGCAAAGAGATTTGCTCCCAAACTATTGCCACCAACTGATTTACTGACCCACTCTGCGGGAATAAGACCTTCGCTACCCGGCCTACCAAGGAGCAAGCCTGCTATTAAAACACCGAAGAGCAGCAATGGAAGTATCTGTTTCGTAAATCCCCATGATTGACTGAACCAATCCTTTACTTCACCCTTACCAGTGCTGGTCACAACTGAAAGGCCGACAATAGCAGCTGAAAAAGGAATTAGGGGCTCATGACTAAAGAATATCCCTAAGACAACAGGTGGAATTGCTATGAGAATAACCTTCCACCATGTAATCTTAAACCAGGTCATAAGTTGTAGACCTAAGATCACTGAGAAAAATATTGTGATAATCCATTTATAATTATACATATAAAACCAAAAACCTGAAACATCACCAGTTTTTCCCCAATTAGAGAATACTAAAATTGCAACCATTGTAAAAAAATATAATGCATTTTGCCACAGAGGTCGTGACACCTCAGGTTCTTCCATATGCATCATGGTCTTTGCCTTTTCATTTTCTTCTTTGCGAAAAACAAAATGCATTATGAGACCGATAACTATACTAAAAAGTATGGCTCCAATTGCTCTTGCAACTCCTAGCTGAAAACCCAAGACCTTTGCCGTTAAAATAATTGCTAAGACATTTATAGCAGGTCCTGAATAGAGAAATGCTGTTGCAGGTCCAAGGCCTGCTCCCATCCGATAAATTCCTGCAAAGAGAGGAAGAACAGTACAAGAACAGACTGCTAAGATAGAACCAGAAACCGATGAGACTCCATAGGCAATGACTTTGTTTGCTCCAGGTCCAAGGTATTTCATAACAGAGGCTTCACTGATAAAAACTGCTATGGCTCCGGCTATAAAGAAAGCAGGCACGAGGCAGAGAATAACGTGTTCCTGAGCATACCATTTAGCCAGTCTCAATGCTTCCATAATTGCATTATCAAAGCGGTGCCATCCAACTGGAAGAAAAAACAACGCAAGAAATATGCCGACAATATAAACTAAGGGTTTCCATTCATCTTTCCAAAACATTTATCAATCTCCTTGCACATATATGCTAATATGCCCAAATAGCCAAATATATACTAAAAAAAAATTATATTTTACAGCTCTTTAGAGCAATCAAATGGTCTTGAGTTTTATTCTCAAGAACCTCTTCGACACAACCAATGAAATTTAAGATACAGGGACATTTCAAATGATATATAATTGTAGTGCCCTGTCGTTCATCAAAAACAAGGCCTTCATTTTTTAGAATACTGAGATGTTTTGAAACAGTAGATGAATCAGCTCCAATCATTTCAGTCAATTCACCAACAGATCGTTCTTTTTTCTGAAGTTCTTCAACGATAAACAATCTACTTGGATGAGCCAGAGCCTTAATAATCTTTGCTCTAGCTTCATACTGTGGTGATAGTTTACTTTTCATATTATGATCCCTTGTATTTGGCTATATTGCCAAATAAGAAGATATTGTCAATATACTTTTAAAAAATAAGATTACAGACAGTAGAGCTCATTGTCTTTAAGCAGACAAAATCCCTCATCCTTCAAAACCCTTTCAGTATGAGCAGCATTTTCTGTTTGAAAAACAAAGACAGCCTCATTACTCTCTCTTATAGTAAAACCCGTTGCATCTGCCACATTGATATCATTTTTTGCCAAAGCTGATGCAACCTTACGAAGTCCCCCTGGTGAGTCTTCCATTTTGACAGCAACAATATCTTTAAGAGCGGCTGCAATGCCTGCATCTTTTAATGCATCACATCCCTCTTGAGGCTTGTTTACCACAAGTTTTATAATGCCGTAATCACCTGTATCTGAGATTGTTATGGCTCGTATATTTACATCATTTTTCTCTAAAATCTCAGTTATACGATCTATCTTTCCAGGTTTGTTCTCTGCAAAAACACTTATCTGATGTAACATAGTATTCCCCTTTTATATTTCCCTATTGTCTATAACGCGAACTGCTTTGCCGGTACTTGGTGGTAATGAACCGGGCTCAAGAAGTTCAACCCGTGGATTAACAGTGATCAATGCTCGAAGCTCTTCTACAATCTTTCCATTGAGCTGTTTCAGCTCTTTTAGATCACCATGAAACATCTTAGAATAGAGCTCAACCTTGACATACATTCGATCAAGATTATTCTCACGCTCAAGTACGATTTGATAGTTATTACCTACCTCTGGAATCTTCATGAGCACAGTTTCAATCTGTGATGGAAAAACATTTACACCACCTATTATTAGCATATCATCAGTTCGTCCGATGATTCTTTCAATTCTTCGATGAGTTCTTCCACAGGCACAGGGTTCTGGAATGATTCGAGTCAGATCTCTCGTGCGGTATCGTATAATTGGCATTGCTTCACGGTTTACATGAGTTAGTACTAACTCTCCAACCTCGCCATCAGGTACCGGTTCTTCAGTATCAGGATCAATAATCTCTGTGATATAATAGTCTTCCCATATATGCATGCCATTTCTATGAACACATTCAAAGGCAACTCCAGGACCATTCATCTCTGATAAACCATATGAGTTATATGCCTCTAAGCCCCACTGTTCTTCAATCTTTTGCTTAACACCCTCTGAATAGGGTTCTGCACCAAGGTAAGCCTTTTTAATAGAAAGATCATGGGGATTAATTCCATTTTCTTTAATAACCTCAACCAGGTGAAGAGAATAGCTTGGAGTAATATGAATGACCGTTGTATTAAAATCCTCCATGAGCTGCATCTGTTTCAGACTGTTTCCTGTTGCAGAAGGAATCACCATGCAGCCTAATCTTTCAGCACCATAGTGAAGGCCAAGACCTCCGGTAAAAAGACCGTATCCCATCATATTTTGAAAAACATCATCCTTGGTTGTTCCTGTTGCCATCATGCTGCGGGCAACAAGATCTGCCCAATCCATAATGTCCTTTGCCGTATAAAAAATTACTGTTGACTTACCTGTAGTACCAGAAGAGGCATGAAGGCGAACAATATCACTGCGTGGCACCGTTACCATGCCATCAGGATAGCTGTGACGTAGATCCTTTTTTGTTGTAAAGGGGAGTTCTCTCAATTGCTCCAGGCTTTTAATACTGTTAACATCCAATTTATGATCAGCAAAATGTTTTTTATAAAATGATGTTTGGGATGCCCCCTGAAGAGCCTTTTTTAATTTCACAAACTGCAATTTCTCTAAATCCTTTCGTGATATTGCTTCTAGTTCTTTATTCCACATGGCAATGTTCCTTAAAATTTACTTTAAGCTCATACTGTACTTAAGAAATCTAATATAATGTATTCTTCACTTCAGTTCGTTATAAACTCATATGATAATATTTTTCCAATTCTATTGGATGACTGTCAAGAAATAATCTCAATGGATCCTTAATTACATTGATCTAATAAGTCTATTTATAGAAAAACCTGCTAAATACATTAAATAGACAAAAAAACCTTTCATATAGTTTAATTAAAACATTAACTTTAATAATACAAAATTATTCAATAGATATCTTTGGTATCTGCGAAAGAATTACAGACCATTCTTTTTCTATCTAATTAAAAAATTATTTTTTGATTAAGAGTTCTTCAATAATTGAGGCATTACAACTTAATGAACCCTCTTCATATTCAGTCCTTACCCGATAAAATTGATTCTTCGGAAGATGGTCAACTATTTCAATAGGAACGTAATATTCATTAAAACCTGTAGTTACACCTTTCTTAAATTTTTCTGATAAGAAAATTGTTTCCCTTCCCCTAAATTGATTGTAAAATTGTGATTTCATTTTTAGACAAAGATCCTGAACAATATTGCTTCTTTCAGTCTTAATATACTCTTCGACCTGATTTGTCATATCAGCAGCCTTAGTACCAGGTCTTGGAGAAAAACGAAAAGTGTGAATATGAGAAAACATGACATCCGTTACCAGTTGAATGGTATCATTAAATTCAGCATCAGTTTCACCAGGAAAACCAGTGATGATATCAGTGGTAAAATTAAAAAGAGAATCTTTCTTTCTTAGATTATTAACAACGGTTCTATAATCATTTCCTGTATAGCTTCTATTCATTCTCTGTAAAACGGTATCACTGCCGCTTTGAAGAGAGAGATGAAGATGATGAACCATATTTTCATGACTTAAGAGATCTATAAGTTTATGTGAAACCGATGATGGTGAGATTGAGGTGAGGTGGATGCGAAAGTATGCCTGAATCTTCAGTAGTTCTTCAACAAGATCCTCCAAAGAATTTCCCTTATCATTGTAATTACCAATCATAACTCCGCTTAAAATTATCTCCGAGTATCCTGCATCAATGAGTTCATTAAAATTATGAAGCACATCTTTCATTGGCTTACTCTGGGGCTCTCCTCTCATATAAGGAATAATGCAATATGAACAATAGCGGTCACAGCCATCCTGAATCTTCAGATTCACTCTATTGGTTGGAGATTTCACTGGAGACACATAGGAAAAGCGGGATGAGGATGTTTTCTTTAAATCAGATGGTGTAATATAATTATCAATTAAATCTGGAATGAGATATTTATGATCATTGGAAATATGAAGAATCCCATCCTCAAAATGCACATCACCAGTACAGCCCGTAAGTATGACGAGAGCATTTTCATTAGTGGCTCCTAATGCTCTGTAAACAAGCTGCCGTGTTTTTCTTTCACTTCTTAAGGTAACAGAACAGGCATTTACAATATAAACATCGGCATCATAATTCTTAACAATACTATGGCCCCTGTCAATCAATACAGTTGCAACAGAATCAACCTCTGATTGGTTTAATCTGCAGCCCAAAGAAGAAATTTTAATTTTCATAAGCACCCCAACAACTGTCATATAAAAAGAAAGGCTTCTCAATTCAAATCTTTTTCTAATACTTTTATCTTATCAAATATGAAATAATATATTGACTTAATGCTATATATAGATTATTAATTTAGTTAAGATGAAAAATAAACCTATTATTATCAATGACAGGCTTGTATTTCCGAAGATATATTCATATCCAGGCAATATGGAGATGGTTGTTGAGACTTACAATGAGATATTTGATCAACTTCAGATTTTTTTAAAACCCCTGGAAATAACACATGATAATCCCCTTGGGTGGGTGCTTATAGAGCTCTTAAACAATGCAGTACGATCTCCAGTTTCCCTATCGATGAACCAATGTAATCAAAAAAAAGCAGACGTAGACTTGCAGAATGTAAACTTTTACACAAGTATTATCATCGAAAAAATATACAGAGAGCGCCCTGATGAAGCAGTGGTTGATATTGATATCATTATCAAAAACAAAGGTGAAGAAGCCCCTGACTGTATCAATATAATGAAAGAACTTCTATCCAGTGATATGAACATTTTGACCTGCGAAAGCCGTTTTAAGCTTAAGGGGAGTATCACTGGCAATGGAGGATGCGGTTTATTTACATCTTCCAGACAGATTAAAAATGCTTTAAATGGCTCACTATCACTACTTTGGGAAGATGGATATTATATATTTACCATTCACTTCCCTGAACCTCTTTCTACTTTTAATCATCATTAATAAAATATTTTTTTAAAACGACTACATTACCTGGTTTTTTATATGTTAATTCATCAAAAACACTCTCTGCCATTGTAATACCTCTACCATGAGCATCTGGAATGCTTGATTCTGCAGCTAATCTTTTTAATTGAATTTTATCAAAATTAAAGCCAGCCCCTTCATCAGTGATAACATATTGAATATAATCATCCTTCAAATAATATTCCACTGTCACTTTCTTGTCTTTATATTGTACATCATTTCTTCTTCTTTCAATAAGAGAAAAATATGTTTCATTGTTTATTGCATTAGTCTTTTCTTCATATGTTATTGCAAGATTACCATGTTCAATTGCATTTATAATTAATTCTCTCAAAGCAAGCCTGATAAGATTTACACTCTGTGTATCAAAAAATTTTGCTGCACTTTGACTAATACCTATTGCGACATCCTCTGAAACTGTTAATAGATTATCTATCTTATATACACGATGTTCTGATTCTATAAATGGTACAAGAACATCCTTTGCAACAATATTAGCTCTACCCAAAATTTCTTCTGAGTCCTGATATATAATATATTGCAGATTTACATGATACTCCTTTGGTTCATTTATATAAGGAGATCGAAATTTCACTCTAAAATCAATTGCCTCCTTAGTCTCTAAAAACTCACTTAGCTTTTTTAACAGCAATCTCTTTGCCATTCCTTTGTTACCTGCATCCTCATAAATATAATCAATAATTTTTGTGCCAATGACAACACTAGGAATAACCTTAAAATGCTTTTTAATTGCTCTATTTATTGTAATGAAATTCCAATCTCTGTCCAAGGTGAAAATTAAATCATTAGATCCATCAAAAAGACTTTGATATCGGTTCTCTGTAATATGAGCTTTATTCTTAGCCTCTTCTTTTTCTATTTCAATTATCCTCATTCTATCAGCTAAACCAAATGATAGTAATAAAAACTGAATCGTTGATCCAAATTGTAAGGCATTGTTCACCACAAAGGTTGCGGGTAAAAAACCAGCAATTTTCAAGGCATAAACAACTCCTCCCACTAAAATAGCTGTCCATGAAAGGAGATATAATCGTGCAGGTTTAAAACCCTTGAGTAGAATAAGTGAGCTCGTAAATAAAAGAAATGGTAATGAGATAATTACTATTGCAACCATCAATTGAATTGATAGAGAATAAGATATTAGATGAACCAACGGAACAAGAAGAATTATATACTTGGATATTTTCATAATATCATGTAATCGAGGAGTATACAGTGCTGTATTTAGATAAGTCTGTGAAAACAATATTGTAAAAAACAGAGTTAATGATATAGTCAGAGTTACACTATGATTATAATTACCTAAGAATGAAATTGTAAAATACTCATATACATGACCGGTTTGAGTAAGCCAGAAAACACTGAAGCTTAGAAGGAAAAAAACATAAAAAATATAAATCTTATTTCGCATAGCTATAAAAAATATCATATTAAAAAAAATCAAGAATATGATGATACCAAGATATGCACCCATAACATATTGATCATCATGATCAATTTCATAAAAATGCTGATATGATAAAAGATGCAATGGAATTTCCATCCGATCCTTATTTTTAAATCTCATTAAAATTGTTACTTTTTCATTTTTAACCAATGAAATGGGGAAAATAAAATTTCTATTTTTAACTAGTCTTGTTTTAAAGGGTGTCTTATAACCAGTTTTGATTATTTTATATATTTTATTTTTTTTAATATAACATACATCAATAAAATCCATTAGAGGGTATGATAGTTTTAAATACCAAAGCTTCTTCTGTGATTGAGAATTAATATGAAACTTAACCCAGATTACAGATTCTGTAAAATCAAAGAAAGGTACATCTATTTTAGATTTTTCAAAATCATTCATGTCGAGAATATCTTTACATGTTTTCAATCCTGATTTATCTTCAAAGATATAAAGATCTTTTCCAATAGATTGATTAGTTAAAGAGTCCGTCACAATTATATCTGAGAGAGATACTTCAGGTTTGAAAATAAAAACAATAAGTATAGTTATACATAGAATATAATGTAATGTTTTTCTGTTTATAATTTGAAACAAAAGATTCATATCAGTGTAATCCTTAAAATCTATATTAGATTTTACTAGTAACAGAATAGAAATAATCATAACTATATATAATTATTCACCTCTGTCAATAAAACACTGATAAAATATTTATTTTATGTTATTTTCTCCAAGTAAAAAGACCATAAGATTATCAACTGCTCCATCTATCATTTCATCTGTTATTTCATAGTTCTTTCTTGATATAACATTTATTGAAAGTTTTTCTATATTTTGATTCTTATTCTCTGATTTGTAGAGCTCTTTAGCTTCAGCAGAGATCTCAACTCTATCTTCTCTACTCTTATGAAATACCCGTTTTATTGAACGACTATCTGATTTAGCTGAATTGTAGTGACCATCTCTAAGTAGTGTTGTGTTGTTTGATATTTTCATAATTATATCTCCTTTTTAACTAAGTGACATAATTATTATCGCCCATACTTCTATTTTGTTTAGCACTTTTTCGTGTAGTATTAAATTTTTTTCTAGTTTTTTTAAATTATCCATAAAAAACCTGCTGAAGCTGTATAGTTATACATATCCAACAGGTTTTTTAGTCAAATCTGACATGTTTTAGGCTAAACAAGTCCCTTATAAGACTCCTTAAAGGTCTCAAGGAGCTCAATTGTTTGCTTACTAATTTTCACTGAATTATTGATTAAGGCATAATAGAGAATACTGAGCCTTGTTTTTGATTCTTCACTCTGTATTCTTTCAATTTGCTTTTCATTAAAGGAATCACTGATTTCTTCCAGTTTTATAAGATTTCTCTTCATTTCAGCAATATCTATATTCTTATCACTTTGTAATGCAGAAGATACCTTATGAAGCATTATATGAACCAATTCTTGAACCTCTTTTAATTCAATGATTTGTTCATCAAGAAGCCCTTTGTGTGAATTATCAACATGAGTATAGCTTCTTATAACAATATCTCTATGGCTTTCAGCAATCTCCTGAATAGAATTAATGATCCGTGAATAATTCTTCACCTTGCTATTTTTCTGTTGTTGCAGCAATCGCAAAGTCTTAAATATATTTGCTATAATAATATTTCCCCAGGACTGAATAACCTTGGTTTCATTTTTAAGATTTTTTAGCTCATTTCTATTCTCCTTGAACAATTGCTCAAAGCAATGGTCAAGGGTTTCAGCAATCTTTTCTGTAAATAAACCTGTATGAACAAAGGTTGTTTTAACTGATGAATCTGCATCTGTTATCTTCTTGAGATTAAAAACCTCGAGTTTTTCAGATTTTTCTTCTCGAGTTTTATGGATAGATCTATTTTTCCAGATTAACAAAGCAGCTAATATTAAAACCAATATGACACCATAGGCTTTGAGATAGAAGATTGTTATGGCCACGATAAATGCAACTATAAAGGCACTAAAGGCTGTAAAGAACCAACCACCGATTACAGTAAGTACACCGGTAACCCTATAGGCAGCACTCTCTCTACCCCATGCTTTATCAGAGAGAGATGTTCCCATGGCCACCATAAATGTCACATAGGTTGTAGAAAGGGGCAACTTCATTGATGTTGCAAAGGATATTACTGCACTGGCAACCATAAGGTTAACACTGGCACGAACAAGATCAAAGGCATTATCACCTTCATTAACATATTGTGTTGTATCCATTCTCTTTTCAATCAGTTTGATTATCCTATCTGGGAAAAGTACCTTAACTGTACTGAATATTGAGGATGACATCCTTACAATACTTCTAGACAAAGGAGATGAGCCAAAACGTTCAATACCCTCATCCTGTCTACCAAGATTAACCTCAGTTTTTGTTACTGTCTTGGCTTTTTTTGAAAACCACAAAGTTACTACCATTATTATTCCAGCAATAAGCAAATAGAAGGTATCGGTTTTAACCTTCCCGGCTAAGGCTGTCATAGGTTCAGTCAAATGGGAGCCCGATGCCATTGCTACTTTATATGATGAAATACCAGCCAATGGAACACCTATGAAATTAACCAAATCATTGGCAGCAAAGGCCATTGCAAGAGCAAAGGTTCCGACTAAAACAACTGGCTTAAAAATATTGATCTTTGTAAAAAATTGTAATAATAAAAAACTAATAAAAGATAGACTAAAGATTCCACTGGTAATAATAATCCAGTGAGTTTTAATCCATAGAGCAGTATTTTTATCGATTATTGATGATCCTTTGGCACCCTTTACTAAAATAAAATAGGTAATAGCTGCCAGAGCAAGACCACACCAGAGAGCACCATATCTTTTTATTTTCTTCTTATATTCAAATGTAAAGAGAAGTCGTGTGAAAAATTGAACTACAGCTCCTGCAAAAAAAGCAATAACTACTGAGAGCAAAATACCTGAGATAATCAAGAGTGCCTTGCCTGAATTGATATAGTTACCGATTGTTGATAGAGCATCTCCCTTTTGAAGAACCTTGAGGATAGAGACTGCAACAGCTGCCCCTAAGAGTTCAAAAACTATAGATACTGTTGTTGAAGTTGGCATTCCAAAGGTATTATAAACATCGAGAAGAATAATGTCAGTAAGCATTACTGCCAGGAAAATAATCATTAACTCAGGCATTATGAAGTGCTCTGGCTTAAAAATACCCTTTCGAGCTACCTCCATCATACCACTTGAAAAAAGAACTCCTGCCATTATCCCTAAACTGGCAATAATCATGATAATGTACCGAGGGGCTACCCTGGACCCAATTGATGAATTGAGAAAGTTTACAGCATCATTACTCACACCAACAATGAGATCTGAAAGTGCAAGAATCACCAGAATGCTAATGGCAACTACGTAAATTTCCATATTGTTTAATCCTTAATAAATAATATTTTAGCCAGAAGTCGGCCTTATTGCAATGTAAAATTGAAAAAAATCTTTATTTTCACACTATAATTAAGGATTTCATATTTATTGGGTATAAAGGATTTATGAAGATTTTATAAAGATGAAGACAAATATATTTTTTAAGAATGATTTCCATACTATTGACCTGGCCATGAAGACCAGGTCATTTTGTTGATTAAAAGATTCTTAAACCAGAGATACCCTCTGCAATATTATAGGCATGGTCACCAATTTTTTCAAAAGATGTCAAGAGATCAATGAATAAGAGACCTGAGTCGACGACACAAACACCTTCATTTAGTCTCTTAACATGATTTTTGCGCATCTCTTTTCTTAACTCATTGATTCTGTTTTCTATAACATCTGCATTAGTGATTATGTTAGTACTTGTTCTTGTAATATTCTCATCAATGAGAATCAGAAACTCTCTAACTTTTCCTGAGATCTGTTCAATCTGATGACGTGCATCATCGGTGAACTCGATCTTTTTGTCATATTTTCTACGTATGAGCTTAAGTATTGTTTCACACTGGTCAGCAATTCGCTCAAGCTCATTAATTCTTTGAAGCATTATTGAAATCTCATAACTCTGATCTTCAGAGATATTTGCCTGAGAAACCTTTACCAGAAATGTAGAGATCTCTTTTTCCAATAGATCAGTATGGTTTTCCATTGTTTGAATTTTCTCAACCTCATTACCCAATTTTCTATCTGGATTATTGAAAACATCCATAACAAGCTCAAACATATCTTTTGTTATCTCACTCATTCTCTTTATCTCTAAACGAGCCTGACTGAGATTCATTGCTGGAGTTGATAATAATGATGTAGAGATGAACTTAAGTTCAAAATGTGTTTCATCATCTTTGCCTTTTACAAGCTTCTCCGCAACCTTTGCAAGATAATGAACAAAGGGTAGAAATAATAGTGTATTTGAAACATTAAATACTGTATGAAAGGCAGCCATATGATCTGCAATAACTTTACCTCTTACCACAACAGAAGCAGCATAAGGGTCACCTGGAACCAGTCTATCAATTAATGGAATAAAAAACCAACTCATGACCAGTAATATCCATACCACCCCCAAAACATTAAAGAGCATATGAACCCGGGCAGCCCTCCTTGCTGAAACAGAAGCCCCTATTGATGCAATATTTGCAGTGATTGTAGTACCGATATTTTCTCCAAGAATTAATGCACACGAAGTATTAAAATCAATAACTCCATTTACAGCCAATGTCATAGTCATTGCCATTGTAGCACTGGAGGACTGAATCACCATTGTAATGACTGCGCCAACGAGTACAACTATGGTAGAAGAAAAAATTCCAGAGGCCTTATATTTTGCCATAAAATCCATTATGACTGCTGATCCTCTGAGGTCTTTTACTGAACCACTCATTATAGAAAGACCCAAGAATAGTATACCAAAACCCAGTATAACCTCTCCCCAGTATTTTACCCTTTCATCTTTAATAAATCGAAGGGAAAATCCTAAGAATATTGCAGGTAAAGCTAAAGCTTTAATCTTCATTTTAAAGCCTATAACAGCTACAATCCATCCTGTTACAGTTGTACCTATATTTGCCCCTAAGATTATACCAATTGATTGAGAAAGAGTAATAAGGCCTGCACTGACAAAACTCACCAGCATTACAGTTGTTGCACTTGATGATTGAATGATACTGGTTATAAAAAAACCAGTGGCAACACCCTTGAATCGATTATTTGTTACTTTCCATAAAATTTGTCTCAGTTTTTCTCCAGTGGCATTCTGAAGAGATTCACTCATTATCTTCATTCCATAGAGAAATAAGGCTAAACCACCAAATATTGACATTGCCGTTGACATTATTATCCTCTCTGTAGCAGTTTATAATTTAAATATTTATAGGTGCCATAAAGTTAAGTTTAAACTCTTTGTAAAGAAATTATGTGAAATTATCACAAAAGAATATTATTAGCAATTTAAAAAATTTAAATTGAATTTTTTAAAGCATATTTTATAAACAGGTTTATTAAATGAGAGGATTCTATGGTCAATCTTGAACAAACTATTGATGATATTATAAAATTTGGTTTAAGAAGAATTGTTGATGAAAATATGGATGATGAGCTTCTGTATCTTCTATCAGCACTTCAATATCACTATTATACAGCAGAAGACGTCTATGATGATATGACCTATTCTGATCCTCCTGAATATAATTTTAATGAAATCAGAGATAATGTTGCATTAAATTTTCCAGATTTTAGAGACTACAATACAGTGAGCAATGTAACCACTAAAATTGGAAAGGGATCTAAAAAAACAGGTAATTCCTCAGATGATCTGGCACATATTATTTCAGATCTGCTGCAAATCAAATGGTATCTTGAAAAGACCACAAGAAAAAATGGCATATGGCATTTTAAACATCTTTATTCAATAAATACTGGTTTTCACAGTATAGATCTCATAAGATTTATAATGTTTAATAAAAATAACTTGTAAGCTTTCTCATCCTCCCTATTTACGTGACAATTCGGTTAGCCACCACTTTTCAGTTGGCAAATCTTTACCTATTGTTATGGTTTCTCCAATACGTGGATGAGCCAATGAAATATTTTTCTTTTTAGCTGCTTCAAGGGCTTTGTCAACTGGATCATGCCAGTTATGAAGAGACAGATTATAGGCACCCCAATGTATGGGGAGCAAAATCTTTCCCTTTACATCTACGTGTGCCTGTACAGTCTGCTGTGGAAGCATATGAACACTTTCCCAGTTTTTATTATATTGACCGCATTCCATTAATGTTAAATCAAAGGGACCAAACCTCTTGCCAATCTCTTTAAATGCAGGATTATAGCCGGAATCACCACTAAAAAAGACCTTATAGTTTTTACCCTTTATGACCCATGAAGCCCATAGAGTCTGATTATTATCAATAACCCTTCTACCTGAAAAATGCTGAGATGGTGCTGCTGTAATCTCAATATCAAAATCATAGTTTATACTTTGCCACCAGTTTAACTCAGTAATTTTATTTGGATCAACTCCCCATTTTTCTAGCCATGCTCCTACACCGAGGGGTACAACGAATCTCTTAGTTTTGCCATGTATTTGTTTTATTGTTTTGTAATCTAAATGATCATAATGATCGTGAGATATAATGATCAGATCAATCTGGGGTAAATTTTCGGCTTCTATGGGCAATCCATCATGATATCTTTTGGGTCCAGCAAAAAAAACTGGAGATGGTCTTTTTGATAAAATTGGATCAGTTAATATTATTTTACCCTCTATTTCAATAATGGTTGAAGAGTGGCCAAGCCAGGTTACCCTTAAGTCTTTTGATGATCCACCTGTCAACTTTGAACCATCTACTTTCATTACATTGATGGGTTTATCAGGAACCCGTTTTTCTTTGCCAAAAAGAAATCTCTTGAATATTTCACTTTGTGAACCCTGCATTATTGGTAGTGATCCATTTTGATTTACAAATTTACCCTTTATATTATTGGAAGCATTTTTCATATTCATTAGTCGCTCTCCTTTAAAAGCTGTTCTCATCACTGCTTTGAATTCAAAACTATAGAGAACAAATATTGCTGCTAAAATAAAAACAATACCTGCAATTTTTTTCATATTATTAACTCTTTTGATGAAACTTATATAATTTGATAACTATCGAAATAATACATAATATTTATCTCTCAGTCAAGTTATGCCATCATTTTATTCACATAATATTGTAAAAATGAGTAAAACAATATTACTTATGTATAACTAAACTTACTAAATTTCACCATGAAGGTAACTTTTTCTTAATTTCTCTGGGAATTTCTCAATGGCATATCGTAACATTGTTCGAGGCATTTTTTTATAGCGGTTTTTCAAAAAATTAATTTCAATATCGAGATCTCTATTACCAATTTCTCTGATCATCCATCCAACTGCTTTATGAATGAGATCATGATCATGATTTAATAATATATCAGCAATAGCAAGTGCATCTTTATAGTCATTTTTTTTAATAAAATAAAAAGTCGACATGATTGCAATTCGTTCTTTCCATAGGTGCCCTGATTTTGCCCATTCATAAAGAGTTTTTCGTTCTTTATCATAAAACCAGGGCCCTAATATCTTTGGAGCAGAGACATCTACAAGATCCCAGTTATTAACCTGTGTATAGTTATACATATACAAATTAACATAGGTTTCCTTTTCACTTTCAGATGCCTTTTCAAAGCAATTTATCAGAATGACAAGTGCTGTGAAACGACATTCATGAATAGGATCATGTAAAAGTATTTCAATTTCATCTATAGGAAGGTCTTTGTAGATCTTTGCCACCTTTCTTTGATCAGGAACAACTACACCAAGGAATATATCGCCTTCACCATAATCACCCTTTGCAGTTTTAAAAAAAGATTTATACTTTTCAGCTTTCTGCTTATTGATATATTTCTTTAATTCCTTTTTTACATCAGATGCTTTCATATATTTATCATCCCCAATATTATATGTATTTTTTCTATTTTTCTGAAGAAATCTTTTGTATTTCTTCAGAAATTCTTTTTTGTTTTTCAATATCCTTATGGTTACGAAATTCATAAATAAATATTTTCTCAATAAGCATCTTCTTTGGTTTTCCTTTTATGTCAAAGAAAGAAAAATTCTTATAATTCCAAAATCTTTCACCAAGGTTTTTTAATTTAATGACCTTTTCATTTCCAGAAACTGTTGAATTACTGACTATTTCATTTTCTAATATTTCATATCTTTGTTTTTTCAAGTGAATAGCAAATAAAATATCAGCAGTATGATAACCAAAAAATTTACGTCGATTATTCTGAAGTTTATTGAGAAATTCCAATGATCCTGACTGTTTAACTGATTTTCTTTTAAAATTATTTACAGAAATTAAATAGTAGTGATGCTGTGAATATATTCTAAATAATTTATCAGCAACATTTTCAGAATGTTGAGATAGCAAATAAGTATGAACAGCAACCAATAATTCATCAGGTTTTGTTATATTCTTAAATTTATCATTAATAATTTCAATGTACTTAAGGGTAAATATATTTAATGCTGAGTCTTGAAAATATCTTTGTGCAGTTTTTTCAGTTAGACTTCTCTCTTTCTTTAAATCTAACAATGATATTGTAATTAAGATTTGATTATTATTTCTTATCTTTTTCCGATTAGTATATGCAGCATATATAATAAGTAAGATTGATATAATAATTGCTAAGGCAATAATCTTTTTACTCATTGTCATAGTTTTCTACCTCAATCATACTTCATATGAAAAAGATAAATTGTCAATGGATTTACAAAGAAAAAGCTGTCTAAAAAGACAGCTCAAAAAAAATCTAGATGGAGGATCTATGATTTAATTAAATATTTCATCATATCGACTCTGTACTTCATCAGCATTCATTACTTCATTAAAGATTGATACTCTATCAATAATTCCATCCCAACCAAAATTTCCATAGGTATCATTATATCCTTCAGTCAACTGAGCACCTACTGTTAAACCACCCGTTGTTGATCGAACATTGCCAGCTGTGTTATCTCTTGATGAATCTAAAACTCCATTTACATAGAGATACATCTTGTTTTCGTCCCAGGTGGCAACAATATGATACCATTTATTAGCTTCAAGATTATATGTTCCATTAACTCCAATCCATTGTCCGTTTTCACCATAGATAAAGAATAAAAGACGAGCATTTGATCCATCTTTTGGCCATAGCTGAATTCCATATGATTCATCACTGAAGTTGTTTACTTGCCCTTTAGAAAGGATGCCAGCATATGGTTTAAATGAATTTGCTTTTACTAGAACCTCTATTGTTCCCTTTGCAGTTAAATTATATTTAGGATCATTTTCATCATAGGGAATAACCATGTAATTATTCTCAACTGTACTTCCTGTAAAACTTAAGGCAGATGTATTTGATCCAAAACCTTCAACAAATGAACCTCCCACAACCTGATAATCAGTAGAGTCAGAATTAAAACCATTAAACTCACCAACAACTCTAGGATCTGGAAGTACTTCTACAAGATAGGTTTCTGTTGAATTATCTTCAGCTGTAACCTTTAATCGTGTTGATGTTTTAAGTTCAACAGCCGGAGTAATTCCATCAACCTTTAGAATTTCAAATTGTGATGAATCAGATACAGATATAGCATTTCTAAAATCATCTAAAGAGGTACCATAAGGTATATCTTTTATTTGAAGGCCTTCAACAGTACCAATTGTTGTTGAAATGGATTTATCACTACTCTTGAGAGAATCAGTTGGTGATCCTCCACATGAAATTGCTAAAATTGATATTATTATTATGTACAATGTATTTTTCATATTGTATCCCTCACTTCATCTTTATATAATTGTAATATATTGATTATGATTAATCCTGTCTAGTAGAAAAGCCCGCCCGGGCTGGCTTTTTTAGTTGTTTTATCTAAATATATCATTTTTTTTATTTTAAAGTGACATAATACAGAGATTCCATTTTATTATCTCTTAAATTGTTTTAAAATCAATTTAAGAGATAAATTATTTGCCATATCAACTCATAAAGATATTCTGGATGAATTATGAAAATTGAAGAAAATATCCCAATTGAGTCAAAAACCAGGATCATTAGCAGAGACCTCATAAAAGAGAAAGCTATTAGTTTCTTTCTTTCTAAGGGTGTAGATAAAACCTCTATCAATGACATAGTGAAAGCCTCTAGTATTGCGAAGGGAACCTTTTATCTTTATTTTGAGAATAAGGATGATCTGATCAATTCTATCTTTGAGGTTTATGGAGATAAATTTTTTAATGAGGTTGTATTAAAAAACAAAGAAAACCCAAAGATAACATTTTTAGCAGATTCAATAATTAATTATTTTTCAGATAATCAATTATTTCTTATAGAATTACGTAAAAATATGAGTCAGCACAAACAACTACCATATTATCAAAAAACAATGATTAATTTTTCCAAGGTAATTCTTAATTTCATTAACTTCAATGATAGATATCCTATTTCACAGGTGGAAACATATTCTGAAATTATTATTGGAACTATTTTAGAAATCAGTTATCGTCTCATTGTTGATAAGTCAATAAAAAGGCGTGATGAAGCAAAAATCATGATGGAAGATTTTATGAAGAGATTTTTTGATTGTGAAAGCATTTTTTGATTGATTAAAATGACCGGCGGTCATACCATGTTCACATATAGCAATTTCAATGAATTGCTTTTATTTTTACCTTTTAGTGACCGGCGGTCACCAGAAGGTTGCAAAAAATGGAGATATTTATGAAGGCCACAAAAACCATTCCCAAAGAAATACTAGATAATGCCGAAGATTCCGCATTTAAAAATGATTTTTTCAATAGATTCAAACTTCGCCCTGCTGATAACCCCATAGCGCTTGAAAAAGGGATTTCGAAAAATTATCTTTTCCCAACTTTTTATGGAGATGTAACCTGTGCTATTTCAATCTTTCATTGTTCTTATGATAAAGCACAAAAGCTTGTGCAAGAAAATCTGAGTAGTAAAGTAAAACCAGTTAAAATGACCAGAGGAAGATCTCTAATTGCTTTCTCATCCTATCAATATAAAAACGTGATGGGTGTTGCACCTTACAATGAGATTGCTATGGCAATTCCTGTTATGGTTAATAGTAAGTTTGCACCTCCATTACTACCAATGATAATGGATTCCTTCAGTCATTTTGGTTACTATATTGCAGGTATGCCTGTGACCTCTTATGAAAATCAGCTCAGAGGTAACAATATTTGGGGACTGCCTAAAGTAACTCAAGAGATCTCAGTAAAAGAAGAAAATGATCTCTGTATAACTATTGCCAAGGAGGATGATGGCAATCCCTATTTAACTCTCAAAGTTCCCATGACAGGTTCAAATGCTGAATTTGATGTTACATCAAACCTCTACTCTCGCTTAAATGGAAAATTGTTACAAAGTGAAACTAACTTTAAGGCTAACTTTGCAGTTAATAAATATATGGATCAAATTTTCAAGAAAGGTGCGAAACCTGATGAGGAATATATTACAATTGGTGATTCTTCTTCAGGAAAAATGCTAAAGGACCTTGATATTGAAGAGCATCCCTTTCAGTTTAGATATGCCGAAGGAATGTCCAGTTGCTTTGATTTGCCCACTAAAGAAGTTCAATCATGGTTTAAAAAGATACAATAAAGGAGATAATTATGAAAAATATGAAAATTGTTTTTTTAGGAGCCGGAGCTATTGGCCAGTCCGTTGGAGGATGGATTGCTCCAATTAATGAAGAAACCTACTTTCTAGATAGAGGTGATGTTGCTAAAACTATGAAAGAGAATGGGGTTACACTCTACTGTCAAGATAGCCCTGATGATAAATACAAAGTTGATCTGAGAGTTATTGATTCTATTAAGGATGCTGCTGATGCAGATGTCATCGCAATTGGTGTTAAAAATTTCAGTTTAGATGCTGTTTGTAAGGATATCAAAAAAACTGTAGGTGACAAACCGATAGTTATCGGTATGCAAAATGGAGTAATTAATCAGGAGATTTTGCCTAAGTATTTCTCTAAGGTTATTTACTGTGTTGTTGGTTATAATGCATGGTTTGATAAACCAGGAGTATTGGGTTATCAGAAGAAAGGACCTTTAGTGCTGGGAACTAAAAACAACGAACTTTTAGCTGAAATGAATGATATTGCTGAAATTTTCAACCAGGGTGTTGAAACAGTTGTCGTTGATCACCTTCAGGATGCTGCTCATTCCAAATTAATAATAAACCTCACCAATTCTCTTACAACTCTCATTGGTCATGGTTTTCAACCGGTATCCGATATGAGCTTATTTCAGAAAATCTTATCAAATCTATTATATGAAGGGACTATAATTGCTAAAAAAGCTGGATATAAAGAATGTAAAATCGGAGGCATGCCTTCATGGGGTAAACTTAAAATGGCAGCTACATTTCCTCAATTTATAACAAAGGGATTATTCAAAAAAAATGTAAAGAAAATGGTTATAAGCAGCATGGCTCAGGATATCATTCAAAGAGGAAGTCATGATTCAGAATTAGAATCAATTAATGGCTATTTTGTAAAGCTTGCTGATAAATTGAATCTGGATGCTCCTTTCAATAGATCTATTTATGACCTTTGCATTGAAGAATTTTCAAAAGAAACTTTCAAACCTCTAGATATCAAAGAAGTATGGAATAAAATAGAAAGTTCTCTATAGTAATACATAAAAAAAATCATTTATCCTCCTACAGGTGTACTACTACAAGGGGGAGGATAAAATGACTACGTACATTACACTTAAATCTCAATGCATAGAGATTCATATCAATTCTCTACGGCATCCTTCATTGATTGAGAAGCAACTTTTTCCAGCCAGTCCAGGTCAACAGATTTGTGGGCCTCGCAAATAAACCAGGGTTCCCGTGAATCAGGTTCAAGCATAACACCGTTTTTAATGAGGTTTTGTGCGAAGGCAGTGTAAAGCTCACTGTTAGTTTTTTTCCAGTCACGATAGTTTTGGGGAATCTCACTGCCAAAGTGTACCCCAAACATGGAGTCCGGGCCAGCAAATCTATGTTCAATATCAAAACTAGAAAAGACACTTGAAAGCACTTCTTTGACAGCTGCACCGGTTTTATCAACTGTTGCAAGAGCATCAGTTTCACTCAATACAGTGAGGGTTGCCTTTGCAGCACTCAAACCAATCATATTGGCTGTATAGGTCCCACCATGAGTAACCCCTTCTGTGCCAAACTTAATCATATCCATGGCATCTTCTCGACCACCAAAGGCGGCAACAGGGTATCCGTTGCCCAGTGCTTTAGCATAGGTGGCAAGATCAGCCTTAATGCCAAAGAGCTCCTGAACACCCCCCTTGGCAACGCGGAAACCGGTTTTTACTTCATCTACTATGAGCATTGAGCCATAATTATCACAGATATCACGCAGTTTTTGCATATATTCCTGGGTTGCAGAGATGCTGCCACAGTTACCCATAATCGGTTCAATGACAACACCGGCGATTTCATCACCCTTGTGTTTAAATACTTCATTCAATATTTCTAAATCATTGAGAGGAATAATTTCAACATGTTCCCGGCTGGTTTCAGGTATGCCTGCACCAAAGGGGATAATGTGAGGTTTTGACTGCTCTTTGGGAATCCAGTTGTCTACATCGGATTTCCACATCATTTCATCATAGAGACCATGAAAGCCTCCTTCCACCACAAGGATTTTATTGCGACCAGTAAAACCACGGGCAGTTCGTATGGCACTGATTATTGCTTCTGTGCCAGAATTGGCAAAGCGCATCTTTTCAATATTGGGACAAAGTCCCTTGATTAAGCTGACTACCTCTGCCTCGAGATCGGTGTTGAATCCCGAAATGGTACCCCGCTCATTGATGCACCTGATTACTTCTTCATCTATGCGACTGTCTCTATAGCCCAGGATAATGGGTCCATATGCAAGACGAAAATCCACATATTCTTTCCCATCACTGTCGGTAATGGAGGCCCCCTGCATCTTCTCTACAAAGATTGTATCATCTTCACCCCAGTAACGATAGGTATCTGCAACACCCAAGGGAAGATGGGGTTGAGCCTTATTAAGGAGTTTTTTATTATTTTTAGTCATATTATTTTCCTCACATGAGATTACTAAATCAAAAGGAGCGTTCAAAAAGGGTGAATATTTGTCAATAGAATAATTTCAACAAAAAACTACCATACCCTCAATTCAAGGTTCATATGCGATAAGTGATTCCTATTTATACTCATCCAATAAAAACAGTTATTTTCTTGTTGAAAAAATACATTCATTTAAGATAATAAAATATAGGGGGATATCAAATGAAGATAAAGGAATATGAAAAATACGATGCCTTAGGACTGGCAGAACTAGTAAAGAAAAAAGAAGTAACTCCAAAGGAACTATTAAAAACAGCTATCAAGAACATAGAAAATCATAACAAACACATCAATGCAGTGATTACTCCAATGTATGATCTGGCTGAACAAAGTATTGATTCAGGACTACCAAAAGGCTCCTTCCACGGTGTACCTTTTTTATTGAAAGATCTTCTAGCCTCTTATGCTGGAGTACCTTTAACCAGTGGTTGTAGAGGTTATAGAAACTATATACCAAATCATGACAGTGAGTTAGTCAAAAGATTTAAAGCCTCAGGAGTTGTAATTTGTGGTAAAACCAATACACCTGAATTTGGCATAATGGGAGTAACTGAACCAAAACTTCACGGACCAACACGAAATCCCTGGAATAATAATCATACCCCTGGTGGTTCAAGTGGTGGCTCCGGTGCAGCTGTGGCAAGCAGAATGATACCGATGGCCTCTGCTGGAGATGGTGGAGGATCAATACGCATTCCCGCATCCTGCTGTGGGATCTTTGGCATGAAACCATCAAGAGGTAGAAATCCCATTGGCCCAGACATTCCCTATGCATGGCAAGGATGTGTTGTTGAACATGTTCTTACCAGAAGTGTTAGAGATAGTGCCGCAATGTTAGATTCAATTAGAGGTACAGATCCTGGTGCCCCCTACATCATCAAAGAACCTGAAGCAAATTATCTTTCTATTTTAAAGAAAAAACCTGGTAAACTCAAAATAGCTTTCACTACAACATCACCCTTAGGTAATCCAGTTGATAAATCATGTATCGAAGCTGTTGAAAAAGCAGCAAAGTTATGTGAATTCCTTGGGCATATTGTTGAAGAAGCATCTCCAAAACTGGATGGATCCGCTATAACCATGAATTATCTATTGATGAATTGCGCTGAATCAGCAGCTGACATCAAAAACTTAGAGAAATATATGGGCCACAAAGCTGGCCCCAAAGATGTTGAAATATCGACACTAATGCTTGCTCTACTTGGCAGAGCCTATAGTGCTGAAGAATATGCTCTTTCATTAAGAGACTGGAATATAACATCTCGTGAAATGGGTCGTTTTCATCAGAACTATGATATTTTCATCACTCCTACAGCAGCAAACCCACCTGCTAAAATTGGAGAACTAACCCCGGGAAAACTAGAAGAAGCTATGATGAGAATAATTCGTTTTCTTAGACTAGGCAAACTGGTGAAAATATCCGGTATGGTTGAACAGATGGCAGAATCAATGGCTCAACAATATCCATTCACTCAGATTGCAAATTTAACTGGTCAGCCCGCAATGTCTGTTCCTCTACACTGGTCAGAAAATGACCTTCCCATAGGAGTACAATTCATTGGAGATATGTGTAGGGAAGATTTACTCTTTCAGTTAGCAGCACAACTGGAAAAAGCTCAACCATGGATTGATAAAAAACCATCATATAAATAAGTTTATTAATATGGATTCAAATTTATTTATTAAAAAATAGATCAATGTTAAATATATATATAATTAATATAATAATTTGCGATTATAGAAAAGAAAGAAAAGAGGATTGAAGAGATTTTGAAAATGCTCCCTGAAATACAGGGAGCAATTGACAACTGTTATATAGTTGTAACAGAAATAGCTCTAGGGCCTTTCTGAGTTTCTTCGATTTCGAACTGAACTGCAGCTCCCTCAGCTAATGTTTTAAAACCTTCACTGTTAATGCCAGTATGATGAACAAAAATGTCTCCACCACTGTCTTTTTGGATAAAACCATATCCTTTACTGTCATTAAACCATTTTACTGTACCTTGTTCCATGTGGATACTCCGTTAAAAAAAAATTCACAATGAGTTAAAGTTAAGCCGGGGATATAGATGTACGAATTGATCTGCTGCTTATGTTACCAAATGGGGCAATAAGACAATTTAATTTGTAAGATGCTATATCATCTTTGCTTGAAAATTTACATCGTGTTACAACCATTAAACATGCTTCAATTCTTTTGTCAAGAATAAGAGAAAAAAAAGACGAAATAATATTTTTTTTCCCAAATTATTACCAATAAAACGATAATGACAAATATACCATAACAGCTGTTATAAACTGATGATTATTCAATTTCCCATATACTAATAATCATTTTTATACTATTTTCTATATTCCTTTGAAATTTCTTTAAAAAGCAAAAGAGACTCTGCCTTCGTTGACAACCTTAAGTTCATACTTTTATTGGTTTCGTATCGTATAACACCAAGATTCTTTGATACATAGAGCCTATCACCACCGTGAGCTTTAAAACTATAGACCACCACAGAAATCATCTTGCTATTGTAATAAATTTTAGAATTTCCCCTCTTTATTAAAGCAGATGGAACTATTATTTTGCCACTTGGTTCCCATATATAATAAATAATTTTGCTTTTATTCTCATCCTTATAACTATCTCCAATAACTGTTATAAGAGCAGAGCTTGTAAGAGGTTTTTTAATGTGACTTGAATAAATACAATTTTTGCCGATTATAATCATTGAATTCTTATGAAACTTAAAAATCTTTTCACCTTTCATAAATGATGTTTTATATTTCGCATAAACAGTAGTAAGAAACTTATCATTTCGTGTGATAACCTTCATTGAAGCCATTATCCTACGACTAAAGGGAGCTATTGTCTGATAATAAATATGGAATAATTTATAGGATTCATCGCCCACTAATTTACTTTCTTTTACACAGTAATATCCCAGGTTATTTTTTCCAATATACATGGTATACCACTTCTCATTAATATCCTTTTTGTATAACCGCGAGATCACAGCAGTCTCTTTAAAGTTTTGAGCTTTTTGCTGAGTTGTTAGAATTATCTCTTTATATTGATCCATCTGCATTCTCACCATTCTTCCTATTGAATCAACCCAATAAATTGCAGGTGAGATCCCTATTCCTTTCTGAACATATGTTTTACAGACAGACAAAACTCCATTGATTTTGAGATAGGTTATACTATCAAAGAGAATTTTATGATCCTTTTTCAGGTTCATTTCTGTGGCTTCCAGGGATGAAAATTTAAACACAGTATGCTTTTGCTTTCCAGACAATCGTCTCACTATCTCAAAGGTTACGGGGAAAGCAACAGTATCAGAGGTTATTTCTTTTTTTATAATCCTCTTATTATTCAATACAACTGTCATCCAATTGCCTTTTCTTATTCCATGAAATGTTACTTTGCCATCAATATTTCCTGACCTCTTTATATAAAGTGGTGAGAAGTATTTATCATTTTTTGTAATAATTCTCAAATGAAGTTTTCTAATCTGATTTTTTATTTTCAAAACGTATGTATATTCAAAAAGCCATCTTCCTGAATATGAATCAGGCCCCAACACTCTCTCGTGAATATAGCCAATTTTCTTTCCATGAATAAGATAATGATACCAATAGTTTTTTTCCTGGGCATTCAATGAACCTTGTGAAAATAGTATAAAAACACATACAACAATAATATATCGAAGCATACAATCATTCTCCTATTATGGTAAATTCACAGGTTTAGACAATCAGGATGAAGATGTTGTATCCTGAATTTCTTTTAATACCTTTTCTCTATAGAGAAAAGAATCATATAAAAGGCCAAAGAAATCAATCTAATTCTATAGTTAATCTATTTATAATAAATCCTCCAAAGCCACCTAAAAGAATAATAGCTATAGAGATAGGTGCAAGTGACCATGGATCTTGCTTAATTATAAAAACACTCGAAGGAAGAAAACACATAAAGGAAACCAATATTCCTCTTATAATAGGGTTTAATTTTAGACTTGATGTTGCCATAAAAAAACCAGCTATAGTCCAAAGGGTTAAAGCACCAAGGTTTGCATCCCATGGCAGTTTCTTTAATATCATTGGAATAACATCAAGAATGCCTAAACAAAAACCAATGCCAATACCAATCCATGACCTTTTCATATCTTCATCTCCTTATTCTTTATATCTGTATAATAAATAATAATCACAATAGACCTAAATCTCAAGTCTTTTATTTAATTGGAATATAATTTCATGTTATGAAGTTTAAAAATTTACTTATCAATATAGAGAACATCATCAAAAGAATAATCCTCAATGATCTCGATTTCTCCATTTATTAATTTAATCAGATTGTTGAGATAATAAAGGGTATGCTTTAACACTTCTATTACAGCATCCATGTGAGTTATTGTTGATCCGGGGAGAACTTCGTTAAGATCACTTGACTCAAGCAATGGAAATTCTTTATCAATCTTTCGTCTAAGATCATAAAAGTAGTTTAAAAATCTAATCTTGCTTTTACTGGAAATAAGAATAAAATAGTTATCAAAATTATGAGGACCAAGTGTCCATTTATCTATAAAGCGAAGTAATTTTTCCAGGTAAATCCATAGGGGTCTTGTGCCATAAATTTGATCAAAAAGAAGCGGATTGAGGTTTTGCAGGAAGTCTTCAATATCCCATAAAAAAATATTGAGCTGCTCGTAGAGGGATGCCACAGGATCAAGAACATCTTCTTCATTTCTAAAATCACTTTGAACCTCTTCTGCAAGATGGCTCTTCTCTAAAAATAAATCATATTCCTTTCGTTTATCACTATCAGAAAGAATAACCCAAGCACTGCTGATCAATTTGAAAATATTTTCTGCATCTGCAGAGTCAGGATTTCTATCAGGATGAAACTGCAGTGCTTTTTTTCTATAAGCACTCTTTAACTCTTCGAAAGAAGCATCCCTATTTACACCTAAAACATCATAGTTTGTCTTCACTGTCATATCACTCGAAATATTGATAAAAGGATTCATCCGCAAGTTCAAGCATCTCTTTATCACCCCTGCTGTTTCCATAGGCATAGATATACTCTGCAGTACCAAGATCATATTGTTCTTTTATGAGCTTAACCTTTCCTGGGCCGAAACAGTATTCTTCATTGATACGCCCTGTAACCTTTCCTTCAATAACCTCAAAGGAATTGGTTATAAGATTAATCCTGTGTTCATCACAAAAATCTTCAAGAAAGATATCATGAGAACCAGAAACTACAGCAACCTCATGTCCTTGATCTTTATGCCATTTTATTCTATCTACTGCTGAAGAAAGAATAATTTGAGGAAAAGTTTTTTTTGTATATGACTTAATCTGCATTTTAAGGTCGTCATATTCTTTTCCCTTAAAAAAATATTTCAGATATGATTCCTTTATTTGACGCAATGTCATAAGTCGCAGGTAAAACAGGGGAATCTGAAATATGAGACGACGGGCGCCCTTCTTTGCTTTTTTCTTTCCAAAGGTTTTTGCAACAAAGTCCATGGTTGAGTCCTTTGTGCTGATTGTTCCATCAAAATCAAAGAGTGCAAGAATCATATATATACCTTCTGTATTTTTTGATAAAATGTAATATTTAGTAAAGAATGTCAAGAAGTTGTTTTGTAATCTAAAAGGTCAATGAAACATCTCAATTCATTATACGATTTTGATCATCAAGTTTGCTCTGTAAATATTCCATAAAATTATATTGAGGATTAGGCTCTAAATCTTCATTGACCCAAATAGCTTTATCTAATTTTCTAGTTGTACAGCCATATACAGAGGTAGTGCTTGTATAAATGAATTTTTTAATATTATATTTCATTGAGGCATTGAGAAGAGTCTCTATGCCATGAACATTAACTCTTTCAAATTCCTCTTCATTGATTGTATTCACATGAGGAGCATGGTATGCAGCACAGTGAATTACCAGATCAAAACCAGGCAACACACTTTCTAAAAAACTTTTGTTATTTATATCACCAACATATTTAGTATGAATCCCTGGAATTACATCTAAACCTAAGCAACTGGTCTTTTTAGATATATGATCAACTATCTGAGAACCTATATTTCCTGAAGAACCAGTTACCAGAATATTCATAGATAAATCCATTATGACTATAATTTCAAGTATTCATATAACGACAGTTAAACAATAAAACAGTTATGCAAAAAGAAGTCAATTAATTTTCAAGATAACAGGCGAAGAGTAACTATGAGGTAAGAACGGAGATTCTGTTAAAACAGAATCTCCTCAAATGCAATCTATAGGCCGTAATTTTTACCATATGTTTCAACAACAAAATCTATATCCTTATCTCCTCTACCAGAAAGGTTAAGAAGAATTGTATCATCTGGTGATAGTTTTGCTGCAAGTTTTGTAGCATAGGCAACAGCATGAGCACTTTCAATAGCAGGAATAATACCCTCTTCTCTTGAAAGCTCAAAGAATGAATCGATTGCCTCTTTATCAGAAATAGTTTCATAGTTGATTCTGTTTATATCTTTTAGATAACTGTGCTGTGGTCCAACACCGGGATAATCAAGTCCGCTGGCAACAGAGTAAACCTCCATTGGTTCTCCCTTTTCATCCTGAAGAAGATAACATTTAAAGCCATGTATCATACCAGGCTTACCAAGGGTCAATGTTGCTGCATGTTCACCATCATCGAGACTCCTTCCTGAAGGTTCAACACCGTAGATCTTTACTTTTTCATCCCCAAGAAATGGAGTAAAAAAGCCAATAGCATTTGAACCACCACCAACACAGGCAACGAGATTATCTGGGTTCTTGCCGGTCATTGTTGCAAACTGCTCCTTTGCCTCTTCACCAACAACTTGCTGAAAATCACGAACCATCATTGGAAAAGGATGAGGACCTACAACTGAACCGATAGCATAGAGTTGATTTACAGGATCTTTTACATAACCCTCAAAGGCTGCATCAACTGCTTCTTTTAATGTTTTTCTTCCATGACTAACAGGTATAACGTTTGCACCAAGAATCTTCATCCGAATTACATTGGGATGTTCTTTTTTAATATCAACCTCACCCATATATATATCACATTCAAGACCGAGAAGAGCTGCTGCAGTAGCAAGAGCAACTCCATGCTGTCCTGCACCTGTTTCAGCAATTATTTTTTTCTTGCCCATTTTCTTAGCAAGAAGAGCTTCACCAAGACAATGATTGATCTTATGTGCACCTGTATGATTGAGGTCTTCTCTCTTAAGATATATTTGAGCTCCACCATGTTTCTGTGATAATTTTTTGGCATGGAAAATCGGACTTGGCCGTCCAACGTAATGTTTATAAAGATCAGCTAGCTCTTTTTTAAACTCTGGATCTTTTCTGATCTCGAGATATGTTTTTGTAATTTCATCCATGATTGTTTGAAGTTCAGGGGGAATAAAACTGCCACCAAATTCTCCAAAATAACCATTTTCATCGGGCATATTCTTAAGCTTTTCACTTAAACTCATTATGTTCTCCTCTATAGGTATTAGTATAATTGTAGGATTGTTTATATATTGAAACATTGACTACTGTAATAGCAACATTTTCTACTTAGTATATTACAAACAACGAAACGTTACTACAAAGAGAAACATCTAAATGTAGAGGTTTTTTGTAAAGGATTTTTCAATTAATATGAGGATTTAAGATCCATTTAATAATCCAGGAGTCGTCATCTTTGTCTAGACATACAATTCCGGCATTTTGAAACTTAACAATAGGCATTTCAGCATTTCCAGTAACGAGATAGGATGTCAGTTTTTCCATAAATGGAAGGTGACCTATAATCATGATGTCATCTTCAAATGAATTATTATTAACAAAGGACTCAACATCGTCATTTGGTCCCATCCCCTTTAATTCTTCAACATCACTCACATCAAGAGATATTGCCATAATCACGGCTGTTTGAAGAGCTCTTTTTTTTCCGCTATGCTTTATTGATGATACATTAACAGTAAATTGAGCTGCAACATCCCCAATCTTCTTAACCTCAACTGCACCTGAATTTGTCAATTTCCGCTCAAGGTCTTCATCTTTTGAATAACTAATTCCATGTTGAACAAGATATAGTGCCATATGTCCCCTTTTACCTGTAATTTTTAATCACTATTCTCTTCTTTAATTCTTCAGAGCAAGAATTTTTTTTAGCAAAATCCTCTTTAGGTACGTACTGTTATACATACCCAATAAAAGAGCGCAAAATCTTTAAATCGATATCAATATAAATACATCTTGCTAAATATAATAAGAAAATTTAATGTGTCAAAATGTACCATTTTAGTATACTATGTTTTATCACTAAAGAGGTTTTCCATGAGAATATTTTTCTTTGCAATCTTATCAATTTTTTTTATATCCTGTACCCCGGCCTCACTCATTGACATTTCAAAGAACTGGAAGCTGACTTATAGCGACAGAATTGAATACAAGGAATCTGATTTTTCTGATGACTCATGGAAAGACATTGATCTGCCAGCAAAACTTTTCAAGCCAAAGGAACAAAAAAAACAATCAGTATGGATCAGAAAAAAGTTTACAGTAAATGACACTTTACCACTAAATAATATCTCAGTTACTTTAGGAAAAATGATTGAGGCTGACGAAACCTTTTTTAATGGGAAAAGAATTGGTGCCACAGGAAGCACCAAAAATGAAGACTTCTTTTCATCATGGAATATTGATCGCACATATTACATCCCCCCCTATTTAATAAATAAGAATGCAACAAATGTTTTAGCTGTTAGAGTCTCTGCCATGCTCAGGCCAAATGCTAAAGGTCAAATTTTTTATGGACCCACACATGACATCAAGACCTACGTCTTTTGGGAGCAGTTCAAGACAACGTACTGGCCAATGGTTACTGGCTTTTTAACACTGCTATTAGGTCTTGTTTTTTTAGGTCAATTTATTTCTGAAAGAGAAAACAAAACTGCCCTCTATTTTGCAGTTATATCAATTATATGGTTTATTTTAACTTTTCATTACTATTTAATGGATTTTGGTGTTGATTACAAAACCCATGATAAAATTTACTATGCACTACTAGGCATTGAAGTTGGATCCATTTATTTTTTCATGGCTCATTTTTTAAGCATGAGAATAAAGATTGTTGAGATTCTTATCCTCATCTCATCCATATCTGTTGCCGCTGTATCCTTAACAGCTTCAGATTCTTCTCCTCTCATTGGAGGTAGATTCATTATCATCATGGGCCTTGGACTCCTTTCACAACTTCTCTGGGGTATTCTCATCTTCAAATCATTGCTCAGTAAAAATAAAGATGCTCGTTACATATCAACATCATATCTATTTTTTCTTCTCTGTATTATTCTAGATATTCTGACACTTTACAAAATTCTTAATCTCAGTGTTGTATGGATTAACTATGGGTATCCGGCAATTCTATTTTCGTTTGCAATAATTATTATTGGTAGAATCAATGCTATGTCTATTAAAATTGAAAGATCAAGTGCTCTTCTTGGTAAGAAAAACAAAAGACTTCGAAATATTCTCACCAATGCTCAAAATTCTGTTGCTGAACTTGGGCGTTTCTCAAATACTTTGGATGAAACGGTAAGAACTCTTCAAGGCAAAATGTCTGACCAGGGAGTAAGCATAGAAACAACATCCACTGCAATCGAAGAATTGGCAGCATCAATTCAAAGCATCGCAGATAACGCTAAAAATCAAGACAAATCAGTCCAGGAGAACAGAGCATATCTTATCGATTATATTGGTCTCACCAATAGAATAACTGACTCTGCAAAAAATGCGGTCAAGCTTAGCTATAATAGCATGGGGCTCACTGACCAAAGCAAAACAAAATTAAAAAATATTATAGATGGAATGGAACGGATCAAAAATGCCTCTGGTTCTATCATTGAAATATCTAACATGATCAATGATCTTGCAGAGCAGACCAACCTTCTTTCTCTCAATGCATCAATTGAGGCTGCAAGAGCTGGTGACTATGGTAGAGGATTTGCAGTTGTTGCCGAAGAGATTGGCAAACTAGCTGATAAATCAATTGGTCAATCTAAATCTATACAAAAAATAATTACCGGTACAGTTAAGGATATTGAAGATGAAATGACAATTATCATATCTTCCACAGATGCAATGACAGATGTTGAGGATGCTGTTCATGAAGTAGGCCAGGCTATTGATTCTATTCTTGATCTTTGCATAAATCAAACACAGCTTAACAGCAGCATTCAAGATAACACCGAGATCATAGCAGAAGGATCTGCAACTATATCACGATCTACACATGAACAGGCAAATACAACCACTGAAATATTTTCATCAATAGATGAACTCAACGAGATTATGCATGGAGTTCTGGAAAGTTCTGAAAAAATTGTATCATCACTGAATGAACTCATGAAAAGTACAACTGAGTTGGGGAATATTGTTAAGGATGACAGTATTGAAGAATTATAATATTGTCATCCCTGTTTTTGCATGACTAAGAAATTTTTTACCAGATTACTTTTGCCATTTCTCTAAAACTGATTCAAACCTCTTTTTCTTTGGTATCATTTTTCTAACATTTCTAGGCAGCGTTGCACCCTTTCCTTGATAGAGCCTCATCCCCCTTATCCATGTTTTAAAGTGAACGAGATTATTCCAGAAAATATAATCCTTTATACCGCTGTCTTTCAGTCCATCCAACTGCCATCCAATATAGGGTGGTGAATACTTATCCCAATTTGTTTTATATCGAAAGGCCTGAATATATGGTCTATGATGAACCCCCTTCGTTAACTCCTTAGCCCGCTTACAGCTTATCTTAATAATATAATAGATTCTTTTCTTACCATAGTGAGCAGCAAATCCACCGGTATAATGTGAAGGATAAAACATTGGGCAGATTGCATCAACATAGCGAGATAAAAGCTGAATATCCTGACCAATCCAATTGCCTAGTTTATATACAGCATTATATCCAAAAAGATCTATAGAAACCGGAGCCTTGATGTGCTCCCTGGATTTTATCAAGAAGGATGCTAAAGCTTCACGCATAGTCTGATGAGGCTTTGCAAAATCATATTTTCTTTTTTCTTTTCCCCCACGAACATCGGGAAAACGAATATAATCATACTGAATCTCATCTATGCCAAGTTTTTCAATTGCCTTAGCAACGGCAATATTATAATCCCAGGTAAATTCACTGTGAGCATCAACCCACTTTTCAGGCCCCTTTCTCAAGGGTCTTCCTGAAAGTCTGCTTTTCACTGCATATTTTCCACCCTTATAATGATAAAGGCGCTTGTCTTTAAATACTACCTGACGTCCTATGATGTAAATGCCATCCCTATGAAGTTTATCTATGGTTTCCTTTAGATTAACATAGGGTCTCACATTTTTAGGTACTTTTTTTACAATAGGATCATCACAGGGAACTCTTATAACACCGTGATCATCTTTGAGATTTATTATAACGGCATTAAGCTTCAGCTCACGCAGGAGACTGATCAATCGCTTATAATTTTTCCCCTGTGTAAAGGTATAGCTGATATACATTGCTCGCTTACCCTTTACTATAGGATTGGGTGAAAAATCTCTCCCAGGAAGCACGTAACGCTGATATACAATCTCTGTTTCAGGACCATAGAGACCAGCAGTTCCCTTGAGCTTTGATAAAATATTTTCAGCAACAGGCTTTTGAGGATGTCGCGATGAATCTTTAACATCAATTATATATCTTTTGCCACGGTCAGTTGCTGCAAAGAGATTCTTATTGTGCAGTGACAGACTCATGATTCGATAGTAATCCCCATCAGGATATGTAAATAATTCTTTTCGTTTCAGTGGCCAGATTCTTCTTTTTGAGATGCTTCCCTTATAGATACCACCACCATTTCCAAAACCTGCATAGAACTCATTACCTTTACCGGTGAAAATTAAAGAACGCACCTCTTCACGAAAGTTTGGTCTTTTGTGAGGTTCACCTGGTACACCGCCCTTTAATTTATATGCCCGCCTGCCCTTATCTAAAGAAAAATAAAGTCCTCTGGCAGAAGTACCCAAAAGGATAAGCTTTTTATTTGTAGGATGAAGAGCAACAGACATAAACTCTGCCCACCTGCTTTTGCCTCGCAGAGGTAATGTCTTAAAAGATCTGCCACCATCTTCAGAAAGACAAACATGGGGAGGCATAATTATGACAATACGCTTGCGATTTTTAGATATAAAAAAGTTTTCTATTGGTTTTGTCTTTTTATCTTTAAAGGGATATATAACCTCTGGAGGTAATCCCCTGTCAATGCGTCTTGATTTATGAGTTTTTACATTTATAACATGTAAACCTTTTTGACGGGTCAAGGCCAAAAGAGATTTTCCATTAAGAGGTACAAGGGCTAAAATTACTGACTGTTTTAGCTCTACTGAGATATTATTTAAAGAATAATATGATAAATTTTGCACAGAATTCTTATCTATAGAATCAGTGGTTGCAATTCGGGGAACACCCTTATAAGGGATATGTGAAACAGTATATTTTTTCAACTGAGACATGGAATCACATGACACCATGAGTAAAACAAGTGAAAAGAGTGATACCTTAATTAGTTTATAAAGTGACAGCATTCATTTTCTCCAATAAAAACATTTGAATCTGTTTATCAGGTAGCTTCAGTGGGTCAAACATAATTTTTAGATTATATATAATAAAGAATAACCCAATGCTGAATTTACCTGTCTGGTTTTTACTGAAACAATAATGGATACACAATTCAATTGGCTCTCTTTTGTGGACGAAAACCTGAACAACAGTGTAAAACTCTTCTTAGATAATCTCATATAAAACTCTACTTTTTTATTGACTTTTTAATTACCATGATATAAAATGTACCGAATGGTCAGTATATTGAGAGGTAGATAATGACTACAGCTTCGAAAGGTCAGGAAACAAAACAACATGTCCTATATACAACTATGGATATCATCAACACAAAGGGCTATAATTCTACCAGCATTAATGATATAATAGAGGCAACTGGAGTAAAAAAAGGAAATCTCTACTTCCATTTCTCCTCAAAAGAAGATCTTGTATATGAAATGATAGAAACCGCAGCTCTTGAATATAATAAATATTTGAACTCTAAAACAAATGGCTCTGACCCCTTGGAAAAAATATATAGCATTTTCAATGCCATATATCGTTTTCACAAAAAGAAAAACTTTGTTGGGGGCTGTCTCTTTGGAAATATGGCTCTAGAGCTCAGTGATACGAATCCACGTTTTGCAAAACTCATTGATTCAATTTTTGAGGTGTGGATGAGAACCTTTAAGAAGCTATTGAGTGAAGCACAAAAAGATAAACTCATTGGTCCTCACTGTGACATAGATGCCCTCACAATACATATAGTGGCCACACTTGAAGGGGCTATAATGCTCAGCAGAACATCAAAGAATAAATCACGTTTTCTTCAAGGTATTGATTCAATTAAATTCATGCTGGAGTCATTATAATGGATCTAAAAAACAAACTAATTGAACATGCCTCACATTGCGGCTTTAGTGACATAGGATTTACAACTGCAGAAGTCTTTACTGATCAAAAAGAAATTCTTGAGTCAATGAAAGAAAATTATCTGTGGACAATCAAGGCTGGCATAGATCTTTTTAAAGGAACTGATCCTCAAAATATTTTACCTGGAGCCAAAAGTATAATTGTAATTATCGATGAATACTTCAACAAGAGATTTCCTCCTTCGATGGAAAAGCATTTTGGTAGATGCTATCTTGATGATGATCGTGTAACCAGAGATGGTCTCGCCATTAGAATAAAAGAATTTAGAAAAATGCTGAGAGACAATGGAATAAACTCAAAAGTACCTTTCAATCTTTCTCACAGGGTAGCAGCAGCTCGAGCTGGTCTTGGTACCTATGGAAAAAACTGTTTGTTATATGGAAACAAGTCTGCACAGGGAAGTTCATGGATAACACCAATCGCACTGGTCGTTGACAAAGAATTTGAACCTGACGAGTCAACCATTGGCATTGATTGCCCGAAATGGTGCAGAAATACCTGTATTTCAGCCTGTCCAACCAGAGCATTGAAAGGCAATGGCACTGTAGATCCTCATAGGTGTATTTCATACATGACCTACTATGGCAAAGAAATTACACCTCTGGAGCTACGTGAACCAATGGGACTCTATATCTATGGTTGCGATCGATGTCAGGATGTCTGCCCTCGAAACAGATCATGGCTTTTTAATGAAATGCCACTTAATGAAAATGTTGCAGTAAAGGCAGAACACTTTGATTTAATAAAGCTTCTTCATATGGACAAGGATTACTTTCTAAAACATATTTGGCCACATATGTTTTACATGTCTCCAGATTTTATTTGGAAATGGAAAATGAATGTTGCCAGAGTAATGGGAAATCTAAAAGATTCTAAATTCAGTCCGGAACTTATAAAAGCATATAGAGAAAATGATGACCTCAGAGTCAGGGGGATGATAATCTGGGCCCTTCAATCCATAGAGAGCTCTGATGCAATTACCTTTATCAATGGACTTAAGAAAAATTTTGATGATCTTCAAGAGGATCTCAGAAAGGAAATAAATTTTAACGTCGAAAAAAATACAGCTTAACACAGACACATAGACCTGCTCAATAATTTAATATGGAGAACAACATGGATATTTACAGACAACTACAACAGCAGCTTGACACCTATTCTCTGGGATTTCCTTCAACTGAATCAGGAATAGAAATCAGTATTCTTAAAGAACTCTTTTCACAAGAAGATGCTGAACTTTTTACAAAATTAACACCTAGACTCGAAACTCCTGAAGTAATTGCTCAACGTCTTGAATCAGACGCAAAGAACATGACAAATCAATTAGAAGATATGGCAAGTCGCGGGTTACTTTTCAGACTAAAAAACAATGATTCAGTAAAATATGGTGCAATCCCCTTCATGCATGGAGTCATGGAATTTCAGATAAAACGATTTCATAAAGACCTTGCCCTAAAGGTTGAACAATATTTTGATGAGGCCTTTTATGATACAATTGCTGAGAGTGCAGAGCTCTTCATTCATCCAATACCAGTTAATGAGTCAATAAAATTAGAACAGCATGTTTCCTCATATGAAGATGCACAGGAAATTCTTAAATCAATAGATACCATTGTTGTCACAGATTGTATGTGCCGAAAAGGAAAAGAAATGACTGCAAAAAGCTGTGACAGTCCTCTAGAAACATGCTTTATGTTTGGCTCCATGGCTAAATATTATTTAGACAATAAAATGGGAAGGCAGATCACGGCTGAAGAGGGCATAGAAATATTAACTAAAGCACAGAAAGCCGGTCTCGTTACACAGCCATCCACATCCCTTAATCCCAATGGAATGTGCTGCTGCTGCGGTGACTGTTGTGGAGTGCTTTTATCATTAAAAAAATTCCCTGAACCAGCTAAAATGGTTTTTTCAAATCACTTTGCTGAGGTTAAATCAGAAGATTGCAGCTCCTGTGAAAACTGCATAGATCGTTGTCCCATGAATGCTCTCTTCATGAATGATGACGGCGTTGCCGAGGTTGACCTCAAAAGATGTATTGGTTGTGGTGTCTGTGTAATCGACTGCCCAACTGAAGCTATTGTTTTACATAGAAAAAATGAATCCGAAACACGAATACCACCAGAAAATGCAGCAATACAAATGATGACCATGGCTAAAAAAAGGGGGATTATCTAAAAGTTTATTGACCGGATTTTAAATCCGCTTTTATTATATTGTTCTGTAATCATAAAATAACAGAAGGTATTCCATGAACTTTTTCAATCAACCATTACATTTAACATGGATCATTCTTGTAATGGTAAACTTCTTGATACAGATTGCTTATTTTTACAAAGATAAGAATAAGCAATTATTTCTTGCTAAAAAGATTACGACTCCTCTTCTCCTTTTCCTGGGCCTCTTAATTATAATAATTGATGTAAAAAATATTCAAATCATTCCTGTTATAATCTTAGGAGCAATGGCTTTAGGCGAGATGGGTATTGAAGGCTCTAATATTGTAGAATCATCTGATGATGAGAATATTAAAACTCCTGTCACCGTTATTCTGGCAGGTGTTCTTTTTCTTCTGGTTAATGTTTTTATCGGCATCATTCTATTACTTAAAATCAACCAGCTTTCTAATATTATTACAGGATTCTTTATTGCTATAGTTATTATAGTATCCATTCTATTACTGCTCTTTAAATTTTTTGATACAAATAAAGAAACCAAGACTCAGATTATTTTATATTCCATAGGATTGATTATACTTTTTGCAGGAACAATAGGAGATATTTTTTCAGGGATCTCTCACCTTGGGAAAGCTGCACTTATCTTATCAATATCTGACATGCTGGTTTTGATTCGAATGGGAGCAAGCCAAAAAAAAGAATCTTTAAAGGGTTTTTATATCTTACTGGCATTTCTTATTTCAATACTTCTTCTTTACTACACATATATTGCTTTGATAATTAAAATTGGAAAGCCTGTTTTTTTGATCATTAATCTTTGACTCTTCCGGAGAATTACAGTACTTTATAATATTAGATGATACTGTAATTGCATCTGGAGGATAATTATGAAAGCTCAAGACAATAAATCATTCTGCATTGATGGTTCATGCAGTTATTATAGGCATAATGAAACACTGAATAGGGGTGACGAATCTGTAAAGGAAACACAGGCAAGCAAGAATTCTTTCTCATGCAAACCTTTGTCATTTTAAGAAAGTAAAAGCTTAAAGACTGACTACTTCTTTCTTACACATCACCATCAGGTCAGCATTATCTGGCCTGATTTACCTTTTGATAGCAAACAAATAAACAAATAATTCATTTGACTTAAATCAGAGGTTGTCATCAAACAAAAAGATATTGAAATACTCCAGCCAGGTCTTCAAGTAAACCTTTATTTATCAAATAGAAAAGAATGGAGTGAGCCCAAAGGACAGAACTCAAAAGGAGACCATTATCTTCCATGGTATATTTAGAGTAAAAAATGGATGGATCTTTCTTGGAGCAAGAGATTCAGACTATGAAAGAATTGCAGGATGGTGTTCTTTGCCAAAAGCAGATTCTATTAAAATAAGAGAACTACTGTTAGAAAAATTTCTTCACATAGTCTCCATCAAAGAACTAAATAACTCCCAGAATGAAATATATCCTTACATCCATCCAATTGAAAATCTGGATGAAATATGAAAAAATGATGTTAAAAATAAAAAACAAATTTTCATTACGCAGAATCATACAAACCTTGGACTGGTTGACACAGTTTGACCTGAACAAAATCTGAGTTTTCGCAAAATTAAAACAGACAATACTTCTCCAAAACCAGGTGAAAATACTGTTGAGATTTTAAGAGAATTTGGCTATGGAGAGAACATAGACTCATTATGTAAAAAATAATATTGCATCTAAAGGTTATAGTGAAAAATTTTTACCTTGATTAACAAGTACAATATTTCATTTTTCCCATCTGATTTTTTACTCAATATCAAAATTATAATAATTTTCATATTATTCTTTAAAAACACACTGCAATTGTATTTCACTCTTGTAAATTTCAGATTAATAATTTCATAAATTATTTAAAGTTTATATATCATTTTTGATAGTAAACCAATAGTTTTCGATAACAAAAGACTCTTTTATGAGACATTTACAACCATACAGTCAAAAAAAAATATAATTATACATATCAAAAATATCATTATTCCCGAAAAATTAGATGTTTCCGAAGAAAAACACAAATAAAATAAAAAAAATCTCAAACTGGCACAAACCATGCATTATATAATATCATAAACAATAATCTGGAGAAAAAAATGAAAAAAACAATCACACTCATCATAATTCTCATCCTTACAATAGCAATACCCATTTTTGCTGATGAAAAGGAAAACACAAAGATTGAACTTCAAAAACTTAGAGAGAAGGTTACTGAACTCAACAACAAGGTAAATATTCCAAATCAAAGAAAATGGGGTAACGGTTTCTCCATTGGTATTCCTGTTGGTCTCTATGGAGAAGACACTGTTGTAGGCTTAGACTTTCAATACAGCTTTCATTCTAACTGGGCACTACGAATTGAAGCTCATATTATAATGAACAAACCTGCCAGTAGCACGGCGGCCACTCCCTTTGATGTGATAGCAACACCTTATTTTGGTATAATGGGGAAAAGCCCAATGATTCTTAATATGAAATTTTATGGTGGATTCTTTATTGGTTTCGCCTATGGTTTCATGCATCATCCTTCAGGAGATGCACCATATCTTACATTGAAAGGTCTTGGAGGCGTTGAATTCTTCAGCAGCAAGCATCAGGCCTTTTTTATAGAATTTGGAGGTGGTGCTGCTTTAACAAATAAAGATATAGATTACACAAGGGGAACAACCGTCTCTGGTGGAACAAGATTTTATTTTTAAAGAATTAAGCCGAAAGTTATATATTAAATACAATAAATACTTTCGGCTTATTTATTATTAAAAATACTTCTTGATTTACTGACAATTTATTTTATTTTTCACATTGAGGATCATACATGGATTATTTCTTTAAATTACTCTTCAGTAAAGGATCAACAGCAAGCATATCTGCTATACTTTTATTTACATCCCCCATCATTAAAAGCAATGGCAAAGATGTTATTGTTTCAGGAAACCTGAAGGGAATCATCACTCATAAAGTTCATCGAATCATAAAGACAGGAACACCTGTTAATATACATTTCCATGTTACTCTGAAATCCTTTTATAACACCAGAGAAAAAATATACACAAATAAATTCATTCATATTATATCTTACAATGCATTAAAAAAGAATTATATAATTAAGAAAGGTGCCTTTAACAAGACAATCCAAATTAAAAAAACTGCAGAAGTACATTTAGGAAAATACAAAACAACTTTTTATAATATCTACCCAAAAAAGGGTGAAATCTTTCAAGTTTACAGTGAGGCAGAACTATCATATAAGTCTTCATTAAAAATACCTATAAAAGGTTCTGCCCTCTGGGATTACTATATACCCTCTATCAAAACAAAGGGTATAGTATTAAAATGAGTATATATAAAAAAATTATTCTTTCAGCAATTTTAACTTCTACCTTAACGGTAATCATTATGGTAGTTAATACAAATTACATGCTAAAGAGTTTTTACCATAAAGCAAATCTCATTACTATAAGAGAATCCTTAAAATTAAGTAGAGATGATTTAGCATCTGATTACACAAAGCTGTCAGAAAAGAATATAAACTCACAGGGAATACAATCTGCAGTAAAGATAATAAATAACAATATCCTCAAACTGGAAGAGCTCGATCTTTATAAAAAAGAATTTGCTCTCTCATTATTAATTACTGGCACAGCTGCCCCTATCCTCATAATAATTATAATATCATTCATTTTCATTTTTTTAATAAGAAGACAGCTTCGACCTCTCAAAACATTGACTCAAGCGATGGAACACTATACACATGGAGATTCATCTTTTTTTCCTTTGGAAATACATGGTTCTAAAGAACTCACACTTATTATAAAAGCAGCAAACACCATGATCTCACAAATTGATATTCATCAAAAAACCATTAAAGCACAGAGTTCATTTCTCGGATGGCAGCAAACAGCAAAAGAGATGGTTCATGCTATCAAGAATATATTAACACCAGCTCGACTAACCACTGAAACAGTAATTGAAGAGGCAATTGAAAAGGGGGATGAAAAACTTTTAGAAGATATGAAGCACATACATTACACTCTGGATTCTCTTCAAAAACTATCTCAGTATCTAAAGGAATGCTCAAATATAAAAGTTCCTGAACCTGTTTCAATTAAAATTATGGATGTAGTACAAGAAGCAGCTGGTCTTTATTTAAATACCAATTTTGTGGTAGATATCTTAGGAAAAAACTTTACAGTTCTCGCAGATAAAACAATGATCAGGCTGATTTTTGATAATCTTTTTACCAATGCAAAGGATGCTGGAGCGAACAAAATAACCATAGTACTCCATGAAAATCTCTCTATAGAATTCACAGATAACGGTTCAGGAATCCCCAAAGAAATTTTATCTAAGGTATTTTCTTTAAATTATACCACGAAGACCAAAGGTACAGGGCTCGGCCTCTTCTTTTCAAAGAAGACAATGAATGACATGGGATATTCAATAGATATATCTTCAAATAGTGAAGGAACAACAGTGAGGTTATGTTTTAATGGAAACAATATTAGTAATTGATGATGACAAAGAAATTTGTGACACAATAGTTAGAACATTAAGCAGTAAAGAATTCAACTTTGTAATTCGTCATAATGGCTCTGATGCATTAGATATCAAAAAATACTCCCTTGTTCTTCTTGATGTTTACATTGGAACAGATAACGGCATTGAAATACTTCAGTCCTTATACAAAAAAAATCCAGAGATTCCAATTATCATGATCTCAGGTGAATCAGACATTGAAACAGCCATTAAGGCTATAAAGATAGGGGCATTTGATTTTCTTGAAAAACCCCTTTCAAGAAACAAGTTAAAGGTTACCGTAAAAAATGCAATTAAAACTGCACAGCAGAATAAAGAAAATATAAAGCTCAAAGAATCTTTAAAAAATAAATATAGCTTCGGCGGAAACAGTGAAGCAATAAATAATATTGAAAAGATCATTGATCGTGCAGCACCATCAGAAATATCAATTCTCATAGAGGGAGAAAATGGCTCAGGAAAAGAGATAGCAGCCCGAAGAATTCACTACTCATCAAAACGTGCTTCAGGACCCTTTATAGCTCTAAACTGTGCATCAATACCTGGTGAACTTTTAGAGAGTGAATTATTTGGCTATAAGAAGGGATCTTTTACGGGAGCAACTCATGATAAAGATGGTCTTTTTATTAAAGCACATCAAGGTACCCTTTTTCTAGATGAGATTGGAGACATGCCACTGGAGCTTCAGGCAAAACTCCTCAGGGTCCTAGAAGAAAAAGAGGTAACACCCATAGGAGAATCTCAAAGCACTGCAGTGGACGCAAGAATCCTATCTGCAACAAATCGAAAAATCTTCGAAAGTGTGAAAGAAGGACTCTTTCGTGAAGATCTCTTTTATCGTCTTAATGCTTTAACAATTACAGTTCCTCCTTTAAGAGAACGAGTTGAGGATATTCCTCACCTCATAAGAAAATTTATTATAGAATTCTGCTATGAGAACAACAATCCAATACCTGAAATAAAAACAACAGCATTTGAGCAACTCTCTCATTATTACTTTCCAGGTAATGTTCGGGAATTAAAAAATATTGTTCACAGAACGCTCATTCTTAATGATTCTAATAATATTGAAGAATTTTATATTGAGAATCTTTCTATCAAAACAAAAACCCCTGTTTTAAATACAGCTGGAACATTGCAGGATGTAAAACATTCTTTATTGAAAAATTATCTCAAAGAAAGACTTGATATATTACAGGGAGACAAAAAAGTTTTATCCCAAGAGCTTGAGATTCATATAAATAATTTATATAGACTTCTAAAAAAATATAATCTTTAACTAGAAGGTATAAACTACCATTTCTTTGTCATTATCAACACACTTTTTTAAGGCAAGTGCACTTCTTCTGATCAAACTATCAAGAAGAACATCATTCATTAAATTATCATCGGGACCATTCTTCTTAGCAATATCATCGGGATCAAGTTCAGAAATTCCAATATGAATCTTAACATCAATTTCAATATTGTTTAACTCAATATGAGTATTCATTTCTTCATGAATTCTTTGAGCAACGATCTCTCCGATAGCTGCCTCAGCATCAGGTAAAATGAGAAGAAATTCAGTGTCACTATAGCGACCTAATTTATCATAGGGTCTACAGGTCTTATATAGTTTTTTGGAAAACTCAAAGAGCATAGCATTAGCAGGAAGATTGCCATGTTCATCTACAATTTCTGAATAATTTGAGATACTAATCATCACTGCACTGACAAAATTCATTTTTCGTGATGCACGTCGCATCTCTTTGAGTGATTCATCAAGAAGAGATCTTCTATTTAATACTCCAGTGAGAGGATCTTCTTTAGCTAATTTCAACATCTTTTTCTTAGTTTTATGATGACTTTCTTCGAGTTTTACAACACGACGTGCTGTCATAAACTTTAATTGAACATCCTCTTTTGAAAAGGGTTTAAAAAGACAATCATCTGAACCGCTATTTATAAGATTCTGAATCTCATCTTTTCTATTTTTGTCTAATATAACAATAGTATAAATAAAATTCTTACTCTTTATCTTCTTAATGGCTTTTAATAAAAAGCTGATATTTTCCTGATTTTTCGGCCAGTTAATGACAACAATACGAATATTATTTTTTATAATTTCCGAAGCAATTTTATCATCACCATCAGAAACCTGTAACCGGAAGCCATCTTTTTTAATAGAATCATTTAAAGCGTCATAAGCTGATTTTGTACTGTTGATTAAAAGTGCATTCATAAAAAAATCCCTACTATTTTATATGAATAATACTCTGTACTTAAAAAAGAATTATGTCAACTAAATAAAGATAGGATTTTCTATAACATGAAAATCAAGGATAGAATTCATCAAAACAAACTTTTCTGCCTTATAAAGATCATCTTTATATAAATCTTTTTCCAATACAATACCCAAATCTAAATATCGCTGTCGTGTAGTGCCTTTCAAAAGAGGATATTTCGGAGTGTACCATGTATCTTTTAAAAAAAGTCCAATGTTAGCAATAGAGGTGTCTGTTACGAGGTTATTTTTAATGATAATGATATCATCACAATGTTCTTTTCCATCAAAAAGAAGATTAATTGATGAGCGATCCTCAAACTTATATGAATACTCTATATCAGATTCTACTACCATGAATGATTTGAATATTCGCTCAGTAAGAGATGAAAAGCTAACATCAATGACTTCCTGATTATAAACAACTCTACATCGAAAAACTCCCTGTGTTGGCAGATCAAGAACCTCAGATAAATTAAGGGGATGAGAAAGCTTAAAAAGATCTTCTCGGCTTCTGAGCATTCTTCTTTCGTGATAGTCTTTATGTTTAATTTCACCATCAACAATCAACATAGTTTCAATGAGATTGAGAGCCATAGACCTACCTCTTCAGGGGGATATATACCTTTGCTAAAAGTTCATTATATTCAGAGAGAACATCACTATCATAGGTGATTCCACCACCACTCTTATAAACGAGCGCTTTACCATTTTTTTCAATATAACGGATAATAACAGAACTATCAAGGGTTGTGCCATCATACAGTCCGAAGATTCCCGTATAAAATCCTCTATTATATTGTTCAACCTCTTCGATAATCTCCATGGTTTTAATCTTAGGGGCCCCGGTAATTGATCCAGCAGGAAGCATAGGCAGAATAATATCACCAATTCTCTCATGCCAGTCATTGCCGATATGACCTTCTATCTCAGAGCTAACCTGGAGGAGCTCTTTGCTACCAGCTGAAATTTTATCAATATAACGATAGCGGTTAACAGTCACTTTTTCTGAAACCATAGATAAATCATTACGAAGAAGATCAACAACCATGAGATGTTCTGACTGTTCTTTTTCATCATTGAGAATTTTTTCTTCAGCACCCTCAATTGATGCATCAATTGTTCCCTTCATAGGATGAGTCTTAATGGTTGCACCTTCTAATTTCACAAATCTTTCAGGTGAAAAACAGACAAAGTGATCTTTATAATATAATTTAAATAATGCATCACTACCAAAAAAGATATCTTTTAAAGAAGCATCAATTTCAACCTCTGTTGGAAATGTTAAATTAAGGAGATATGTGTTTCCCTGAAGCATATTATTCTGCACAATATCAAAGGCTGTCTTATAATCTTCAAAGGAAATAGAGTTTCTAATTTTTAAATTCTTATTGAGACTGCTGTTATAATCTCTTTCATCACCAGCCATTGAATACATTATATCTTCAGGACATTCTTCTAAGGTTGTGATAAAATAATTTTCACAACCATAATCAATGACAAAAAGAAAGGGTTCATGATTTAAACCCAGTTCATTCATTTCTCTACAGAGACTTTGCAGCTTTTGATTCTCTTTCATCGTTTATAGTATTATATTTTGATTTAATAATTTAATTTTAAAAAGCTCAATCATATAGAATTACAATCTAGATTACTCAATAACAATTCTATATGGCATAACGGTTTGTACGTAATCCTTTGAGAAACCCTGTATGCTAATGAGATCAATAATCTCCTGCACCTGTTTTTCCATTCTTTTCAAAGAAGGTCCTTTAAAAAGATCAGCAATTCCTGCCTGAGCATAAGGAAATTCTCTAATTGATACTTTACCACTTATACGCGCTCTCTTTTTTGCAAAGAGAATTGCTGTCATAAGGTTTCCTCTTTCATCAATAAGCTTCTTCTTGTGAGCGTATTTTCCTGTGAAGATTCGCCCTCTAGCCAGTTTATCAAGTTCATCTTTTTTCAGCTTTCTCGACTTCATAACAATCCCGGTAAATCGGTCATATATAAAATCACGTTCTTTAATAAAAAGTTTTTTCTCTTCAGCAGTCAATGTTCGATGTTCTGAAAAACTGTCACTAAATGGTGTATTTTTTATTACTTCAGTTGAGATTCCCAATTTTTTGTAGAGATCCTTTAAAGAAACCTTGCCCAGAACTACACCTATTGATCCGGTTATGGTTGCATTATTTGCAAAAATTGTTTTACCAACACAGGCCATATAATAACCCCCTGATGCAGCAATATCACCAAAGGAAATAATAATTGGTTTCTTATATCGTTTTGACACCTCTTTGATAGTTCTCCACATATAATCAGAGCCCTTTGCTGAACCACCGCCACTGTTGATTCTTATGACAACCGCTGAGCTCATTGCTGCAGCTCTTCTCAAATTATAGCTAAAACTTGCATCACCTGTTGTCTTTGAAAAGAATGATGAGGAAGATCTTCCATGTACAAGACTTCCGCCAACGTAAACAACTGATATAAGAGGTCTTCTGCCCCAATGGGTTTTAACTCTTCTATTATAAATATACTGATTAAAAGATACTGCTATACTTTTTCTACTTTTGATGAAAGAATCATAGTAGGAAACTGAATCCACAAGTTTACTCTTCAATGCTTCTTGAGGTAAGAATAAACCTTTTTTTAGTATATTTCTCACTTGTTTTTCAGTTAACTTTCTTCCCTTTGCAATACCCTTAACAAACTGATCAGTAAGATCATCGAGAACAAACCTATAGTTTTTCTTAACATCCTCTGAGATTGTCTTTCTTGTAAAACGATCATTTAAAGATTTATATTCACCCATTGCAAAAGACTCAACCTTCACCCCAATGGAATCTAGAAGTTTTTTAAAAAAATAAACCTTCATCGCAAGACCTGGCAATTTAAAGGTTGTATTGGGTGCTAATATGATCTCATCTGCAGCAGTAGCCAGATAGTATTCTCTGTTGCCTGTGGCTGCCATATATGCATAAATTTTTTTGCCCTCAGCCTTAAAATGCCTTAATGAGTCTCTTATCTCCTGAATCTGAGCAAGTCCATATTTATTACTGTCAATTTTTAAAACAATGCCATCAATAAGCTTATCCTTTCCAGCTCTTCGAATAATTCTCAATAGATCCAGGTGAACGTATCTCCTTGAAAAAAATCCCTGTTTCTGATTATCAGGCAATGATCCCTTTATTGAAATTACAAGAAGTCTTGGATTCGTTTTTATTGTTAAAGAATCTCCGTAATACCCCTGAGGTATTGATGCACCAACTGCAAATAGCCCATAGTTATTGTTTAAATATGCTCCTCTTCCCTCATAAACAATAGATGACACTCTTCTTGATGCAAGGTTAACAGGAACAGTTAAAGCAAAATACATGTTCAATGAGAGATCCATTTTAAAAGAGAGATTTATATTATAGGGCAACCTTCCACTAAGACCAAATACCCAGGTCATCTCTGTAAAACTTTGTGAACCAGTTCTAATACCATCAGCAGAAAGAGTGAGCCACTCGAGACAAGGTCTGATTGCAACAGAGTAAATCTGTTTAACATCAAGGGCTATTCCATTTATGGATGACCAGTTATCAAGAAAGGACACTCCAAGAGAGATGTACTTCCAGGGCCTCAAGAGAAAGCCGAAATTCCAGCCACTATATTTATTATATGCTGCATCATCACTCACACTGAATGAATAGCCAGCGCCAAAACCAAAAATATTACCAATGAGAAAACCCTTTGAAATATTCATCACATGGGCACCTGCATGAACCGGACCAATTGTAGTCATAACATGGTCCATGTAGTTATATGAAAATACAAAACCTGCACCACTTAAGAGAGCTCTATGATTACCAGTATAATTCGTCAGTCCAGTAGAAGCCATATATCGATAAGAAACAAAGGGCATTGCATCATCATCAGCAAAAACCGGATTAAAGAGAAAAGAATAAGGTCCTTCATAAAGAGCAGCACCACTCTGTTCAAGGGGCATAAGAAAAGGCTGAGATGCAGCCCTTGTAAGAGATGGTGAAAATAAAATAAAAATAAAAAGTATTAAGTATAATTTTTTCATGATATAAATTCCAGGAATTCATTTTTAACTCGTTGAAAAACTGTTTCTTCATCTGGTGATCCATCAATAACTGAGAAAGAATCATCTTTCATTGCATGATAGTTATTATAAATTGACTCAAGGGTACTCTGTTTTTCAAAGATATCTCTTTCTGTTCCATTACGTAAGGTTATTCTTTCCAGAGCAGTTTTCACTGTAATATCTATAAAAAAAACATGATGAGGAAAGGGAAATTTTCTTATACGATTTTCATCTAATATTTTCTGCCACGATAGACCCATTGCACCCTGATATGCTGCATTGGAAAAACAATAACGATCCATGAGGATTATTTTGCCATCATCGAGAGCTGGATTGATATTCTTATTAACATCGTCTGCTCTATCATCAAGAAAAAGCTGCAGCTGTTCTTCGACAGGAGGAATCTCATTTCCACTGAGGATGGTTCTGATTTTTTTTCCCACTGGACCAGTTGATGGCTCTATGAGATGGACTGCTTCAATATTTTCTGAAACGCAGAAATCATAGAGCTTTTTGCATTGTGTAGATTTTCCACTTCCGTCTATGCCTTCAAAGGCAACAAAGAGCCCCTTTGTCACTGAGGTCTCCGGGCTAGACCCATCTCATCTTCTAGTGCCGGCTGCATACATTCAACAAACTGTGTTGTTCCTGCAATTGTTCCTGCACTGAGGCCAAGGAATCCTACGATTGGTATAAATGATAAAACAAAAAATGAACTCCCAACTCCCATAACTACCCGAGGAAATTTCAAACAGACACGAAGTTTTTCACGAAAGGTTAAACGTCTTCGTTCAAGGGGATAATCAAAAAACTGAAATCCAAGGTAAAAGGAGGTAACAAAAAACCCTAGAACAGAACTGAGTATCTGACCCAGTAAAGGAATAAAATTCAAAAGAAGCAATCCTATATTTATTAAAATCATCAAGGCAAGAAGCTTTATATTATTTTTTATAGCTCTTAAGATATCTGCTCCAAAGGCCTTCATAGAAAAGGGTTCATCAAATGTAGCACCATAACCCTTGACCTCAACTGCTGCTGAGAGAAAATCATTGAAGGGTGCTGTAACGATGGCACCTACTATTGAGTAGATAATTATTGTTATAAATCCCAATACTATAATTAAGATCGGCCCAATTATTACCCGTAGAGTATCAAAGAACCATCCTGTTCCAGTGAGTTTTCCATAGAGCCAGGGCTTTATTGAGGTAAAAGAAAAATAAAAAACTGCTGTAAGAACAATCACATTGAGTATAAATGGTAAGATAAAATATTTTAATACTCCCTCATGTTCTTTTATAAAAGATGGTACAGCGAAAACAGCCTTTATCGATGAAATAAAAGATCCCTTCTTCTCAAATGTTTCTTTAAATAATGACATGCATCCTCCTTAGGAACGAATTCCCTTTTTTGAAGCTTTTTTTAAACGGTCCATTATTGCTAAGCCAAGGCCCTCTGATGGAACCTCTTCTACATATATAATTTTTTTTCCTGCTTTGTCAAGCTTATGAAGAGCTGAAAAGACAGAGGCAGCTGCTCGTCGCAGGTTCCCATCCTCACTTAAAAATAGACTATTAACACCTGTTTTGTGAAGTGGTTTTTTAAAATAGAGATAGGCACAATCTTCAGTTTCACCAGTAATTTTTTCAACAATTTCTACACGAGTTAAGGGAGCATAATGCCAGGGCAGCTGTCCCGGTGCCAGAGGCTTCACATGTTCACCCATTTCCTTTTGAACAGGACCTGCCCAGTCTTCAATTTCTTCAAGTGAGATGCCACCGGGTCGGAGGAGAAAAAGTTCATCATCTCTGCATAAAATAATTGTTGATTCAACTCCAACTGTAGAGGCTCCACCATCAAGAATCATATCAACCCGTGAACCAAGTTGCTGAGACACGTGATCAGCAGTTGTAGGACTCAAATAGCCAAAGGGATTTGCACTGGGTGCTGCAATGGGTCTTTGGGATTCATGAATCAGCTGTCGGGCCACCTCATGATCAGGCATGCGTATTGCTACCGTTGGCAGACCAGAGGTCACAATATCAGGAATCATTTTACTTCGGGGAACAACCAGTGTTAAGGGGCCCGGCCAGAATTTTTCTGCCAACAGAAAGGCCTTGTCAGGAAAATCTTCGATAAGAGGCTCCATCATTGCAATGCTATCTACGTGAACAATAAGGGGATCAAAGGAAGGTCGCTCCTTTGCCTCAAAGATTCGTGCAACTGCTGTTTCATTAAGAGCATCTGCCCCTAAACCGTAAACTGTTTCAGTGGGAAAAGAGACTAATCCCCCTGTTTTTATTATTTCTGCTGCCTTTTTTATATTTTCATCTGTTGCTTTTAAAGAATTCATATCTATCTCTATATTGGAATTTATGACATTGAGTTCAATGCTAAATATTTTGGCAAGATATTTACTACTCTTAAATAAACCCTATTCTTTAGTAAATCATTTTCAGTTCGCCGTAGAGACCGTAATGATCTGAAGGATAATAGGATGAACCATAATAGAGAGGCCATTTATGATTTATAATCTTTACATTAACAGGTTCCCATACCTCTTTCTTAAAAAGAATTCGATCTAGTCTTCGACTGGTTTCATTTTCATAGGCATTTTTAACTGCCTTTGGATTTTGCTTCATATTCCATGTATATCCCTTACCATGAGGTTTTAGAATTTGCCATAGGTCTTCAAATGCAGAATGCATAATTCTATTTTCCGGTTCATCTTTATCACCAAAATTAAAATCACCTGCTATTATGCTATATGGATAATCCTTTAAGTATGAAAAAACCTCTTTAAGCTGTTGAGCCCTTATATGATTTTTATCTAATGGAGCTTCAAGGTGAATATTTGCGATGCGAACTTCCTGATCATTTATCTTGACCGTTGCAAAAAGAACCCTTATCTTTCGTATGCCGCTTAATTTTTTATAGCTGATTTCATATATAGGATATCGTGATAAAATATAGAGACCAATATAAGGTCTTCGCTTTGAGGGAAAAAACATTCCATAATACTCTTCCCTGACCCAGGTACTGCTGAGCAAAGACTTCATCAGATGAGGTTTTACTTCTTGAAGAAAAATTATATCACTATTTGTTTTATAAAGAAGTGATGATATTCGTCTTGAACGTGTTTTTATGTCATAGCCCCATCCCAATACATTAAGAGTAACGATCTTAATTGATTTACGAGACACCTTTCTTGGATTATAACTCCTACAGGACGGCCATATTAACACAATTATAAATATGCTTAAAATAAATTTCTTCATAAATACAATCATGAGATATATTTTGATAAATACAAGAATTTTTTATATATAATCAGTCTATATTTTCATTGCGATACTGATTTGGTGAAATACCCTCAGCTTTTTGAAAAATTCTATAAAATGTTGACTGACTCTCGAAGCCAACAGTGAAGGCTATATCAATGATACTGTGATCTGTTGAAACAAGCAATTTCTTTGCCTCGTCAACCTGAAGCTCATTTTTATATTCTGTTATTGTTTTTCCAAAGTGACGACGAAACATTTTACCCAGATTATCAGCATTCATTGCTAGACTTTTAGCTAATTCTTCCCTGGTTATATTCTCAGAAAAACTTTCTTTAATATGAGCTGCTGCTTCTTCCATCTTTGCAACAGACTGTGAAGACAGAGAGCTCTTTTTTGAAATTTTATCTTCAGCCTCTTTCATTCTCTGTGTCAAAAAAAGCATACGCTTATGAAGATATACAGATATTCCAATAAGAAGAATGATAAAGCTAAAACGAGTCATTTTTACAAAGCTAAAGATTCCCCTGTTTATAAAAATATCATTAATTACGGATGCTAAAACAAAAAGCAAAGCAATCATGATATAAAGAGCTTCTCTTTTTCCTTTTATCTCAGTATAAAAAATATACATATAATATCCAATAGGCAATAACCATGAAGGCTGAATAATATAATACAATACCTTTGACCATATGACTAAATCTGAAGAAACTATAATAATAGATGATGAAAACAATGTTATGAGAAAAAAACAGTAATGAAGAACTGAATGTTTTTTCTTAAAAAGGAATGTGATAAATTCAAAAAACAATACAAAAGAAAACATAAGAACAAGATATTCCAGACGTTTTAAAAAAACAAAATCATCTGTTAAGAAATATTTTACCTGGGACTGAAGAAAGAGGTATGCTGCTGTTACAATGGAAAAAAGAGAAAAGAAAAGATATTCTTTATTGTCGCTTATTCTATGAAAGAAAATTCCAAAGTATAGTGATACTGCACAATAAATTGTCATGAGAATCATATTAAGAATCTCATGAAGATAAAATCTTTTCATAAGACTATTATATGGACCAATATAAAAGGACCCATATGCTAATCCATTTACATCTGGGAATTTACTTCTTACCCTTATTGCAAAAAGATTTTCTTTTCCCTTTTCTATAAGATTTTGGGGAATTTCATAGATTCTTTTTTTATCATAATCTGAGGCGCCTCCAATTCTAACCTCACCTGTCTTACCGATGAGCTTTTCGTTAAAATAGACTTCATCTGCATCAACAATAATTCCACAATAGAGAGCCCATGATTTATTTTTTGTTTCTGGAAGTATTATGCGGAATCGGTACCAGCCATAGGACTCTCCGTCTTTATCAGAATGCCACCTATGAGGTAATACAACAAGACTCCACTGAGAGTCATCATAGTTTTTCTTTTTATACTCTAAAGAATCACCTTTTGCAAAGCGTATAAGCTTATGTTTTTCCAGATTAAGAGGGAAGTTTTTTGATGCATCAAAGGCTACATCAGCTCCAATAGGAGAGCCTAAAAGAATTACTGATATTATTATTAATAGTCTAAACATTATATTATCTCTGAAAATGATTAAACAACTATACTTTATATAGCACAGTTGTCCATAAAATTATTTGATAAATTAAAGAATAGAATACTAACTCTTTAATTTATCCAGTTCAGAGATACAGGATGAAAGATTCTTTTTCATACCGGATAAAGCTTTATAATTGCGCTCCATCATAGTTTTACTGACGAGCTCCTTGTTTTCCTCTTTTTCTCTCTCTTCAATTCTTTTTAGAGTATATTCAATAAATTGAATTTTATGGGTAAGCTCTTCTTTCTTCAACTTATAATATTTTAATTTTTCTTTATCTGTTGCTTTATCTTTTCGTACTTTGTTTCCAAGATACACAAGATTCTTTCTCATGATCATACGTTTTTCAGCAAGATCTCTATCTTTGTTGCCTGGAATAAACATATTACCGGGAATCATTATTCTCATTCGAGCAAATTCTTTTTCATTATCACTTTTTTGCTCAGAGGTGAGCTCTCTTGTAGAAAACTTTTTCATTTTCTCTTTTAATGACCTCATTGAACTCATATTTTTTAAGTCATTATTATATACTTTTTTAAATTTCGTCCCAGAGAGAGCATTCATTTTCTTTTTACTATCATTTCCACTGTTGAGAAAAAAAACTCCCAGGATAATTAATGTCACAACTGATATAGTTATTATAGATTTTATATGTATTTCTTTTTTCATTTCAAACCCCAAAAAATTCCCGATGTTATCTCATAGTATTACATCATATGAGACAACCCCGGGAAATAAATTATGTGTTACAAACCTTACATGAACAGACCAATCATCCACTCAATAATTCCGCCATACCATGAGTCTAACATGTCTCTGATATCATAGGGATTTGTATAGAGTGAATCTTTCATAGCAGCGTCATATTCATCGACTCTGCCTATATCGATACCATAGGTATCCTCAATTTCTTTAGCAAAACAATTTGCTGCAACAGCGTATCCAGTAGATGACATATGAACACCATCAAGGCTGAAGAGTCCGCCTAAGTAGTCAGCTGACATCTTAACCTTAGAATCTCTACCATTTGCATACTTCAATGTATATCCATAGGTTTTTATATCATTAAAAAATGCTTGGGCATCAAAAAGACCCCATCCATTTGCAGCAGCTGCATTTTGAATCAACTGATTAAATTGGGCTACCCTTGTCTTAATAGTATTGATTTCCTGAGGATCAAGAACCTCGTCTTCAGAAGAAGCTGTACCAAGCCAGAATGGTTTCAATGATCCTGCTGAAAGAGAAGGATTATCAACTGGCTGAAGATAAGGAATAGCTGTAGCATCAGGTAATGTTGCAATCACAACGCCCTGAATACTTGATTTTGATGCAATTCTTGAAATAAGCTGCTGAAACTTTGCACTGAAAACAGAATAACTTGTTAGTGAACTCATATCAGTACCAAGAGCTGCTCCAAGATTATCATTGTTTCCAAGAAAAATTGTCATAAATGTAGGATTCTTTGATAAAGCCTGATCAAGTGCTGAGGCACCATTAGAACCAAGAACTCTCTCATAAAAGCCACCCTGAGAACCGGTATAATCCTGAATTGTACTAATATCAGCACCAGTAATACCGAAGTTACTCATCTTATCCTGATCTGCATAATCATCCTTTCTTTGACCTGACGTCATAGCAAGAATTGAAGGATAATCTAGCCAGGAAATATTTCCTTTGCCATAGTCCTCAAGATTTGCAAAATATCCAGGATACTCAAGATATCCCTGGCCAAAGTTTGTTTCCATAAGAATTGCAAGACGCTTTGGAAAAGAATCATCCTGACGAGTTTCATCAACAGCACCACTCTGAAAACCATGGGTTAAACTATCACCAAGAGCAATATACTTGTCAAACATAGGATGAACTGGATTGTTCACTGGTTCAGGATCAGGTGGAGGTGGTGTTGATCCCCCAAAAAGCTGAACACTGACGAAGAGAACTGAAACTACAATTAAAGCTATTTTTTTCATTTTTACTCCCCCAAAAAGGTATTTATGTGTTTTTTAAGACCGGCCAGACGGTTAAACAGTTAATATATACTTAAATTGGTTCGACCTGTCCTCTCATTTGGGGGTAAATCTTGATCTGGGAATGCACATTTTATCAAAAAACATTGTTTTTATGAATTTTTTTTGATAAAATTCAAATACCTTGACAACAATTACCATTAAAACATTACAGATAGATGATAAATCAAATTATTAAGGAGAAATATCAATGGCATATGTAATAAATGATAGCTGTACTAACTGCGGAGCCTGTGAACCTGAATGTCCAGTTGAAGCAATAACAGAAAAAGATGATAAAAGAATTATAGACGCTGCTGAATGTATTGATTGTGCTGCCTGTGAATCTGTTTGTCCTGCTGATTCTATTAGTGCAGTGTAAAATGTGAGCTATACATACTTTTAAAGAAAAAATCCCTCTTTGACCAAAAGAGGGATTTTTAAATTAGAGGTATTTTAAGTCTGTCTGTAAATAATATTAACAATTCCTAGTTTAGCTGATTTGTTCGAGTCCAAATATTCATTTTCTCTGCTTCCTTTATAAGATGATCTCTAAAATCAGGATGAGCAATCTCTATCAAAGCCTCTGACCGTTCCCAGGTAGACTTTCCCTTTAACTGAGCAATGCCATATTCTGTGGCAACGTACTGCACCATTGATCGTGGAACAGTTACAATTGAACCGTTCTGCAAGGTAGGAACGATTCTTGAATGAGTACATCCTGCCTTATCAAGATAGGTTGAAGAAAGAGAGATTATCCCCTTTCCTCCCTTTGATCGAAAGGCCCCTGTAATAAAATCTAGCTGACCACCAGTACCTGATTTATGATGCCATCCTGAAGATTCAGAAGCGACCTGGCTAAAAAGATCAACCTCAATGGCATTATTGATTGCAACCACCTTATCATTTGTACCAACAACGTAGGGATCATTGATATAATTAACAGGGTAAGATGCGCAGGTAGGATTCATATGAAGAAAATCATATAATTTCTTTGTTCCCATGGCAAAGGTGTAGGCAATTTTATGATGATCAATATTCTTTTTTCTACCGGTAATTTTTCCTGATTCGTATAAATCAACACAGGAATCAACAAGCATCTCAGTATGAAGTCCCAGATCCTTTAGATCTGTATCAGCGATCATCTGGCCAATAAGATTCGGTAAGGCACCAATTCCAAGCTGCAGGCATGCTCCATCCTCAATCTCATTCAATATATATTGAGCAATATCTCTATCAACATCCTTTGGTGGTACAGAAGGAATCTCAAGTAATGGATTATTATTTCCTTCAACTATATAATCAACCTTTGAGAGATGAACAGATTCTGAGTTGCCCCCAAGACAGTAGGGAACATTTTCATTAACTTCAATGACAATCTTGGTAGATTTACTGGTAACAGCACCACTCACAGAGTTAGACAGGCCAAAATTAAAATAGCCATTTTTATCCATTGGTGCTGCTTTCACAAAGATATAATCATAGTCTCTGTATTTTCTAATAATTCGAGGACCCTGATGATATGAAATAGGTATATAATTACAAAGATCTTTATCATGAAGTCTTCTTGAGGCTGTACCAAAATGCCAATCCCTAAGAATGAAACTCTTTCGATCACTATCGACCTCAACAACCTTGGGAACTTTAGTGAAACAAACACTTTCAATTGTTACATCATTAACTTCACCAACTCTCTTTGAAAGAGCTTCATCTAAAAGATCTGGAAAAAGGACAAATTCACTATAAAAAATATGCTGACCAGACTTTACTTCTGCTGCAACATCATCTGCTCTTTTCAATTTACTATTATATTCTTGCTTCAAATCAACAGCCATAGAATCCACCTCAAATATTTAAACCCAATATAATACAAATCAAGGGTACTCGTAAATGAGGTGAATCCTGAAAGTTTCCTGGGGGCTCCCCCCATTCTTCTTATGCAATTACCTATAGAATTGAGGTTTATTATGCTAATAATTTTATTCACCACATTGTGCTCTAATATTGGATACCGATAACTATCTAAAGCTTCTCATTGTTTAAATCATTCCTGATTTTTCAATTAATTCAACAGAAATATTAATTAAATTACAAAAAAACAAAACTTATCTTAATTTAATCAACAATTGAATTGACTTTTTTGATTAAATATTATATATTTATCATATAAATTAACAATAATGAGAAAATATTTAAGGAGAACCCAACATGATAACATCTACAACATTTGAATTAAGCGATAAAAAAATAATCAAAACCATAGGAATAGCCAGAGGCAGCACAATAAGAGCAAAACATTTAGGTCGAGATTTAATGGCATTGTTAAAAATGCTATTTGGAGGTGAGGTCAAAAGCTACACTCAAATGATGGCAGAAGCACGAGAAGAGGCATATGAACGCATGTGCGAAATAGCTAAAGAAATGGGAGCAACCGATGTTGTTGGAGTAAGATTTTCTTCTGTAATGATTATGAATGGTACTGCTGAATGTCTTGCATATGGTACTGCTGTTGTTACAAAGGAAAACTAAAAATATCACGTATAAACCTACCAAAATAGCTTTTTATTATTATCAATAATTACAATGTCTGCTTCATCAGGTAAAGGAGAAACAAAATGAGTATTAAAGAAAAGATCAACTTTAAAGTCTATGGAATTTTATTTACAGCAGCTTTATTCGGTGCAGCAGCTATAATACCATATATATTGATTCTTCAAAAATCAAATATTGTTAAAAGCGGATTATCAATTGAAGCTTTTATAGGAATAACTATTCTTCAAACAACAATTAACATAGCAATTCTTCTGTTTCTGGGATTACTCATGATCCATACAACAGGATTTAAAATTCCCTATATAACGGCTCTAGCAAATAGAGAAAAGATAAAAGATTCCTTTTCAGAGATTTTCACCATGCCGGCATTTCTTGGAATTACAGCAGGTATACTTATTATTGCAGGTGACTTTATATTCAAAAAATTTGGCATAGCCATAAAAGCTGATATAGAGACCATAGCCTGGTGGAAGGGATTTCTAGCATCCTTCTATGGTGGAATTGTGGAAGAGATACTCATCAGACTTTTCCTCATGACTCTGATAATCTGGATTATTATGAAGGTAACCCAGGCCACAATTGCTTCACCAAAGAAGACAATAATATGGATCGCAATTATTGGTGCAGCTTTAGTTTTTGGTGCAGCTCATCTTCCTGCTGTTGCAGCCCTGACAAAGGTTACACCATCATTAGTGACAAGAACCCTTGTGCTTAACGGCATTGGAGGTATAATCTTTGGATGGCTATTCTGGAAAAGAGGACTTGAAGCAGCTATGATATCTCACTTTTCTGCAGATATTATAATTCACGTTATTACTCCCTTAATTGGTAAAGCTGTGAGCTAAAACTTCTAAATAACAGAGGTGACTTTTTTTACATTAAATAGTTATGAAAAGCCACCTCTGTATCTCAGCGATCTTCTAATTTTTATTTCACTATAATCCAATATAATTCTTTGCTCATATCTTAAAAAAATGCTTTATTAAATACAGAGAAAACAATATTCTATTTCAAATACACAGAGATCCAGAGAATCTTTCTCCATATCTCTGTGACAAAAGATATTTTTTTTGAAGGAATAAACCAATGGCTATAAAAGATTTTTTTTCAAAGCTTTTTAAAAAGGGGGATGCAAAAGTAACCGAGGAACCCCCAGTTAAAGAAGAATCATCAAAAAAACTTTTTTCTAAAAAGAACAAAGACGAAAAAATAGACGAAACTACTGAAATAAATAATGAAAAAAAAATCCGTAATCCTTTAAAAAAAGAGAAAGCCATAGATGAACCCATAACAGAAGAAAATGAAAATGGTCTCAAAGAAAAATTAAAGAATAAAATTTCAGAAGAAAAAACCGATAAACCTGAAAAACCCAAGGAAGAATCCATACGAACTGAATTAAAAGAAATGTTTAGCAGGGTTATTGAGCCAGAAGAAAGAACCATAAAAAATTATCTCAGCATTGATTTCTGGAAAACGAAACGACTTAAATATGATAAGATCAAAGAAAAAGAGATTCAGGATCTCAACGTATATGGAGTCCTCTCAGAGGGTGCCACTCCTACAATTGAATATTATATCTTAACAATTTTATCTTGCATCATAGCAACTACAGGTCTCATTCAGGATTCTTCAGCAACAATAATCGGTGCAATGATTGTTGCACCGCTGATGACTCCCATACTTGCTTTTTCCCTTGGAGTAATCTGGGGAGACATTCAGCTTATAAAAACATCTCTTTCTTCAATAGCGAAAGGAACAGGCTGGGCAATAGGAATCTCAGCCTTGATCGCTCTGGTAGTTCCTCTGCCAGGCCTTTCTCATGAGATTTTATCTCGAACAACTCCATCTCTCTTTGATATTATAGTTGCAATATCTTCAGGTATTGTAGGAGCCTATGGATATGCTAATAAAAAAATAAGCAACACCATTGTGGGTATTGCAATAGCTGTTGCCCTTATGCCTCCTCTATGTTCTGTAGGTATTGGAATTGGAACATTTAATCAATCCGTTGCTGTAGGGGCACTGCTTCTCTTCCTTATAAATCTGGTTTCAATATCACTAGCCGGAGCATTCATCTTCTGGACCATGAAGATTCATCCCTTTGAAGCAGATCAAAGCCAGGTCAAGCGAAGAGCACTTTCTCAAATAGCAATTTCACTAGTTGTCTTAGCAGCCATTGCAATTCCTCTTGGAATATTTATGTATGAAGGATACATTGCCACAGATGCGGAGAATAATATTCGTCAAATTGTAAAAAACGATTATCCCTCTTTATCAATATATTCAATAAAAAACAAACGATTTGATGACGGCATCAAGTTTGACATTGTTCTCACTGGCAAGGAAATTCCTGACAAAGGTATTCTTGAAAAAACTAAAAAAAACTTCATGAAAAAATATCCTCACATTACAAAGGTGCGGGTTCGCTTTATGAAGAGTGAAATATTAACTGAGTAAATTTTCCACTTAATCTTTTTTTATTAAAATATAATTACTAGATTAAAAACATAAGCTACTAAAAATATAAATATAACAAAAAAGCTTTATGATTTAAATACTAAGGGAGATTTTGCAGTGAATTTCAATCTACTCTCTGACAATATTGTTTACTATGCTGCTGGCAATTGCCCAATATCAGGAATCCATAAAGACAAAAAGGAATTATTGAATATTGAAAAATCACCTTTGAAAAAACAGAAGACACACACCAGGTTACATTACTTAAAATTTTTGGCAATGAGGCTCAACATGATGCCTCTGGAGAATAGAGTATTACTGCAAAGGGAATATAAAATTATACTCTGCACCATTATTTGAAGAAATATTTAATTCTCCCCCATGCTGTTTTGTCAGTGCTCTAACAATCGTTTTCCCCAAAGACTCACTGTCATCAACAATATCTTCATTGAATCCCAGACCATTATCTTTATATAGAATTGCAAATGTTTCACTATTTTCCTTTTTGATTTCAATTGTTAATTCTGGAGATTCGATGCCTTTAAAAGCATATTTTACTGAGTTGGTAATCAACTCTGAAATAATAATACCACAGGACAATAAATGATCGGGCATTACTTTGAAAGTATCTCCTTTAACATTTAAAGAAATTTGTAACTGTGAAAAGTTTGAAACCATAATTTCAGCAAGATCTTTTATATGATCCTTTAGATAAACAACATCTCTATCATTTAATTGATAGAGTTTATCATGGAGTTGAGACATTGCTATAATTCGATTAGTTATTTTCTCTATGCTATAATCACTATTACTTTCAAATCCATCGAGACGAATCAAACTAACAAGTAGATTAAATTGATTTTTGATATTATGATGTAGCTCTCGAATACTGAGCTCCTTTTGAGAAACCTTGGTTTCAAGAAAATCCATTGTTTCAAGCTGCAGCATATCCTGTTCTACTATATCTCGAAACTGGTGCAGCAGCAATCTGTATTGTTTGGAATAGTTATTCTCCTTATTATCTAGAACACAAAAAGTACCAAAAACCTCACCATCTGACCATTTAACAGGCAATCCAAGATATGAAATCATATTTAACTTAATATCAGGATTCTCTTTCCAGTAATCAAGCTTCAAGGCATTTGGAACCAGCAACTCTTCTCTTTTGCCAACAACGGTTTCACAATAAAGACCCATACCAAGTTTTTCAAATGCATTTTCCTTATAGGGAGTATTTTCAGTATTACCATTAAGAAAAACCAATATCTTATCCTTTTCCAATTTCATAATAAGACTTGCAGGAACATCCATTATCTCTGCAATGAGATCCAGTATATTCTGCCATTTCTCTTTAATATATTGTGGAATTTCAGGTTTTAGAATTGAACTCACAGGAACAATAATCTTAAGGGCTTCATTCTCCACTCGAACTTCAGCATAGTCTATATCATATTCATCCATTTAAATAAAAATCCTTCATTAATTATTTAAATAAAATTTTATAATAACACTTGCCTTTTTGCAATTCTTATTTTATATATATAATACATATTCCGCATAACAAAAAAATATATGACAAATTTATCTTTTTTGTGGACTTCCTTCTATAAAAACAATTACTTTATAATTAGGGAGTTGAAAACTATAGTCTAGAAGGGGGGATTATATGATGACAGCAGAAGAAATAATTAAAGAAAAGGATTTTGAAATCTTAAGTGTAACATCAGAAACCACTGTTTTTGACACTGTTGCATTTATGGTAGAACATAAAATAGGTGCTGTTCTAATAAAGGATGGTAATAAATTCAAAGGCATTTGGTCTGAAAGAGATTTAATGAGAAATATAATAAAAGAAGGTTTTGATCCTAAAACCGCTATTGTTTCAGACTACATGACCAAGGATCTTCATTCTATTTCACATGATGCAACAATTACCAAGATGTATGATAGATTTTTGGGCCTTCACATTCGCCATTTGCTTATTAAAAAAGAGGGAGAATATATTGGTCTTCTCTCAACAGGGGATGTAGTTCGAGCCAGTCTCATTGACAAAGAAAACTATTGCAAAGAACTAAAGTCCATGGTGAGTTGGGAATACTATGAAAACTGGAAAGACGGCCCAAAAAGAGCTAGAGTCTTTAAAAAGAATTAAAAAAGTTTTCCTATAAGACTTTATTCAAAAAATAGAAAAGAAAAACTAAACTTAAAACAAATATTACTATATTTGTAATTATAAAAAACCTATAAGCTATAAATATCTTTTTTTCTTTTCCATTGGGAGCTTTCATTTTTTCTTTATATTTCCCAAAGGTCTCTTTGAAAAAATAATTCATCTACATCCTATCCTTAATCATTTTTTTAATGTATATTTCTTCTCTTTCCATTTCTTCGAGGCGGTCAGATATATACTTCTTTGTCATTTCATTTTGAGGAATGAAAATTTTCTCAAGAGCATTAACTTTACGCTGAACCTTTTTAAGATCACGAGACAGACTAATTATAGTTTTTGTTATTATTGCATAATCAGATACTATTTCTGAAAGCTTTTCTCCATTTAATTTAATATCATCAAATGCTGCAGTTGTTCCAAAAAGGTCTTTGCTATCCTTCTCTTTATATTTAAGTAATTTAATTTGTGGCATTGAAATTCCCATGAATCTATATGTGTCAATTTTCACAGAATATTTATGATGGATTACTGCACTTTTGAAAGACAGCTTTTCTGATCCCATATCCATTGCTGCCATTTTATATGAGTGATATAATTCTTCTAAGGTAATTTTTAATTTCTCCTCTATCTCTTTTATCAATTGAACATTCTTCATAATTTCCATCACAAGAATTTCACGTTTTTGCTCAAGAAGATCATATCCCTCATAGGCAAAGAGCAGATCATTTTTTACCTTTCTCAAATTTGATTTTGTTGGAGGAATATCTATTCGTCCCATAAGTTATTTCTTCCTCTGATCAGGAATATAATATCTTCCAATATCTTCCATTGAAATTCTATAAAGTTCCTCTTTTGGCAAAATCGATAGAACCTTCCATCCAATGTCTAGAGTTTCTTCTATAGATCTGTTTTCATCTGCCTTTTGAGCAAGAAAATTTTCTTCAAAGACCTTTCCTATTTTCAGATATTCTTTATCCATGTCAGATAACTCTTCTTCACCAACAATTGCAGCCAATGAACGAATTCTCTTTACCTTTGCATAACAGGCAAAAAGTTGAGCAGCAACACCGCTATGATCACTACGAGTTCTATCTTCACCTATACCATCCTTCATTAATCTTGAAAGTGAGGGTAACCCTGCAATGGGAGGATAGATTCCCCGATTAAAAAGATCACGTTCTAAAACAATCTGACCTTCAGTTATATAGCCCGTTAAATCAGGAATAGGATGTGAAATGTCATCACTTGGCATAGTAAGAATGGGAATTTGAGTAATGGATCCTCTCTTTCCTTTTATTCTACCTGCTCTTTCATAAATCGATGCCAGATCACTGTATAGATATCCAGGATATCCTTTACGTGATGGAATCTCACCACGTGAACTTGAAAGTTCTCTGAGGGATTCACAGTAATTACTCATATCTGTCAATATAACAAGTACGTGCATATTTTCTTCATAAGCAAGATGCTCTGCCAGAGTTAAGGCTGACCTGGGAGTCACAAGTCTTTCAATAGATGGAGAATCTGCAAGGCTCAAAAAAATTGCCGATGTATTTAATACACCACTCTTCTCAAGAGAATTAATAAAAAAATTGGCAACATCAAACTTCACTCCCATTGCAGCAAATATAACAGTGAACTCTTCATCTGAAGAAAGTATCTTTGCCTGTCGTGCAATTTGTGCTGCAATAAGATTATGAGGCATTCCACTGCCAGAAAAAATCGGCAATTTCTGTCCTCTAATAAGCGTATTCATTCCGTCTATCGCAGATATTCCTGTTTGAATGAAATCACGGGGATATTCCCTTGAATAAGGATTTATTGGTAGTCCATTTACATCCTTAATATTATCAGTAATAATTTGAGGAGCATTATCAATAGGTCTTCCTAATCCATCAAAAACTCTGCCAAGCATGTCTCTGGACACAGGTATCTCCAGAGGTTTTCCAAGAAAGGTGGTTCTGGTTTTTTTTAGAGATAATCCTGATGTTCCCTCAAAGACCTGAACAATTGCTCGGTTATCATCAATCTCCAGGGTTTGACCAATTCTCAGATTTCCATTATAATCGCGAATTTCAACAATCTCACCATAGCCAACATCCCTTACCCCTTCTATAAAAATAAGGGGGCCCTTTATAGCTGAAAGACTGGTGTATTCAATTTCACTAATCATATTGTTTACCTACTCTTTTTGTACCCCAATTAATGAATTAATTATTGTCTTCACTTTATCTGAAAATTCATCTAAAATTTTGAGGTTATCATTTTCTACTATTGACTTAAGACGAACCATCTCTGAGATTATCTCCAAATTTAAAATATCCTTTAAATCAACATCTTTAACTAAAGCATTTTTCGTAATTTTATAAAAATCAACTATGAGTTTTAAAAGTTTAATCTGCTTTTCAGGGCCACAATACATATCAATTGGATCAAAAGAATTCTGCTGCAAAAATCCATTTTTAATTATTTCAGCACATAAAAGAATCAATCTCTCATCAACAGGTAGTGCATCTGGACCAACAAGTTTCACAATTTGCTGGAGACGTTCATCTTCTAGAAGAAGATTCATTGCTTCATTTCGAGTTTCATACCACGTATCACTTTGGCCGAGCCACCAGCTCATGATCTCATCAATATATTCTGAATAGCTGTCTACCCAGCTGATTGAGGGATAATGACGTGCATCTGCCAGAGTTTTGTTCAATGCCCAAAAAGTTCTGACAAACCTCGTTGTATGCTGTGTAACGGGTTCTGAGAAATCTCCTCCTGGAGGAGATACTGCTCCAATTATTGTGATACTTCCATTTTCATTATTTAAAGTTTTCACGTAGCCTGCCCTTTCATAAAACTCAGCAAGACGAGTTGCAAGATAAGATGGAAATCCCTCTTCTGCAGGCATATCTCCCAGACGACTCGAAAGCTCCCGAAGAGCCTCAGCCCACCGTGATGTTGAATCAGCCATGATTGCCACGTGATACCCCATGTCACGATAGTATTCTGCGATGGTTACCCCGGTATAAATACTCACTTCTCTTGCAGGTACCGGCATATTTGAGGTGTTGGCAATCATGATTGTTCTTTCCATAATTGGATGCTTCGTAACAGGATCAATAAGCTTAGGAAACTCATTGAGCACATCAGTCATTTCATTGCCCCGTTCTCCACATCCGATATAAACTATTATATCAGCATCACACCACTTTGCCAAAGCATGTTGAGTCATGGTTTTACCAGTGCCAAAGCCACCAGGGATTGCTGCAGTACCTCCCTTTGCAATGGGAAAAAATGTATCAATAATTCGCTGTCCTGTTAATAGTGGTGTCACGGAGACAATCTTTTCTTTTATGGGCCTGCGTTTTCTTACTGGCCAGTATGATGCAAGACGCCCCTCGTAAAGATCATCCTTATCTCTTTTAACCTTATAAATTATCTCTTCTATTGTATAAGAATTCTCAGGAGATATAAAATCAATGACACCCTTTATGCCAGGAGGGACCAGAATCTTATGCATAATTAAATCTGTTTCCTTAACCTCTCCTACAATTGCCCCCCCTGACACCACATCACCAATTTTCAACAATGGTTTAAAAGGCCACTTTTTCTCTGCATTCAGAGGAGACACCTTCACTCCCTTTTCGAAAAAATCACCTGAAATTGCAGCAATATCAATTAAAGGTCTTTGAATGCCATCATATATATTCTGCATAAGACCGGGCCCAAGCAATACAGATAAAGGCCGACCTGATGACTGAACAATATCTCCTGGTTTTAGTCCTGTATTATCTTCGTAAACCTGGATAACTGCAAAATCTCCCTCAAGCTTTATAACCTCACCAATAAGATTATAGGGACCAACTTCTGCAATGTCCAACATACTTATTCCCTCAAGACCAACCGCCTTAATAATTGGACCATTAACACTTAAGACCTTTCCCTTAATAAGTTCGTCCATATTATTCACTATTTTCCTTTATAATAGTATTGATCTCTTTCCTGAGATATTCCATTTTTCTATACATAATTCTTTCTATTGAAAAATTATAAGAAACATCTCTCATGGTATCTTCAAGAATAACCCCTCTTAATATTTCATCATTAAGATTTATTTCTATAGTGTATGTTGAAAACCTAGTATAAAGATCAGACCTTATCTGACCTGATAAATCTTTATCATTTTCAGATATATGAAGTACAATCTCTGATATATTCTTTTCTTCAATGTACTGGGAAATTTTATTTATATAATATGTATAATATTTTTCTCTATCACGAGAGAATTCATCTATGGATAATCTAATCATATCTGTAATAAAGCTATTAAGCTTATTGAGATAAAGTTTTCTCTTCTTTAGATGGAAGCTATTATTTTTTTTTGCAGTTTCTTTTTCAATGTGCTCCTGAGTTTTTTCTTTGAGTTGCCTTTCAAAGTCAGAATATTCTTTTTCATATGCTGCAGTTATTTCATTTTTATCTTTGATAAATTTTTTCTCTACATTAAAAATGTTTTCATCTGCATACTTTTTTATTGAAAGTATAAGAGATTGAGGATTACCAGATTCGATTATTTCTTTTTCATCCATAATTATTCCTATATAGCAATGCCCAATGCTTCATTAACGTAACTCAATATAGATTTATCAATTGATGAAGTATCATCTATTCCTTGAATTTCTATGATAACAGGTATATCCATATCAAAATTGACTCTCTTGATTTTATCTGATATCAAGGCAGCTAATTCTCTTGTTATAAGAAGAATTCCAATTTCATTTTTAGAAACCAATAAATCAAAAGATTCTCTTATTGTATCAGGCTCAGCAATATATCCTTTATAACCGGCTATCCTAAAGGCTGTTACACTATGAAGATCTCCAATTAAGAATACATCATATTGTTTTTCATGGTGATCCATTGAAATATCGCTAAATTTTATTTAAGATCATTATTGCTACAATCAAACCATATATAGCAATACCTTCAGCCATACCAAGAAATATCAATGCCCTGCCACCGATTTCCGGTTTTTCACTCATGGCACCCAATGCAGCAGAACCGATCTTTGCAAGTGCATAGGCACTCATAGCACAGGAGATTCCAACTGAAACAGTTGCAGTAATAGCCAGCATATATTTATCAGTATTGCTCGTAGCCGTTGTTTGAACTCCCTTAACTGCTGTAGTTTTGTCTTCAGCTACCAGACACAGAGGAATAACTAAAAGCTGCAGTATAAAAAACGCTAAAATTAAAATCTTGATAAAAGGATTGCTGCTTTGTTTCATTTTCTTGCCTCCAATGCAAAATATTTTTTATTTAATGAAAATGGTTGAAATTCTTTTCCGTCTCCCTTGAAAAATTTACCAAAGAATTCATAATACTCTAATCTCATTGATTGGATAGAACAGAGAAGACCTTCCAATAAAATTATAAAAATGTTTCCAATAATTATAATAGACAAAGAACCTATTGAAATTATTTCGGGATTAACAATCTTAGCTAAGGTATAGATTGCAATACTCAAACCTGCATGACTTAAGGCAAAGGCACCAGCTCTGATAAAGGAAATTGTATTTCCAAGAAAGCTTGAAAACATCTCAATAATCTCAACTATGCTTTCTACAATATATTCAAAAATACCATGGGGAAATGGATTTTTCATCTTGAGAAAGAAATAACCTAAAATGTTTCTCAGTAAAAAAATAAACAGAGGAATTACTAAAACAACTATGAGCTCATAAAATTGAGGAAAAATATTTAATTTTAGATATCTAATAAAAAGCACGAGAGATCCAATATAGATATAAAGACCTGCTATTCCCTTAGTACCAAAAAGGGCTTCTGTTTTAAAACCACTTGAATAGCTATTAACTATATTCATTATAAGTCCAAGAGAAATCAAAACAACTCCAAGCATGATTGCTGCAAAGAAAAGATCCATCATATTATCCATAGGATGAAACCACAGGGGAGTAATATGTTCATAACTGAAAACGCTTCCATAGAGAACACCAAAAAATGAAGCAGAGGTACCACAGGTCATGAGAATAACTGCCCCATCTGATATATTCTGAGATAATGATTTTTTCACAGAGAGATACTTCATTATAATTCCCGTTAACACAAGAACAATGCCTTGACCAATGTCTCCAAACATCATACCGAACATTATCACAAAGGCTATTGAAGCAAGAGGTGTGGGATCTTTTTCAATAGTACTGGGAATACCTGCATTTTTCACAAGAAGTTCAAAGGCTCGAAAAAACTTATTGTTTTTCAAGGCAACAGGAATATCATCTTGTGAATAACTTTCAGAAGAAGCAACAAGAGAAACGAATCCATTATGACAATTGTTTCTCAACAAACTATTTATCTTGTTTAGATCTTCTTTGACAATCCATCCATTAATAAAAACAATTTCTTTTGACCTTAAGAGCATACCTTTTGTTTCATCAAATTTTCGCAAGGATATATAATAATTATATAAAGTCTCAAGTTTATGTATCCATTTTCCCTTTAAGTCTTCAAAGGATTTTTCATTTTTTCTTAAAGACACTTTGATCATCTCAATATCATCGAAGATATAATCCTTTAACTGTAAAAGGTTTTTGCTGGAGCTTATTTTGCCCAGGCGATCTTCATAACCGAACTGCTTCAGATAGTGAAGCATTAAGTCATAATCATCTGCTAAAGAAATCCCCAGAATATAGGTGCCGAATTGTCTTACATAAAAAGAGGTGGAGTTAAGAGGATTATTCATTTCAATTGGAACAGCAACAGTACCTACAGCGCAGCTGCATATTTTCATGTTTTCAATTATCTCAAGATTTTCATAGATAACTTTCATTTTACGTGCTTCATCAACCCTGCTTTTAAGTTCATCTAGTCTGAGGGTTAATTTATTTTTCGCTTCTCTGTTAATTTTTATTTCAGACAAAATGGATTCTACCAGTTCCATATCATCTTCATAGCTATCAACATCTACATGTATATTTTTTTCTTCTTGAATTTTTGTTTCAACAGCAGCAACATCTAATTCTGATAGAATAGAATTAATCTTAACAATAATATCACTGTTGCTTAAATGATTAGTAATATATTTTTTTACATCTTTTACATCCCATTGATCTTCAACTATATGTATTTTCTCAAGATCTCCTAAAAGGTTTAATACTTTTTCATAATCATTTTTGTGAATTCCCAGGGTAAGTTTAATTATGTTTAATTTAGTAAACATCTACAATCCCCATACCATTCTTTTGGATATTTCATCAATTGAAACATTGAATCTAAAGCCCTCGATTATAGTGAATAAATTTTTAATCTGATAAAAAGTAAACCATTGAAAACAGATAAGGGAGATAATTGAATGAAAGTCACTGAAATATAATTTATCAACAATAGAATAATGCATATTTTGAAGAAGAACTTCTACTTGTGAAACATCAACCTGAACCATTTCTTTATCAACAACAATACCATGTTGTAATACTCTTTCATCAATGTACCTGTATATAGATAAAAAATTTTTCTTTGCAATTCCAAGTTTTTCAAGTTTCTGAATTCCATTTTCAAGAAACTCTGAAATTTCATTTTCACTTATTTTGTAGTTTTTTCTTTGTCTTATTGCAAGTATATACAAATTGGATATTATTGTAAAAATAGATAGATACAAAATTCTTTCACTATCTCTTTTGTTAAGATTTCTCATAAGCTTAAAGAAAATATTTATCTTTTGAAAATACAATGTACTTTCGAAGTTACTATTGAGAAAATCTTTCATTATGAAGTCTTCATTATTATCTATTTCAATATTAAATTGCTTCAATAATGATAGAAGATCATGCAATGATAATTCTTTATCTTTAAGATTATTCTCAATGACATTACAATAATCGAAGTCAAACCATTGATAAACAGGAAAATCTGATTTTATAAAGTTTAAAATAATATATCTGAGATTATTTTCTTCCAATTCATAAAATGAATTTTTAAGAGTAGAAGCAAACTTTTCATTTGAGTGTAATATTTCTATAGAACCTTTAAGTTCCATGGCAACTATATCTTTTTTTAATTCGAGGTAGTTATCTTTTTCAATACTGGCAGATAATTCCGGATACATGTGAATTAATGAACCTGAATTAATTATCTTAATGTATTCCTCTTTTTTCAAGAAACATTGCCGAAGAGCAAAGGTCTTTGCTCTGATATAATTTTTGTCGGCATATTCTTTCATTGCATACCATGTGATACATGCATAAATTTTACTCAAAAACAATTGAGATTATACGCTTTTTAACCAAATCACATAAATATTCATCACTGTATAATTCATTCAACTTTTCATCTATTTCATTTAACTCATCTTGGGAGTTTTCATCAATCTCCTTAAGTGTCCTTTCAACTTGATTTTTTAAAGATTCTTCTAAATCTTTTTTTCGAATCAATACATGTTCTTTCAATTCAAAGGTAAAACCTTCAATCTCTTCTTTGATATTTTTTTCTGCTTCTTCTACTTTTTCAGCTGAAATTCTTTCTACTTCAATAATCTCTTCAATGACATTATTCATGATAATCAATCAATGGTATATAGAAAAGTTACAGGCAACTTTTCTATTGCCTGTAGAATGATTTATTGAAAAATATTTTTTCAGTTTCCTCAGCTGAAACATTCCAGAGCTCTTTTATTTTTCTATTCATCTCTTCTGTATAACCCCGAATTATATAGAATTCCGCTCTATCAAAGAAAAGTATGACTCTATCACTAAGTTCTCTCATTTGATGCAACTGAAATGCTGAATCAAAGGCACTCTCATTTTCAACAAAGAGCCAAAGAGTTCTACGAAGAACGTACATTGCTCTTATCACTTCACACAGAGGAATCTCCATATTAAACATATCAATTCCTTCATCAGCATATCTTTTGCCAACATCTTCTTTTGTTGTATCATAGCTAACCCACTTTCCAAGATTTGACAAAGCATCTTTGGCTTTCTCTTCTACGTAGGGAGTGTTCTTCTCTGTAAAAGATTGAGTAGCAGGATCAGACAATAACCGCATTGTCCATCGACGAACAATATCATCACTATGATTTGCAACAAGATCAACTAGCTTATCAGAAATTAAATGTACCATGGGGACCTCCATTTTTTTTGGTATCTAACTTATTATACTTAAATCTCACTCTAGCCTTCAATATTAAAAGACAAAACAGGTTTTTTAGAATGTCTGACAACCTTTTCACAAACATTATCATGAAGCATATGACTAAAAACACCTCTACCAGTATGATGACCTACAATAATTAAATCAACATCAAGTTCTTCTGACTTTTCTATAATCTTTTCTGCTGTATTACCAACCTCAATAATTGACTCAATATCATCAAAATCCTTGGACAGAGTTTTTATATAGGTCATCATTTTTTCGATTGTCTCTTTAACAGCCTTGTCTCGAAAATCCTCCCATACCTGATAGGCATCATAATAAAATGACTGTCTAGGAATTTCTTCAATGACGTGAATTGTAAAGATTTTCGCTTCATATTTTTTTGCAATAGACAGGGCCTCTTTTAGAATAACCTCAGGCTTTTCAGAAAATTCTAATGCAACCAATATTTTCATAGAATTACTCATTTGATTTCCTCCCTTTTGCATTTATGGAATTCTATACTGCTTAATGAGAGTATGAATAATTTCATTGTCCCCATCAAGAAGACCGGTAAATTCAAAACCACTTATGTAAAAATCTTTTTCTACTTCATCATGTTTCGACCAGAGACATTTTGCAGTAAAAGATATAAATTTGTCCTCACTGGTTTTCCCCTTCCATTCAAGGGTTGAAGGTAATTTCATCTTAAGCATGTAGAGTTTATCTTCTTCTAAAATGAAATCAGATAGTACCTTTATTCCACCCTGGGCAATATCGATGAGAAACCCTATAAATTTATCTCCATCAAAAACTCTAAGATAAAATGTTATGTAGGCTCGTTGGTGATCTCGTGGTAAGTGTTTCATTTTCAACCTCCAGATTAGAAAGTCTACTTTAATTTTAACATACTATAATCTGTTAGTCGATTCAATTTTTTTTATATTTTTTAAAAAAATAATTAAATTGGAATGAAATCTATTCAGAAAAATTCTAGTGTATATTTTTCACAGGAGTAGCAAAGGAGTTCTTAGGACCCCATTCATATAAAAGCACGGGAAAGACATTGTTTTTCAAAATTATATTGGAAACTTTCCCGTTCCAGCGTAAGCAGAACTCTGAGATTTAGGAGCACGGACTACATCCTTCACCCTCATGAGTTGAGTCTGATTATTTCTTTCATTTTCATCGAGTTTCATCGTTATATATTTAATTGTTTCCTCAATATTGGGAATCAAAATATACTCAAGAGCATTAACCCTTCTTCGTGTCTTTTGAATTTCATCTGCAATCATTTGAACAGCCTTTTCTTTTTCAGACAACTTAATAAGATTTTTCATAACATCTGAAAAAATTTCAAGAGCTCTATCAAGGCCAATTGATGTATGAAGAAAACCATAGCTCCTATTATAATCATCTGATTTGAGATCAAATTGAGGAACCTTAATATTGAGAAGCTGCTGATAAGATATTTCAAGAGTCAGCTTCATATTTGAGGTTGACAGAGCTGCTATAGTTGCCTCAGGAAAGTTAGATGCATTAGCAACATTAAAATACCTCTTTGCTTGAGAATAATCTACATCAATTGTCTTTCTCACATCAGATAATTCCTTCACAAGAGCCAGAAGCTGTCTCACAAATTCATCGAGTTTATCCTTTAATAGTTTATGTCCCCGTTGTGCAATAGCGAGCTTTTTCTTTAGCCTCAGCAATTCCATTCGTGTGGGGCTCACATCCAATATCATCTGGAATCTTCTCCTTCTTTAAAATACTTTTCTAATAAATCAACTCCAATACGTTTCAGTTCTCCTCTGGGAAAAACCTTTAAAAGTTTCCATCCCAAATCAAGTGTAGCCTCAATTGACCTGTCTTCAGCATAACCCTGAGAAACATAGATTCCCTCGAATTCCTCTGCAAAATTAAAATAAATCTTATCAAGATCTGAGAGAGCTGATTCACCAAGAATAATTGCCAGTTCTTGAACCTCTTTACCACGTGCATAGGCAGCAAAGAGCTGATTTGATAAATCTGCATGGTCCTCTCTAGTTTTTCCTTCACCAATTCCCTTATCCTTAAGACGAGACAATGATGGTAGCACATCAACAGGGGGATCAATATTTTTTCTAAAGAGACTTCGTGATAAAATAATTTGTCCCTCAGTAATATAACCTGTTAAGTCAGGTATAGGGTGAGTCTTGTCATCCTCTGGCATAGTAAGAATAGGAATCATAGTTATAGATCCCTTGCGATTCTTAATTCTTCCTGCACGCTCATAGATGCTCGACAGGTCTGTATAGAGGTATCCGGGATATCCTCGACGTCCAGGGATCTCTTTTCTTGCAGATGCAATCTCACGAAGAGCCATGCAGTAATTTGTAATATCCGTAAGAATAACAAGAACGTGCATGTCCATTTCAAAAGCAAGGTATTCAGCTGCGGTAAGTGCAACTCGCGCTGTAGCAATTCGCTCAATGGCAGGATCATTTGCAAGATTCATATAAAGAACAGAGCGACTAATGGCACCTGAATCTTCAAACTGCTTCACAAAAAAAGCTGACTCTTCATAGGTTATTCCCATTGCTCCAAAGACAACTGCAAAGTCTTCATCCTTACCAAGAACAGCCGCTTGCCTGGCAATCTGTGCAGCAATATTATTATGGGGCAGACCTGAGCCTGAGAAGATAGGCAGCTTTTGTCCACGAACAAGGGGATTCATACCATCAATGGACGAAATACCTGTTTGAATGAACTCATTGGGATAATCCCTTGCATAGGGATTTATAGGCGAGCCATTGATATCCATTTTCTTCAATGGAAGAATCTGTGGACCATCATCAATTGGATTTCCCAGACCATTAAAAACCCGACCCAAAAGATCCGGAGAAAGTGATAACTCAATACCTTTTCCCCGAAAGCTTATCTTTGTATCAGGTACATCAATACCGCTTGTTCCCTCAAAAACCTGAACCAGTGCAGTGTCTTTTTCAAGTTCAATAACACGGCCCCGTCTAACCTCTCCAGAGGGAAGAATGATCTCAACAAGCTCTTCGTTCTTAATGCCCTTAACTGATTCCACAAGAATCAGCGGCCCTACAATATTACTGATTGTCTTGTATTCTCTTCTCATTATCTCTATCCTTTTGATACACCCTGAGACTGCTGCAGCATATTTCCAATCTCAGCATCAATCTTAGATTTTAAAGATTTAATTTTATCAATTTCATTCTCAGGAATATATTTCATTCGAGCAATCTCTTCATCAATATCCATGAGATCAAAGTGTTGAAAGGATACCCCATCCTTCATCAATGCAATAATTCTCTCATAGAGATACAGTATTGGCTCAAGCATAAAAAACTGTTTCTCAATTGTTGTATAGGTATCTACATCATCAAAGGCATTTTGGTGAAGAAAGTCCTGTCTAATCTGTCTTGCTGTTTTCATAATCATTCTATCAGGACCAGACAATGACTCAACACCGATGAGTCTTACAATCTCTTCAAGTTCTGCCTCCTTTTCAAGAATGGACATGGCCTGTTTTTTCATAATTGGAAAGTTTGGATCTACATTTTTTGCCGTATATTCATTGATGGCTTCATCATAGAGTGAATAAGACCGAAGCCAGCTGATTGCAGGAAAATGTCTCTGAAAGGCCAGCTTATCCTCAAGACTCCAGAAAACTTTAACAACCCGAAGTGTTGCCTGAACAACAGGATCAGAGAGATCACCACCAGCCGGTGACACCGCTCCAATAACAGAGAGAGCACCCTCTCTCAGGTCTGACCCAAGACATTGAACCCTTCCAGCTCTTTCATAAAACTCTGCAACCTTTGATGAAAGATATGCGGGATACCCTTCTTCACCGGGCATCTCTTCGAGTCTTCCTGAGATTTCTCTCATTGCTTCAGCCCACCGTGATGTTGAGTCAGCCATGAGAGCAACTGAATAACCCATGTCACGAAAATACTCAGCTATAGTTATTCCTGTATAGACAGATGCCTCTCGGGCTGCAACAGGCATATTAGATGTATTTGCAATGAGGACCGTTCGCTTCATCAGAGGCTTTCCTGACCGTGGATCAATGAGTTCAGGAAACTCCTGGAGAACATCAGTCATCTCATTTCCCCGCTCTCCACATCCAATATAGACAACGATATCTGCATCAGCCCATTTAGAAAGTTGATGTTGCACAACGGTTTTACCTGAACCAAAGGGTCCCGGTATACAGGCAGTGCCTCCCTTAGCCACAGGAAAAAAGGTATCAATAACCCTTTGTCCCGTGGTGAGCATCTCAACTGGAGGAATCTTCTTTATATAAGGCCGTGGAATTCTCACTGGCCAGTGTTGTGTAAGAGTGAGATCAATCTCCTCTGACTCACTCTTAATATGTGCAATAGTCTGTGTGATGTTAAACTCACCTTTTTTAATATCAGTAATTTCACCTGAGATTCCCGGAGGTATCATAATACGATGTTCAACCAATTCTGTTTCCTGCACCACCCCTATGATATCACCGTGTTTAACATATTCTCCCTTCTTCTTTTTGGGGATGAATTCCCATAAGCGATCTTTATCTAAAGGAGAAACCTCAATGCCCCTGGCAATATAGTCGCCACTGAGATCCCAAATCTTATCAAGGGGCCTTTGTGTTCCATCAAATATTGATTCAATAAGTCCTGGACCCAATTCAACAGAAAGAGGTCTATCCACTCTATATATCTCTTCTCCACAACCGATACCTGCAGTTTCTTCATAAACCTGAATTGAGGCAGTGTCACCCTTTAGTTCAATAATCTCTCCAACCAGTTTCATTTCACCAACCCTCACCACATCATACATCTTTGAACCAGACATCTTTTCAGCCACAACCAGAGGACCAGAAACCTTTATTATTTTTCCCATATTATTCTCCGCCTATGGCCACCAGATCAATTCCAATGGCTTTTTTAATAATTAAATTTATATTCTCCTGAGAAAACGCTGTGCTGCCGTCTTTACCAGGGATAGTTGTTATACTAGGCTTAGACATTGTTGAGTATTTTTCATAGACCTCGGGCATTTCTCTCAATAAATCATCAGGCACAAGAATCACGGGGCATCCCTTTTTTGCATAATCATGGATGGCATTTTTTGCCTCTTCAATTGAATCCGTTATAAAAACCTCTGCACCAATAGCAAGAAATGGAATTACCGCCTCTCTGTAACCCACAACAGCAATTGTATTGTTATCATTATTACTCATAACTTTTCATCCTCATTTTGAGATCCTCTTTTCAATCCATTCTGCCTCTGCTCCTGACTTCAAAGCTCCAATGATGAGTTGCAAATTTTTTAGCTCCATATTTACATATTGACCAAAGGCAAAAAAGGGTTCTACACCAAAGATAGAGTATTGAGTTTGATGAAGAATTGATTTAAGATATGTATCAGTAGCCTTTTCAAGGGCAAATCGTTCTGAAGAGAATGCCTTCAGTGCTTCCATTATGAGAGATAAGTCATACCTGAAGGCAAGTGAAATAGCGTCATCAAGAGTTGATTCGATAAGATCTATGAATTGAGATTCTTCTATAGAACCACCCCTCATAAAGAGAAGGTCTCTTATATTCTTTGAAACCTTTCCCTGTAGTCGGCTTAAAATTTGAAAATTAAAACAATCGATTTTGCCCTTATAAAAATCAATTATAATGGGGCTGTTGAGATTCTCTGAAATCTTTAGAAGATCCATCATTAGACCTCGATCTAGAATAAGATCAATTACCAGAGAATTCTTTGTTTCATAATATTTTTCAACAGCATCTACCAAAGATCTTTCCATTATTTCAGAAAAAAGAAAATACTCCTCTTTTTCAAAGATAGAGATGATAGTCTTTTTATCTATGGTTCCATAGTCTAAGAGATTATCGGAAAGCTCAATCTCAAAGATTTTTTCTTTTAAGAGAATACGGCAGTTGTGATAATCATATTCAAGACGCAGGAGGGATGAGATGTGATGATGAAAACTATACTTCTCAATAAAATCAAAAAGCCACTGATTCTTTCCTTTCATAATATTTTCAATTGAATCAATATCAGATGAAATAAATTCACTATACTCAGTACCTTTCAAAAGATCATAGGCACCCTCTAGGGAATTTGCTTTAATGAGTTTTGAAAAAAAATCAGTAGTTAAAAGACGAGCTTCCATTGCCCGTATTACGCCAATAATAAAAGTATAACGCATGTCAGTGACTGCTTTTTTCATAATCTCACTCAAATAGTATTTTAATTAAGTCTATCTCCAACTCTTCAAATATCTCTTTAAATATTATATCCATGGTAGCATTATATTCCATATCTCCATCATGGAGGTAAAAACCTCTCTGATTTTCAATCCGATCCTTAGACAATCTTACATCTGTTTTTTTGAGAACATCTTTAACATAGGGCTCTAACTCCGAGATAAAAAGTTTTCTGTCATTATCATGGACAATGATTTCCTCTTTTCCGGTAAAAATACCTTTTTTTAATAATGATTTCATTATAGAAACATAGATATCTTTCTCTTCAAGGATTCGATTCTTTGCATCATCAAGAACCTCAAGAATCAACTCATGTTTCCGCTGGAGAATTTCTTTTTTGTCTCGAAGATCTATTTGAGCTCTTTGATGTTTTACATAGGAGCCATAAAACTTTTCAAGTTTCACTTCTTCTTCTTTTTTTATGGCTTTTAATTCTCCATCATACTTTTTCTTTAAAGCCAGAGATTCTTCATCACAGGCATTTTGAATTCTCAGAGCCTGAGCTTCTGCTTCTTCAATTATTTTTTCAGCAACCTTATTCATAATAAAACCCCTGTATTGTAATGCCTTGCATCATCCCCCCAGCTTTATACCATTAAGAAGAAAAAATGTGGTAAGAAGACCAAGAACAGCATAGGTCTCAACCATGGCTGCAAAGATAACACCCTTCATTGCCTGATCAGCATGAACTGCAACAAGATGAACACCTGCAGTACAGACCCGCCCCTGATGCATTGCAGATAACAGTCCTGTAAAGGCAATTGGCATACAGGCTAGCAAAATCTGAATCCCCTGCCACAGGGTAGGACTTATCACAGTGGCACCCAATAATCCCAGTTTAATGATAACAAGAAATGCTGCAATAAATCCATAGAATCCCTGTGTTCCAGGTAGAACCACAAGAAGAAAGAGACTACCGAATTTCTCCGGATCTTCTCTCAAAACACCTGCCGCTGCCTGACCCGGCATTGCCATTCCTATTGCTGAACCAATACCTGCTACCAGTGCTGCAATCCCTGCACCAGCTATTCCTATTGCTAATCCTATTTCATTTCCCATTCGTAACCCCTCTTACTCAGTAATCTTAATATATGTTTCATCAATAGATAAGGGACTAAATTCCTTGCCCCCTCCAATAAAAAATTTTGAGAAAAATTCAACGTACTGCAATCTCAGTGTATGAACAAAGGCACCGAGAAGATTTATTGCCATATTAAAGAGATGACCAAAGATTAAAACAACCACTGTCAAAATCACGCCAGCAAAGGGTATATCATAGAGCATAAAGGCTATAGTATTAATTGCCATACCAATACCTGCAGTTACCATTCCAAGGGCCATGAGACGTATATATGAAAGAATATCTCCAAGATATGAAAAAATACCACTGAGGATTACCAGCTTTAAAAAGCCGATAAAAAATCTAAAAAACAATGTCTCCTCATCTCTAGCACTAAAGAGAATTACAACTACAGCCATAAAAGAAAGAGTTATAATTGCAGGAGTCTGAATAATAACCGGCAAAGGAGCTGTGTTACCTGAAACAAGAGACATCTTCACTGACATATCACTGGAAAAAAGAATTGCAAGTAAGGAAATAACAATGGTAAACCAGGAAAATTTATCAACAAAGGCATCTGCAAAAAGTTTTTGCTTTAAGTTAGAAGCAATGCCAATGACCAGACCCGTTAAGACGTGAACCACTCCAAGAAAGAGAACCAATCGAAAAAAGACCATGGGCTCTTTCATTGGATCAAACCAGGTTAAAGATTCTCTCAATGAATTTATAACAGGAATGTTAACAAAGGGATTCTGCTGCCGAAAAAGATCACCAAAGATTCCTCCTGTGAGAATCCCTGCCACAACGGTTAAGATGCCACCCCAAAAAAGAATCCACAGAAGATCCTTTCCCTTCTGAAACTTCCATATTCCCACAAGTGCTATAATAGCAAGAATGAGACCGTAGCCTGCATCAGTTAAGCAGAGACCAAAGAAGATTGCAAAAAAGACTGATGTTACAGGACTGGGGTCTACAGAATTATTACCTGGCAGACTGTATAATCTGGTAATGAGCTGAAAAGGAGAGAAAACCCTGTTTTTTTCAAAGGCTACTGGAGGCAAATCCTCAGGCTTTTCAACTTTTTCAAGACTAATGGAATTATATGTAGAGGATATTTCTTCAAGTTCAGAGTAATCCTTTTCTCTGATCCATCCATTTATAATAAAGGCATTTTCAGAGGTGAGCCATTTTTCAAAGAGGTCACTCTGTCTCTCAAAACTTTTATATGACTGAATCATAACCTCTATTTCAATGAGTTGAGATAACAGTTTCTCAGCCTTCTTCTTTAATGCTTCAACCTCTTCATCAATTTTTTTTATAGAGGACACTGCATCGTCATAATTCTCCCTGGGACTACCCTTTGAAATGGGGAATTCCAAAGAAATCATTTTCTGTTTCTTAAAAAAATTCTTTGCATCTTCCTGTGCAGAAGAATGGACTGCAACTAATATTATAGATTGATTTCCCCTGATGCCAAGAACCTCAATATCTGCAGATTCAAAGGACCTTAAAATCTCTAATCGATCAGAATCCACTGAGGCAAAATCTATGTCATAGGAATTTCTACTTCCACAATCCTCAACAGGAATGGTGATATTCCTATAATGCTTTAACTCTTCTCTAATCTCAATTAAAGATATTTTGTCTCCATTAAGATCTGAGATGCTCTTGCGAAGTTCATTAACTTTGTTTATTATTTCTTTTGGATTAGATCTTTGAAAAAGATCATTAAATTCTCTTTCTTTTAAATGCTGAGGGGGCGTAATGAGTTCTTCAATGAGAGATTTTTTTTCTTTAAAACTTTCCAGAAAACTCCGTGCCTCTTTCAATTCTGACATGAGAATTTTTTCACTATCTGAAATTTTTTTGTAATGTTTATTATCCTGTAAAAATAAATCTGATGATTCCCCTGAAAGTCCAGTTATGTGGAGAAGAGATTTTTGCTGAAGAGAATCAACAAAGGAATCAGCCTCTAGTTTATGACCAGCTATGATTACCTTTATCATTGTGCACAGAGCCATAGTTTATTACTCTTTTCCTTTAAGTTTTTCAAGAATAAATTCTATTGCCTTGTCTTTATTATCTGAGACCTTTTTTTCTAAATAACCGATTTCCGCCTTTAACTTTTTATCTGACTCGCCCTTATAGTCCTGGATATCTAATTGTGCTTTTTCTAAATATTCTTCTCTCTGTGTTTCAAAGAGTTTCTTTGCTCTACCTGATTCATTTTTAAAATTGTCTTCAATTGATTTTATTTTCTTCTGACAATTTTCTTCAGAATCAGCTACAATCCTTTGGGCCTGAACCTCAGATTCCTTTATACTTTCAATTAAATTTTCAGCCATCACATCCCTCTTTTATTAAAGCTATATTTTTTTTTGGAGAGTGAATATTGGTAGAAAAACAATGAAGTGCACTTAAATAAAAAAAGTATTTCACAACGGCCCCCTTATGCCCCATAAGAATGCGCATCTGTTGTCTAAAATTTTTATTCTATAAAAACCTTCTATCATGAGATATTTTTTTATGTATATACATAGTGCCTTAAAATTATAATAAAATCAAATAAAAATAGTTATTTTCACTAAAGAATTGCAGTTTTTTTCAAAAAAAGCATAACAGAGTCATATGCGGCACAAAATACATTTTGAGCCTTTTCCAAGGACTCCTGTGTATGATTTCAGTATTCAATAAAGAACATGTTTTAAATTGACCATAATTTACTATTAATATGCTTGATTTAGATGATTCTTCATCTTACCTTTTAAAAAACAAATCACACATAGAGGCTTTTATGAAAAAGATAATTATTGGTCTAACTCTCTTCTTAATAATCATTGTTTTGGGAGCAGGGTTTTTTATTTCAGGTGAGGTCATTAATCTTAAATCAAAGGATTATCTCACTACTTATAATATGGAGATAAAATATAAACGATTTACTGAAAAGTATTTTAAATCTCTTCCCAAAGAGGATATTACCATTAAATCGCCCTATGGCTATTCCATGTATGCACTTTACATCCCCTATAAAAACTCAAAAAAAACAATCATCATTACCCATGGCAGAACCTATACACATCTGGGCTCAATAAAATATGCTAAGATGTTTAGATCATGGGGATTCAATGTGCTGACACCAGACAGCAGATATCATGGAAAAACAGGTGGAGCCAATGCCACCTATGGCTTTTATGAAAGATATGATATGAAGGCATGGGTTGACTGGGTACAGAAGAAAACCGGCAAAAAAACAAAAATAGGATTTCATGCAGAATCCATGTCAACGGCAATATGCATTCTTCACGGTGCAATTGACAATCGAGCTTCATATTATATTCTCGATGGCTCTTACACCAGTCTAAAAGAAATGCTAGCCTATATGTTGAAAAAACAATATAAGCTGCCATCCTTTCCATTTCTCAATATTGCCAGTGGCATCAGTAAACTAAAAGGGGCAATGTATTATGATGACCTAAAGGCTATTGATGAAATCAATAAGATCAAGGTGCCAATTTTTTTCATCCACGGAGGAAAGGACAACTATATTCCAAATTCAATGAGCACAGAGCTTCATAAAAAATATAATGGCCCAAAAAAAATCTGGCTCGCTCCAGGATCTGACCATTCAAAATCATTCACTGATAATCCCAGAAAATATTATGAAAAAGTTAAAGACTTTCTCATAAAATATAATTTATTTAAATAAAATCATCTATAATAAAAGATTTTTCAGAGTTCACTTTACCAAAAAAATCAGCTTGACGCTCTTTTAGAGACTCGATAAAAATAAATACTTTAGAGCTCAAAACACTGAGGTAAAACCTATGGAAAATCTTTTCGCTGATAGAATCTCTGATGTACCAAAATCATTTATCAGAGAGATACTAAAAACTACTATTGACCCTTCATGCATATCCTTTGCCGGGGGCCTGCCCAATAGAAATTATTTTCCCGTTCAAGAGATTAAAGAATCATGTATACGAGTTCTTGATGAGGCTGGTGAAGAAGCCCTGCAATACAGCACCACTGACGGATATCTGCCCCTGAGAGAATATATCTGTGAAAGATATAAAAAAAAGGGGATCATTGTTAGTCCAGAAGATATTCTTATAACAAACGGCTCTCAGCAGGGACTTGACCTTATATCTAAGATCCTTCTCAATGAGGGCGACAAGGTGATGATAGAAAGACCTGGATACCTTGGGGCCATTCAATCCTTTTCTTTGTACAGAGCCGATTTTCTTCAGATCAATCTAGAAAACAACGGCCCTGTCATCAGTGATATTGAAAAATCTATTAAAGAGAAATCAAAGCTCTTTTATTCCGTACCTAATTTTCAAAATCCCTCAGGAACAACCTGGAGCAGTGAAAAAAGAAAAGAGATCGGAAATTTAATCGAAGGTTCAGAAACAATTTTAATTGAAGATGATCCCTATGGTGAATTAAGATTTTCAGGTTCCCATGAAAAATCAATGAGGCATTATTCAGCCAACAATACAGTTCTCCTCGGTTCGTTTTCAAAGGTCTTTGCACCTTCTTTTCGTTTGGGATGGATCTGTGCAAAACAAAACCTCATGGAACGAATCATTGTAGCAAAACAGGCTGCAGATCTTCATACGAACTATTTTTCACAAAGAGTACTCTATGATTATCTTACTCACAATGACCTTGACAACCATATCGTTAAGATAAAAGAAGCCTATGGCACACAGGCTCAGGCAATGATATCATCTCTTGAAAAACATCTGTCAAAGGAGATAACCTTTACCAGACCAGAAGGGGGAATGTTTCTCTGGGTAACCCTACCCAGAGATATTGATTCCATGGAGCTCTTTGAAAAAGCCATGAAGATGAATGTAGCCTTTGTACCGGGCATTCCCTTTTATGCAAAAAATCCTGAGAGCAATACTCTTCGATTAAACTTCAGCTGCTCAGATGAAAAAACAATTGAAGAGGGTATAAAACGATTGGCACAGGCCTTAAAGGCATAAGATCAAGTGTTATGGATATAATTTTATTTTTAATGCTCACAGCTGGTATTATTTTTGTAATCTATGATATCTTTGAATCAAAAAAAACTGAAATCCAAAATAGCTCAATAGAAGAACCAGAGGTTTATGAAAAATATAGAGACCCCTCACTCGATCTGGTAAAGGAATATACTGATGTTATAGAAAAGGATTATCCTCTTAGTATTGCAAGTACTGCAGAGGGTATATACTGTAAATCGCAATCTCAAAAGAAGAAATTCACTCTCACCTTTAATTTTGCAAATGCTATAGCAACAGAGATCAATACAAATTGCACACTATTCCTCTATCATGGAATCTCACAAAAGGAATTTGGCCTCATTAAAATCACTGAAGAAAATCTACTAAGTAAATCAAAAGAATCCCTCGGCTCAGGAGATTTCAAGACCGGTGACAGAGAATTTGATGATGCAATGCTATTAAAAAGCGGCAATAAAACACATTTTATTTCCCTGTTGCCTTCTCATATTAGAAGTAAACTCATATCACTGACTGAAAAAACATCAAATCTAGAAATTTCAAACTCTTGGATAAGGGTAAACATTCCTATAAATAAAATGAATGGTGAGACTTTTGAAAAGGTATTTCAAGACATTGTTACAATAAGTAACTCAATGTCACAAAAGATAACCATAACTCAAAGATCTATTGAGGCTCTTAAAAATGAAAACAATGAAGCCACAATGATCATGATGCTCGATGCTATTAGTATCAATAAACTCACAGTTGAAGAAAAAGACTCTCTCCTTCCCTATCTAAAACATAAATCCCTCGATGTTCAGATTGCCACTGCTTATATTACTGGAGATAAAGGAGCACATCATATTGCAAATCTTATAACATCCAACAAGAATCTTTCTGAAAAACAGATTTTAAAAATTACTACCATTCTCCTTAATAATAAGAACAGAAAACATCTCTCAATTATAAAAAACATTTACATAGAAACATCCTCCAAAGAAATAAAAGTGAATATCCTTAACAAACTACTGAACTATGAAAACAAAGATATAATCACCTTTATTCAACAAGAAATACCAAAAGAAAAAAATCAGCACATACTCTTGATTCTTATTAAAATTCTTGGATCCATTGGAACAAGAGACGATGTAATGATACTAAAAAATTGTGAATCAATCCATAAAACAAGAGAGATTAAAAATGCCTGTCAAAAATCAATTGGAGAGATACAATCTCATATGAGTGGTGCAGATGCTGGCATGGTTACAATGGCTGGTTCAACAGAGAAAGAGGGAGGCATCAGCATTTCAAATAAAGATGAGGGAAAGATCAGCCTTACGGAAGAAGGCTGATAATTGTTTATTTTTAAAAGAACTCAAACTGAACTAAACACTAAAATATGCACATATACTCATGTTTTTTGGGAAAACCTGCACAGACCTAAACGATTTCTCCACTTTTGTACATAAATATACAAAAGCTATATCATGTATATGGTCTTTCACCTCTATCGATTTCAACAAATTTACCTATTTACATATTAATTTTGCATCCGTATTTTTGGATTATAATATAAATGCCACTAAATGAGAGGTAATATGGATGCATTTAAAATTCTAGAAATCAAAGAGAGTATTTTTGCAAATAATGATAAAGATGCAGATCTATTAAGAGATGAACTTAAGAAGAGCAAGACCTTTTTATTAAATCTCATGTCGTCACCGGGTTCTGGAAAAACAACAACAGTTCTGAGAACCATAGAAGCATTAAAAAGTAAAATGAAAATTGGAATTTTAGAGGCAGATATTGATTCAGATGTTGATGCTCATACAGTTGCTAAAACTGGAACAAAGGTAATTCAACTCCACACAGGGGGAATGTGTCACCTTGATGCAGATATGACTAGACAGGGCCTAAAAGGACTCGGTACAGAGGATATTGATTTTGCTATTTTAGAAAATGTAGGAAATCTGGTTTGTCCAGCAGAGTTTGATACAGGATCTGTAAAAAATGCCATGATATTAAGTGTACCAGAGGGAGATGATAAACCTCTGAAATATCCACTAATGTTTTCGATAGTAGATGTCCTTTTAATAAACAAGATTGATGCAATGGATTATTTTGATTTTGATCTAGAGGCAGTTAAAGAGCGAGTCAAAAAATTAAATCCAAACATAAAGGTTATACCCATCTCTGCAAAAACCGGAAATGGCATTGAAGAATGGGCCAATTGGCTTGAAATTGAAATTAAGAAATGGAATGAGGACGAAAAATGAACAAAGTCTATACCAAAAAAGAAAAACTATTAGATCTTGCTAATAAAATTAGCAGAGTAAAGCGCGGTTCAAAGGATGAAATAATAGAGGAATTTCCTGAATATAAAATTCTTGTACCAGTAGTAACTGAAGAAATGGCAGACGTTGCTCTTTGTCTCAAGCTTCGCGAGGGTCAGAGTGCAGAAGAGATTGCTCCTCAATGTGGAAAAACTGTTGAAGAAACATCACAGCTTCTATGGAAACTGGCTATTGATGGTGTAGCAATTGTAAATGAAATTGATGGTGTTGATAAATTCTGGCATGACATCTGGGTACCAGGTCATATGGAAATGATGGTTAACAATAAGGAAAATGTTGCAAAGTTTCCTGAGATTGCTGAGGCCTTTGATGCCTTTGGCAAAAGAAGAGGACCAGTGGCTGCAGGAATCTTTCCAGTTGGACTGGGACCAATGCGAGTTATTCCCATTGAAAAGTCCATTGATGGTGAGACCAGAAAAGCATCCTATGAAGAGATTTCATCATATCTAAATGAAAATGATACATTCACTGTTTCAGACTGCTCTTGCCGTACATCGAGAGAAGTTATGGGAGAGGGATGTGGTCACTTAAAAGAAGATATGTGTATTCAAATGGGTCACGTAGCTGAATACTATATTAAAACTGGCAGAGGACGACAGATTGACAGAGAAGAGGCCTTTGAGATAATTAAAAAGGCTGAGGCAAATGGCTTGATGCATTCAATACCAAATACTGATGGCCCTGGAAAAACCCATGCAATTTGTAACTGCTGTGGTTGCGGATGTTTTGCCATGAGAATTGCTGAGCAATGGACTAATCCTGACATGGTACGTTCAAATTACGTATCAAAGGTTGATTCTGAAAAATGTGTTGCCTGTGGTGAATGTGTTGAAAATTGTCCTACCAATTCATTAAAGCTTGGTCATAAACTCTGCTCAATAGAAACTGTTGCAGAAGAAAAAAGAGAACTTCCCCATGATACTGAATGGGGTCCTGACAAATGGAATCCCGATTATCGAATAAATCGAGAGGTGGTTGTAAACTCAGGAACCAGTCCCTGTAAAGCTGAATGTCCCGCTCACATTGGAATTCAAGGCTATATCAAACTGGCTTCTCAAGGCAAATATAGTGAAGCCCTTGAGCTAATTAAAGAGGAGAATCCTTTTCCAGCTGTTTGTGGACGAATTTGTCCTAGAAATTGTGAGTCAGCATGTACCAGAGGGGATGTTGATGATCCCATTGCAATTGATGATATTAAGAAATTTATTGCAGAACAGGATCTAAATAAAGCAACACGCTTTGTTCCAGAGAAGAAACATGAATATGATAAGAAGATAGCTGTCATAGGTGCAGGACCTGCTGGTCTTTCCTGTGCATATTATCTTGCTGTCCATGGATACAAGGTTACTATCTTTGAAAAGGAAAAAGCCCTTGGAGGTATGTTAACCATGGGAATTCCATCCTTTAGACTGGAAAAGAATGTTGTAGAGGCAGAGATTGAAATTTTATCAGAACTTGGTGTAGAGTTCAAAACTTCCACAGAGATTGGAAAAGATATTAGTCTAGATGATTTACGAAAAGATGGATATGAAGCATTTTACATGGCAATAGGTGCTCAAGCAGGTAGAATGCTCAATATAGAAGGTGAAGAATCTCAGGGAGTTGTCTCAGGTGTTGACTTCTTGCGAGATGTAAACCTCGGTGTAGATACAAAACTCAGTGGCAACGTCATTGTCATCGGTGGTGGAAATGTTGCTGTTGATGTTGCACGAACTGCAATTCGAGTTGGAGCTTCACAGGTTAATATGTTCTGTCTTGAAAATCGACAACAGATGCCTGCCCTTGAAGAAGAAATAGAAGAGACTCTAGCAGAGGATATTGGCATTGAGAACTCCTGGGGCCCAAAAAGAATTATTGTTAAAAATGGATCTGTTGCAGGTGTTGAATTCAAAAAATGTCTATCTGTTCTTGATGACAAGGGTAATTTTAATCCTACTTTCGATGAAAATGAAACAAAGATAGTTGATGCTGACCACGTACTCATCTCTGTAGGTCAATCTGTTGAATGGGGTAATATTCTCGCAGACAGTAAGATTACATTGAAAAACAACAAAACAATAATAGCAGACTTAACTACCTATCAGACTGAAGAACCAGATGTATTTACCGGAGGAGATGTATTAACTGGACCCCGCTTCGCAATTGATGCCATAGCCATGGGAAAAGAGGGTGCAATCTCAATTCACCGTTACGTTCAACCAGGACAGGATCTCAATATTGGAAGATTGAATAGAAACTATCAATCATTTGATAAGAGCAATATAGATCTTGAGGGCTATGATCGTGCTCCTCGAATAGAAACATCTCACGTGGATGCCACTAAAACAAAGGAAAGCTTTCAGGATTTACGTACCACCTTTACAGAAAAGCAAATGAAAGATGAAACTGAACGCTGTCTAGGATGTGGTGCTACAGTTGTAGATGAATTCATGTGTCTTGGATGTGGAGCCTGTACAACAAAATGTAAGTTTGATGCCATCTCCCTTGTGAGAAAGTATGATGCCGAAGGAAAAGATCTCTTAGACATTAAACCAGCTGTTATGAAGTATGCTATAAAGCGAAAAGTAAAAATTATTGCTATGAAACCAATAAAAATTTTACAATCTGCTTTTAGCAATAATAATTAAAGAATGTAACTATAAATTACAGCTGAGGAAAACACTTAATTTCCTCAGCTGTAATAATAAAAAAGAATGGTGACCTCAAGTGCATGAACTAGGAATTGTAATTGAAGTAGTAAAAACAGTAGAAAACTTTGCAGAAAAAAATGGAGTAACCAAGATTGACACCCTTGTACTTCAAATTGGAGAACTCTCATCAATTATTCCAAAATATATTGAAGAATGCTATCCAGCTGCAGTTGATGGATCACTCTTAGAAGAAACGAAACTCAAAATAGAAATTTTACCTGGCAATGCAATCTGTAAAAATTGCAACAAGGTATTTAATCTCATCGTAAATAAAAAAAAATGTCCACATTGTAAAAGTAATAATTGGGAAATTATATCTGGCAAAGAATTCATGATCAAAGAAGTAATAGCCTGTTGATAATATTCTCAAAAAAAAACCCGGTTGTTTAAACCAGGGTTCTCTCGTCACTTTCAGCTTTCGACTTTATACTTTCAACTATATCCTATTTCTTAAAATTCTCTTTTATATATTCATCAAGATAACCATCAGGATCATCAACAGCTTCTCCATTGATAGTAAAACTTTCAAGTTTCATAAGTCGAAGTCCATGAAAATAATCATGAAAGAGTTCTTCACAGAGAACATTGGTTTTTTTCTTCTCTTCTTTGACTTTAACTTTCAGCTTTTCTTTTGCTTCATCATTGAAATCCAGATAACAGCCATGTTCAGCTAAAAATTCTTTTTGAAATGTCTTAATGCCATCTTCAAAAAGCAATTTATCCAGGGCGTTTATTGGATCATCAAGAACCTCTTTAGAAAGAACAAATTTATCAATATTACTTGAAGGCAATAGTTTCTCAAACTTAATCAATACCTTTTCAAAAACACTTAATAGTCCCCGGGCTCCTGTCTTCTCTTTATATGCACGCTCTGCAAGAATTTTTAATGTCTCATCAGTAAACTCAAGGTCAATACCATAGGCCTTGAAATCAAGTTTTTTGCCCAGAACAACAGTAGAATACTGATTCTTCAAAATCTTATATAAACCTTCTACATCAAGACTGTTTAATACAACGTAAACCGGCAAACGGCCAACAAACTCTGATTCAAAACCAAATTTCATAAGATCTTCTGTTTTTAGCTTCTTTAATATATTTTGATGATCCTCTGGAGTCATTCGTGATTTATCAAAACCAATTGACTGTTTATTCTTTCTCTTATTAATTATCTCTTCAAGACCACTAAAGGCACCGGAAACAATAAAAAGTATATTTTTAGTATTTATCTTCCTACGTGAAACCTTTCCGGTTCTTTGAGCCTCCATGGCTGCTTCGACCTGAGATGCCAGGTCATGGGGAGTCTTTAAATCAACCTCACCCTCTTCCATGAGTTTCAGAAGATTTCTCTGTACACCGGTTCGAGAAACATCAGGGCCAGTTGAGGATCCCATTGATGCAATCTTATCAATCTCATCTATATATATAATTCCATATTCACCTTTATTGATGTCTCCATCTGCTTCATGAACAAGATCTCTAACCAGATCTTCAACATCACCACCCACGTAACCGGTTTCACTGAACTTTGTTGCATCAGCCTTTACAAAGGGAACACCAATCCTTTTAGCAATAAGCTTAATAATATATGTTTTACCGACACCAGTTGGGCCAACGAGAAGCATATTACTCTTTATATTTCCAACAAGTTGCTCATCTTCAGATAAAGTTTTTTCAAGCTTCATTCGATTAAAGTGAGTACAAACCTTAGTGGCAATAACCTCAATAGTCTCTTCTTGACCAACAACAAATTGATTGAGATATTCTTCCAGTTCTTCAGGTAAAATATCAAAATTCATCTCACTTTCGGTGAGAGGGGTTCCTTCTGAATCACCCTGAATTTCAGGATTCTGTTTCACCTCTTCTGCATTCATCTTAAGAAGCTCTTCAAGATTCTTTTCAGGATCAAAGTGTGTTTTACTCATTATATTCTCCAAATACTACAATTAGATTTCATTCATATTATTGCACAATGAATAGTACCTCCATCTTTGTGCAAGCAATTATTAGAATAAGATAATGAAAGATCTACAGGGTTACAAGAAAAGGAATGAGAAAAAATCTATTTTTCTAAAAAAAATGCTTGCAATATACTACACAAACATTTACTATACAGTTGTATTGAGGATGAGAAATGAGAGAAAAGAACTATAAATTACGTAAGACCACCTGTCCTGACTGCGGATCACCTCTAACTCCTGAGAGTGGCTGCTTTTACTGCAGAACCTGTGGCTTTTCTCTTTGCTCATTATAATTGGGAGGCACTATGAATACAACTTTTGGAGACACCACTTATGAACAACAACCTTTACCTTTTAATGCGATTGCAGGAGAAAAAACAGGAAATAGAAATCTGCGTTCAAAAAAATCGTCTTCTTCAGGTCGTTCGGCCTCTCATGGAATCGACAAAGTCATATCAACCTTTGGAGGAACCATCATAAATGATCTAAATGATGAACTCATAGAGTTCAATGTGACATAAAATTACCAAGCACCCAAGGGTTTCAGAGTTCCCGCAAAATATCCTCACCAAAAACCCTATAACAAACAACTCACCAACAGCAGACTCTGGAAACTTTAAAATAAAAAAAATCCCCTGAACCATTCAGGGGATTTTTTTATGTGCCGAAGGAGGGACTCGAACCCTCACAGAGTTTCCCCCGGCGGATTTTGAATCCGCTGCGTCTACCAGTTCCACCACTTCGGCTTTATAATTATAGATGATTTCTTATTCTGGTTGAGGAATTTCTTCTACTTCAATATACTTGCCTTTTGCTCTGGCAACTATTTTACCCATCTCATTTTCGATCTCTGCTCTGTTTTCAATAACACGCTTACTCTTCTTTACATACCAACCACGGATATAAAGATTTTCATTAATGAAAGCAGGCTGCAAATATCGAATAGTTAATTCACTAGTGAGAGCAACACACTCAATATACTTATTAACTGTCATCATTGTCTCATCAAGAATTGCTGAAATAATTCCTGCATGAATTAAATTCGGTGGACCTTCGAAAAGCTCATGTGCTTTATATTCACCATAAGCTGTTTTAGTATCATCATCAAATCTGAGTTTTAGCTGCAGGCCTCGTTCATTTTCCTGTCCACAACCAAAACATATTTTATCTTCAAACTCTATCATGTTGACGTTTTTCCAACAATAGCTGTTATTTGTCAACTATTTTTTATTTTTCATTCTATCCATAATCATATCTACTTCTTCCTGATCAAGCCATTCATCAACGAAATCTACATTAGTATCTGTAACCATAAGATACATTTCCAAAGCCATAATCATATCTTCTTTTGTTAGTACACCCTGTGTTACTAAAATCTGCCCAACAAGACGTTCTTTATTGTCTTTTTGTAATTCTAAAGCCTCTTGTAGCTGTTTTTCAGATACAATACCATTTTCAACAAGAAATGTTCCAACCTTTTGTTCTTTATCATTTGTCATAGAGTATTCCTATCTCGTATCTTTATAAGAGTTATATTATACTACATGATTCTGACAAACTGTCAAGCTCAAAATTTCTTGACTCTTTAACCATAAGGCGTACATTATTGAATATAAATAAAAAATCATTTAGGAAAAAAAAATGACCAAACATACATACATTCCTCTTTTTTTAACGGTTATAGTAGTAATAATATTTGTTTCTGAAGTCAAATCAAGAAAAAAAATAACCTACGTAGGCCAAAAAAAATGCATGGTATGCCACTCTGCTGAAGCAATTGGAAATCAACACAACACATGGCTCTCATCTCCCCATGCAAAGGCATATTTAACCCTAAAAACCAAAAAAGCACTTAAAATAGCAAAAAAATCAAATATTACAAAGCCCTGGAATAGCCTCAAATGTCTCAAGTGCCATACCACAGGAAAGGGACTCTATAAAATTACAAAAACAGAGGGTGTAGGATGTGAGGCCTGCCATGGTCCAGGAAGCTTGTACAGTGAAATGGAAAATCATGTAAACTATAGAAACAGAAAAAGCGGCTATAATAGGGCAAAAAAGTTCGGTATGTTTCCAATTCTTGATTACGAAGACAATCTTAAGAAGAGAGAGCGTCTCTGTTTATATTGTCACAGAAAGAGAAGACCCTGTTTTCCAACGAGCAGAAAAGAGATACAAAAGCAGATAATTACCATTCAGGTTATAGACAAGTTGATTAAGGGGAACCAAAACTTCCAGCACCAACTCCGCAAGTAACACTTTTTTCAACAGCACGTTTTAACCATCTGAAGCCATCCACCTTGACTACGGTTTTTTTAAAAAGAGCCACAAGGTGAAGCATGGTTTCTATGTTTTCTTCCGTTAATATATCAAAGAGTTCAAAGAGACTGCAATTTTGAGAAAAATAAATCTGGCTAATGCTTTCTTCACAAAACTGCTCATTACTATCATAGGAAACCGTCTGATTCATAACCTTCATCAATGGGAGCAGTTCCTTGCGAAACAATATATCAACGAGAAAGCTGTATAATTCCTGAGGAGAGATGATAAACCTGGTAAGACGATTAAGTCCACTAATCATTTCATGAACAAAGAGGCCTTCATCCATATCTTTATAGGCCACAAGAGGGATTCTCTTTAGATCCATATTGGAAAATCCCCGGCGAACGAGTTCATTGATGTCAAAATCCTTTGTTCCCAGATTTATCAATATAAAATCCAGGGATGAGTCATGAAGAGATTCAAAAATATCGTCTACTGATGCAACCCTCTTTACATCATATCCAAAGCGGGTTATAAGACGACTTATAATAGAAAATTGCATTCTGTTATCATCGAGAACCATAAAGGTTCCTGACTTTGCTGGATCTGTTTTATCCAATATTTTGAGATATGGCAACAACCGTTTTACATTATGGTCTGTAAAAAGATCACTGACTCCTGCTCTTAGAAGCATTGATTTCAATGATAAGGTCATATGTGGAACAATGGCAACAACACGGCTCTTCATAGCCAGATATCGAATCATCTCTTCTTTAATTTCATCATCATGAATCTCGATTATTACTATATCTCCCAATCCCTTTGAAGACATGCGGTTATAATCTGATTCTCCGAGAGGTAATGGGTATTCCTCAACACCATAGCCTGACCTCTCCAGGTAGTCACTATACAGGGAATTCTGATATGTCATTAATTGAACTTTTTTCATGGGATTATGTCACATAAGATGCTAATACATCTTTTTAGTCAATTAATTTAATGTCATGTGCAATTTTTTGTACAGAAAATGAATATTTTGCTACTTCCCCTTGCATTCAATAAAAAACAAAACCTGTCAAAAGATTATTTCTCTTCAAACTTTCAACTTTAAACTCAATTCTATTTCATTTCCTCTGGAACCACAAAAAAATGTTTCATCTGCTTTTTTAATTTCCGTACATCTCTTGCAATAAAGACAAGATGTCTCAAAACTCTGTATTTTTTTAGAGATTTTCGATGTTTTTTAAAGAGTAAACCAATTTCATTAAAATTCTGCTGCATATCTTTCAATTTCCCTTTTAAACACAGAGGTAATGAAGATAATTGTCTTGGTTGATAAAAAACTCTGCTATTACCTTTAACAAATGCTTCAAGGCTTTTCTGAAAAGTCTTGAGCTCTTCATTAAGATTTTCCGTTTTAATATCTGTAGGATTCTCTTTTTTCAAAAAAACAATAATCCTTTTTTGAGATAATAAAAAGCCATCAAAATGATTACTTAAGACCTTATTCTTTCCAAAGGAACAGCATCCTGTTAAAAAAATTAATATAATAACTATAGAATATTTTTTCATAATAATCACTTATTTAACTCATCTAGCCGTCTTGAATATTCTTTCAGAGCATTTTTAACATCTTCATTATTTATAAATCTTGATGTATTCTTTTGCATTATCATAGCCAGAGCTCTTTGAACCTTCTGCATATCTTTAAAGGTTTCCTTTAAAATTTCAGGAGGCTCAGATTGAGGAGTAATTTCAGGATACCGCTTCTTATAGATATTCTCAATGCTTTTAAATTTTTCCATTTGGCTGCGATTTTTATCTAAAAATGAAATATAATCTTCAGAAGAGGAAATCTTCTCACCTGCCTTTACGATCCCATTAAAGGCCTTAATCTCTTTCTTAAAATCATCTCTAAGATCACTATATTTTTCAACACCACATGAAGCAATGAGTGCACATAGAAAGGCAAGAATGATCATTTTTTTCATTCAATTATCTCCTTAAATAAAACCAAGTGAAATTAAAGCACAAAAAACAATAAAGTCAATGTAAAAATAAGACCCAAATGAGTTATAATTTTTTATTGAAAGTTTCAAAGCAATACCATAATAATGCACCAAGTAACAAATATAGAGAAAACACCCTAATATAAGATTACATAAGAGGAGAAATCAATGAGTCAGCAGGCAATTATAGAAAAATTTATAAAGGATACAAAGGATGTGATTACACAGCCTAAGCAGTATTTCATGCATATGAAAAAAGAGGGGGGATTCACTGAGCCAGTATTAAAGGCTACAATTTACGGATTCCTTTCCTCTCTCATCACCTATATTCTCATGAAAACCGGCTTTTTGATCTCAAGTTTTGTATTCTTCGGAACAAATATAATGGATAAGATCTCCATTGCATCATTGATTTTCACTCCAATTGGTACCATAATTGCATTATTCATACTTTCACTCTTTCTTATGATTATTTCTTCTATTTGTGACGGATCCCGTGATTATGAACAAAGCCTTCGCATTGTTGCATCACTCTTCGTCATCTATCCACTGAGTTCCCTCATAAAATTACTATCAAACATCAATCCAACTCTTGTGACAATTGGAGATACTCTTTTGTCTCTCTATGGCCTATGGCTTTTATACAATGCCCTCATCTATACTCTTCGTGCAAAAGAGGTTTCATCAAAGGTCGTAACCATTATTTTAGCAATCTTCCCTGTACTGTCATTAACTGGTAGTCTAGTCTGCAAAAAATCCATTAACTACAATTTCAGACAACAGCAATATAACATGCAAAGAAGAATGATGCCCAACCAGAGAAATCTGCCGGGTATGCAGAGAAGGATTCCAAGAGGGACTCAGCCCCCAATTCAAAAGCTTGATGAAGATGAAATACGCAGAAGAGCTCTAGAGCAGAATAAAAAACTCGAAGGAAGACAGATGTAATTTGGAGTCAAAAATCGAAAAGATTTAACCACGAATGACACAAATTTTCACGAAAGGGATAAGGTTAATTCTCATATGTTGATATAGTTAATGCACATATTTTAGATTGATTTTTTTTATTTTTCATTCAAATGCTTTCCACCATAAAAGAAAAACTATGAAAAATTTAACCATCAATTTTCACCATTCTCAAAACCTAAAACTCTCGTGATGATTCGTGCAATTCGTGGTTCCCTTTAGAATTTCGACTTTTTTCTCACCTAGATATTTGCTTTTTTATATCCCACTGCTAAACCGGTATTGACGTGAACAACACCCTTGTTGAGATTTTTTAGAGGATAGTCCTCTGTTATTACAGGGAGATTATCTGCATCTTCCTGTTTATTTAAAGCGGTGAGAGCTGGCACGTATCTACCATCAGGGATAGTTACTCCCATAACAATACATCCAGGTTCTATAACACAATTATCACCAACCTTTGCCTTAAAAACCAGAGACTTCATGCCAACGAAGGTATCTTTGCCAACGTATGCTGGGCCATGAATCTGAACCTGATGAGCCAGGGATACTCTTTCACTTACGTAAACAGCATATTTATCGCCCTTTACTTCAACCAGGTTTCCAGGAACCTCTTTACCATCACTGAAAGTTTCAAGAGCATGAATAATAACACCATCCTGAACATTGGAGTCATCACCTATATAGAGAGCCTGGCCCTCATCACCACGAACTGATGCAAAGGGACACACCATAACACGTTTTCCTAGAATTACATTACCAATAACTGCTCCAAGGGGATGAACATAGGCTGTTTCATCCATCTCAGGAAAATATGCTACTGGTGAAAAGTCAGTCACAACATTTTTATGTATCATAATAATTCTCCTAACCAATAAGTTTTATATATCACTTTGTGCAAATAAGTAGACTTTGTTGGTATTTACGTCAATCTAATTATTGAAAAAAAAGATGGGGGGATGAGAACCAATTCATTAGACTTGATCTTCTACAAAAACTTCATCCCTGTTTAATTCATGGAGGAGAGAAATATAAAACTTCTCATAAACACTCTGCTTTTCATAAAAGTCAGTATAATATTCAACTGCAAGATAATATCTGCCCGTATCTTCTGTAATTCTAATATTTTCTTCACTTACATTGACCTGATTCATAATTTCCCTAGCCTTAAAAAAAACTGAATCAATCTCATGGGGATAATTAAGGAGAGGAACAGTCACAGTTTCCAGAATTCTTTTTTGACCAAAATTTTGAATATGATTATTGAGAATAATCTTATTGGGAACCTTCACCGTTGCTGATGTTTCTGAAACATCCAGGGTAATAAAGAAATTCCCTATTCTTGTTATGAGTCCCTTGGTGTCATCAATGGCAATACAGTCTCCAATACGAACCGGTTTCTTTAATAAAAGAATAATCCATACCAGATATGACATGATAAAATCTCTTACAGCAAAAGCAAAACCAGTTGCAATGAGTCCAAGAAAAATAGTAATATTTTGTATAGAAAGACCAAACTCTACGAGTAAAAATGACAATCCAGTTGTATAAAGTAATCCCTTATAAATATTAGCAATAAAGATTCGTTGCTCGAGTTCTATCTCATCCTTCATCATATTAAAAACACGATGTTCTGTGAGACGCAATATAATATTTACACTGAGTAATGAAACTATACCAACAAGAACCACCCGAATACCCTTAATAACATAGGGATGTACAGCCAGGTAACCCATTTTTTGACCAACTATAACTGAGGCAACAGAGGTTGAGAGAAGAATTAATAGAATAATTCTCTTGGTAAGCTTTTTTCTTTTTTCGCCAATCATCATATGTTAATCCACTGCTCCGGTCTTTGAAGAAGATAACACATGAGATATTCTTCAATGGTTTTTTTTGGACCCTTATGACCACCCCGCGCTCTGTAAAAGGCATTGTTCTTTCTATGACTAAAAGATCTGAACATCTCACGAGGGTCGTCATCAGCATATTGAGGATACATGGTATGGGCTCCAAGGATCATTTCAATCTCTTCCTTTGAAAATGAGCTTTTTCCCATTTTTTCCATCTCGTCACTGAGTTTTTCCATCTCTTCAAAGGTTAAACCCATGAGAAACTCTCGAAGAGAATCAACCTCTTCCATATTGAGGTCATCCTTTTCTAAAAATTCAAGCCAAATGGGTCCGGCTATTTCAGAAATTCTGTAGAGCTCTGAGATGCCCAACATGGTACCAAAGTTTGGACAAAGACTCTCTCTGGCACGCCAGATTGTATTGAGTAGTGGTGCAAATTCTTTAACACCGTAGTCAATACGGTATTCCCATATATTTGCCAAAAGGTAACCTGCATTATTTCTTATATGCATTGATATTTTCTTATCTGAGATTATTGATAAAAAGACCTCTTCAACCATAAGAGAAAAAACACAGCGGGAAACAATATCAAGAATAGTATCTTCAAGGGGAGTAAGCACTGAAATATCTCTGCTTAAATAATATATCATGAAGAAAAAATTAATCTTAGCGATCATATAGCTTTGACCAAGGATTGCCTTTGTAGGAATATGCATAATAAGATCTACAATATCCCGCATATATATATTTTCAAGCATTGTCTCAATTGATCGAGAAGAATTCCACAATTTTTGCTGTCTTAGAATTGAAGGATACCGGGAGATTGAGCTTGCAAGATCTTTTAAGGCATCAAGATTATTCTCAAAGGACATGAGTTCATCCTTAAGATCATGGTGAATCAAGGCACTTCGTGCCTGATTTATGATAACAACCTCTATTTCACCAAATACAACTATTTCTGACATTTGTTTTTTACACCACTTTTTAGTAATTTCAATATTCTGAAAATTATTCTCATTTTCACCAAATAAACACAAAGTCCTTTATTGAAATATCGGTACATAGTGACGATAAAATAAGTAGGAGGACTTTATGAAACTAAAATTCTTTATTATATGTATAACTATACTGTTATCCTACAATACTTTTAGCGCAAAAACAATATATTTAAAAGAAAATAACTATTATAGGTTTAGACATAAGGTAATTTTACCTCCTGACTATAAATTCATGACACCAAAACGATTAATTGGTAGAAATTCGCATTATACAGTACAACTATTCTCCCGCGGTTATTCACAGGGGGATGCCATCTATATAGAGATTATCCCTCGATATAAGTTTAAAGGAAAGGTTATCCTAAAAAAGGTCTATTTCGGTAAAAAGAGGGTCATTCTCATAAAAAAATCCTGGGGATACAGAGGTTTCTTTGGAATCGCTCCCTGGCAAAAACCTGGATATAAAAAACTTAAAATAGAACATAAACTCTGGTGGAAATCGAAACAGTATAGTTATACGTACAGTTTCAAGACAAAGAAAACTCCTTTTCCTGTATATAGAAAGGCTTTTAAGGTAGGAAAATATTCTAATAAAAGTTTCACATCCTCAAAGAAGAATAGAGCCCTCATAAAACGTGCCATCAGATTAAAGACAAAGGCCTTTAGAAGCAGGGAAAAAAATCGCATTAATATGATACTTTCACATCCCAGGGATCATCATAGAGTAACATCTCCCTTTTGGGCTCAACGTGTTTACCTGAGATACAAATATATTAATGGAAAAAAAATACGCCTTAAAAACACCTTGAGAATTCATAAAGGTCTTGATCTCAAGGCTCTTTGGGGCAGACCCATATTTGCCATTGCCGGTGGAAAGATAGTTCTATCGCATCGGCTCTTCTGGGAAGGCAATATGATAGTTATCGATCACGGCAATAAAATTTTCAGCTATTACATGCACATGAGCAGACTGAGGGTTAAGAAAAATCAGGTTATCTCAGCTGGCAAAAAAATCGGTGATTCAGGTTCAACAGGAATCTCAACAGCTGCCCATTTACACGTCTCTATGATGATAAATGGTATCCTCGTTGATCCAATGAGCTTTCTCTGTCTTCCGGTGAGATAGGTTAAAATGTAAAAATAAAATATACACTAGTAAGAAAACATTCAGTTTCCGCACTATATTGAGAATCATAAATGAACACATTTACTCAATTGTGCGAGAAAAAAATAATTTTTTATAAAAATTATCCCCCTTTCCTTTGACATTCCTTTTATCTTTCTATAGATTGTTCAATTGTAATATTCTAAATGGAGGATAATATTCACATGAAAAAATTTATACTTTCTACTGTTTTTGCTGCAATGGTTGCCTTTGTGCCAACCTCAAGCTTTGCTATCTTTGATATTGGAGTCTATGGTGGTTATGGTTTCACATCTATACCTGATGCATCTTCAACATTAGCCGCATTCTCAGATCCAGGGGGATGGGATTACGGTGCAGTAGCACACATAAACATTAAGATTCCTTTTTTAATGAGTTTTGGTTTTGGTGCCTATTACCAGGGAAGTTATTTTGATAATATTGACTTCGCTAAGTTAAACGCTGGAGGTACTCAATTTGCAATCCAAAGTAAAGATGCTGTAGGATTAAGCTTCTATGCACAACTTGATTTAATACCTGTAGTGAAGCCCTTTATTCGAATCACAGTAGCCATTTGGGAAGGACAAAAGATGGGATCAATTGATGCAACATCCTTTGACTCAACACCTACTGTCTTTGATTTTTTTATGAAAACCTATTCCATAGGGCCAGGTCTTGCTTTCAAGATTGGTATCATTGATATCTTTGTTGATTATATGTTTAATTTTACCCTGAATTTTGGAGATGTGATAAATGTTGGTAATGCATCAGGTGTACAACTGAAAGATGCAACTTCTCACACATTCCATGCTGGTGTAAGACTCAATATCTAATAAAATTAAATATTCATTTTATATTTTTTATCCCTGGTTATTAAAACCGGGGATAAAATTATCAACCCTGCTTATATACATGAACCAAAACCTCATTTATCCCTTTTCAACCATAACACAGAGAGCATAAACAAGGTCATTTTATCGTTGTCAAAAAAACATTCTTGTAAATATATGGACATTTATGGGAAATTGCAACTAAAGAGAAATACATGCAATCTTTTTGATTGAGAACATTTTTAGAATAATTCAGTTGATCATCTTATTTAAACATATAATACTGGAGATTACAAATTTTCAGCATCTTTATGCCTATTGTTAAGTATTTCAAATATTTCAGGAGAGAAGCACATGATCTTTCGCATATTATCTGCCTATATACTATTACTTATAATTTTGACAAGTCCTGTATTTTTTGTCTTTGCTGTACTCATATATATTTTCACTCTACCATTTGGCAAAAAACAGAAAATTCTACAGCAATATACCTGCTTCTGGGGTTCATTTTATACGTATTTAATGCCAACCTGGAATATCACAACATCAGGCAGAAAAAATGTTCAAAAAAATCAAACCTACATGATTGTGTGCAATCACCAGTCTTTACTTGATATTCTGGTCAATTTTCGCCTCTACTTTCACTATAAAATAGTCTCTAAATCAGAAATTTTCAGAGTGCCATTTATAGGTTGGAACATGTACATGAACCACTATATTCAACTCAGAAGGGGTCACAGGGACAGCATTGATCGTATGCTGAAGGACTGCGACAATCATCTGAAAGCGGGCAATTCTGTTTTCTTTTACCCTGAAGGTACTCGTTCAAAAACCGGTGAGATGAAGGAATTCAAATCAGGAGCCTTTGCACTGGCCCTTAAAAATAAGGTTCCAATTCTACCAATTGTTATTGATGGTACTCTTGAGGCACTGCCAAAGTATGAGATGAAAACCATGGGCGCTCACGATATAACGGTTGATATTCTACCTGAGGTTTCATATGATGATTTTAAGGATAAATCACCTGAAGAGACTGGTGAATATTTTCGAACAATTATGTCTAAAAAACTGGAAGAAGTGAGAAAGATTAAGGGAAAGGTATAAATTCTTATAAGCCAGGAATCTTAGACAAATCTGGAGAAGAGCCATGATATCTCATATGAAAAATATTTTACTTTCAAGTCTTTTGTTAATAACAATTGGATGTTCTACACACAGTCCAGATCGATTTAATACTATGGCTGCAGATGATTATAAGAATGATAAGGATTTCATTCCCTTTCTTAAAATAAAAAAGGGATTTCATATTGCTGATATTGGATCAGGTGGCGGTTACTTTTCTTATAAATTTTCACCTCTCGTGGGCAAAGATGGCAAGGTATTTTCAGTTGATATAAATTCTAAAGCTTTAGAGTTTATCAAAAAAACTGCAGCACAAAAAAAATTAAATAATCTCATTACAGTAAAGGGTTCATTTGTCTCATCAAATCTCAAATTGAACAGTATTGATCTCATCTTCTTGCGAAACACCTATCATGATATATCCAATCGAATTACATATTTCACTACATTAAAAAAGGTTCTTAAAAAAAACGGAAGAATTGCAATTCTAGATTATGATCCTGACAAGTTGAATATTATAAGAAAGAGATTTGGCCATCAGATAAAGAAAGAAGTAATAAAAAAAGAGATGAATAAAGCAGGATATAAAGTAATAAAAGAATATAATTTTCTAAAGAAACAATCCTTTACAATCTTCATCGCAGAATAATTTCCTTACGATCCCGAGTATAACTCTAATAAAGATACCGATAACTATCCTATGCACAAGACTATTTCGATTCTTTTGAAGAATTCTCTTCCTGATACTTGATGATAGATACGATAAAGAGAGAAATAACCTGAGTTATAAGACCTATAAAAACATAAAGAAAACATAAAAAAGATAGATAATTTATCTCCAAAATAAGCCCAAAAACAGAAGAAAAATAAATTAATATATAAATATTACTTCAATTTTGTTCATTTTTATTGACTTCAAAAAAAAATGCTATAAAATAATAAAAAAAAATTGGAGGATCTATATGACTAAAAGAATTATTTTCATTGCAACTGCTTCAGTTCTGGCTCTATTTATAATGGCATCATGTGGTAAAAAAAAGGATAAATGTGATTTTCCAGAATGTACAGTTCTCATGAAAAAAACATGGAAGTTTGATGCAGAAGCTGTAAGAACATTTGCTTTAACAAAGGCAGGCAAAAACAGTGGGATTACAAATCTAAAAGACATTAAACTTAAAAAAGATGTTAAGAAAATAGCAGACTTTTTACAAGCCAAGTCATTGTACTTCGCATATGGCAAGGGTAAATTCAGCCACAGATTAGTATGTGCAGTTACTACTGGAAAGAGCCTTCTTAAAAGTAAAAGAACAGGTTACTGGAAATTAGTTGATAATGGCAAGACTCTTCAAATAGATCTTTATGGCAGAAAAAAGGTTGAGAAGCTTTCCTACAAAATTCTTGAGCTTACAGAGAAAAAATTTGCTATACTTAAGAAGGGTGCTACTGTTCCAGAGGTATATGTTAGGTAGTTGAAGGTCTAAAGTTGAAAGTTGAAAGTCATTTTAACTTTCAACTTATTACTGCTTCTTGTTTTTATTTAACTACAGAGCCGGTATTTATAATCTGTAATCTCAATGGTCTATTCTTCTTTAGGTCATAGATAACGAAGAGAGTCAACAAATCATTTATAGCTGCTTTTTTTCTCAGAAGATAACTGCCACACTGAATTCCTGCGATCATATTTTTATTATCCACACAAACAATTCCCGGATCACTTTTATACTTCAATGTATTAAAATCAACATGGGAAACATCAAGAAGATGTCTTTGATACTGAGAGGTTTTTTTATATTTATTTAGATCAAGGGTCTTTCTAATCTTATTAACAGTCAGAATTGAATGTGCTACAGCATTTTTTAATAGATCATTCATTTTTTTATTTTTTTTTATAGAATTTATCTTTAAATAGGATGAATTCCTTACTACTATTTCTCCTGATATCATTCTCCATGACCTTGAATGATTTTCCAGATATCGTTTATCTGTTTGATAACTGAGAACGTAAAATCTATTATTAATAAAAGAATAAAACTTTACAATATTAACCCCACCAGTATCAACAACAGAGGCATAGATTGAATCTACATTTTTAAGATATTTTCTTCTATCCTTATCATGATAGCTAAAGAGTGAATTATCACTAATATAATCAACATTATCTTTTTTTATTTCAATTGAACTACAGGAAAAAAGCATAATAATTATTAGCATTATCTGTGTATTTTTCTTCATTTTAAACTCCACTTACTGATTTTTTCCCTTAGTACCAAGATATGTATTTAATTTCTTTTTCTTGGTCTTAACCCGTTTTATATATCTCTTTATTATTCTGCCATAATTTAGCTCTTTTGATATAATAGAATAACGCTCTGATTCCATATAACTCAAGCGTGTTGAAATCTTTATTCTACTAGCCATCTTTGCATATTTTCGAGCTTTATTCCAATAGGGAATAGCTTCTTTGTAATATTTTTCTGCATAAACCAAACTATCACGAATATCCTTTGCAAAATCATAATTATAAAAATAGAGTTTCTGTTTATCATATTGAGATGCAATTCTCATATGATTTCGCATTATAAGAAGATTAATATGCATATACATCAGGATTCTATATTTTCGATACTCTTTTCTTGTTTCAACCTTTACTATTGCCTGAGATGGATGACGAAAATATGCAGTTAAGCTGGTTTCAAGATATTTGATGTTTACTCTCAGAGAATTTTCATTATAATATAATTTTTTACCATACAAGAGATAATAATCCTCTAAATAATGGGGATGTGTCTGATAATGATTTCTTATTCTTGGTATATAATCAGAAAAAGGAACGTATTTCTTCTTATCCTTATTAAAATACTGATATTGATAGTTCTGAGCTCCAAGTGGCAAAAAAGCTGCTAGAAGAATCATGAGAATGAATTTTCGCATATTGACTCCTGAATAGGTTTTCTCTTATCTATTATCGGTATTTTGTTGAAATAATAAAATGTTTCATTGTGCTTTTTTCCTTGATTGAAAGACAGGCATTTCTATTGTGACTTTATAAAAGGATGGAATAAGAATAATGAAGGATGACAGTCAAATCAAGGGAGGTACCCTTGTGAAGCTCCAGAATCATATAGTAAACTTTTTTACAAAATCTGATATAACTCACTATGTAAGCCATATATTTCTATCAATTCTTCTCGGTCTTGCAGCAGGATCAGGGGCTATTCTCTTTCATATCCTCCTTGATGGCACTATACACCTCATTAACCCCAGAAGTCTTGCAGAAGGAAAGGGATTCATTCCTTTAATTCTCATAGCGATCCTTCTTGGGGGCGCCATCATAACAGCCATAATGACAAAACTTTTTTCGAAGGTTGCTTCAGAAAAAGGTATTCTTTCTGTTATTAAATCAATAATCCTCAATGATGGATATATTCCTCTTAAAGTAACCCTCTTCCATCTCATCGCTCCAATTATTTCAATTGGTGCTGGAGCACCCCTGGGGCCCGAGGGACCCGTTGCAAAAGTCGGCAGTGGCATTGGATCATTCTTCTCTCAGATATTTCGACTCAATAGAAAGGACATGATGATGTACACTGCAGCAGGCTCAGGTGCTGCTATATCCGCAGTCTTTAATGCTCCAATAGCAGGAGTTTTTTTTGGCATAGAGGTTATTCTCCTCAGTGATTTAAAAAACAGAGCAGTCAGTGCCTTTATTATTGCCTCTGTTATGGCTGATGTACTTTCAAGGGCAGTATTAGGAAATAAATATATATTTACGATTCCGAAGTATACTCAGGGTGATATTAATGAGATTCCCTTTTATATTTTTCTCGGAGTTGCCTGTGGAATAGTTTCTCTTTTATATATTGAGTTCAAAAAACTCATAACCAAAGTTTATGATGAAAAATTAAAAATTAAAAGTGTCTTCTTGAAGCTTCTTCCCGTGAGTATTATTTTTGGACTCATTGTTTTGAAATATTATCAGTTATTCGGTATAGGCTATGAAACAATAAATTCTGTTCTGGCTGGAAAGATTCCCCTTAATGACATTATCATTCTTCTCGTATTGAAAATTATATTTCTTGCTCTCTTCTTAAGCAGCGGCGCCTATGGAGGCACCTTTGCGCCATCTCTGAGCATTGGTGCATTCCTGGGTTATTCTATAGCACTCATTGCCAACAATCTATTTCAGACTCACCTGGATCCTGTTGCTGCAGCCCTTGTTGCAATGGGTGGCGTTCTTGCGGGAATTAACTCGGCACCTCTAACTGCCATCATGCTCGTTTTTGAGGTCACAGGTGACTATAAATTTATTTTACCTCTTATGCTTGCTTCAATCATAGCATATCTGGTAATAGTCTATTATTACAAAGGCAATGTTTATGCTCATGAACTTCTCATCTCGGGAATTGATGTTACCAAAAGAGGTGAAGCTGATCTTCTTGGAAAAATCAAGGTTGAGTCAATCGCTCATAATGATTTTGAACTGGTTGATGACCACATGCGTTTCAAAGAACTCTTACAGGTTCTCCTTCATAATCGTTATGGGGATGTCTTTGTCGTTAATAAAAAGAAAGAACTTCTCGGCATTATCTCTTTAAAAGATGTGAGACAGGCTCTCATGAACAATGACCTGGTTGATCTTCTTGTAGCAAGAGATCTGACAACGCCAGTACCTGCCATCGAAAAGGATGACATTGTTTCAAAGGCTCTTCTAAAACTGGAAAAATTTGATGTTGAAAGCATCCCTGTGATAAATTCTCATAGTGATAATACTATAGTAGGAATTCTTACTCATAAGGATATAATTCAGGCATATAACACTCTACTTGAAGAATGGGAAACGAGTCAATTTCTTGTAGAATACAGTAAAAACAAAGAGACTTAAAAGACCTTCATCTTCATATTCAGATTATGACTTTCCTTTAAAACTCTGAATCGTATATCCTTCCATTTCGGAGGTCCAAACCTTAGTTTGGGATTATTAGAAAAGCCAAAGGGCTCTTTTGGGATTCCAAAGAATCCAGTATCAAGTTTTTTATTGCTGTTTACATCCTGAAAACATCGAATACCATACCATTTATTTCGAGAAACACCTTTAAGCCAGAGGATCATAGTTTTCCCTTTTACCTTTACTCTCTTTTTTAAAACTGCTAATTTCCACTTCTTTTCATAACCCTTCTGTGAATCAAAAAGTACTAAGTAGAAATAGCCCTGAGAGTCTTTTAAATTAGTTACAACAACCCTGATATTGGATTTCAATAAAGTTTCTGAAAATATAGATAATGAAAAAAAGTAAAATAATATGATGAACAGTATTCTTAATTTTGTTTTCATAGATTTCCTTCAATAAAATTATGGACTCTAATATTTTTATATAGCAATATATACTTAATAACAACAATATTACAAGAATCTTGACAAAGGGTCACTTACTTTTTTAATGGCTTGTTAAATAAGGAAAAAAATCATGAATAAAAAAAAATATAATCTGGCATTCTCTGATACTGACAATACTATGTATGATGCTGAAGACATGGAAGCTGTTTTCATGGAGGGCTATAAGACTAAAAGATTTTCTGATGAAGAGCTTATCGCCCTGCCCTATGGCAGTTATATGTTTTCATTACCCGAAAGACATCCTGTATATTATGATTCAGAAAATGATAATTTCAAAACCCTTGATCAAACAGAAGATGGATCATCAGCCTGGGGAGCAGCCTGTCATCTCGCTTCAGGCTATCTTCGCACGGCTTTACCTGCATATAGAAAAATATCCGATGCAGAACCTTTGCCTATGTGGGCCTACAGTGCTGTTGTTTTTAAAGATGGAGAATATTTTACTCCTGCTATTCATATTGATGAGGATCCAAGGTCAAATCCTGAACTCCATGAAAACCGCTCTGAATTAAAGAGTGCCATCAAAGTTGTAAAAAAGCTATATCCTGAAAACCGTCTTGTAAACCAGCTTGGTACCTGTTCAAGACAATATAACTGTCTCTGTGCTCGAAACTTTTTTCTTGGAAGATATGAAGCACCTTTGCCAACATCTCCGGCATGTAATGCACGATGTACCGGCTGTTTGTCTCAACAACAGGAAGAATCTGGTTTTGTCGAGTCTCAACCCAGACTTAACTTCAAGCCCTCTCCTAAGGAGATTTCCCAGGTTATTCTACATCACTTTAATGATGTAGAACATGCTATCTCCAGTTTTGGCCAGGGATGTGAGGGAGAACCCTTATTGCGGGGAAATGATCTTGCTAAAGCAATAGCTCTGGTAAGAAAGAAAACTACAAAGGGAACCATTAACTGCAACACCAATGGCTCAAAACCTGAGGTAGTTAATGAAATGATTGAAGCAGGACTAAACTCAATTAGAATCAGCTTTGCCTCGCCAACGAAACGTTATTATGAACGCTACCACAATCCTGTTGATTATTCATTTGAGAATGTCATAGAAACCCTGGAGCTTTGCCTTAAAAAGGAAATCTTTGTTTCGATCAATCTTTTCTTCATGCCGGGATTTACTGATGCAAGAGATGAGGTATCATCTCTGAGAAAATTTCTCAAAAACTACCCTGTTAATATGATTCAGACCCGTAATATGAATATGGATCCTGATCTCTATTTTGAAACAATGAATTATATTGATGATAATCCCGGGGAAACTATAGGCATTGCTAATCTTATTGCTGAAATTCGAAGAGATTTCCCTGCTGTGAGACTAGGCTATTACAATCCATCCTTAGATTAAATATAATTTTGCCTTAGGGATCATAGGGGCGCCGAAGGCGGTCTCTGCGCAGCAGAGACTAAACCCCGACGAGCCCGGCCCTGGGAACCAGGGAAAGGCCCATATGAATCTTATCCTTTAAAAAGAGCAACATTGAGATTGTCTTTTGTATTTAATCTATATCTTCTACCAACTGCACGAATCAATTGTTTGTACTTTCTTTTTGATAACCAGTGACCATCTGCCATTGGAAGTACAAACCATTCATTTGGCTTAGAAACAATTGGGAAATTTCTTTTAACAATTTCCTTTTTTAGAATCTGACCTGTTCGAGTATTAACAGTCATTAGTTCAACATAGTCATATTCTTTCGTCATACGAGCCAGGGTAAATGTATTTGTATTAACATAACCAAGTTGTAAATTTCTTTGTTGTGAAAGCATTTGATCAATGGCTGTTGGCAACTCATCCATAACACGTGACAATGCTATTACTGCAACATCAATCTTCTGCTGATCAATTGATTGACTAATTCCACTATAGGCAGAATGTCCCTTTGCATATTTTAATTTTGGATGTTTAGGATTCAACAAGTATGCATTTGAGATATATCTTTTTCCTAGAACTTTCTTAGTAGCATTATCAATAAGAAGAAGTTCCAGGTTAACATAACCGGCAGGATAAAAGGTAAATTCTTCTATCATATAAGCCCCTGCTCCGATAAAGCCACCTCTTTTGGAATAGTTAACACCGTAAAAATGTAGAACATTAATCTTTAAGGTATACTTCTTTCCTTTGCCATTGATAATATTGCTTTTAACTAAGGTATCTTTAACAAGGGCTTTAAAATTAGTTTTCACCTCTGGATCAATCTTATGACTGTTTATGAAGCTGGCACCTGACTTTCCATAAAAATTAAAAAGAATAAATGGAACCATGTAGTTATAGCCAACTTTGTCACCAACCATCTGGTTTTTGTTTTTTTGTTTTTTGGTAACACTTGAATCTTTTTCATTAATAGTATCAAAGAAATCAATCTTAAGATCTATTGAACAGGGACGAGATTTCTTGCAGCTTTGTACATTTTGGGGTATTGCGGAAAATCTCACATTGGTTTTATAAGGAGTTTGACATCCAGCAATTATGAAGGCAGTAGTAACTGCTAATAATAAAATATAGTTTAACATTTTCATGATTATTTATAACTCCTAAAGATCCTTGGATATTTTTTTAATTAAATGAGATGAAAGAATTCGAAAGGCATTCTTTTTCTTGGAAACCTTAGCCATGGCGGTTATTCTCTTAAAAGTAGCTTTCTTTTTTGAATTCATCTCTGTTATAGCATATGATATTTTTGCTCTACTTAAGATATAACTGGCACCATCTTTTTCATCAGCATCTTTTTCTCTATGAAGATGAAATTCAAGGCTTTCAACTATCACTTTTACGATTTTGGTTCCTCTGGGAACATTAAAACCTCTATCAAGATCAGTATTATATTTTCTATAAACCCTGGCATTATTTTCTTTTAATGTATCAGCCATACTTTCAAAAAGAACATGCCCAGCATTTGGAATAACATAGGTTAATACTGCATTGGTAAAGTTATGAAAGCGGTCATCAATATATGCACCAACAGGTTGAACTGAAAGATCACCATTCATCTCAAGAATAATACTTTTTTTATTAAGATCTGTTCGTTCTATTCCTGTTTCTTTAGTAAGCTTATAAATTTCATCAGGATTATGGTTCGGCATCATTTTAAAGGTTGAGCAGGATATTCCCATGATCAACAAAAAAATGAAGAGGGTAAATGTATTAAATCTTTTCACGTGATTCTCCATATTTATTATTTAAATTTACACTGGTTAAGATTTTTCTTATTCTTAAAAGTGAGCTTTTCCTTTGAAGAATTGGGAGTACCTTCAAGAAAGTCCTGCTTTGACTGATTTGAAGTAGACGTTGTTCGGTAATTGCCTGATTGAGTGGTAACCATTGATCTTTCAGCATAATTACTAGATTGGGTATGGATTGTGAAATTATCAAATTTCGGCGGCTTTTCTCTAAACATTGTTTTTCCACAGGAAATTGATAGAAAAGCAATAATAGATGCAGCGAGTAAAATGTTTCTTAAGATTTGTCTGTTAGACGTCATTGTAAATTCCTCCATGTTATTTGTTTTTTGATGCTCTTTATGTTGTAAATTCAATTGGGAATAAAACATAATATGATCCTGAAAAGTGCTTTTACAGAAGCACTTTCCTTTTGCACATTATATTAAAGTTAATAGTTTAAATTTTGCATAGATATGCACATTTAGAGCATCAAGAAGCATAAACATACTAATGAAACCTAGTGAGTCAAGCTCTTTTTTAATGCAGATAATGATTATGGAGATTTAATTATGGACTATTTTTAATATGCTTATTTTACTAAACATATTTTGCAAAGATTTCAGGTGACGCATAACATAGGTTACTTTGCTCTCAATAAGAAAAACTAACTATAAATTTTATTAATAAAACATGATCTGAGTAATAGACTATATGTCTATTACAGTAAAGTCTTCTTAAAATTTTTTAATTAAATAACTTTCTCTATGACATCATACTTACTCATCATTATCCTCATATTCCCATATTTCCCAGGGATTAAAATGGCTATAAACAGATTCAGCTTTTATAGCATCTTCATAATTATTCCATTGGGAAAAAACAAAAAGTCCAAAGTTTTGTTCAATATCATTCCATGTTGCCTCTGGAAAAATTTTTAATTCAAATTTTTCAAGATTATAAAAACCAAAAACTTGTAGTTCAGGAATCCAAAGCAATAATCCTTCAGGCCAGGCTCCATGGGCACGATGAATTAAGTTAATGGCTCGTCCTGTATAAACACCATCTTTTTCCATGTTGGGGTCATTATAATTATTAAACCTTTCAGCCATTTCTTCATCAAGAACCTCGATGGCGAACCATAAAACCTTTGCATTGCTGGGATTGCAAAATAACACGTACTCTGGACCCTCTACTGGAAATTCAAATATAAATTTTCTGTAATTTGACTCTCCGGATTTACACTCAAGAAAACTGATGGTTTCAGCAGGGAGCAGGTAATCACTCAAATCACCTTTTAGTTCAGTCATCTGGCCATTAAGAGGACCAAATGTCATCATTGACCCCATTGCTTCTTTGGGGAGATCTTTAGCCTTACATACTTCTGTTTTTATAAAATTATTTTCAGTTTCACTATTCATTATGCCACCTTCTTTAATTGGTTATTACTCATGGATTTCATTTCTACAAATGACTTTTTTTACTTACATAGAGTTATTCCCAGGAATGTACTTTCGATCAAGGTCTTAAGATTTATCAACTGTTTCTATTCACCCCGATTCCCCAATATTTATGAGATTTATTGTCATCAAACTCAAGATTTTTTTCATGATTACATTTACTGTATTTTTTGTTTTAATATAATCATCAATGGATGGTTCCTTTATTATGATTATAACCTGCAGCCACGTTTTTTTTGTGATATTTTCTTTATAAATATATCTTTTTGATTCAAGGTATGATCCCAGAAATAATATTCTATCTGTCCAAAACCTTCCTGTACAAGGTCATCATCAAAATTAAGGTCTATGGCAAATACATATGCAAGTTTATGACAAGCACGAACAGTTTTATCAGGATCATCCTTATCTAGTGTATTAATTATATTATCCAGAATTCTACTTTTTGCATCTCTGGCAATTGCAACTAATCTACCAGCATCTTCTCTTTGGGAATTATCCTGCAACAGCCTATCACATTCTTTAAACATAACTGATGGTCTGTCTTTTACAATACGTTCCATTTCTTCCAGACTAATATTCTTCATTTCAATCATAGTATCTTCTTCTAAAGGTTTATCATCATCAGAAATAAAACGGCAATCAGAGAATCACTTATTTTTCTTTATTTTTGTCCTGGTTTATTTTAACATATTCTTCTGGATAATATTTTTTTACACAATTAGGACAAACACTATGACTAAATTCTGCTTCAGAATGTGCATGAATATATACTTCAATTTGTTTCCAAAAACCCTGATCATCTCTAATTTGTTTGCAATGAGAGCAAATAGGAATTATGCCACGTAAGGTTTTTATTTCTACCAAAGCATTTTGAAGTTTGTTCTTTTCATCAATTAATCTTTTTTCAACTTTTATTTCTCGATATATTGCGAAAAGAGCTATCAATACTGACAGAATAATTCCTGCGACTATTAAACAAATAGTTATTATTTCAAGTTTTGCTTGTTTTGCTTCAGCAAGCTTCATAAACATAGTTGCTTTATTTCTTGCATAAGAGGTTAATTCAAGCATTTTCACTTCAAGTTTTCTTACATGATTTGCACCCCTATACATTGTTATATGAATCGCTTTATACTTATTTCCTGTTCTTATTAATTGAACAACCTCTTTTCGAATTGGTTTCCATTTTATTAAAAGCTTTCTTGTTTGTTTTTCAAGAAGCTTTCCTTCACTCCCGAGTATATCTAACCTAATAATATCAAGTTGTTGATAGACTATCTTTTCAAATTTTGCTACTCTTTTCAGTGAATCATCTATCTCTGCTGGCGAATTAGCCAAAACAACATCTTTCATGCTACGATGAATTTTAGTTATATTCAAAGCAGCTATTAGAGATGAATTTGAAACAACAAGAGGATGTTCATAAATGGTTTTTGTAAAATTCCCTAAAGTATATAGTCCATTAAATGTAATTGCTCCAACAACAATGAATAGAACAATATTTAGTAAAAAACTTAAAGCTAATTTATACTTAAAAAATTTATTAAATAAATATTTCATTTGAACTCTTTAAAAATTTTTTTATAAGTAATCTATTATATAGAGAGAATCTACTTTGTAAAGAAAAACAATCTGCTCATTATAATCAAATTATCATTGTAGTCTCTTAAAAAAATATATTGGAAAAAAAGAGTTTAAAATTACAAAAGGCGATTTCCTTTAACTGTTTTCAGCAAAACAGTTAAAGATTTTAGATACTTATTATAATTCTAACACAAAAAAAATTTACTTTTTTCGGAAACGATATTGTGATGAAAACCATTCCTGACCATTTGAGCTACCAAAGGCTTCTGACAATGCAATAAAATACATACGCCACCGGTGAAACCATTTCATTGCATCTTCTTTTCCATATACATTTTCCAGTAGTGGCATCAGCTCATCACTATACATGTCCAGATTTTTTAGCCATGCATCTGCACTTTTTTTATAGTGAATACCGCTGCACTTCCAGTGATTTTCAAGAGTTATATTGTCTTGGAAATAAAGAATAAGATTGTCTGAAGGCATCATTCCACCTGAAAAAAAATGCTTCCCCAACCAATTAGCTGGTCCTTCAGTCTCATAATGATATGGAAAATCTTTGTGTGTAAAAATGTCTATAAAAAATTTACCATCCTTTTTAAGCCATTGAGATATTCTGGCGAATATTTCATCCCAATTTTTAAGATGCTCAAACATGCCTATAGTGAGAATCCGATCAAATTGATTTTTCGGTTTAAATTTATTAACATCAGCTGTCTTTGGGGTTAAATTTTTTATTTTTCTCTCTGTGCAGATTCCACGAATAAAGTCTCCCTGCACCTTCGAGTTAGACATGGTTATTATTTTAGATTTTGGATATTTCTCCGCTAGCCATAACGATAATGACCCCCATCCGCTTCCCAATTCAAGAATAGTCATGCCGTCTTTAAGTTCTGCCATTTCACAGTATAAATCAAGCATCTTTTCATCAGCTTTATCAAGTGTGTTAGATTCTTCAGACCAGTATCCTTCACTATACTTCATTCGTTTACCCAATATTTTTTGAAAAAATTCAAATGGCATTTCATAATGTTGCTTGTTTGCATCATCCGTATGGGTTGCAATTGGGCTAAAACGAAGACCTGAAGTAAAGTCCATATTTAACTTTTGCAACTCTTCAACATCACAACTTTTAAACTTTTTCAATCGTTGAACTCTGGATTTTCTAATTCCCCACCGAATTAATTTATCAGGAAGTATTCCTTTTTCAAGAAGATTGATTATCATATTCATTTCCATATATAAACCTCATGTTATAATTTCAGAAATATTCATTGCATAAAAGACCTTAGTCAAGAAAAAAATCATTTTGCGGAGAGAATAATGCTTGTTATAAGAACATATTTTTCGTTATAAGAATTTTTATCAATTAACTTGCAATAATTATACCAAAAAAGGGTTACTCGGGTGATTAATTTTCTGCCAGTGAAAAATTTAGCTGCTATCTTTTTCATAAGCTGGTTTATATTTTCGCATAACTCCCACCTTGCTGCCATTTAATAAATTTTCAACAGCAAACTATTGCTCTAATTGGAAAAATTGCAAGTATTATTCTTTTTAAGTCTTATAACGATAATTAGCTGGTGTAACTTAAAAGACTTTTTAAACAATGAACTATATTGTCATCAATCCTGGAGAAGCAACAGGCATTTAAAATCGTTTTAATGAACTTCGTCGGAACTTCCATGCAGTTAGACTTTGCTATTACAGCCCATCTTTAGATTAAACACAGTACTGCTTTAGGGATCATAGGGGCGCCGAAGGCGGTCTCTGCTCAGCAGAGACTAAACCCCGACGAGCCCGGCCCTGGGAACCAGGAAAAGGCCCTCCGACATGAAAGAATATATCTCATGATATTGTTTATGTTAGACTAAATTTAATTCATTGAAGAGTTAATAGTATTTATTTTATAAAAAGAAATATTGACAAGGAGTAATTATCATTTAAGATATTATCAATAATTACTTCCACCATCGAAATTTCAAATTGAAGCATATATAATTGAGGTGATATGCTAAAAAGATACTTAGATAACATCCTGTCCTTTTACATGAATGGTAATTACCTTATCAGACAGAAATCACGTATTTTGTTAATGATGTGCTTCCTAGCTATAGCTATCAGTTTTATTATGATTATTGTTAATCTTTCAGGATCAAGATTTGATCTTCTATATAACGGTCCTCTAATAGCTTGTGCTTTATTTTCTCTAATTATAGTTTTCACATTAAAAAGGGGGCACTACAATTTATCTGCTCATAGTTTTCTTATTCTCATGATGATAAATATATGGCTAATAATTTTTCTTGAACCCTCAAAAGATATAATTCAGGCTCTTGACACAACAGTGCTGGTCCCTGCTGTATTATCTCTCATCCCACTTCTCATAATTAAACATAAATTTATTATAGTAATTTATTTTATAACGAACGGAGGAATTCTACTGTTATTTTCGCTTCACATAAACAGTTCGATAACAGCTGTCTCCTTTGACTGGATAGAATATTTTTTTGACAACCTTCTCGCTTTTTTTATTGTAATTGTTACCTCTTATTTTGTATTAGATATTAACAATCGTACGATTAGAAAAAACGAACATCTTAATTCAAATCACAATGACAACTTCATAAAAATTAATAATATCATGGATACTGTTGAAGATATTACAGAAATGCTGAATCATTCAGTAGTATTTATGAATGAAAAACTCTCTGTATTTCTTGGCAACGCCCATGTGCAGGCTAAATCCATTGGTGAAATAACTGATATAATGGAAGGAATTTCTTCCAGTACAGATGTGATAAACAACCTGACAAAAACGCAAAACACAAATCTAAATGAGATTGAAGAAAAAATCAGTAGCTTCAATGATAACAGTAAAAAATCTGAAAAAGCTGTTGAAAAAGTTTTACATCTTCAAAAAACTCTTAACAGTGAAACAGAAAACAGCAAAAGTAGTATGACCAACCTGATGCATGCTGTCACTCAGATGAATATTGAATTCAAAGATATTGAAAATGTTGTTTCACTTATTGATGACATTTCAGAGCAAATTAACCTCTTGTCTCTAAATGCAGCAATAGAGGCTGCCCGTGCAGGTGAAAGCGGAAGAGGTTTTGCTGTAGTTGCTGATGAGATATCAAAACTGGCTGATCAAACAGCAGATAACGTTAAAACTATTAATGTTTCTATAAAAAAGAATCTTGAACTCTTAATTACCTCACATAATGGCTTACAATCCTTTGAAACACTGTTAGAGAACATGATACATTCAATTCAAAATGTATCTTTATCAATTGAAGATTTTGCAGATGTATCAACCACAAGTCTTACATATAACCAAGAGATTTCTGAAAAAAACAAAGATCTTTTAACAATTGCAAATGTCATTCAGGATGCTATGATAAAACAGGATAATGCAATGAAAAAACTGTTTTCACGACTAACACAGGCCAATGATTCTACAATTCAATTTTCAAATGGTTCACAAGACCTGGCTGTTAACTCTCAGGATGTAAAAAATATTGCTGCTGAACTTAGAGAGGTTGTTACACTCAGAAATGAATTTAAAAAAGATATACCTGAAGTTGAATAGTGAAATATTAATAATTATACGTACTTCACCGATGTATTTAAAACTTTCCCATCCCAATCAATTAATCGATATGCGGGCTTCTCTTTTGTAAAGACAAGTTTTTCATTATTACAATCAATCTGAATACAGGTAGATGGAGTTACATATACTTTTTTGTCACCCATAGTATACACATTTTCGAAGTGATAATGACCGCAAAAAATATACTTTATTGATTTCAATTCTTTTATGGTCTCCTTAAATTCATCACTGTTTTTCAAAGGATAATTTTTATCCATATATACAGATCCCCCTGGAGCAGGAGGGTAATGCATAAAGAGCAATGTGTCATTAGTCAGATAATCAGCTGTTTCTCTTAACCACTGAAGCTGCTTTTTTTTAAGCTTTCCATTACCGCAATCAAGAAATATAAATCTCTGGCCGTTCATTGTTAATATATAATCAAGATTTCCATTATTTATATAGTGCTCATGATGCAAGATTTTTGCCATCTTCATTGATTTATCATGATTACCTGAGGTAATACGATAGGGGATGGATACCTCTTCAAGTAATTCCTTGAGCCAGAGATATGCCTTTTTTTCACCTCGCATCCAGGCAAGATCACCAGTGATTGCTAGAAAATCTATTTTCTCTGATTTTATGGTATTTAAAACAGATTCAAAGGAGTTTCTCGTATTAACTCCAAAACGAGGATTATTGTCAGGACTAATATGCAAATCAGTTATTTGAGCAATCCGAGTTTTCTTTTTCATCTTAAACATCCAAATTTTAATATATAAAATATTACAAAAACTATTGAATAGTAATTACTAACTATATAAATTTTCAAGTTAAATTTACAATAATATGCTTATCATCCCTATCATTTAGGATAACTCCATAATTGTTCTAAGATAGCAAATCTCAAATTAACAAAAAAAATATAAAGAAAGTAACATTCTTTAAGATTTTAGGTGTTGAAAGAGTAAGAACTTCAACAAGGAGATTAAACATGAAAGAATTATTTTCTATGATAATTACAGCATTAATTTTAATCACATCAATACCACTTTATACACAAAGTGTTGCAGATCAAAAACAGAAAAACAAAAATGAAATCAATAAGGTTAAGAATATCAATAAAAAAAATAAATCTTCTATTTTTAAACCTATCATCAAAAAACCTAAAGAAGAAATAATAGAAAGAACAACTACTGAAAAAAAAACTACAACCAGAATTATTCGCAGAAATGACACCTCTGAAGAGAATAACAACAATAAAATTAATAATAAAATTATCATTAACAATGTAATAAACAATACTATTAATGAAAAAGATAAAAACAAAAGCAAAGAAATTGATAAGAAGATAGCTACAGTTATTAAGAAAAAGCCCCTTTATGACTATGATGACTATGAAAAGAAATTATATAATTTTCAAATTGTTCCCATATTTACCAAGAAGAAATTTGTCAGTCAGTTTTCAATTCATCTATTTGGCGGCTACAGTACTGTTGTAAAGGGAATATCAGTTGGCTGTGGTGTTGATTTCATTGGAGAAGATCTTCATGGAGCACAAGCTTCTGGCATAGGTAATATTATTGGTCAAGACATGAATGGATTTCAGTCAGCTGGTATATTTAACATAATTGGCAGAAATGCTAATGGTTTTTCTGGAGCAGGTATCTTCAACATAGTTAATGGAAAAGCCAGAGGTGGGTTTGGTGCGGGAATTTTCAATATTGCTGAAAAAGGCGGTGACGGCTTCTTCGGTGCCGGAATCTTCAACATAGTTAATGGAAAGACCAGTGGATTCATTGCATCTGGTATATTCAACATAACAGGAAATCTCGATGGCTTCACAACCTCTCTTTTAAATATTTCAAAGAATGTAAAGGGTGCTCAAGTAGGTCTCTTAAATATTGGCAAAAAAGTTGATGGATGTCAGATTGGACTAATCAACATCTCTGAAAAGGTCAATGGTATTCCTATTGGATTAATCAGTATTATGACAAAAGGACGCACTCACGTTGATTTCACCTACAATGACTCCGGGGTTATTGATTTTAATATAAAAAACGGAAATGACTTCTTTTACACACTCTATTCACTCAGTACTGACCAGGAACTTGGCACCTTCTCAGCAGGCTATGGTTATGGACTTCATTTCAAGATATGGGCTCTTTACATAGATATTGATGCTTCTGCTCGAGCGATATATAGCAGAGAAAATATTTTCCAGGAGATTCCTCTGCTTCATGCTCAAGCTCGTGCAACTCTAGGTATTCAGATAGCTCCCCGTTTTGCAATCTTTGCTGGTATATCTTATAACTATGCAACCAACTTTGGTAGATCAAATGTACCAATGCCAGCATCTCGATACGTTAATTATAAATTCAACTGGAGCAGTGAAAATCACAAACACTGGCCAGGCTTTTACATAGGTGTTCAATTTTAATCTAAAGAATTGTGGCACTATTACCATTACCCCAATTCAAAGAAAAAGTTCTTTCATTAAAATATACCTTTTCATAATTTAATCAGAATTTATGAAGAGGTAATATAAATGAAATTTAAGATACCAGAAGTACCCATAGCTTTTTTTGATCTTGATGATACATTAACAACTCAAGATACAAATTCCCTGTGGTTGAGCTGGCGAGTAAAAGAAAAAAAAGAGATTGGTGCCATCTTTGAATCACTAGTTGGTCTGCATAATTATTATTACTATAAAAAAGGTTCATTAACTGATAAAATGATGTTCTCATATTATAAAGCAAGAACACTTGGCCTTACTGCTGAAAAGTACACAAGAAAGGCTGAATTATTTTTCAATGAAAGGGGCCGTAAATCTATATTTAAAGAGGCTGAAATATTAATCGAAGAGCATCATAAAAAAAACATAAATACTGTCTTAATCACAGGACAAGATGACTTTCTCACCAAACCCTTCAGCAATTATTTAAATTTAAGCGATTATATATCAAATAAAAGAATTAAAAATAAATCTTCGGTTCAAAGATTTGAAACACCAAACTGCTATGGCTTCGGTAAAATTGAATTAGCTCAAAAATACGTTGAATCAAAAAAATCAAACCTTTCTCTCTGCTCTTTTTATAGTGACAGTATATCTGATCTCCCTCTCCTTGAAGCTGTAGGCTATCCAGTAGTAGTGAATCCTGATAATTCACTAAAAAAGATAGCACTTGAAAAAAACTGGCCTATAATAAATTTCAACAGTTAAGATAGAGGCATTTGAATATTAGAGCTTGACTCACAGTGATATTAGTACTATATTTAATCTTGCACTTTCACAATAAATATAAAAATCACACAGAGAACATATTATGATTTCAAATAAAAGAAAAAATCTTCGCCAACTATTATCAACTATTCCAATTTTCGAAGGCATGTCAGACAAGGATTATAATCTCATAATGCCTCTTTTGGTTCCAATAAAGCAGCCACAAGGAACAGTTATACTAAACCAAGGTGATGATGGTGACTGCATGTTTATAATCAAAGAGGGCTCTGTTAAAATAACTCGAAAAAAAGAAGGTGCAGAAGTAACTATAGGCACACTTGACAAGGGCTCTTTTTTTGGAGAATTATCTCTCATTGATAATCTGCCACGATCTGCATCAATAATAACCCTTGATGAAGCATCTCTTTTTAGACTAAACCGCCACGATTTCGCAAAACTGATTGAAGAGAATAATGACATTGCATTAAAATTTTATAATAACTGTCTCAGAGAAACCTTTTTCAGGTTCAGAGGAATCATTGCTCAATTTACCTCTTCGCAGGTTGTTCTTAATACAAAAAGTGAAGTATTAGAAAAGTTTAATGAAGAACTTGTAGTTGCCCAAAAATATCACTCATACTTTATCTCAAAAAAATTAAATGAGGACTACGTCCCCGGAAGCACTTTAAAACAGAAATTCTATTTTAAACAATGTGCCACCGTTGGTGGTAACTATTGTGATCTATTTACATTGAGTGAAAATAAAGTCAGCATTATTTTGGCAGATGCCCATGATCAGGGAGCAAAGGCCATTACTGCAACATCAATTTTCAAGAGCACCTCTGAGATTATTTACAAACAACTGGGCCATGATTCTGCCCGATTTATTAAATATATGAATCGTCACTTGATAAAAACTACCGGTGACATTACTGCTTCTATGACCTATGGTATTCTTAATTCTGATGAAAGAACCCTTACCTGCTGCACAGCTGGACTCATATATCCTCTCCTCATTGATAAAGAAAGAAATGAAATTACTGAAGTAGAGTCAGTTGGGGATGAATTAGGATATAACAAGGATAACCAGTATCACGAGGTTTCAGTACCCATAAAATCTGGTAGAGAAATTTTATTTTATACAACCGGAGCAATAAGTGCGATAGGAGCACAGAATAAGGATGAGTTTCTTGAAATCATTCTTCATCATATTACAAAAAATGACTTAGAAACCTTTCTTATATCAAAAATGAATAATACAGATAATTTAGCTGATGATGCCTCAATATATCATCTGTATTTTTAAACAAATACTATTTCCTTATTATCCTTTTTATTTCATCAAGATTCTTCATGCTAAAGGTACCGATAATTATCATTGTACCTTTTCTATTTCTTTTCATTGCAGCAATTACTCTTGTACCCTTTTCAGGTTTATGTCCATATCCCTCTGCCTTAGGAGGTGTCCGAAAATATAATCGTGGACAGGGCCCTCTATCAGACAACAATACCATATAATAAAAATTATATCTTTTTTGAGATAATTCCTGCCCTTTAAGATTTTTCTTAGGAGCAAGAATCCACTTATAGATTCTCGTACATTCCTTGAAATACTTATATCTTCCTTTATGAGAAACTTCCACTATTTCAGCAATGACAACGTGAGATGCTTTTTTAATAATTTCTTCCGTTGAAGACATATAGACCTTAGATGATAGGGTGAAAAAAATTATCAATACGGCTAAAAGAAAAAGTTTTTTATTCATAGATAAAACCTCATTATATTTAAATTATCAATAATTTCTTTTTTACATTTAGAGTAAAAAAGACATAATATGATCCCAAATATTTCAAAATAACCATATTTATGGGGATGTAAATTAAAACTTAATTATAGCTCCAGCCTTAATATCCATACTATGGCTGTAAGTGATACTCTTTGTTCCCCAGAATTCACTATTTGAAAAGAGTGATAATGTAGCACCAATTGATTTAGTAAAATTAAATGTACCTGCCAACTCAATAATCATCATATAAGGATAATATACTGACCTTGTAATATGAACATCACTCTTCATTGTCAGATCAAGAAGTCCATTTGCAATTTTCTCAAGTTTCACTGTTACTGCTGCCCTAAAGGCTTCAGGGCGAATAGCAAATTCAGGAATAACCAGAAGCTTCATGGTTTGAATGTCATAGAAAACAGTAACATATATTTTTGACTCTGAGAAAAAGTATATCTGCTCCTTTGATGGAGGAGGCACATCAGTTGTGATCACATTATGAGTTCCAAATGAAAAATGCAGATCTTTAAATGTAAACTCTAACCCAAAGAACAAATAATTCTCTGATAAACAATACTCAAAGGGATCTCCTTCATTTTGTACAGTACCTGCTGCATTAAGAATTGAATACCCCTGGGTTAGTCCTGATCCAATCAAAGGAGTTATTATAATTTTTTTTGTAATATTAAAATTACCAAGAAGAAGTAAATCAAGTCCAAAACCGAGCATTGTATTACTTTCAGTCTCCTTCGTTAAACCTGCAAAAAGTCCATAAAGACGAACAGACCATTTAAAAAATTCATCAAAATGCCCCTTAAAATCTGCACCTGCAGTAACAAATCCCATATTCTGATTATTATAAGGAAAAGAAGGATACAAAAATCCTCCATTAATAAAAAACATAGAGTACTGAGCCTTGATCCATGTTCCCAGGTTTCCAGAGCCAGGAGCAAGTGTAAGTGTATTATTAAAAATTTTATCGAAGGCATTCCCTTTATTTAAATTGGGACCAAAGTAATCCTTATTAAGAAGAACCTCTTGAAGTTCCTTATATGGATCATAGATTCCAAGAATAGAACGTATTATTTGTGATTTCTTTGGAATATAGAAAAAGTTAGTATTATGTTGAGCATCCCGTATTGCTATTCTTCCTGCTGGCCAGGAATTTTTTACAATATGATAATAATTGATCAATTCAAAGAGATTTTTGCTCCCCTGGTAATGGCGACCATAATCTATAAGAAAATATTTTTCATCACTGGTACGCCCCAATGTAATTGCATGTTTTCCAAGTTGATTAACAAAGAGATTGCCAATAACTGCTGCATTTACACCATCTCTATTAAGAAGCATTGATACAAAATGATGAATATCAATACACACACCCACATCACTAAAGCCTAGAGATAAGGCGCCATCTTCAATAGCATCCAAATATTCATCATAAGATAAAACATTACTGATGCTACCATAGTGTTCTCTACCCAATCTGCTTGCAAAAAGGATTGCTCTGGCAATTTGATCGACCTCAGTTGTAGGTGGAATTGAAAAATAACTTAGTATTGCAGTATTTACACCGGCATCATTATTCCCATAAGTATATGTTGATGGAACAACCGGATAATCATAAATATGAAACTTAAAATCAGGAGCTAGAATAATTTTAAGTTTTTTATCATCACCGTATAAAGAATTAAAACTCCATACAATGGACAAAACAGTAATAAAATTTATCAGTATTTTTAGTTTTTGTCTTAAATCCACAACTTCCTTCAAATTTACTTTTTTAACAATTGTTCTATCTATTTAAAATAAGTAAAGCAACATTATCTTTAAAAAAAGAAAACTTTTTGTACAATTATCACATTCAAATGATTACATTATGACAATACTACATATGAATATGACATCAGTTTTGAAAGATCAGAGGTTTAAAGAATTAATATATTTAGACTTCACGTGTCTCATCAGATATATTTTTTAATTTACCCAGAAGTGATCGCTATTTGTAAATTAGAGATATCATAAGTCTCTAATTTGATAACTCTACAGCAATATTACCAACCTTATGACCTGAGTCAACATGATATACAGCTTCAACAATTTCTTCCATTTTATATGATTTTTCAATGACTGGTCTTATATCATTATCTTTAATGAGCTGACAGATAAAACCTAAAGCCTCCATTTTTTCAACAGACATGGTATAGATAAATCTTTTTCCTCCAAAAAATTTATACTTAAGATTTGATATAAATGTTCTTAGATAAAGTTTGATTAGCTCCCCTGTGGTTACCATGTAAATACCATTTTCCTTGAGCGATTGAGTAGCATCTTTATATGAACTTTTTCCTACGGTATCAAAAATAATATCATATTTCTCATCATAATCATTGTAGTTATCTTTTGTATAATCGATTACCTTATCTGCTCCAAGATTCAAAACCAACTCTGCATTTCTTCCACTACAAAGACCGGTGACCTGAGCTTTAAAATATTTTGCTATTTGCACAGCTCCACTACCAACACTTCCAGATGCTCCAATAATAAGAACCTTTTGTTGAGGTTGAATATGCGCAGTTGAGTGCAAAAAATGATAGGCTGTAGTTGATCCATCTACAATTGTTGCAGCCTCTTTATGATTTAATTCAGCGGGTTTATTAATAATTGACGCCTCTTGATCAAGACAGATATATTCTCCATATGCTCCTGGAGTAAAACCAGTAAATCCAAATACTTCATCACCAATTTGAAATTTATTTACTTTGCTACCCATTCCGACAACAGTACCTGAAAGCTCTAAACCTAAAATTTGATATTTTTTTTTCGGTTTTCTTATGCCAAGAATCAATCTGGTCATAAAAGAATCACCTCTACGCATCATTGATTCAGCACTTGTGGCAGTTGTAGCATGGACCTTAATTAATACTTCATTTTTATTAGGGATAGGTTGATCAACCTGAGCAAGTGTTAAAACCTCAGGTGAACCATATTCAGTAAATATAATCGCTTTCATATCAATACCTCTTGTTTTATGTTATTTTTTTTTACTATTAAATTGATAGCTAAGGCAATTTGAGCAAAACAGACGGGTGCAGTGAATAGTATTTTAACAATACTATGAGATGTGAAATGCGGAATAAGGATGAACATAATATCATAAATTATTACAAAACTATATGCCAAAAGTGCGAAGTATGAAATATACTTTTCTATCAATTGAGCCTTTCGTAAAAGAATAGTATATAGAAACATATTTAATCCAAAGAAGATTCCAGATAGTGAGGTTAATGGGATATAATTATCAACTGTTATAAATATAAATTGCTTCATAAATATTACATTTGCATGTTCATGAAAAAGATTATAAGTAAGAAATATTAAAATCAAGCAATGCAAAAGAATAAAAATGATATTGATGAATGCTTCTGCGATTTTAATCAAGGTAGTAAAAACTATTTTTTTATCATTAAGAAATCGTAATTGATGAAAAAGTTGAGAGGTTAATAAAAGAAGACATATTACATATACCAATTGAACAATAATGTTAAAAGAAAACATCTCTAAATGGCTTATAAAATAAGATAAATCTTTTTTTACAAAATTGCTTAAAACAAAGACCCAGTTTAAGATTGGAATAATGAATGTAATTATTAATAGGCTTCCAATTAATTTGGTTTCATTGATCTTTCTAATTTTATATTTTTTCATATAGACAATCCTTTAAATGTTTTATTTAAATAAAACAAAAATTGCTCAATATGTAAATAAACAGATTACTGTTTCTTTTAATCATTTTACTGATTTAGTTAATTAATCTGCCTTTTAAGGGAACTATTTATCTAAACGATATTCCTGAGGAGTTATTCCTAACTTTTTTTTGAATAGTGTACTGAAATATTGAGGATACTCAAATCCCAGTTCATATGATATTTCATTGATTGTATTATTGCTTGAAATAAGAAGTTTTTTTGCTTTCTCTAGAATATAAAAATGTATATGTTCCTGGGTATTTTTTCCCGTTTCATTTTTAAGTAAATCACTAAAATAATTTGGAGTAAGATTCATATTCTCAGCACAGTATTTAACACTGGGGAGTCCCTTTGTTTTGAGATTTTCAGAGTTAACATATGCAGTGATAAATTTTTCAAAACGAGAAATAACAGTATGGTTTTGCTTCTTCCTGGTGATAAATTGCCTATTGTAAAAACGTTTACAATAATTTAAAAGTAATTCTATATTTGTGATTATAAGCTCTTCTGAAAAAGAATCACCCTCTTTATTATATTCACTCTCAATAAGTTTAAGTATGGTTACCAATGTGTTCTCTTCATCTAAAGTTAAATGAAGTGCTTCATTTTCATCATATAAAAAAAAGCTATAATCATGTATTTTATCACAAAGAGATGAATTTAAAATAAAATCTGAATGAAAATAAAGGCCCCACCCTGTTGTTGTTCTTTGATCATTTTCTCGATCATATGTAATTACCTGATCTGGTGCAGTACAATGAAGGGTGCCATCCAAATGATCAAATTGCTTTTTTCCATAGGCAAAAGAGCAATTTTTTTTGAAATTAATAGAATAAAAATTCAAGGCAAATCTTCCGGATTCCACGGAATCTCCTACATCAACTTTGGAATAATCGATGATGGTTACAGCAGAATGTTTTGGCTTTTCAAGACCTGAAAAACTATGCAATTGTTCTATTGTTTCAACTCGAAAAAGTGGTAGTTCATTTTTACTTTCTGCGGGCATATTCTACTCCTATGGATAACTCACAAATAACAACTGACAAAAAAATACAAAATTCACTTTAAGTATGATATCTTTCAATTAGGATTATATAATTTTTGAACTAAGATTATCAATCTTTTTTTGTATCTCCTTTGCCTTATCATAATCTCCCAATTTCTCCAGAGATCGTGCCATTATCTCCATTGCTTTAATATATCCCTTACGAAGCTGCATTGAATGAGTCGCAGCCTTAAGTGCCAATTCATAATCTTTTTTATTATAGTTTGCAGCAGCCAATAAATAGAGAGCATAAGAATCTCCAGGATGATAGCTTAGATATTTTTTCAAATTTGCAACTGATGATGTAAATTCATTTATCTTTAAATTACACTTACCCTTATGAAGATAATTTTTTTCATCATCAGGATCAAGTTTGATAGCCAAATCAAGTTCCTTGATTGCCTCTTTAAAGAGATCCTGTTCGATATATTTGAGAGCTATGTCACGATGTTCTCTTGATTGATAACTATTTTCATCTACATCAATTATAAGAAAGGTAACATCATCCTTCACTTCATTGTCGCCTATGAAGTGTTTCCATTCTATGAATATTTTTTCCTTAACCTCAGACCCTTTCAAGTTTTTGGTTTTAATGAGAATTTTTTCAAGTCGATCCTGGCCAAACTCTTCACCTTCATTATTGCGTTCTTCCACAAGTCCGTCAGTACAGAGAAAAATTCTATCACCCTCTTTAAGTTTATCATACTTCTCTTCATAGGTGTCGCCTACCTCATCATTACCAACTGCTCCTACAAACAATCCATTGGTATCCCATTTTTCGATTCCTGAACTCTCTCTTCGTAAAACCAGTGCATGATGATGAGATGCATTTCCATAGGCAATATCACAGGTTGGTGAAACCACCATGAAAAAGGCTGTGAGGTATTCCTGGGTTTTCACTGTTGATGATAATACATCATTGACTTTCTGCATAATTTTCCGAGGCGATAAAGTAGATCTGGCTGCTTCAATAAAACTAATCTTGGCCATTGTTGTAACTAGGGCAGCTGGTACTCCATGACCAGAAACATCGGCAATGAGAATTCCTGTGCAGCCCCCCTCCATGGGAATCAAATCATAAAAATCACCACCAACATGACCCATTGATTCATGAAAAGCATTTATTCGCAATGAATTCATTACCGGTGGAATTGAAGGTAAAATGCTCTGCTGAATATCAGCAGCAACCTGGAGTTCATTATCCAATATCGCATCCTTCTCTTTTAAAGCCTCTAAAGCAATATTCAGTTCATTGGTTCTCTCTTCAACCTTTCTCTCAAGATTATTTCTTATCTCATGAACCTCCATTGCTGCTGCATAAAACCCTTTACCGGTCCTTATCATTTCCTTGTCAAGACCAGCGAGAAAGAGTCTGCCTCTACCGCCTTCAGCAAGGTCAAGTGCAGCTGATTCGATCTCAAGGAGTGACTGTTCAATTGAAACAAGATAAAAGAACAGAAGCAAACCCACCAAAACCGTTGTACTTATAACAAAGAGAACAGGAACGAGGGCAAAGATATTCTGTGAATTATAGTAAAACATCAGCCCAAGCTCAAACATTGATATTAAAACCAGAAAATTAATAAAAATAAACTTTTGACGGATGCTAAATGAAAAATTCTCTTTAAAAGGAATTCCCCTTTGAACGAGAATCCGCTTCATCTTTCTTCGCATGTTTCCTGTTAATAATTCAGCCGCAATATAAGTAAAAAAGATATATATAAATATAGCTGATGAGATTCCCAATAAAAGAAAAACTACATTAAAGGTCGAACCGATAATATACTCTTGAATAACAACACCTGCCATTACAACTGTAGGATAGATAAAGGCTGCTTTCATATTATGACCGGGAAGATATTCAAGACTTTCAAGAAGCTTCAAAGCCTCATCATCCTTAAGATTTTCATCAAACTCATTGTTATTAATATGATCATTTATAAACCGAAGCTTTTTAGTGAAACTTTTAAATCCCAACCTTTTAAGAAATCCAAAGTGCAGATAATATCCTGGAGCATAAATTGTTGCGGTGAGAACAATAAAGAGTATAACAAAGGCATCTCCTGAATTACTCTGGTCAAATCTCAAGGTTGCTGACAAAAAGAGGGCAATATATGCTGCAATTAAGAAACCTCCAAGACTTGTAGTGAAAGCGACTCCGAAGGTATAGGTACTATATTTTGAAAAGAACTTGAAGACTCGACTAAAGACAATAAAGGCTCCCCTTTCTAGTTTTTTGAAATCTGACTTCATTACAATTCTCCTCTCCTCTACAAATCTATATTATGCACTATAGTTTTCGTATCTAATATAATCAAGCTTAATACCAAAGACAATAGGGGAATCCACTCTATTCATTATAAAATATAAAATTTTCTCTATGTATTCGATACTTTAGCTATTTATTTCTGTTTTTTTGCAACCACAGACTCCAAAACATGTCATTTCATATATATGACAAAATTTGATTAATATATTGACAATAAACTCTATATGTCATTAATACAAATAAACTTTTAATGAGCAGGTTAGCATATGAATAATGTACCATCAACAGCAGCACAGGTGCTGGTAACTATAATACCAATTGTGGGTATAGTTATGGGTTCAATAGTTATTTACTTTTATCTCCGCTGGACTCACAAAGAAAAAATGCTTTTAATTGAAAAAGGAATGTACAGACGTATTGAATTTGATCTTGATTCATTTAGTCTCTTTAGTGGCCTGATTCTCACAAGCATTGGCCTGGCTCTATTGATATTTTTTCAAATAAAAGAAGGTTTTTCATATAGTATGTTAAGTGGCCTTGTTCCATTACCAATTGGAATAAGTTTGATTATATTTTTTATTTTACGAATAAAAGTACTTCATAGAGATAATGAAAAGCGAACACAATGATGAACAAATTGTAAAATGGGTCATTGGCGGGAACATTAAAAGTTATGAAATACTTGTTAAAAGATATCAGAATCAGATTTTTAGTATTGGGATGCGTTTTTTAAAAAATAAGGATGATGCATCAGATTTCGCTCAGGAGGTTTTCATTAGGGCCTTTCAAAAGCTTGATACCTATAAAGGAATAGCGCCTTTCAGGTACTGGCTGACTCGAATTGCTTATAATCATGGAGCAAATCGAATAAGGCAATTAAAGACCGAGCAGGAGATTCAGGATTACGAGGCATCAGCTGATGATACTCCTGAACATACACATGAAGACTCAGAGGTAAAAAAGATTCTCATGAAGGCAATGGAGGATTTACCGGAAAAATATAGAATTTGCCTGGATCTTTATTTTTTTATGGGACTTCAATATAGCCAGATTTGTGAGATTACAAATATACCGGTAAATACAATAAAATCAAATGTATTCCGGGCAAAACAGATTTTAAGAGATAAGCTAAAAGGAACAATAGCAGAGGATTATCATGAAATGCAATAACATAATGGAACAGTTTTTGGCACTAGATAATGGAAAATCAATTCCATTAAATATTCGAATACATATTTTATTCTGTTCACAATGTAGAATTGAAATCTTTAACCTGAAGAAAAACATTGATTCTCTTCAGGGTGACTCTCTGCACCAAACACCCTTTGATTTAACAGAAAGTATAATGAAAAACATTGAACTTCTGGAAATATCCTATGAACATAATATTTCAATTGTGAGATGGGTCACTGTTGGTTTAATAATTCTTTTAAGCATGTTTCTCATTCCTTTCAATACACCTCTTTCATGGGCCAGAGATCAATTTGGTGGAACCTTAGAGATTCCTCTAAGCATCATTATGGGTCTTGCAATCACTGTATATGCAATTGTATTTATTGGTACCCATACAAAAGAACTCAGCAGAATAACTCAATGGGTTGAAAAAAAGCTTCAGTGAAAAAAGCGGTTATCCTCTGTCTTATAATCACAATACATCTTTGTGCCTGTGCTACACAACAAAAACTATCTCCAGATCGTTGGGAAGGCATCAAAGATGCTCTATTAAGAATCCATGTCAGAACTGAAATTCCAGATGATATAGAAGATAAAGACATACCTATAAAAATGAAATCCCTCTTATTTAAAAATGCACAAAACAGAGGCCTTATAATTATTGTCAGTTACATCCGCAATAAAACCATACGAACACAATATTTACCTAACATGAAACTACCTATTATACGAGCAATTGAAGGGGCTCAATTGCAAAAAATGGAATGTACTGATTCTCACTGTGAAAACTTTTACAGCATAAATATCAAAGAGATAAACTCCATTATTGCAAAAACCAATAAACTAACACGAGAAATTCTTAAAACATATGAGCCTAAAAAAAAGACTCCTTGAAACAGAAGATGGAACCTACACTGTTACCCATCCTGAATTTAATGAGGCTATGCACAGCATTGCCGGGGCCTATGACGAGGCTCTCAAAAAATACGTGTATCCTTCTCAAATTTTAGAGGAACATGAAGAAACCATACGAATTCTTGATATTGGCTTTGGTCTTGGATATAATGTTCTAGCATCAATCCATGAGTTATTGAAGAAGGATGAGAACCAAAAGATTGAAATTGTCTCTCTTGAAAAAGACCGCTTTTTTACTGATGTCATGAAACAGATAGTTTTTAATGATTCCCGGGATCTCATATATCAAACACTTATTACTGCCTATGAAAAAGGATTCTTTCAAGAGGATTCTTACAGTGTGACCATACTTTTTGGTGATGCACGAAAAAAACTACAGAATCTTCAGAACTATTTATTCAACGTAGTATATCAGGATCCCTTTTCACCTGCTAAAAATCCTGAACTATGGACAGTAGAATATTTTAAAGAAATAAAAAGACTCATGCTTCCCAATGGACGTCTAACCACATATTCAAGTGCTCCACAGGTTCGCAGAGGTCTTCTGGAGGCAAACCTGATTGTTGCCACAGCTCCATCTACAGGAAAAAAACGTGAAGGGACGATTGCAAGTCCAGGGAAGATATTTTCATCTGACACAATCATAGACAGAGAAAAACTCTTCGAGGAACCCCGATCAGAGCCATATCATGATGAAAATTTTTCATACACACGAGAAAAGATTTTAAATGAAAGAACGAAAAGAATAAAGATTTTCAGAGATAGATTGAGAGCTCAATCATAGCCACAAATTTAACAAAAAACAAAAATACCAATAACCACTAAAGCATATCATCAAGCTCATCAAGAATTGACTTTGGTTCTTGAGATCCCTCTTCTTTTTTTTCAGCAGGCTTTGCATCTTCAACAGGTTTTGTTGAATCTGTTGATTGACTCCCTTTTTTCTGATTTTCCATTTCTTCATCACTAAAAACCAGTTTGCCAGCAAGATCACCACCCTGCCCAAGTCTGGTAGCAAAGGCCATTGCATAACTATAAGCCACTGAGATTGCCTCAAATACCTTTGCCTTATGAAGCTTTTTGTCCCCCTCAATACTTGAAACAAAATCAAGCTCTTCCTGAGGATTAATTATATATTTTTGTTCTCCATCCATATCATCTAAAAGTACTTTCATTTCAACAACAATGCGATTCATAAAAGTACGAACATTATCCCTTGCAACCTTTCCTGCTTCTGATCTTTTTTTAGATACCTCTTCAAGACGTTTTGAATACTGAATGTATTGACTCTGACCATCAGGCTTTTGAGCTCGCAGTTTTTCATACGTAATTGCTGCTTCTGAATACATCTTCATGCCTTCAGTACACTTTCTCATTTCATTGTAGAGTGCCTGCAAACGGCTTCTATAATCCGATTGCCCTGATTTTGAATACTCTGTATTAAATTTGATTTTATTTGAGGTCAAAATAAATGAATATTCATGATCAAATTCTGTAAATAATAAAAAGAGAATCAGTATCTTATCATTATCATGGAGATGTCGTAAATCACCTCTGGGATCAAATTCCTTTCTTAACCTTTTAAAATCAAGTTTATATATAATTTCGAGACCCTTGTTCATTGCTCGATCTTTAGCAACCTCAGCTTGATCTTTGATGACTGCCCCATGCTCTTCTTCAACACTCTCTTCTCCAAGGGGTATATCAACTGCTTCTCCAGGCTTCATTTTTACCCTGTTACCTGGTTTATCATTTTCAGTAATATTGAGACGTTCTTCTATTAGATAAGCATTATCTTCAAATAATCTGTTTTCAAAATGGCAGAATAACCAATATAACCGGGGATACAATTTATGGAAGATTATAAAAAGATTATCCTTTAATTTTTTATTCAGTCCATTTATTGATCCAGTGTTTTTTTTATCCATCTTAATGGCCAAAGCAGTTGCTTTATCAAAGGCATTGAGGATGGTGTTTTCATAAGGTTTAATAAGATAAATTTTTCTGAATAAAGCAATGAGGGGTTCTCTGAGATCTGATACCTTTTTTGGTACCTCAGGATAATTGAGATAATGATCAACAATTTGATCCATGAGCATCTGATCAAAAAGAGATCCTGCCATTTCAATTAATTCAACAAATAAGGGCTTCATATTATCAAGACGATCAGTCAATCTCCTCGCACGTTCATGATCACTGCGGAAAAGCTCAAAATAGAGCATTTGAACCTCCATAAGTGAAGGTTTATAGGCATTATTACATCTCTTCAAAAACTTCTTTTTAAAATAAACTGTATTAAATTGAGATACTCCATAAAATGATAAACGAAACTTCATTCTTAAGCGATCAATAAAAAGGGCTACTGCATCATCCTTCCGTTTTGATTTTACTGAAGCTTTTACAGACGGTGAAGAAACCTTATTTTTTTGTTGTGGCACTCTTTTCCTTTGAGTATCCATCCTTTGCTGATATTCTTTTTGCTTTGTCCGATCAATAACCATTGGTTTGGCCTTTTTTTCTTTAATAACCTCACCACCGGCATCAACAAATTTATTATAGAGTTCTTTTTTGGTTTCACGATCTATATCATTTATACCAATATTTTCTTTAGTTTTATCAAAATCACTCATAGTATTTTCTCAACTTAGCCTACATTTTTATTATTAAGAATAAATTTAACAGCATCCTATAAACAATAGTATAACTTATATCAGATATTTCAACAAGTTTTGTTCTGTTTTTATTGATGACATTGTGAATTTAATAAAATTATTACGAGAATATATTAAAAAAAATCTATATAAAATCTTATTTGAAAATGAAGAAAAATTGTATTGTATTATCACCATTTTATGAACGATAATGCCACATTTGTGCATAAATAATTCAAACTTTTCATTTTAAAATTTGTTTTTCTTGGAACTTTTAAATATTATTATGTTCTGTGTTATAGATTAAGGAGAAAATTTTATGAAAAAGTTGATAGCACTAATAATAACCTTGTTCTGCATAATAACTGCTCATGGAAAACAAGATACAATCAAACTCCATGTGACAAAGGGTAAATTTAGAGCCTATGTTTCTCTAGGATGGAATAAAATTCCAGGTTTCTCAAAATATGAAATATATCGTTCATCCTTTAAATATGGCAGGTATACAAAATTAACCACAAATAAAGATGGATGGTATTTTGACGCAACAGTTACACCTGGTCACCTTTATTGGTATAAAATTAGAGGTAGAGGCTATTACAAAGTGACTCCTTTTTCTAAATCTGTTTCTGGATACAGCTACATTAAAGAACCTCAGGGAGCATCACTTAATAGACTTATGAAATTACATAACAGAAATATGCCTCGAGTAAATAGCTCTATGAAAGCATATAGAAATAAACAAATTAAAATTATAAAAAATAACTATACGAACTTTTTTGAACTATCTTTTGTTTTATTTCTTGCTAAACCCTACCTAAAGGATAGAAGATTGGTATTATTTACTAATTATGACTACATGACTATCAATAGAAAAAAAGCCAGCTATTACTTTATAAAAAAAAATAAATACATTATTAAGATTCAATCTAATAGTTTAAAAGCAATCCATCAAAGATGCTTAAAGCACAAAAAAGCAGGTGTTGACCTCTTTAATAAACTTATGAATAACATAGTTCTCTATTCTATGTATAAGGGTAATATACCACAGAAAACCAAAAGCGGGCAAACTATTATGGTACCATATTATGAGGCTCTGGGATTAACAACTGAATACTATAACCGATATAAGCATTGGAGATTCAATACGATGCTTCTTGGGACCAGTAACTCTCGACTCAGAAAAGAGATGACAAATATAAAAAAAGGACGAAAACGTAAAAGGTACTAAAATATGGGGTTATATATTGTATTGGGAATTATTTGTCTCTTTGGGTTTACTTTTGCTTATAATCGCTATGACAGAAAGAAAATACTCAAAGATATAGCAGCTCAATATAACCTGCAATATCAAAATGGTACTCTTTCAGGTAAAATAAACAATTATACTATAAAAATTACTGCCAAAGATAATGATGATGACACGTACTTAAAAATTCATCTCTATGATTTCAAAAGGATAAACATTCCTTTTACACTGAAATCACAATCTGATTCTTTCGCTATTCCACCAAAGTTTAAAAGTGGCGACAACTCCTTTGACAACAAAATCTTCACCTATAACAAAGACAAGAATAAAACTATAGCATTTCTTAACGAAGGTATTCGAAACAATATTCTTGAACTAACAGCATACTCTCATAGTCTGCTAATTTCAAATGAGAAAATTCTCATTAAAAGAAACCAGGGCATAACAAGTAATTATAACCATCTTAATCAAGCTATATATCTATTAAATGAAATCATTGAAGACTTTAACAAAAAAGATGATCTTCTAAAACGATTAACTGACAATATAAATAATGACTCAAATGAAACTGTTCGCATGAACAATATGTATGCACTATGTGCACTCTTCCCTGAAGATAAAAGATCAATAAAAATTATCAAAGATATTCTAGAAGGAGATGATCTCACTCTTCAGATTGAAACCATAACAACAACCAAATTTAATGATTATGATATAATAGCAGATATCTTTAAACGGTCTACTCAAGAAGATCTTGAAAAAAAATATAATCAACATATTGGTGATTTCATTGAGTATCTAATAAAAATGCAATCCTCAGCAACTGATAATATAATCAAAACTATCATGTCGAAGAGATTACATTCCCGCTATGTAATAAAGTGCTGCAAATACTGTTATAATGCAGGATCAAACATATTTATCCCTGAACTATTGCAATATCTCAATGATGAAGAAAGTACTGTTAAAGAAGATCCCTTAAAGGCCTTAAAAACCTGTGGAGATCTTTCAGTTATTGAAGATTTGATTAAGCTTAAGGTTCAATCAATGAATCTATCATGGCGAAATCAAATTCAAAATACAATAGAAGCAATTCAGAAAAGGCTCTCAACAGGTGAAAGGGGATGGGTATCTGTAGAGGAATCTGATGATGCCCAGGGCTCAATAAGTATAGCAAAAGATGATGATGGAAAAATTAGTATTGCAGATGACTGAAAATATTAAGAGCTTTCAGTCTTTGCATATTTAATCTCAAGCCATATCATGATGCCCACGATGACCATTCCGCTTATTATTGTAATACCTGTAACAATTTCATTGGTACCAAAGTTTGATGGAAATATATTTGAAAGATAAACGGTTTCTTTACCGATCAAAACTGTTTTCTTAAAAGGCCAGATCATCCACAGAGAGCCTAATACCAGACCTACGAGAAAAGCCATGGTTTGGTCATGCCATCGATTTAAAAGAAAGTTTAAAAATCTTGAAAAAAGAACCAGGCCTATGAGACATCCTGCAGCGAAAAAACCTATATCAATAAACATTCTATTAGATAAAACATCCATTACCATGAAATATCCTCCCATTAAGAGAAGAAGAAAAGAACCACTCACACCAGGAAGTATCATAGCAGAGATTGCAATTGCCCCTAGAAAAAAAAGATAACCGTAATGAATAGCTCTATCACCAAAAGAAACAGATGTCTTTTGAGATCCATCCTTTACTGTTTCAATCTTCTGTTTGACCTGTGCCCGTTTAATGAGATTTTCATCAGACATGGAAAAAGAAACTGTTAAAATTAAAATAACAGCAGCCAGAGCTGAAAGGGCTGCAGAAAGATTAATCTTTTTTATCAGTCTCAGAGGTGATATAAAGGATAATGCCACTAGTCCAAAGAAAAAACCGTATGTAGCATCGTGATGATCAGTCAAAAGATAGGTCATTACTGTTTTATCATTAATGGATGATATTTTTATGCCAGCCAAAAGAACAATAATGCCAAGAGCACCAGCAACAATCTTTATGATAAAGAAGCCATCTATGCGCTTGAACTCATCCCCGGCATTTTTTAAATTTTGCTTTTTGAAAGTAAATATTTTTAGAAATGCGATTATAGTATTTTGATTTATGAGCTCAATATCTCTTAATATTCTCTGATAGATTCCCAGAACGAGGGCCATGGTTCCACCGGAAACTCCGGGAATAATATTGGCAATACCGATAACTGCACCACGAAAAAGATCTAAAATAATATTCATATATCCTCCAATGATATTTCATTGAAATTGCAATTTGTAAAAAACTATAAAATTGTCAATGTAAATAATGTTTATAGGATTGTAGTAACCTTTGCTAAAACTTTCTACTTGAAATTGAACTGTATAGTTATACATATGTCTAATTAAATCTTAGAATTTGGATAAGTTCATGGAAATGTTTAAGCAGCTTTTACCGGGATTATTACCACTTCTCATATTCGTTGTGGCAGATGAAATCTGGGGTACTAAAATTGGTTTGGTTGTGGCTGTGGCTGTGGGAATTCTTGAACTCATATATCAGTATATAAAAAATAAAATAATTGAACGATTTATCATTGCTGATGTTGCACTTCTAACTTTACTTGGCCTGGTTTCAATTGCCCTTGATAATGACATCTTCTTTAAAATGAAGCCTGCACTCATACAGCTGATTCTATGTGGAATCCTTGGAGTATCAGCATTTTCTTCAAAAAATCTTCTCCTCATGATGAGTAAAAGATACATGAGAAACATGAAACAGGAATTTCAGGAAGAGCATATCGAAGCCATGAGACGTACAACGAAGATTCTTTTCTTAATAGTTCTCATCCACACCCTTCTTGTAATTTATTCTGCACTTTACATGTCTAAAGAAAGCTGGGCTTTTATTAGTGGCGGTCTCTTTTATATTATTTTTGGAATATTCTTTGTAGTACAGCTCATTGTTAACAGAATTAGGGTTAAAAGACAGTATAATCAACAGGATATGAATTGATTGGACGTACAATAGTGTCTCTTATAACTCAATAAGAGAATAAAAAATTCATTTTTGTCATCAATAATATCCCCCGTAAATGTGATAATAATTCTCAATTTCTTCTATAAAAATCATTAATTTTCTCGCATAACGAACATTTTCTCTTGACAAATATAGTTTTTGTTCATAAAATTAGAGTGAGTGGTCACTCGTCCCAGATATAAAAAACACATTTCCGGGGGGGAAATATGAAAAGGAGCATTTTAATTGTAATCTTATCTACCTGCCTCATCTCTCTTACATCATGTGAATCTGTTGATACACTAAGTTCTTCAATCAAAAGTTTCTCACAATCACTATCAAAATCTATATTTGGCCAAGGCGATTCAACCTATCTTATCGGGTCTGGAATTTATGACATTACTGGACCAGCAGCTGAATCTGGAATGATGGGATATTCAATGGCCGATCAAAAAACAAAGGGCATTCACATGCGCCTCAGAGCAAGGGCTTTTATTGTTGGAGATACAGATTCTGACAAACGAGTTGTACTTGTAAGTGCTGACACTGGAATCATTCCACAGGGTATAAAACTGAAGGTCATTGAAAAACTTCAATCACGATTTGGAAATATCTACACAAACCAAAATGTTGCTCTCAGTGCAACTCATACACATTCGGGCCCTGGTGCCTATTCTCATTATGCACTCTACGACCTTTCAATGCTGGGTTATGATAGCAAAAACTTTTATGCAGTGGTCGATGGTATTGTTGAGTCTATTTCAAGAGCACATAACAATCTCACTGAAGGAACAATAACTCTTACAAAAGGAACAATTGATAATTGTGGCTGGAACCGATCTCCAATAGCCTATGATCAGAATCCATCTTCAGAAAAATCATTTTATGGTGAAGATACTGACAAAACCATGACACTCTTAAAATTCACCACAACAGGTGGCGAGGATATTGGAATCTTAAACTGGTATGCATTGCATCCTACAAATATTGGCAACACAAACAAACTTATAACCGGTGATAATAAGGGATATGCATCATATCTTTTTGAAAAATCAAAGGGATCTAATTATTCATCAAGCAAAACCTTTGTTGCAGCATTTGCTCAATCAAATTCTGGTGATGTTTCTCCAAATATTTTGTATGGTTATCCGGATGGAATAAATGATTATAAAAATATGAAAGAGATTGGTCAAAAACTTTATCAGAAAGCCAATGATCTCTATAACTCTGAGGGAGATAAACTTTCTGGTTCCATAGATTATCGCCATATCTATACAGATTTCTCACGACTGCAGCTAGACAGTCAATATAGCTCAGACAATGAAACAACCTGTACTGCTGCAATAGGAATCTCAATGATTGCTGGAAGTACTGAGGATGGCAGAGGACTGGACATAATAGATGAAGGAATAATCTATCCCTATGAAGGTGATATTTCATGGATTAATTCAATCTTTCCATGGGGTTTTACTGTGATACCAGAAGATCAGGACTGTCATGGTTCAAAGCCAATATTACTTCCCACTGGAAGAATCAAACCTCAGGGCATTCCTCTGACACCTGAAATACTACCGATTCAAATAATAAAGATTGGAAATTTTGCAATAATTTCAATTCCTTCTGAAGTTACAACAATGGCAGGAAGAAGAATGCAGCAAAGCGCTTTAGAAAAACTTGAAAGCATTGGAGTCAATCACTTGGTTATTGGAGCTCTATCTAATGCCTACGCAGGATATATCTCAACTAAAGAGGAATACTCTGTTCAGCACTATGAAGGATCATCAACACACTTTGGCCCAAATACTCTCCTTGCTTATCAACAGCAGATCGACCTTTTAGCATCTGCAATGGCAGGAGATTATTCAAATGATTTCGGCCCAAATCCTAGGAATATTGAAAATAATCAGGTACTTAAGGTGCCAGAGGTTCTCTTTGACGACAAACCTCTTTTCAAGAGTTTCGGATCTATATACAATAATACCAACAGCACCTATACAAAGGGACAGACAGCATCCATCACTTTCTGGGGTGGCCATCCAAGAAATAACTTTCAGATTCAATCTACCTTTTTAAAGGTACAGAGAAAATCAGGTAATTCATGGATAACAGTAGCAAATGATTGGGATCCTGAAACAATTTATAAATGGAAAAGAAACAGCGTGGCTTTCTCCAGAGTTACCTGTTCATGGACTATTCCACAGAATACACCAGCAGGAACCTATAGAATTAAACACTACGGCCACTGGAAATCAGGATGGACTGGAAAGATTTCTTCATATACAGGAACTTCAAGAAGTTTTACTGTTCAATAAATCGTATTTTATCTATGAAAGTGGAGAGTCAGATCTTCACTTTCATAGCTCTTCATTATTTCTTCATTACAAATCAACTTCCTCATGATAATCATATTTATTTCTTAATATAAAATCTATATTTTTTAATCTTCAAAAACGGCTATTGATAATAATTTTTCTTCCTTTTGCAGAATCCCGATTTTTATAATATTAAAAAGGATCGGGACAGATTTTTCTTCTGTTTCACATAAAACATCGTGTTTTATTCATTTTTTATAATAGTTAAAGATGTATAGCGATTCATCAATCAGAAAAATGACTATCAATCACCTGATTTCAGTAATGCTCAATATTTTTGATTAGTTGAACTACACACTTAATGAGCAGTTATTGTATTCTTTAAAATATTATTAATTTTCAATTGATATTATACTAATGAAACTGTAGAGTGTTCACACATTTAATTTCATGTAATGTTGAGGCAAAAAATGGCAGATTCTAAAATAGTAACTAAACTTGATGAAAAGCTCATAGAAAAAGGCATTATAGACTCTGTCTATAAAGACGATCTAAAAAAAGTTCATACAATGCTGAACACCCATGTTAGAAAAAACGGTAAAATATTAACAGAAGAGACATTTAAAAAAGGTGATGAAAAACTAAGAGACTGGCTTATGCTTCTTTATAAAAAGGGAGCATCTCAGGAAAAACTGACAGCATACCTCAGATGCGGACTTGCTCACCTCTCATTTGATTTCATTGAATCAGCATATAAAACAATTGCAACTGATGATCTTATAACCAGAGCCCTTCAGTCTTTAAGAAAACGTAATTACCATAAAGCATTTTTCAAGGTTTCATCCTCAAAATTAGAAAAACCAAGAAAGGTTAAGGCAGTTAAAAAAAAGTCTACGAAAAAAGTTATTAAGAAAGCTACAAAGAAAAAAACATCCCTTAAGAAGACTTCAGCAAAAACAAAAAAGAAAACAAGCACCAAAAAGAGTGTCAAAAGTAAAACAGCCGTGAAAAAGAAAGTAGTAAAAAAAGCTGCTTCAAAAAAAACTAATGCAAAAAAGAAGACTGTAAAGAAAACAACGGTGAAAAAACCAGCACAGAAAAAAAACAATAAGAAGAAAAGTTTTCTGGCTAAAATACTAAAAAAATAAATTATTCACCAGTAATAAAAAAGCATTACAAAGAAAAAGAATATTTTTCATTAATAAAGTTAAGAATTAAAATAAGGGGATATTATGAATAGAATTGGAATAGTTGGAGCAGGAACAATGGGTACAGATATAGCTCATCTTGCTGCTGAATCTGGAATCAATGTGTTACTATATGATTCTGATGAAAGCCAATTAAAAAACTCTTATGAAAAAATACAAAACCGCTTAAAGAAATACCTTAAAAAAGATAGAATCAAACAAAATGACATTGGAGAAATCAGTTCACGAATCAAGATGTACAATGATATAAATAATATTGCAAATGCAAACTTTATTATTGAATGTATTCCTGAAGATCTTGATTTAAAGAAAGAAATATTTACCAAACTCGATAAAATCTGCAGACCAGGAACAATTCTTGCTACAAATACATCCTCAATTTCAATTACTGAGATTGCATCTGCAACAACCAGACCAGAATCCGTTGTAGGTATTCATTTTTTAATTCCAGCAAGAATCATGGAAATTGTAGAACTCATCCCTGGACTCTCAACATCACGAGAGACAATTGAAATCACAAAAGACATGCTCAAGCAAATGAAAAAAATAACTATTGAGGCTCCTGACTTTCCTGGATTCATGTTAAATCGCCTCGTGCTTCCTTTGGTTAATGAGGCTGCTTTTCTTGTTTATGAAAAAAGAGCAAAACCAGAAGCCATTGATAAGCTCATGACCATGGGAACTGGTATTCCAATGGGGCCATTAGCTCTTGCAGATATGATCGGCCTTGATATAGTACTGGCAGTTGCAGAACAAATGTACCACGGTTATAGTGATTCTAAATACAGACCCTGCCCATTATTTAAACAATACGTAGCCGCAGGATATTTAGGGAAAAAAAGCGGCAGAGGTTTCTACCGCTATTAATTTTTTTTATTAAAAATGAAGTAAAGATAAAATTTAAATATGGGGGGATGAGAAAGCACACTATCCATCCCCTGTAACGTTAAAATCTACTCAGGACGCATCGTAGGAAAAAGAAGAATATCTCGAATAGATGTTTCACCGGTAAGAAGCATAACCAGTCGATCTATCCCAATACCCAAACCACCTGTAGGAGGCATTCCAATCTCAATGGCCTGAACAAAGTTCTCATCCATAGGTGGAGCCTCTTCGTCAACCTCACGCCTTAAGGACTGATCATAAAGTGTCTGTCTTTGAAAGACCGGATCATTTGATTCACTATATGCATTGGCAAACTCTGTACCATTTATAAAAAGTTCAAATCTTTGTAAAAATCTTTCATCCTCAGAGTCTGGTTTACACAATGGAGTTGTCTCAGAAGGCTGATGAGTAATAAAGGTCGGCTGATCAAGATGAGGTTCCACTATTAATTCAAAGAGTTCATCAATTGCCAGACCTCTAATAAAAGCACCTTTGATTTCCCCCCCTCTTTTCTTAACTTCAGCTGCAAGTTCGTCATCACTCATTGACATAACATCAAGCTTTCCATATTCTTTGATTGCATCAACAACCTTGATTCGCTTAAATGGTCTTTTAAGACTTAGTTTTTTTTCACTAAATTCAACCTCAGTGGTACCAAGAACCTTAAGAGCTGTTTGCTCAATGATCTCTTCTGTAATATCCATCATATCTGTATAATCAGCATAGGACTGATAGAGTTCAAGCATTGTAAACTCAGGATTATGAGTTCTGTCTATACCTTCATTACGAAAACACTTACCTATTTCATATACTCTGTCAAATCCACCAACAATGAGACGCTTTAGATAGGGCTCAAGAGAAATTCTCATATAGAGTTTCATATCGAGAGCATTGTGGTGAGATGTAAAGGGTGCAGCAGCTGCACCACCGTAAATGGGTTGTAATACAGGAGTCTCAACCTCTAAGAAACCCTTTTCATCAAGAATATTCTTTACACTCTTTATAATTGCTATACGTTTTTCAAAGGTCTCTTTCACTCCAGGAGTAACCAATAAATCAACATGTCGGTTTCTATAACGAAGCTCTTTATCTGAAAATAAATCAAAGGTCTCTCCATCCTTTTCTTTAACAACAGGAAGAGGACGAATACTCTTTGTTAAAAGAATCATTTCTGTTATATAGACTGTAATCTCACCAACCTTAGTCTTTTTAACCGTTCCCTTAACACCTATTATATCGCCAAGATCCAGTTTCTTGAATACAGCATAGGCCTCTTCACCAATATTCTTACTGGCTACATAAAGCTGAATTCGTCCTGTCTTATCCATTATAGTACAGAAGCTGGCTTTACCCATCACTCTGGATCCCATTATTCTTCCAGCGATAGATACCTCTTGTTCTGATTCAAAATACTTATCATAATTATCAATAATTTCTTTAGAATCATGAGTTACATCATATGTATAGGGAAAAGGATTAACCCCCATCTCATCTCTTATTTCTTTTATCTTATCTTTTCTAATCTGAATCAAGCTATTGGTATCTTCCATTGTGACCTCTGTTATTTACTTAATAAATGGCATTTTTGAAGGATTCAGGCCTGTGTCAATTATTTTCTTCTATTATTGAAATGGTAGTTGCATCAAAGTGGAATTAAAATTTTCATATTCATCTTAACAAACAAGAGATTTTTCTTTTTAAAAATTTCATATCTGTCATATTTCTCCAAGGATGTCATAAAAAATCTTTTTAATTATAGGGATTATAAATCTCTCAACAATGTATGAAGTTCTTTCTAAAAATAATTCTACTAATATTGAATATATGACTTTAGAACATGAAGCTGTTAATATAAAAATAACAGCCGAATCATATCAATGATCCGGCTGTTAAAAATTTGGGAGGATATATCTTAAAACTAATGTATAAAATTAACTTTCAAACTGATTTTTTAATGCTGTGATGACCACAGCTCGACTAAACCTTTCACTAAAACTTTTAGGATTAACTAAATCCATTCTTTCAATATGCTTTTGAAAATTTTCTGGAGCTTTTGCAAAAAGCTTAGAAACAACTTTCAAAATAGTCTTTATCTTATTATCATTCATCTGTACAAGAAATCCCTTAAGTGATAACCCAAGTTGAAACTCCTCATCTGTTAAATCACTGCCAAAGGGAAATGGCTCAAAAAATCCTTCTTTCTTAAATTCACCAAGAATCTCAGTTATTTTCTCTGGATAATTATTTCTAAACTCTTCAGGAAGAACATAATCCTTAGAGATTTTCTTATACTTCTTCGCTTCAGCAAGAAGTGAATCCTGAAAACGTGAATCAGCTATTTTTATCATTTCGATTGCACACTCTTCATCATTACATCCCTGAAGGTCAGCAATACCATATTCGGTAATAATAATATCTCTCAATTGACGTGATGCAGAACAACCACTATATTCAAAAACAATATTTGACTGAATTGATTTACCTTCACCCCTGATTGCATTGAGAATTAAAATAGATCTTCCATCATCGAGGGCATTTGCCATTGTAATGAAATCCAACTGACCACCAATGCCACTAATAACCTGCTGATTTTTAATGGTTTCTGAAGCTACTGCTCCAGTGAGAGTAGCTACCAAAGTAAAATTCATAAAACGGCCATCCTTTCTTTGAACAGCCTTGAGATCTTCCTCTCCATTGAGAGTATTTACAAACTTAATATTACGAAGAGAAAAAACCTTCTTTTCTTCTTGTGACATCTCTTCAAGACGCTTATACATTCCCTTCGGTGAAATCATAATGGTTGCATGAACAACCTCTCCACCTAAGAGTTTATCTCCAAGAAGATCTTTAAATGAATCATCTGATAATGACTTATCAAGATCTGTTGAAAGAGTAATATCATTAAAGCTTAAGAACTCTTTGGAATATTTAACCTCATTTTTCAAAATACCAAACTTTTGTAGGTTTTCAAACTCCTTCTTGCGAAGAGGTGTTCCAATGGCTTCTTCTTTATAAAGCTCTTTAACCATCTGAATATCAACATCTTCAGTTATACGTTTTTCATTGAGAAGCTTTTGTATAGTATAGTCATCATAGACCTTTCTTTTTATAATTCCCTCATCATAGAGATCAAGAAAGGAGTCAACAAACATCTCAGAATCACAGAAAAGCCCTTCTTCAAAGGGTGCATCACCGCCCCATTCTTTAAGAAGAGTATTCTTCGATGACATTATATTACTTTTTTTAATAATCTTCCTATACATATCATTATGTTTATGACGCATGAGAATTCCATTTGTAATGGCATCTCCAAGGGAGCCAATACCTACCTGAAGAGTTCCTCCATCCTTTACTAAAAGACTGGAATAAAAACCCATCATATGATTTGTTTCAGATATTGCTTCTTTTGGAGGACAAAAAGGCTGCTGATTAAAATTTTCACCCTCAAGAATATAATCAAAGAATGAAGGCTCCTGTAGAGCATCTGTCCATAGAAAAGGAGCCTTTGTATTAACTTCAGCCATAATAATTCTGTCAGAGGTCTCTCTGCCCTTTAAAACACCTTCAATGAGAGCATTTATAACATCAGAGTTACCTGCAGAGGTTATCACTCTCTTACCGTCTATTATCTCTGAACCCGCCATCTGACAAATAATATTGATATCCTTACTTAATATATCTCTGGGAGCATCACTAAAGTTACTTGCTACGTGAACACGCTGTCCAGAGTCATGCATAACATATCCTCCTGGAGGAAGCATCCACTCATAGAGTTTTATGTTTTTTGGAATTGCATTCTTTCTCAGATCAAGAACATGCTCAAAATCAGGACCATCCTCAAATATTCGCTCCATCATTGGATCCATCAATCTTCTTTGAAGATCATTCTGAGCCTTTGGTTTTTCAAGAGTTAATGCACTAATAATAGTTAATTCAATTTCAGGATCTTTCTTTGCTTTCAGGTATAGAGCATTTATAAAGTTAACGGGTTTACCAACACCACAACCGATTCCAACACATATTTTTTTATTTAATCGAGATACTATCTCGTCCACACAGTCTTCAGCATTACTAAAATATTTTTCTTTATTTGTATTTGTAGTCATTTTTATCTCCTGTGTCTTTGGATTTCAATAATCCAAAAATGTTATGGTTACAACCATTAGAAATAACATAGTAAATTTAACAAGAAAAACAATGTTTTTCTACTAAGGGAATTACGAAAAAAACATTATGTGAAAGCCCTTATACAAAAAGGCATTTATGTCACTTTGATTTTATTGCAAATTTTAATTACGAAGGTGAAAATCTTAATACTTGAAATGTGATGATTAAAATTTTAGGGGGGATTTCGATTATAAATTATTATTATTCTTATCAATACGATGATTTATATATAAAGAAAACAATAGAAATCCCACTCCCCAAAGGAGCGAAAAAATATTATCTTTATGAAGATAGATTCTAAAAAATGATTCCATATCTCCTTGTTTATTTACAAGAAAAAGTATCGGTCGAATTATTACCAAAACAGCAATGACTATGGAAAAAAGAATAGAGATCCTTTTTAAATTATGCAATAAAAGGAATAAAACTGCGGTAGCAAAGCTGACAACTGCAATCTCCTTTCCCATAGAAGCAAAAACAAAAAATTCAGGATTGAATAGAGGACGAGAAGGATTTTGCAATAAATGAACTAATGAATAGAGAAGAGCCCCAAGAGCCACAATACCTGGAATTTTTAAAGCATGATTAAAGATTGCTTCATTATTATTATCAAATAGAGTTTTCATAATATCCTTATTAATATAATCTATATATTCAGATTAAAATAATTATTCAAGCAATATTATAAAAAAAGATTATTGACTTTATTACAAAACATCAGAGACAACACTATATGGAAAAAATACAGTTTATACAAAACAAAGAGATTTATGATATAGTCATTCAAGAAAAAATACCTCAAACAAAAAAATTCCTCTGGATTGCAACAGCTGACATAAAAGATCTTCATGTCAAAAAAGGATCAAAGATGGTTCCCTTTCTTGAGATACTTTCAGACTTAATTGACAAAAATATTCTCATACGACTCATACATGCCAAAGAGCCAGGAGAAAATTTTCGTAAAGACTTTGACCGATATCCAAATCTTATTGAAGGATTAGAACGAATATTATGTCCTCGGGTTCATTTCAAATCAGTTATAATTGACGGAACCTTTATTTATACTGGTAGTGCAAATCTCACCGGCGCTGGTATGGGTGCTAAGAGTTCAAAAAAAAGAAACTTTGAATCAGGAATTATTTCTGAAGATAAAACTCTTGTCACAGAGGTCATGAATCAATTTGATTCAATTTGGATGGGAACCAATTGCAAAGATTGTGGCAGAAAAGAATTTTGTGCAGATTATAATATTTTTCAATAGTAGGGAGACCCATTATTATTTACCATAAAGATATTTATTTCTCCACTTTTCTATAAAAGTGACTTAAAAAGTTTTGTTATTTCATAAAATTAAAATAATCATATAAAGTACTTGATATATATCTATATCATGCAATTACTATTTTTATATATATAGTTAAAACTCTCCATGCTAATCTTCTACTACAATCCTTAAATACTTTATAAAATGGTTCATTATGAATTCAGGTCAAAAAATCAATAGCGATTATCAAAAAAATAATTTCATCAAAGAATTTTTTTCTTCAATGGAAGGGGATAGAACAGTCAGCAATAGACTTTTATTTGCTGCTAAAATTAGAATTTTTATTATAACCCCAATCTTTTTTCTACCAACCCTTTTCAAGGTTATTGAAATTCCAAAAAGTTCATACAACCCTCAAGTTGCTCAAAATATCCTTTATCTATGGTCACTTTTAATAATCTTCTATGTCTTATTCAATACAATTCTCATCTTTCAAAATACCAATAACCGAAAAACCATATTCTTGCTAACCTATTTATCAATATTCATTGAGCTTGGAACAAATCAATTAATAATATATGGTAGTGGCACTCTAATCTCCTGGGGTGTTTTATTTATAGCCATGGGTATTGCAATATACAGAGTATTTTTTGATTATTACTTTGCAATCATTGCTGCATTCTACGGAACAATTCTTTATATAACCTTTGGAGTTCTTGAATTTCTTAAAATTATACCACTTACTCCTATGCTACCAAAGGTTGCTCAACACATGATCTATGATGATACATCTTTTATGATTACAAATCTCTACAGTGTTTTCATAGGATTATTCTTTCTTTTTTTCAGCACCAACTATGGAATGAATCAATCCCTAAAACTTCATAGATATATAACCAATCAGGTGTTAATCAGATATCTTCCTCCTTCACTGGTGACTCTTGCTTCAAAGGGTAAATTAACTCTTGATTCTCCTCCTGAAAGAAAGACAGCAACAATAATGTTTGTTGATATTGTTGATTTTACAAAAATTTCTGAGGAACTTGGAGCAGAAACAGTAGGAAAGATTTTAAACAGATACTTATCTGATATGACTGATATTGCCTATCAATATGAAGCCACTATTGATAAATTTATTGGCGACTGCATTATGATTGTTTTTGGTGTGCCAATTGATCTGGAGGTTAAAGTTCAGGTCCAACGTTGTGTTGATCTGGCATTGCACCTTTTAAAAGCAGCTCCCTTAATTGATAAAAATCATCCCCTTGAAATTAGAATGGGAATCCATACAGGTGAGGTTGTAGCAGGTAACTTTGGAACTCTCAACAAATCTGACTACACGGTCATAGGACCTTCTGTGAATGTTGCAGCAAGACTTGAGTCTAACAGTAAACCTGGAAAAATTTTAATATCAGGTGAAACCAAGAATTATTTAGACGAAAATTATATCACAGAACCAGCGGGCAATCTTAACCTTAAAGGAGTTCAAAATAAAATTGCAGCTCACTTTGTATTAAAAAAAGATGATAGAGTTACCTATTTCAATATGTAATTACTTTAAAATTATTCACTCATCATTTACAAAAAATATAGACAAATATAGCACTTAAATCCTTTTATGTTATATTATCTAAAATGAGAATACATTATTATGAATAATTATATTACAAAGGCCCTACTAAAGGCAACCAAAGCAAAAGAAATAGATGAAGTTGAAACTATTCAGGAACTCTGGAGTGGCTACGGAAAGATTCTAAGAGTATACCTCAGAGGATCAGAGAAAAAATCTGTTATTGTGAAACATGTTCGATTGCCAAAAAATGAAAAACATCCAAGGGGATGGAATACTGATCTTTCACATCAAAGAAAAATTAAATCATATAGAATTGAAACAGCCTGGTATAAAGAATGGAGTTCACTTTCCACTGACAACTGCAAGATTCCTCAATGTCTTGCTTTAGAAAAACAGGGGGATGAGGTAATCATGATTCTTGAAGACCTCAAAGAAGCAGGATACCCCTTTGAAAAAACATCTGTTAACTGGAATGAAATGCAAAGCTGTATTTCATGGTTAGCCTACTTTCATGGAACCTATTTAGGGGAGGAACCCCACAGCCTCTGGAAAAGTGGTACATATTGGCATCTTGCAACCAGACCAGATGAGCTAAGGGCCTTAAAAGATATTGAGCTCAAAAGTGCAGCTCAAGCCATTGACACAAAGCTACGAAAAAGCCCCTTCCAAACCTTTGTTCACGGTGATGCAAAGCTTGCAAATTTTTGTTTTTCAGAAGATGGTAAAAAAGCTGCTGCAGTAGATTTTCAATACGTTGGTGGTGGATGCGGCATGAAAGATCTGGCTTATTTTACAGGAAGCTGTCTCTATGAAGATGAATGTGAAGCAATGGAAGACCAGATTTTAGATTTCTACTTTAGTAATCTTGAAAGAGCAACAAAAGATAACAATAAAAACATAGATTTCTATGCTCTTGAAGAAAACTGGCGATCACTCTACCACGTAGCCTGGGCAGATTTTCACCGCTTTCTTAAGGGATGGAGCCCGGGTCACTGGAAGATAAACAGCTACAGCGAAAAGGTTGTAAAAAAAGTAATTTCTGAGCTTAATTAAAAATTATGATTCTTTCAGAAGAACATTTATCACTTTTATGTCAAAGGGCAATTATTGCAGCTCGAGAAGCAGGAGATCTCATATCTCAATACTCTGGTAAAACAATAAAAGTTCAGGCAAAAAGAGCTGGAGATTCAAAGGCTTCTCAGATTGTAACGGAGGTCGATCTTCTCAGTCAGGAGATTATATTAAAAACACTTCTACCAACCTGCAAAGAATATAATCTGGCCCTTCTCACTGAAGAATCACCTGACGACCTAAGGAGATTTAAAAAAGATTATTTCTGGTCAATTGATCCCCTTGATGGCACACTACCCTTTACTGAAGGGACATCGGGCTATGGAGTTTCAATTGCCCTTGTGTCAAAGGAGGGAATTCCTTTTATTGGAGTTGTCCATGATCCCCTAGAAAATAATGTATACCATGCAATCAATGGCAAGGGCGCTTTTAAAAATAATTTTCCTTTAAAGGTTCCCATCCCCATAAATAAAAGACGAGAAACATTTACTCTTATAACTGATCGAAGTTTTTCAAATAATTCTTTTTATAGTAAAATAATTGCAGCATTTAATGAAAACATGATCAATCTTACTGGTGATAAAATTGAAATAATAAATCACGGTGGTGCGGTTATGAACGCCTGTTGGGTTATGGAAAATTCACCATCGTGCTATCTTAAACTGCCGAAGCCCGAAAATGGTGGTGGCAGCCTCTGGGATTATAGCGCTACTGCCTGTATTTTTTCTGAAGCAGGCTGCCATGTTAGTGATATATATGGTAATCCCCTTGAACTTAATCGAAGGAAATCAACCTTTATGAATCAAAGTGGAATACTATTTGCATCTGATAATGATATATTTCAGTTAGTAATTAGAATTATTGATGATACCATAAAGATATTATAAATAAATCTCATTATAATTTTAATATTATGTATTTTAATAATATAATCAAAAAATTTTTTATAAACACTTTTCAATAAATTTCACTTAAAATATCTATATTTAAGCTCATCAAAATAAAATAGTACTTGTATTGTTCAATAACATAGCTATATTCTGTCAATTAATCTAATTTCATCAAACAATATGGAGGATACTATGAAAAAATACGTATCAATTCTAATAGCAGCTATATTCGCTCTTTCTGTAGCAGTAATGAGCTGTAATCAGGGCAAGAAAGATGCTGATCATCCAAAGAAAGACGAAGTTAAGAAAGAAGACGTTAAAAAAGATGACAAGAAAATGGCTGACAAAAAAGATGAGAAAAAAGTAGAAAAGAAAGACGAAGTTAAGAAGTAATTCACTTTTTCAATTCTAAAAATCATCTTAGTGATTTTCATCATTAAGATGATTTTTGTTTCTTATTCCCCATAATTAACCTCTACCATCAAAAAAACCAAAGCAATCAAATAAATTCATGCCAATAAGAACTTTTTTTTGAATTATTAAAAAAAATTCACTTTATTACTCACAGATTTTTTCTATAAACCCGAAACTATAAATAGGGGATAATTTTCATAAAAAATCACATTATACCTCAATCATATCTAAAATCATCAATAATCGTCAATAAACACGCCTAAAACCCTCTAATCATCATTATTCGTCTTTATCTTTTCCCTGTTTCACCCCGAATACTATTACATAGGGTAGGAGCCCTTACCTGGCAAGGAGGCCGGGTTTTACATAAGATTCAGGGAGGAATCGTCCATGATAATAAACCACAATATGTCGGCTATTAATACTAATAGAGTTCTAAAATTTCAGAACTGGTATGTTAGCAAAGACATGGAAAAACTTTCATCCGGTATGAGAATCAACAGAGCCGGAGACGACGCTTCAGGACTTGCAGTTTCTGAAAAGATGAGAACCCAGATACAGGGTCTTAGACAGGCAGAAAGAAACACTGAAGACGGCATGTCACTTGTACAAACCACAGAAGGTTATCTACAACAAGTTTCAAACATCATTCAAAGAATCAGAGTTCTTGCAGTACAGAGTTCTAATGGTATCTATACAGAAAGTGACCGTCAGCTTATACAGGTTGAGGTTTCTCAGCTGGTTGATGAAGTAGACAGAATAGCTTCTCAGGCTGAATTCAATACTATGAAACTCTTGCTTGGCGATTTTTCTCGATTAAATCCCAAAGCATCTATGTGGATTCATATGGGTCCTAATATGCATCAAAGAGAAAGAATCTATATTCAAACCATGACTGCTCAAGGTCTTGAACTAAAAACCGCCATTGGTCAAATTATGACTCTTTCAACTGCAGCTGATGCAAATAGAAATATTGGTGTTCTTGATGCAGCTCTTCATCAGATTTCAAAACAACGTGCAGATCTTGGTGCCTATTATAATAGAATGGAGCACGCAGCAAAGGGTCTCATGAATGCATATGAAAATATTCAGGCATCTGAAAGTAGAATCAGAGATGCTGATATGGCTGAAGTAATGGTTAGTTTAACCAAAAATCAAATATTAACCCAGAGTGGTACTGCGATGCTGGCCCAAGCAAATCAGAAGTCTCAGGGTATATTACAGCTCATACGATAGATTTATAAATCTCCCTGCCCTATGGGGGAGATTGAGTTTAAGTTCTTTGACAACATATAAATATTACTGAAAGCTTCATTGTCTTAGTGAGACATTGAAGGTTGCAGTAATGCAATACGTATTCCCTACAAACTTAAGCTTATAATACGCCCGAGAAGGATCTTGGGTTAAATAACAAAGGAGTGTTACCATGATTATTAATCACAACATGTCAGCTATCAATTCAAACAAAGTTTTGAAATTCAAACATTGGGACGTTAACAAGTCCATGGAAAAACTTTCTTCCGGTATGCGAATCAACCGTGCAGGTGATGATGCTTCCGGTCTTGCTGTTTCCGAGAAAATGAGAACTCAGATTCAAGGTCTCAGACAAGCAGAAAGAAATACAGAAGATGGTATGTCTTTTGTACAAACAGCTGAAGGTTATCTCAACCAGACTTCTACAATTCTTCAGAGAATTAGAGTTCTAGCAGTTCAGTCATCTAACGGTATTTATACTCAGGAAGACAGACAGCTTATTCAGGTTGAAGTTTCAGCATTGGTTGACGAAGTTGACCGAATCGCCTCTCAAGCAGAATTTAACAAATTCAAACTACTACTTGGTGATTTTTCAAGAACTAACCCTAAAGCTTCAATGTGGTTTCATATGGGAGCCAATATGCACCAGCGTGAAAGAGTGTATATCGGAACAATGACATCACAGGGACTAAATCTTAAAGAGAAAACCGGAAAATTTCTTGCGAACCTCAGCACAGCTGATGGCTCAAACAGAACCATTGGTGTAATAGACGATGCATTACACAAGATTTCTAAGCAACGTGCTGACCTTGGTGCATACTACAACAGACTTGAGTATGCTGCTAAAGGTCTTATGACTGCTTATGAAAACATTCAGGCATCTGAAAGTAGAATCAGAGACGCTGATATGGCAGAAACAATGGTTGACCTTACCAAGAACCAAATTCTTACTCAAAGTGGAACAGCTATGCTGGCCCAGGCAAATCAGAAGTCTCAGAGCATCTTACAGCTCTTAAGATAGGGTAAGGAAGTTTAATTTCTTAAATTTTTCACTTTTTGTCCCGGCCCTTGCCGGGACAATGTATTAGTCTTATCTTTTACTTTTAAAACTAATAGTGCATAAAGCATAGTGAGACAATTCTTAAGATGATGAAACCTTCTACCTTTGATTTACCAACATTGCAACCTTCATTGTCTCTTTGAGACTTTGAAGGTTGCAGTGTTTTGGGTATTCCCTGAATTTTTAGCACTGCAACTTGGAATTTTTGTTCGAGAAGGAACTCGAACTGTAAAAACAAAGGAGTGTTAACAATGATTATCAATCACAACATGTCTGCGATCAATTCAAACAAGGTGCTAAAATTCAAACACTGGGACGTCAACAAGTCCATGGAGAAACTCTCTTCAGGATTGCGCATCAACCGTGCAGGTGATGATGCATCTGGACTTGCTGTTTCCGAGAAAATGAGAACTCAGATTCAGGGACTCAGACAAGCAGAAAGAAATACCGAAGACGGTATGTCTTTTGTTCAAACTGCTGAAGGCTATCTCAATCAAACATCTACAATTCTTCAGAGAATTAGAGTGTTGGCTGTACAATCTTCCAATGGTATTTATACTCAGGAAGATAGACAGCTTATTCAGGTTGAAGTTTCAGCACTGGTCGACGAAGTCGATCGTATCGCCTCTCAGGCTGAATTTAACAAATTCAAGCTGCTGCTTGGCGATTTTTCTAGAACTAATCCTAAAGCTTCAATGTGGTTTCATATGGGAGCCAACATGCATCAGAGAGAAAGGGTGTATATTGGAACAATGACATCACAGGGATTAAAAATTAAAGAAAAAACCGGTAAGTTTCTTGCTAACCTCAGCACAGCTGCAGGAGCAAATAGAGCCATTGGTGTTGTAGACGCTGCTCTACATAAAATTTCAAAGCAACGTGCAGACCTCGGTGCATACTACAATAGACTTGAGTATGCTGCTAAAGGTCTTATGACTGCTTATGAAAATATTCAAGCATCAGAAAGCCGCATCAGAGATGCTGATATGGCAGAAACAATGGTTGACCTTACTAAGAACCAGATTTTAACACAGAGTGGTACAGCTATGTTGGCTCAGGCAAATCAAAAGAGTCAAAGTATCTTACAACTTTTAAGATAATTTAATTATCTATTTCTTTCGTTAAAAATTTTTTGGTCTAACTTAGTCACCAAATGCTCATAGAGTGGTACTACAATGCTTGCCCAAGCACACATGAAGTCCAGTAAAGATTCTGCAGCTTCTGGGAGGCACATACAAAGAACATTTTGAGAAAGGGAATACCATCATTATCAACCCGTTTCTATTGAAACGGGTTTTTTTTATATTTAAATTTTCATAGATAAACAGATTCAACAAAAATGTCATTTTTTTGCAGTTTTTCTTGACTCATTATATACAATTACAAATATTGTAAAAAAAAATAGGTATTTTACTATGTACATACGAAAAAATAAAATTACAAATATTATAAAAAAAGAACGTCTCAAAGAGAGATCTCAATGTATCAAAGAATCTCAGAAAAAATACAATTTTGAAAAATCAGTGCTCATTGAAGGACATAAAAAATATATCAATGAATTGAGGATGCATTACTCAAGAGAAATAGCCCAACGGGACAAAGAAATTAAAATACTTCGTAAAGAAATCAATAAACACTATGAAGTATATCAAAAAATCAGATCCAGTGAAAGTAATATTGATAGATTATCAACTGAGATAGAAGATGTTGTTGATACAATGATCACACGAGTTCAAGAATCAGTTCAGCCCTTTTATAGAACAAGAGCAAAGGTTCATGCTACAAAAAGACGTTCTGACAAGAAACATGAAAAGGTTGAAGCTATTTTCAGAAGAGTTAAGTAATGAGGAAATCTCCTGATTACTATGTCATTAGAAGATTTTTAAAGCCAGAGCAATCTCTATTCTTATTGTTGATATAATTTTAATAACAATAAGTGAGACTGCTTCAAAGGCTTACAAAATTCTTACTATGATATGATATGGAATTTTAATTTGCTATTAATATCCATTAGGTCGCAAAGCAAATCTTACACCAGCACGAGCATTAAAACCCACCATATTTGGAGCAGGATTTCCCTGAAAACTAATGAGGTGAATACCTTTACCACCTGCTTCTATAAAGAGATTAACATTTGAAGACTCATGAAGCTTAAAAGCAACACCTGCAACAGCCAACCATGAAAATCCACCTGAAAAATCCTGTAGAGAATCAGTAACATAAAATCCTAATCCATATCCCACACCGAGATGAATATATGGAAGTACTCCATAACTCTCATAGACCTGCCAGAATCTAAATCTTCCTGTTAGAAACATAGGAACTGCAAAGAAATTCTTAACCTCTGCTGTAGCAGCATTACCGACATTGGTAAATTTCGTCATATCAATCCAGTTTAAATCAACCTCTAAACCCACAGTAAAGGCCTTATCAACACCTAAATTGAAGGCTAAACCACCATCAATTGAGACCTGATTTGGTTGTCCATCTCCATAGGGAAAATATGCACCTGCTCTTACTTCAAAACTTGATTCTGCCCCAAGACCAATACCTGCAGATAATAAGAAAACAGCAGTAATAATTAAAAGTTTTTTCATCAAAAATCTCCTTTGGATAACATAATAAATATTAGACCCATTATATGTTTTCAGGTTCCAATTATTTAATTTAATAAATGTTACTAAAATCTAAAGAAAAGTCAAGTTTAAGAGGGGATATTTACTGGTTTATTTTGTATAATTCTTTTCTAGAACAAGAGACATCTAAACAAGAGCATCAAAAAAACTACCTGGTTTAATGAGTTTAGATTCATTGATGCCCCGACCCTTTGCATTATAGGATTCTTCACCCTTTGAATGAAGCTGTTTTATGAGCTCATCTCTTTCTTCAGGTTTTGGCTTAATATAGGTAAGTTCCTGGGCTGGCCTGTTTCTTACAGGTCTTATATTCTGAACCCTATTTTGCTGATATGAAGGCCATGTATAAAGCTTCTGCGCCTTAGAGGGTCCACCAAGGGACTGTAGATTTATTTCTGATAATCCAGTTGAAATATTCATAGTTTTCTCCATAGTTATTATCGGCAATATGTAGCAAAAAAATTAGCATATTTTTTACCACAGAGACTCAGAGACACAGAGGATTTGAAAGTCAGATTGTGCAATTAATAAGATATATGGGAAATAATTAAGATGACTAAGAGCTCTGTTGTTTTTATTTTTTTGCTCTATTCTGAACCTGGTTATTATAAAGTAATAAAACCAACTCCTCAATTTAAAATACTCATTATTCCTCCCTTCATAATGAAAAGAATCTTTCTGATCCACTACAATTACCCCAGCAGCATCAACCTACTCTCATTTTTCTCCGTGCCTATGAGTCTCTGTGGTGAAATCACATAAATGTTGTTTAATATTTCAAAGAAAAAGTACTTGATTACAGTCCCTAATAAAAATTCTATGAATATATTATGTTAAAATATTGGAGGAATACATGGGCTTATCAGTAACCTATAAAATACTAAAAGAACACCTGAAAGAGGGAGAACTCTCACCAGGTAATGATATTGGAATAAGAATCGACCAAACACTGACTCAAGATGCAACAGGAACAATGGCATATCTTCAATTTGAAGCTATGGGTATTCCAAAGGTAAAGACAGATATTTCAGTATCTTATATTGACCACAATACCCTGCAAATGGGTTTTGAAAATGCTGATGACCATAAATATCTTCAAACAATGAACGCTAAATACGGTATTCACTATTCAAAGGCAGGAAACGGCATCTGCCATCAGGTTCATCTCGAACGATTTGGTAAACCCGGTGCAACCCTTTTGGGTTCTGACAGCCACACTCCAACTGGTGGTGGAATTGGCATGATAGCCATTGGAGCCGGTGGCCTTGATGTTGCAGTGGCAATGGGTGGTGGACCATTTTTTCTCACAGCCCCAACGGTTGTAAAAATAAACCTTACAGGAAAACTTAAACCCCTGGTTGCAGCGAAAGATGTTATATTAAAGGTCTTAGAAATTCTAACAACCAAAGGCAATGTAGGATCAATAGTTGAATATACTGGAGAGGGATTAAAAACACTCTCTGTTCCAGAGCGTGCAACAATTACAAATATGGGAGCAGAGCTCGGTGTAACCACATCTGTTTTTCCAAGTGATGAAATCACAAAGGAGTTTCTCATAGCACAGGATCGTAAATCAGATTGGAAAGAGATTCTTCCTGATGAAGATGCACATTATGATCGAATTATTGATATAGATCTATCTACTCTTGAGCCAATGGTTGCCTGTCCTCATTCTCCTGATAATATAAAAAGAATTGAAGATATCAAGGGCATGAAGGTAGATCAGGTTGCCATAGGCAGCTGCACCAATGCCTCATATAAGGATCTCATGACAGTTGCTGGAATATTAAAAGGCAAAAAAGTTAATTCTGAAATAAGCTTCATTGTTGCCCCTGGCTCTAAACAAGTTTTAGAGATGATAGCTAAAAATGGAGCACTGGCAGATATTGTTTCCAGTGGCGCTCGCATCATGGAATCAGCCTGTGGCTTCTGTATTGGTTCAGGCCAGGCACCTATTACTGAAGGAATCTCTCTTCGAACAAATAACAGAAACTTTGAGGGTCGTTCAGGCACAACCTCAGGTCAGATATATCTCGTGAGCCCTGAAACAGCAGCCCTCTCTGCCTTAGAAGGAAAGGTTGTAAATCCTCTAGATATTGCCTCAGATCAATATCCTGATATAGCTATGCCTGATTCATTTCTCATTGATGATTCCATGGTGCTGCCCCCCTCTGATAAATCAGAAGAGGTCTTTCGAGGTCCCAATATCGGTGATCCTCCCTATACTGATCCATTAGCTGATTCCATTGAAGGTGAGATTGGTTTAAAGGTAGGAGATAAGATTACAACAGATCACATCATGCCAGCTGGACAGCGCTTGAAATATAGATCAAATATTCCTGTGTATTCACAGTTTGTTTTCGAGGGAGTTGATCCTGAGTTTGCTAACAGAGCAGCTAAAAAGAATAAAGATGGTATTTTTACTGCAATTATCGGTGGTCAAAGCTATGGACAGGGATCAAGTCGTGAGCATGCAGCAATCTGTCCAATGCACCTGGGAGTACGTGTTGTTATGGCAAAATCCTTTGAAAGAATTCATTCAGGCAATCTGGTAAATTTTGGAATCATGCCCCTTATATTAAAAAATGAACCTGATTATGAAGCAATAAATTTTGGTGCAAAATTCTCTGTGAAAAATGCCAGAGAACAAGTGGCAAAGGGAAATGACATTGTTGTTGAAATTGATGGAAAAGAATTCACATTTACACTCTTTGCCTCTGATCGTCAAAGAGATATTCTTCTTGAGGGTGGACTCTTAAATTACACAAAATCAAGAATCTAATGAATAATGATATTATTCTTTGCCAACCTGATGACAAAAAAGGCTGCGCCATTTGCTGCGGCCTTTTTAATCATCAAAATATATCAAAGAAGAGTCTTACCACTTTTTTAGAACAGGCTCCTGAAAGATGTAATTCAATTACTGAACCAGAGATTTTAGACTATGATGCCTCACTACCAAAGAGAGATGGCACTACCCATATTTGTCCATATCAGGGTTTTTTAAAGGTTGGGAAACCGGGTTGCCTTTTCCATCCTTCTCATATTAAAAAAGATCTTAGAGATCGCTCTCTCTATGGCAGAATGATTTGTGATAATTTTTTCTGCCCAGCTCATAAGATTCTGACGGAGGATGAAAAAAAAATTCTAATCAATGAAATTGATGACTGGTATCTCTACTCAATTGCAATCATTGATCCTCTTTATTTTAAAAGTCTTTTAAATGATTATAAAAATATGGGGGATGAGAACGCTGCGAGAGATTTTCTTATAGAATGTTTAAAATCTCATGGGGAAAAGCTTCATCAAAAAGAAGGGCCACTCTTTCACTATTCCATTTCTGAGTATAGAATCAGTCAAAAGTCTGAAAGTTAAAAGTGAATAAAATATTGAGTTACAAGGTTGTAATGTTGTAAGGTTTGAAAGTTATCACAACACAACCTTCAAACCTTTTTAACCTTCAAACTTTGCTACTATTTTTAATCAAACTTAAAGTGTGGATACTCATCAATAACACCAGATGCAAAGGCCATAATTCTACTCAAATATCTAAAATATTTTACAATAAAATCAAATATAAAATGAGGATACCGAGCTGTAATAATAACCATTATTAAACCAGGAAGAACAAAAACTATTGGCAATGCAATTGTCATCAAAAAAAGTAAAACAAGATGAGGTAATAACATAACCATAATGCCAATACCTGATAGCCGCAAAAAAGCCAGCAATCTTGAATTCTTCAAGGTATAGGTAACATTAATCTGAAGTGGATGATCAATATCTTCTTTACCCGCAAAGATAGGCCACTCTTCTACAATGCCCGTTGTACTTGCAGATATTGATATAAGATGTCTTATAGTATTTTCTTGAATGTTCTGAAAATCTTCAACAGCATTACCTGTTGAAATAACAATTATATGATTCAGAAACCCCAAAACAAAGGATAAAATTGAATAGACAAAAGAAACAATTAAATGAGGAATCATTCCAAGAAAAAAGATTCCAAATAATCTTAATGCTCCACCAAGTCGAGAATATCTCAATGAATAATCTATAGATAAATTCGATGCTCCTCGAACCTTCATCTCAGATATTTTTTTATCAACACTTGATGAATAATAATCATCGTCAAAATGAGAGAGATTATTATCAAGATCATCGTCCAGATGATAGTCACTCGTAGATGTCCCAACTCCTGTTCCAGTGGTTAAATCATCGTCAAGATTAATATCTGGCAAATCATCATAGTCATCAAGATTTATATCAGGCAGATCATTATCTGTTTCATTCAAATCAATATCAGGAAGATCATCATTAAAATCAATTCCCAAAGAATCATCATCCTTCATTAAAATATCTTCAGCTTCAGATAATTCCTTATGGAGATTATCCATATCCTTCTCATCAGTTGAAGAGGTATCACCAATTGGTTCCATTTCATTTGATGAACCAGAAGTGAGTTCTTGTTCAAGATTATCAACATTGAGACTTGGGTCTATCTCGTCAATAGTGAGCTTAATATCCTCTTCATCATCTTCAAACATGTGATCATCAATAGAATTTATTTTTTCTTCTTTTGAAAGCTCATCGAAGGTTAAACCTGCATCTTCAAGGGTTAACTTCTCTTCTTCTTCATCAAATTCATCAGGAACTTCTCCCTCTTTAATCTCCTCTTCTTCTGCTAAAGGAATATCAAGAGAGTCCAGATCAAGTGTTATATCATCATCGTCTTTGCGAAGACCTTTATTTTCATTATTATCATTTGTTTTTTTATCATCAAGATCCAGTGATATCAAATCAGAATCATCAGGAACTTCACCCTCTTTAATCTCTTCTTCTTCTGCTAGAGGAATGTCCAGTGAATCAAGGTCTAGAGTAATATCTTCATCAAAGAGATCACCTTCTTTCGCTGGTTCTTTTGACGCATTCATATCTACAGAAGAATCAATATCGGGAAAATCATCTTCCACTGGAAGCTCTCCCTCCTTATTGTCTGAATCATCCTCTTCAAATTCAATATCAAGTGAATCAAGATCTATAGTAATACTTTCATCTTCTTCTTTTAGAAGATCTATTTCTGTATTATCTTCACCAAGTTCATCTTTTATTTCAATTGATGAATCATTTTTATCATAGAGTAAATCTTCTTCAACTGGTTTGAATTCATCAAGTACCAAAGCATCATCACTCAGTGCTGCATTAATCGAAGCATCAGCCTCGGTAATATCAGGAATTGAATCTGTGTCACCAGTTGTCTTTTCAGCTTCTTCAAAAATAGCTTCCTCAAAATCAAGATCCAATGAATCTCCATCAAATTCAGTCTCAACTGCAACATCATTTTCGTCAAAACTTAGATCCAGATTATCAACATCACTGCTGTCTTTAGAAACTGGTTCATCTGCTGAAGTAAAATCACCAATATCAAGATCACTATTTGTCACTGATAAATCTTCAGATGCATCCTTAGATGAATCATCTTGATCTAAATCATCTAGATCAACATCGAGGTCCAAATTTAAATCTTCAGTTTCATGATCCGCTCCAGGTTCATCCCATGTATCATTTACTTCTGTATCAGGCATATCAGAGGTTTTATTTTTTAATTCTTCACCACCAATATCATCGATGGAGTCAATATCACCGAGATCTACATCAAGATCCATGGAAAGATTATCATCATCTATATTATCTTCTTTTTTAACTTCAGTCTCTTGGCCCTCTTCATCCATTGATAGATCAAGATCAATGTCTGCATCAAGATCAAGGGTCAAATCATCGCTTTCTTCTGATAATAAATTTTTTGTTTCCTCTTCGGTCATTAAGGTTTCATCAAAATCTATTGAAAATTCTGAATCATCAGTTGCATCAATTGGTTGTGATAGAGTTTCATCAGTAGACAAGTCTGTGGAGGTCATGGAATCATCAGGGGTTGATTCCATGGTGGATTGAGGTATATCAGGTATATTACCTGAATCAGCAATTTGAGATCCATCTGTTGATGGCATAGTTGTAGCAGCAGAATCACTACCTTGAGGCACAGAGCCTCCGGCTGTTACATCCATCTCTTTTCTATTATCTATTATATTTTCTGTCGAACATTTTGGACAGGTAAAGGCAAACTTCTTATCACTAACCTTTCCATCGTCCACAGCAAATGCCGAATTACAACTTTTACACCTGACAATCATTGTTCACTCCTGAGTATTGGACTCCCTATCTTCCTGGAAACAATTTTTCATTAATATTGTTCTGAATAATAAGTGGTGCTAATGGCAAAAATATAATCATATACCACTTTACATCTCTTTCATTCATCATTTCTGACTTTTGCATATATCTCATGTTCAAATAAAGACCCCAAATACCAACTGTAAATAAAGTCAGTAAAATATTCATAACAGGATCATCGCCAAATATTTTGCTGACCCGTGCAAGCCACCAAAAATAGTATAAAAAACCAGTTAAAATAAAAAGAATAAATAAAACTACAAGGTTATTTTCTGGTATGTATTCTTCCATATTTGTACCTCAAAGATAAAAATAATATAATAAAGGCTTTCTCTTTATTATTTACGGAAAATTTCTTGAAAAATTATACTACTTTTCATAAATAATTTAATATTATTTTAAATTAATGTATATACTAAATTCTAATAAATGCAACCTTATTTATATATTGCAATTTTGATGGAATTACAAGGTAATGCTACACAATATCATGAAAACTGAATCAAGAAATATATACCTGAAAAAAGACCCAATTCAATGGATTCTTGATGAATCTCATCACCACATTAGATATAAAGCAATTATTGACCTCTATTCCATAAAAGCAGAATCCGAATATAGAGCAATGATTAATTCACCCTTTATTCAGCAGTATGTTCTGTCGAATCTTGAAAAAAGCATCAAAAGAAACAACTTTGATCTCTTATATAAAGGTTCTGTATGGTTTTTTGCCCTTGGAGCCTATTTTTCCATAGATAATAGAACAAATTTAATGCATAGAGCTGCAAAATACCTCTGTGACAACCTTCAAGGCGATGATGGAGGATTCACTATGCAATGGAATCCTCCTTTATCCGTTGCCTGTAGAACAGGGGATATGGTTTACTCCTTAATAAAATCTCAATGCTGCAATGACTCCATTGTAAAAGGTCTTGAGTGGATTAAAAAAAACCAGCGACATGATGGGGGATGGCTTCACTGCCCTCTTGAAGATTCAGGAGACATGATTAAGCTCGCACTTTTCAATAAAACAGGCAAAGGTCATAGAAGAGAACAGGATATAAAAGTCACAAGCTGCATTTATGCAACTGCATCATGCTTAAAGGCATTAATTGCAGCTGAAGATCGTGGCGCTGAAACAATGATGGGGATGGAGTTCTTTTTAAATAGATCTCTCTATAAAACTCGAATTAATCCCCGGAAAACATGGAACAGAGGATTTCTTCTCACTGGATTGCCTCTTTTGTCTCAATATGATGCTCTCATGGGACTAGAGTTTGCAGCAGAATCACATAATTTCAATGATCACAGAGTATCAGAGGTCTTTAATCACATAATGGATATGCAAAAGAGTGATGGCACCTGGAACTGTGAACAATTTTCCTCTGCAATGATAAAAAAAAGCATAATAAATAAAGAAGAATCTTCAAAACTCGTAACATTGAGAATATTGCAGGTTCTTCAAAGGGGAGGCACCTATGATGCACCACATCTTTCTTTCTCCACATCTTGATGATGCAGTTTTTTCCTGTGGAGGAACCATTGCATCTCTTATAAATAACAAAGATAAGGTAACTGTTATTACAATAAATACAGCATCACCTCTAAAAGTTGAACTTCCTAAAAAACTTCAAAAATTTGCAAACTATGATGAACGTCTTCTTGAAGATCACAATGCCTTAAACTTTTTAAAGACAGACTTCTTTTATTGGGGATATACTGAACGAGCCTTCGCAAAACCTGAGATTACCAGCTTGAAAGATATTTTTTCTACTCCTAAAGAGGGTTTAGAAGGCTTTAAAAATATCGAAAGAATAAAAAATGACATCGATAATCTATTCAAAAAAAATGAAAATCTTCACATCTATGTTCCATTAGGCATAGGAAACCACTATGATCACCTGGAACTTTTTATAGCAGCATTGCAATATATCAAAGAGAATTACGCATATAATAAATTTTCCTTTTACGAGGATGCCTATACTTACTTTGGCAATGCACTTCGACAAAGACATCTCATTGCCAGTGCTAAACTCTTTACAACCTCAGGATCACCTGTTTTCATGAAGCTACAGGGAGCAATAATCGGTCAATTCTTCAAATATGCTCAAAATCAGAATTCCATAAAAGGAGATCTATCTCAATTGGTAAAAGACTTATCATTTAAAATGAGGCTCAATCCAATTAAGCAATTTGAAGAAACAAAACTTCATGCCATGGAGCTCTATTCTTCACAAATTGCCAGCTTTGGAGGAATGCATAAGATTGCTCCACTGGTAAAAAAATATCACCGCTTCTGGGGTATGTCAGAGCCTCTTTGGAGAATAAAAACCTAAAATTGAAAGTCTAAAAATCTAGAATAAACCTTTTCTATAGGAACAATTATGTCACAGAATATTATTGATGCAATAAAATCCCGAAGATCAATCCGTTCATTTAATGAGAATCCAATCTCTGATGAAAATATAAATACTATCATAGAAGCCGGTCAATGGGCCCCCTCGGGAAAGAATAATCAACCCTGGCGCTTTCTCATCCTCAACAAAGAAGAGCAGATGGCTTTATCTAATTTAACAATCTATAAAAAAACAATGGAATCAGCACAAAACTGCATTGCTGTTTTTCTCCATGAGCCCTCAGGCTATAATAGAGACAGAGACCTCATGGCCATGGGAGCCTGTATTCAAAATATGCTATTAGCTGCCCATTCTCTGGAGATTGGCTCACTATGGCTTGGTGAAATTTTAAATAAAAAGGATGAGGTTCGTGATACTTTAAATCTTTCTGAAAAATATGATCTTGCAGCTGTCATTGCTTTAGGTTACTATGATACCCATCCTCATAAAGAAAGAAAATCACTTGGTGACCTGATCATAAGGAGATTCTAATGAAAAGAAAAACTGCCTTAAGCATTTCAATTCTCATTATTTTTACTATTTTAATCTATTCTTTTAATTCTTATACCAATGCCTCTATTTTAATACGTGTAAAAGGGCTCCGTACAGAAAAGATTTCAAATGGCTATAAAATATTTTGCATCGCTGAACATAAAAATCTCATGGTAAATCTTTTCACTAATAGTACAGTGCCAGTGAGCAATGAACGCTATATTATTCATGGAAAGGTGCCACTAAAAAAGATTTATGAGAGAGATTTTCTCTATGGCCAGATAAATTATGATATAAACGGAAATAACAATCTCAATGATGTACATTATCTAAGAAAGAAATACGGCAAATGGTATTTCAACTTCAATCAACTGGATATTATTGGCAAAAAGACCAGTAACTCTTTCTTTGAAGAGATTCAATATATTAAAGATGGCAATACAATTCGAAGGAATAAAATTTCTTCTATGGGAATGCCCTTTCTCGTTTATAACATTGACTCTAAGGGAAAAAGAATAGTTCTCGGTTTAGGTACAAAAAAATATCCAATTTCATTATTAAATATGCCTAATCCTAATATTGAAATCACCATAATGAAACCTGTTGATTCTGTTCCTCAGAAAATAAATTTTTCTGTTTCAAAGGGTAAACAGGTAAAATATTATACTAATGAAAATATTTCGTCTGACCAGGGAGATAATTGGTTAAGCTGTATTTCATCTTTTCAAAAACTAATATTAAAAAAAGGGGTTACTCAATATAGTATCACCGTTAAAAACATTAAGGCTCCTTTTGCCATTAAAGCACAGGCAAATCTCTCTCTGGGAAAAGGACAAAGAATTGTAACGAAACCTGTTATTTTTTTAGTTAAATAGAGGTAAATCTCAAAACATAATAAAGCATCAAGGTTTGACCATTTTAGAGCAAAACTCATTATTTATTCGTTATTTTGATAATGATTTGACACAAATATTAATTCTTTGTATTTAAAACACATGAATAATCCAGATACTATAGTTGCTTCATTCTTCTTTTTTTTAGCAATTGTTTTTGCAATTAATGCATTGATCATTTTTAAATTAAAAAATGCCTTTTATCTTCTATTATCAGCATTGTGCATTGTAATTGTTTTTTTTCCAATTCTCTTTTTAGAATCACAAAAAGCAATAACACTTATACAATTCATAGGATTTCATGTTTATTTAGTTTTATTTCCTCTTTACCTCATAAAGAATTTCAATTCATATCTTTTAAATTATTATAAATTTTTTCTGATTATTCCACTATTTTCTCTTACCATTACCATTTTCATTAGCAGTAACCTCATTATATCATTTATCTCTTTATTGATGGTCTACACTGGCCTTTTGGCTCTCATTACCCTCATGAAAAGTAGTGAGTTAAAAAAAATTCTCCAGGGGATTTTAATCTCTTCAGTAATCATTCTGGCAATATCTATTATTCTGAATTTTAATAGAATAATTCTATATTTACCTTCAGCAACATTCATATTATGCTTCTTCGTTGATTTCCTTAACTATAGAAAGAAGGTAAATGTATATATAAGTCAGTTGAATAAATCATATGAATTAAATATGAAAACAATTCATCAAATAACCCGATTACAGCAAAGTAATGATCAATTTAGAAGAATAATCGAAGAGAAGGACCAAGAACTTTTGCAGATTTCACGACACGTCAGTTTAGCTGAAGTCACTACAGGTATAGGTCATGAGATTGCTCAACCCCTAACTGGCATAAAGGGAATAGCTCAAAACATGATTGATGATATTAATTATGAAGAATTTGATAAATTGCAGGCTATAGCAGAATTAACCAAGATCTCTGTTTTAGTTGATAAGACTTCATCTATTATTGATCATATTCGTAATTTTTCTAAAAAGAGTGGCTTTAACAAAAAAGAGATTAATATTAATAATGCTATATATAATGCTATTGATCTTATAAAACTTCAGATTGATAAAAAGAATATAGATATTTCATTATCTTTAAATGACAATCTTCATACAATATATGGAGATGTTTTATCTATAGAGCAGGTTGTGGTAAATATGATTCTAAATGCTAGAGATTCATTATTAGAGAAGAAAGCCTTTGATAAGGAATATCAACCTCAGATATCAATATCAACCTATGAAGAAGACATTAATGTTGTTTTAGAAATTGAAGATAATGGTACTGGTATTCCAAAAGAAATAATATCTAAAATATGGTCTCCCTTTTTTACCAGTAAAAAAAGAAAGAGTGGCACAGGAATGGGCCTTTCAATCAGTTATAAGATCATTAAAGAACATGATGGAACAGCCTTTCTCGATACAGGAGCAGATTTCACTCGATTTACCTTCAGATTTCCCTTTCATGAAAAAGGATGATACCGATAAAAATTATCCTATTTTTTAAATGTCTTTATCAAGAATATTCAATGCTTTATAAAAATTATTAGAATATAATAGTGAATGTCCTTTATGATTTTCCTGTAAAAAATGTATATGTTTAAAACCATTAAGCAACAGGTTTGTATATACTCCAAATACTTCTGAGAAATTATAATCCCAGTCTGATGTTGCAAATACTATGGGCGTATTTCTTCTGACATAAAAGAATTTGGGAGAGAGATGACTTATTGCAGCTCCACCCATGAGAACAGCACCTTTATAGATATGTGGATAGTTTAGCACCATTGATGAAGCTATTTTTCCTCCATGAGAAAAACCTGCGATATAAATTCTTTCATAATCGATGTTAAAAATTCGCTGCATTTCATAGGTTGCAGCCAGAGCCAATAATTCATTACCGGCAGAAACCTTTTTTTTCATTACATCAAATCCAACCCATAATAATCTTTTCTTTCTTAATATTTTTCTATAGCTATTTGATGGTATTGCTGATTTTCCTGAATGCAAAAACAAAACTAGGCCAAAAGATTTTCTTTTAGAATAATTATATGGGATGAAAACATTAACTGGATATTTTCTTACTTTAAACTTTATATATTTATAGTAATCACTGTAGATTCTTTCATAGTGATAGGGAGACAACTCTTGAATATGATATTTGACGTATCCCCTTTTATAGGCCAGCCAACTGTTTTTTCTTGGGACAGATGCCATAGATGCAACTTCATTCTTATATTCTTTAACATATGTTTCAATCGTTGATGCATGTTTTATTATTTTCACATCATCATTTCCTTTAATCAGAATTGATGTAGCCTTTACCTGACCGTAATTTGCAGCATAATGAGCTAAACTCAATGAACTTCTTTTATAATATCCTGATGTCTCTAAGAATTCCAGAGCTCCACGATTCATCATCTCTTTCATATTATAGATATATCCATTTTTTATTGCAACGTGAATAGGAGAGAGATACTCCTGATTTATTTTTTTAACACTGGCTCCATGTTTTAAAAGATAATTACAAATAAGGGGGCTCATTGCTGAAGCATAAAAAAGAGAAGTATTCCCCATATAATCACTTTTATTAGGGTCAGCACCTGCAATTATAAGTTTTTTGACCAGGTTAATATCACCCTGAATAACTGCATAGTGAAGAGGAGTTTGACCGTATATATCAATGAAGCTCCAATTTAAATTTCTTTTCATCAGAGGTTCCAGCATCTGATATTTTTTTTCTGAAACAGCAAGGTGAACCACTGAAACTGGTTTACCATTTTTTGTTCTGCACCGAATATCTTTTAATATTTTATAGGGAAGAATCTCAAAAGCATATACATTATTTCTTTTAACAGTAGCACATACAACAGATTGATCTCCCTTAGAATATCCTTTAAAAATTATTCTACCTCCTCTTTTCTTCAAAAAATGAGCCATTGAGAATTTTTTATTTTGATAGGCTAAATGAAATGCTGTTGCCCCCATATTATCTCTTAAATTTATTTTTGCCCCATTATAAAGAAGAATTCTTACTGCTGAAAAGTTATTTTGAATCGCAGCAAAATGAAGAGGGGCTCTGCCATATACGTCCTGTGCATTTATATATGCACCTTTATTTAAGAGATAGATGAGAGTATTTTTATTATATTGAGGAGATAAAACTGCCTGCATAAGAGGTGTCATTTTTTTTCTGTTTTGAGAATTTACGGAATTACCATTTTTAATCAATAAAACAATTTTTTTATAATTATTTTTGTAAACTGCATCATGTAATTCCTTGGAATTATTTTGAAAGGCAATCATAGACTGAAAGGGAATCGTAATAACCAGCAGCATAAGAAATACTTTATATTGTTTAATCATCTTAATTCAGTCTCCTGTATCTCAAGGATTTTATTACAACCTTTACATAAAAGTCAATTAATGATCTGAAAAATCAAGAATTTATTAGCTCATTAGGGTTAAAAAAGGGCAAGAAAAAACCCCAAATGAAGAATCTCATTTGGGGTTTTTATAATATGGTCAAGCCTCACGACTGATTAGTACTGGTCAGCTGAATACATCACTGCACTTACACTTCCAGCCTATC